>Ga0209787_1000002_pt1 | contig 687294 bp, 642 predicted proteins | sample WorMetLIZISLAND2_2_FD_187414 | JGI IMG/M metagenome (GOLD analysis project Ga0209787, IMG submission 187414) | Marine gutless worms symbiont microbial communities from Max Planck institute for Marine Microbiology, Germany - Olavius loisae LIZARD... ... | reverse complement strand
ACGTTTCCACGCCCAGGAGCGGCATTAAACCGGACTTCCCGATATTCCGGCAAATCGCCCAACACATCGCTCAAAAGCCCTAAACAACAAACCCCACCAAAAAATGATGGGGTTTGTCAGCGGTCTGGGCCGCTCAATGGAGCGGCCGCGTGTTCCGTAAGCCGGAAATCCGTTGCCGGTGCTTATCCGACCAGTTCGATTTCCGCAAAGAAATAGGCGATTTCCGTCGCCGCTGTCTCAGGGGAATCGGAACCGTGGACGGAGTTGGCCTCGACGTTCTCGGCGAAGTCCTTGCGGATGGTTCCTTCGTCGGCGTTGGCCGGATTGGTCGCGCCCATGATCTCCCGGTTCCGGGTAATCGCGTCCTCGCCTTCAAGGACCTGCACAACGACCGGTCCGGAGGTCATAAACTCGCAGAGATCGTTGAAAAAAGCCCGTTCCTGGTGAACGGCGTAGAAACCCTCGGCCTGGCTCCGAGTCAGTTGAATACGTTTCTGGGCGATGATCCGGAGACCAGCCTTCTCAAACCGCTTGTTGATCTTACCGGTGAGATTGCGGCGCGTGGCGTCCGGCTTGATGATGGAGAGCGTGCGCTCAGTTGCCATCCCTTTAACCCCTCGTCGTTGTTGAAGATTTCTTATTTGATTGCCTATGAGGGATCGAAATCCGACCCCAACTCATGCGGGGGCGCGTTATACCGGCATCCTTCCCCCCTGGCAAGCGGCTTACGGGTGCCGGAAAACGGACAGGCCGCCACGAGGGTTGTCGCCAGTCGGAATCCCGGCCCCTGGCACAGCGGAGTTCTAGCGGTTTGCCAGCCAGTTTTTCAGGAAATGACCAAACAACCGGAACTCCTGCTTGCGCACCGCGCCGCGGCGCCAGACGAGGCCGATTTGCCGCGCGGCGCTGGCGGCCTTGACGGGGAGCACGGTCACGGGCGCCGATTTGACGAAGCCCGTGTTGACGGCGATCTCGGGAACCAGGGTCATTCCGATCCCCTCGGCGACCATTTCGACCGCGGTCAGCAAGGTCGTCGCCTGGATCCGTTCACCCTTCGGCATGTCCCCGACACGACAGGCCGCCAGGGCATGGTCTCTGAGACAATGCCCCTCCTCGAGCAGCAGCATTTCGCTCCCATCCAGGTCACTCGCCATGACCTGTTTCCGGCGGGCCAATCCGTGTTCTTCCGGTACCGCCAACCAAAAACGGTCGCGCATGATCTCCATTTGCTCCATGCCCGGCGTCTCGTAAGGAAACGCCAGCAGAGCGAGGTCCAGGGTCCCCTCGGCGATCGCCGTCAGCAAATCGTCCGATTTGCCCTCATGAAGGTAGAATTGGGCATCCGGATAGGAGTTCCGTACCTCACGCATCATTGCCGGGATCAAATAGGGGCCGATCGTTGGGATCGCTCCCAGGCGGATCAAGCCCGATAACGGGCCGCCCGTCGCCTGAGCCAGTTCGACGATGTCGCCGACGTCGCGCAGCACCATCTTGGCCCGTTCGGCCACCTCGAGACCGAGCGGCGTCACCGAAACGTGACGTTTGGTGCGTTCGATCAAGGTCTGCCCGAGGATGGTCTCCAACTCGCGGATCGCGGTGCTCAGAGTTGATTGGGTGACGAAACAGGCCTCGGCCGCCCGGCCGAAATGACCGATCTCGACGACCGCGATGAGATATCGCAATTGGCGGATTGTGGGTAATGCTCTCATAGAAGAATCCGATGATTTCGAGGAATTTTAGTCAATGGAATTGCTTAATCAAGGCCACCAGAATTCGCCTGCAAACCGTCGGCCATGTGAAATTAGTCGGCAACGGGTTTCAGTGAGTTTTTTTATCGGCGCCCGCGTGGTATCACCCCGGCGCCATGCTGCACATTAACGCCATGACCTACCGCATCGGCGGACATACGTTGTTCGACTAGGCGGCCGTAGCCGTCCGCAAGGGCTATAAGGTCGGGCTGGTCGGCCGCAACGGCAGCGGAAAAACGACCCTGTTTCGGCTGATCATGGGGGAAGCGGCACCGGACGGTGGTGAAATCAACCTTCGAAAAGGCATGCATGTCTCGACCGTGGCGCAGGAGGCACCCGCGGGCCCGGAAAGCCTGATCGATACGGTGCTCGCCGCCGATACGGAACGAACAGTTCTTCTCGAACGCGCTGAAACGGCCACGGCGCCGGATGAGATCGCCGACATTCATAACCGTCTTGTCGACATCGACGCCCAGTCGGCCCCGTCGCGCGCCGCGCGGATCCTGGCCGGTCTCGGTTTCGACGAGGCGTCACAAGCGTCTTCCTGCGCCAGCCTTTCCGGTGGTTGGCGCATGCGCGTTGCACTCGCTGCGACGTTGTTTTCCAGGCCCGATGTTCTGCTCCTCGACGAGCCGACCAACCACCTGGACCTGGAAGCGGCGCTTTGGCTGGAGAGTCACTTGGCGTCTTGGCAAGGAACCCTGGTTGTGATCAGTCACGACCGAACCCTGCTCAACTCGGTGGTCGACGAAATCATCCACCTCGAGGGCGCCAAACTGACTCGATATTCAGGCGGCTACGACCGTTTCGAGCGTACCCGGCGTGAAAAACAGGAACTCGACTCCAAACTTCGCTCCAAACAACTGGCCGAACGGCGCCGTATCGAGGGCTTCATCGAGCGGTTCCGCTACAAGGCGACGAAAGCCCGCCAAGCTCAGAGCCGCATCAAGATGCTGGAGCGAATGGAACCGATCGCTACCGTGATCGAGGATCGCACCGTCGCCTTCCATTTTCCCAATCCGGACCCGCTGTCGCCGCCCCTGATTACGCTCGAAGAAGCGGCAATCGGATATGAGGACGGAATACCGGTCCTCCGCGGCCTCGACCTGCGCATCGATATGGATGACCGGATCGGCCTGCTTGGTGCCAACGGAAACGGCAAGTCGACCTTGGTCAAGCTGATCGCCGACCGCCTGAAACCGATGGCCGGAAAACTCCGCAAGTCTTCGAAACTAAAAGTCGGTTATTTCGCCCAGCACCAGGCCGACGAACTGCACATCTCAGAGTCGGCCTACCAACACGCAGCTCGGGCCATGCCGATGTCGACGGAAAGTCAGGTTCGCGCACACCTCGGCCGTTTCGGCTTTTCCGGTGACAAGGCAGATACAAAGACCGCCAATCTGTCGGGGGGAGAGAAAGCGCGGTTGCTGTTCGCCCTCATGAGCCTTGAGAAACCGCATATCATGCTGCTCGACGAGCCGACCAACCACCTCGATGTCGATGCCCGGGAAGCCTTGGTTCAGGCACTATCCGAGTATGACGGCGCGGTTGTTCTCGTCAGCCACGACGCCCATCTGATCGAACTGGTCTGCGACCGCCTGTGGCTGGTCACGGACGGCACCTGCGCCTCTTTTGATGGCGATCTTACCGACTATCGGAAACGCCTCGCGGAAGACCGCCGCGAACGACGCCGTGACTCCCGCGGTTCGTCAAACGAAAACAGCAAACGCGACCGTAAGGCCGAGCGGCGGGCCCGTGCCGCAGAACGCGCCGAAACGGCGGAGATCAGAAAAGAGATCCGCAAGCAGGAAGAACTGATGGAGACCCTTCACGGCATGCGGGCCGATCTGGAATCCCGACTGGCCGACCCAGAAGTCTATGACGGGCCAACGACACGCCTGATGGAGCTGCAGGTCGAACTCGGCGACATCAAGACCCGCCTGGTTACTGCCGAAGAGGAGTGGCTGGCGCTCAGTGAAACCCTCGAATCGAACTAGCCGCGCTGGTTCGTGTGCCTCGCCAGACGGACCCCGCGCCCAGCGATAGTGATCGGGTTAGACGCGTGCCGGCTTTTTGGCGCGAAATGCCGACCAGTTCGGTATCGCGGGTTCGACCTCGAGGGCCGGTTCGTATTCCCGGACGAAAGACTCGAACTGGTCACGGGGCAACGGCTTTGAGAACAAGTAGCCTTGGATCTCGTCGCATTCCAAACGCCTTAGGAACGTGACCTGGTCGGTCGTTTCCACGCCCTCCGCCGTGACTTCCATTCCGAAGCTGTGACCGAGCGTCGTCACCGCCCGCGCGATGGCGCCGGCATTGGCTTCTCCCCCGATGTCGTCGACGAACGTCTTGTCGATCTTGATGCGGTCAATGGGAAAGCGTTTAAGGTAGGCGAGGCTCGAGTATCCCGTACCGAAATCGTCGATCGACAACGAGACGCCGAGTTCGGCGAGACGTTTGAACACGGCGGAAGTCGATTCCGCGTCCTCCATGGCAACAGTCTCGGTAATTTCCAGTTCGAGGCACTCCGGCGGCAAGCCTGTCCGGCCAAGGACCGATCGGATTCCGTCCACCAGACTGGGCTCGTGGAATTGCACACCCGAGAGGTTGACGGCCACCTTTAAGGGTCCCAGACCGGCATCATTCCAAGCTTTGGTTCGCTCGCAGGACTCGCGCAGTACCCATTCGCCGAGGGGAATGATCAGGCGCGAGCGTTCGGCGACGGGAATGAAATCAGCCGGCGACATGAAGCCGTTGACGGGATGTATCCATCGCACCAAAGCCTCCATACCGGTGACCTTTCCCGTCGTCAGGTTGATCTTCGGCTGGAAGTGAAGAATGAATTCGTGGTTGTCGATGGCGTGGGCAAGTTCCGCTTCCACAGCACGCCGGCGTTTGATTTCTTCGTGCATTTCGTTGACGAAGAACCGGTACCCGCCTCCGCCTTCGTTTTTACAATGGTCGAGGGCGATTTGTGCGTTTCGGATTAGATCTTCCCCCGACCCCACTTCTCCCGGGAAGACGGAAATCCCGATACCGGCTGAGCACGCAATCGTCCGCCCGCCGAAGTCCATCGGTTCCGCCAGGACGCGTTGAAGTTTTCTGGCAAAAACGTCGACCCCGTCTTCACCGGCTGGCTCAACCTGGATGACTGCAAACTCGTCACCTCCGAGCCGCGCCGCCGTATCGGAAGTCCGTGTCGCCCTGCTGAGGCGGCTAGCGACGATCTGCAAAATGGCGTCGCCTGTCGTATGCCCCTCGGTATCGTTGATTTCCTTGAAGCCGTCCAAGGCAACGATATGGACGGCGGCCATATTTCCATTGCGCCGGGCCAAGGCAATAACTTGTTCCAAACGGTCGCTGAACAGTGCGCGGTTGGGAAGTCCGGTAAGTGAATCGTGGGAAACCGCGAAAGCGGCTCGCTCTTCGGCTTCGATGAAGCGTGTCACATCGATGGCGAATACGTCGACCCATCCGGCATTGCGCTCAGAAACAAACGTCAACTGGTATCGCCTGGGAAACCCTTCCCAGTCGATCGTTTTTTTCGCTCCGCCGTCAACCGTCGCCTTGATCGTCTCGATCCAGTCTTGCGGCATCGGCTGGCCGATAGACAATTCAGACTCGCGCAACAGAACGCCCGAGGCTTCGTTGGCGAACAGCAAAGTTCCATCCAAGGCAACGCGCAGGACCGGAAACGGCATGGCATCGACCAAGTCAACCAAGCCGCTGCGAGAAGAGGCATTGTCAATCTGAACGGCCAAGTCGTCGTTCTTCGGCGGTTGACCGGATCCGCCAGGCCGCACGGTATGAGCCATGCGATGTCCTCCTAGAACACGGGGCGGCTTGGTCGTTTGGATTTGCCGCCCTCATTACACGAAGACTTTAACATGGTTGGTCTCGGTCGCCGCGTGACGATCGTCACACCTCAATCTCCCGTTGAATAGCGCTTTCTTGCGACGTCGCGCCATTCGGTTAAGGTCTTCCCATGGATCACGGGACAGGACACGGATCGCCACACGAAGGCTTGATCGATGCCGCCGGCGTTTCGCATTCGACGGTTGCCGCGGCTGCGCGCATCATCTCCCTGGTCCCGAGCCTGACCGAATTGCTGTTCGATCTGGGCCTCGCCGAAGCCCTCGTCGGGCGGACATCGTTTTGCCGTCATCCGGACGAAGCCGAAACGGTGGAAAGCGTCGGCGGAACCAAGAAGATCAATATGGAGAAACTTCGCCGCTTAAGGCCGACCCATGTCATCGTCAACGTCGACGAAACGCCCAAGTCGCTGGCCGAGGAAATTGCCGGGGCAGGCATCCAAGTCATCGTCACGCACCCGTTGAAGGCCGCCGACAATGCCCCGTTGATCAAACTGATCGGCGGCATCTTCGGCGTGCCCGACCGCGCCGGCGCGTTGTCCGAGGAATTCGTCCGCGCCTACGAGAGCCTCGAACATCGGTCTGCGAAGTTCCCGCCGCGGCGGGTCCTTTACCTGATCTGGAAAAACCCGTGGATGACCGTTTCCGGAGATACCTATATTTCCGATGTCCTGCGTCTTGTCCAATGGCGGACCTTGGGGCATTGCGAAACCATGCGCTACCCGGAAGTCGAGCTTTCGGACGACACGCTGGACGCGGCGGACCTGGTACTTTTCAGCAGTGAGCCATTCCCCTTTACGGCAGAACACCTGCGTGAGTTTGAACGTGATTTCCCGGAGCACGCCGGAAAGGCCCGATTGATCGACGCGGAGATGGTGTCCTGGTACGGTTCGCGGGCGACCCGTGGCATGGCTTATCTGGGAGACCTGGCCGAAGGCTTGACGACGTGATCCCAGCCCGCCTCGCCGCCTACTACGGTGCATCTTTTCTGACCATCGGCGTGCTTCTGCCGTTCTGGCCGATTTGGCTGGAAAACCGGGGCCTCGATGCGGAAATCATCGGCCTGATCCTGGGTGCCGGCACGGCGGCCAAGATCATCGCCAATCCATTGATCGCCAATTATGCCGACCGGACCGGCGAACGAAAACGCCTGATCGCCTGGTTGACGACGATGGCACTTGCCGTCTTCCTCCTTTTTCCGCTGGTCTCCGGATGGACGCTCATTCTGACGGTCAATGTCCTGTTCTTCGGCCTCTGGTCGACCTGTATGCCGCTTACCGAAAGCCTGACCATGCAGGCCGGTCGTCGGCTCGGTTTCGACTACGGCCGGGTTCGTTTATGGGGTTCCTTGACTTTCATTGTGGCGGCCACCGGGATCGGAGCGCTTTTGACGGACCGGAATCCGGACCTCGTCCACTCTGTCGTCGTTGGGTGTTTGGTTCTCACTATGGTGACCGCTTGGGCCCTCCCCGACCTGCGCTCTGAAGGCACCTCGACCGACCGTTTCACCCTGTTGCCTGTTCTCAAAGACTGGCGTTTCGTGGTGTTTCTCGTTGGCATCGGATTCATTCAGGCAAGCCATGCCGTCTACTACGGGTTCGGTACTTTGAACTGGCGCCGTGCGGGCATATCGGAAGACATCATCGGCTGGCTCTGGGCGATGGGCGTGATTGCAGAGATCGCCCTATTTCTTTTCAGCGGCGCTGTCGTCCGTAAGATCGGCCCCGCCCGTTTGATTGCACTTGCCGGTCTCGCCGGCCTTGTACGTTGGTTTTTCACGGCCTCCACCGTTTCCCTGGCTCCGCTCTTCCTGTTGCAGACCCTCCACGCCCTCACCTTCGGCGCCGCTCATCTAGGCGCCATGCATTTTATTGCCAGCCGCGTTCCGCCGGGTCTCTCGGCAACAGCACAATCGGTCTACTCGGCACTTGTCATGGGGGTGGTCATGGGCGTCGCGCTTTTCGCTTCCGGCCATCTCTTCAATGCCATCGGCGGCAAGGCTTACATCGCCATGGCGATCATGTCCGCCGCCGGGGGCGCCATCGTTTATCTGCTGAGACGGCGATAGCGGGCGTGACACCAGCGACGTGACCCAGTCACAGTCAGTTTAGAACGTTTCGATTATTTTCGGCGCCAACAGGAACAACTGCGGTCCCTGGCTTCGGCCGACCGCTCTAAACTAAGGAAAAACCATGTCCATCGATCGAATCGTCATGATGTTCGCCGGCACCTTCATTCTCGCCAGCCTCGCCCTCTCGCAAGTGCATCACGTTTACTGGCTGTGGCTCACTGCGTTCGTCGGCGCCAACCTTCTGCAGGCATCGTTCACGGGTTTCTGCCCCTTGGCGCTTATCCTGAAAAAGATCGGCGCCAAACCGGGTCAGGCCTTCGGTTGACGCGGGCGCGCCGACAAAATCCTTATTTACGGCGGTTCTCGATCGCACGGGCGCGAGTGAGTAGGTTCTGCGCCCGGACCGCCACCGGCACGTCGATCATCTTGCCATCGACGGTGATCGCTCCGACGCCGTCGGCGACCGACTTCTCATAGGCGGCAACGACCCTCTCGGCGTGGCCGATTTCTTCGTCCGTCGGCGCGAACTCTTCGTTGAGTACGGGCACGACACCGGGATGAATGCAGGACGAGCCTTCGAACCCATAGCGCCGGGCCTTGCGGGCGCTTTCCCGATAGGCCTCCAGGTCTTGAAAATCGGCGACGGAACCGAATGTTCCGAGAGGCACGATACCCGCCGCCCGCGCCGCGTATACGATTTCCTGATTGGGTAGGAACAGGGTCTCGCCGTCCGGCACCATCCGGTTGTCCAACGAGAAATCCTCGCCACCAAGTGTCAAAGCGACGTTGCGGGCCAAGGCACCGGCGATTTCGGCCATTCGGAAATAGGCGCTCGCCGTTTCCACCATCGGCACGAATCTGATGTGACCGAGAGACAATCCCAGCAACCGCTCCCTGTCGGCAACCACCTCTTCCAGCAACCTCAGATGCTCGGCGCTTTCCGCCTTGGCGACGAAGAATGCCGAGACCTCCGGCATGACTGCGGCCTCGATGTCCAAGACGGCCTCCGGCAAGGGACGGTTGATTCGGACCAGAACATCGGCCCCGTTTTGCGCCACCGACCGGGCGGCGTCGGCCAATCCTGAGCGCGCGTCAGGGCGCTCCGCTTGCGGAACGCTGTCCTCGAGATCGAGGATGATCGCGTCGGCACCGCGTGTATGCGCTTTGCCAATGAATTTCGGGTTATTTGCCGGCACGTACAGAAGTGATCGCCAGACCAAGTCTTGCGCGTATTCCTTCATCCGATCAGCCCCTTGGTTTTCATGTTCTGAATCGTGTCCCTGTCGAATCCACATTCATCCAACAGTTCGTTCGTGTGTTCGCCCAGTTTCGGTGCCGGGCGGCGAAACGTTCCCGGCGTTCTCGACAATCTGGGCAGGATGTTGTGATGGGTCGCGCTACCAAGATCGTCGTCGGCGAGATCGACCAGAACTTCCCGCTCCGCAACGTGCGGATCGGCGATCACATCCCGGATGTCGTAGACCGGTGAAGCTGTTACGCCGCCGTCATCGAAAACCCGCAGCACCTCGTCGCGGGTTCTTTCGGCGACCCAGGCGGCGACGATATCGTTGACCTCGTCGCGGTGGCGCACTCTGTCGGCGTTGGTCCGGTACCGGGGGTCGTCGATCATGTCGGCCCGGCCGATCAACCGGAACACCCGTTCAGCCATGACTTGGATGGAGGCCGAGAGAGCGACGTGCTTGCCGTCCCGGGTCCGATAGGCATCTCGCGGTGCACTCGTGTTCGACCGGTTCCCGGAACGCTCCTTTACCTTGCCCGTGACCTGGTAAGCCAAGGCTTCCGGGCCGAGAGTCGAAAGCACGGGTTCGTACAAGGACAAATCGACGACCTGCCCCTGGCCCCCACTCGTCTCCACCGCGCGAAGCGCGACCATCGTCGCATAGGCTCCTTGCAGTCCAGCGATCATGTCGGCCAGAGCCAGCGGCGGCAACACCGGGTCGCGGTCGGGGAAGCCGTTGCGGCTGGCGAAACCGGACATCGCCTCAACCAGGGTCCCGAAACCGGGCTTTTCACGATAGGGACCTGTCTGCCCGAACCCGGAGATGCGAACGATCACCAGCCGCGGATTTCTTCCCAGAAGCCGATCAGGCTCCAGCCCCATGGATTCGAGGCGCCCCGGCCGGAAGTTCTCGATGAGGATATCGGTTGTTTCGGCGAGTTTCAGAATAACGTCGGCGGCTTCCTCCGAACGAAAATCGATGGCAAGGCTTCTCTTATTTCGGCTATAGACTTTCCAGAACGTTTCGACACCGCCGTCCGTCCAAGCGCGCAACGGATCGCCCTTGCCGACCGGCTCGATTTTGACCACGTCGGCGCCGAAATCCGCCAGCTGCAAGGTCAACATGTTGCCGGCAATTAGGCGCGTCAGATCGAGGACGCGAACGCCGGACAGCGGTCCCTGGGCCTCCGGGTCGAACGCCCTCATCGGCCGTCAGATCGTCGCAACCGGTGTGACCGGCGAACCGACCGCACCAGGCATGCGGAGCGGAGGCGCGGTCAACAGGAAACGGTAGCGCCCACGGGCATGAAGCGCTTTCGCCAACTCCGACAAATGCCAGATCTCACCGAGATGGACGCCGAGACGGAATAGACAGTGGCGGTGCAGCGGCAAACGCGAACAGCCGCCTTCGGCCTCACCCGCCCCGCTGCCGTCTTCGACAGCCATGTTATCGGTGGCGATGATGCTGATCCCTGCGTCCGTGATCCACTGCAATAAGCGCCGGTCATAACCATCGAACACGGCGCAGGACGAATGGAGTTTTTCAGCGTCGGGATCGCCGTTCATGGACAGGATCATATCGTCCCAGCCGGTATGGAACAGGAACATGTCGCCCTCTTCGATCTCGACGCCGTCCTTATCCAGGATCTCGCGGAGCAAGTCGTAGCCGACGGCGACGCGCTCGTTTCCGAAGTGTTTATGGAAGTCGACGAGCACGCCGCGTCCTTGTACACCGGTCGTCGCCATGTTCTCGATACCGAGCGCTGTGGCGCCCATGTCCTCGATGCTATTCGGTCCGCCGATGTCGACGCCGGCCCGGTATCCGTTGTAGTAGACCGGCTCGTCGATCCCGTCATCGTCGGCATCGAACAGGCAGCCAACATGAGCGAAACTGTCCCATTGGGTGGAATACTGGGAGTAGAGTGTCACCTGCTCGTCAGAGGTGATGTCGGCCATTCCATCGTGAAGTGCCGCCCAGTCGAAATTGTAGTAGTGCTCGCCATCGTGAAAGACCGGCCCCAGTTCGGGCGGGAACCGCTTCGGGTTGACGGCGTTGCCACCCGGCAGGTCCAGCGGCAGGCTGAGGCAGAAACTCAACCCTTCTTTCACTTCACGGGCGGCAGCGACCCGGGTTTCCGGCGTCAGCAGATTGAGACGACCCAATTGGTCGTCGTCACCCCAATCGCCCCAAGTCGAGCCGTCCGGGCGTTTGATCCAGCGGCGCGCCACTATTGTTTCCCGATGCGGGGCTTGCCCTTCTTCGGCGGGCCGAAGGATTTCTTCAGGACCGATGTCGAGTCCTGGGCCAGGTCGACGGCTTGACTCAAAAGCTCCAAAATTTTCGTGTTGTTGTGAAGCACGCGACGCGCTTCCGGCGTCTGGTCATCGATAATTTTCGTGCAGCGGAAAAGAATGTCCTTTTGCACGATGTGCAGGATGTCTTCGAGTCTGTAACCTTCCGGATTGTCGTCGGACACGAGGAAATGGGTCACGGCTCTCCCCTCTTGCTTGGCTTCGACAGCGAGCTTAGCGCCCCCGCCTTACCTCGATCAAGGAAAGCAGGCTCACTCGCCAGTGATGGCTTCACGATGAGGTTTTTTCCGAACCGTCACCGATACTTGAGGAAATCCGGGTCCCTCTTTTCCGCCCGGGCGCGCCCGCCTTCCGCCGATTCCTCGGTCCGGTAAAAAAGGCGCAACGCCTCGAAGCCCAAGGCACCGATGGCGCGGATATTCTCGGTATCGGCATTCATCGATTTCTTGGCGATGGCGATAGCGGTCGGGCTGCGCTTGGAAAGCTCTTCGCACCACAGCGCAACTTCCGCATCCAGTTGATCGTCAGGCACCACCTTGTTGACGAGGCCCATGCGTTCGGCTTCCTCCGCCGAATACCTGCGGCACAGGAACCACATTTCACGGGCCTTTTTCTCACCGACGACGCGGGCCAGATAGGCCGTTCCCCATCCCGGATCGACGGATCCCATTTTCGGGCCGACCTGGCCGAACTGAGCGGATTCTGCGGCAATAGTGATGTCGCAAACCGCCGCCAATACGTTTCCGCCTCCGACCGCATAGCCCCTGACCTTGGCAATCACCGGCTTCGGCACGTCGCGGATCAGACTCTGCATCTCCTCGACCGGTAAGCCGATGGTGCCGCGTCCGTCGTAGCCATCCTCGCCGTGCGCTTTTTGATCGCCGCCCGTACAAAAGGCGCGGTCGCCGGCACCGGTGATCACGATAGCCGCAACCGATTTGTCCCAACCGGCTTTGGTCAGGGCATGGATCATCTCCTCACAAGTCTGGCCGCGAAAGGCGTTCATGACTTCAGGGCGGTTGAGCGTCAAGGTGACGGTCGCTCCCACTTGTTCATAGAGGATGTCTTCATAATTCATGGCTGTTATCCATGCATGGTGAGACCACCCGAGACGCTGATTGTCTGGCCGGTCATGTAAGCGGCATCGTCGCTCAGCAGGAAGGCGACGAGGCCCGGGTAATCATCCGGTGTGCCGAGACGTTTCATCGGGACAGCCCGGGTCAGGGCTTCCTGCAGCTTTCCGGTCTCATCGAAACTGTCGAGCAGTGGCGTTTCCGTCGGCCCCGGACAGACCGTGTTCAAGGTGATACCCGTTCTCGCCACTTCGCGGGCGACCGTTTTCATCAAGGCGATTACGCCGCCCTTACAAGCCGAATAGACCGACTCTCCCGACGACCCGACCCGTCCGGCGTCCGATGCGATGGTGACGATCCGGCCTTCCGCCCGTTCGACCATTCGGGATAGGACCGCGTGGGTAACGTTTATGGGACCGCGCAGATTGATGTCGATGACCTTGTCCCAGTGTTCGGGGCCGCTGTCGAGGAAACTGACCGCCCGGTCCCAGCCGGCGTTGTTGACGAGGCCGAACAGCCGCCCGAACTCATTCTCGACGTTTGAGACTCCGGCATCGACCGCCGTCAGGTCGGTGATATCCACCTCGAAGGCGGCAGCCGTACCGCCGGCGACCTCGATTTCCGATACGACGGCTGCAGCGCTCGACAGTTGTTTGTCGAAAATGGCAACACTGGCACCCTCGTCCCCGAGACGCCTGCAAATGGCCGCGCCAATACCGCTACCGCCGCCGGTCACCAAAACGGTCTTTCCATCGAGACCTTTCATGGCCTTGACCATTCGATCACGGTCTTACCCCTTCTTCTCCCATCCGCCGCGGGCATTTTGCTGCCAATAGGTGAGCTCGTGCCCGGCGTCTTTGTATGATTTCCAGCGTTCGCGTGCCGCAGTGACGGCACTTTCGTCATTGCCATCAAAAAGTTCGAAACACCGTTCATAAGCGTCGACGTCCGCCGACGTTGCACCATCGGTGAGAAACAGAAAGGTCGCACCGTTCAGGTTGCTGTCGTTGGCCGATAGCCAAACCGGCTGATCGCCTGGGTTGCCGTCTTTGATCGAACCATGCGGCAACCAGGCATCCTGGTCATAGGTCCATAAACGCTCCGTCAGCGCTTCGACGCGGCTTTCAGATCCGGCCAAAACGAGCGCGCGCTTGCTAGCCGCCAAGGTCTTTTCCAGTAGTTTAGGCAGCGCCTCTTCCAGCGTCGAGCGCTCCAGGTGATAGAAGGCGATATCCGTCACCGCCCCGACACCTATCCGCGTTCGTAGTGATCCGCCACAAGACGGTCGAGCAGCCGCACGCCGAAAGCGGTTCCACCTTTCGGCACCGTCGGCGAGTCCTTCTTCGACCAGGTCACGCCGGCTATATCGAGGTGCGCCCAAGGCGTCTTCCCAACGAAGCGCTTGAGGAATTGCGCCGCCGTGATCGACCCGGCGCCGCGTCCGCCACTGATGTTCTTCATATCGGCGGCGTCGGAACGCAGCATCTTGTCGTATTCGTCGGTCAGCGGGAGACGCCAGACCTTCTCCTCGACGGCCGCACCCGCGTCTGAAAGCCGTTCCGAAAGCTTGTCGTCATTCGAGAACAGTCCGGCGAACTGATCGCCCAGCGAAATTATGATGGCACCCGTCAGGGTCGCCAGATTGACCATGAACTTGGGTTTGAAGCGGTCATTCGTGTAGTGCAGCGCATCTGCAAGAACGAGCCTGCCTTCTGCATCGGTGTTCAGGACTTCAATGGTCTGGCCCGACATCGAGGTCACGATGTCGCCGGGCCGTTGCGCATTGCCGCCTGGCATATTCTCGACGAGGCCGACGACGCCGACGACGTTGACCTTGGCCTTGCGTCCGGCCAATGCCTTCATCAACCCGATGACGACTCCGGCACCACCCATGTCCCATTTCATGTCTTCCATGCCGCCGGAGGGCTTCAGGGAAATACCGCCGGTATCGAATGTCACGCCCTTGCCGATGAACACGATCGGGGCGTCCGCCTTTCCGCGGCGCCCGGACTTGGAAGCACCATTCCATTGCATGACGACCAATTGGGATTCGCGGATCGATCCCTGACCAACCCCGAGCAAAGCACCCATGCCGAGCTTCTTCATACGCGCTTCGCCGAGAACTTCGACCTTGACACCGAGTTTCGTCAGCTCGCGAGTGCGCCCAGCGAGGGTCTCCGGATGAAGAATGTTCGACGGTTCCGAAACCAGGTCACGTGTCATAAAGACGCCATCGGCAATCTTATCCAGCTTGGCGAATTCGCGGCGCGCCTTCGCCGAATGAGGACATTGGATCTTGATCGTCTTGAGACTCGGTTTTTCCTCGGCCTTTTCCTTCGTCCGGTATTTGTCAAAACGATAGGATCGGAGGCGCACGCCATATCCGATATGGGCTGCCGTTTGAGACGGTTTGAGGTCACTCCCTTCCAACGCATCGACGAGCACCGCAACGGCACGGGCACCGACGGACGAGAGCGCTGCGTAGATATTGCCGCCCGCTTTTTCCGCATCCAACGCTGTGGCGTCCTTCGCTTTGCCAAAGCCGACCAGAAGAATGCGCTCGAGCTTCGTTCCCGAGGGCGCCATAACGGTCAGGCTTTGATTCTTCTTACCCTCGAACCGGCTCGCCTTCATGGCCCGGGACAGGGCGCCATCGCATTTTTTGTCCAGCGCCGCCGCACTCGGCATCAATTTGCGGCCCTCAAGGACGCCGGCAACGACCACCCCGGTATTGACTTCGGCCGGGTTCGAAAACGCGATCTTCATTAAGGATCCCCGCAGGTTTGGTAGAACAGACAAATGGCGACAAGACTCTAGCGTCATCGCTTCCAAAGAAAAGGGTTAGTTGCGAGGTCTCAATCCTCCGAAGCGGCGCCCGCGGCCATCCGTTCCTCGACGGTGTCGAGCGTCAGGCCCTGCTGGTGCTCACGCCCGTAAAACCAAACCAATCCTCCAGGCAGCGACACCGCCAGCCCCAGCAACCCGGCCAGGACCGAAAGGGCCAATGCCGAAGCTTCCGGCACGCCGATCAGACCAAAGGCGATGATCATGGCGTTTTCTCGCACGCCCCATCCGCCGACAGAGATCGGAATGGTCGTAATCAGGAGAACCGGCGGCACAAGCACGAGGCAGTCGAGCCACGATACGTTCATCTGTACCGCGAGCGATAGTACGAACACGAAAAGAGATATGTTCAGGTGGGTCAAAAGGCCGATGAAAAGGGTCGTCGCGAGGTTCTTTGGATTTAAGAAGACGGCCCTGGCGTCGTTTCCCAGATAGGACAAACCGCGGACGATTTTCCAATGGCGCAGCCGTTCCGGAAGGCGTTCGAGCATGATGATGACGAACAAACCGACGACCGCGCCCACAGATATCAACACGACGCTCAGCAGAAACAGGTTTCGCGTGACCTCATCAAGCTTGGGAAGAAAGGAAACCTGGGTTACATCGACCAGGAGGACCAGTGCAACGACGGTCACCAAACGTTCCAGCATGACTCCATTGATCGCCCCCCTGAGCCCAAGTCCCGCCTTGTAGGCAAGATATCCGCGCACCGGATCGCCCCCCGTCCCTCCGGGCAAAGCCTGGTTGAAAAACATGCCGATGTAAAAGAAGCGAAGCGCGCTCCAATAGCGAAGCGGTTGCCCGATGGCCACACTGACAGAGCGCCACCGCCAACCACCGATGAACGCCTGAAAACCCATGACGACGGTCGCCAACGCCAGCAACATGGGGTCAGCCTGCCGGATCCGTCCCATCGCCTCGGAGAAATCGACGCGGCTCAATGCGAACCAAATCAATCCTCCCGAGACGAGAACTTTCAGTCCCAGCATCAACCATTTTTTTGGCATGGGCACCCCGGCGAGTGAGCGAACGAGCGGCTTTTAACAGGTCAGGGAATGGCTGTCACGCCACCTACGAACAAACCTCACGAAGCGCCCCGAAGCTGCAATGGCACTTGTTTGCGCCCCCAATCGCCGGGCGGGCCGTCGAAGACACCATCCAGTGCCGTGCCACATTTTCGGCAGTTGCCCGTGTAGTTTCCCTCGAAACTCAGATTCCAGGTCGAAAGCTCGTACCAGTCGCGGCCGATCAGCATCTCGCCGCAGGCGTGGCAATAGGTGCTGGATCCGGAAAAGTCATGAACGTTTCCGGTATAGGCGTAGCGCAGACCGTTTTTTCTGGCTATTTCGCGCGACCGAACGAGGGTTTCCTTAGGTGTTCGCGGCTTGTCGCGCATCTTCCAGTCGGGATGAAAAGCCGAGAAGTGGATCGGCACGTCGGGCCCCAGTTTATCGGCCATCCAAAGTGTCATTTCGTCGATTTCCCGAACCGAGTCGTTTTCGCCTGGAATCAACAAGTCGGTCACCTCGAACCATACATCGGTCTCGTGCTTGAGGTATTCTAGGGTCTCCAGAACCGACGCCAGCCGACCCGTACAAAGCTTCCGGTAAAAGTCCTCTGTAAAAGCCTTGAGGTCGACGTTGGCCGCATCCATGTGCCGGAAGAACTCTTCGCGTGGCTTTTCGGCGATATACCCGGCGGTCACAGCCACGGTCTTCAACCCCCGTTCGTGGCAGGCTTGTGCGACGTCGACCGCGTATTCGAGGAATATGACGGGGTCGTTGTAGGTAAAGGCGACGCTTCGGCAACCGGTCTTGAGGGCTGCCTCGGCGATCGTCTCCGGACCGGCGACCGCCTGCAACCGGTCGAACTCCCGAGCTTTGGAAATGCTCCAGTTCTGACAGAACCGGCAGGTCAGATTACAGCCCGCCGTGCCGAAGCTGAGGATCGGTGTACCGGGGAGAAAATGGTTGAGCGGCTTTTTTTCGATGGGATCGATGCAGAAACCGCTGGACCGGCCGTAAGTCGTGAGGACCATACGTCCGCCTTCTCTGGCCCTTACAAAACACAAGCCTCGTTGACCCTCCTGCAGCTTGCAGTATCGCGGACACAGGTCGCATTGGACTCGGCCGTCTTCAAGGGTATGCCAGTACCGGCCTGGGAACCCTCCGCCTTCCAGTTTGTCCGCTCCTGCGTCGTTCACGCCCATATTTGTTCCCAACAGTCGCTCTGTTTCGTGGCCCGCACCCTATTATATAAGATATAATCAAACGAAGAGACTGAGAGATTAATTGGAAGGTTTGAAAATGGGCTTCATCCGATCTCCGGCGGTCGCCGGGCAATTTTATCCGGGTGATTCGAAACAACTGAGTTCGATGGTCGAGCGGTACCTCGAAGAAGCGGGCCCGCCGGCCGGTCCACCGCCAAAAGCCTTGATTGCCCCGCACGCCGGATACGTCTATTCGGGCCCGATCGCCGCTTCCGCCTATAACTTATTGCGGCCCGTCCGCGGTAAAATCGAGCACGTCATTTTGCTTGGGCCCTGCCATCGAGTTCCGGTCCGGGGAATGGCGCTGAGCGGCGCCGACGCCTTCGAAACGCCACTTGGTAACGTTTCAGTGGACAAGGCAGCCTGCGAGACGGCCCTGACCTTCTCTCGGGTCGAAGTGTTCGATGCGACACACGAATTGGAACATAGCCTCGAAGTCCATTTGCCGTTCCTGCAAACCGTTCTCGGTGATTTTCAAGTCGTTCCAATGGTTGTCGGCGAGGCGGCACCGGAGTCCGTTGCCGAGGTGCTTGAGGCTCTTTGGGGTGGCCCAGAGACATTGATCGTTATCAGTTCCGATCTTAGCCACTATCTCGATTACGACAGCGCCCGAAAGATCGATGGCCAAACTTGCCAGGCAATCGAAGCGCTCGACCCTTCAAAAATCGCCCGCGAAGGGGCTTGTGGACGGTTTCCCGTCGGTGGCCTGCTGGCGGTGGCGCGAAAACGTGGCCTGACCGTAACCACGCTCGATCTGCGCAACTCCGGGGACACCGCAGGGCCGCGCGACCGCGTCGTCGGATACGGTTCTTGGGCTTTCGCGGAGCCGGTGGCGAAGGCCGGCGGCGATGACCTGGTGGAAACCGGTCCCGAGGATCCGCCGCCGCCACCGCCGCGCGCCGCCAGCGTGCAATGGAACACGCCATCGAAGACTGGTTCATCGGATTCGACTGCCGTAGAGGCAAGACCACCGGCTGCCGTTCGGTGGGATGTCGAGCCGGATGAGAAATCCGTTCCCGGCAAGACCGAAGCAACGAAGGAATCCACCGAGGCAGACGACAAGCCGAAACCTCGAGCCGTGAGCATCACGCTTAACCGGGCCGAACCTGTCTCCAAGAAACAAGAGCCGCGCCCTGGTCCCTCGAGCCAGGCGGACGATACTGGGCAAGACCGGCCCCCGACACCGTCGTCGGAAATGAAGACGGCCGATGCTTCACCACCCCAAGCGCTCGATGAATCATCGTTCGAAGACGCAACCCGGAAACTCCTCGAAGATCATGGCGCCAATATCTTGCTCCTGGCCGCCCTGTCTATCGATCACGGACTTGAAAAAGGGAAACCCGTCTCCGTAGACGCCAGCGAACATCCGGATGCGTTGCGCCGAGAGGGGGCCTGCTTCGTGACCCTCAAGAAAAATGGCCAGTTGCGCGGCTGCATCGGATCCCCGCAAGCCCACCGCGCACTCGTGGTGGATGTTGCCGAGAACGCCTATCGTGCGGCTTTCAACGATCCCCGCTTCCCGAAATTGGAAGCCGCGGAACGCGACGACATCGATATTTCGATTTCCGTGCTCAGTCCCCAGGTACCGATTTCTTTCGACAATGAAGACGAGCTTCTGGCTCAGCTACGTCCCGGAATCGACGGACTGGTCATTGCCGATGGTGGCCGCCGGGCGTTGTTCCTTCCGTCCGTATGGCTGCAGTTGCCGAAACCTCGCGATTTCCTCAATCGTCTTAAAATAAAGGCGGCAATGTCCGCCGATCACTGGTCCGACAGTTTTGAGGCCTGGCGGTTTGTCGCCGAAGAAGTGTCAGCCGCAGATCCCTCCTGACGCCCCTCTATTGACAACTCAGTTCCGGCGACGAAAATCGCCCGCTCCGGCGACGCCGCAGGACGTGATCTAGAAAAAGGGTAAGACCGTGCTGAACATCGGACTGGGACTTGTCAAACAAGTGGCCGACGTGGCCAAGCGAGCCGGCTCAGAGATCATGAGAGTCTATCAGACCGACTTTCTGGTCGAGACCAAGGGGGATAACTCGCCTGTCACCGCGGCCGACCAGGCGGCGGAAGCGGTTATTCTGCGGTCGATCCGCGAGGGTATCTCCGATGCGTATCCGGTGGTCAGCGAGGAGGCGGCGTCGGCTGGTCTCATACCCGATGTGCGCGGTACCGCCTTTTGGCTGGTCGACCCCCTAGACGGAACCAAGGAATTCGTCAATCGAAACGGCGAATTCACTGTAAATATTGCCTTGATCGAAAACACGCGGCCGGTCCTCGGCGTTGTACATGTTCCGGCTCACGAAAAAACTTACATGGGTGCAAGCGTTGGCGCGTTCCTTTTGGAAAGCGACGGCAAGCGACGCGATATCGCCTGTCGGCCGCCGCCGCAAGATGGCTTGACCGCCGTCGTCAGCCGTTCGCATCGCAGCGACGACATCGACGGCTTCCTCGCCGATTACTCGATCAAGTCCGAAATAAGTGCCGGCAGTTCCCTGAAATTTTGCTCAGTGGCAGAGGGTTCTGCCGACATATATCCGCGCCTTGGTCGAACGATGGAATGGGACACGGCTGCCGGACACGCCGTACTCAGATTCGCCGGAGGTTCCGTCGTCACTCTCGAAGGTCACGATCTCGGTTACGGAAAACCGGGCTTCGAGAACCCCCACTTCGTCGCGGCTGGGCCGGACGTTAAGGTCGGCGGTTGACTGATCCGTATCCCACTGCCGACGAACGCCGTGTCACGGCCAGCCCCTCGGGAATCACGCGGGCAGCAGACGCCCTGGCCTCCGGTCGCTTGATCGCATTCCCTACGGAGACCGTATATGGATTAGGTGCGGATGCAGAAAACGATGACGCCGTGGCCCGGATATTCGAGGCCAAGGGTCGCCCTCGTTTTAATCCCCTGATTGTCCACGTCGCCGGCACCTCCTGGGCCCGTGAACTTGTACATTTCGACCGGCGCGCCGAGCTCCTGGCTGAACGGTTCTGGCCTGGTGCACTGACCCTGGTCCTCAGACGCAAATCGGGAGCCTCATTGTCGCGACTGGTCAGTGCCGGTTTGGATACGGCAGCAATTCGCCTGCCGCAACATGCCGTTGCTCACCAGATTATTGAGAAAGCGGGAGTTCCGGTTGCCGCGCCGAGTGCCAATCGCTCCGGTCTGGTCAGTCCAACGACGGCGGATCACGTCTATGAGGCTTGGCCTAGAGGAATCGAATTGGGGCCGGATGTAATTGTCGACGACGGTCCCTGCGCAATCGGGCTCGAATCAACGGTCGTCGACCTATCGGAACCGGAACCGACACTTTTGCGACCGGGCGGTATTGCAATCGAGGATCTGAACGCCGCGTTGGGAGAAGAATTGCGTACCAGCGAGAAGATTGATGCGCCGAAGTCGCCTGGTATGCTTTTGCGACACTACGCTCCCAACACGCCTCTTGTCATGAACGTCGAAAACACGAGCCCCGACGGCCTCCTCTTGGGTTTTGGCCCGACTGTGCGCAATGCTGACCTCAACCTCAGTCCGAGCGGCGACCTTCGCGAGGCGGCGGCCAACCTTTTCGCGATGATTCATCAACTCGACAAACGCGGCATGGCGGAAATAGCCGTGACGCCCATACCCGACATTGGCCTCGGCCGCGCCATCAACGACCGCCTGCGAAGAGCGGCGGCGGGGTGAAACGTCATGCCCGCCTCACACATTGCGATCCTGGATTTGGAATGGACCAGTTGGGAGGGCGCGCATGCCCGAAATTACTCCAAGCCTGGCGAACATCAGGAGATCGTGCAATTCGGCGTACTCAAACTGGTCGACGACGATGAACTATCCGTCATTGACAGCCTAGAGTTATTCGTCCGGCCGAGGATCAATCCGGATCTTTCCGATTACTTCATCGAGCTCACCGGCATTACACAGGCCGCCGTCGATGAAAATGGAGTGCCGTTCGAAACGGCTCTTCAGAATCTCGTCCAGTTCCTGGGCGACGATACGGAGGCCGTTTGCAGTTACGGAAATGACGGTGGCGTTGTCCGCAAAAACTGCACCTACAATGACATCACCTGGCCGTTCCCCGATGGCTTTTTTCGGAATGTATGCGGATTGGTTTGCGAATATCTCGGCGTTCCCGACAGTCACTTTTTCAGCGGCGAACTTTGGAAGGCATTCGGGTTTCCCTCTCCTGGCGCTGCCCATCAGGCCCTTAACGACTGCCACAACCTGGCGGAATCCCTACGGATATTGAGGCGCGCCGGCCGGTTCTAAACGGCAGCCGGCAACCGGGACAATAGGGACAATGTTGCGGTTGAAACGGTTATCCTGGGAATCCAATATCCCATCATGTCCGACCACATACAGGTGCTGGAATCAATTCGGTCCGTTGTCGGACCGAAGGGTGTCGTCGAAGGACAAGGCGACCGCGAGCGTTATTTCATCGAACCGCGGGGCCTATGGCATGGAAACAGTGATCTCATTGTCCGTCCAGCAACGACAGAGGAAGTCTCGAAGGTCGTTGCTCTTTGCCACGATCACTCCCTGCCGATCGTCCCCTTGGGTGGAAACACGGGCTTGGTCGGTGGGGGTGTTGCAACCTCGGGTGTTTTGCTTTCAACGGAGCGATTGAACCGCATCCGGGAGTTGGACGCGGCGAATTTCACGCTGACCTGCGAAGCCGGTTGCATCCTCGCCGATATCCAGACGGCAGCCAACGAGGCTGGTCGTTTGTTCCCGTTGAGCCTCGCGGCCGAAGGCAGTTGTCAAATCGGTGGCAATTTGTCGACCAACGCCGGCGGCATCCAGGTGCTGCGTTACGGGAATGCCCGTGAGCTGGTTCTCGGCCTCGAGGTTGTTTTGCCCGACGGACGGGTCTGGAATGGACTTCGGGGTCTTCGAAAGGACAATACGGGCTATGATCTCAAACAGTTGTTTATCGGTGCCGAAGGGACACTTGGCATCATCACGGTGGCTGTATTGAAACTTTTTCCTCTGCCGCGCCAGCGCCAGACCGCGTTGCTTGCTCTGCCCTCAGCCGAGGCCGCATTGACGTTGTTCGACCGATGCGGTGTCGAAGCCGGTGACGCGCTTTCGGCTTTCGAAATCATGAACGGGTTCTCGTTCGCAATTACGGTCAAGAACGTCGAAAGCGTGCGCGACCCTTTCGACACGCCTTATTCGTGGTACATCCTCATGGAAATGACCACGCCGCGTGAGACCGGCACACTCCGACAGACGCTGGAAGGATTGCTCGAACGCGCTCTCGAAGACGGGGTCGTGTTGGATGGGGTGTTCGCCGAAAGCGGCGCCCAGGCCGACGACTTGTGGCGCATCCGCGAAAGCATCCCGGAGGCACAGTTCCCCGAAGGTGCCTCGATCAAGAATGATGTCTCGGTCCCCGTTTCGAAAGCAGCCGAGTTCATCGAACGCGCTGTTGGCGCCGCCGAAAAGCTCATTCCGGGTATCCGACCGGTTGCCTTCGGCCACGTCGGTGACGGCAACATCCACTTCAACCTGAGCCAGCCCATCGATATGGACAGCGATGCGTTTCTCGCGCGTTGGCACGACGTCACCGGTTTGGTCAACGACATCGCCGCCGATCTGCACGGCAGCTTCTCGGCCGAACACGGGATCGGCATGCTCAAACGCGACGACCTCGCACGCTACCGCCCTGCTGTCGAGGTTGAAATGATGGCGGCGGTCAAGAAAGCCATCGACCCGGCTAACATCATGAATCCCGGGAAAGTCATTCCTGACTGAGGGAGCCCCCCATGAGCGACCACGACATCCAATTCCAGCCCGACGACGGCGCCATGACCCCCCGGTTCAGCGGCATGCCGACCTTCATGCGTCTGCCTTACGTCACGGACCCCGGCCTCGTCGACATCGCTTTGGTCGGCGTACCCTGGGACGGCGGCACCACCAACAGAGCCGGCGCCCGGCACGGGCCGCGGGAAATCCGCAATATGTCGAGCTTCATGCGGCGCGTGAATCCGCAAACTCATGTCGCTCCCTACGATCTCTGCAACATCGCGGACCTCGGCGACGCCAGCGTCAATCCCATCGACCTCATGGAAACCCTGTGCCGTATCGAAGCCTTTTTCGCCGATATCCACGCGGCCGGCACCATTCCCCTGAGCGCCGGCGGCGACCATTTGATCACGCTGCCGATCATGCGGGCCATCGCCAAGGGCCAACCGGTCGGCATGGTCCACTTCGACGCACACTGCGATACCAACGACGAGTATTTCGGCGGCTCTAAACTGACTCACGGCACGCCGTTCCGCCGCGCCGTCGAGGAGGGTTTGCTCGATCCCAAACGCACCATCCAGATCGGCATCCGAGGCTCCATGTATACGGAAAACGACTGGCAGTTCTCCTATGATTCAGGCATGCGCGTCATCACCATCGAGGAGTATTTCGAGATGGGAGCGGAGGCCGTGATCGCCGAGGCCAAACGCATCGTCGGCGACGGCCCAACCTACGTCAGCTTTGACGTCGACGGGCTCGATCCGGTTTATGCGCCAGGCACCGGAACGCCGGAAATCGGCGGCTATTCGACCTTCGAGGCGCAGCAGATGGTGCGCGGCCTGCATGGGCTCCATCTTGTCGGAGGTGACGTCGTCGAGGTTGCGCCGCCTTTCGATCCGAGCGGCAACACGGCGCTGGTCGGTGCCGCCATGATGTTCGAGATCCTCTGCGTGATCGCCGACTCGATCGCCGAGCGCCGCTGAAGAGGTTTGGCGAGGTCAGTTAGCGTCCTTGCCGAGATCGGTCTGCCTGAGAATACCGCGGTAAATCTCGTCGTCGCCGATGACGCCAATCAACCTGCCGTCTTCGACGAAAAGAACCGGATTACAGGTATCGTGCCGTATCTGAATGGCGAGGCGCATGGGAATGTCGGCCGATGCCGCCAGGACCGTATCGCCGACCTCGCCGATCGCCTTCAAGTCCGCTTGAGCGTCGTAGTCGAGGATACGCCCCGGTTTACCCTCGATGGTCACCGTATCGGGCCGTCCTTCGTCATCCAAGGTCAGGCGGCTGTGACCCGACCAGTCGAGTAGCAGTGTCTCGCCGTTGCGCGTGATCTCATCGACCGGTGTCATCAATGAGGCTCCGCGTAACACGTTGAGCGGGTTCATATGGGCGACGAAGTCGGCGACGTAGGCGTTGGCCGGCTCCAGCACGATACCCTCAGGATCGCCGTATTGGACGATGCGGCCGGCTTCCATGATGGCGATATGGGTGCCGAGTTTGAGCGCCTCGTCGAGGTCGTGGCTGACGAAGATGATGGTCTTCTTGAGAGCCCGCTGCAGTTCCAGTAATTCGTCCTGCAAATGGGTACGGATCAGGGGATCGAGTGCCGAGAACGGTTCATCCATGAGCAGAATGTCGGCATCGGTAGCGAAGGCACGGGCCAGGCCGACCCGTTGCTGCATGCCACCAGAGAGCTCGTGGGCATACTTGTCTCGCCACTGCTCGAGGCCGACCAGCCTGAGTTTTTCGTCGACGATTGGCCGCCGTTCATCCTCGCCCATGCCCCTGATCTCGAGACCGAAACCGACGTTCTCCTCTACCGTCCGCCAGGGCAGAAGGGCGAACTGTTGAAAAACCATGGCAACCCGCTCGGTGCGCACGGCGCGCAATGTCGCTGCATCGCAGTTGGCGACGTCGATCAGGTCGCCCTGATGACGGACCAGCACCTCTCCGCGGGCAACCTCGTTGAGGCCGTTGACGGCGCGCAGCAACGTCGATTTTCCCGATCCGGATAATCCCATCAACACACAGACCTCACCCTCCTGGATCGGCAACGTCGCATCGGCGACACCGATGACCGAACCCGTCTCTTCAAGGATCGATTCACGGGTACCGCCGGCGTCGAGCAGTTCGAGGGCGCGGTGTCGTTCCTCGCCGAAGACGATGTCGACGTTCTTGAATTCAACGGCGTTCATCGGTTCAACGCACCTCCTGGGCGCCTGGTCGCTTGCAAATGCGGTCCATCAGGATGGCTACGATCACGATCGCGAGACCGGCTTCGAACCCTTTCGCCGTATTGACCGTGTTGATGGCACGCAGCACTGGAATGCCGAGGCCGTCAGCACCGACCATTGAGGCGATCACGACCATCGACAGTGACAACATGATGCATTGCGTTAGGCCAGCCATGATCGTCGGCATCGCATGCGGGATCTCGACCTTCCACAACAACTGCCGCTTGCTGGCACCGAAACTCTCCGCCGCTTCGATCAGTGGTTTCGGCGCCGAAGAGATGCCGAGATAGGTCAACCGGATTGGTGCGGGAATGGCGAAGATGACGGTCGCGATCAAGCCGGGCACCATGCCGAGCCCGAACAAGATGAGCGCCGGGATCAGGTAAACGAAGGTCGGTATGGTCTGCATCATGTCGAGGATCGGCCGGAGTACGACCCACAACTTTGGGCGGTGCGCGGCCGCGATACCGATCGGCACGCCGAAGACCATGCAAACCAATGTCGACCAGATGACCAGCGACAGCGTAAAAATGGTGTCTTCCCAATACCCTTGGTTGATGATCAGCAACAGCGACGGCACGATGACGGCAGCCATCTTCCACGACCGGTGCAGGTAAAAGGCGATGGCGGCGATCAGGGCGATCATGACGAAGGGATGCAACGCCAGCAGTCCCGACGCGGTTCCCTTTACGAGAAATCCGAGACCTTCCGTCAGGCCATCGAAGAACCAGAAGAAGTAGTCGTTGAGGAAGTCGACGAACCGCGCGATCGACTTACCGATGGGAATCTTGTGTGCCGCGAGCCATTCCATGGGATGCCTCTCGTCGCTGGTGGGAATTGCCGATTGTCACAATGAGAACGGCCGGCACTTGGCCGGCCGTTTCATCGATGAATTGAAATCAGAGACCCAAGTGGCTCTTGACGGCCGCCACACCTTCACCGCCACTGAGCGTTGTGACTCCGGCAAGCCATTTGCCTAGAACACCCGGGTTCTTCTTCAGCCAGGCACGGGCCGCCTTGTCGGGATCTTCACCGTCGTCGAGGATGGCGCCCATGATCTCGTTCTCCATAGCCAAAGTGAATTCAAGGTTTCCGAGCAACTTGCCGACGTTCGGGCACTCAGATGCATAGCCCTTGCGGATGTTGGTGTAGACCGTCGCTCCACCGAAGTTCGGTCCGAAGTAGTCGTCGCCGCCGGACAGATAGGTGAGTTTGAAGTTGGCGTTCATCGGATGCGGCTCCCAGCCCAGGAAGACCACCATCTCGCCCCGTTTTTCGGCCCGCTTGACCTGCGCCAGCATGCCCTGTTCGGAGCTCTCGACCACTTCGAAACCTTTGAGGCCAAACGCGTTCTTGTCGATCATGTCTTGAATCAGGCGATTGCCGTCGTTGCCCGGCTCGATTCCGTAGATTTTGCCGTCCAACTGGTCTTTGAACTTGGCGATATCAGCGAAGTCCTTGATACCGGCCCCGGCGCCCTTTGCATTGGTCGCCAGCGTATATTTGGCGCCGAGCAAGTTGGGTTTTTGGATCACCTCAACCGAACCGTCATCGCGGTATTTGGCGAGGTCGCCCTCCATGGTCGGCATCCAATTGCCTAGGAAAACGTCGATGTCCCTATTCTTCAGGCTCGCGTATGTCACCGGAACACTCAACACCTTGGCCTGAGGCGCGTAACCCAAACCCTTCAAGACCTCAGAAGTTGCTGCGGTGGTCGACGTGATGTCGGTCCACCCGACATCCGAAAACCGAACGGTCTTGCAGGGCGCCGGATCGGCAGCCTGGGCCGCGCTGAAGAATGTATGGGCCGCGAACAAGGCACCAAGAAAAATAGAACCACTGATCCGAGTGTTGATCATCGAACTCCTCCCTGTGTCGATGTTATTGATATCCAGGGAGAACTGCCCCAATTAACCAGCCCCCCCCCTGCACCGTGTCGGCGCCGCTTCCTCAAAACAAAACACCCGGCGACACGATCACTGGAGACTCTCCCTATCCACAAGGGGCTAACCAGTTCCGGATGCGACTGGATTTTGTTCTTTTCCGCCAAGCCGTCTTAATCGCGGAAATCGCGGAAGACATCGTTGTCAAATTCGGCGAATGCCCGGATGGGAAACGCGGCCGCACCCCGTACCGGCAAGGGAACGGCGAAAAACCGGAAATCCCCATCCGGCAGTTTGTCGAGATGGCACAAATTCTCGACGATCCGGATGCCGGCGTCCAAAAACCAAGTGTGGGCGGGCCTTTCGGGATCACCTGAATCATCGATATTGAGCGTGTCGACGCCGACAAGTTCGGCGCCAGCGTCCCGCAACAGGGTCAGCACACCCCGACCGATGAACGGGTAATCGAAATACTCCTCGCGGCCCCAATAGCGGTCCCATCCGAAACGGAAAAGCACCGCCTTGCCATAGGGGTCGAAACCCGGCGGCAGGTCACCCAGCGTTACGCTGCGGTCGGGCGTGCATTGCGTCACGTCAATCACGCATCCAGGTAAGACGAGGTTTTCGAGGGAATAGTCGGCGATATCGTGGCGGTCGGGAAACCGATGGCGCGGCGCATCCAAATAGGTGCCGATGGAAGTCTGGAACGTCACCTCGGCGATCTCGAATGATGCCTTGCCATCGTAAAAAGGCTCCGACTCGGCGTGGGTCAGGAACGGCGATACGGCAGCGGAATACTGCACCACTTCGCCTTCCGGGCCTCTCATGCGGAATCCCGGCATTCCATCCTCAAAGGTATGGGTCAGGTCGACGAACATCCGGCTCAATCCCGCGCGAGTAGCGCGTCCTTTTGCTCATGCTGGAATCCGACGATGATTTTCCCGTCCTTTTCGAAAACAGGCCTTTTGATGAGCGCCGGAAACTCAAGCATCAATTCGATCGCCTTTTCCTCGTCGATCCCGATCTTGTCGCCTTCAGGCAGTTTGCGCCATGTCGTGCCGCGCCGGTTGAGTAGGACCTCCCAGCCGACCTCCCTACATCAGCGAAGCAGCCGGTCGTGGTCTATGCCCGCCGCCCGAACGTCATGGAAACAATGCTCGACGCCATGATGCTCCAACCATTTGAGGGCTTTCTTGCGGGTATCGCAGTTCTTCAATCCATTGACCGTTATCATCGTTCCGTATTCCTGTTGCCCCGAGCGCGCCGCTACCTATATTTAGGCGACATTGCCCGCCGCCGCGAGGCCATTCATTGACGATTGCGAAGGACGATCATGCTTGCGCTTATCTCTCCCGCCAAGAAACTCGATTTCGAGACCGAAAGCTCCGTTGCCGACTACAGCCAACCGGATTTCCTCGAGCAGGCGAGCGCGTTGGTCAATAAGGCACGAAAGTTGAGCCGCGGACAATTGGCGCAAACCATGAAACTGAGTGATGCCCTGGCGGAACTCAATTACCAGCGCTTCAAATCCTTCTCGACCCCCTTCGACCTGTCCAATGCCAAGCAAGCGGCCCTCATGTTCAATGGTGACACCTACGTCGGGCTCAAGGCCGACACGCTCACTGATGATGATTTTGCTTTCGCTCAGGACCACCTGCGGATTCTTTCCGGGCTATACGGGCTGCTCCGCCCGCTCGACCTGATCCAACCCTACCGTTTGGAGATGGGGGCACGCTTCAAGCCGCCGAAAGGTGACGACCTGTACGGCTATTGGAACGGCCGCCTTGCCGAGGCCGTAAGCGGTATCGTCGCTGATCACAAGGATCCGACCGTCGTCAACCTGGCCTCCAACGAGTACTTCAAAGCGCTTCGCGCCAAGACACTGAGCGTGCCCGTCATCACGCCGGTCTTTAAAGAGATCAAAGACGGTCAGGCACGTGTCCTCGGCATGTTCGCCAAACAGGCCCGTGGCATGATGGCGCGCCATATGATCGTCAACCGCTTGGAGGCGCCGGAAGGTCTGAAGAGCTTCGCCGACGGCGGTTACGAATACCGCGACGACCCTTCCGATGATAAGTCGTGGGTGTTTACAAGACCGCAACCCTGAGGGTTAGGTCTCCTCGCGATTCCAATCGAGCCGCCTTGCCGCGATCGGATCGGTGACTTTCGCCGCCTCTTCAGATGCGTCGCGAAGCCGCTTGACGAGGTGTAGCATGATAGAACGCATGGCCGGATCCATAGCGTCAGCGCGGGACTGGAACTCCTCGCGCGTAATTCCGACGACTTCGACGTCGGTCATGGCGCGGGCCGAAGCGCTCGCCGGCCGGTTATCGAGCAACGCCATCTCTCCGATAACGTCGCCCTTGACGCGAAACGCTAGGTGACGGGCGTTGACGAAACCTTTGACGATCTCGACCTCGCCTTTTTGAATGACGTAAGCGACTTCGCCAGGTTCGCCCTCGCGTATGAGGTACTTGCCCTCCTCGAAGGTCTTCTTGAAATACCTTGTTTCGTCTGCGTCGTCGTCCATGTATCGCTCCGGATGATACGCGATCCAGCCCGTATGGTACGTGTAACCTTGTTGACCGCCAACCCGCTTGTCTCCCGCCGCCGGTCAGGCGGCGTTAGGTCTATTTAGCGGAGTCGTCCTTCAAGGCTAAAATACGAAACGCGATTACAGGCGCATAAGGCCGGGGCGCAGATGGATGTCCGAAACGAATTGGCGGAAGGGTTTATGGCGGGGTTGGGTGATGTCCTGACCTTGCTGATCGGCGGTTTCGTCGCCATCGCCCTATTCCTGTACGTTCTGCTCCGCCTTCTTACCCGCAACCGCAGCGCAAGCAAACGCGCCACCTCCGATGTCGGTGGCGGTGGGGCGAGTCAACAGTTTGACTTTGATGCCGAAGGCGAATGAGATGCCATCGGCAAACGCCAAAGGTGTTTGCAAGGGTCCCGGCGAGCCCATAAACTCCGCCCCCTCAAGCTGATGACCGATAGCCTTTGTGGCTCCCCGTGCGGATGGAGAGGTACCTGCGATGACTGAATACCGCGCCCCCGTCGAGGACATGCGTTTCGTAATCGAGGAAATCGCTGGCCTTGCCGACGTCAACGCCCTTCCCGGATACGAGGACGCGACGCCCGACCTGGTTGCCGCCATCCTGGAGGAAGCGGGAAAACTGGGAACTGAAGTCCTTTCTCCCCTCAACAAACCGGGTGACGAAGCCGGCTGCGTTTATGAAAACGGCGTCGTCCGAACGCCCGACGGTTTCAAGGAAGCCTACCGGCAATTTATCGAAGGTGGCTGGAACGCCATCCCGTTCGATCCGGAGTACGGCGGCCAGGGTCTGCCATGGCTGGTGTCGATGGCGGTCGGCGAAACGGTGCAGGCGGCCAATATGTCGTTCGGTCTTTGCCCGCTTCTGACGCAAGGGGCGATCGAGTTACTCTCCCATCACGGTTCGGAAGAGCTTAAGGGCGTGTTCCTCGAGAGACTGGTCTCCGGCGAGTGGAACGGCGCCATGAACCTGACCGAACCGCAGGCCGGCTCTGACCTGGCGCGGGTTCGCACCAAGGCCGAAAGGGGCGGCGACTCCTATCGAATTTCCGGTACGAAGATCTTCATCACCTACGGTGAACACGATTTCACCGACAATATCGTTCACCTCGTCCTTGCCCGCACACCCGACGCGCCGCCGGGAATCAAAGGGATCTCGCTTTTCGTCGTACCCAAGTTCCTGGTCAACGAAGATGGGTCCTTGGGTGCCAGAAACGACCTGCGCTGCGTTTCCATTGAACACAAGCTCGGCATTAACGCGAGTCCGACCGCCGTCATGTCGTTCGGCGACAACGACGGTGCCGTCGGCTATCTCGTCGGTGAGGAGAATTGCGGAATCCAGTACATGTTCACGATGATGAACAACGCCCGCCTGACCGTCGGCCTGCAAGGCGTGGCGATTGCCGAACGGGCCTATCAGCATGCACGCGACTACGCGGTTGAACGGGTCCAAAGTCGTATGCTCGGATCCGACGATCCAGATCCGGTCACCATCGTCCATCATCCCGATGTCAAACGCATGTTGCTGTCCATGAAATGTCAGACGGAAGCATCGCGGGCATTGGCCTATTGGGTCGCCGCACAGATCGATCATTCCAAACACAATCCCGACCCGGATCAGCGTCTGAAGGCGCAAGCCATGGTCGACCTGATGACACCTGTCGTGAAGGCCTGGAGTTCGGACATCGGCATCGAAGTCGCCGGCACCGGAATCCAAGTTTTTGGCGGCATGGGTTTCATCGAGGAATCAGGTGCCCCGCAACATTGGCGGGATGCCCGTATCACGGCAATTTACGAAGGGACCAACGGCATTCAGGCCAACGACCTGGTCGGCCGCAAGATCGGCCGCGAGGGTGGAGAATCGATAACCCAGTTGATTTCCGAAATCCGGGATTTCGAAGCCGAATTGCGAGCTTCGGAGAGCAAGGGTCTCGCGGAATTGGCCGAAGTGTTCTCCCGCGCGATCAATGCGTTGGAGCGGGCCAGCAAATGGATTGTCGAGACGTATCCGGCGGATCCCGTTCCGGCGGCGGCCGGCGCCGTTCCGTTTCTCAGGCTGCTCGGCATCGTTAGCGGTGGATGGCTGCTCCTGAAATCCGCGCTCATCGCCGAGGAGCGTCTGGATACCGGGACGGGAAATCCGGTTTATCTTGGCGGCAAGGTGCTCTCGGCACGCTTTTTCGCGGACCACATGTTGGTGCAGACCGACGGACTTGCGCAAACCGTCATCGGTGGGTCCGGTTCCGTGAAGGATATCCGCCTGGAGCATCTGTCGGCGAGTTGAGTTTGGCCTCCCCAGCCTCTCCCATTGTCCTGGGCGGTGCAGCTGAATCGCGGCGACGCCAGGGGAGTCCCAACGTAAAAAAGTTACGGAACGGGCCGAATGCCCACGACCCTCGGGACGACCGGCGTCCGGTCAGATCCGGTCCTTGAGCGCCTCGAATAGAAAACGGCCGACCTTCTTGGCGCCGTTCGGCGTATTATGGACCCGGTCGTAGAAGTCACCGTCATCGAAGGAGAGCGAACCCGCGAGGTCGATACAGATCGCTTCGAGCCGACGGCATACATTCATCGTCACCTGATTGAAATTGGCCATAACCTCGTAAGAATTCGGGCGCAATTGCCCGTCGCCGGCCAGGACCACCCACACCCAACCATCGCGAATGCGGAACTCCGCTGTCGGTTGAGTGACAAGAATCGCCCTGGCGCCAAACGATCGGATCTTCCCGACTAGGGCCATCAGCCGTTTCTCATAGGCGGCCAGATCCCGTTCGCGTGAGGAAAGGAACGGTACAGCGGCGGCGGCCGGCCCGTACTTCTGCCATTCGGTACGGTCCGGGGTTGGCGCCGGCGCGGATTCGTGGATGAGTTTCGCGTCGTAGGAGCGAATAATGCCGCGGATCGTGCGATACAGGCCATAGAGCGCGCTCTGGTTCATAATCCAATAACGGAACCGCCGGGATGCCTCCGGTGATTCCATCTGGTCCCACTGTGCCGTGTCGTCGACGGCAACATCGTTGATGCCCACATAGGCTAGGACATAACGGGATTTGATGTCGGGGACGTTTGGGAACCAACGATCAAAGACGGCGATATGTCCGCGTGTCGATTGCCCGTCGACGCTGGCGTCGACGATAGTCTTCGGATTCCCGGCGGCAAGAAACAACCGGCGCATTTCGGCCTGCCAAGTGTCATTATCGTCAAGGTAGAGTTGGTTGGTCGTACTGCCGCCAAGTGTCAGGACGTCGACCTGCGAGAGGTCGTCATAAGGACCGCGAAGACCATGTTCATCCCGGCTGTATTTCGTCTTTCCTCCGCCAGCGTATAGGTTGGTGGTGTCAAAATGCCTATTGGAGTTGCGTGGAATATTCATCGTCCCGTAATGGGGACCGAATATCCAGTTTCCGAACAACAACTCCGCAATCACGGCCAAGGCAAGTAATATCGCGACATTGACTGCGACAACTTTCTGGACCATGAGAAAGCCACCATCGTTTTTCGTTACGGGTCAAAGGGGGAGGAGGCATGGTTGCATAAGCCGCAGCGAAAGAAAATAGCATGGCGATGGGAAGCCGTCGGGTCGAGTATTGCCCTTGCTGGAGCACGGCCGGTCGGAACCGAAGCGAGCCGACCAGGGCTTCCCCGTTGGAATGCCGGGTAAGCCTGCCGCCCCAAAAAGCGATCCTACCTATTGTATGTAATGTGGCGGGCGGGCCGTCGATTCACCGCCAGCGCTAGACGATCGCAGATTAATGTGATATTCGCGATTCTTGCGGTTAGCCCTTGATTATTTAGCGTTTTTCCCACACCTTTGCCGAAATTGGCACTGGTGGAATCAGGGCATGAACGGCTTCACCCGATATGTCCTGCGGCAGTTGTGCATCGGTATGCTCCTGGTGACGGGTGTGTTGGCGTGCATCATCTGGCTGTCGCAGTCATTGCGATTCGTGGAAATGATCGTCAATCAAGGTGCGACGCCCGGCACTTTTCTTTACTTGACGCTCCTGATGTTGCCGAATTTCCTGCCAATGATCCTTCCGATCGCGCTTTATCTGGTAGTCGTATTTGTATACTCAAAAATGGTTTCCGATCGCGAGCTTGTCGTAATGGGAGCCGCGGGTCAAAGCCAATTGTTTCTGGCCAAACCGGCCATGATCCTCACCGTGATCGTGGTCATTTTGGGATACATCTTGAATCTTCATTTCGTACCGCTTTCGTACAAGATGTTCAGGGAATTGAAATGGGAAATCCGCAGCTACTCCCATCTCGTCCTAAAGGAAGGCGCTTTCACCAACATCTCAAATGTCACGGTATATGTCCGAGAACGGACCAATGACGGTCAATTGTTGGGGGTCCTTGCCTATGACAAGAGAAATCCGGAAAAACCGGAAACGTGGATGGCGGCCAAGGGTGCCCTCGTCGAAACACCGACAGGTGCGCGCGTCGTAATGTTCGACGGCAACCGTCAGACCGTCGACAAACGGACCAACAAGTTCTCGATATTGTACTTTGATCAGGGCACGCTCGACCTCAAGGACTTGGCGGGTGGCGGTCCCGGCGCACCAGCTCGCCACCGGGAAGCACGGGAACGATCGCTTGGCGAGTTGCTGGACCTCGAAAATGCTGAAGGTGTGAGTCCCCATGACTTCGGGAAATACACGGTCGAGGCCCACAAGAGAATCGTGTCGCCACTCCGCGCCTTGAGCTTCACGCTTATTGCACTCTGTTTCCTTATCCTGGGCAGTTTTAGTCGGCGGTCCCAGGCCCAGAAGATAGCCCATGCGTCCCTTGTTGCCGTGGCCCTTCTCATCCTATCGCTGGGTCTTGAGAATATCGCAGCGAAGCGCCTGCATTTCATTCCGCTCATGTACGTAAATGCAATCCTTCCAATACTCTTTGCAGGGTTAGTCCTTATTCGTCCGCCACATCGCAACCGCCCAGCGAATTCCCACGGGTACTGATCGATAGGACTTGTCGCGATGCGTATTTCAACGACACTTTCGTTCTATATCGGCCGGTATTTCCTCCTGAGCTTTTTCCTTCTTTTCGGCTTGTTCTTGTTTTTGATTCTGCTTTTCGACACCATCGAATTGATGCGCAGAGCCGCCTCCAAACCGGAGGTTGGTTTTCAACACGTTCTGGAAATGGCACTGTTGAAACTCCCGCATATGGGGCAGGAAACCTTTCCGTTTGCCGTTCTATTCGGGGGCATGGCGGCTTTTTGGCGCCTGACACGCAGTTACGAGTTGGTTGTAACCCGCGCCGCCGGCGTCTCGGCATGGCAGCTCCTTCTCCCTGTTGTCAGTCTTGCGTTCCTGTTGGGGATACTTCAGGTAACCGTCATCAATCCGGTTGCTTCCGCAACTCTAGCGAAATTCGAACGCATGGAAGCCCGATTGATCGAGGGTCACCGTGAACTTCTGGCTTTATCCGGGTCGGGGCTTTGGTTGCGCCAAGCAAATCGTGACGGTCAGTCGGTCGTCCATTCCGATCACGTTTCACAACGCGGAAACGATGTCGAACTCAAGAACGTCGTCGTCTTCATGTATTTAGGCAAGGACAAGTTTCACAGCAGAATTGAAGCCAATCGAGCCAAGCTGGAAGACGGCTTCTGGCACATGCACGAAGTCTGGATATATGAGCCCGAGAGCCGTCCGCGTTTTGAAAGCGAGTATTGGTTGGCGACGGATCTGACGCTCGGCAAAATCCAGGACAGTTTCGCGCCCCCGGAAACGATGTCGTTCTGGTCACTACCGGATTTCATTGCAACCTTGGAAAAGGCAGGCTTCTCTGCTATTCGCCATCGGCTTTATTGGCATACCCTTCTCGCAACCCCCTTCTTGATGTGTGCTATGGTTCTTATCGCCGCTACGTTCACGCTCAGGCCATCACGACGGGGAGCGACGACGTTCGTAATTTCCGGCGGTGTTCTCACTGGGTTTCTACTCTATTTCTTTTCCGATGTTGTATTTGCACTTGGCCTATCGGACAGCATTCCAATTACCCTCGCTGCATGGTCGCCATCTGGCGTGGCCACATTCCTTGGGCTAGCGATGCTCTTACATATGGAGGATGGGTAGTCGTGCGGCTAAAGCCAATCCGGACGTTGGCGCTTGTCATAAACGTCGGCATTCTGGCGGCTTGCGTGGCGGCCTTCCCGCTCGGTCCGCCGGTATCCGCGGCAGTCCCGGCCGTGGAACAGCAGAACCCGGATCGACCGCTCGGCGTCCTTATCCAACCGACGCCGGACTGGCGCCCAGAAAACCCACCGCTCCGTCGCCCCCGCCAAAGTTCTACGCCACCGATAGCGCCAGCGGTTGTACCGCCCGATGAAACCCCGCCGCAATCTGGTGCCGCGATACCGGGGTCGACACATGACCGCCCCCTCGGGGTCTTGTTCAACACCGACAACAGCTATGCCAAGCCGCCACCGGCGCCCGTGACGGGCTCGGATTCGTCGTTGCAAACAAGCCCAACACGAGCGCGTCCCGTCGTTTCGCCCGCCGCACGATGGACAACGGACGGCCGTTTGCCGGATCGCCCGCTGGGTTTGCTTCTCGGCCCGCAACAGGGCGTCGGCACGACACCCCCCGTGTTCCCGGCAACAGAATTGCCGCCGGTGGTGGGGCAACCTGGGATCATCAGCCCAACACCGGATCCGAACGAAAAGGAGGTGACAACACCTCCGGTGAGTTTCAGCGCCGATACGATGAGTTTTGATCGGGAGAGTGGAATCGTCACGGCAAACGGAAATGTCGAAGTCCACTATCGCGACCGCGCTCTTTTCGCCGATATCGTCTCCTACGATCGAAACACCAACGTGGTTCGAGCCGAAGGCAACGTGACGTTATTGGAGCCTTCCGGGGAAACCATATTCGGCAATTCGGTGGAGATATCGGGCGACCTGAAAGACGGCGTCATCGAGAACATCGGGGTCATACTCAAGGACCGCAGTCGAATCGCCGGCTCGGGCGCCCGCCACTCTTCCGGATTGTTCACGGATTTACGCAACGCCGTCTACTCGCCCTGCAGCCTGTGCGAAGACGACCCGGAAAGACCACCGTTGTGGCAGATCAAAGCCGTAAAGGTAACGCATGACAAAAACGAAAAAGTTGTAGAGTACCGCGACGCGTGGCTCGAATTTTTCGGTTTTCCTGTCGCATACACGCCCTATTTCCGGCATCCTGATCCGACCGTCAAACGGAAGACCGGTTTCCTGTTTCCAACCTTCGGAAACTCGTCCGATCTTGGGTTCGTCGGACAGTTCCCGTTTTTCTGGAACATATCACCTCACGAAGACGCGACCATTACGCCTTACTTGATGTCGAGTGAAGGCGGATTGTTGCACGTCAACTACCGGCGAAAACTCCGCAAGGGCGAGGTCGAGGTGACCGGGAGCATAACCGATAATTCGGGCGACGGTGACTTCGACTCTGAAGACGGCAAATACGGGGTACGCGGCCATATCGACAGTGAAGGAAGGTTCGATATCAACGAAGTCTGGCGTTGGGGGTTCGACGCGAAGCGATCGACTGACGACACCTATATGCGTCGGTACGGATTTAGTGCGCCCAGCTCTCTCAACAGCCGCCTTTTTGCAGAAGCGTTTCGCGAAAGGAGCTATTTTTCGGCAAGCACTTACGCGTTCCAAGGTCTCCGGGCCGAAGACGTACAAGAGGAAATACCGCTGGTTCTGCCACTGGTCGATTTCAACCACATCGGTGAACGCGATCGCTTTGGCGGGCGAACGCACCTCGACTTCAATTTCCTCGCCATGACCCGTGATGAGGGTACCGATACACGGCGGATGTCCGTTCATACGCTGTGGGAACGACCCTTTGTCGGACGGTTTGGCGATATGTCACGATTTCGTCTGGGCCTCAATGCCGACTTATATCACGTGAACAGCCTATCCCGAGGCGGTTCCAAAGAGGAGTATTCAGGCTTCAGTTATCGGGCGCAGCCCATAGCCGCTTTCGATTGGCGTCTACCGTTTTTCAAGAAGGAAGGAGCGATTACCCAGGTTCTTGAACCAATCGCCGCCGCCGTCTGGTCCCCATATGGCGGCAATCCGGACGATATCCCGAATGAGGACAGTACCGAGATTGAATTTGACGACGCCAACCTGTTCAGCCTGAACCGGTTCACCGGCATCGATCGAGTTGAGGGAGGCCCGCGCCTTACATACGGCCTGAAATGGGGGGTGTTCGGTGATGGCGGAGGGAAATCAACCGTGTTCATCGGGCAGGCTTGGCGCCCGCGCGTTGACGACACCTATGCCGAGGGAACGGGTTTGGAGGACAATTTCTCGGATATCGTCGCCCGCGCTGAAGTGTCACCAGGCGGTTATCTGGGCGTGGGATACCGGACCCGGTTCTCGAGTGACGATTTATCACCAACACGTAATGAAGTCACTTTGTCAGCGGGTATACCTGCGTTTAGGGTATCGACGAACTACGTGTTTCTGGACCGCCAGGAAGACAGTGAGTTCTCGGGCCGCGAAGAACTCAATTTCCGGGCGACATCGCGGATCAACGCCGAGTGGCGTGCCGGATTCAACTTCGTCCGAGATCTCGACGCGAGTGAAATGCGCACGGCCGGGATCGAAGCCGTCTACGAGAACGAATGCGTGATATTTACGACACGCGCAACCAGGACGTTTTACGAAGACCGGGACTTGGAGCCAACGGACGCGATCACATTTAACCTAGTGCTGAAGACCATAGGTGAAGTCCATACCGGGTTAACGCAAAGCCAGTGATGACATGATTGAGCGCACCAACTGTATCTGGCAATTCTGCGATCAACGATGGCGCTTGTGCGTGCGGACAGTAGCGGCAACAGTTTTGTTGATCGCAGCTTCGTTCGCGGCCAACGCCCAACAGACTTTGAGGATTGCTGCCGTCGTCAACGACGAAATGGTGTCTATCTTCGATTTGCATGCAAGGACTTCGTTGATCATAGCGCTATCCGGCCTTCCCAATACCGCGGAGTCGCGACGGCGCCTAACGAGACAGGTCCTGATTTCGTTAATCGACGACAAATTGAGATTACAGGAAGCCAAGCTGGCGAGTATTACCGCATCGAAGGCGGAAATGGACCGCGGCGTCGCCGATTTTGAACGGCAATACAACCTCGGCAAAGGGGGATTGGCCGACTTTCTCAAACGCAATGGGGTTGAACGTTCCGTTGTCGATGAGCAGTTGGAGGCCGATATCGTTTGGAGAAAAATCGTCCGCGCCCGTTTTCGACCTAGCGTTCACGTCAGCGACGAAGAAGTCGAAGCCATTGTCGCCGAACTGGAGAGAAACCGGGGAAAACCTGAGCACCTTGTGTCCGAAGTCTTCCTACCGGCCGCAACCGAACAGGGCCTAGCCGAAGCCGAAAAACTCGCCGGGCGGTTAATTCAGCAAATTCAGTCGGGAGCGAATTTCGCGGCAATCGCCCGGAACTTCTCGCAAAGCTCCACTGCCGCGGCGGGAGGTAGCCTGGGGTGGAACAGTTCAGGTCAACTCGGTTCTGTTATAGGGCCGATCGCACAAAGACTACAGCCTGGTCAGGTCTCAGCACCGATCCGCGCCGAAGACGGTGTCTATATCGTAAAAGTTCGGAAAAGGCGGATTGCCGGAGAAACAGCGGCGGCCGCCATCGAGAACACCATCGTAACCCTCAATCAAGTTCATTTGGCGTTACCGCCCGGTGTTTCGGAGGCGGACGTGCAGCGGACCTTGGAGCAAGCACGCGGGCTCGTTTCAACCGCCAAAAACTGCACTGATCTGGAAGCCATCGGCAAGAGGGGCGGATCGCCTTTATCCGGCGAACTCGGGACATTTCGCATCGGCCAACTATCACCGCAAATGAGGTCCATGGTCGAAAAGCTGCCTGTGTCCCTGCCAAGCAGGCCCGTCCGTTCCGGCGACGGCGTAATCGTTCTGATGGTCTGTAAAAAACAGGTGCCTCAAATCAAGAAACGGACACCGGAGCAAGTCAGAGACTCGGTTCGCGAGCGGTTGATTGCTCAGCGTCTCTCGCTGGCCGCGAGACGGTACATGCGCGATCTCAAGCGAGCTTCGTTTATCGACGTGCGTTTATAGATTGAATGGCGCGCCCGGATACGCCACACGACGATTGCGCTGACCTCCCATTGGCCATGACCATGGGCGAACCGGCCGGAATCGGCGGTGAAATCGCTCTGAAGAGTTGGAGACTCAATCGTCACCCTCCTGGTTTCTTTCTGATCGACGATATTGCGCGACTGCAGAATCTGGGGAGTGAACTCGGAATGGATGTTCCCCTTCGTACCATCACCTCTCCCGAGGACGCTCACGACGTCTACTCCGAAGCGCTACCGGTGTTCCCCTGTCCTCTGGCTGGCGAAGCGATTTTGGGTTCTCCTTCCTCTAGCACAGCGTCCTCCGTCATCCGGTCAATTGAGCTCGCAGTCGAATTCGTAACGGACGGCTATGCCGCGGGAGTGGTGACCAGCCCGATCCAAAAGAACGTTCTCTATTCGGCGGGCTTTGGCTTTCCCGGACATACGGAGTTTCTGGCCGACTTAGCGGGTGTCGACACACCACCGGTGATGATGCTCGCCTGTGCCGGTCTGAATGTTGTGCCGGTTACGGTTCATGTCGGTCTCAAGCAGGCGATCGAAGACTTGTCGGTCGACGTCATCGTCAATCAAACACGCATTCTACACCGGGCCCTTCAGCGCGACTTCGCTATTTCCGACCCGGTTATCGCCGTTTCCGGGCTCAACCCGCATGCCGGCGAAGATGGCGCGATGGGCGATGAGGAGAATACAATCATAACGCCGGCAATCGACGCGTTGACCCGAGACGGAATCAGGGCCCTGGGGCCCTACCCTCCCGACACGTTGTTCACCCAGTCGTCGCGAGAGAGTTACGACGCCGCAATATGTATGTATCACGATCAAGCGTTGATACCGATCAAGACTCTGGATTTCGCCGGCGCCGTCAATGTCACCCTCGGCCTCCCCGTCATCCGCACTTCGCCTGATCACGGAACTGCAACCGAAATCGCCGGTAAGGGGATTGCGGACCCGAGCAGCCTCGTGAACGCAATGGACCTGGCAAGGCGAATGGCCGCCAATCGGGTATCCTTCGACGCGGCGGAAACACCGTGATCGGATCACCTGCCGACTTGCCGCCGCTTCGCGATGTAATCCGCCACCACGGGCTCAGGGCTCGCCGTTCGTTCGGTCAGAACTTTCTTCTCGACATGAACATCACAAAACGGATCGTCAAAACGGCCGGTGATCTGTCGGGAAAAACCGTTTTCGAGGTCGGCCCCGGTCCGGGTGGCCTGACGCGAGCAATCCTAGCCGGCTCCGCAAAAGAAGTAGTGGCAGTGGAACGGGATTCACGGTGCGTGGAAGCGCTCGACGGTCTGGCCTCGGCTTATCCGAAGCGCCTAAGGGTGATCGAAGGCGATGCGCTCGAAACGAACGCGGCAGAACTTTGCGATCGGCCGCGCGTCATCATCGCCAACCTACCCTACAATATCGCGACGCCTCTGCTGATCGGCTGGCTTCGCGACATTCGCTCTTACGAAGGGTTTGTCTTGATGTTCCAACGCGAAGTCGCCGATCGTCTCAAAGCCAAGCCTCGCTCAAAAGCCTACGGCCGTCTCTCCGTGATCACCCAGTGGCTGTGCGACGTCCGTACCGCATTCAACGTACCAAAGGATGCCTTTACGCCGCCGCCGAAGGTGATGTCGACGGTGGTTTCCCTGACGCCGCGCTCGGCTCCGGTCGCAGAGGCCCGATGGGAAGATCTCGAACGCGTAACCGCGGCGGCTTTCGGTCAGCGACGAAAAATGCTGCGGGCCAGCCTCAAGCCGCTGGGAATCGACCCGGCCGGCTGCGAGATCGAGCCGACTGCGCGGGCCGAAGAACTGAACGTAGAGCAATTCTGTACGCTGGCGCGGGCCCTCGCGAGGGACGGCTGACCGTACGTTGACTATTGGCCGACACCCATGTCCCGAAGGAACGCCGGCAGCCCAACGCGACGCTCCCGCCGCAAACGTTCCGCTGATAGAATGGCTTCCGCCTGGGCGACGCTCTCGTCGATGTCGTTATTGACGATGATGTAATCGTATTCCGCCCAATGGCTCATTTCGGATGTGGCTTTCGCCATTCGCCCGCGAATCACCTCTTCCGAGTCCTGTGCACGGGAAAAAAGCCGGCGCTCGAGTTCCTCCAGTGACGGCGGCAGAATAAAAATACTGACCAGGTCGTCGCGGGCGTTCTGTTTGAGTTGCTGGGTGCCTTGCCAATCGACATCGAAAAGAACGTCGTTGCCAGCCCTCAATGCCGCTTCGACCGGTTCGCGCGGCGTTCCGTACGAATTTCCGAAGACCGTAGCGAATTCCAGGAACTCCTGGTTTGCCGACATCTTCTCAAACCGATCCTGGTCGACGAAATAGTAGTCCTTTCCTTCGACCTCTCCCGGCCGCATCTGGCGAGTTGTTGCCGAAACGGACATGGCCAGGTGATCGTGGCGTTCGAGCAAAGCACGCGAAATCGTTGACTTCCCGGCCCCGGACGGGGACGAGAGGACGAGCATGAGCCCGCGCCTGGAAATCGCTAACTGTTGGTTATGATCGTCATTCAATGTTTTGCACCTGTTCTCGAAACTGTTCGATCGCGGCCTTGAGTTCGATGCCGATGGCAGTCAACTCGACGTCCGATGATTTCGAACAGAGGGTGTTGGCTTCACGGTTCAATTCCTGGCAGAGGAAATCGAGCTTGCGGCCGACGACGCCACCGCTTTCAATCAACTCAGAGGCAGCCACCCCATGCACTTTGAGGCGGTCGAGTTCCTCGGTAACGTCCGCCTTGGTCACCAGGATGGCAGCTTCCTGCGCCAATCTGTCCTCCGAGACATCCTCCACGACATCTTTAAGTTCTGCCAATTGGTCGCGCAACCGCGCTTTTATAGCTTCCGGTTGGGCTGCTGCGGACTTCGCGGCGTTGTCGATTAAGGTACTCAGGTGATCAAGTTGAGACGTCAACACGGATCCGATACGGCCACCCTCATCCTCGCGCATCCGCTGCAAGGCATCGAAGACCTGATCGAGACTGGCAAGAGGGGCTTGATTCAGTGTTTCACGGTTATCTCCGCCCATTGAGTCTTCTACTTGCTCGACCATTCCGCGAATGGCCAATAGCCCTTCGGCTGATGCCGGCCGCGGATTGACCAGCCGGTTTTCGATTTCGGGAAGTATCTCCATTACCTGTTCCAGCAACCCCTCATTGATTCGGTATTCAGCGGTCCCTTCGACGCGGCGGATATTGAGCGAGAGGGACAGGTTGCCTCGGGCGAACCGCCGCGCCGTTCGGGTTCGGACCGTCGGTTCGATATTGTCGAGCCCGCCGGGTAACCGGCAGCGGACGTCCAGTCCTTTCGAGTTGACGCTCTTCGCCTCCCAGGTCCAAGAATACGCTTCGTCATGGCCCTCAGACCGGGCGTAACCGGTCATCGATCTTAGCGCCATACCATGCCCCTTTTCTGTTCCGGATGACCTTATACCCGGGCCCACGATGTCCAACAACACCGGGCCGTTTTCCTAGGCGTCCGGCCCGGGTATTCTGGTTCTATGGGAAAACGGAGCGATTTCCGCAACATTCTAATCACCGGGGCTTCGAGCGGAATCGGAGAAGCACTGGCTCATGCGCTTGCCGGGCCGGACTCCTTCCTTGCATTGTCCGGAAGGAATGCCGGCCGCCTTCACCGCGTGGCCACCGATGTGGAGGAACGCGGCAGCGTTGTCGATGCTAAGTTGGTTGATGTTCAGGACCGACAGGCGACAGCGGACTGGATTCACCGAACCGACGCCCGCAATCCGCTCGACCTGGTCGTTGCCAATGCCGGCATCTCGGGGGGAACCGGCGCATTGGGTGGTGAATCGGAAGATCAGGTCCGCGATATATTCGCTGTCAACCTGGCTGGGGTTCTCAATACCGTATTGCCGGCAGTCTCGCTCATGAAACAACGCGGCCGCGGCCAAATTGCCATCATCAGCTCGCTGGCCGGTTTTCGCGGCATGCCCTCGGCGCCCGCTTATTCCGCCAGCAAGGCGGCCGTCAAAGCCTATGGTGAGGCGTTGCGTGGAGAATTGCACGAAGACGGAATCGGTGTGTCTGTGGTCTGTCCTGGATTTGTCAAAAGTCGCATTACGGATCGCAACGAATTTCGCATGCCATTCCTGATGGAAGCGGACGACGCGGCCCGGATTATTGTCCGCGGCCTCGAACGCAACCGGGCCCGCATCAGTTTTCCCTGGCCGATGCATGCCGCCGTCTGGCTGCTCGCCGCGTTGCCTCCAGCATGGACCGATCCGTTCCTGAGAAAGGCGCCGAAAAAAACGTGAGACATTGGGCGTGGATCAATCTGCGGTTTTTCGGCGTTGATCTCTGATTTTTCGCCACCGCGCCACGTTGCGGTTGTGCTCCTTGAGGGTCCGAGCAAACACATGCCCGCCGGTCCCGTCGGCAACGAAGTAGAGTTCGTCCGTATTGGCCGGATGAAGTACGGCGCGCAGCGCCTCCCGGCCAGGGTTGGCGATCGGCGTCGGCGGCAGCCCCTTGATCACATAGGTGTTGAATGCCGTCCGGCTCTCCAGGTCGGTCCGTGTCAATCGCCGCCCGAGCGAACGTTCACCGCGGGTCAATCCATAGATAACGGTCGGATCCGACTGCAGCCTCATGTTCCGCCGCAGCCGGTTGACGAATACGGCCGCCACCCGGGCTCTTTCACTGTCGATACCTGTTTCTTTCTCGACGATCGAGGCCAGGATGACGGCCTCCTCTGCTGTTCGGATCGGCAAATCCTTGGCACGCATAGGCCATAATTCGTTGACGAGCTTGTTCATGCTGCCGCGCATCCGCGCGACGATGGCCCGGCGGTCGTCGCCGAAAGAGAAGTGATAGGTTTCCGGCAAAAGCGAACCCTCCGCCGGCACGTCACCGATCAATCCGCTCAGACCAGGTGTATCCGCCAGTTTGGCGACGACCGCCGCAGAGCTCATCCCTTCGGTCACGGTAATTCGCCTGACGACGGTTTTTCCGCTTTGTAGAATCGCGACGACATCATGAACCGGGGCACGGGCGGGGAACAGATATTCGCCGGCCCGCAACGGCAAATCGGCGGCAAGGTGTCGAAACCCCTTTCGAAAGATGAAGGGGTTCTCGATGACCCCGGCCTTGGCCAGTTCACGGGAAATTTGGACGACACCCGAGCCGCGTTGAATGAGCAGCACCCTGTCCGCTTCCAGCGGCCCCGGTTTCATGTAGTTGTGGTAAACCCAGAAGACGCCGCCCGACGACGCGGCGGCGACGAGAATGAACAATACAGCGAATACCTTGAGGATGCGGCTCATGCCGCCACCACGACCAGACCGGCCCTCAACTCACCGCCTTGAACACCAGTGATGCATTTGTGCCGCCGAAACCGAACGAGTTCGACAGCGCCGCTCCGACCGGCCGCTCCTTGGCTTGGTGTGGCACAAGGTCGATATCGCACCCTTCGGAAGGGTTGTCCAAATTCAGCGTAGGCGGCACGACGCCGTCACGGATCGCGAGAATCGAGTAGATCGCCTCAACCGCCCCGGCAGCACCCAAGAGATGGCCGATCGCCGATTTCGTTGAGGACATAGAGATTTCGGAGGCAGCGTCACCGAACAACCGCTTGACGGCACCCAGTTCGATTTCATCGCCCAGTGGTGTCGAGGTTCCATGGGCGTTGACGTAGTCGATCTCCGATGGGTCCATACCGGCCCGTTTCAGTGCCGCTCGCATGCACCGATAGGCACCGTTGCCGTCCTCCGCCGGCGCCGTGATGTGGTGGGCGTCGCCCGACATGCCGTAACCGACGACCTCGGCGTATATCTTGGCACCCCGTTTCTTGGCGTGCTCGAGTTCCTCAAGGACGACAACGCCGGCGCCGTCACCCATGACGAAACCGTCGCGGTCTTTGTCCCAAGGCCTGGACGCCTTCTCAGGCGTGTCATTGAATCCGGTGGACAACGCGCGGGCGGCGCAAAATCCCGCCATGCCCAGTCGGCAGACGGCCCCTTCCGCACCGCCGGCAACCATGACGTCGGCATCATCCCACATAATGATCCGCGCAGCGTCGCCGATGGCGTGGGCGCCGGTCGAGCAGGCCGTAACCACCGAGTGATTCGGGCCCTTGAAACCATGGCGGATGGACACGTGACCCGAAACCAAATTGATCAGGGCGGCGGGAATGAAGAAAGGACTGACCCGGCGGGTCTTTCCTTCCTCGACGGTGATCGCCGTCTTTGAAATCTCCTGAAGACCGCCAATTCCCGAACCGATCAAAACACCTGTTCGCCACCGCTCTTCATCGGCTTCGGCTTTCCAGCCGGAATCGGCAATCGCCTGATCCGCCGCGCATAGGCCGTAGATGATGAAGTCATCCATGCGCCGTTGGTCTTTTGGGCTTACCCAGTCATCCGCATTGAACTGTTTGTCGGCGGTTTCACCCTGCGGCACCTGCCCGGCGATCTTCGCCGGCAAATCGGACACATCGAACGACTGAATGGCACGGATCCCGGAATCGCCGGCCAGAATCCGTTTCCAGTTGTGTTCCACGTCTACGCCCAGGGAGTTGACGACCCCCAGGCCCGTCACCGCGACTCTTCTCATGGTATTAAACCATCAGTTCCACGCAGGTTCTTCCAGAATACTTCGTGCGCCGGACGGCCAAAGGCCGCCGACCGAAAACCAATAAGGAGAAATTAGGTGTTCGCTTGGATAAAATCGATGGCATCTTTGATGGTCATGATTTTCTCGGCAGCATCGTCCGGGATCTCGCAACCGAACTCCTCTTCGAAAGCCATCACCAACTCCACCGTGTCCAGGCTATCGGCGCCCAGATCGTCGATGAAACTCGCGTTTTCGACGACTTTGTCCTCGTCCACACCCAAATGCTCGAGAACGATCTTTTTCACGCGATCAGCGACATCACTCATGGTTAGTTTCCTCGACTAGTCTCTAGTAAATAAAACGTTGTTCGGTATTTCCCCCGGGAACCGCCCGCATGACACCGGGGCGGCTGATCGAGGCGTTTGGTAACACACTTTTTTACGGTTGACCAGCACCGCCGACAGCACGGGATTCCGCCGCCTTCGGCGCCTCAAATCATTGCCATCCCGCCATTCACATGCAGCGTCTGGCCTGTCACGTAGGAGGCCTCGTCGCTGGCCAAATAGACGGCGGCACTGGCGATATCGTTCGATTCGCCCATGTGGCCCGCCGGTATCGCGCCGAGTATCCCCTGTTGCTGGTCCTCGGTCAGTTCCTCAGCCATCGCGGTGGCAATGAAACCGGGGGCAATGCAATTGACGGTAATGCCGCGGCTCGCCACTTCCTGGGCCAGTGATTTCGACATGCCGATCATGCCCGCCTTGGACGCGGCGTAATTGGCCTGCCCAGCGTTACCGGTAACACCGACAACGGAGGTGATACCGATGATTCGCCCCCAGCGGTTTTTCATCATCCCGCGAAGACAAGCCTTGGTCAGCCGGAAAGCCGCCGTGAGATTGACATCGAGGACCAATTGCCAGTCCTCCTCCTTCATCCGCATGGCGAGCGTGTCCCGCGTCAATCCGGCGTTGTTGACGAGAACGTCGATTTGCCCCATCGCCGTTTCCGCGTCCTTGGCCAGTGCAACCGCACCTTCGGCGTCCGACAAGTTAGCCGGGACGACATGGGCATTGCCGCCGATTTCCGAAGCCAACGCTTCCAGCGCATCAACGCGGGTACCGGAAAGGGCGACTGTAGCCCCTTGTTCCGCGAAGGCCCGTGCGATGGCACCGCCGATGCCCCCGGAAGCACCGGTTACGAGGGCGCATTTACCGTTCAGATCAAACATGTCCCCAACTCCCCCTGATCAAGAAATGGCCGCTGCGAATTCCCGGACCGCTTCCGGATTGCCAACGGCTGTGCCCGTGAGTTCGCGATCGATCCGGCGCGTCAAACCGGTCAGGACCTTGCCATGGCCGAGTTCAACAAGTTCGGCCACGCCTTCGCCCGCCATCGTATTTACGCATTCGCGCCACCTGACCCGCCCGCAAACCTGCTCAACCAGCAAGCGGCGGGCGAGGTCGGCCGTTTCTACGGGCGCCGCCGACACATTAGCGACGATTGGAATTGCCGGATCATGCATTTCGGTGTTTGCCAACGCTTCCGCCATGACATCGGCTGCTGGCCCCATCAACGCACAATGAAACGGCGCGCTGACTGGTAACAGGACGGCCCTTTTGGCACCTTTCTCCTTGGCGATCTCGACAGCCCTTTCGACGGCGTCCGTTGCCCCGGAAATAACGACCTGTCCAGGCGCGTTGTCGTTAGCGAAATCACAGACGTCGCCAGCGGCGGCAGCCTCGGCGATTGCCGCTGCATCTTCCGCTTCTATTCCGATCAATGCGGCCATCGCCCCATCTCCTACAGGCACGGCCTTCTGCATGGCGTTCCCGCGGGTCCTGAGAAGGCGCGCCGCGTCGCCAAGAGAAAACGTTCCCGTCGCCGCAAGCGCCGAATACTCACCCAGGGAATGGCCGGCGGCGAACGATGCATAGTCGGCGGGGCGTTTCCCGCTTTCCGCCTCGATCGAACGGACGATGGCCAGGCTGACGGCGAGCAAAGCCGGCTGCGTGTTCTCGGTGAGTGTCAATTCTTCCTCGGGCCCTTCGAACATAAGTGTCGACAGCTTCTGGCCAAGGGCATCGTCGACCTCTTCGAATACGGCTCTCGCGGCCGGAAAGGCGTCAGCGAGGTCCTTGCCCATGCCGACCGTCTGGCTTCCCTGACCCGGAAAAACGATGGCTCGCGTCATGGCGATCTTTCCCGTCGTTGGTGAACGAATAATCTGGCGCCTGTTGATAGCGTTTCGGCGCCTTCTGTCAAGCAACCAAGGCCTTTGCCTTCACGCTTTCCAGCGCTTGTCAGCGAGATCGAAATGTGTATAGTGCGCGGCCTTGACGCTTCCTGCCGGGCTGAACCGGCTATGCCTCGGAAATCCGAGGCTGAGACAATCCAAAGGAAAAAGGAAGGAGAAAAAATTGCCTTTGTACGAAAGCGTGTTCATCGCACGCCAGGATATATCTGCGGCTCAAGTCGACACCCTGGCTGACAACTTCGAAATCGTCATCTCCGAAAACGGTGGCTCCATCGCCAAGCGCGAAAACTGGGGCCTGAGGACGATGGCCTACAAGCTCAAGAAAAACCGTAAGGGCCACTACGTGTTGTTCAACATCGACGCGCCGGCGGCGGCGATCCACGAGATGGAACGCCAGATGCGCATCAATGAGGACATTTTGCGTTACCTGACGGTTCGTGTTGATGAATTGGAGGAAGGCCCTTCGATCATCATGCGCAACAAGGACCGTGGTGACGATCGCCCGCGTGGCCGCGGACGCCCAGACAGGGAACCGAGGGAACCGCGAGAACCACGCGAGGCCGCCCCGAGCAGCGAAGCGAAAATCGACGCCGGTAGTGAAGCCGGTGCGAAAGAAGGAGAAGAGGCATGACCGTCGTCCGTTCCGCACCGAGCCGTCTTTCGTTCTTTCGGCGCCGCAAAAACTGCCCGTTTTCCGGCAAGAATGCGCCGAAGATCGATTATAAGGACACGAAACAGCTGAGCCGCTTCGTTTCGGAACGCGGCAAGATCGTTCCGAGCCGGATCACGTCGGTTTCCACGAAGAAGCAGCGCGAATTGGCGAAAGCCATCAAGCGCGCGAGATATTTGGCTCTCATGCCCTATATGGTCAAATAGGGAGCCATTCGACGGGGAGAGTGCCATGCCACGCGACGCGCTGATCGCCATCGGCGGCGGTCTAATGAGCGCTGTCGCCGCCGTCGCTTTTCTGGGCGGCTCCGCCATGGCGCTAATGCTCGTCTACTTTGCCCCGATCCCGCTATTGATGGTGGGTTTCGGGCTGGGCCCTCGGGCCGCGACGATCGCCGCGTTGATCGGTTTTTTCGCAACCGGTCTTTTTGGCGGCGCTATGATCGCCGGCTTTTACGGGTTCATACATGCGCTTCCCGCTTGGGCCATCGTTACGCTGGTTATGCGGAAAGACGAAGCGCAGCACGAACGAAAGGGCGACGGCTGGCAGTCGCCCGGAACGGCGCTTTCGGCGATCGCTTTGCTTGGTGGCGGGGCATTGCTGGCCGTTTCCATAGGCGCCGGCGACAGTGGTCTTGAAGGGCTTATTGCAACCCATCTCGATAGCGCTTTCGCCGGCATGGCGCCAAACATGGGCGCCGCAGACCGGGGAGAACTCGTGGCCGTGTTGACGCCCGTCTTCCCCGGCGCCTTGGGAGCCAGTTGGGCGGCCATGACCGTTCTAAACGGTGTGATCGCCCAGGGTTTCTTGGTCCGCGTGGGCCGGAACCTCAGGCCGAGTCCGCTATACGCGGACCTCGCCTTGCCCAATTGGGCGTCCTGGCCGCTGGTTATCGCAGCGGCGGCGGCCGTTGCGGGTTCCGGGCTCGGTCATGGGGAACTGGGGTATGTGGGCCGCAACATGGCGATGGTGTTTGCCGCGCCGTACTTCTTTCTGGGCCTCGCGGTGGTACACACCCTTGCCCGGCGGGTCGCGTTTACCGGACCGGTTCTGGTAGCGCTCTATATGGTGATCTTAGTGTCCGGATGGGCCGCCGTCGTGGTCGCCGGCATCGGGATCGCGGAACAGTGGGTAGGTTTGCGGCACCGTTCGCCTAACGGAACCGCCGACGCGGGCCCTGAAAACGAAGAGTGACATGTCGAGGCCGGAAACGGCAACGTTGGCCGAATAGGCTCGAAGGAGAAAGAAAATGGAAGTGATCCTTCTTGAACGGATTGAGAAACTGGGACAGATGGGCGACGTCGTTACCGTCAAACCTGGTTTCGCGCGGAATTTCCTGCTGCCGAAAGGCAAGGCGATTCGAGCGACTGAAAGCAACGTCGCCCGATTCGAAACGGAACGCGCCCAATTGGAAGCTGAAAACCTGGAGCGCCGTAGTGAAGCTGAAGCGGTTGCCGGAAAGATGGACGGCGTTTCAGTCGTTCTCGTCAGGCAAGCCGGAGATGCCGGACAGCTCTACGGATCGGTCAACGCCCGCGACGTTGCTGACTCTCTCAAGGAGGCCGGGTTCACAGTCGGCCGCCAACAGGTTCGTCTCGACAAGCCGATCAAGACCCTCGGCCTGCACGATGTCCTGGTGGCCCTGCACCCGGAGGTATCGGTGACGGTTACCGTCAACGTCGCGCGTTCGGAAGACGAAGCCGAAACACAGGCGAAGACCGGCAAGGCCGTGCTGTCGACGGCGGAAGAGGAAGCCAGGGCTCGTACAGAGGAAGCAGAAGCGGCCGCCGACGAGGCCGTTGTCGAACAGGCCGAGGAAATGTTCGAGGAAACGGTGGTCGAAGAGATTACCGCGGAGGCCTCCGAAGAAACCGAGCAGACGCCTGCCGAGGCCGATGAAGGCGCAGAGAGCGAAGAAAAGACAGAAGGCTAACAGTCTCCCAACAAGTCAACGTGGACGGCGCGGCCATGCGGTCGCGCCGTTCGTCATTTCAGGACCCGGACGGACGACGCTTTTTCCACCGGATATCCACATATCCCCAGTCAAGAGGCAACGAGCCGGATTTTCCAACAGGTACCACAGGTCGGAGAATAACTATCGGGTTTCGCCGAAATCGATGTGCCCTTAGGGTCCTCGCCCATGTCAACGACAACAACAAACCCACCGATCAACGGGGACATTGACGAGCACCAGGAAACCGAAGCGGAACCGAATTCTCCATTCCGCACGCCGCCTCACAACATCGAGGCGGAAAAGGGCCTGCTCGGCGCCGTTCTGATCAACAACCGAGCCTATGAACGGGTCTCAGAATTCCTGCGCCCCGAACATTTCGCCTTTGAGCGCCACGGGCGCATCTACGAAGCCATATCGAAACTGATCGAGCGCGGCCAGGTCGCCGACGGCATCACCCTGCAACGGTTTTTCGAACACGAACAGGGGCTGGCTGACATTGGGGGGCCGGCTTATCTCGCCGAACTGGCGGGTGCGGCGGCCAGCGTTATCAACGCCTTTGAGTACGGGCGCATCGTTTACGACCTCCACCTGAAGCGCGAATTGATCAACCTCGGCGAGGACATGGTCAATCGCGCCTTTGGCGGTGCCGTTGACGACGATGCTGCGGGCCAGATCGAAAGCGCCGAACAGAGTCTCTACGACCTGGCCACGTCGGGCGACTACGAAGGCGGCTTCAAGGATTTCAAGGATTCCGTCCTCGAGGCCATTGGTATGGCCGAAGCAGCGCATAAGCGCGAGGGCGGCCTCGCCGGCGTCGGATCCGGATTCACTGACCTCGACAAGCTGCTGGGTGGTTTGCACCCCTCCGATCTCGTCATCCTCGCCGGAAGGCCAGCCATGGGAAAAACCGCACTGGCCACCAACGTCGCTTTCAACGCCGCCTATGATTACCTGAAGTCGCAGGCGGGTGAAGGCGCCGTCGTCGGTTTTTTCTCGCTCGAAATGTCGGCCGAGCAGTTAGCGGCCCGTATTCTCTCCGAGCAATCGAGCATTTCGTCGGACCGCATGCGCAAGGGGGAACTGACGAACGAGGAGTTCACACGGCTGGTCCACGCCAGCCAGGCTTTGCACGAGATCCCGATCTTCATCGACGACACCCCGGCCCTGACCGTGAGCGCGCTCCGCACCCGGGCTCGGCGCCTCAAGCGCCAACACAATCTGGGGCTCATCATCGTCGACTACCTACAGCTCCTGTCGGGTTCCGGACAGTCGAGGAACGACGGCCGCGTTCAGGAAGTTTCGGAGATTACCCGCGGCCTTAAGACGCTGGCCAAGGAACTTAACGTCCCGGTGCTGGCACTGTCGCAGCTCTCCAGGCAGGTCGAAAACCGCGAGGACAAGCGCCCACAGCTTTCCGATCTTCGCGAATCCGGCTCCATCGAGCAGGACGCCGACGTCGTCCAGTTCATCTTCCGCGAGGAGTATTACGTCGAGAAGGCGGAACCGCAGCAGCGCACCGAGGAGAGCGCCGAGAAATACGCGGAGCGCTACCGCAACTGGGAGGAACGCAAGGAGCGCGTCCACAACATCGCCGAGGTCATCGTCGCCAAGCAGCGCCACGGTCCCATCGGCACCGTCAAGCTCATGTTCGACGGCCAGTTCACGCGCTTCGGGGACCTTGATCCCTATCACGAAGGCGGATAGAGAGGACCGGCGATGACCGGTCCCGAACTTTCCATTCCCGAGAACCGCGCCGGCGCGGTGTTGACCATCGACCTCGATGCCGTTCGCGCCAACTACCGGATCTTGCTCGGGCGTCTGAACGGCGTCCCGTCTGCCGCCGTGGTCAAGGCCGATGGCTACGGCCTCGGCGCCGACAAGGTTGCTCCGGCTCTCGCCGCTGGTGGCTGCGACACCTTCTTCGTCGCCCATCTGGAGGAAGGCGTACGGTTACGTCCGCTGCTTCCCGCCTGCGCCATTCACATCCTCAACGGGTTTCTCCCTGATGCCGCCGACGCCTACCGGGAGTACCGATTAACGCCCGTGCTCGGCAACCTCGGTGAGATCGACGCCTGGAAAGCCTTTTGCGGTGATACCCCCCTGCCCTGCGACATCCATGTCGATACCGGCATGCTGCGGCTCGGTCTGCCTCCCGATGAACTCGAACGGATCGCCGACGTGCCGTCGCTTGTAGCCGAACTCGACATCGCCTACGTGATCAGCCATCTGGCGTCTGCAGATGACGCCGACAGCCCACAGAACTCGGCCCAGCTCGACGCCTACCGCAAGGCCCGTCGGGTATTGACCCAGGGCAAAGCCTGCTTCGCCAACTCGTCAGGCATTTTCCTCGGTACCGATTACCATTTCGATATGGCCCGCCCCGGCGTCGCACTTTACGGCGTCAATCCGCAGCCGGGCACGCCAAACCCTATGCAAGGCACGGTCACCCTGAGAGGGCGCATCCTACAGGTTCGGGAGGCGAAACCGGGACAGACGGTGGGCTACAGCGCCACCTATGAGGTAACCGGCGCGTCTCGCATTGCCACGGTCCCGGTCGGCTATGCGGACGGATATTTGCGCTCGCTTTCCAACCGCGCCAGCGGCTACATTGGCGATCATCGAGTCCCACTTGTCGGACGGGTTTCCATGGACCTCATCACCTTCGACGTCACCGGCGTCCCGGATCACCTTTGCCGCCCCGGCGCCTGGATCGAACTGATCGGTCCCAACCGTCCGGTCGATGATGTCGCCGAGGATGCCGGCACCATCGGTTATGAGATCCTGACATCGTTGGGCCGTCGCTATCACAGGGCCTACATGGGCGTCGACGCGTGAGGCGGGTTCAATGAGATTCCTGAGAACCATCGGCCGTGTGTTCCTGGCCTTCCTGGCGACGTCGGGCCGCCTCACGCTCTTCACCATCGACGGCGTCTCCCATTGTTTCCGGGGACCTTGGTATTTCCGCATCATCGGCCGCCAGATGGTGGAGATCGGTTATTACTCGCTGCCGGTCGTCGGCCTCACCGCTGTTTTCGCCGGCATGGTCCTGGCCCTTCAGACCTATATCGGCGCGTCCCGGTTTTCCGCTGAGGGAGCCATCGCCAACATTGTCGTCGTGGCGCTCACCCGGGAACTGGGTCCGGTTCTAGCCGGCCTGATGGTCGCCGGGCGCATCGGTGCCGCCATGGCCGCCGAGATCGGCACCATGCGGGTCACCGAGCAAATCGATGCCTTGACCACACTATCGACCAACCCCATGAAGTACCTGGTGGCGCCGCGATTGATCGCCGGCCTCACCATGCTGCCGTTCCTGGTCTTCATCGCGGATGTCATCGGCGTCTTCGGCGGTTATATCGTCGCCGTCTACAAGCTCGGTTTCAATCCGGCCAATTACTTGAAAGACACTTGGAACTTCATGGAGGCGTCGGACGTCATCTCGGGTCTCGTCAAGGCCTCCGTCTTCGGTTTTATCGTCACGTTGATGGGCTGCTATCACGGCTATCATTCGAAAGGCGGCGCCCAGGGCGTCGGCATGGCGACGACAAACGCCGTGGTGTCCGCCTCCATTCTGATCCTCTGCTTCGACTACATCCTGACCGAGATCTTCTTCGCCAAATGACCGGAGAGGCCGCCAACCGCCCGAAGATCCGCATGCGCGACGTCCACAAGGCGTTCGGCGACAAGAAGGTTCTGGCCGGCGTCGACCTCGACGTCGGGGTTGGCGAGAGCCTGGTCATCATCGGCGGTTCCGGCACCGGCAAATCCGTGACCATCAAATGCATCCAAGGCCTGTTGACGCCTGACCGCGGTTCCATCGAGATCGACGGCGAAGAAGTGATCGGCATGGCAGCGGAAGATCGCGAACGCATCAACAACCAGCTCGGTATGCTGTTCCAGGCGGCAGCCCTGTTCGACAGCCTGCCGGTCTGGGAGAACGTCGCCTTCGGATTGCTCGCCGAAAAGCGATGCTCGCGAAAAGAAGCCCGCGACATCGCCGTCGAAAAACTGGCCCTGGTGGGACTTGGCCCGGACATCGCCGATGTGTGGCCGGCGGAACTTTCGGGCGGCATGCAGAAACGCGTCGGCCTGGCCCGCGCCATCGCCGCCGATCCCAAGATCATCTTCTTCGACGAACCGACGACGGGCCTCGACCCGATCATGGCCGACGTCATCAACAACCTGATCGTCGCCGTCAACCGCAAGGTCGGCGCCACGGCGCTGACCATCACCCACGACATGGCCAGCGCCAAGAAGATCGGCGACCGCATCGCCATGCTCTACGACGGCAAGATCATCTGGGCCGGCCCGCCGGATTTGGTCAACGAGTCGGGCAGCCCCTACCTCGATCAGTTCGTCAATGGCCGTGCCGACGGACCGATCAAGATGGCGTTACGGGCATAGACCGAACCTCGAAGCAGCGTTTAATCTGCTCCGACGATGCCCGAACTTCCCGACATCACCGTCTACATCGAGGCCCTGGAGTGCCGTATCGTCGGCAAGGCCCTGACAGAGGTGCGGCGCAACAGCCCGTTCCTGTTGCGCACGGTCGAACCGCCCTTGGACGCCGCCTACGGCCGCCCCGTGGTCGGCCTCAGGCGCCTCGGCAAACGCATCGCTATCGGCTTCGACAACGACGTTTGGTTCGTCCTGCACCTGATGATCGCCGGCCGCCTGCATTGGCGGGAAGTTGGTGCCAAGGTCGGCGGCAAGACCATGCTCTCAGCCTTCGACTTCGAAACGGGAAGCCTGGTGTTGACCGAGGCCGGCACCAAGAAGCGGGCTTCCCTGCACGTGGTCGAAGGCGAGGACGGTTTGGCCGGGCACGATCCCGGCGGCATGGAGGTGGCGGACGGCGACGCCGGCTCGTTCGGCGAGCGGCTGCGCCAGGGCAATCACACGCTGAAACGCGCCCTCACCGATCCGCGGCTGTTCAGCGGCATCGGCAACGCCTATTCAGACGAAATCCTGCTCGCCGCGCGACTGTCGCCCGTCAAGCTGACGGGCAGTCTCACGGACGAGGAAGTCGACCGGTTGCACCAAGCCACCGTCGAGACTTTGGACCATTGGACGACGGTCCTACGGGACGAGACCGGTGACGGATTCCCGGAGAAGGTCACGGCCTTTCGCGACGGCATGGCGGCGCACGGCCGCTTCGGCAAACCTTGCCCGGTTTGCAACACGCCGATCCAGCGCATCCGCTATGCGTCCAACGAGACCAACTATTGCCCGCAGTGCCAGACCGGCGGCAAGGTTCTGGCCGACCGCTCCCTGTCGCGGCTGCTCAAGAAGGATTGGCCGCGGACGGTCGATGAACTGGAAAAACTGAAGCCCGCTTGAAAGGCCCCGATTCGGCCCATTTCAGCGGTTTCCTTGCGAGCCATGCGGATCGGTCCAATGCCGATCAGGCGTAGGGCAACGCCTTCGGCAAGCGGGTTGTGCGGGTCACCAATTTCCTCTAAGTCAGGGGCTGAAACCGCACCGTTTCGGAAACGGAAGAAAGGCCCCCGGTGGCCCGTAAAACAACCGCCTTCGTCTGCCAGGAATGTGGCACCGCCCATCCGAAATGGGCCGGACGCTGCGACGCCTGCGGCGGCTGGAACTGCCTAGTCGAGGAGCAAGCACCGGAAAGCGCGCCCAAGGGGCTCGGCGCCAAGAAGGGCCGTAAGATCGATTTTGTCGGCCTCAAGGGAACCGAAAAACAGGCGCCGCGCCGGCAAAGCGGCATCGCCGAGTTCGACCGCGTCACCGGTGGCGGACTGGTGCCCGGTTCGGCGACCCTGGTCGGCGGCGACCCGGGGATCGGCAAATCGACCGTCTTGATGCAGGTTACCGCGGCGCTTTCCGGCGGTCTCCGGTGCGCCTACGTCTCGGGCGAGGAAGCAATCGACCAACTGCGGCTGCGCGCCCAACGCTTAGGACTCGCCGAAGCGCCGGTGGCTCTGGCCGCCGCGACCTCCGTGCGCGATATCGTCGCCACCATCGACGACGGCGACGGCCCCGATGTGGTCGTCATCGATTCCATCCAGTGCATGTACGTGGATACCCTCGATTCTGCGCCTGGCACCGTCGCCCAAGTCCGCACCTCAGCCCAGGAACTGATTCGTGTCGCGAAGCGCCGCGGCATGGCGCTGATCCTGGTCGGCCACGTGACCAAGGAGGGCATGATCGCCGGTCCCCGCGCCCTCGAACACATGGTCGACACCGTGCTCTATTTCGAGGGCGACCAGAGTCACCAGTTCCGCATCCTGCGTGCCGTCAAGAACCGCTTCGGCCCGGCCGCCGAGATCGGCGTCTTCGAGATGACCGAGACCGGCCTGCAGGAAGTATCCAATCCTTCGGCGCTGTTCCTGGCGGACCATCACGGCGAGGTCAGCGGCGCGTCGGTCTTCGCCGGTATCGAGGGCAGCCGTCCGGTACTGGTCGAAATCCAGTCCCTGATCGCGCCATCCGCCCTGGCGACTCCGCGCCGCGCCGTCGTCGGCTGGGACGCGGGCCGTCTGGCCATGTTGATGGCTGTTCTTGAAACCCGGTGCGGGCTTGCCTTGGGCAATTCGGAAGTGTACCTAAACGTCGCCGGCGGCCTGAAAATAGCCGAACCGGCGGCTGATCTCGCCGTTGCGGCGGCTCTGGTATCGTCCGTCAAGGGCGCGCCGGTTCCGGCGGAAACGGTGGTTTTCGGCGAAGTCGGCCTGTCCGGCGAGGTGCGGGCCGTGTCGCAGATCGAAGCGCGATTGAAGGAAGCGGAAAAATTGGGTTTCACCCGCGCCATCGTGCCCAAGGCGAAAACGAAAAAGGGCGGTTCAAGGCCCACGTTCGGCGCTAAAATGCAGGTCACGGAGATCGACCACCTTGACGGCCTTCTGGCCCTGTTCTCGGACGGCGACGCGAGTGCCGACCGGGCAGAATGGAAAAGGCATGGATAATCTCGGCGACCTTCCGATCAACCTATTCGACGCCGGCGTCATTGCCGTGCTCCTGGTGTCGGCGTTCCTCGCCTATGCCCGCGGCTTCGTTCATGAAGTGCTGTCCATCGGCGGCTGGATCGGCGCCATTTTCGCGACCTTTTACGGGTTCCCCATTCTCAAACCCTATGCCCGGCAGTACATCCCCATCGAACTGGCGGCCGATCTGACGACCGGGTTGGTTCTTTTTGTCGTCTCCCTGGTGCTGTTCTCCTATTTCACCCGTTCGGCGGCGAAATTGGTACAGAACAGCGCGCTCAATGCCCTCGATCGGGCACTGGGCTTCTTGTTCGGGTTGGTCCGAGGCGCCGCCATTGTTTGCGTCGCCTACATCGGTCTCGAACTGGCGATGCCGGAGGACGAGCACCCGGAACTGGTCAAGGAAGCACGCTCCATGGAGCTAATCCAACCGGGTGCCCAATTCCTGACCTCCCTATTGCCCGATGAAGCGGTGGCCAGCGCCGCCCAAAGGGCGAAAAAGCGGACCAAGGACCTGATGGGTGCCAGCGAGGCCGTGGACGCCATCATTTCGCCCAAACCGAAGGACGCCAAGGACAAGAAAGCGACACCGGAAGGCGCCTACCGGCGCAAGGAACTGAAGGATATGGAACGGCTGATCGATTCCAGCCAGAATCCGAACTAACCGAGGGAACCGACGTCAAATGGCCGACCCTGACACACAGAGTCCTTTGAATACGATCTCGCCGGAAGACGACGACCATCCCAAGGAGGAATGCGGCCTTTTCGGGATCTACGGCCAGACCGATGCGGCGACCCACGCGGTCCTCGGCCTGCACGCGCTGCAGCACCGGGGCCAGGAAGCGGTCGGTATCGTCGCCTACGACGGCGAACAGTTCCACAGCCACCGGGCCCTCGGACTGGTCGGCGACAACTTCGAATCTCAGGACGTCATGGCCCGGCTGACCGGCGACATGGCGATCGGCCATGTCCGCTATTCGACCAGCGGCGAAACGGCGCTAAGGAATGTCCAGCCGCTGTTCGCCGATTTTAAGTTCGGCGGCCTGGCCATGGCCCATAACGGCAACCTGACCAACGCCTACACGCTCCGCCGCCGCCTTGTCCAACGCGGCTGTCTGTTCCAATCGACCAGCGACACGGAAACTATCATCCACCTGATCGCCATCAGCGAATACGGTCGCGTCGTCGACCGCATCACCGACGCCCTGTCGCAGATCGAAGGCGCCTATTCGCTGATCGCCATGACCCAGAAGAAACTGATCGGGGTCCGCGACCCCTACGGCGTGCGGCCGCTTGTTATCGGACGCCTGGGCGATTCGCATATTCTCACCTCGGAGACCTGTGCGCTCGACATCATCGGCGCCGATTTCGTCCGCGATGTGGAGCCCGGCGAGATCATCGTCATCGATGAACTGGGCGTGCAGAGTCTGAAGCCGTTCAACAAAAGGCCGTCGCGTTTCTGTATCTTCGAGTACATCTACTTCGCGCGCCCGGACAGTGTCATGGACGGCCAAAACGTCTATGCGGTGCGCAAGCGCATCGGGGCGGAACTGGCACGGGAAAGCCACGTCGACGCCGACGTCGTCGTCCCGGTCCCGGATTCCGGCGTGCCCGCCGCCATCGGTTACGCGGAAGAAGCCAAGCTCCCGTTCGAACTGGGGATCATTCGCAATCATTACGTCGGACGCACTTTCATTGAACCGACCGACAACATCCGCCATTTGGGTGTCCGCCTCAAACACAACGCCAACGGTGCACACATGAAAGGCAAACGGGTGATTCTCGTCGATGACTCCATTGTCCGCGGTACGACCTCGGTCAAAATCGTCGAGATGGTCCGCAATGCCGGTGCTGCCGAAGTCCACATGCGGATATCCAGTCCGCCGACGACCGATTCCTGTTTCTACGGCATCGACACGCCGGAACGTAACAAACTGCTGGCAGCCCGCATGGACATCAAGGCCATGCAGGACTACATCGGTGTCGACAGCCTCGCCTACATGTCGACCGACGGCTTGTACAGGGCTGTCGGGTCGGAGAAACGGATCGATGATCGGCCCCAGTATTGCGACGCCTGCTTCACAGGTGAATACCCCATCCCGCTTCGCGACCGTGAGGAAGAACCGATCCCCAATCTCTTGACCCTCCTGGACGAGCCGAACTGACCATGGCTGGACGACTGGAAGGCCGCGTGGCTTTGATCACCGGTGCGTCGCGAGGTATCGGGCGTGCCGTCGCCGAGCGTTTCGCCGAGGAAGGCGCACAGTTAATCCTGGTCGGCCGAACGCCGGGCGCACTCGAGGAAGTCGACGACCGCATACGGGAAATCTCCGGGCAAAAGGCGACGCTGGTGCCCTTGGACCTGAAAGACTTCGACGGCATCGACAATCTCGGCGCGGCGATTCACGAGCGCTTCGGTCGGCTGGATATCCTCGTCGGCAACGCCGGTATTCTCGGGACTCTATCACCGCTGGGGCACATCAAGCCGGCGGTTTGGGACGAGGTATTGGCCATCAATTTGACCGCGAACTGGCGCTTGATCCGGAGCTTCGATCCCCTGCTCCGTCAATCGGAAGCCGGGCGTTGTGTATTCGTAACGTCGACGGTCGGCTACCAGCCGCGGGCTTTTTGGAGCGCCTATTCCGTCTCCAAGGCCGCCCTCGAGATGATGGCCAAGATCTACGCCGAGGAAGTCGCCAAGACCCCGATCCGCGTCAATCTGCTCAATCCCGGCGCCACCCGCACGTCCATGCGTGCACAAGCCATGCCGGGCGAAGACCCATCGAGCGTCAAGTCTCCGGAGGAAGCTACGGAAGAGTTCGTCCGATTGTCGGAAAGCGCCTGTGAACTCAACGGCGCGACGCTCGATGCCGACGGTAATCCGGTTTGACGGAATGCACCCTAGGCCTAATCCTCTCCGCCCGCAGCGACCAACACCTCCACGTTTAGGGTCTTGATACCCTTGGCGAGCTCACGATCGAGGCTGCGGTCGACGACGATGTGGGTGATGTTCTCCAAATGGGGAACACGGACGGGTGCCAAACGGCCGAACTTCGTGTGGTCGGCCAGGAGGACGGCGGTCCGCGCCTGCGCCAACATTTGCCCCCGCACCTCCGCCGCCTCGCGGGAATAGTCGGTCAGTACCGGGTCGCCACGCAGCGCGCCGGCGCCGACGAACGAAAAATCCGTGAAATAATTGGATAGAACGGCGGTCGCGTCGCGTCCAAAGGTCGCCCCCTCCGAAGCCAACAACTCCCCGCCCAGTAAATTGACCCGGTTGTCATTGCGCCCGGCAAGGGCCCCGGCGACATTGATATCGTTCGTATAAACGACGAGCCGCCGCCGTCCGATCAGCGCTTCCGCCAGGCAAAGCGTGGTCGTTCCCGAATCGATGATCAGACTGGCGCCGTCCGGTACCAATTCGGCGGCCTTGCGGCCAATGGCGCGTTTTCCCTCGATGTTGACTTCCATTCGATCGGCAAATGCCGGTTCGAACTGGTCGATGACCAGGGCGCCGCCGTGGGTCTTGCGGAGCCGGTTCTCCTCGGCGAGCCGCGTGATGTCGCGGCGGATCGTTTCCCGAGAGACCTTGAGCCTCCGGTAAAGTTCGTTGACGGTAATCGCGCCCTTTTCCGCCAGAATTTCGAGTATCCGGTTGCGCCGCTGCTCGGCCAACATGTATCCGGCCCCTTTAACCTGCCGTCTGCCAATCTGCCGAACCCAATAGTATCGGTCAAGGAATGTGGATTATCCGTTACCTCATGATCCCGAAGAATCGTAAAGTGGGTAAATTTGTGGTTTTTTGTTGTTTTATGTGGCATTGATAATGGCACTCATTCGAAACACTCGGGACCACTTCCTATATCCGTGGATCAAACCGTTATGGACGCCTCTCGCCTCAACACCGCCAACCCTTTGCCTGATGGTCGTGGTGAAGGGGACAGTAATCTCAGTCCGAACCGGAAATTGTGGTCGCAGGCGAACTTGGACGGTAGAGCTCGCGATCTATTGGAGGCCGACAACAGGTTTTTTCTTCATCAATCCCTATCGACCCCATGCCTGGCACCGATCAGCCGGGTCAAAGGCATCTGGATCGAGGACACGGCCGGGCGCCGGTACACGGATTTTCATGGCAATAACGTGCACCACATCGGGTACGGCCACCCGCGGCTGGTTGCCGCCCTCAAGGAACAGATCGACGAATTGCCGTTTTCGCCGCGTCGCTTCGCCAATGAAACGGCCATCGCTCTGGCCCGAAAACTCTGCGAGATCTCACCGGGGAACTTGGGCAAAACGCTGTTCGCGACAGGTGGGTCCGACGCCATCGACATGGCGCTTAAGCTGGCGCGCGCGGCGACCGGGCGGCACAAAACCATATCCTTTTGGGATTCCTTTCATGGCGCCGGTTTCGGCGGCCTTTCACTCGGCGGCGAGGCGTTATTCCGCCACAACATGGGTCCGTTGCTGCCGGGAAGTGAACACGTGGCACCGTTTGCCTGTTATCGGTGTCCCTATGGCTACCCGGAGAACGATGGCAAACCGGACACGGATGCCTGCCGTTTGGCCTGCGCCCGCATGATCCGCTACGTCCTCGAAAAGGAAGAGGACATTGCCGCCGTCTTCGCCGAACCGGTCCGCGCCGTCCCATACGTGCCGCCGCCCGAGTTCTGGCAAGAGGTTCGCGCCGCCTGCGACGAATACGGTGCGCTCCTCGTTTTTGATGAGATACCCAACGGCCTCGGCAAGACCGGCCGCATGTTCACGGCTGAACACTTCGGCGTTGTTCCCGACATCATGGTCCTCGGCAAGGCGCTTGGCGGCGGCATGATGCCGATCGCCGCTTTGGTAGCCAAACCGGAACTGGATGTGTTGGCCGACCAGGCGCTCGGCTACTACACCCACGAAAAGAACCCTTTGATGGCACGGGCTGCTTTGACAACCATCGAAATCATCGAGGAAGACGGTTTGGTCGAGAAGGCCGCCGCCGTCGGCGCCAGGGCGATGGAGCGTTTGACCGAACTGAAAAGCCGGTATCCATTGATCGGCAACGTTACCGGTATCGGCTTGTGCATGGGCATTGAGTTGGTGACCGATCGGGATGACAAGACACCGGCAACGGGCGCCGCCGACCGCATCCTCTATCGCTGCCTCGAGAACGGCCTCGGCTTCAAGACGACGATGGGAAATGTGCTGACCTTGACACCGCCGCTTATCGTTACCAATGCGGAGATGGACAAGGCCCTGACCATCCTCGAGGATGCCATTGCCGCCGAAACTCCCTAGCCCGACAGCAGGGTCATTTTCCGTTGCATTCTGGCTTGGAAGACCGCACGCTTGCCCTGCGACTAGAGCCACGAGGTGAAATCTCATGGGCGCCCAGCGCTTCACGGTCGGGTTGGCATCACTCCTTCTCGCCGCTTCGCTATCCCTGACGGCAACGGCCGATTTGCCCTCGGTGAAGTCGGCGATCGCCGAAGGAAAGACCGAATCGGTCATCGAAGAATTGAAGACGCTTGCCGCGGGAAAGTCGGCAGAAGCGCAAATGCTGCTCGCGCGCTTGCATCTCAAAGGCGATGGTGTCCCGAAAAACCAGTCACTGGCGTTCGGATGGTATCTGCGTGCCGCCGAAGGCGGCAATGCCGATGCCCAGTTCAAAATCGCCGAGATGTATCTTCGCGGTATCGGTACGCCGGTCAACGTTCGGACCTCGGTCAGGTGGCTGGAGAAGGCCGCGAAACAAGGCCACCTCGATGCGACCATGCGTCTCGGGTTGATCCACTCGCCGCTGCACGGCCACTACCTACGTGATGCCAAGAAGTCGGTGAAACACCTGACGGCGGCGGCCGACCTCGGCAGTATCCGCGCCGAGCAGGCGCTCGACGAACTGCGCGACGCCGGTTTTATCGCCCTCGAAGCGGAAGAGGCACAGCTTCTCGACCCGAACAGCCCGGCGGGACGAATTCAGTCACTTCTGATGTCCGGTATCGAGACAATCAATGCCAACATGCAGGGAATGACGCTTCGCCACCGTGGTCACATCCGCGTCAAGGAAAGCGGTACCGGCAAATTCGAGGTCACCATTCCGAGGGCGCGCGTCGAAACCGATACCGGCACCGAGATCCTGCTCGGCTCTCTTCATCTTCTCATCGAACCCGAAGGGGAAGCCCGGGAAGACGGCAGTTTCGCCTCCTACCGGTTTACCGCCCAACCGAGCCCGCGCATGCTGGTCATGTCCGCATCGCTCCGCGAGGATCTCGCCGTGACCCACCGCCCCAAACGGGTCGAGGGGACCTGGTTGACCGATGTCGCGGCCTTTACCGGCTTCAAGTTCGAAATCGATGACGTTAAGCTCAAGGATTCTGCCCGAGCCGTAGAACTGGGCATCGGTTCGCTGGTCATGACATCGGACATGATCAAACGCGACGGTGACCGTTACGATATGCCGATGAGCTTCGCGGCGACGGACATATTCGTGTTTTCGCAAGCCAGCGGTATCACAGTCAATGTCGACAGCTCGAAGGTCGACGGCGCGGTCGTTGGCCTCGATCTTCCAAGGTATATGGCATTGCTTCGCGACAGCGCCAGCAATCCGATTGCCATGTTGGGCCGCCTCCTCCAGACCTTGAAAAACGAAGAACCGGGGAATCGCATGGTTGCCGGTGAAAGCATGAGATGGGAAGTCGCCGGGCTCCGGATCGTTCATGCTAAAGACGGCGAACTGATGTCCCTGGCCAAGGGCGGTTTCGATGTTGAACTCAAGGACTTGGACAAGGAACTGAACCGGTTTTCCCTTGTTTTCGAGCATCAAGGACTCGGCGCCCCGATGCTCGAGGAAAAGGCGGCAGGTCTGACACCGACCGATTCGAGATTATCGTTAGCGGTGGAAAACGTGCCCGGTTGGGAAGCCGGGACAATTCTGTTGGAAACGGTTTTTGAGGGGTTTGCGACGGGCCAAATGACGGAAACGGGTCCGGGCTCATTTAAAACCGACCAACCACTGACCGATCAGGGATTCATGCGTCTCGCCCAGCTCTTCTCCGATGCCGGCGCCCGTCTCGATCTGCGGTTTACCGTGACGGCCCAGGGCGCAAAGGTCGACTTCAGCGGCGATTTCAAGGCCGACAGCGCTGCCGCCAATGGCGTCGTCGTGGTCGCCGACCTGACGGTCGAGGGGTATGAGAACTTGATCGACAAGGGATCCGAAGCCGGCGGCGTCCCAAGCGAGATGATTACCGGTCCCTTGTCGGCGTACGTCGATCCCGACGACAAGGACGGTGTTCTGCGCCTGCACATCGAACAGGACCGTTCCGGTAAAGTCACCATTAACGGACGCGAACTACAGGCGCTGCCAGTACCGGGACTGCAGCCGTCCCCGTAAGGCGTCAATCGCATACCGTCCCGATACCCCTCCGACTAAAAGGCCCCTTTGGAGATCTCTGGAGCGCACCGCTCGCGAGCGCCTTTACGTGATTGAGCGTTGCTTCAACAGCCAACCGCGAAAGTCATGGGCTTCTCGACGGACATGCTTATTCGCGCCTCGTACCAGATAGAAGGCACCCTTCGTCAATTCAGGCCCGTCGAACGGCTTTACAAGCTTTCCCGCCTCCAATTGGTCATCGACCATCGGCCGGCGGCCCAGGGCTACACCACCGCCGCCTTCGGCTGCCTGCAAGGCCATCATCGTCGCGTCGAACTGCTGTCCGCGGACGGGATCGACATCCTTGGCACCGGCTTTGCGCAACCACTCATTCCAATCGGCATCGTAGCCGATTACATGAAGCAAACTGTGTCGGGTCAGGTCTTTCGGCTGTTTGATTGCATCCGAGCCAACCAGAAGACCGGGAGCACAAACCGGGAAAATTGTCGCGTCCATCAATTTGTCGACGATTACACCGGGCCACTCTCCGGTCCCGTAGCGAATCTCAAGATCAGCATCGCCGATTTCACCGGCGGACTCGCCTCTGGCCAAATGAGTGATCAATATAAGATCAATTTCCGGATGTGCATCGTAGAAGGGTGCGAGACGCGGAATCAGCCACAATGTGGCTAGGCTGGCACTCAATCGGAGGGTCAAAACCACACGGGCCGTACGCGGAAAGATCTGTTCCGTGGCTGCATCCAGTCGAGCCAAGGCTTCGGCGACGGCCGGCAGGTAAGCTTGTCCCGTATCCGTGAGCTCGAGAGTCCGATGACGGCGCCGGAAAAGAGCGGTGTCGAAATACGTCTCCAGCGCTTTGACCTGTTGGCTGACGGCGGCCTGGGAGATGTTGAGCTCTTCACCGGCACGGGTGAAACTCAGGTGCCGCGCTGCCGCCTCGAATACGCGAAGCTGGTTGAGTTGAGGAAAATGGCGGGCGACTCTTTGAGCCAACGCTTTTCGCCTGCATAAGAAATACTTATCTTTTGTACATCAAACTATCGTTTGCCGACAAGTCCCCGCTTGGCGTAGCGTCCGAGCGAACATGCGAATTGGATCCATCCTATCGACTAAGGCATCATGACCAGTTCTCCCCGGTTACCAATCGACCCGGCGGCGCTGGCAGCCGTCGACTCTCAGATCCGGTCGCCCGTCGAATTTCTGGAACCGGAAGAGATCACAAGGGTCCACGAGGCTTCCTTGGAGATACTCGAGGAGATCGGGCCCCTGGTGCGCAACCCGAAGGCCCGTCAGCGTTTGATTGATCACGGCTGTCGGACGGAAGACGACGGCGAGATCGTCAAGTTCCCAGCAGCCGTCGTCGAAAAATACAGAAAGATGGTCCCGCCAACGTTCACCTTCCGGGGGCGGGATCCCGCTTTCGACTTTACCCTTCCCCGCGCCATTCCAGCCGTCGCAACAGCCAGTTCCGCACCCGATATCGTTGATCCCGTATCCGCTTTAACCCGCCGTGCGACCTCCGCGGATATCGCCAGGATTGGCCATCTCGTCAACGAACTTGATGGGTTCGATGTGTTCTCCATATCGGTCCTCGCCGACGACGCGCCGGAAGGACAGTTCAGCCTGTCGCGCTTTTATCCAGCCCTGAAAAACTGCGCGAAGCCGTGCCGAACCTCGGTGATCAATCGGCGGGAGGCGGACCAGGTTCTGAAACTCGGGCACGAGATCGCCGGCTCGCCTGAGCGGTTTGCGGAACGGCCGTTCATTACCTTTGGCTATTGCTCCATCGTCTCGCCATTGACCATGGATTTCGATTCGACGGAAATGCTCATGTACTACGCCGAGAACGGCATTGCCGCCTATGGAACCATCGCTCCGATGGGCGGGATCTCGACTCCGTTGACCTTGCCGGGCCTGCTGGTGCAGATGAACGCCGAATGGCTGGCAACCGCCGTCCTCGCTCAAATGTCGCGGCCGGAAACCAATCTCATCTACAATTTCCTGCCTGTGTTCGCCGACATGCGCGACGGCGCCTACGCCGCCGGCGCCATCGAAATCGGGATGATGAACAGCGCCGTCTGCCAGATGGCACGCTATTACGATGTTCCCGGCGGCGGCTATCTGGGTCTGACCAACTCGAAGGTCAGCGACGCACAGGCCGGTTTCGAGAAAGGCATGTCGCCTCTTCTCGGCACCCTTTCCGGTGTCGACTTCATCGTCATGGGCGGCCTTCTCGACGCCCTGATGAGTTTCGATTTCGGTCAAGCCGTCATCGACAACGAGATTGCCCTCATGTTGAAAAGAGTGGCACGCGGGTTCGAGTTTTCCGAAGGCGCCCTGTCGCTCGACGACATCAAGGCGGCGGGGCCGGCCGGCATGTTCGCCGGCCTGCCGAGCACCCTCCAGCGGATGACGGAAACCACTTTCCTGCCGTCCATTGCCGATCGCGAGCTCCGCGAGAAGTGGGTTCTCGACGGCGCCACCGAAAGCCATTCCCGGGCCTTGGCCAAAGCACAGGAAATACTGACAAAGCCCAATAAACGGGCGATTGATGGTGATACGGATGCTCGCGTCCGAGCAGCGTTCGAGGGCTTAGTGGCCGGCGCCTCCACCCCTCCTGACGGATGGACGACGCCGGATACGCCGGTTCGCCGCGGGCGCCGTGAAAACCGCCGTCGCCGGCGGTCGGCCTCATAATAACGGATCGGCGAACGGAACTGATCAGGGGGAGACACCATGGCCGGACTTAACGACGCCCGGATCGTCATCATCGGCGGCGGTGCTATCGGATGTTCGATTGCCTACCACTTGGCGAAGGCCGGTGAAAGCGACGTCGTCGTTCTCGAGAAGAGCGGGCTCACCCACGGCGCAACATGGCACGCTGCTGGTCTTGTCGGGCAATTGCGTTCCAAACGAAACCTCACCCGGATGATGCGTGACAGCGCCGAACTCTATGCGGGATTGTCGGACGAGACCGGAATCGAAACCGACTGGAAGAAGGTCGGCAGCTTGCGCCTTGCCTCTTCGCCGGATCGCTGGCTGGAAATCAAGCGTGCCCACGGCCAGGCCCGCGCATTCGGCCTCGAGATCGAACTGATCGGCGCGCAAGAGGCCCGTGAGTTGTTTCCGTTGATCGAGACCAAAAATGTGGTCGGTGCCGCCTTCGTCCCGGGGGACGGTTACATCGACCCGAGCGGCCTGACCCAGGCCTTTGCCCGGGGCGCCCGCCGGCATGGTGTCGACATCCGCGAAGGCGTGTTGGTGACCGATTTCGTCATCGAAAAGAGCCGCATTACCGGCGTCGTCACAGACCACGGTAAGATCGCTTGCGAAACCGTCGTCAATGCCGCCGGATTGTGGGCGCGCCGCGTGGCCGGTATGGCCGGCGTCGCGGTACCGGCCGGAGTCGTCGAACACCAGTACATGGTAACTGGAAAGGACTTGGGATTAGACAGTGCTGCGCCGACTCTCCGTGATCCCGACAATCTGTTTTACGCCAAACCGGAGGTCGGCGGTCTGGCGATTGGGGGATGGGAAAAAGCGCCGCCCGCCGTTTCAGACGACCGTTTACCCTTTGCCTTCGGGCGCGAGCTTTTTCCCGGCGATTTCGACCGTTTCGAAGAAATCGCCCTGCCCGCCTGCGAACGCATACCACGCCTCAACGACGTCGGAATCCGTAATCTGATCAACGGCCCGATACCCATATCGCCAGACGGTGAGCCGATCATGGGCAAAATGCCGGAATTACAGAACCTATTTGTCGCCTGCGGATTCACGTCCGGAATCGCCGCTTCCGGCGGTGCCGGAAAGTGTATGGCCAATTGGATTCTCGAGGGTGACCCGGGAATGGACCTGTGGGCCTTCGACGTTCGGCGTTTCGGCCCCCATCACTCCAACACACGTTTCCTCCACGAACGTGCCGGCGAGGCCTACTCTCGGTACTATTCAGTCTACTGGCCCAACGACGAATTGGCGTCGGCCCGGCCCGTCCGACGCAGCCCCCTCTATGACCGATTGAGAGCGGCGGGTGCGGTCTACGGTTCGAAGTTCGGATGGGAACGGCCGAACTGGTTCGCCGGCAAAGACAAGGAACCGATCGACCAACCGAGTTTTGGCCGAGCCAACTGGTTCGATACGGTCGGCGGGGAACATCGTGCCGTGCGCGAGCGGGTCGCGCTCATCGATCAAAGCTCGTTCACCAAGTTCGAGGTCTCCGGTCCGGGCGCCGTGTCGCACTTGAACCGGATCGCGGCCAATGACATCGACCGGCTGCCGGGAAGCGCCGTCTACACGCAACTCCTCAATGACAGAGGCGGTATCGAGGCCGACCTGACGATCATGAGAACCGGCGATGAGTCCTTTTACGTGGTCACGGGGAGCGGGTTCGGCGTCCGCGACGGTCATTGGATCCGAACGCATCTTCCGGATGACGGAACCGTCGATTTTCTCGACGTGACCGCGAGCCGCGCGGTCATCAATCTGTGCGGGCCTAATTCGCGCGACGTCCTCGAAAAGGTCTCCGACGCCGACCTGTCGAACGACGCGTTTCCCTACATGACCTGTCGCGACATCGATATCGGTTATGCACCGGTTCGGGCGATACGGATCACCTACGTCGGAGAACTGGGCTGGAAGCTGCACGTCCCGGTCGAATTCGCGGCCGCGCTGTATGACAGTCTCAATACCGCGGGCGCCGATTTTGGCATCCAGCACGTCGGATACCGCGCCATCGACAGCCTGCGCCTGGAAAAACGCTATCTCTACTGGGGCGCCGACATCGGCCCGGACTACTCTCCGATTCAGGCCGGGCTGGCGTTCTGCGTCGCCTGGGACAAGGGAGACTTTGCAGGGCGGGACGCCCTACTCCGCGAGCGGGAACAGGGAACAACACGGGTCCTTAACACCTATATCCTGGACCACGATGCTCCAGTGTACGGCGGCGAACCGATCGTTTTTGACGGCAAGGTCATCGGCATAACGACCAGTGGCAACTATGGTTACTCCATCGGCAAAAATGTCGTACTTGGTTACGTACCCGCAGAATTTGTGGACCGAGAGACAGTAGAGATCGAGTGTTTCGGCCAACCAATTGGCGCCCAACGCTCTCCCCGCCCCCCTTATGACCCCGACCGAAGGAAGGTTTGTTCATAGCGCGACGGGCCGCCCTAGATCTGTCACCCTACGTGGTCTTGGTTGTGTTTTTGTGGTTTTTTGTGGCAATTCTTGTCGGCCACCGCGACGGATCGCTCCTTACGGTCTCCATCTCGAATACAATATTATCCTTATAAAACAGTTTTCTAAGGGGCAACTAAAACGAAGGAAAAACGAAACAAAATTATCCCTTGGCGAATTGTACGGTCGGCGACTAGAGTTCACCTGGGTAATTGTGGGGGCAAAATAATAAGTACCCCAGGGAGAAACAGGAGAGGCTAAAATGAAAACCAGTTTCCTATCCAAACTTGCCGTTTCGGCAAGCGTCGTCGCTTTCGCGGGCGCGATGGGCATCGGCGCCGCACAGGCGGCGACGGAACTGACGGTTTATACTGCCGTCGAGGCCGAGGACCTCAAATTTTACGCGCGCGAATTCAACAAGGTCCACCCGGACATCAAGATCAAGTGGGTCCGTGATTCCACCGGTATCGTCACAGCCAAACTGATGGCCGAGAAAGACAATCCGCAGGCCGACGTCGTCTGGGGCCTGGCCGCCACCAGCCTGATGCTGTTGAAAGCCGAAGGCATGACGGAACCCTACGCGCCGAACGGCGTCGACAAACTCGACAAGAAATTCGTCGATTCCGCCAATCCGCCGCATTGGACCGGCATGGACGCGTGGATTGCGTCCGTCTGCTACAACACGGTCGAAGCCGGCAAGAAGAACCTGCCGGTGCCGAAGTCCTGGAAGGACCTGACCAAGCCCGTCTACAAGGGCAGCGTCGTCATGCCGAACCCGAACTCTTCGGGAACCGGTTTCCTCGACGTCTCCAGCTGGTTGCAGATGTTCGGCGAGGAAGGTGGCTGGAAGTATATGGACGGACTCCACCAGAACATCGCCTGGTACACGCACTCCGGCTCGAAGCCGTGCAAACAAGCGGCGGCCGGTGAAATCCCCATCGGTGTATCGTTCGCATTCCGTGGCGCCAAGTCGAAGGCCGCCGGTGCGCCGTTGGAGATCATCCTGCCCAGCGAAGGCGTTGGATGGGACATGGAAGCGACTGCTATCGTTAAAGGCGCCAAGAAGCTCGATGCGGCGAAAAAGCTGGTCGACTTTTCGATTACCAAGGATGCCAACGTCATGTACAACAAGGGCTACGCCGTTGTTGCCTATCCGGGCGTTGCCAAGCCGGTCGAGCACTTCCCCCCGGGAATCCTTGATGCCATGATCGACAACAACTTCGAATGGGCGGCGACCAACCGTAAGCGTATCCTAGCCGAATGGCAGAAGCGCTACGATTCGAAGTCGGAAGCCAAATAGGCTCCTGACGAGACCGCAATCGACGAAACAGGCCGGCCACCTACCCCTTTTGCGGTGCAGGTGGCCGGTTATGTTTTGTCCTCGGCGGATTTCCGCTATCCTTCGCCGCGAGCGGTTCCCATGACAGGGGGGAAAGACATGGCGACGGCAACCGACAAATCGCCGTATTTGAAGATTCGTGACCTGACCAAGAAGTTCGGAGATTTCACGGCCCTTTCGGATATCTCGCTCGACGTCTATGACGGCGAGTTCGTCTGCTTCCTCGGGCCATCCGGATGCGGAAAGACGACGTTGCTGCGGGCCATCGCCGGGCTCGACATCCAGACCACTGGCTCCATCGAACAGGGCAGCTCCGATATCTCGGCCCTGCCGCCGGCGGAGCGGGATTTCGGTATCGTATTCCAGTCTTATGCGCTCTTCCCCAACCTGACCGTCAACAAGAACATCGCCTACGGCCTCGAGAACCGCAAATTGCCGACCGACCAGATCCGGGCACGCGTGACGGAACTTCTCGAACTCGTTGGTTTGCCGGACCAGGGCGACAAATACCCGGCGCAACTTTCCGGCGGCCAGCAGCAGCGCGTGGCGCTCGCCCGCGCCATGGCGACATCGCCCGGCCTGTTGCTGTTGGACGAGCCCCTGAGCGCACTCGACGCCAGAGTCCGAGTCCACCTGCGCACCGAAATCAAGGACCTGCAGCGTCGCTTAGGTGTAACGACGATCATGGTGACCCACGACCAGGAAGAGGCCCTGACCATGGCCGACCGGATCGTCGTCATGGACCACGGTGTTATCGAGCAGGTCGGCGCACCGGAGGAGATTTACGGCAAACCCGCGACCGCGTTCGTTGCCGATTTTATCGGCACCATGAATTTTGCCGACGGCGTGGTCACCGGCGACGGGATCGTCAAGATGGGCGACACCGACCTGCGTTGTGACACAAACGGCTACGCATCGGGAACGCCCGTCGCGGTGGCCATACGCCCCGAGGACATCAATGCGCAGGACGTCGAGGACAACGACGAGAACCTCGTCAGCAGCGATATATTACATCTCGAGTTTCTCGGCTCCTTCTATCGCGCCGAATTGGGCGGAGCCGCGTTCGAAGGTCACGAAATCCGGGCTGACTTCTCGATCAACCTGGTTCGCCGAAAGAACGTCGCCGTCGGCTCAACGCTGCCGATCCGCTTTCCAAGCGAATTCATCAGGCTCTACCCACGGAGCGGCGGCTGATCCATGAGTGAAGCTGCCACCAACGCCAGCGTTTCTACGGTCGCGGCGCCGGCCGTCAAACCGAAGCTCGGCCGCGACGACTGGATCATGCGCACCTGCATGGTCGTTATCGGCGTGTTCCTCGCCGTTTTCATCCTGTTTCCGCTTTACTCGATGATGTCGAAGAGCGTCGAGAACAAGGACGGCGGTTTCATCGGGCTCGCCAACTACATCGAGTATTTCTCGACGCCGGCGCTATTCCATTCGGCGGGCAACAGCCTCTATATCGCGATTTTCGCGACTGTGATCGTCATGATCGTGGCTTTCGTCTACGCCTACGCGCTGACCCGCACTTGCATGCCGTTCAAATGGTTTTTCCGCATGGTCGCCCTGATCCCGCTGCTGACGCCGTCCCTGCTCGGCGGTATCTCGCTGGTCTACTGGTTCGGCAACCAGGGCGTCGCCAAGGGCTTGTTGATGGGCGAGTCCATCTACGGGCCGATCGGTATCATCATTGGGTCCAGTTACTGGGTTTTCCCTCACGCCCTGATGATCGTCATCACCGCGCTGTCGATCACCGACGCGCGCCTTTACGAAGCGGCGGAGGCTTTGCGGACGAGCAAGATCCGAACCTTCTTCACGGTGACGATCCCGGGGTGCAAATACGGTCTGATCAGCGCCGGTTTCGTCGTCTTTACGTTGATCTTCACCGATTTCGGCGTGCCGAAGGTCATCGGCGGCAGCTACAACGTGCTGGCGACCGACGTCTACAAACAGGTCATCGGCCAGCAAAACTTTCAGATGGGCGCCGTCGTTTCTGTCGTCCTCCTGGTCCCCGCGGTCATCGCCTTTGCCGTCGACCGACTCGTGCAGAAGAAGCAGGTAGCGCTGCTGTCGGCCCGCGCCGTGCCTTTCCAGCCGAAACCGGATACCGGCCGCGATCTCTCGATGTTGGTGTTCTGCACCATCGTCGCCGCCGCCATCATCGCTATGATCGGCATGGCCCAGTACGCCGCGCTTGTTAAGTTCTGGCCCTACAACCTGTCCTTCGCCCTGAAGAATTACGATTTCGACGTCATGGACGGCGGCGGCTGGGAAGCCTACTGGAACTCGATCCGCATGGCGCTCTATACGGCCGTTGTCGGAACCGCCGTCATTTTCTTCGGTGCCTATTTGATGGAAAAAGGGCGCGGCTTCCAGGCCGGGCGGACTCTGTTTCACATGCTCGCCATGTTGCCGCTTGCCGTTCCCGGACTGGTCCTGGGGCTCGCCTACATCTTCTTCTTCAACAACCCCGCCAACCCCTTCAACTTCCTCTACGGCACCATGGGAATCCTGGTGGTCGTCACCGTGACCCACTTCTACACGGTCAGCCATCTGACCGCGGTGACGGCCCTGAAGCAGATGGATCCGGAGTTCGAATCGGTCTCGGCGTCGCTCAAGACGCCCTTCTACCGCACCTTCACCCGCGTCACCGTGCCCGTCTGCCTGCCGGCGGTACTTGACATTTCCATGTACCTGTTCCTCAACGCCATGACCACGGTGTCGGCTGTGGTGTTTCTTTACTCATCGGACACGACCCTGGCTTCCGTCGCCGTGCTCAACATGGACGATGCCGGCGATATCGCGCCGGCGGCGGCAATGGCGATGATGATCGCCTACACCTGCGCAGGCGCACGCTTGCTCCACGTCCTGTTGACCCGCGGCCTGCAACGCTCGACCCAGGCGTGGCGCAGCCGCTAACGGAACGGACAACGGTCCGTCACCGTCACCACGACGACATGACCATCGGGAAATTTGCCGGCTGGCGCCAACAACAAGAGATTTTCTGTGCCAATGTGATTAATTGTGGATTCATGACCGTTTATGACCGATAATTCCACCAACTCGAATGCCGACATGGCAGGGAACCCAGTATGACACCTGACAGCCAAGACCCCTGGCTCTTAACGCCGGGCCCGTTGACGACGACGATCGAAACCAAGCAGGTGATGCTCCATGACTGGGGGTCCCGCGACGCCACCTTTATCGAGACCAATCAGCGGGTCCGCGACCGCCTGCTCGCCATCGCTGAAGCGCAAGAGTCCCACGTCTGCGTACCCCTGCAAGGCTCCGGCACTTTCGTCGTCGAAGCCGCCATCGCCACCCTGCTGCCCCGCGACGGCAAGGCCCTGGTCTTGATCAACGGTGCCTACGGAACGCGGATGACCAAAATCATCGAGTACTTGGATCGCCAGTACGTGACGCTGGAAACGCCCGAGGACGTCCCGCCCAAGGCCGCCGACGTCGATGACCTCTTACGTTCGGATCCCGCCATCACCCACGTCCTGGTCGTTCACTGCGAAACCACGTCGGGCATTCTCAATCCTATCGAAGAGATCGCCGACGTGGTGGCGAGCCATGAACGGTCCCTGATCATCGACGCCATGAGCGCCTTCGGGGCGATCCCGTTGAGCGCCGAACGCGTGCGCTTCGATGCTGTCATGGCATCGTCAAACAAGTGCCTGGAAGGCGTTCCGGGGATGGGCTTCGCCATCATCCGAAAGTCCGTCCTTGAAGCCAGCCCGGGCAATGCCCATTCGCTCAGCCTCGACCTCCACGACCAGTGGGTCTCCATGGAAAAGACCAGCCAATGGCGCTTCACGCCGCCGACCCACGTTATCGTCGCCTTCGACAAGGCGATCGAGCAGTTCGAGGCTGCGGGCGGCGTCGATGGACGCAATACGCGTTACAGCAACAACGCCCGGGTCCTCATCGACGGCATGCGCGAAATGGGATTCGAGACCCTGCTCTCCGACAACCTTCAAGCGCCGATCATCATCACCTTCAAGATGCCGGGCGACCCGAAATTCGACTTTCAGACCTTTTACGACGCCCTGAAAGACAAGGGTTTCGTTATCTACCCGGGAAAACTCACCGTTGCGCCGTCGTTCCGCATCGGCTGCATCGGTGCCCTGGGAGAAAACGAAATGAATGGCGCCCTTCGCGCCGTGAAAGAGACCATTGAAACCATGGGTGTTCACTCAGGAATGCCCGCCGAGGACAGCTAGATCGGGCAGCCGCGCCGCTGGTGGTGCGCGATGCCGCGTCAAGGGAGGGACAAACGATGGATTCTGTCGGCAAAGTATTACACGAGCGGTTACGGATCTGCGCCGATGATGGCGCTCGCGACCGCCATATCGACGTTCTCAACCCCTATAGCGGCGAGGTCGTCGGCACCGTAGCCAAGGCGTCGGTAGCCGATGTGAAAGAGGCGTTTCGGACTGCCGCCGAATACAAACCCCAGCTCACGCGCAACGACCGGGCGACCATCCTGCGCCGGGCAATCGACCTGATCGACCAGAGGGTCGACGAGATTTCCGACCTGATCACCGCCGAATGCGGGATCTGCAAAAAGGATTCTCTATACGAGACACGGCGCTCAAAGTCCGTGTTCGACCTCGCAGCCAGCCTCGCGATCATCGACGACGGGCAGGTCTATTCCTGCGACGTCACACCGGGCGGCCCAAGCCGTAAGATCTACACAACCCGCTCCCCTTTGGCTGCGATCAGCGCCATCACGCCGTTCAACCACCCACTCAATCAAGTCGCGCATAAAGTCGCCCCGTCGATCGCCACCAACAACTGCATGGTTCTCAAGCCGACGGAAAAGACGCCCCTGACAGCGCTGCTGCTGGCCGACATCCTCTATGAGGCCGGACTGCCGCGCGAGATGTTCCAGGTGATCACCGGCGATCCCGCTGAGATCGCCGACGAGTTCATCACCAACGAACATGCCGAACTGGTGACATTCACCGGCGGTGTTCCCATCGGCAAGTACATCGCTGAAAAAGCCGGTTACAAACGGACCGTCCTCGAGCTCGGCGGCAACGACCCCCTGATCGTCATGGAGGACGCCGATCTCGAGAAAGCCGCAACCCTCGCCGTTACCGGCGCTACCAAGAACTCCGGGCAACGGTGCACCGCCGTGAAGCGCATTCTCGTCGTCGAAGCCGTTGCCGATGCGTTTTCGGCGCTCGCCGTCGAAAAGGCCAAAGCGATCCGTTACGGCGACCCGGCCGACCCGGAAACGGACATGGGAACGGTCATCGACGAGGTCGCGGCGGAACTCTTCGAAGCGCGGGTCGATGACGCCGTTTCGTGCGGCGCCACACTCCTTTACGGAAACACGCGACAGGGTGCCGTTTACTCACCGACGGTCGTCGATCACGTGCCCTTCGACTGCGAACTGGTTCGTGAGGAGACCTTTGGCCCCGTCGTACCGATCATCCGCTGCAAGGACATCGATGACGTCATACGCGTATCCAACTCAACGGCCTTTGGGTTGTCTTCGGGGGCTTGCACGGAACGGCTCGACTACATCACGCGGTTTGTCGATGAGCTTCAGGTCGGCACCGTCAATGTTTGGGAGGTGCCGGGATTCCGGATCGAGATGTCGCCCTTCGGCGGCGTAAAAGATTCCGGCCTTGGGTACAAAGAGGGCGTGATCGAAGCCATGAAGAGCTTCACCAACGTCAAGACCTACTCATTGCCCTGGCCCCATGCTGCCTAATCGGGAACCGGCTTGATTTCCTTTGAATAGCCGCTCACCCTGATCGTCCTCAGTAGTGTCTTGGTAAACCGCTCTCATGCCTGAACCGACCCAACCCGTCACCGTCAACGAACGAACCTATGCGTGGCCGGAAAACCCGCTTGTCGTCGTTTGTATCGACGGCTCGCAACCCGAATATATCGAAGAGGCTGTCGCCGCAGGGGTTACGCCGTTCCTGGCGGAAATGCTGGCACGGGGAGCTGACCTCCGGGCCGATTGCGTGGTCCCCAGCTTCACCAACCCGAACAACCTGTCGATCGTTACCGGCGCACCGCCGCTGGTGCATGGCATTTCCGGGAACTACTTCCTCGATCCGGATACCGGTGAGGAAGTGATGATGAATGACGCCCGGTTCCTCCGCGCCGATACCATCTTCAAGGCGTTCCATGATGCCGGGGCGAAAATCGCCATCGTCACAGCCAAGGACAAGCTGCGTGGACTCCTCGGACATGGCCTCGACTTCTCGACCGGGCGGGCCGTCTGCTTTTCCTCAGAAAAGGCCGACCAAACAACGCTCGCGGACAACGGTATCGACAACGCCCAGGTCTTCGTCGGAAGAGAAATACCATCCGTTTACTCTGCCGAACTGAGTGAGTTCATCTTCGACGCCGGCGTCAAGTTGATGGAGCGCGACCGGCCGGACCTCATGTACCTGTCGACGACCGACTACATTCAGCACAAACACGCACCGGGGACGCCTGTCGCAAACGCCTTTTACACCATGATGGACGGATACTTGTCCCAACTCGAAGCCCTCGGGGCAACGTTGGCCCTGACCGCCGACCACGGCATGAATGCTAAGCACACGGATGCGGGTGAACCGGACGTGATTTACCTTCAGGATTTCGTTGATGATCTCTTGGGCTCCGGCGAGGCCCGTGTCATCCTGCCGATCACCGACCCTTATGTCGTCCACCACGGCGCCCTCGGTTCGTTTGCAACGATCTACCTGCGTGACAAGGACCGCGTCGAGAACCTGCTCCAGGCGCTTCGCGCAACGGAAGGCGTGCTCTATGCCTTGGACCGTCAGGATGGTTGCCGCGAGTTCGAACTACCCGAAGACCGTCTCGGCGATGTCATCGTCGTTTCTGATCTGCATAAGGTCCTCGGGACCAGCGTCGACCGGCACGACCTGACGGCCCTGGAAGAGCCGCTTCGCTCACACGGCGGCATTACGGAACAACGCGTACCGCTGTTGTTCAACCGCCCTGTCCGAGCCGCGATCGGTGTCGGAAGGCTACGCAATTTCGATATCTATGACGTCGCGTTGAACCACGTGGAGTGAGGCGAACCAGGAAGACCTCGCCAGAGATCGCCTTCTTTACGGGAGGCGGCCGCCGTCAGATCGAATACCCGATCCGCAGGCCGCCCCAGTGCCGTCCCTGGACGGTGATCGGCGCCGACAGGTCCTTCATCATCACGAACTTGCCTCCGCCCATGTCGCGGCGATAAGTCTGCAACAGGAACTTCTCTCTGTTCTGGCCGGCCGCGAGTCCGGTCCGGTCATTGAACATACGCCGGTTCCGGCAATTGGCGTTGTTCCACACGGGATCGCTGCCCTGAGGCTTGGAGAACTTCAAGTTGTGCGTCGGCAAAAAGCCGTTGCGGTCGACGGCCGCTGAAAACACGACCTTCTCGTCCAGTTCCAGAATCTTTTCCTGAATGGGCGGCAGGACATTATCCGTAAACAATACGAAAGGCGTCATCAACTGTTCGGGGTCGCTTCCCGCGATTGGTTGGTAGTTCTCGGAAAACAGGTCGGCCATCGACATTTCCCCGCCTTCCACCGCCTTCGCGAAGATTTCTGAAATTTGGGAGGAGGCTGCGATCACGGTTTCGATGAACTTGGTGTCGTGGGTCCGTCGGCCGCTTTGCGCAATGAAATCGATGATGTCCTCGCTGTTCTCCAGTAGCGACGTCACCCGGTTATCGGCCGTGTTCAGGTCCTGGCTCGTCCTCTTCAGCCCATCGACCAGTCCGCCGATCTCGCCGATGAACTTGTCGCATTGACCGAAAGAAGACTGGGCGGCATCGGTGATTTCAGTAACCTTCGACTCGACGGTGGTTACGGAATTACCGAAGCCATCAACCGTCTCGTTGATCACGGAGATCCCTCCGTTGACACCGGTCGCAATCTCCGCCGTTTCCGTGCTCGTCGTGATCAGGTCGGAGACACTCGTCGTCAAACCGGTAACGGCTTCGTCGATGGAACTCGTCGCCTTGGCCGTTTGATTGGCCAGGGTCTTGACCTCACCGGCAACGATCGCAAATCCCTTGCCGGCATCCCCGGCCCGGGCCGCTTCGATCGTCGCGTTTAGCGCCAGCAGGTTCGTCTGCTTGGCAATCGCCTCGATTTCCTTGGACATCCCGGTGACTTGGTTGAGCGCGCCTTCAAGGTCGCCGAGATTGTGCTCGATGCCGGATATGGCCTCGACCAGCTTGTTGATCTCGGATACGGAATTGCTCACGGTAAGCCGCGATTGGGACATCTCTTCGGCCGCCGAATAAGTCGTCTGCTTGGTCACGCTCCCCAACGAGTCGATACCTTGAATCGATTCGGCCATGCTGTTGGCGACATCGAGAATTTCCTCGAAGAGCTTCTCTTGACTTTCGACGAAGGCCGACAGCGATTCCAGGCTGCCGGCGACATCCGCCAATTCGAGGCTGATAACCTCGATCCGAGTCAGTAACTGGTCTGCGAAAGTATCTACCGTGCCGTCGTCGATCGGTCCGGCCGCAGAATCGGTGGTTCCCGCTTCTTCAGCATCAGACGAAACAAAATTCATTGCGCTCTCCCAACTCGCCATGCATCACGGCCACCGAAGCCCCGGCACCTTCCCCTTTGCCGCGGTCCATCAGCACCCGCAATTTCACATGGCCTCCCCGTGACGTTTTGGATCGACTCTTTCGCAATCCTTTTCGTCCTGGCCTTTAGCCTAGTTTTACACAGGTTACCTGAAAGTCAAAAGCGTGAAGATGAAAAACGCTGTGCAACAAGACTGTTTCACACTTTTCGCTGTCCAACGGACCGAATCAACCGGAATTAGGACCATTCGGGCCGTATCCAAGGGTTTAGCGATTATGCTCGCCAAATGCCCCTAGTTGCTGCGCGGCCTGATCAAATACGGCCCGCCAATCACCCGGCCGAGGTTGTCTGAAGACCCTCATGGTTGGATACCACGGGCTGTCATCGCGGTCTTCGAACCAACGCCATTCCGGGACATGGGGAAGGAGCAGCCATACGGGTGCGGCCAAAGCGCCCGCCAAATGGGCGACGGCCGTGTCCGGTGCGATGACGAGATCGAGCTTCGCAATGACGCCAGCCGTGTCGGAAAACGTCGTCAAATCACCTGACAGGTCTCGGACCCGATCGGTAAGACCAAGAGCCCTGAGGTCTTCCGGCGCCTCGTCCTTTTGCAGGGAATAGAAGGTGTAATCCGGGTTACCGAGGACGGAAAGAAAAGCCCGCAGCCCCGGAGAACGCCATTGATTTCGGGCGTGCGCGGTATTCCCTTTCCACACAAGACCGATCCGTTTCCCGCCATCTTCTCCAAGGCGTTCGGACCAGCGTGCCCGTTCCGCCTCCGGCGCCAGCAAGTAGGGCACGCTGTCCGGGAGGTTATCGAAGGTCGTCGAAAAAACCCCCGGCAGACTCATCATCGGAACATGGAAGTCGTATTCAACCGACTGGTCGTCAGACCGAACCACCGCGTCGACGCCAGAAACGGTTTCCACGATGCCGACCAACGCGTCCGGGCATTCGACCACGACCCGCCCGCCCCTGTCGGCGATCAGCGGGAGATATCGGCTGAATTGGATCGTGTCGCCGTAACCTTGCTCGTGGTGAACCAATACGGTTTCCCCACCCAGGGCCCGGCCATCCCATTGAGGCTTCGACCACGCGCGGCGAATATGGGCGAAATGGTCCGTTTGCCAGCGCCACTCAAACTCGCGCCAGCCTTCCTTGAAATCACCTCCCTGAAGCAACGCCATCGCCAGGTTCCGATGCGTTTCAGCGTCCACCGGGTTTCGCGCCAAGGCGGCCCTGTAGTTCTCAATGGCACCTGTCCTGTCACCGGTTTCCTGCAAGGCAACGCCGAGATTCGACCGGACTTCCGGGTGTTCCGGGTCGATCTTTAACGCCGTTCGGTAGCATGGGATGGCATTTTCGGGTTCCAGGCGTTGGCGGTGGATGTTTCCCAGATTGCACAATGGGCTTCAACCATGGTCGGATCAATCGCTATGGCCCGGGAATAGGCGTCAATTGCCGGCGCCAATTCGCCCGCCTCTTGGAGGAGCCGCCCCTTTTCGAAATGCGCATCAGCATAATCATCGGCAACTGCTAGCGCCTCGTCGAAGGCGCCCAGGGCCGCTCTGCCATCACCCTTGGCCTTTAGACCCAAACCCAGGTTGAAGGCCGCCTCCTTCAATCCCGGATCGATCTTCAGGGCCCGCCGGCAGCAATCGACGGCTTCATCCAACTGCCCCTGCTCGAGCAAGACGCCGGCCAGGTCAGAGAGGGCCTCGGCGTTGTCGGGATCCAGTTTCAAGGCATCTCGGTAAACGCGTGCCTCTGCGCGGCCGGCCGCCTTGAGGACTCGCCCCAGGTTGGCGTGGTAGAGCGCGACCGACGAATCCACGGCGATGGCAGCCCGGATCCGGCTTTCGGCGTCACCCAATTGGCCCCGCTGGAAGGCAATCACACCCAGGAGATGGAGTGCGTCCGGATTGTCCGGAAAGTCGGCGAGGATTTGCCGGTAGATCCGCTCGGCCTCCGGCAACTGCCCAGCCTGGTGCGCAGCAATCGCCAACCTCAAATCATCCGTCGCGGTCTTTTCCATGGACCGCACACTAGCCGAGAGGCGCGACCTGATAAACCGGGGACCGTGGCCCCGGCGAACGTGCCATTGACGCCGAGCCGCCAGGGAATACACTTCCGGTGCCTGATTGGCCGATGCGTCGGGTGACGGCATCGTCGGGCCAAGAAGCAGTACCGACAAGACAAAGACCGATCAGGGGGAGGACATGATCATGGATCCGCGACAGGTCGAAACCATCGAAGACGCGCGCGCCATCGTCGAGGAGCGGGGGCTCGAATACGTCAAGGTCGGCGTGTTCGACATCGACGGAATCATGCGTGGCAAATACATGAAGAAGGAGAAGTTCCTCTCATCGCTCGAAAAGGGATTCGGCTTCTGCGACGTGGTTGTCGGTTGGGATTCCTACGACCAGCTATACGACAACGTCACCATCACCGGATGGCACACCGGCTATCCGGACGCCCCTGTCCGCGTCCTGCCCGAGACCTGCCGGGAGATCGCCTGGGAGGACGGCATGCTGTTTTTCTTGGGCGAGTTCGCTGGCGAACACGAAGAGGTCTGCCCCCGCGCCGTGTTGCGCCGGGTCCTCGACAAGGCGGACGCCATGGGCTTCGAGGTGATGGCCGGTTTCGAATACGAGTTCTTCATCTTCGAGGAAACACCGCATTCGGTCCGCGAAAAGAACTACCGTGACATGAAACACCTGCAGCCTGGCTTCTTCGGTTATTCGGTCCTGCGCAATACCGTCGATTCGGATATCTATACGGAACTCTTGGAGGGTTGCATCGCCATGGACATGGCCCTCGAGGGTCTGCACGAGGAAACCGGCCCCGGTGTCCTCGAGGCCGCCATTGCCGTCGACGGGGCTTTATCCGCCGCCGACAAGGCGGCATTGTTCAAGACCTTCACCAAGGTCATGGCACAGAAAAACGGACTGATGGCCACGTTCATGGCCAAATGGTCGCCCGATTGGCCGGGGCAGAGCGGTCACATCCACATGTCACTGAAGGACAAGTCGGGCAGTTCCGTCTTCCACGACGCCTCCAGGCCGGATGGCATCAGCGACGCCATGCGCCACTTCATCGGCGGGCAGCAGAAACAGATGCCGGAGATGCTGTCCATGATCGCCTCCACGGTCAATTCCTACACGCGATTGATTCCCGGTTTTTGGGCGCCGACCGACGCCAGCTGGGGGGTCGACAACCGCACCTGCGCGCTCCGTGCCATACCGGGTTCAGAGAAGTCGCAGCGTGTCGAATACCGGGTCGCCGCCGCCGACGCCAACCCCTACCTTGCGCTCGCCGCAGCCGTCGGCTCCGGCCTGTGGGGCATTGAGAACAAGGTTGAACCGGAAGCCCCCGTTCAGGGCAACGCCTACGACAAGAGGTTCCCGAAACGCCTTCACCTTCCGCGCACGCTTTACGACGCGGCGGAACGCCTGAAGGCCTCGAAACCGTCCCGTGAACTCTACGGCGACACCTTCGTCGACCACTTCGCTGCGTCCCGTGAATGGGAGGAACGCGAGTTCCGCCGCGCCATCACCGATTGGGAGATGGAGCGATACTTCGAGATCATTTGAAGGTTTTCCCGGAAGGAAAAACGCGGACGCTATTGCGCGGCGATTGCCGTCAAATGGCTACGCAATGCCTCCCGCTCACGAGGTCCGAGCCATTCTTCATAGAAGTCATACCAGGGCGGATGGGCCCCGGCTTTTACGATGATTGCATCGGCATCGGCGATCACGCGCCGTCCGATCGCTCCCTTCGAACAGCCAATATGGGTCGCTAGAAACGCCTTCTGGTTCTTGATCGGCAAATAGTCGTATTTCTTTTCCGATTTTAGGGTTCGGAAATGATAGGCGGCCTCCCAGGGATAGGCGAAGGTATAGTGAAAACGGTTGCCTTCGATCATCTTGAACACCGTTGGCGTTTCGATGGTTCGATGGCCTGTCGCTGATACGAGGGCCCGGTCAACGACCGGCGAGTAGGACCGGTCCCGTGTCGCGCCGAACCAAATGTCATCATCCGCGACCAGGCCCGTGAGGTCGACTTCTCCCGAGGGGTTTTCGTAGGGCTTGATGCTGTTCCGCGCATCCCGGCGAACGACGACACGCACCGTCGGGGTCCATATCACAGGTTTGCTGTAGACAAGAACCTGGTCACGTTTTCCGCCTTTGAAGAGGCCCAGGGAACAGCGTCCGTCGCGGTCTTGCGCCTCAGCGAGGAAACGGGCGACGGGCGCTTGCACGATCCTGTGGCGGTATCCGGTCAATCGTTCAATGAAGTAGGCGACAATGCGTTGGGCGAACCCTTTTCCCTTGTCACCGCCGTTCACAATAAACACGGGAGGGAAATCCCGTTCGTACCAGGTGACCTTATCGGCTCCTTCGGCGGTTTTTCCGGCGGCAAGGCCGATCATCAGCACGCCAAGCAGTGCCCAGCCCCAAACTCTCGCACAACGTGATGGCACGCTATCCCCTCTCCGCCCCTTCGATACACAGGCTCAAACCGATTTTTCGGTCCCATCCGTCCCCTGTCAACGCCGGTGCGGTAATAAATGTGCCATTGCGCGCAAGCTCTTGATCTTGTGAACACGGATCGGTTGCCCGGCCTATTCCGGCCCTTTAGATTTTTCTTGCCCAAATCGAGAAAACGGGCCGTTTATTGGAAGGCTTGAATGATCTGCTTGGCACGGAACGGCGTTGCCGCCGCCCTAGTTGTCATATCATCAATTTTTTTCACAACGAACGCTGTCGCCCAGGTCGGCCTCGACGTCGTTGGCAAGGTTTCGCGCATCCAGAACGCCGCCGTCGCCATGCAGGATGCGATCCCGCGGTCCCTTCAGCCGGGCAGCGAAGTCTACCTGGGAGACGTCATCTCGACGGGCAAAGGCGCGCGCGTCGAGATCGTGATGACTGACGGCGGCGAAGTCACGCTTGGCGAGAAGACTCATTTCGTCGTTCAGGAATTCGTCATGAGCAACCAGGGCGGCAACGCCGTGATGCGCCTTCTGGAAGGCGCGTTCAGCGTCACCAGCGGCAAGTTGATGCAAACGGCGAATTCGTCGCTCACGGTCGAAACCAATCTCGCCACCATCGGAATCCGCGGCACCACGTTCTGGGGCGGTACGCTCGACGGTAAGTTCGAAATCGCCCTGCTCGACGGCAAAGGCGTCTATGTGGAAACCAAAGCGGGCCGCATCGAACTGGATACGGTAGGCGAAGGGACCTTCGTCGAATCAGCCTCGAAAGCGCCGACGCCGCCGGTCAAATGGGCAGACGAAAAGACGGCCCGGGCGGTGGCAACGGTAACCTTCGACAACTAACGGAATTCGCGCTATAGCGGGGCGCCCGCCTCGGTCGGCCGGGCATTCACCATCGAAGGAACGAAACATGGATAACGGCATCCGCTGCATTTCCCCTGTGGACGGCAGCATTTACGTGGAACGGCCTTTCGCCACACCGTCCGAAATCGAAGCGGCGCTAACACGGGCGACCACCGCCCAAGTGTATTGGCGACGCACGCCACTTGCCGAGCGCGCGGCAATGCTCACCAAGGCGGTCGACGCCTTCGTCGCCAATCGTGACGAAATCGCGGACGGTATCACATGGCAGATAGGGCGTCCCATCCGCTACACACCCGGCGAGGTCGGCGGATTCGAGGAACGCGCGCGGCACATGATCTCGGTTGCTGAAGAGAGCTTGGCGGATATCGCCGTGCCGGAGAAAGACGGCTTCACCCGTTTCATCCGCCATGCTCCCCTCGGGGTCGTATTTGTCATCGCGCCTTGGAACTATCCTTACCTGACCTCCGTCAATTCGGTTGTCCCGGCCCTGATGGCCGGCAACGCGGTCATCCTCAAACACTCAGCGCAAACGCCGCTTTGTGCCGAACGTTATGGCGAGATCTTCGAGGAGGCCGGCCTACCGGAAGGATTGTTTCAGTACCTGCATCTTGATCATCCGTCGACGGAGTCCCTGATCAAGGCACCCGATGTCGATTTCGTCGCCTTCACCGGTTCGGTGCCCGGCGGCGCCATGGTCGAGAACGCCGCTTCCGGGCGTTTCATCGGCGTCGGCCTCGAACTTGGCGGCAAGGATCCGGCCTATGTGCGGGCCGACGCCAATCTCGGCCACGCCGTCGAAAACCTGGTCGACGGCGCCTTCTTTAACTCGGGCCAGTCGTGCTGCGGCATCGAACGAATCTACGTCCATGGCGATGTTTATGACCGCTTCGTCGAGGGGTTCGTCGACCTCACCAAAGGCTACGTGCTCGGCAACCCGACCGATCCTGAAACCACCATCGGCCCCATGGTCCGCACCTCGGCCGCCGAGCTCGTCCGGGGACAAATCGCCGATGCCGTGGCGGCCGGCGCCGAAGCCCTGATCCCGGATGCGACGTTCGCCGCCGATGCTCCGGGTACGCCCTATCTCGGGCCGCAGGTCCTGGTTGGCGTCGACCACTCCATGGCCGTCATGACTGAAGAGAGTTTCGGCCCCGTCATCGGTATTGCCAAGGTGACCTCCGACGAGGAAGCGATCCGGTTGATGAACAAGAGCGATTTCGGTCTGACGGCCTCGATCTGGACGACTGACGAAGAGGCGGCGCTTCGGATCGGCGACGAGGTCGATACCGGCACCTGGTTCATGAACCGCTGCGACTACCTGGATCCGGCCTTGGCTTGGACCGGCGTCAAGGATTCCGGGCGCGGCTGCACACTTTCCGTCCTCGGTTACGAGCACCTGACCCGGCCGAAATCGTTCCACCTGAGAACCGCGCTTTAAACGCGGGTGAAATAATAACTGGAAAGGACCCCCCAATGACGACCGATCCCAAGACTCTGGTTGGAAACTGGACCTACCCAACAAACGTGAAATTCGGCGTCGGGCGAATCAGCGGCCTCGCCAACGCCTGCAAGAGCCTCGGCATGACCCGGCCGTTGATCGTGACCGACCCCGGCCTCGCCGAATTGCCGATGATCAAAGATGCCATCGCAGCCAACGAAACAGATGGCTTGCCGACGGGTCTGTTTTCGGCGGTTAAACCGAACCCCCTGGGCTCGAACGTGGAGGCCGGCGTCCGGGCCTATCGCGACGGCGGCCATGACGGCATCATCGCCTGGGGCGGCGGCAGCGGCCTCGACGCCGGCAAGGCCGTCGCTTTTGCAGCCGGCCAGACGCGCCCCTTGTGGGACTTCGAAGACGTCGGTGACAACTGGAAACGGGCCGACGCCGACACCATCGCGCCGATCGTCGCGGTTCCGACAACGTCGGGTACCGGCTCAGAGACCGGCCGGGCGTCCGTCATCACTCATGAGGAGACACATACCAAGAAGATCATCTTCCATCCGAAGATGATGCCGTCGATCGTCATCTGCGACCCGGCTCTCGTCGCCGGTTTGCCGCCGGCGTTGACGGCGTTTACCGGGATGGATGCTCTCGCCCACTGTTTTGAGGCCTATTGCGCCCCCGGCTACCACCCGATGGCCGACGGCATCGCCGTCGAGGGTATGCGCCTGGTTAAGGATTGGCTGCCGGAAGCATTCCATGACGGCACCAATCTCGAAGCCCGAGCCCACATGATGTCGGCTGCAGCCATGGGCTCGACTGCCTTTCAGAAGGGTCTCGGCGCCATCCACTCATTGAGCCATCCGGTCGGCGCCATCTTTGACACCCATCATGGCCTCACCAACGCCGTCTTCATGCCCTACGTCATGGTCTACAACCGCGACGCCATATCGGACCGCATGGACCGACTGGCCCGCTATCTCGATCTGCCGAAAGGCGGTTTCGATGGGGTCCTCGACTGGATTATGGAACTGCGCGAAACGTTCACCGTCCCCCATACGGCCGCGGATCTCGGTGTCGTCAGCGACCGCCTCGACGAGCTGTCGAAAATGGCTGCCGAGGACCCGACGGCCGCCACCAATCCGGTCCCTGTGGGGCCGCCGGAAATGCGCGCCATTTATGAAACGGCCATCGCCGGACGGCTCTAGGGCTGACCCGGACGCTCACGCCGGTCGGCCCAAAGGCCGGCCATATGGATGCTGAACGCCAAAGTGACGCAGGTGGCCATCACAGTAACCATCGGCGCCGCCGAATCACTGAGCAGCAGCCCCACGATATAGGAGGCCAAGGCCCCGGTGGCGATCTGCAAGAAACCTGCAAGCCCCGAGGCGGCGCCGATCCGAGTTGGATCGGCGCTAACGGCGCCGGCCGTGCCCGAGGGTAGGCTGAGCCCGTTACCCAGCGCGATGATCGCCATGCCGCCGAATAGCGTGAGTGGCGTCAATACCCCGATAAAATAGATGACGATCAGGAATGCCCCACCCAGGAGACCGATTGATGTACCCAGCGCGATCAGCCGTTTGGCACCCCATTTTTCGGATTTGCGCCCGGTGATGAAATTGCCGAGCATGTAAAAGACGCCGCCGAACATGAAATACAAACCATATTCGGCCGGCGTGATTCCCATCAGGTTGATCGACACGTAGGGCGCCCCGCCGAGAAAAGCGAAAAAGGCGCCCGACGAAAAGGCGATCTGCAGGGCATGCCGATTGAACCGGAACTGCCCCAAGAGCCCGACAAAATTCAGCATCATTGTACCGACGCTCTCGGCGCGGAACGGCCCCTTGTGGGTTTCGCCGAGGATCGCATAGATGAACACCAGGACGATGGCGGCATAAGCCACTGCCGCATGAAACCCGGCCCGCCAGTCGAACTGGGAATCGAGAAAACCGCCGATGGTCGGTGCCAGGATCGGCGCGATGACCATCACCATGGTGACGTAGCCGATCATCGAGGCGGCTTTATCCATGCCATGCATGTCACGGATGATGGTGCGGCTCATGACCATCCCCGTGCAGCCGCCCGCCGCCTGGATCACTCGACCCACGATCAGGGTCTCGATATTGGGCGCGAAGGCACATGCCAGTGATCCGATGATGAACAGGATCATGCCGCCGATCACCGCCGGGCGTCGTCCAAAACGGTCAGATATGGGCCCGATGACGATTTGAGCGCCGCCCATGGCCGCTAAGTATAGGGTCAAGGTCAATTGTACCGTCGAGTAGCTGGTGTCGAGCGCTTCGACCATCCCTGGCATGGAGGGGATGAATATGTTGAGCGCCAGCGGACCGGCCGCCGTCAGCACGATCAGCAGCACCAACGACGGCGGATTGCGTGTTCTCGCCACAGCGACACCCAAACTCGTTCCTCCCAAACGCCGACAATCGGCGTAAACACATACGGTGCAATCCGATCTAACGGTTTAGCATTCCGGCGAGATTGGAAAAGCGAACGGCCCGGATGCTCGGGAGCACCACCCGAAGCAATGCTATATTAAACCTTATGAACGATCTCAAAAAGCACAAATTAAAGTTGTGTGCGCTGGTTTCTCAATGACCTCGGCTTAAGAACCGTCCGGGCCTACCGGAGGTTGGCAGGCCGCCTTCCCACACCGGACACCCGGCAACGAAAACGTCAACGATGCCTTCCGAACGTTGCCGAGGCGCTTCGAAGGTTGCCTTGTCGCGAACGGTATCGGGATCGAAGACGACGATGTCGGCTACGTTTCCTGGCGCTAATATCCCGCGCCCGTGCAGACCGAAGGTCTCGGCGGAGAGGCCGGTCATCTTACGGACCGCCTGTTCGAGACTGATGATCCTCCGTTTCCGCACGTAATAACCAAGGACCCGCGGAAACGTCCCCCATAATCTGGGATGGGGATGGTCCATGGACGGTAGCCCGTCGGAGCCGATCATGGTCTTTTCGTAGGCCATGATCCGCTCCACATCGGCTTCGTCCATGGAGAAGTAGACGGCGCCGGCCGGGTGCAGGCGTTCGACCGCTTCTTCCACTGAGCATTGCCAGGACCGGGCGATGTCGTCGAGCGTCCTCCCGGCGACCTCCGGGTGACCGGCCGAACCGGTGACAATTACGGAATCGGCGCCCGTGACTCGCTCCATGGACAGTACCGTCGAACTCGCCCGGTAGGGATAGAGATCAAGGCCCACCGGCTGGTTCCGGGACGCCTCCTCGACGCGGGTTAGGGTTTCGCGGCTGCGCCCATAGTTCGCTTTACCGGCGCATTTGTGGTGTGAAACGACGGCCATTCGCGATGCCGCCCTACCGATCTCGAGGGTCTCATCGACGGCATCGAGAACATGCTCCCCTTCGTTGCGTATGTGCGAGACGTAGACCGCATCCGGAAAATCCTTCAGTTCCCTGGCGAGTTCGATGATCTCCTCGGTCGGTGCCTGCCGGGCCGGCGGGTAGTCGAGGCCGGTCGACAGCCCCAGAGCCCCTCTCCCATCGCCTGACGCAGCCGCTTGGCCATGACCTTCCGTTCCGCTGCTGTTGCTGGCCGTTCGAAATCGCCGCCCATGGCCTCGGCGCGAAGCGTCGTATGGCCGACGAATAGCGCGATGTTGACGGCCGGTTTCGCCCTGTCGACAGCGTCGCGGTAGCTGGCCAGCGATGGATAACGGAATGTCTCATCCCCGCCCAAAAGGCCAAACAGTTGGTGCAGTTTTCCCGGCGGAACGAGCGGCGCCAAGCTGACCCCGCAGTTGCCGCCGATCACCGTGGTCACGCCCTGGCTGACCTTGGCTTCATGACCCGGATCGTCGATGACAGCCAGGTCGTCGTGAGCATGGACGTCGATGAATCCGGGCGCCACGACCAGGCCCGCCGCATCAATGGTTTCATCGGCACGCCATGAGGAGAGATCGCCGACGGCGGCAATTCGATCCCCTTCGACCGCCACGTCGCCGGTGTAACCGGGACCGCCGCTTCCGTCGATGATCCTACCGCCCCGGATCAACAGATGGCAGCGGCCCGTTTCTTGTGAAATTTCAGCCACGTCGGCCATCCATCAGTACCGGATTTCGGCGACCAAGGCGAAATGGTCGCTGGCATAGAGTCCGTCCACGGGTTCTGTCCCCGCTAGCCTGGCGCCGGTGGCGTGCCCGGTGCCGTCGCCCCGCGGGTTGCCGACGAAAACGTAGTCGAGCCGGCGGTTCGGCTGCAGGGCGGCGTGGGTCAACGGGTTGATGTCGTCCCAGGTGAAGCCCACCTCCGTGTGGCCGGCGGCGCGCCAGGCATCGTAAAAGAACAAGCCGTCGACGGGCCCCGCCGCCTCGCCGGTCATCATGCGCACCTCGTCCGACGTCGGGATCGCGTTGAAATCGCCGCAGACGATGGGCGGCATATCGCCTTTCGCCTCGGCCTCGACGAAGCGGCACAAGTCAGCCACCTGTTTCTGACGAAGGGCCCCCTCCTCGGGCCGCCAGCTCAGATGCGTGTTGAACACGTCGATCTCGGCCCGGGGGCCCTCGACGCAGACCCGCATGGCGCGGCAGTCGCGGCTGCCGTCGTCGCTGGGCATGGACACCAGTTTCAAGCCTTCGGTCTCGACGATAGGCCAGCGCGACAGGATGGCCATGCCCCAGGTGACGCCACCGATGGGCAGAACCGGCTCGAAGGCGAAATCGTAGCCCCGGGCGTCGGCGATTCCGGCCGCCTGGTTGGCGTCACCCGTGTCCCAGACCTCCTGCAAACAAAGGATGTCCGGGTCTTCGGTTTCGATGACGCCGTCAATCAACGCCCGCGCTCCTGCCACGGCCCGAACCGCCACCAGACGTTCCAGGTCATGACCTTGATCCGCGTTTCGACAAGTGCCGCCTCGCGGCTGCCTGGGGATTTGTGGGTGGTCAACGGTGTCGTCCTCCTCGCGCGAGTCTCTTGCGACTATAGGCAGCGGCCGGCCGTAGGGAAACGCCTTTGCCGCAAAACTCCCGTTGAGTTCACCTGCCGCCTATGGCATGTCGGGCGATTGTTGGATTAGGGGGAATTTTCGTGCCGCCGCTGCCCCTGGAAACCGGGCTCGTCGCCTTCACAACGGTGTTCGCCACCGTCGGGCCGATCGATGTCGCCGCGCTCTACTCCGGTCTGACCGCGGGCATGCCGCCGGCGGCGCGGCGCCGCACGGCCCTTAAGGGGACGTTGATCGCCTCCCTCATTCTCCTACTGTTCGCGCTCTTCGGCGACACCGCGCTCAGTTACCTAGGGATCACCCTAGCGGCGTTAAAGACGGCCGGCGGCATCCTCTTGTTGCTGGTCGGCATCAACCTGGTGCTGGCCCAGTCGTCGGGCATATCTTCGACCACCGAGGTCGAGGCCGAGGAAGCGGCACACCGCCAGGACATCTCGGTCTTTCCCTTGGCGACGCCGCTGATCGCTGGCCCCGGCGCCATGGGCGCGGTGGTCCTGCTGATGGGCAAGGCGGAAGGCGATCTGTTGCTGCAGGGCGCGGTTCTCGCCGCCATCGTCGCGGTGATGATCATCTCGCTCATCTGCCTCCTCATGGCGACCCAGATTCAGCGGGTTTTCGGCGTCACCGGGCTCAACGTCATCTCCAGGATCATGGGCGTGCTGCTGACGGCCTTGGCCGTGCAGTTCATCTTCGACGGCATCGGCGCCAGCGGTTTGCTCCGCTGAGACGCCGCTTCGGCTCGGGAGGCAGCCGAGTCCGGTCGATCCGGAGAAAAAATTGGCCCGTATAAGATGGAAACTCACACCGAACCGCGCGCAGGGGCTTTTCTTCGTGGGAGGACGTGCCGATATTTGAAAAGGACGCGATCGACGGGATCGGTGACCTTAGGGAGCGCATCTTCGTAATGACCACGGCACGAACCTCATCGGCGGCAGGAACGTCGGCCGAAACCGAAACCCTTGACCTCCCGCGGCGGACCCGACGGCGTTACCGGCGCTTCGCCGCTCGGGTTCTGTTGATTTTCGCGCCTGTGCATTGCTATGTCGGATGGGCCTTCTACCGGATCTGCCGGTGGGCCCGGCGGTGCAAGCCCTGGGCGCTCTGCTGCTGGCCATCTCCACCATCCTCATCCCCTACGGGACCTTGGCCCTGATCTTCTTTCGCAATCCGGACTGGGTCGACCGCCTGGTCTGGGCCGGGTCCCTGACCATGGGCCTGTTCTCGTCAGTGCTGATTCTGACCTTGATCCGCGGCCTGTTGCTTTTCGTCCCGGCCGTTGAGGCCTGGAGCGGCGAAAGCGCGGTCATGGTGCTGGCGCTCTCCGTCCTCGTATCGCTGGTCGGTTTCGTCAACGCGCGCCGCGTCGCCAAGGTGGTCCGGGTCGAAATCCCCCTGACCAACCTGCCGACCGCTCTCGACGGTTTCACCATCGCCCAAATCTCGGACATCCATGTCGGCTCCACCATCAAGGGCGACTACGTGCGAGGCATCGTTGATCGCGTCAATGGACTAGACGCCGATGCTATCGCCGTCACCGGCGACGTCGTCGACGGCAAGGTGCAGCGGCTCGCCCCCGAGGTCGCACCCCTGGGCGATCTGCACGCCCGTCACGGTGCCTACATCGTCACCGGCAATCACGAGTATTACAGCGGCGCCGATGACTGGCTCGGCGAATTCCGCCGTCTGGGCCTGCGTCCGCTGACCAACGAGCACGTGGTCGTCGGTCATGGGGGTGAAAACCTGGTCCTTGCCGGCATCAACGATTTCAACGCCGCCAAGGTCCATCCGACGCACACCAGCGATCCGGCCGCCGCCCTTGCCGGCAGCCCGGCCGGCGTGCCACGGGTTCTGCTCGCCCACCAACCGCGATCGGCGCCTGCGGCCGAGGCGGCCGGGTTCGATCTGCAGCTTTCGGGGCATACCCACGGCGGCCAGTTCTGGCCGTGGAACCACTTCGTCAAGATGCAGCAGCCGTTCACGGCGGGTTTGCACCGTTTGGGTCGGCTCTGGGTCTACACCAGCCGCGGCACCGGTTACTGGGGGCCGCCAAAACGCTTCGGCGCGCCATCGGAGATAACGCTGATCACGCTGCGGTCGGCGGCTTAGGCCCGTCGCAGACGGGGCGATCAGGCGGTCCCGCGGCTATCGGCATCGGCGGTTTGCTCCGCCCATTTCCCGATGTCATAGTGACTACGGGAGGAAACGATGGAGGCTCAATCGGAACCGCCGCAACGCGGTTTTCCTGTTTCCGAGTTCGAGGAACGAACGGCCCGGGCCCAGCGCCTGATGGCCGAGACCAGCCTCGACGCCCTGCTGCTGACCACCGAGCCGGAATTCCGTTACTTCTCCGGCTTCCTCTCGCAGTTTTGGGAAAGCCCGACGCGGCCCTGGTTCCTGATCGTTCCGGCCGCCGGCAAACCGATCGCCGTGGCCCCCGAGATCGGCGCCGCTGGCCTCGACGCCACCTGGCTCGACGACATCCGCACCTGGCCGGCGCCGAGGCCGGCGGACGACGGCGTCGGCCTTCTCGTCGACGCCCTCAAGGGGTTGGCGACCGTCCACGGACGCATCGGCGTGCCCATGGGCGCCGAGACCCATTTGCGCATGCCGCTCGGCGACTACACTCGCCTCCGCGACCGCCTTCCCGGCACCGATATCATTGATGCGGCGCCCCTCGTCCGGTCACTGCGCATGACCAAGTCGGAACGTGAGATCGACAAGATCCGACATGCGTGTCTCATCGCGTCGGATGCCTTCGCGGCCCTGCCCGAGCAGGCGCGGACCGGCATGAGCGAACGGGAGATCTGCCGGGCCTTGAAGATCGATCTCCTGGCGCGCGGCGCCGACGCCGTCCCCTATCTGATCGCCGGTTCCGGTCCGGGCGGCTACGACAGCATCATCATGGGCCCGACCGACCGGACGCTTGCGGGCGGCGACCTCCTGATCATCGATACCGGTGCCACTTTCGACGGTTATTTCTGCGATTTCGACCGCAATTTCGCTTTTGGCGAAATCGACGGCGATGCCAGACGCGCCCACGACACCGTCTACCGGGCGACGGAGGCGGGTCTCGCGGCGGCGCGACCGGGCGTTGCCGCCGAAGCCGTCTGGCAAGCCATGTGGACAGTCCTCGAGGCGGGCGGCGCCAAGGGCAACGACGTCGGCCGTTCGGGGCACGGCCTCGGCATGCAACTGACCGAACCGCCTTCCCTGATGCCCAGCGACGAAACGGTGCTCGAGGCGGGTATGGTGATCACTCTGGAACCGGGTATGACCTTCCAACCGGGAAAGCTCATGGTCCACGAGGAGAACATCGTCATCCGCGACGGCAAGCCCGAACTTCTTTCCCGGCGCGCACCGACGGAAATGCCGGTGATCGGGTAAAGGCCGCCGTCCGAAGACCGTTCCCGGCCGGGGGGCCGCCTTCAAGCGGAAACCAAAGACGGCTGCTGTCGTCCGATGAAGGGAGGATAAACCGGTACGGCATCGACGGCGGCTGCGCCCCCGTTGCGGACATTCCGGCTATTGACCAATAACAGCCGCTTTTGACCCAAGTCCGTAATTCCGCGTCACATAGTGTGACGTCTCCTTTGCGATCAGGTTTCGGACATTTTCGTCATCGCGACGACACCCCTGATTCGAGGCCAAAGGGGACGTGGGCCATCGGCGGCACGGAGGCGAGGCGTTTCACGGCAGATACCGCCGCCTTTCCCCCTTAGCCATCAGTTCGCCTCATGTGGATTAACGACTGCTTTGCGATCAGTTTCCGGACTTTTCTGTCAACGAGGCGGCGCCGCGCCTACTGGCTAGGAGCAGAAGCATTGAGAAGAGGCTGAGTTTTCGTTCCGTATCCAGTTGGTGACGTTGCAGCGCCAACCCAGCTTAGCTAGAAACAGGTACGTGAAAGAATAGACCAGATGGATGTACTTGAAATGCCGAGCACGCCAAGAGAACTCGTTGAGCGATTTTATCATGAGGTATGAAATAAGGCTGATGAAAATGTTGCCCGGGAGATTTTAGATGAGGATTTTCGTTTCCGAGGCTCATTGGGACCGGAAAAACGTGGTCAGGACGGTTTCATAGACTACATGCGTTCCATTCATGAAGCTTTGGCAGACTATCAGTGCATAATCGAAGACCTCATCACCACGGAAGACAGAGCAACGGCCAGAATGACTTTCAAAGGAGCCCATCAAGCGAGATTTTTCGATATTGAAGCTACGGGGCAGGAGATCAAATGGGCGGGAGCCGCATTCTTCACCATATCTGATGGCCGAATCTCAGAACTATGGGTTTTGGGTGATATCGATAGTGTCAAACAACAACTCGGCAGCACCTCTTCCTTCTCCAGTTAGGCCGCTTCGGGGCATCTCCTGTCCATTTGGCGCTTAACGTCTGACGCCCGATTTCATGTGTAGACAGGACGCGGCTCGAAAGGTCCGAATTTAGGCGGTTCACCCCGATTTTGGATATTCCGGCGTTCGATCAGAAACAGCCACACCTGACCGGGAGCAGGCCTTTAGCTAATCGAATGCGCCGGATACAGCTCTTGCCAAGCGCCTCTGAGAACACGGGTTGCGGAGCGAAGGAACAGGATCAGCAAAGCGTTGGCAATCAAGATGTCTGGCCAGCCGGAACTAGACCCCACACCAAGAGAGTTGCCGCAATCACGGCGAACCCTTCTATGACATCGTTCCGCGAAGACGCCCACACCGACGACATGTTAACGTCGGCGTTCCGCTAGGGGTACAACAATCGCAGACACAGAAAGTTGGCCGCTAAATTGAGCAGCGCAGCGACACCCATCGTTTCGACGATCGGCGTTTCAAGGTGGAATATGTGCCACCCGATTCGAAAGGCTACTGCGAGCGCAGCGCCGAAGATCAGTAAACCCTTGAACAAGGCGACCCGGGCCTTGGCGACATGACTCGCCCCGACGACGGCCAAACTCTACCCATAGGTCAGCGCATCGCCGAGATTATCCAAGGTTCCGGAGAGTATTGACGAAGAGCCGCTGAGCGCCGCGCCGGCCACCATCATTGTGAAAGTCGCGACATTGATCACGAGCAACCAGGTCAAAACGCGTCGTTGCCGCGTCTCCAATGCCGCGACATTTAAAGATGGTTGGCAACAAAGATCGCTCATGGGTTGGATTATGCTTCACCAACCGATTTCCGTATAGCACGGCGTCCGTTATGGAGCCGGACGGGTCGGGCGTGGCGGTGTCCGGTCCACGGTGATTAAACACGCCCATTGACCGATTTCTGAGGTGCAAACGTCGCACGGTGGACGAGCGCAACCTGTCAAGTCAGGCAGCCGAAATTCACTCGGTGCGGAGAGATTATTGGAGTGGATGTGACGGCGCAGACCATATTGATTGAAATAAGAGGGCGCCGATAATTGCAATGAGCGCGCCGCCGACCAAGCCCACAACATCGATAACAGTCGCCATCAGCGAGTCGTTTTCCGGCAGACTGGCGGCCAGCCGCAGCGATGTCTTTCGCGCATAGACGGCCAGCGTGGCCAGGAGTGAAACCGTTATCGCAGTTCCAAGCGCCATCGCGAAAACTGCGGCAACGCCGGCCCAGCGGAGGCCCATTGAAACGGAAACGAGCAGGACGAGGATGGCGCCACTGCAGGGGCGAAGACCAATCGATGCGACTATCCCCGCCAACCCTTTCCAAGAAACCGGTGCTTCCAGTTGACGCGGAGACGGGCCGTGGGTGTGGCCGCACGTGCGACAGCCCGGCCCGTTGTCATGGTCGTGCGCGGATGGATCAAGCTGCTCGAACTCGTGATCCCGGCGCCGCGAAGACTGCCCGCGCCGGCGCCAAAGTCGGCGCGCACGCCCAATCACGAGGGCGAAACCAACCAGCGCCACGAGGCCGTAACTCAGCATTTCGAGGTCGGTCGCAGCTCCTTTGACCGCGCGCATCGGTAGGCTCAACAATCCAATGACCCCAAACACCGCCACCACGGCCGTCAGGCCCTGGCAGAGCGATGCGACAAGGGAGAGCACAAGCCCGCGCCGCAGTTGGCTCTCCTGTGTCAGGAGGTAGGTTGATATGACGATCTTGCCGTGTCCGGGTCCGGCCGCATGAAACACGCCATAGAGAAAACTCAACAGAACCACCGTCCAGGCAGCCGTCGCGCCCTTGCCTGAACGGCCCGCATGGCTTCGGCCAGCTGTCGATGGAGGTCGCGCTGAACGGCCTGAATCTTCAGCAATGCGCCTGACCAAACGTCGGCAACGGCGTCCGCTGGTATCGTCGCGCCAATACCCACCCCGATGGCGACCAATGCCAGGCAAGAAAGCAACAGTGAGCGGCGACTTAGCGACGGCAAGAGACGTAAACCTGTTCGGCGAATATGCGCCCCAAGGTGTTGTCGGGAGTTACGTCTTGGTCGACCGCCTGCGCAAGCAATATGGCTTCGGTCGTCGGTTTCGGTGAAACGATCTGCCCGGCGCATCGGTTCGCCGACGATCCACGAAAGGCGACGATGTCGTCCTTGAGATGAAGGATCTCGACATAATAGGTCGGGTCGTACACGGCAAATGAGAACGACGCTGCCGATGCATCAACGGCACGGGAAAGTGGCACCACAAATCGCATCCACAGCCGGCCGCCACGGAGCTCACTCTCGAACTCCTCGACGTTATTGAAATTCAGGTTCCTGCCGTCAAACCGGGCTTCCGTAAAATAGTCATAGGCGCGCAGATTCTCGAGGTTGGTCCTGGCGAGTTCGGCCAGTGCCTTCTTCTGATCAACACCATCCCGGTTCGCGCCCTCAATAATGAAAAGCGTGTAAAAGTCATCGAAGAGCCATTCCTGTTCGATCCCGACGACTCGTCCTTGCTGGTCCAATAGGACGGTGCTCCGGAGATCAATCCAGGCATGGGGGTGGGCGCTGGCGGGTGGCACACATACCGAAAGGGTAACCAGTGCGACGATCAATAGAGCAAAGAGGAATACGCCAGGTTTGACTCGGCGACCGACCCGTCGCGTTCGTCGGCGCGATTTTTCCGGCCAATCTGGCACGGCGTCACTTCCCCGCTTCACGGCCCGGCCACTTCCCGTCGATTACCGACAGTCATGACAGACGCCGAGCAATTCGACGGTCGAGTTCCGCAGCTTGAAATCGGCCTTCGTCGCCAGTCCTTTTAGTCGTTTGTCCAACGACCCGTCCGTGATTTCGGTGACGCTCCCGCAGGACTCGCAAATGGTGAAGGCAACCATGTCCTTTTCCGTGCTGTCGGTGTGGCGACAGGGCACGAAGGCGTTCAGACTCTCAAGCCTATGAACCATGCCGAACTCGACAAGCTTGTCGAGTGCCCGATACACCTGCAAGGGCGCGCGAAGCCCTTCGTCGCGCAACAGATCGAGAATGCCATAGGCACTCAACGGCCCGTCGGCCTGGGAAAGCGCCGCCATCACCAGCGCCTGGTTCTTGGTCAAGTTCGGTGGGGTATGCGGAAAATGATCCATTGGCAGCTAAGTCCCGTCCGGTGTGATTGAGAATCTTCGACCGCCGGTCAAGTATCTCATCACCGGTAATAGACCGACAATGAAGAATAGCAAGGCGGCGACGACGATGCTCGGCCCCGAAGGCGTGTCCCATTTGAGCGACCCGAAGAGTCCCAGGACAACGGACCCCGCGCCGATAGCGGCGGCGATCAGTGCCATTTGTTCCGGTCCCGTCGAGAACCGCCGCGCCGCCGCGGCCGGGATAATCAACAGGGCCGTGATCAGCAGAACGCCGACAATCTTCATGGCCACGGCGATGACGCCCGCCATCAGCACCATGAACACGAGGTCGGTGCGATCGACAGCAATGCCTTCCGCCTCCGCCAGCTCGCGGTTGACGGTCGCGGCGAACAGCGGGCGCCAGATTCTCGCGAGCACAGCCAGAATCAGCACGCCCCCGCCATAGATAACGGCGATATCCGTCACCGAGGCGGCAAGGATGTCGCCAAACAAGAGCCCCATGAGGTCGACCCGCACCCAAGTCATGAAAGCCAGCACGACAAGCCCCAGCGCCAGCGCCGAGTGGGCGAGCAGGCCGAGAAGGGAATCCCCCGACAGAGTCGCGCGCCTCTGCAATCCAAGCAGCGCAATGGCGATGGCCAAGGACACGACGAATACGGTGATGGTGATGTTGCTGTCGAACAGCAGCGCCAGCGCCACGCCAAGCAACGCCCCATGGGAAAGAGTGTCGCCGAAGTAGGCCAGCCGACGCCAGACGACGAAACAACCGAGCGGCGCCGCAACGACAGCCACGCCGATCCCGGCCACCAGGGCGCGTGTAAAAAAGTCATCCAGCATGGCGTTTTGCTGCCGCCGTATCGGCGGCTCCCGTTTCCCCGGCACCACCGTTCGTTTCCGGGCTGTGGGCACGGTCGTGGTGGGCGGCATGCTGAATGCTGCCGTCGGGGAGATGAATATGGTCGTGGTGGTGTTCGTAAACGGCAAGCGTCTGCGTGGCGCGCGTTCCGAACAGTTTTAGGTAAGCGGGGTCTTCCGCCACGGCGCTGGGTGTGCCGGAACAACAAACATGATTGTTGAGGCAGACCACCCGGTCGGCGGCCGCCATGACCACGTGCAGGTCGTGGGATATCATCAGGATACCGCAACCCATGTCGTCGCGGATTTTTGCGATCAACTCATAGACGGCAATTTCACCGGCAAAATCAACACCCTGCACGGGCTCGTCAAGGACCAGAAGATCAGGTTTGCCGGCCATTGCGCGGGCCAACATAACGCGCCGAAACTCGCCGCCCGACAACGCACGCATTTCAGCGCCGCCGAGATGTGCGACTCCGGTGGCCGCCATCGCGGCATCGGCGTCCCGCCCCGAAATATTCGCGGTCAGACTCATGAAACGCCGGACATCGAGCGGCAAGGTCCAGTCAATCGACACGGCTTGCGGCACATAACCAACCCGAAGACCATCTCGACGTTTCGCCGTGCCCTCATCCGGTGTGAGAACGCCCAAGGCCATTTTCGCGGTTGTCGATTTCCCCGACCCGTTCGGCCCGATCAGGGTGACGATCTCTCCCGGCCGAACTGTCATGTCGACGCCCCGAACCAACCACCGGCCAGCGCGCGTCACCCCGGCGTCGGAAAGGCGGGTGAGGGGAACTTGATCTCGCATGGTGATCGGCGAAGTCCGTCTCTTCGGAGGATGTTGTTGCATCCTAATATCTCACACGTTATAACGTGCCGCAATATTGATATGATATAACATTAAAAAAATACTCGATGCCGCATCGGCATTCGAGGTTCCGGAAGGGAGTGAACCATGAAGCCCGTTATCCTGTCTCTCGCGTCTTTGGCATCGGCAATCGCCCTGTCGACGGTCGCGGCCGCGGAGAAACATCCGAAGGTCGTGGTGTCGATCAAGCCGATCCATTCGCTGGTGGCCACGGTCATGCAGGGTGTCGCCAAACCGGACCTGATCATCGATGGCGCGGGATCGCCTCACACTTATGCGCTCAAGCCGTCGCAAGCCGCGGCCTTACAGAAGGCGGACTTGGTGTTCTGGATCGCACACGACCTGGAAGCCTTTCTTGAAAAACCGATCAAATCGATCTCGCACAACGCCGTGTCGGTCGAATTGATGGAGGCCCCGGGCGTGAAAACGCTGGCCTTGCGCGAGGGCGGCCTCTTCGAAGGGCGCGACCATGATCATGGCGAATCGCACGGCCACGAAGATGAACATGAACATGATAAAGAACATGACCACGACAAGAAGCCGGACCACGCCGACGAACATGATCACGACGACAAAGCGAAGAAGGAACACGCGGACGAACATGATCACGACGAGAAGGGTGAGCGCGCCGACAAGGATGACCACGACCATAAGGCGGAAAAGGAACACGCCCACGAAGACGATCATCATGCGGTCGATGCGCACATCTGGCTGGATCCGGTCAATGCGAAAGCGCTGATCGGCGTGATCAAGGATGCACTCGTTAAAGCCGATCCGGCTCACCGCAAGACCTACGAAGCCAACGCGGCGGCGGCGAACGACAGGTTCAGCGCGTTGATCCGCGACGTGAGCGCGACACTGGCACCCGTCAAGGACCAAAAGTTCGTGGTGTTCCACGACGCGTATCAGTATTTCGAGAACCGCTTCGATGTGACAGCGGCGGGCTCGATCACGGTCTCCCCCGAAGTCATGCCCGGCGCCGCGCGCTTGGGTGAGATTCGCGCCCGTCTGAAGACGCTTGGTGCCACCTGCGTCTTTGCCGAGCCGCAGTTCGAACCGAAGCTCGTATCCGTGGTCATTGAAGGCACGGCCGCGCATGCCGGTGTTTTGGATCCGTTGGGCGCGGAAATTGAGGCCGGGCCTGGGCTCTACCCAACACTCATTCGGAACATGGCCGGTTCGATCGCCGGCTGCCTGTCAAAATCCTAACGAAACGGCGGTTGTAGAGAACGGCCGCACCGGTCTGAGGGGAGACGTTTCGGCCGGAGTCGGTGTTGCCATCGAGACCGCCCATCAGTGCATGACAACGCGTGGCCTTCGCAAGCCTGCTGTCAGCACGGTCACGAGCCGCATGCTCGGCACATTTCGCGAAAACCCGTTGACCCGGCGGGAGTTTCGCTTTTTTGACCGAAAACTCCAGGAGCACACCTCATGGGAACAGATAGAAGCGGCGCATCCGTCGGATCACCATTTGCCCCCCGCACATCAGTGGCACAGGTCGAAGAAGGAACGGTCTTGGCGCCGAAATTCGATGCCGCCGGTTTGATACCCTGCGTGACAACGGACTCGGTTTCGGGGGAGGTGTTGATGCTGGGTTACATGAATAAAGAGGCGTTGCGGCGGACCGTTGCCGAAGGCGTCGCCTTTTACTGGAGCCGGAGCCGTGAATGCCTGTGGCGTAAGGGCGAGAGCAGCGGCCTCGTTCAGGAAGTCGTCGAGATGCGCATTGACGACGACCAGGATGCCGTGTGGCTGCGGGTGCGTGTGGCAGGCTCCGGAGCCAGTTGCCATGTCGGGTACCGCTCCTGTTTTTATCGCGCCGTGCAACTGGGAGATTCGGGCGGAAAACCGACGCCTCTCACTTTCACCGAGACCGAGCGGGTATTCGAACCGGAAGAGGTCTACGGCGACGCACCAAACCCTACACGGCTTTGAAGAAAGGCACTAACGCCACGGGTCAACATCCCCGGCGCCGCGGTCAAGCCGGTTCCGCAATGGGTGAGCGGCCAGCCGACCGGGATCAGGTCCGCACGGTCAGCCCATCGGCCACGGAGTTGCGGTAAGCGAGGAAGGCGGGAAGAAAACCGGCGAGCGTACCGGCGCTGAGGACAATCGAGAGAATGGTCCACTCGCGGGCGGTCGGCGGGCTGACCGGCAGGTAGATGCCGTATTGCGCCTCGATGATCGGCTGCCCGGCGAGGATACCCAGATAGAGCAACCCAAGCCCAACGAAGCAACCCGTCGCGGTGATCAACAGGGCCTCCGAAACGAACATGGCGAAGACATGGGCCGGCCGCGCGCCGACGGCTCTGAGGATGGCCATCTCGCGGCGCCGTTCGTTGAGGCTGGCCAGCAGCATGGTCAGCATACCGATGAGGCCGCCGATGACGACGAAGAGCGCGACGACGGCGAGCGCCGCCTCCGCCGTGCCCATCATGTTCCAAAGTTCCTGCAGGGCAACGCCGGGCAGGATCGCCAACAGCGGTTCGCCCCGGTAGGCATTGATGTCGCGGAGCGCCCGGAAGGCGCCGAGGCGCGATTTCAGGCCGACCAGGAAGGCGGTGATCGACCGCGGCGTCAGATCCATGTCGCGCACCTCATCGGCGCTGACGGTCATGCCCGGCACCCGGCTGCCGCCTTTCCAGTCGACATGGATGGCCTCGATGCCGGCGAGGCTGACATGGACGGTGCGGTCGACGGGCGTGCCGGTGCGGGCCAGGATGCCGCTGACGGTGAACGGCTTGTCGTCGTGATCGGAAAAGCCGCCGACGCCGAGACCGTGGGCGACGACGATCTTGTCGCCCACCGCGTAGCCCAGGGTCGCCGCCGCCTCGGCGCCGAGCACGGCATCGAAAACGTCGTCGAAGGCTTTCCCGGCGGCGAACGTGAGCGATTGCTTGCGGGCGTAGCGGTAATGGGCGAAATAGTCCGCCGTCGTCCCCATCACCCGGTAGCCGCGGTGCGAATCGCCCAAGGATATGGGGACCGTCCAATTGACGTCCGGGCGCCCGGCGATCGACTGATAGCTTTTCCAGGAAATGTTGTTGGTGGCGTTGCCGATGCGGAAGACCGAATAGAGCAGCAACTGGATGGTGCCGCTGCGCGCACCGACGATCAAGTCGGTCCCCGAAATGGTGTTGGCGAAAGCGAGCTTGGCGTCGTTGCGCACCTTCTCGACGCCGAGGACCAGCATCACGCTGATGGCGATGGCGAAAACGGTCAAACCCACCGTGAGGCGCCGGTTGAGCAGGCTGCGGACGGAAAGCGCGACGATGGCGCCGGGCGCGGTCATGGCGGGCCGGCCCGGTTGATGTCGGACAAGGCGATCTTGCGATCGAAATCTTGAGCGAGGCCTGAGTCATGGCTGACGAACAGCAGTGTCGTTCCGGCTTCCGCCACCTCGCGGAACAGCAGCGTCATGAACGCCTGGCGCACGTCGCGGTCGAGGGCCGAGGTCGGCTCGTCGGCAATCACCAGACGCGGCGCGCCGATGAGCGAACGGGCAACGGCGACGCGCTGTTGCTGACCGGTGCTGAGGGCGGCGGCGGAACGGCCGGACAAGTCCGTGCCGTCGATCTCCATATGGGCGAGCAGACGCCGGGCCTCGGCCTCGATGCTGCCCGACCTCGCCGCAGCCGCCTCATGGCGCGCTTTGGAAAAGCGACACGGCAGGGTGACGTTGTCGATAAGCGACAGATAGGGAATGAGGTTGAACATCTGAAAGATAAAGCCAATGCGATCGGCCCGGAAGGCGTCGCGGCCGGCGCCGCCGAGTTCCGTCAGGTCATTACCGTCGATGCGGATGTGGCCCGCCTGCGGCGCGGCGACGCCGCCCAGAAGGTTGAGCAGTGTCGTCTTGCCGCTGCCGCTGGGACCTTGCAGGAAGACCCGCTCGCCTGCGGCCACCGAAAAGGCTGAGATGTCGATGACCGGCGCGTCGCCGGGGCGCCAATGGAACCGCACGTCCTCCATCTCGATCATGGAAGCGGTGTCGGGTGCGGCAACGGGGGCGGTCATCGGCACAGTCTCTGCGGCGAAATTCTCGTCCTTTGGCGAGACTAGAACGTTATGCGCGTTGCCTTCGCTGTCAACTCGGCGGAACCCTGGCCCCGGGGCGTGATCCAGCGGACTTCCAGTTCGTGGGCCGTCGGGAACTGGGTGAAGAACGCTGCGTCGATATGGGTCAGCTTGGACAGGTTTTCGCAGTGAACGTGATAGTGGGCGCGAAACTCGGCATGCTCACCACCCTTGCCCTCGTCATCCTCGTGGGCGTGCTCGTCCTTTTCATCGTGTTTTTCGTGTTCATGTTTTTCGTGTTCGTGTTTTTCGCCGTGATCATCGTGATCGTCGTCGAGCTGCGCGGCGTGGACCTCCGCTTCCTCGAATCGGCATCCGGCAGCGGACGGGAACAGAAACAACCGCGGACCGTCGGCGAACTTTTTCTTCGCCTCTTCGACCGCATGGCGGTCGGCGTCGGTCGACGGCGCATGTTCGAAACCGACGGCGTCGGCACCCGGCACGGTCAGCTCCAGTTCCACCTCGTCGCCCTCAACGGCGATATCGAGACGGCCGACGCCGTGTTCATGGGCACCTTCAGCGGCGTAGGCGGCCGATCCTGCCGCGATGGCGGAGACCAGGGAAAAGGCGGCGACGGTTTTGCCGACCCGAATGGACATCATTTGACTCCTCCTTGCGAATACTCCTGAGTTCGTGCCGATAATGTAACGTTATCTTATAACGGATCAATGCCAAAAACTCTTTTGGCGGCCAGGCTATCCCGGAGCCACATCTGAGAACGCTTATTCCTAGTAAGGTTCGACCTTGATGCCTTCCAGCGTGTAGGCGGCGTCGATACCGGCGCTGCCGTCGACATAGGTCAAGGACTTGTTGGCCGCCTGAACCTTCATGCGCCCGGTGATCCACACCGGATCGTAGAGATCGTCGGCCTTGTAGGACTGGTTCAAATGCACGTAGACGATCTGATTGGCCGGCGGCGGCGGCACGTGGATACAGGCCCCGACGTAGGGTACCAGGAGCATTTCCGTGACCGCCGTGCCGTCGTGTTCGAGGGGCAGCGCATAACCGGGGATTCGCACGGTCTGGCCGTCCAGGGCGCCGACCGCCATGCGGTTGCGCTTGGCCGCCTCCCGTTCCAGGCGGTCGAACTCGGAGAGCAGGTAATCCACGTCGAGGCCGTCGGATTCAAGCTTGTGGCGGATTTCGACGCCGTCCTCGTAGGTCTGGTTGACCCGGGTGATGATGCCGCGCTTTTCCATATCGACGATGCCGATCAGGATCTCGAAATCAATCCGCTGGTCCATCGCCAGACTTAGGAAGGGGTTTTCGAGGGGCTCGCTCTTCGGTACCAGGTCGTCCCAATTGAGCTTGCGCACCCCTTCCATCGCGGCCAGCGGTCCGCTGATGAGGGAGACCAGAACCAAGCTTACAAGGATACGCAACAAGCTGAGGCTCCGAGAGGGCTGTTACTGGTCGAACTATAACCGCGGGCGCATCCGTCGCCAATTTGAAAGGCAACGCGGGACATTATCAGCCTTTCGGATTCTCCTCCGCTTCGACCGGCCCGTGGTCATCGCAGTGATCGCCGTGGGGGCGGTGGAGACGGCCATCGACGATGTAGTCGGTGTGGTCGCCGTGCGGCAGCGCCTCGTGCCCGCAGCCGGGCCCGTGGACGTGGCCATCCTCATGTTTGACAGAATGGCATCGGTCGGGATTGGTTTCGGTCACCTCCAGGCGATGCTCGTCATAGTGGTCGCCATGCTTATGGTGCATGTGGCCGTCATGTAGGTAGTCGACGTGGTCGCCATGTTTGATTTTGGTGTGGCCGCAGTGCTCGCCGTGTTCGTGGTCGTAGCTTTCATGTTTCGCACACTCGTCGTCAACCATGTCACTCGCCTCCTGATTTCTCTACGTCAAATCAACACCTAAGGCTCATTCACTCACCGCCTCGAAAGGGAAGGCCCGTTCCGTGATATTCTAACAGCGCGACGTGTTGACCGTATACGCAGAAATGGCGGACCTGGGTTGCACGTTCCGGTTCAGAACAAGAACTAAGGGAACGGGCGCAATATGCTAGTCTTCTCGTTGGTGTCCAGATAAGGAATGCAATCTCTTTATCCGCAGCCATAGACTACCGTCCTATTCGCCTTCATCAGCGGACCGGCAGCCAGAGTAGGCCCCACGGCATCGTCGTTCTTGCATTCATTGTGCGAAATGTTATTTCATTACAGAACGCACGCTGGCGATGCCGAGTGCCATTTGGCGGCGCGGCACAGGCGTCCCTATCGGCATTAATCTGAGGGAAGTAATTTGTTAGAACAATCCAACACGGCGACCCAGACATCCCAAAATCTTGGGACACCTGGACAGCCCGCCGCCCTGATATCCGGTATTGAGTCCTGCGACACGATTAGCGGCCTTTCTGCAATCGGTAAGCCGGCTAAGGAACTGGTGATCTGGCAACGGGACCTGCCACCGTGTTTCCGCGATTGGCTCGACCGGATCGACATTCGGAATCTCCCGGATCTGCGGGTGCTGATCGAGCCCCCCGACCTTAAGCTCGTCCTCGAACCGTTGCTCGACGAATGCGACATGCCCTCGGGCAACATGCGCGACCTGTTGGTCGAAGATGTTCATGAACTCGTCCGTGGGTTTGCCGACATTACCGGGAGTGAACTCGTCGACGTGCGGCTGGAAGGGGTCAGCCACGATGCGTGCTGGAGATTTCATCGCGACAACGTGGAAGCGCGCCTTCTGACGACATATCGCGGGCCGGCGACAGAGTGGGTTCAGCCGGCTTACGCCGACCAAGCCTTGCAGGAACAGAAACAGTTCGAAGGGCCGCTGGAGCGGTTCGGGCTCTATGACGTTGCCATTTTCAAGGGGCGTGCCGCAGGTCCCGGTAGCGGAATTGTCCACCGCTCTCCACCGATCGAGGGAACCGGGCATACAAGGCTCTTACTTTGTCTCAACAAACGGACGGTCACTTCGCCGGAACCGTGGGTCGAAGTCTGAGTGGGTATAGTTTGCTTTAGCGGACGATATGGTTTCGTGCGTATGCCGCATCTTCTACCATCGCGGCCATGCGGACGGATCTAGGCTGATGTCGCCGCCCCAATGTCGACCGGGACATAGCATGGCTTGGTATGAGTAGGATCCCCGTCACTCTGCTGACTGGCTTCCTCGGTAGCGGGAAATCGACGCTGCTGACGCAAATCCTGAGCGATCCCCGGTTTGGCGATACCGCCGTCGTCGTCAACGAGTTCGGCGAGATCGGGCTCGACGGGCTTCTGATCGAACACACCGACGACCAGATCGTTGAGATGACGTCGGGCTGCCTTTGCTGCACGATCCGGGGCGACATTCGGGAAACCCTTCTGACGCTTCATAGTCGGTGGAGCAAGGGTGAAATCCCGGCGTTCAGGCGTCTGGTCGTGGAGTCCACCGGGCTCGCCGATCCGGCACCCGTTATCCATACCTTGATGAGTGATGCAAAGCTCGACCGACGTTACATGCTGGGCGGTATCGTCGCCACCATCGACGCCGTCAACGGCGAGGCGACGCTGGACGCGCACCCGGAATGCGTGAAGCAGGCCGCGGTCGCCGACCGTCTGGTCGTCACCAAGACGGACCTGATTAACGATCCGTTTTCACGCGACGATGTGGCGGCGCTGAAAGCGAAGCTCCGCATTCTAAACCCGGGCGCGCCGATCCTCGAGCGTCACGATCCGGCATTCGATCTCAACCACCTATTCGACACCTCACTCTACGATCCCGAAACCAAGACCATGGACGTGCGCAAGTGGCTGAACGCCGAAGCCGAATTGGGCAATGGCGATCACCACAGCCAAGGGCACCGGCATAACTGGCACCATCACCACGCCGGCCAAGACACCCATGACGTGACGCGCCACGGCGTCGATATCCGGGCCTATACGTTGGCCTTCGACGAGCCGTTATCGATCGATGCCTTAGGCGGCGCGCTCGAAGCGCTGACCGCGATCCAGGGCGCGAACCTGCTTCGGCTAAAGGGGATCGTGAACACCGCCGATCGTCCCGGGCGGCCGCTTGTTATTCACGCCGTCCAGCACGTGTTCCACGACCCAGTCTGGCTGGACGCCTGGCCGGACTCGGACGAGTGCACGCGCCTCGTTTTCATCACGCACCGGATCGAACGCAAGACCTTGGAGGATTTCTTCAAAGCCTGGATCGACGCGGAACAGGGAACGTGGCAGGCAAAAACGTAGATGGGCCGACCGTCGGCCCAGGGCCGGGCAAGCGACACTACTTTGACCTCCCCGATGTCGCCAAGCCGATGTCCGCTTAGGTGAGCGGCGGCGGCCGGCCGTCAATGTGTAGACCCGAGAGATCGTTCGAAAGCGAATCTCCATTCCCGAAATCGGGAAGGTCGGCTTTCGGACTGCAGGCCAAACTATCGAATTGTTCTCGATCAATCGTATCGAGGCACCAGCGGTGTCTGCAATGTGTCTGCAACTGTCGTGAAACGTTTAGGATTAACCGGTTTCAATCTTCCGACACCCTGTTCCGCTTCGGTCTCGAAGGAGCGGTGCCGCGATACCAACGAAAAAACGGGGATTTCGACAACACTGACGAAACGAGAAACGACCCTGAAGTTTGAATGAGGCCTTGCCTGGCGCCTCAGTCCTGAGGGGTTTCCCGGGCGCTCATCTCGGCCATAGTGTTCTTGCAGGCTTCGAACAGTCGCTGCACGTGCTCGTTCTTCTCCAGGAAAACCGTGTGGCCGAAGTAGATTTTGATCGTCTTGATATCGTTGAGAATGATCCTGGCGACCTGTGGGTCATCGTCGCTGACACACCATTCTGGGACGATGGCGAAACCGAGACCGGCCTCGACGAGGCGTGAAATGCTGGTGCTACCCGACGTCGACGTGATCGTCGCCGGACTGATCTGAAACCGGCTGAAAAGATAGTCCGTGGCCCGGCTCCGGATGGTTTGGCCGGCTTCGTAGGTGACGAACGGTCGTTCCGAAAGGAGATGGATATCGTCCTCGCCGAACGGTTTGTCGTACCAGTTTCGCGGGTAGATCAGGCTCAACCGGTATTCGTTGATCAGGTGTTGAGTGATTGCCGGTTTACCGAAATGGCGTTCGCTGATGCAGACATCGAGAGAGCCGTCCATCATCATATCCTCGAGCGTCGTATCGCGCTCGAAGAACGCCAGTTCCGTGTCTTTCGTCTGTTCCCTGAACATGGAAACGATGCGTGGGAAGAAATGGTGAAATAGAGCCTGCGGCACACCGATGCGGAAGACCGTCCTGACGTCGTGCATTAGCACGGAGATGCGCGACAGGATGGTTTCCAACTCCTGTCCCAAGGACGCATGAAGCGCCTTGCCCTGCGGCGTGAGCATGACTCGCCTGGAACCCTTTTCCGCCTCGACGAGTTTGGAGCCATACATCTGCTCAAGGCGCCGGACGTGATTCGCAGCTGACTGATAGGAGATGTTCAACTCCCTCGAAGCCGAGGAAAACGAGCCGGATTGGGCAACGTGGTGAAAGGTTTGCAACAGGGAAATATCAATCTTCTTGCCAGTGCGGCCTTCGGGGATTTTCCAGTCGTTCGTCATGAGAACCGGGACGATTCACCGTTGGATAGATCACCGGATTTGGGCACGAGCGGTTCAAAAAAAGGACTTTCCGCCAAAGATCCCGAGTCGATCTCCTCAGGATGAAGCAATCCTGCATGATCGGCAACACCGGCACACAACAGGTCGATGACACTGCACGCATGCGCCGCGGTGGCTCGCGAGACGGCGCTTTCCGTCCGTTCCCGGGTCAGGCGCGTGGAGTGGATTCGTTGTGTATGTGCCCTCTCATGAATCCATTTTTCGTCCGACGCCCCGCCGCTGAAACGGGCCGTGATACTGAGAATGACCTCGTCGGTTTCGACGACCGGTAGGCCGTTGTACAGGAGGTTCTTCAAGAAGTCGCGCCGGCTGCCGAGGCCCAAGTCATCGATCAAGAGTTTCATGTAATCGAGGTGCCCGGGATAACGGAGCGTCTTGAAGACGAGAGACCTGACCGATCCTTCGAGTTTGTCGACCAGCCCGTCAATGCTCCCGGCCGTGGTGAAAGCCTCGTAGGCCGTGCCGCCGATGGTCAAGGTTTCGAAACCGGTCAGGGGAGGCACTTTGGTCCTGATGCCGGATACGATCGCCTTGCAAGGGTTGGTGTACTCGGTCACGAGCCCTTCAATACTCCACATCTTACCGTAACCCAACCGGTTGATCTGATGGGTCGGCAGGACGCCGACATAGACGCCGATCTCGGCGTCGGTCCCGCATTGGCGAATCATGTCATTGACCAAGGTCGAGACATAACCGGGTGCAAGGCCGCAACCGGGAACGAAGGCGCGGGGAGCACCCTCGGCGATTTCGGCGATTTCCTCGGCGAGGGCGGAGTTCTCACTCAGATCGAGGTAGTGACATCGAGCAACCCGGGCGGACCGGGCCGTCGGAGGAGCGACGGAATCGGGCGCGGCCACGACGGCGGCGGTCGTTCCATCGAGGGCGCGCTCCATGAATTTCAGGTCGGTTCCACTGCCCTCGAGAACCTCGTAACCTTCGCTGCGCGCCTGTTTCTGGGCTTCCTCCACGGGTTCGACGAAGGCGACCGAATATCGTCCGTCGCCCGTCAATAGCCGGGCGATGGAGGTGCCGGCGCGCCCGGCGCCGACGACGACGATCCGCTTTACGCCATCGGAAAGACCTTCGGCTTTTTCAGAGGAACCCATGGCTTTAGCACCTTTCAGCGGCGATCCAGCGACGGTTTCGGCCGCACTATTTGTGGAAGCGGGCGAGGAACGTCTTCAGCCGTTCCGACTCCGGATTGTGAAGGACCACCGACGGGTCGCCGCTTTCAGCAATAACGCCGCCATCCATGAATATCACCCGGCTCGCGACATCCGCCGCGAACGCCATTTCGTGTGTGACGAGGGCCATCGTCATGCCTTTGTCGACGAGTCTTTCGATAACCTGTAGGACCTCGCCGACGAGTTCCGGATCGAGGGCGCTCGTCACTTCGTCGAACAGCATGACGTCCGGTTCCATGGCCAGAGCCCTGGCGATCGCGACGCGCTGTTTCTGGCCGCCCGACAGATGGTTCGGATAGGCATCCCGTTTCTCCGCCAGACCGACCTGCGAGAGAAGGCCCATTGCCAATTCGGTGGCCTCGGTTTCGCTTTTTTTCTGTACGATGACGGGGCCCATGGTGACGTTATGGAGAACCGTCCGGTGCGGATAGAGATTGAAGTGCTGAAACACCATGCCGACACGGCGGCGCAATTCGCCGATGCCGATCTTGTCGCCCCGGCTCCTGAAACCTTTGCCTACCTTCTTGCCGAGAACGGTTATCTCTCCCGCGGTCGGCGCCTCCATCATATTCATGCAGCGAATAAAGGTCGACTTTCCGGAACCCGAAGGGCCGATGATCCCGAGGGCTTCGCCCCGGTAGAGATCCAGATCGATGCCCTTCAAGACCTGCAGCGGCCCGAAGTCCTTCTTGAGACCGCGGATCGATATGGCGGGGGTGGTTTCGCTGGACATTGGTTTTGACCTTCCAAGACAAAGTTGGTGGAACGTGTTCCGGATCAGTCGCTTCGCTGCATCCGCCGTTCGAAGCGGTCGGCGAACTGGGTCAGAGGGAACAGCATGGCGAAGTACATGACCGCGGCTATCGTGTAGGACTCCATGGGGCGGTAGGTCTCACCGTTGACGACGTAGGTCATGTAAGTCAGTTCGGCGACGGAGATGGCGTACAGCAACGACGTGTTCTTGACCTGGATGACGGACTGGTTGATGAACGCCGGCAGCATCTTCTTGACTGCCTGCGGCAGGATGACGTGGCGCATCACTTGAAATTGCGACATGCCGGTAGCTGCTGCTGCTTCCGATTGGCCACGGTCGATGGCATTGATGCCGCCCCGGAAGATTTCTGCGTAGAACGAGCCGACGTAGAGTGACAGGGTGGCCAAGCCGGCGGCGTAGTTGGGAATGGAGATACCAAGCAGAAGCGGGAGAGCGTAGTAGTAGGCCCACATGATCTGCACGAGAAGCGGCGTGCAGCGGAAAATCTCTTGATAGGTGCGGGCCGCGAGCCTCAAGACGACGTAGCGGGAAAGGCGCGCGAAACACGCGATCAGGCCAACAACGACGCCACAGGCGATGGAGCCGGCGGTGTAAAGGAACGTGTTCAACAGACCGTTCAAGAAAAGATCGAACGACTGAGAGACCGTAAAGAAATCCCATTTGTACATGATGAGCGGCTCCTCGCCCGCCGGTCAGAAAACCGGATTGACTGAAAAGTGCATCGGAAGCCTCGGGCGTCAGGGAGGTTACGCCTCGAGGCTTCCGAGCGATGTCACGTCAGCCGCCGACGTCAAAGCCTTCGGGCAAATCCTCGAGGGTAATGCCGAAAGGCGCGAGGCCGTTGACGATCCAGGTCTGGTTGTTGCCGATCCGCCGGTTGTAATCGGCCCAAGCGGATACGAACTGTTTCCAGGTCGCGTCGGTGTTGTAGTTGAGGCCGATAACCGATGGCGACGATAGGATAGGTTGCGGTACGTAGACCTTGCCGAGTGCGGCGTTCTTCTTGGTCATGACCATGTCGTTGAGCACGGTGTTGATGAGGCCGTCGGCCTTGCCGGTGGCCACGGCGACGATCGCCTCGTCACGCGTCTTGAAACGGAGCAGTTTGGCTTTCGGCAGATATTGGCGTGTGATGTTGTCTTGCGCCGAACCCAGGTCAACGGCGAAGGTGTACGAAGGGTCGTTCAGGTTCGCCCAGGATTTGCTTTTGATCTTGTCCTTCGGCGAGATGATCACGAAGCTGTTGTAGTAGGTCGGCGACGTGAAGTGGATCGACATAGCCCGCTTCGGCAGAGCGGTCAGAGCGAGCGCCAGATCGACCTTGCCCGACTGAACGTCGAGGATGGAGTTCCCCCAGCTTGACTCGACGACTTCGAGTTTGACACCGATGGTCTTCGCGATATCGCGTGCCATCTCGACGGCAAAACCCCGCCATTCGCCTGACCGGGGGTCTTTCGAGAAATAGGGATCCTCGTTGAGAATGCCGGCCATACGCAGCGAGCCGCGCTTGCGGATTTCGTCCAGCTTGCCGTCGGCACTCGCCGCAACCGACGTACCGCAAAGAATAGCGGCGGCCAACAACGCTTTCGTAAATTTGCTCAATAACTTCATCGTCTCTTCCTCCAAATGGAAAGCCTCACCTGCCGGCGCCGCTGGGCCGCTTGAGGCCATCTGGCGGTGCTAAGAACTTTGCGCAGGATGGCTCTATTCAGGCCCACGTTCCGGTCGGATAGCAATGCAAGAAGGAGGCGTTAAGTTACAAAAAAAATTGTATTTAAATGCATAGGTTATCGATAAATCGGTAGAAGAACCAAAGAGATACAATAATTATTGTAATGACGGTTCATAACTTTGGATCGATTGACGATCCTGGCGCCGATATTTTCGCCATTCGAAACGAGTTTTTTCGATGATCGGTGTCACGTTATGCATGGCTACTGCGATGTCGTCGTTGCCGGCGCCGGAGTGATCGGCGCGTCAATCGGTTACCATTTGGCTGCCGAAGGCCACAAAGTCGCCGTCTTGGATGCCAAGGGCCCGGCGGCCGCTGCTTCCGGGGCGTGCGATGGCGCCGTCTCGGTCTGCAGCAAAAAACCCGGCATCATGACAAGGCTTGCCGAAAAGGCCCTCGAGTGCTGCGACGACTTGTCGCGCCCCGGAAGGCCACTTTCCGGTTCTTTCCGTAAGCGACCCTCTTATTATTTCAGCGCCTCCGATGTCGAAGACCAAGCTTTGGACGCATTGGTCGACAGGCTCGGCCGAAGCGATGGAACCGTGACCGTCGCTTCCGACCGACAAGGCGCGGACGTGCAAGGTGGGTTCGGCGGCGCCGTCCGCCGGGTCGTCGAGGTCGCCGGCGAAGGACATATGTTGGGTTACGCTGCCGTCGCCGCCTTTCTCCGGGCGCACACGATCGACAGGTTGTGGCCCTGCTCCACACAAGGGTTCGACGCCTCGGAAGGCAGGGTCCGGATTCATACGGACCGGGGCGTGCTCGAGGCGGGATATCTGGTCCTGGCTACGGGCATGGCGACGAAGACGCTGCTCCCGCATTTGCCGATCTTTCCCCGGTCCGGCCAACTGATCGTCACCGAGCGCAGCGGTGAAGCCACCCGTCTGCGAGGTGCGCTGACGGCGGCGACCTATCTGATGACCAAACGGGGGTCGAACGACAACGTCCCCAATCCTCCGATCGTCGTCGATCCCCTGGACACGGGCCAATACCTGATCGGCAGCACGCGCGAGGACGGCGGCGATGCGCAGCGGACCGATTTCGCCAGCGTCAAGCGGTTACTCTCCCACGCGCTCGCTTGTTATACGCCGCTCTCCCGGTTGCGGGTCATCCGCGTTTTCTCGGGCGTCAGGGCCGCCGTGTCCGACGGCCTACCGATCGTCGGCACCCTTCCTGAGATGCCTCGGGTCATCGTCGCCACCGGGTTCGAAGGCGACGGTATCTGCCTGGCGCCATTGATCGGCCGCGAAGTCGCCTCGCTGATCGGGTGCGGTGCCGTATCGGGCGATCTCGGCAGGTTGTCGCCGCATCGATTTTGCGAAGAGCGGGAAGCGGTATGACCGAGGTTTTCTTTTTTGACGGGCGGCCGGTTCCTTTCCGCCAAGGCGAGACGGCGGCCCAGGCCCTCCTCCGGGCTGGCGTGACCGACATGGGACCGGCTCCGAGCGGACAAAGGCGCTCGGTATTCTGCGGCATCGGGCAATGCCAAGGCTGCCTCGTCGAGGAGGCGAAAGTCGGCATCACCGAAGCCTGTCTCTTGCTTTGCTGGAACGGCATGGAACTGACCAGCATGGACGATAAGCCGGACCGGCACGGAGACAGCCATGCTTGAGCCCGACGTTGTTGTCGTTGGCGCGGGTATCGCCGGTCTTGCCGCCGCCACCGTGCTCGGAGAGGCCGGGTTGGATGTTCTGGTCGTCGAGCAAGGTCCGGGGCTCGGCGGCAATATCCTCAAGCAGCCGAACCCGGGCGTCAAACTGCCAGCCGCTCCGCGCTGGCGAAGGAAGGCTTGGCAACGGCTGACGACTAAGCTGGAGCGCGCGGGCAGCCGAATAACCGTACGATGCGGCGTCCGTTTCGCCGGATTGGATTATCAGGGCGTCGGCTTCATCTCCGACATTGGCTCGGGCAAAGGGTCTTTCGTTCGGCCATCCGCCGTGGTCCTCGCGACGGGCGCGATGGAGCGCATAACGCCGCGGCCCGGGTGGAACTTGCCGGGCGTCCTGACCGTGGGTGCCATTCAAACCGTGCTGAAATCGACCGGCGAGCCGCCCGCCGGGAATATCGTTCTCGCCGGTTCCGGTCCATTACTGCTGGCCGCCGGCGCCGATCTTGCGAAAGCCGGCAATCCGCCGGCCGCCATCATCGAAACGGCGCGTCCGTTCGCCCACCCCTTGCAAGCCGCGCGCCTGCCGACCAGCTACATCCGCGAAGCAGCCGTCTGCATGGCGGTTCTTCTCAGGGCTTCCGTGCCGATTCATACGGCGACCCGTGTCGACCGTATCGACGGCGGCGAGCGGCGAGGCGGCCTCGTTCTTTCGCTTGCCGCTGCGTCGGGACGGGAATGGAAGATCGAGACCGATCTGATCGGACTCCACGACGGGCTCGAGCGCAACGAATACGGCATTCTGGAAACCGGTGACCTCGTCTTCCGCAAGGCCGGCGATTGCCGGGAAGTGCTCGGCGCCCGGGCCGCTAAGGTTGACGGTTACCGCGTTGGAGCCGAAGTCAGGGACACGTTACGAGGCGACGCACAACCTGACCGACCCGACCGCACCATCGACCAGCACCGGCGCGCGCAGGAGCGGTTACGTGCGATTTACACCGATGAGACGAAGGCTGAATTGGCGAGCCTGCCCGACGAAACGGTTCTTTGCCGCTGCGAGAACCGCGCATTGGGGGCGTTGCGCGCTCTCGCCGATCCGACCCCACGTGAGGCCCGGCTCCTCGGCCGGTTCGCCATGGGCCCGTGCCAGGGCCGATTCTGCGCTGGACCGGTTTCCGGGCTCTTGGGCTTCGATACCGCCGGCGGCGAAACGCTGGTCGCCAATCGCTGGCCCGTGGCGCCGATCTCCATCCGAAGCCTCGTCGAGGCCGAATTACCGAGTTCCACTGATTCCGAAACCGAGAGTATTCACCGATGACAGCCCAAGCCCGTATCACGACTCCCTTGAAAAGCGTCACCGCCTTCGACGTGTTCGATCCCTACGACGGCTCGCGAATCTCGACACTCGCCGTCTCCGGTCCGGCCGAGGTAACCCGGGCCGTGGCCCGAGCCCGATCCGCCGCCAATCAGTTCAGAGATTCGACACCGTTCGAGCGCCGCCACCTGATCAACAAGGTCGCCGACCTCATCCGGCGCGACCGCGATGCACTGGCCGCGACGGTCTGCGCCGAGGTCGGCAAAACCATCCGCGAAGCCCGCCGCGAGATCGAACGGGCCCAGAACACCTTACGCCTTGCCGGTGACGCGGCGACCTTTCTCGACGGTGAGGTTATGCATTGCGGGATTGTCGACGGGGGCGCCGACAGGCAGGCGGTCATCACATACGTACCCACGGGTGTCGTCGCCGCCATCACACCTTTCAACTACCCGGTCAATTTGCTCTGTCACAAACTCGGTCCGGCGCTGGCCGCCGGCAACGCCGTCGTCCTCAAACCATCGCCGAAAGCGCCGCTCGCCGCGCAGCACGTCGTCGAACTGTGCCGGGAGGCCGGTGCCCCGGAAGGGCTCGTCGAAATTGTACACGGCGGCGCGGAAACAGCGCTGGATCTGGCCAGATCGGAAATCGACCTCTTGAGCTTTACCGGCGGTCCGGGGGCCGGTTTGGCTTTGAAGCAGGCGAGCGGGCTCGTCCAGTGCCTCATGGAACTGGGCGGTAACGACCCCCTATTCGTTCTGCCTGACGGCGACCTCGAGGCCGCGGCGGCGACCGCCGTCGCACAACGCTACGAGATCGCCGGCCAGAGCTGCGCGGCGGTCAAGAAACTCTACGTCCACAAAGCCGTAAAGGAGCCGTTCGTCGAGCGTGTCCTGGCCTTGGCCAATGCGCTCGCGTATGGGAACCCCAAGGATCTGGATACGGACATGGGTCCGGTGATCGACGAGGCGGCTGCCGCCGATCTCGAGGACCGCTTGGCGGAGGCCGTCGGTCTCGGCGGGCGGGTTCTGCACGGCGGCGAACGCGAAGGGACCCTTGTTCAGCCGACGGTCATCGACGGCGTCGACGGACGAGCCCGGCTGCTGAGTACGGAGACTTTCGGGCCGGTTCTGGCGCTCCGCGAATTCACCGATACGAACGCCGCCATCGATGAGGTCAACGCCAGCAGCTACGGGTTGCAGGCAGGCGTCTTCTCCAACGACCACGGCGCGATCAAGACCTTCAGCCGCCGCCTGCAGGTCGGCGGCGTGATGGTCAACGAAGGCCCCGACTTCCGGGCCGGACATGTGCCGTTCGGCGGCATCAAGAAATCTGGCCTGGGACGCGAAGGCGTGCGCATCGCCGTCCGTGAAATGAGTGAAACCAAGGTCGTTATCGATTGACGGGCCGGCCGCGGTATCAGTCGCGGTGTCCGCCTTTCGTAGCGAACCCTGAGAAAACGGAGTGAACCATGAGTACCACAGACAGATTCGACGGTATTTTCACGGCGCTCGTTACGCCCTTCACCGAAAGTGACGATATCGACTGGCCGGCTTTCGACGCCCTCGTCGAGCGGCAACTGGAAGCCGGCGTGTCCGGTTTGGTCCCCGTCGGCACGACAGGCGAAGCGGCGACCTTGACAGAAGACGAAGCGCTGGCGCTCATCGAACGCACCGTCCGGCGGGTCGACGGCAGGGCCTATGTCCTCGCCGGTACCGGATCCAACGCGACGGTCAAGGCCATCAAGGCAACGAAGCGGGCGGCGGACGCCGGCGTCGACGGTGTTCTTCTCGTCACTCCCTATTACAACAAGCCGTCGCAACAAGGCCTGATCGCCCATTTCGAGGCGGTCGCCGACTGTGCCGACGTCGACAACGTGCTTTACAGCGTTCCCGGCCGCACCGGCATCGCCATCGAGCCGGAAACCGCTGCCGCCCTCGCCCGTTCGCGGCCGAACATCCGCTGCATCAAGGAAGCCGGCGGCGATCCGGGTCGGGTAACGGCCCTCAGGCGGGCCTGCGGGGAGGATTTTTCAGTCCACTGCGGCGATGATGGACTCGCTCTCCCGTTCTTCGCTCTCGGTGCCTGCGGCCTGACGAGCATTCTTTCCAACTACGATCCGGAAATCTGCGTCGCGTTATACGACGCATGGCGAAAGCGTGATCAGGATTTGGCCCTCACCCTGCACGAAATGGTGGCACCGTTGGCCGCGGCGATGTTCATCGAAAGCAGCCCGTCGCCTGTTAAACACGCGTTGGCGACCGACGGCCTCATGACCGACCGGGTTCGACTACCGCTGTCCGGATTGCAGGAAGCATCGGCAGTTTCCTTGGCCAAGACAGTCGAACGATACCGCATCCACCGGCAGGCATATCTGGGAACAGTGCTGAATTGAGGGTTCGTTCTCTAAAGGGCGAAACGAATCAAACCGGGTTCTCTAAGGAAGACCATAGGCCCGGGATGGTGGCACCCGATCCCTATAACCACAACGTCTCGAAGATCTGCTTTTGGCCTTTTAGGATACGTGAAACGCTTGGGAAAACCTGGCCAACTTGCAATCGACGCCGAGGTCCGCTTTGGCCTCATTGCGGTTAAGGTCGTTGCCTGTGTATTTCGGCAGCTATCCCCCCATTTCGGATATCCCAGCGCTGCATCAGAAGCGGCCGCTTCTGACCCGTAAAGGCCATTTAGATCCCAAACCGATGACGTCCGATTTCAATTCGTTGGCGGAAATTCGCAACATCAACGGTTGAATGCCGCCGAAGTGCCAACAACAATCCCCCTGCCTCAGGTGTGATGTGCGTCACTTTCTAAGTTGCCCCATGTACCTATGGTAGATTAAGGTGATATTTAATATCACTCATAAATTGGCGTGCCCGCGGATGGGGGGCTTCGGCTCTTGGACGCGCTGCCAATAAGAGAAAAACCGTTTGCATCCCAAAAAGACGTTGGTTTCCCCAGAAACGGGGATGGCGGCACATTCCGTGTCCGCCAATGGTCGCGTTTCGTGTGCAGCACGGAACAGTGGGAACCGACCCAAAAGACGATGGTTCGTTGACCATCCTCTTTTTGGGTCGCTGGCAAGAAAGGTAGGGGCAAATGGCAAGGCGTCCGGGTCGTCGAGGTCGAGGTAACCGCAACAACAGAAACAGGCAGCGAAACAAAAGCACGAATCGACGTAGCGGTGTCTCCGAAGACGTGTCGGCCACGAACTATGCCTTGAGCAACGAAGAGCCAGGCGTCTACCGGCCGAACGTCGAAAAACCAGACGAAGAACAAAGTGCCTACGATCGCCTTCGCAGTCAAGAAATGGAGAAGATCGACAGCGCCGGAATAGCGACGAACTATTCTGACCAAGTCGACGATGCGACCGACAGCCTTCAAAATGGGACCGGCGTTGATCTGGGCCGGGTCGAAGACCCGCTTTTCAACATCAATGCGAAGGAAGTGATTCAAGAAGCGACTGCGGCCATAGATAACATCACCGCGGGCGCGGACGATGCCACTGTTGCCATTCAAAATGTCTACGCAGATTTTTTTGACGGGATGACCTCCGGTTTGGCGGATACCTTCGAATGGACGGGCCAAGCCATTGGTGACGTAGGAGATGCATTGGGAATTGATCTTGGTGGCGGTAAAGCTCCGGACCCGAACGCGGTCGTCTCTATGGTGAAGGAACGTATCACTGAAATAAATGTCGGAGATGGCGATGACGTTGTCTATGGCGCCGGTTTCGGTGACACAATCTTCGGCGGAACCGGATCTGACGTGCTATTGAGCGGATCTGGCGACGACGCGGTCTTCGGCGAATATGGCGATGATACCCTGAACGGCGGCGGCGGAAACGATTTCCTGGATGGCGGTATGGGTCACGATCATCTTATTGGTGGCGATGGAGATGATGTCTTAACCGATGTTGAATATGCCTATAGGGGATATAATGGTGGCGATGACATTCTCGACGGCGGCGCCGGCAATGACATCGTCAGTGGAGGCTCCGGTGACGACAAGGTCTACGGAGGCGCGGGCGACGACATCGTCAAAGGCGGCGCGGGCGACGATATCGTGCGAGGTAACGAAGGCGCCGACACGCTTTATGGTGGCGCCGGCAAAGACAATCTCCATGGCGGCAGCGGCGACGACATTCTCGCCGGCGGTGAAGGCGATGATGCCCTGAACGGCGGCGTCGGCAACGACTATCTGGATGGCGGAGAAGGTGACGATGTCCTTTTTGGCGGCGACGGGCATGACATCCTCGTCTCCAACTCGGGCAACGACGTCCTCGACGGCGGCAGCGGGTCGGACATCTTCATCCTCGGAAGTTCCTCGGGCGCGACTGTCACCCTCAATGACGACGAGGGTGCCGACACGCTCGACCTCTCGGCGTGGCGAGGCGGCTGGGGAACGTTGGAAGTCACCCGCACCGACGACGGGTTCACCTTCACCCACGAGCAGACTGGCCAGAGCGTCGAATGGAAGGGCGCCGGCGGCGACGACAGGGTTGTTATGGACAATTGGAAAGGAAATGAGCAGAGCGTTTCCATGAACGAACTCGCTGACTTGCTCGACAGCGAAGGAGACACGGTGGAATTCCACGGAAATCGGCACAACGAAGTCTTCGTCAGGGAAACGACGATTGGGGAGCAAACCGGTGCCGAAAAAGTCGAGTCCGACGAATTCGGGCCGCTTTAAATCATCAAACTAGGGGTAAGCAAAAAAGCAAGGGAGACGAGGGATCATGAATAATCAGGTGTTCATCGACGGGGTTGGGGAAATTCGCCTTATCGACGGGGTCATGCGCATGGATCTGATTGCGCTGTCGCCGACACTCAGGAACGACGACGGGGGCTTGGCCCCGGAATTCGTCCAGCAACTCGTCATGTCGCCGGAGGCGTTCCTGCGGATGATCCGCTCGCTCGGTGCGACGGTGCAAAGCCTTCAGGAGCGGGGTGTGTTGAACGCGCCCGGCGATGGCGAGTCCGAAGCGGCGGAACCGGAGGAAGACGACGGCGCCGCCGCCTCGCCGAACTTCGGTTGATTTTCGGCGCGGCCGTGGCCGCGCCGAAACAACCCGATCATGCAAACTGCAATCAAATGCCTGGTTCTGCTGGCCCGTCAGCATGGCATCGACCTGACGGTTGACCGTATCGCCCAGGACAAGGGTCTGAAGGCGAGGCGCAAAAGGCTCACGTGGGAGGACCTGTCGCGGCTCGGCCAAGCCTATCCGGTGCTGATCCGGCTCGACAACGGCAACAGCGTCATCGCCACCAGTTTCCGGGCGGCGGAGGACGGCGCCGATCAGGTCCTGATCCTCGATCCGATGGCGGAGAAGGCGGAACTGCTGTCCATCGACCGGGAAAAGATGGAGGCCGCCTGGTCCGGCGAGACCATCTTCTTCAAGCGCCGCCAGAGCATGGCCGACGAGGAGCAGCCCTTCGGGTTCGGCTGGTTCGTGCCGGAAATGCTCCGCCAGCGGGGCGTGTTCGCCCAGATCGCCATCTGCGCCATCCTGCTGCATGTGCTGGCCCTGGCGACGCCTATCTTCTTCCAGTTGACCTTCGACAAAGTGCTTGGCAATCAGAGCATCGACACCCTCTATGTCCTGACGGTCGGCATCCTGATCGCGCTCGGGTTCAACCAGATCATCGAGTACCTGCGCGGCCTGATGCTGGTGCATGCGACGTCAAAGATCGATATCCGCATCGCGACCCGGACCTTCCACAAACTGCTGAACCTGCCGATCACCTTCTTCAAGATGTCGTCGGCCGGTGTCTTGACCAAACACATGCAACAGACCTCGACGATCCGGGAGTTTCTGACCGGGCGGCTGTTCCTGACCGGGCTCGATATGACGGTGCTGTTCGTCTACGTGCCGGTTTTGATGTTTTACTCCACCACCTTGACCTACATCGTGCTCGGCTTTGCCGCCGCTATCGGCAGCGTCTCCCTGGTCATCATGAAACCCTACAAGACGCGGCTGCGGGCGCTCTACCAAGCCGAGGGCGACCGCCAGGGCCTGTTGGTCGAATCCATCGCCGGCATGGAAACCATCAAGTCTTTGGCCATGGAGCCCATGAAGCGCAAGGCCTGGGACGATTCGGCGGCCAAGGCGATTGCCATGCACATGGGGGTGAGCAAGATCTCGCTGATTTCCAAGAGCTTCAGCGGCTTCCTGCAGAAGGCCATGACGGTGGCCATTATTTTCGTCGGCGCGCATCTGATCTTCGCCGGCGAGGTGTCCATGGGCGCGATCATCGCCTTCAACATGCTGGCGGCCAGGGTGACCGGGCCGCTGGTCGCGGCGGTCGGCCTGATCAGCGAGTTCCAGCAAACCTCGCTGGCCGTCAAGATGCTGGGCGAGGTGATGAACCAGAAGCCGGAACGAACCAGCGCCACTGGCCTGACCCATCGGATCGCAGGCAACGTCGATTTCGAACGGGTGTCGTTCCGTTATGGCCGGGAAGGCTCTATGGCGCTGGACGACATTTCCTTTTCCGTTGAGGCCGGCCAGGTAATCGGCTTGGTCGGACGCTCCGGCTCCGGCAAGAGCACCATCACGCGGCTGATCCAGGGACTCTACCCGCCTGGTGCCGGGATCATCCGCATCGATGGTGTCGATGTTCGGGAAATCGATCTCTCGCACATCCGCCTCAACATCGGAGTCGTGCTGCAGGAGAGTTTCCTGTTCCGCGGCACCGTCCGCGACAACATTTCGGCAACCCGGCCAGACGCGGCGTTCCAGGAGATCGTTTCCGCCGCCAAGCTGTCGGGCGCTGACGAATTCATCGAGCGCCTGCCGAATGGCTATGACACGTTTCTCGAGGAGGGTGCATCGAACCTCTCGGGCGGCCAGAAGCAGCGGCTTTCCATTGCCCGGTCCCTGCTCCGTAATCCGCCAATCCTGATCTTCGACGAAGCAACCAGCGCGCTCGACCCGGAAAGTGAAACCATCATCCAGGACAACATGCGCGAAATCGCCGCCGGCCGGACTGTGTTCAACGTCTCGCACCGTCTCTCCAGCCTTGTCGATTCCGACGCCATCATGGTCGTCGACCGGGGCAAGATTGTCGATTTCGCCCCGCACGAGATGCTCCACAAGCGTTGCGACATCTATCGCCACCTGTGGGACACGCAGCATGCGCACATTCGCGCCGCCGAACTGGCGGCGGAATGACGGGATAGGCGCCATGACCCCCGATGAGCAATCCAATCTGCCTGTTCCCGCCGATGGCCGGGAGATCGCCGCCGGAGAGGAAACGGAGATCACGATAGCCGCCGATGAGGTCGTATTTCACGAGGGCGAAGCCAGCGGGCACGCCTTCATGATCCTCGAAGGGTCGGTGGAGATGTCGAAGAACCAAGAAGGTGTGGTCGTGCATCTCGCCGATCTTAAGGATGGTGACATCTTCGGCGAGATGGGTGTTCTCGACGGCAGCCCCCGGAGCGCGACGGCACGTGCCAAGACCGAGGTGAGACTGCGGCGGTTCGACCGTGATGCCCTGATGGCCAAGGTTCACGGTGATGCGGCCTTTGCCCTGCCGATCATGAACCAATTGGTCAGCAAGTTGCGGGATACGAGCAGCCGCCTGGCGCACAACCAGTTCGTCACCATGCGCGAGGCGGCGGCCGGCACCGACATCGCGCTTAAGCCGCAAAGTCCATTGGCCCGGTTGAAACTGTTCTTTGACGCTGACGCGGATATCAACGAGTTTCAGCCGGACGCCGTGGAGATCGAACGCCGCCGGCTGCCCGGTTCGGCCATCGTGAGCATGTTCGCGATCCTTGCCCTGATGGTGTCGGCGATCCTGTGGGCCAGCTTGACCCATATGGATACAAAGGTGATGGCCCAGGCCCGGTTCATCACCAAGGTGCCGAACATCGTGCTGCAGCCGGTCGAAACCGCTGTCATCAGAGCGATTCACGTGAAGGTCGGTGATCGCGTCAAGGCCGGTGACATACTTGCGAAGCTGGATCCGACGTTTGCCGAGGCCGACGAAAACGCATCGCGCGCTGCCTTGGCGGGGTTGCAGGCGCAGGAATGCCGCCTTGAGACGGAGTTGTACGGACTCCCCGTCGATGCCTTTTCCCAGGATGCCGAAATCAACGCCTTGGAACGGGAGGTCTACGACCGCCGAATGGTCGAATATCAATCCAACCTCGTTTCCAAGGAACAACAGAAAAATCAGATCATCGCGCAGATTCGCACAAACCTTCAGGACGCCAAAGACATGGCCGGACAGGTCGCGGTGCTTCGGGAAATCGAGGGTATGCGAACCACGCTGATGGACAAAGGGTACGGCTCGAAGGTCAATTACCTGACGGCGAAGAATCAGCGGCTTGCCATTGAACGCGAGCAACGCCGGCTGACGACTTCAACGCAGCGGCTCCGCCATCAGCTGAAGGCTGCCGAGGCCGACCGGGACACGTTCGTCAGCCAATGGCGGTCTCGTACCGCTCAGGAATTGGTCAACGTCCGGCGCAAGATTGACGACATGGGCGAGCGCCTGAAAAAGATGGAACGACGGGCAAGCATGGTTTCGATCACCGCGCCTGCGGACGGTGTGGTTCTCGAATTGGCTGAGCGTTCCGTCGGGTCCGTGATCCGCTCAGCCGAGCCCTTTGTGACGATCGTGCCGACCGGCGTTGATCTGGAACTTGAAGCGGATGTCGAACCCAAGGATGTCGGGCAATTGCAGGTCGGCGATCCGGTGCGAATCAAACTGGATGCCCTGCCGTTCATGAAACATGGCATGCTCACGGGAAATGTTCGACTGATCGGTGAGGATACGGTCGAGAAGGTTGTCGATGGCGCGCCGTCCACCGCCTATCGCGCGCGGATTGACGTAACCGGCGAGGACCTGCGAAACGTTCCCTCCAGTTTCCATCTGATGCCGGGAATGACCGCATCCGCAGAGATCACCGTCGGCAAGCGCCGCATCATCACCTACTTCATCTACCCTGTGATCAGAACGATCAGTACCAGCTTGCGGGAACCCTAACCAATCCATCAGATGTCGATAAATGGTGCAAAAGCGGAAAACCATCCCGCGGTGCCAATCTGTCCGCAATTGGCACATACCGGACTTCATAGCGAATGCTGCTAAACGTCTTCGATTGGGATATTCCGGAAGTCCGACCCGCCTGGATACTTGCCGGCGTATTTGGGGTCAGCTTTGCTCGATACATACGGTTTTTAGGCGCGCGTATCTTATGAACGCTTGGGCTATGTTTGTATTGCCACATTCGCCTGTCCTGCCGGTTTCGAGCGCTTCTGAATAAGCGCGGCAATCGCGATCTGACATCGCGTCTGGGCTGCCGATATGCCATTGCGACATGGTATACCTTCGTCTAATTGTGGCGCCCGCCGAAAGATGGGGATGGTCATGGATTGGTCTCACATTATGAGCTTCGCCTTGGTCGCGGCCTTATTGACAATGTCACCGCCGGGTCCGAACGGCGTGTTGATCGCGAAGACTGTGCCGTCCTCCGGCCGCCAGGCTGGATTTCTGAACATCACCGGTTTCATTGCCGCCTTCCACTTGCACGGCGCCCTGTCCATTTTCGGGATCTCGTTGATCCTGGTGAAATCTGCGGAAGCGTTCTTCATCGTCAAGACGCTCGGCGCCGCCTATCTTTTCTGGATCGGTGTAAAAGCCCTGCATGATGCCTGGCGAGGTCGTGGCGTATCGCCGAGAGAAGCGAATCCAAGACGGATCAGCAGGAGAGTCGGCGCGTTTGCCGAGGGGTTCTTGACCAACGCCCTCAATCCCAAAGTTTCGATGTTCTATCTGGCTGCATTCCCGCAGTTCATTCCCGCGGGAGGCGGTGCCATATCGTCCGCGTTTCTTCTCGTTGTCATCCATTCGGTGATTGTGGCGGTTTGGTTCTCAGCCATGATCCTGCTCTTTTCCAGGCTGACCGCCGCCGCTCTGAGCGGTGCGTTTCAGAGATGGCTGAAGGCTGTCACGGGTGTGGTGTTTATTGGATTTGGCGCAAAGCTAATGGCGTTGCGACCTTAAGACCGGGGGCCGAAAACCGAATCTGTTCGAGCTCGTTTCTGATCGATTGCGATGCCTCCTCGTAAGATACCTGAGCCTTTTCATTTGGCTGCCATCGACGTTCCCTTCCCGGTAGCAACCGACGTCGCGCCTCCAGTAGGACCCCGCCTCGACCCCTGAGTGACGGCCCTGTTGAAACACGTCACGCCGCTCGAGCCCCTGTCTATCCCTCGGGCGCGGAGCTTGCCCAGTGCACCGGGTATTCCGACGGTCACAAAAGGGTTGCGATGGTTTACAGACGTCATCTTATCACAGATATTGCCTTTCTTCCTATTATTGTGCTATAAAGTCCTTTTCCCACAGACAAGGACACCCCCATGCCCTCCCCCGCCCAGATCGCCGCCAACCGGGCCAATGCGGCGTTATCAACCGGCCCGCGCAGCGCCGACGGCAAGGCCGCCTCGCGCTATAACGCGCTGAAGCACGGCCTCTATGCCCGCGACGTGGTGCTGTCGGGCGAGGACCGGGCCGCCTATGAGGGTGGCCTCGCCGAGTTGACGGCGGCCTTCGAACCGCAAGGCCGCTACGAGCGGGCGCTGGTCAAGCGCCTGGCCGATCTCTGGTGGCGGTTCGGGCGCTCGTCGGCGGAAGGGGGTCGAAGGCGGCGGTGCGCCATTGCCTCTTACCAAGGAGAAGGGCCCCGGCGTTCACTGTAACGCGGGAGTAGACGCATCATGATCCGATCCGTGCACCGCCGCGAGCAATTGACCGAGAGCATCGGCTCAACCGTCGACGAACAGGAGACCGAGCCCTTCAAGCCGGACCCGCACCAGAAGAAGACCAAGGTCGCCTGGCTGTTGCTCGCCGCCTGCTGCGCCGTGCCGGCGGCTCTGGTTTATGTCTGGCTGTAAGCCGACGGTGCCAGGAAGCGGTCGGAATGCGAAGCGTTTGCCGGAAATTGGGTTCGTTCCGTCACTTATTCGCGCCGTCGCACCGACGGCGACAGCGGAGCATCGGGATGACGACGGGGAATCTCCTGTCGAGCCTACGGAAGTCGTCGAAGGTCGTCATTTTGGCGGGCCCGGGCAGGGCCGGTCCGGGAGCAGAAGGTCGGATTGATGATCGAACGAGATCCCTTCTAGTTTCCCGCCCTTTTACCGGCAATCGCCGCCAATACGGCGCGGGCGGCGGCCCGGCTTGGCGAGCCGTCGGCGGGACTGAGCGATTGCAGGGCTTTCTCGTAGGCGCTTCGCTGGTCGTTTCGTTTTTGCCTGTCCGCAAACAACAATATCAACTCATCGGCCAGGGCCTCGGGCGTACAGTCGGAGAGCAATCTCTCCGGTATGGCGCCGCGTTCCAAGACCAAATTGACGATGCTGGCGTAAGGAACTTTGACCAGGCGCTTGGCAAGCCACGCGGTCAACGGGTTCATGCGGTAGGCGATGACCGCCGGCGTTCCTGTCATCGCCAACTCCAAGGACACGGTGCCGGAGGCCGCCAGTGCCACGTCAGCGGCGGCGAAGGTGTCATATTTCTGGTCGGCGGCATCGACAATCTGCGGAGAATGCTCCCAGTCCGCGGTACCGTCACGGATGGCGGAAACCAGGTGCGGAAGGGTGACGATGGCCGTGCGGACCGGTCCCAGTTCGGCGGTGATCCTCGCGAGCGTTTGCCCGAAAACCGGCAGGTGGCGGGCGATTTCGCCCCTCCGGCTTCCCGGCAAGACCAGCAACAGCCGCTCGTCCGGCCCCATGCCGCGGCGCCCGCGGAACGCGCTGCCGTCCGCTTTTTCGGCGCCGCTTTCGAGAACCGGATGACCGACGAAGGTGCAGCCGAGGCCGACGGCCTCGAAGTACGGCGGCTCGAAAGGCAACAGGGCCAGCAGGTGATCGAGGAACCGGGCGATCTTTGCCGCCCGCCCCGGCCGCCAGGCCCAAACGCTGGGGGCGACGTAGTGGATGAGAGGTACCTGGGCACCCGTCAGCTTCTTGGCGACACGGAAGCTGAAATCCGGCGAGTCGATTGTGACCACGGCGTCAGGACGCCTGGCCTTGACGTCGTCGACAGTTTCGCCGATGCGTCGGATGAGAAGCGGCAAGCGCGGCAAGACCTCAGCCAAGCCCATTACCGCCAAATCCTCCATCGGAAACAGGCTGACCAGACCCTCGCCCGCCATGCCGTCGCCGCCTACACCGGCGAAGGAAACAGCGCCTTCCGTCTCCTCTTTCAGGGCCCGCATCAAGCCGGCACCCAACGCGTCGCCGGAAGGCTCGCCGGCGACGAGATAGATCAGGCGTTCGGCGCTCCCTTCAGACATCAACTGGCTTCATCCTCGAGTCCGGGCGGGGCAATGCCGACGAGGAACAAGCCGAATTGTTCGGCGCGCCGAACGGTCTCCGCCTCATCGAGGATGAATGCGCTACCGGCTTCGACGGCAACACCGGCGAGGCCGGCTTCGGCGGCGGCGTCCATGGTATGCGGCCCGACAGCCGGCAGATCGACACGACGCTCCTGGCCCGGCTTCAGTGCCTTGACCAGGACACCGCCGCGCCCCTCCAATCTCAAGGACGCCACCCGCGCTAACAGGTCATCGGTTCCTGCCTTCTTCTCCAATGCCAAGACCTCGCCGCTACGGGTGATTGCCGCCTGGCCCAGGTCCTTTCGCCCGAGATCGCGGGCCGCGGCGAACGCCGCGCGGATATCGTCGCGGTCGTTATTCGAAGGTTCATGGGTGCCGTAAACGCCCTCCCTCGCAACCATTCCCGGCACCAATTCATCGGCACCGACGACGACAAACCCCTCGTCTCGTTCGAGTACGGCAATCAGGGCTTTGAGGAGCCCGTCGTCGCCCAGTTTCTGGGCCCCGGTTTTGGCGAAGAATGCGGCGGTCCATAAATCCGGCCGGAGCGCCGCGAGTGACGGCCGCCTTACGCTGCCGGCAAGAACGATCTCGCCGGCGTTTTCGCGGCGCAGTGTCTTGATGACCTTGCCGGCGGCACCCAGACGGATCCACTCGTGCGGTGTGCCTACAAGTGTTTCGGGGTTGGCCTGGTCCTTTAGACCAACGACGAAATAGGGCCTGCCGGTGGACTGACAATGACCAATGACGGCCGCCGGAAGCTCGCCGCCGCCGGCGATGATGCCGAGCTTAGGCGGCATCTTCCATGCCGGGTTGGCAGATACGTCTCGACGAGTCGGCGCGGACGAAGTTGACTATCTCCATCACTGGTTCGTTTCCGGAAAAATCCTCAGCCACGGCCTCGAGCCGTTCGCCGAGCGTTCCCTCCTCCGCGAAGATCAGGCGGTAGGCCTTGCGCAGCTCGTGTATCTGATCGCGCGAGAAGTCACGACGTTTGAGGCCGACGATGTTGAGGCCGGAGAGCCGCGCCCGGTTGCCGAGAACCGATCCGTAGGGAATGACATCATGCTCGACGCCGGACATACCGCCGACCATGGCGTGCTTGCCGATACGGACGAACTGATGGACCGCTGAAAGGCCTCCGACGATGGCCCACTCGCCGATTTCCACATGACCGGCGAGGGTGGCATTGTTGACGAGGATGGCATGGTCGTGGATGCGACAATCATGTGCCACATGTGCGCCGACCATGAACAAGCAGTTGTTACCGACCGTGGTCACCATACCGCCGCCCTTGGTGCCGGGGTTCATGGTCACGTGCTCACGGACAACGTTGTTGGCTCCGATCTCGAGCCGCGATTCCTCTCCGTGATACTTGAGGTCCTGCGGTTCATAGCCGATCGACGAAAAGGGATAGATCCTCGTATTGGCGCCGACAGTCGTACGGCCGGCGACCGTAACATGGGAAACGAGCACGACACCGTCGGCCAAAGACACAGAGGCGCCAACCGTGCAGAAGGGGCCGACGGTCACGTTCTCGCCGATCTCGGCGCCGTCCTCGATGACGGCAGTTGCATGGATGTTCGACATTTACGAATCCACGATCATGGCTGAATAAACGGCCTCGGCGACCAACTGCCCATCAACGCGGGCCTCACCTCGGAATTTCCAGACGTTTCCGCGGTGACGCTGCTTCTCGACATGCAGCAAAACCCTGTCACCCGGTCGCACGGGTTTGCGAAAGCGAGCCTGATCGACGGTCATGAAATAAACGACGTTACCAGCCTTCTTGCCGGTCGTTTCGATCACCAAGATGGCCGAGGTTTGCGCCATGGCTTCGATAATCAGAACACCAGGCATGATCGGATGGCCCGGAAAGTGCCCTTGGAAAAACGGCTCATTCACGGTCACGTTCTTGATCCCGACGGCGCTTTCGCCAGGAACCATATCGGTGACTTTATCGATCAGCAGGAATGGGTAGCGATGAGGAATCATCTCCATGATTTCCTCGATCTCCACCGTATCCCTTTGCTCTTCGTGTTCCTTGTCCATCCGTCAATTCCCCTTCTTCGAAACTAGACGCTCGAGGGCGGCGACCTCCTTCAACCAGGTCCGCATCGGTTTTGCCGGTGAGCCGCCTACAGTGGCGCCCGGTTCGATATCGCGCATCACACCGCTCTGTGCCGCAATTCGTGCCCCGGAACCGATATTCAAATGCCCGGTCAATCCCGCTTGCCCGCCGAGCATAACGAAATCTCCGATTTCCGTGCTGCCGGAAATGCCGACCTGGCTGACGATCACACAGCCGCGGCCGATATTCACGTTATGGGCTATCTGAACCAAATTGTCGATCTTGGTACCGTCGCCGATCATGGTGTCGGGCCCCGTACCCCGGTCGATCGTCGTATTGGCGCCAATCTCGACGTCATTTCCGATAATCACCCGACCTAGCTGCGGCACCTTGATGTGTCCTTCCGGCCCAAGCGCAAATCCGAAACCATCTTGACCGATCCGCACGCCGGCGTGGATCGTGACACGCGAACCGACAATGCAATGGGTCAACGAAGCGCCGGGCCCGACATAACAACCATCACCGATGACGACCCCGGCGCCGATGACGGCGTTGGCCGCGATCCTGGTTTCCGCGCCGATTTCGACACCAGCACCGATTACCGCACCGGCTCCTAAGCCGACATCATTTCCGAGCACTGCATCCGGGGCGACGCTCGCCGTTTCAGCGACGCCACCGGCGTTCGGTCGCGATGGATAGAACGCTTGCGCGACCCGCGCGTAGCCGTGATAGGGCGTGTCCGTCAGCAACAATGCCATATGTCCCGGCGCACGGGCGGCCATTTCCGGCCGCACAATACAGACGCCGGCACCGCTTTTTTCGAAGGTTTCTACATAGAGTTTGTTATCGAGGAAGCTAACGTGTTGCGGGCCGGCATCGGACAATGGCATGACGTCCGTAAAACGGTTGTCTCCGGCCGTGGCGCCAGCGACCTCGGCTCCGGCCAATTCGGCAAGTTCTTCCATAGAGAACGGGCCGGCGACCGAATGAAACCTGGGGTCGGCCATACGCTATTGCCCGGGAGCGGCGACCTTCACATTAGGTAGCGCCTTGTTTAGGCGTTTGAGAACTTCGACAGTAATGTCGAGGCGACGCGAAATGAGAATGGTCAAGTCGCGCCGCAGAACCAAGTGGAGGTTGTTCTCCTTTGCGATGCCTTCGATGATCTTGTTGAGTTCATTCTCGACGACGACCATGGCATTCGCCCGGGATTTGCCGAGCGCCCGTTTGTGTTCCTGTACCTTGCGTTGAACCTCCACCACTTTCTGTTCGAAGTTCCGGCGTTCCTGGGCGAAGGCTTCCGGTGCCAGGATGGCGCGTTTTTTCGCAAGATCCTGGTTGGCGGCGCGAAGTGCGTCTTCCTCTTTCTTGACCTCTTGTTGGAAGACTTTGTTGAATTCTCCCATTTGCGTGTTGATGTCCTGCACGGCGGCCGCCTGGCGTCGAATGGCGGCGAGGTCGAGAATGGCGATCCTGAGGCCTTGGGACTCTGCCGGGGCTTGTTTCGTCTCCTGTGCTACGACATGCCCGCCAACGGAGAGAAGACCGCAAAGAACGAATAAGGAAATGGCGTATCTTAATTTTTTCAACATTCTCTCCTAAAACCGGGTACCGAAATTGACCCTGAATAGTTCTTCCTCGTCGAAGTCTTCCTTAACCAGCGGAAAACCGACGTCGAAACCGAGCGGTCCGAACGGCGACACCCATGTGATGCCGACGCCTGACGAGACACGCACGCTTCCCGTATCCTTAACCGTCGAATTGGTCGGCTCCAATTGTCCTGAACTTCCCATGTCCGTGAAAATGCGGCCAGTGACACCGAGCTCGGCGGGAAGCCCCAGAGGAAAGCCCAACTCCAATGATCCTGTATACATCCATTCGCCACCCAAGGCGTCATCCGTCGCCGTATCCCGCGGCCCGACCCCACGAGTTGCGAATCCACGCAAGTCGTCACCGCCGACGTAATAGCGCTCGAGAATATCGACGTCGTCGCCGAGTCCAACGATGTACCCGGCCTTGCCGCCAAGGGTGATCACCCATTCGTCGGCGACTTCGTAGTAGGTTGCGCCGCGAACAGTGTTCCTTAGGTGTTTCAATGTCCCCCCGAGACCCGCCACATCCGTTTTCAAGGAGGCGTGATACCCCTCGGTCGGTTTTATCGAATTGTCGCGCTTGTCGTAGCTAATGTTATGCGAAACCTGCGACAGATACTCGGTTCCCTCTTGGGCCTGGACCAGGGTCGAGGCGTTGTTATCGACGTCCGTAACTTCCGCCCGGCGGAAAGTATAACCCCAAGATTGACTCAGGTCCTCGGTGATCGGGTATCCGGCCCGCAATCCGAAACCCGTCCGTTCGGTATCGTAGGAACTTGTATCCTGGAGGCCCTGGCTGACGTGGAAGATGTCGAAGCCGGCGGCGATCTCGCGGTCGAGGAAATAAGGCTCGGCGAAAGAGAAGTCGACGGTGCTGCGTTCCGCCGCCAACTGGAATTTCAATGAGACACGTTGACCGCGACCGAGGAAATTAGATTCCGTGATCTCGATTTCACCGATCGCTCCGACCGCTGATGAAAACCCGGCCCCAAGTGAGATGGCGCCGGTCGATTTTTCCTCTACCTCGACGTTGATGACCGCTTTGTCCGGCGCGCTTCCCGGTACCTGTTCGATAACCAGCTTCTCGAAGAAATTCAATCGCTGCAGACGTTGACGCGACCGGCGTAATTTAGCCGAATTGAAAGCGTCGCCTTCGACAATCTGAAACTCGCGTCGGATGACTTTATCCAATGTCCGGACGTTTCCAGAAATGTCGATCCTCTCGACGAAGACCCGAGGCCCTTCGTTGACTTCAAAGGTAATGTCGATCTTCTGAGTGTCGCGATTGCGGTTGACCCGGGGACGGACATCGACGAAAGCAAAACCAAGCTCGCCGACCCTGTTGGTGATCGATTCAATCGCGTCGTCCACGGCTGTGATGTCATACCAATCGCCGCCTTCGATCTCGATCACCTGTTCGATTTGCTCGGCCTTCAAGTCGCGTAAGTTGGCCTTGACCTTGATATCACCGAATTCGTAACGGTTTCCTTCCTCGAGGGTAAAGGTCAGGAAGAAGTCGCGGCGGTCCGGCGTCAGCTCGGCAACGGCGGAAAGTACACGAAAATCGGCATACCCATCCGACAAATAGAAGCGGCGCAACAACTCCCGGTCCAAAGTCAGGCGATCCGGGTCGTAGTTGTCATCATTGGACAGGAAGCGCCACCACGCCGTCTCCTTGGTCCGGACGACTTCCCGCAAACGGCGATCGCTGTATTCCTTGTTTCCAACGAAACGAATGCTCTCGACCTCCGAGAGGTCACCCTCATTGATCTCGAACACCAAGTCGACACGGTTTTGTGCCAACTGGATAATCTTCGGTTCGACTGTAACCGCGAACCGGCCGTTCCGGCGATAGAGGGTCAGGATACGTTTGACGTCGTTCTGAACCTTGGTTCGCGTGTATATGACGCGCGGACGCAAGGTCGTTTCCGCCTCCAATTGCTCGCTTTCAATCTTATCATTGCCCTCGAACGCGATCCGGTTGATGACCGGGTTCTCAACCACCGAAATGACCAGCGCGTTGCCTTGACGCCGTGCACTGACATCGGCGAAGAGGCCCGTCGCGAACAGACTTTTCAAAGACCGGTCGAGACGCTGTGCATCAAAGGCATCGCCCTCGCGGATCAACAGATAGGATCTTACGGTGCCCGGCTCGATCCGTTGCGCCCCCTCGATGAGGATCTGGCCGATGGTGCCTGTCGCCTGGGCGAGCGTCACCGTTCCCGACCGGCTCTGCGCCCAGGTAACACTCGAAACCTGAAGCAAAACCGTGAGAATTAAAATAGACAGCAGGAAACGTGATACCTGCCCCAAGCAATCCTCCCAAACCAGAAAATTATTACGTTATGAGTCCTTTTATGAACTCAATTACTTCTAAATGCACCAAATCGTTCCAAGTCACAAAAACGACCAGCATCAATACCAGAATCAGGCCGAAACGAAAACCGTATTCTTGGGCTCTCGGGCCCAGTGGTCGGCCCCGCAACGCCTCGATTCCAAAGAAAACGAGGTGCCCGCCATCAAGCATCGGGATCGGAAAAAGGTTGATCAGGCCAAGGTTGACCGACAACAGGGCCATCAAGTGGACATACTCGATCATCCCTTCCTGGGCCATCTGCCCAGCAACCTGGGCGATGCGCAGGGGGCCGCCAAGGTCGTCGGTGCCGCGGTTTCCGACCAACATGTCGCCAACGTACTTGAGAATAGCAATGGTCAGGGTGTAGGTGCGTTCGATTCCGAACCAGAGGGCTGCAGCCGGGTTCTGGCGTTTATACTCGACGGCTTCGCGGTTCCCCTCGACCCCAAGCAACCCAACCCCGGTGGCAACGCCGTCTTCACCGGTCCTAGTCGAACTCGTAGGCACGGCACGCAATGTGATTTCGCTTTCATTGCGTACGACAACAAATGTCAGCTCCGTTCCCGGGCTCTTGCTCACGATCTCGCGCAACTCGTCGAAATAGGTGATCGGCTTGCCGTCGATGCTGATAACCCGATCGCCCGACTGAAAACCTGCAACCTCCGCGGCGCTGCCGGTTCGGACCTTGTCAATGCTGGCCAGCGTATGTGGCGTTCCGACCGCGGCGGCGAGCAGGGCGAAAACCAATATCCCGAAAATGAAGTTGATCGCCGGTCCGGCAAAAACGATCGCGGCCCGCTGACCAACCGTCTTGTATTCGAAGGATACGGCCTTCTCTTCTTCGGTCAGTTCGCGCGGCTCCTCACCGCCTTCGGGAATATCCTCCTGGCCAAGCATCTTGACGTACCCGCCGAGCGGAATGGCGCTGATCTTCCAGCGCGTTTCACGGCTGTCGGTCCAGCCGTAGAGTTCAGGGCCAAAGCCCACCGAAAAGACCTCAACCCGCACATTGTTTCGGCGCGCTACCCAATAATGGCCGAGTTCGTGAACGAAGACGAGAATGGTCAAAAGGACCAGGAATACGACGACGTAATACCAAGTGAAATCGAGAATGCCCATGGACTGAGAGACAACGCCTTTTTTTCAGGAAATTAAGCCAACCGGGTTCGAGTGTGCCCAAGTACCCTGTTAACAAACCATTGCCGCGTGACGCCTGGCTTCCGCATCCGCCTCGATGACGTCTTCCAAGGAATCGAGGCTTCGCACCGGCACACTTTCCAATGTGTCTTCCACGATCCGCATGATATCGAGAAAGCTGATCTTTTCACGCAGAAACAGGTCGACTGCGACCTCGTTGGCCGCATTCAACAACGTAGGTGCGCCGCCGCCTTTTTGCAACGCCTCCCGGGCAAGCCGCAGGGCCGGAAAGCGGTTCTGATCCGGGCTCTCGAATGTCAGTGTTGCGACTTCGCGCAGGTCGAGCCTGGGCGACGGGGCCTCCATGCGGTCGGGCCAAGCCAACGCATAGGCGATCGGCGTGCGCATGTCGGGCGCCCCCATTTGGGCAAGAACCGAACCGTCCACGTACTCAACCATGCTGTGAACCACCGATTGCGGATGCACAAGGATATCGATCTGCTCCTCGGTGATCGGGAAAAGATGAAAGGCCTCGATCAGTTCGAGGCCTTTGTTCATCATGGTCGCCGAGTCGATGGAAATCTTGGCGCCCATGTCCCAATTCGGATGAGCGACGGCCTGGGCCGGGGTAACGTCCGCCATTTCTTCGAGCGACGCTTCACGGAAGGGGCCGCCGGATGCCGTAAGGGTAACGGTGCGGACCTTATCCGACTGTTCGAAATCGAACACCTGAAAAATCGCGCTGTGTTCGGAATCAACGGGTACTAACGACGCGCCGTTTCCATGCAACTCCTTGACGAAGATGTCTCCGGCCGAGACCAGACATTCCTTGTTGGCGAGCCCAATCGTCGCGCCGCGGCGGACGGCCTGCAGCGTCGGTGCCAAACCGGCGGCGCCAACTATGGAGGCCATAACCCATTCCGCGGGACGGTCGGCGGCTTCAGCCACCGCGTCCGAACCGGTGGCGGCTTCGATACCGGTCCCGGAAAGCAAATCCTTGAGGGCGCCATACCGTTCAGGATCGGCAACGACAGCGAGTTTTGCCGAAAGCTTGCGGGCTTGTGCGGCCAGCAGTTCGACGTTGCTGTTGGCCGTCAACGCCTCGACCAAATAACTCTCGGAGTTTCGCTCCAGCAAGTCGACTGTATTGCATCCGATCGATCCCGTGGAGCCTAGGATGGTTACCGATTTCGGATCGGAGGCGGGTTGAACGCGCGTCGGACTCACACCCATGCCAGCAAGCTCCCCCTTCCCGACGCTTTACTGATCAAGGCGGCTAGTAGCCCGGCCGCCAACAACCCGTCGACACGGTCAAACAATCCGCCGTGACCGGGAATGATGGTTCCGGAGTCCTTCTTGTCGAACCGCCTCTTGATCCAGGATTCCAGCAAGTCGCCTCCTTGCGATACGATCCCTAGTGCACCGCTTATCAGCGCCAATGGAATCACACTTTGCCGTTCCAATACAAGCGCCGTTACGACACCCACCAGGGCAGCGAACATTACGCCGCCGCCAAGCCCAGCCCAGGTCTTGTTCGGTGAAATCCGAGGTGCCAACTTGGGGCCACCGATCGAACGCCCGGCAGCATATGCACCGGTGTCTACCGCCCAGACCACGGCAAAAAGCCAAAAAACCGTATGTGCACCTACATCTGGGTCATTTCGGAGGTGAATTAAAGCCCAAACCGACGCCGCGACATAAATGCCGCCAAACAGGAGCCAACCCGCGCGCTTTCCACACAGGCCGAACCATTCCCATGCCAATACCAAGGCTCCGACAATGACCAAGGCGTCGAACCAGGGTGTCCCGAAATACACCGCAGCCAAGACGGGCGGCATCATGACCGCCGCCGATATCAGACGCAGCAACAGGCCACTGCTTCGGGGCTTAGGCTCCGGTCGACCCGTAACGCCGTTCACGGTTCCGAAAATCCTCAATCGCCCTGTCAAAATCCGGTTCCGCGAAATCCGGCCACAGAGTATCGATAAACACGAGTTCCGTGTAGGCGAGTTGCCAAAGGAGAAAGTTACTGATCCGCTGTTCTCCACTCGTCCGGATCAATAGGTCTGGATCCGGAATCCCAGCCGTAAAAAGGTGTTTGTCGAACAGATGTTCATCGATGGTTGCGGGTTCAATGGCCCCTGTGGCGGCCTCAATGGCGATGCGGCGGGTCGCCTCAACGATTTCAGCGCGTCCCCCATAGCTCAACGCGATGGTCAATACGAGCTTCGAGTTGCCCGCCGTCTGACGTTCCGAATTTTCGATCAATTCGACGATATCCGGAGCCAGACGCGACCGTTCACCAATGACCTGAAAGCGCACCCCTTCCTTGTCCAACGCATCTATTTCCTTGCGCAGGTACAGGCGGAGGAGCCCCATCAGGTCTTTTACCTCGGTCGCCGGACGTTTCCAGTTTTCCGACGAAAAGCCGAACAACGTCAGATAGGAAACCCCTCTCTTGATCGCATACTCGACACTTCGGCGAACCGCCTCGGCACCGCGTTGGTGCCCTGCCGTCCGCGGCAGGCCCCGCGACTTAGCCCAACGGCCATTGCCGTCCATGATGATCGCTACATGGGCGGGAACCGTTGCCGAAGTTGAACCAGTGTCGAGCGAGAGGGCTTTCATTACCTCAGACCTGCATGATCTCTTGGTCCTTGTGTTTCAACGCGTCGTCAATCTTGCCTACGTACTCGTCGGTAAGACCTTGCACTTCGTCCGCGAACTCGTGGTGCTGGTCTTGAGAAATGTCGCTCGCCTTCTCCGCGGCCTTGAGGTCGTCCATCGCATGGCGCCGTACATTTCGTACCGCAACGCGGGCATCTTCGGCATATTTAGCGGCAACCTTGGTCAATTCCTGGCGCCGTTCCTCGGTGAGGGCCGGAATGGGAACACGCACCAATTGTCCGTCGGTCTGAGGGTTGAGGCCTAACCCGGACTCCATGATCGCCTTTTCGACAGAAGACACCAGCCCCTTGTCCCATACCTGGACGGCGAGCATGCGCGGCTCAGGCACACTGATGGTCCCGACCTGATTCATGGGCATTTCCGACCCATAGGCTGAAACCATAATGGGTTCCAGCAAACTCGTCGCCGCCCGCCCTGTCCGCAGGCCGCCGAATTCCTGGTGCAAGACATCGACGGCGCCTTCCATTCGCCGCCTGACGTCTTTTTTCAATTCTTTGATGTTACTGGCGTCAACCATTATTCCGTCTCCCTGTAAAGTTATTCGGATATGATGGTGTACTTACCGGAACCGCTGATGACGTCCGCAAAACCCCCAGGATTGTGAATGGAAAAGACCAGGATGGGAACCTTGTTTTCGCGAGACAACGCGATCGCGGATGTGTCCATCACCTTCAAATCCCGGGCAATCACCTCCTGATAGCTCAAGCGATCGAACCGCTCAGCCGCTGCGTTGGTTTTCGGATCGGAGTCATAAACGCCGTCGACCTGGGTCCCCTTGAGTAAGGCATCGCATCCCATCTCCACGGCCCTGAGCGCTGCCGCCGTATCCGTCGTGAAGAACGGATTTCCCGTGCCGCCAGCAAAGATCACGACTCGCCCCTTTTCCATATGACGGACGGCGCGTCGTCTGATGTAGGGTTCACAAACGGTGGCCATCGGAATCGCCGACAAGACGCGGGTCTGCACGTCCATGCGCTCGAGGACGCTCTGCACGGCCAACGCGTTGATGACGGTCGCGAGCATCCCCATGTAATCGGCGCTGGTCCGCTCGATGCCCTCCGCGGCGCCCGAAACACCCCGGAATATATTACCGGCGCCGATGACCAGGCTGACTTGAACACCCATGTCATGGACCGCCTTCACGTCTGCGCAGATCCGTTCCATGGTGTCTTGGTCAAGCCCGAACTCCCGCTCACCCATCAGGCCTTCACCAGAGAGTTTGAGAAGGACGCGTCGGTATTTCGCTTCGTCGGCCATGGGAGCCCCTGTTTGGTCGGGCTGTCGCCCTTGTTTTTATCGGTTCCACACCCCGGACTCAGGCCCCGGGAGCGGCGGACCGCGGCCAATATAGCGGGCCGCCGCGGTCCGGTCTTGGTGTTTCTTCGAGAGAGTGCCGCCTCAGGTGCCGGCGACGGCCGCGACTTCCGCCGCGAAGTCCTCTTCTTCCTTCTCGATGCCCTCGCCGAGGACGAACATCCGAAATCCGCTGACCGAGATATCGCCGCCGGCTGCCTTACCGGCTTCGGCTATGGCGTCGGATACCTTTGATTCGCCATCGATGACGAATGTTTGATCGACCAGGCAAACCTCTTCATAGAATTTACGCATCCGCCCATCGACCATCTTCTCGATGATCTCCTCTGGTTTCCCTGATTCGCGGGCCTGCTCGGAGAGCACGGCACGTTCGCGCTCGACCTCGGCAACATCAAGATCTTCACGGGAAACGGCCAGCGGCTTGCTGGCCGCGACGTGCATGGCCAATTGTTTACCGAAACCGGCCGCGGCATCCGTATCGGCTTCCGTTTCGAGAGCGACGATCACGGCGATCTTGCCCAATCCTCCGGAAAGCGAGTTGTGTACGTATGAGGCTAAAACGCCGCTCTCGGCGCTTAACGATGTGGCGCGGCGCAAAGCCATGTTCTCGCCAATAGTGGCGATCAGATGGGTCAGCTGTTCCTCGACCGTCCGTTGCACGCCGGGATAGGCGGTTGTCTTGAGAGCGTCCAGATCGTCGCCGGTCTCCAACGCCAAGCCGGCAATGGTCCGCACGAATTCTTGGAAGGTCTCGTTGCGGGCGACGAAATCCGTTTCGGCATTGACCTCGACGACAGCGCCGCGCCCACCGTCGGTCGCGACACCGACAAGTCCTTCGGCCGCCACGCGGCCAGCTTTTTTTGCGGCCGCCGCCAGGCCTTTGGTGCGCAACCAATCAACCGAAGCCTCGACGTCGCCGTCGTTTTCGGCCAGCGCCTTCTTGCAATCCATCATTCCGGCACCGGTCTTGTCGCGAAGCTCCTTGACCAATGCAGCCGTAATCTCAGCCATCTTCCACCTCTTGGAATCTAAAACACCATTCGTTTTGGAGGGCCGGTCCATTGACTGCCCTCCAAGTAGATTGGCCGTGGGTACTACGCCTCGGCCGACTTCTGTTCTTCCTTGCCGGCATCATCAGAGCCGGCCTCGCCCGCGGCCACGTCTTGATCTTCGGAAGCCGTCACTTCAGAAGCCGCTTCCGCGTCGGCTTCCGGGGCCACCTCGGCAGCGGCTTCGGCGTCCTCAGCCCTCGCTTCCTCGGGACTCTCGCTTCCGGCTTCGCCGCCTTCCTCGGCCGGCAGTTCTCCCGCCGGGACTTCTTCCGACTCACCCAGGTCGCCGCCGGAATGGGCGAATTCCTCTTGGATGCCGTCGAGCACTGCGCCGGCAATCAGATCGCAATAAAGGTTGATGGCGCGGATAGCATCGTCGTTTCCGGGGACCGGAAAGTTGATGCCTTCCGGGTCACTGTTCGAGTCGATGACTGCAACCACCGGAATACCCAACTTTCGCGCCTCCGCGACGGCAATCGATTCCTTGTTGGTATCGATGACAACGAGAATATCCGGCAGACCGCCCATTTCCTTGATGCCGCCCACGGCGCGTTCCAGTTTGTCACGCTCGCGGGTCAAGCCGAGCAACTCGCGTTTGGTCAAACCGACGACCTCGCCGGCCAACTGCTCGTCCAGGTCGCGAAGTCGTTTGATCGAATTCGAAATGGTGCGCCAGTTTGTCAGCATGCCGCCCAGCCAGCGGTGGTTGACGAAATACTGTCCGCACTTGCGTGCGGCGTCGGCGACCTTTTCGGAGGCTTGCCTCTTGGTGCCAACGAAAAGCACACGGCCGCCGCTGGCAACCGTCTTACGCACGGCGAGCATGGCCTGATGCAACAGGGGCACGGTCTGTTGCAGATCGATGATATGAATGTCGTTGCGCGATCCGAACAGGAAGGGCCCCATCTTGGGGTTCCAGCGCCGCGTGTTGTGTCCGAAATGAACGCCGGCTTCAAGAAGCTGGCGCATGCTGAAGGCAGGCAATGCCATGGTTCTATTCCTTCTCCGGTTGAGCCTCCGCGGGAGTGGCCGGATACCCGGCACCGGAGCGACAAAATCGGCGAATTTGCGCCGACGCCGCAGTCCCGCGTGCGAAATCGCGCCTTAGATACCGCCCGGAAGGGTGCAATGCAAGCTCTATGACTTGCCGCCTCGGCCGTGTCCGGTTTATGCCTGTTGCTTCCCGATCCGTTTAACGTAAGAGGCCTCGCAGTCATGCCCCAGCGCATTCTCGCCGCCTGTTCGATCCTGCTGTTCATGATCACCACCGTAGCGCCGTTGACGGTTCGGGCCGAAGGCTCGGCCCTGACTAAGGTCCGAGTTGCCGACAACGTTTATGCCTTGGTTGGGCCACTTACTCAGCGCGACCGCGACAACCTGGGCAACAATGCTACCTTTGGATTCATCGTGACCAAGACTGGCGTCGTTCTGATCGACCCGGGCGGAAGCGCCAAGGGTGCGGCCGCCATCGCGGAGCAAATCCGGACGGTCACGAAACAGCCGGTCAAATGGGTGATCAACACGGGTGGACAGGACCATCGCTGGCTCGGCAATGGGTATTTTCGTGAACGAGGTGCCGAGATCATTGCCGCAGCGGCCGCTGTCGCCGACCAGAAAGAACGGGCCAACGATCAACTGCTCGTTCTCGAAGCGCTGATCGGCGATGACAACCTGGTCGGTACGGATACCGTTTTTGCGTCCCGAACCTTCGATCAACGCCTCGAACTTACGCTCGGCGGAGAGGCGTTCGAGCTGTCCATGGCCGGACCGGCCCATACACCCGGCGACACCTTGGTATGGATGCCCGAGCGGAAAGTTCTCTTTTCCGGAGATATCGTCTACTTAGAACGTATGCTCGGTGTCGGTGGGCAATCCGATTCCAATGGCTGGCTCGAGGCCTTCTCGGCAGTCGAACGCCTGGCACCTGAAATCATCGTGCCGGGCCATGGACGGCCGGCGGGCTTGGCCGAAGCCCGCGCACAAACCCGGGACTACCTCGTCTTCTTGAGGCGAGCCGTCGGCGACTTGATCGACGCCGGCGGCACACTGGCCGACGTCGGCACAATCGATCAGAGTCGGTTCTCCCATTTGGCCGTCTCGGACCAGATCGCCGGGCGCAATGCCCATCAAGTGTTTCAGGTGATGGAATGGGAATGACATCTTACGGACGCAGTTAACATTGCGTAACACGGCACGCATACCTCGTTCATCGGAATGACGAACACCTTTCTTACGCTTTTATGACGTAAGGTGCCGGAATACGAAGCGCCTACCTAACGTGGGAGAGGAACGGATCATGGAACTCCAACCCAACGAAGCCGAGCGGCTCGGCGCCCTTGTCAGTTACGGTATTCTCGATACGGATTTCGAGGAAACTTATGACCGGATTACGCGTCTGGCGGCCCGGATTTTCGGCGCCCGCATCAGCTTGGTATCCCTCGTTGACGAAAAACGGCAATGGTTCAAATCAGCATATGGATTGGATGCCCGCGAAACGCCCCGGGAATACGCATTTTGCCAACATGCTATTCAGCAAAATTCCGTATTCGTCGTTCCCAATGCGACAGAAAGCCGGATCTTTAAAGACAATCCGCTGGTCACCGGCAAACCACACGTGACCTTTTATGCCGGCGCTCCATTGATCAATCCGGACGGTTTCGCCCTCGGCACCTTGTGTGTCATCGATAGCAAGCCGCGTACGAATATGTCTGACGAAGACCAGGCCATGCTGAGCGATTTCGCTGCTCTCGTCGTCGACCTTATGGAAAACCGCAAGCGCATCCGATTGCTTGAGCGCCGAGCGGCGGCGTAATTGAACGGGGCACAAGAATTAAGATGCTAATGGAAGATTAAGACCGACCCAACCGTCCCCCCTATTCAAGCCACGGGTTCCGCTTTGCCGGTATGGGTCGATAGCGCCCCCAATTGCCGTTACGAGGCGATCAACACGCAACCGCTCGAAATCCCGCTCCACGACATCTGCCAGCCGAGCATAAGCACTTTCCTGGAATACTGGAAATCGCTGCGTGGCGACCGGTTTGCCCCGGCTTGGAAGGAATTCGATCTTTTCGCCCTGAGCACGGAATCGATCTCCCGCGTTATCATCGTCGACGTCAGCCACGCGCCGCTTCGCATCGACTACCGTTTTTGGGGAACCGCCAACGTCAAGGTCAAGGGATTCGACATGACCGGCAAGTCCCTCGACGCCTACCCGCCGAACCGCGGCGCCATGGCGAAGGAGAAATACCGTCGTTTGGTAACCGAAAAACGCCCGATCGCATTCAAGGACACACTCGTCCACCCCGATAGCCACCAGATTTCCGGGGGCGAGCGGGCACCTTTTGACCAAATAGTCATCCGCGTTCCCCTGTCCAACGATGGCGCGCTTGTCGACTATGTTGCATCCCTGTGCAACTGGGAGCGGGTGCCGCAGTCGTAGGCGACCGGCTCGGACGGCCGGAGCGGGCCCGGACCGTGCGATAGCCAAGCGTTTTCTCCCTCGTCCATCGGCCGGGCTTGTTTGTTTCGTTCCACTTAGATGGTATCGTTTCCACGACATGGGCAACGACAAAACAACCTCGGACGACAAATCGCTCGAAGACGCAGTCGCTTCGATCGTTGATAGTCTCGTCGACGAGATCATTGCGGTCTCGGAAGGACTAGGCGGCTCGATTGACACCGCCCAAATCCGCAACCTTGCCGAAAACTATAAGGACTCACCGGCGAGCAAAAAGGCCCTGGAGAAGTGTGTCAACCAGATCAGGGCCGCCCTGCCGCAGGCGGACCCGAAAAGCCGCCGCCAACGGGTGCTAGAACGGGTCTTGATCGGACGCATCGAAGGTCTGTTTCCGACCACAGGTGATCTCGGCCGGGGCCGTCAGATTGTATCGCGCCGCGCCCTTCCCGGGCTCTTCGGCACCATCAAATCGTTGATCGGACCGGACCCGTTCCAGGATCACAGACAAACCTGTGACGAGGTACTTGCCCGGCACCGCGCCGAAAAAGATGGTCCCGTCGATTGGGCCGCGATCGAGCGGAACCCGGAATGCAACGGTGCCGTCGACGAGGTGTTGGTCATGTTTGCCGCGCAAATCGTCAACCGGGACGACCGCGTCCTTTGGTTGAGCGAACGCATCAACGGAAACCTGGCCGACGCCGGCGAGTTTCTCTTCGAGGGCGGTAACGTCGAGACCTGGTCGATGGATAAGGCGGGTGCGCAAATGCTTCTGCGCGGCCTGTTCGGTTCATTTCTGCTCAAACTGTCCGAACCGGATGGGCGGTCCTCCCTGACCGAACAATTCGGCGAGGAAGGCATCGGCGCCATAGAGCGCCTGCTGGAATCGCTCAGGGGACGGGTTTGAATTACCTCGGCGGGCAAACGAGTTCCATCAGCCGCCACCCTTCTTGAAGATCATATCGAAGCGTTCGACGGCGGCCTTCATTTCGTCATCGGAATATCCCGTGAAGGCCAGGGTCACCTGGGTAACCGGAATCCTCAACAGTGCGATCTTGCGTTCGCCCTCCGGGCCAAGCGTGATCTCCAACTTGCGATCGCCTTCGACCATGGTTACGCCGTCGTCACGGCGCTCGAAGCTGTCGGCACCCAATGCGTTGGCGATGGTGCGGTGAAACTCGGCGTGGTCGAGCCCCATTTCTTTGTCGATGACGATCGGACCGCTCATCGCGATTATCCGCCTGCGACCGGCGGCCACACGGCCAGGGCGTCGCCCTCTTTCAATGTGCGACCATCGCGTTCGCTGGGCGCCAAATAGATACCGTTGACGAGGACGAGGCGGCACTGTTCCGGTGGCACCTCGAGGGCGGCGAGCACGTCAGTTACAGAGACGCCATCTTCGACGTCGATCTGGGCTTCGTTGCCTTTTGCCCCTTCGGGCAGATACTTGCCCAGCAGGGCAAAGAGCTTGACGTCGATCTTCATGGTATTCGCGTGCATCCCACATAGGCCTCGAAAACGCGTCCCGGGTCCTTCATCAGTCTGTCCTTCCACGAACCCAGATGAATGCGCGCCTGGATCAAGCCGCGCAAGACGCCGACGAAATCGGTCCGTCCCAGGGTCAGTGACCCGACCAAGCGATCACCATCGAACACCAGGCGCGTATAGCGGAACTTCTCCTCATCGGCAGATTCGACCATGTCGCCGCCCTCGACACCGTCCCAACGGCCAAACGAGGTGGAGATCAGGCCGGCAGTGTCGAGCACGTTCATCGACAGGCTGCCCTGGTATGCGAAATCGCCGCCGGCCATGTTGAGCGCGGCGACACGGCCGTGTTCCGTCGCCGTCGGCTGTACGGCGTGAACGTCCCATCCGCCCATGAAATCGGGACCGCGCGCGCAGTCGCCGGCCGCGTAGATGGTGTCGACCGAAGATTTAAGGTGGTCATCGACGACTATACCGTTGTCGAGTTCGACGCCGCTGCCCTCGAGGAAGTCCGTATTCGATTTGACCCCGGCGGCGACGACGACCAGCTTCGCCGGCACCGTCTCGCCATTGTCCAAGGCAACGTTCAATCCGTCATCCGCTTCTTGAATGGCATTGACACGGGTCGAGGCGAAGACACGCACTCCTTTGTTTTCGCACCATTTTTTGATCATCGCGCCGCCCATGTCGCTCATCATGCGCGGGACCATCCGGCCCTCCGCTTCGACGACGGTCAGGTTGACTCCGCGTTTGACGAGCGACTCCAGGATGATGCAGCCGATGAATCCGGCGCCGACCAGCACGACATCGGCGCCCTCCGAGGCGAGCCCCTTTATGTTGCGGATATCCTCCAGGGTCCAACAATGATGAACGCCGGGCAGGTCGAGGCCGGACACCGGCGGTTTGATCGGGCTGGCGCCGGTGGCGACAAGGAGCTTCGAGAATGCGAGGTCGCCGGCGCCTTCCAGTTCGAGCACGCCTTCTTCGACTTTGATCGAACGGGCCCGCGCCTGCACGTAGCGGATGTTGCGGTCTTCATAGTGGTTCGGATCGATCCGCAGATAGGTCCCCTCTTCGGCGATGTTCTCTTCGAGATAGTAGGGAATGGCCATGCGCGAATAGGGCGGTTCTGGTTCGCCGCTGACCAGCACGATATCGCCTGAATTGTCCATGTCGCGGAGGGTATCGGCAGCCGCCACGCCGGCCGGTCCGGCGCCGACGATCACGTAAGCCATGTCATGCTCCCGTCAAGAAAAGGCCGGCGGAAGGAAGGCTCCCCCTTCCCGTTCCGCCGGCCATAACCTATGAGAACTAGACGCCGTATTTGGCCAGCGTCTCTTCCGTCGGTACGCCGTTAGCGTCCCAGCCGCGGAGCTGGTAATACTCCGGCAGCATTTCGTCGAGTTTGCTGGTCAAGCCCTCAGCGGGACCGGTCTTGGCGGCATCCTTGAGGAGTCGCTTCGGCAAGGTGTCGTCGGCTCCCGTGAAGCCGGCTTCCATGTTGTATTTGCGCTCCATGTTCCAGATGCGCTCGCCGACCTCCATCATGTGTTCGACCGACCAATCGCCTTCGCAGGCGGCATCGACCTGAGGCGCGATGTCGTCCATGGAAAGGGCGAAGGTGGTGAACACGCAGGTGCCGGTCGAATCGACGGCCGCCGTGGCGTCCTGGAAAGCCTTGACCAAGCCGGCCTTGCCTTCCGCCGCATGCGGGTCGGTCTTTTCCGGGATACCGAGGATCTCGGAAGCCACCGTATAGCTCCTGAGATGGCAGGCACCACGGTTCGACGTCGCGTAGGTCAGGCCCATGCCCTGGATGCCGCGCGGATCATAGGCCGGGAATTCCTGGCCCTTGACCGTCATCGACAGTTCCGGATGGCCGTATTTCTCGCAAAGCAACTTGGAGCCGAGGCCGATGTCGGCGCCAAAACCCTCGCCCGTGCCGGTCATCTCGCAGATCTTGACTAGGTCCTCGGCCGAGCCGAATTGCAGCGGCATGCCGCCGGTTTCCGCGTCGGTAATGGCGCCGATCTTGTAAAGTTCCATCGCCGCGGCCACGGTCGAGCCCAACGAGATGGGGTCCATGCCGTATTCGTTGCACAGGAAGTTGGCAAAGGTCAGGGCCTCCAGGTCGTCGACGCCGGTGGCGCAGCCAAGGCTCCAGGCGCTCTCGTACTCGAGGCCGCCGCTCGGCTCCTTGTAGCGATCGCGGCCCTGGATTGCCCAGTGGTTTGGATCCATCTGCGACATCCGCGCGCAACTGATCGGGCAACCGAAACAGGCATGGTTGGAAACCAGGTTGGCCTTGCCGTCGCTTTCCCGCGGTTCATGCATGGCCTCGCCGCCGATTTTCGAGGCGCCGGCGAACTGCACGTCCTCGGCGTTGTGGGTCGGCAGTGCACCGGTCTCGTTGATGACGTTCATCAGTACCTGGGTGCCGTAGGTCGGAAGGCCTTCGCCGGTTACCGCGTTTTCAGCCAGGATGGTCTTGGCCGATCCGGTCGCCTGCATGAACTTCATGGGATCGGAGACCTTGACGCCGATGGTACCGCGCGCAATTACCGCCTTCAGGTTTTTCGAGCCCATGACGGTGCCGACGCCGGAACGTCCGGCGGCCCGGTGTTTGTCATTAACCACGGCGGCGAACTTGCAGCCGTTTTCGCCGGCTTGGCCGATGGAGGCGACCCGGGCGTTGTCGTCATGTTTCCCGATGAGGGCGTCCTCGGTTTCCCAAACCGTCTTGCCCCAGAGGTCGGAAGCGTCGACCAGTTCCGCCTTGTCGTTCTCGATGTTGAGATAGACCGGGTTCGGCGACTTGCCTTCGAAGATGACCATGTCCCAACCGGCGTTCTTCAGTTCGGCACCGAAGAAACCGCCTGAATTAGAGCACGCGATAGCGCCCGTGAGCGCACCTTTGCAGACCACCGACCAGCGGCCGCTGGTCGGCGCCGCGGTTCCGGTCAACGGACCGGTGGCAAAGATCAACTTGTTGTCGGGAGACAACGGGTCGACCTTCGGGTCCGTCTCTTCGACGATGTACTTGGTCGCCAGGCCGCGCTGGCCGAGATACTGTTGCGCCCACTCCATGTTGAGCGGTTCGCTTTCGCAGGTTCCTTCGGTCAGGTTCACGCGAAGGATCTTTTCCGTCCAACCCATAGTTAACCTCCTTGTTTAAAACCGTTATCTATTACGCTTGTTCCTGAAGAACGGGATCAGTTTTCGCCGCCCATTTGCGCATCCTTTCGAGGCCTGTCGCATCGGCATCGACGTACAGGATGGCGTCCGTCGGGCATACCTCAACGCATTTCGGTTCGCCCTCGCAGAGATCGCACTTGACGACCTTACCGGTGGATTGATCGTAGTTGATCGTCCCGAACGGACACGCGATGGTGCAGACCTTGCAGCCGACGCACCGTTCCTTGGAAACCATTTTGGCGCCCGTGTCCTTGTCCGTGGTGATCGCTTCCACGGGACAGACCTGCATGCACCAGGCCTCATCGCACTGGGTACAGGTATAGGGGACGTTGCGTCCTTGCTCCGCGAACTTGAAAATCTTGATGCGGGACTTGGCGGCGTTGAAGACGCCCTCGTGCTCATAGGAACAGGCTAGTTCGCATTGCGAACATCCGGTGCACTCACCCGGGTCGATCAGTAGTGATTTTTGCAATTGGTTCCTCCCCGAATTGCGGCATGCGATGGGGAGGCCCCGAAGACCCGAGAATCCTCCCTAATTCTCAATTCCGGGCGTTTGTCCGCCCGGCTTGGGTTTAAGTTAACACCCAAACCCGCTTCCGTTGAAACTCTTTTTGCCGAACCCATGAAACTTTCTGAAAATCGCAGAATTACCTGATTTTTCTTAAGGAAATTGGCCCCTCGGGTAAAATCGGACATCGTCTCGCCCAGCGAATGCCGACTGGAGAAAATCGTTCCCCATGATCGCCTACGAAGAATTCCGCAAACGTCACCACGCCATTACATTTCTCGGCATGTCCGGTGTTGGCAAGACCGTTCTCTCGAAGGAATTGAGAAAGTCCGACAATTGGTTTCATTTTTCCGCCGACTACCGCATTGGTACCGCCTATCTGGCTGAACACATCCTCGACAACATCAAATACAAGATCATGAACATGGAGGATAAGTTCGTCGCCGAGTTATTGCGGTCCGACTCGATCTATATCAGCCACAACATCACCGTCGACAACCTAGCGCCGGTCTCGACCTTCCTCGGTATGTACGGCGACACCCGCCAAGGCGGGCTCGATAAGACCACCTTCTTGCACCGCCAGAACCTCTATCGCGACGCTGAGGTCGAGTCGATGAAGGACGTGGCCCGGTTCATCGAACGGGCCTGGCGTATTTACGGCTGCGCCAACTTCGTTAACGATGCTTCCGGCAGCCTTTGCGAGGTCTCCGACCCGGATGACCTGAACGATCCTGTTCTCAATTCACTGGCGCAGGAAACCCTGATCCTCTACATCCGGGCCGACGAACGCTGCGAGGAGGACCTCAAAGAACGGGCCCGGACCCACCCGAAGCCGCTTTTCTACAACCCGGCGTTCATTGCCCCGGAACTGGACGGCAAGCCCGACGACGGTGCGGGGATCGATCTGCTGGATTTTGCCAGGCCGTTGTTTCCCCGATTATTGGAGTTTCGCAAGCCACGCTACGCAGCAATCGCCGAAAGATGGGGCTTTACAATCGGCGTCAACCAATTATTTGACACAGGAGATACGGACGCCACCGTACCTTGCGCAGACCGGTTCCTGGAAAACGTCTACGGAGCCATTGAAGCGGAAGTCCCGCAATCGGCGGCGTCTATGGAAAAGCTGGAGCGTTACTTGAATGCCTGCCGAGCCCGCGAAAACCAGCGGGCCTGACGACGTACACCGCGATTGCCCCGAGGACGTCCCGCACTGGCGAGGCGAACGAAGAACCGATCATGCCGATTAAGATACCCGCCAACCTGCCGGCCAGCGAAATCCTCGAGAACGAGGGCGTCCTGATCATCAAGGAATCCGACGCTATCCGCCAAGACATCCGGCCGCTGCACATCGCGCTGCTTAATCTGATGCCGGAGAAGATCAAGACGGAGACGCAGATCGCCCGGGTCCTCGGCAACAGTCCGCTGCAGATCGAGATGACGCTGATCGCGCCGACAAACTACGTGCCGAAAAACACGCCGCGCGAACACATGCTCGATTTCTACCATCCCTTCGAGGAAATGGTCGACCAGCGTTACGACGGCCTCATCGTCACCGGTGCGCCAATCGAACAAATGCCGTTCGAAGCTGTCTCCTACTGGGACGAGCTGTGTCGCATTTTCGATTGGTCCCTCGACCATGTCCACGGCCTGTTCAACCTGTGTTGGGGCGGCCAAGCTGCGCTCCAACATTTCTACGGGATCCCGAAATACCAAATGCCGGCCAAACGGTTCGGCGTATACACGCACCGGGTCGTCGACCACACGTCGCTGTTGATGCGAGGGCTCAACGACGAGATTCCCATACCTGTGTCGCGCCACACGGAGAACCACCGTGACGATTTCGTCGCATTCGAGAACCTGGAAATCCTAATCGATTCAGAGGAAGCCGGGCCTTGCCTCGTTCACGACCGTAAACTTCGTCACGTTCACATGTTCAATCACCTGGAATACGACTCCCATACGCTCGACGATGAGTATAAACGCGATATCGCCAAGGGCGACGCCATCGCTCCGCCAGTCGACTATTATCCGGGCGACGATCCGGCTGCCGAACCGGTGAACCGGTGGCGCGGCAACGCCCATCTTCTGTTCGGCAACTGGCTTAACTACCTCTATCAGTCGACCCCCTTTGATCTCACGCGTGCCGGCATTGATCCGCCGCGCGAGTTTCACGCCGGCCAGCCGCGTACCCGACCGGGACAAAAAGTCGGCGGCTGACCAAAGGACGCCAATCACTGGCGGCACGCCAACAATCTCAGACTTAAGTTCAAAGACAATTCGGAAATCTATTTAAGATTGCATTGAGTTTTTCCTGTAATTCTTTATCGTTGTTTGGCACTGAGAATAATGGGCGATAGACCTTACTTGCGAGACCCTGGGCATGACTTACCGGCAATGGGAAATTCCTTTGGACGCCTTGTCCGAACACCAAAAGGAAGGCCTTGCCTATTGGAGAAGCCTGACTGCAGACGGGGAATTACCGTCGCTCGCAGACTTCGAGATCATTAAACTGCCGCCGGCCAGCCTTCCGACGACGCATATCGCCGATGTCATCGACGGCGGCAAAGAGTTTCGCTACCGATTTTGGGGCTCGAAATTCCGTAACCACCTCGGCTACGACGGCACCGGAATAACCTTCTCGGAACTGCGCCCGGAAGAGATACGCGACCCTGTCCGCGAAGCCAATCGATTGGTCGTCCGGGAAAAACGCCCGATTGCCATGATGTCGGAATTCACGCGAGGGGAAAAAGCCCCGCATCCGGGATTTCAACGCTTTCTCCGCCTCCCGCTCGGCACCGGCGGCAACGTTCTACAGGTGGTTTCCCTGGTCGAATTCCTGCAGAATTATCAGGAAAGCCGAAAGATCATCGAAGAGGTCGCAGCCCGCGAATTCTAAACACTGAAATCGGAACCGCCATCTGAGAACGCATCTGATCGGGTGCAGACGCGCTTCCGCGTGGAAACAGCGGCAAAGGACAAGAAGGCTCATGCAGATACTAAACCCACCCGGCTGGCCACGGCCCAAGGGGTACAGCAACGGCGTCAAGGCCATGGGCGAAATGGTCTTCTTGGCCGGCCTCGTCGGTTGGAACCCGGACGAGGTCTTCGAGACCGAAGACTTCGCCGGTCAGGCGCGGCGCATATTTGAGAGCGCTGTCGCGCTTCTTGCCGAAGCCGACGCCCGGCCCGAGCACATCGTCCGCATGACCTGGTTCGTGCTCGACAAGAACGAATATTTGGCTTCGTTGGACGGACTCGGTGCGGCTTACCGTGAGGTCATCGGGCGGCATTACCCGGCGATGTCCGTGGTTCAGGTCGCCGGTCTCATCGAGCCCGGCGCGAAGCTGGAAATCGAGATCACCGCCGTCATTCCCGAAGGTGCCGTCGACTAGGGACCGGTCGGGGGCACTTCGCCGTCGCCTCAGAGAATACGATCCAAGGCATTCTCCAACCGCTCCACGGTGCGGTCGATGTTGTGGGCCTTGTCGAGGCCGAACAGGCCGATCCGGAAGGTCCTGAAATCCTCGGGTTCATCACATTGCAACGGCACTCCGGCCGCCACCTGCAAACCTTCGGCGGCGAATTTCTTGCCGTTTTGGACATCCGGATCGTCGGTATAAGAAACGATGACGCCCGGCGCTTCGTAACCCGGTGCGGCGACGCTCCTGAATTGCCGTTCCGCCAGGAGTGCGCGGACGCGGCGTCCCAGTTCCAACTGTTCGTCGCGGACCTTATCGAAGCCGTAGGCTTCCGTTTCCTTCATGGTATCGCGGAACCGGGCCAGGGCATCAGTCGGCATCGTCGCATGATAGGCATGGCCGCCGTTTTCATAGGTTTCCATGATCTGCCGCCACTTGCCGAGGTCGCAGGCAAAACTCGAACTTGTCGTCGACCGTACCCGCTCGAGGGCGTCGGCGCTGAGAACAACGAGGCCGCTGCTCGGTGACGAACTCCAGCCCTTTTGCGGAGCGCTGATCAGAACATCGACGCCGATCGCGGCCATGTCGACCCAGACGGCACCCGAGGCGACGCAATCGAGAACGAACAGGCCGCCGACGCCATGTATGGCATCGGCCACGGCCCGCATGTAGTCGTCGGGCAGCATCATGCCGGACGCCGTTTCCACGTGCGGCGCAAACACGAGATCGGGTTTGTCCCGTTCTATGGCGGCAACGACCTCGTCGACGGAGGCCGGCGCAAACGGCGCCTGATGCCCGTTGTCGATCATACGGGCCTTGAGCACCGTGACCCCGGACGGGATGTTGCCGGCCTCGAAGACCTGGCTCCAGCGATAGCTGAACCAACCGTTTCGAATGACCAGGCATTGGCGGTCCGTCGCCAGTTGCCGGGCCACCGCTTCCATGGCGTAGGTTCCGCCACCCGGCACGATGGCTACGGCTTGGCCGTGATATACGCTCTTCAGGGTAGCCGAAATGTCGTTCATCACGCCCTGGAAGCGCTGCGACATGTGGTTCAACGAGCGGTCCGTGAAGACCACGGAGTATTCGAGAAGTCCGTCTGGATCGACGCTGGGAAGCAGATCCGTCATTTTTTTACTCCATTATCGAAACGCGATTGTTGACCTGATGGGTATTGGAATCATGGGCTGAGAACAAGACTCGATCTCGCAATCGGCGGCATATCGGTATCCGGTCCGGCGCCGCACAGTCTCATCGTTCCGGGCAACTCAACCAAAGCAGCAAACATCCATTGACGCCTTCAACTCTATTGACGCACGATGGCGCGACTTTTTGGGGAAGTTCGACAGCCGGAACAGGGACGTTTTGTTCGATTTCGTTTGGAAAATCTCCTTCCGGTTGCCGGCCATCGTCATCTTCGCTGCCGCCTGCGCAGCCGTTGCGATCGGAGTCTTCTCCTATCGCGAATCCTCTAACGAAGTCCGCAACCAGGCAACCCAAAAACTCGTCGCCCTTCGCGAATCGCGCCATGCGGCGCTGAGCCAGTATTTTCGATCGATCGACGAGGACTTGGAACTGCTGGCGGCGAATGCCCAGGTCATCGACGACCTTATCGATTTCCGGCATGCCTTCGGGCAACTCGATCCAGCTAAGCGATATCTGGAAGAACAGTCAGTGCGCCGGATCTTCTCGCCGACGACGCCGGACGGCGACCGCGATATCCTGAAATCGATCCGCTCACCGGGCGCCGTCAGCTATTTCCACACGCACGCCAACCATCATGCGTGGTTCCAGGTCGCGTCCAAGCTGAAGGGGTATTACGACCTGTTCCTAATCGCGCCGACAGGCGAAGTTGTTTATAGCGTCTTCAAGGAACCGGACTTCGCGACAAACCTTTTTACCGGGGCCTGGGCGGAAACAGGTCTAGCCCTGGCCTTCCAGAAAGCGCTGAACCCGAATTCCGCGGGCGACACGGCCTTTGTTGATTTCCAGCGCTACGAACCGAGCGGTGGCGCTCCGGCAGCCTTCGTGGCGCGCCGCGTTGAGGATAAGGGGCGCACCATCGGCGTGCTCGCCATGCAGATGCCGATAGGGCGCCTGAACGAAGTCATGCAGGTGACGGCCGGTATGGGCCGATCGGGCGAGACCTATGTGGTCGGTTCCGGTTTTCTGATGCACTCGGACTCCCGCTTCTCCGAGAACTCCTCCATTCTGAGCACGGAGGTCCGCACCCGCGCCGTGGAGCGCGCCCTCGCCGGTGAGAGCGGCGTTCTCGTCGTCGAAGACTACCGGGGTATCCCCGTCCTTTCGGCGTTTCAGCCGTTCGTCTTTCACGGCGCCACCTGGGCTCTGCTGGCCGAAAAGGACATGGCTGAAATCCAATTGCCAATCGAGGAAATGCGGGACTCGATCATCCTCATCGGTCTCGGCCTGACCCTGTTCGTCACGGTCATCGGTCTCGTGCTTTCGACCTCGATCACGCTGCCGCTGGCCCGCTTGAACCGGTCGATCAAGGAATTCCGGGAAACCCGCCAGGCCGTCGATCTGTCCGGGTTTTCCGACCGCGACGAAATCGGCGAGATCGCCCAGGGGTTTTACGGCGCCTCGCGCGACGTCTCCGATTACATCGACAGCATCAACGAGGCCCGCGAAGAGTTGAAACAAGGCGAACGGGAGATCCTTGAACGGGAAGAACGGATCCGCTCCCTCCTCCGCGTCAGCCCCATCGGATTTTGCCTGGTCCGTTTGAACGGCGACGTCCTGCTCACCAATCGGGCGTTCAAGGAAATCATCGGTCAGCCGGAAATCCGCTCGGCCACAATCGATGTCGCCGGCCTCTATCGCAACCCGGAAGATCGAAACCGTTACGTCGAAATCCTGAAACGAGACGGTGAGGTTTCAGGTTTCGAAGTCGAATGGGAATTGGCCGACGGGTCGCCCGTCTGGGTCACCCTCAGCTCCAAGGTCATCGACTACGACGGCGGCGAAGCGATCATGGCCTGGGTCGACGACATCACCAAACGGAAGGTGGCGGAGGCCGAAATCGCCAAGCAGAAAGCCATTCTCGAAGTCACGCTCGAGACCATGGATCAGGGCATTTCCATGATGGATGGCGACCTCACCATGCTGGCCTTCAACTCGACTTTCCTCGACCTCCTTGAAATTCCGAAAGGAAAATTCCCGCCGGGAACGTCGCTCGAGACACTTTTGCGCTACAACGCCGAACGCGGCGAATACGGAGAAGGTGACGTCGACGAGCAGGTGCAAAGCCGGGTCGACCTGGCTCGGAAATTCGAGGCACACCAATTCGAACGCACCCGACCCGACGGCACGGTCATCGAGATTCGCGGCAATGCCCTGACCGACAATCAAGGGTTCGTGACGACCTATACGGACATTACCGAACGCAAACGCGCCGAAGAGGAAATCGCCGCCAAAGAAGCCCTTCTGCGGTTATCGTTCAATACCATGACCGACGGCATTTATGTGCTTGATGAAACCCTCAACTACGTGCTGTTCAACGATCGATATGTAGAGATGGTTGGCCTTCCGGAGGGTACGGTCGAAGTCGGTGGGCCGGTCGCGCGCGCCATCCGTGCTCACGCCGAACGGGGTGACTACGGCGGCGGAGCCATCGAAGACTTGATTGCGGTCCGCCTGGAACGGCTGGGCAACTCCGACTTCATCCAGTCGGAAATGACGATCGACGGCGGCCGGCGCGTCATCGACCTCAGGAAAGCCGCCATCGACGGCGGCGGCGCCGTCGTGGTCACCACCGACATCACCGAACGCAAACGCGCCGAAGAGGAAATCGCCGCCAAGGAGGCTCAGTTGCGCATGACGCTCGACAACATGCCGGGCGCCATGTTCCTGGTCGACCGCGACCTCAACATCGTCTTGGTAAACGACACCTACAAGACCTTTTACGGCGATCCCAACAGCCTGGTCAGGCCGGGCGCCTCCATCCGCGACATCCTGAAAGACGAGATCGAACGCGGCATGCTGGCCGGCGAAGGTTCGCCCGAGGACATTCTGCAAACCCGCATCAATTCATATCTGGGGCGCGAAACCCTGACTTTCGAAGACAAGTCGCCCGACGGCCGCCATATCCAGTTGACCCGGACTCCAGCACCGGACGGCCACACCGTCTCTGTCGCCGTCGACATCACCGAACGCAAACGGGCCGAACAGGAACTGGCCCAGGCCTTCGAGTTCATCTCGAGCAGCATCGAGTACGCGAGCAAGATCCAACGTGCCTTACTACCACCCGAGGATTTTCTCGCGGAGGGTCTGGCGGACCATTTCGTCATATGGGAACCGCGCGACGTCGTCGGCGGCGACATCTATTGGTTCCGGCAGATCAATGGCGGCTACCTGATCGTGCTCACGGACTGCACCGGCCACGGCGTTCCGGGCGCCTTCATGACGATGATCGCGACCGGCGCCCTTGATCGCGCCTTGCGCGATCACCCGGACGGCGACCCGGCCATGCTGCTCAATTACTTCAACCGCAGCGTCAAACGCTGGCTCGGCCAGGATCAAGACGGCGGCGAATCCGACGACGGCATGGAGATCGGTGTCTGCCGCCTGACCAAAAAAGGTCGGGCGCGCCGGGTCACCTTCGCCGGCGCCCGGTTTTCGCTGTTCCACGCGGACGGCAAGACGGTCCACGAGGTCAAGGGTGACAAGTCGGGCATCGGTTATCGCCGTGTGCCCCTCGATCAGGTCTTCACCAATCAAGTAATCAATACCGGATCCAAAAACGCTTTCTACATGGCTTCCGATGGCTTGACCGACCAGGTCGGCGGTGGAAAGAACCGCATGTTCGGCAAGAGACGGTTCGTCCAGGTGCTCGAAGACGTACACGGGATGCCGATGGCCGAGCAGAAACAATACCTCCTGCGGATCTTCGCCGACTACCAGGGCGATCAGGCGCGGCGAGACGATCTATCCATTATCGGTTTCACGTTGAACTGAGCTCGCAGGTTGGAAAACCGCGCAGTGACGTGGAGGCGGCTTCCCACGAGGTCGTAAAACTGTTGGACGGGATCCTCGAGAAGAGAAAGGCGGCCTGAGGAAAAGGGGGCGCTCGTTCGACGCCGCGGACTGGGCTCCAATTCGAGTTCAGACGCGGAACCCGATCACGGAAATATCGTCCCGCCGCGCCTCTTCTCCCTGATAGTCGGCAAGCGTTTCGAAGATCTTGGTCTTTTGATCCGACATGGAGAAGTCCTGTATCCGTTCGATCAACCGCTTGAAGCGCTTTTTTCCGAACATCCGCCTGTTGCCGCCACCGACTTGTTCGATCAAGCCGTCCGACGACATGTAGAAAGACATGCCGGGTGACAGGTCGAACTTGGTCTCCGCATAGACCTGGTTGGCGGCTATACCCCGGTAGCCAAGGCCTTGCTTAGTGCCTTTGATCTCTTCGACACCGCCGCCGTTCACCAGGAACAGTGAGAAACGGGCGCCGGAAAACACCAGGTGCCCGAAGTCCGGCTCGAGGAAACAGGCCCCCAACTCGAGACCGTCGTTGCTCTCGCCATGGCCGCCGTGCTGATTGAGTGTGATCTGGATGATTTGGTGCATTCTCTGTATGAGGTCGCTGACCTTGCCCGGCGGAATTTCGGCCATGGCGCGGTCGAGGGCACCGGTCGATATCAGTGTCATGAAGGCGCCGGGTACGCCGTGCCCGGTGCAATCGGCGAGGATCACCAGAATCCCGTCACCCCACAAATGGCACCAGTAAATGTCGCCGCCGACCACATCGCGGGGCTCCCAAAGCACGAAATGGTCCGACATGGTCGCGGCGATCATGTCTTCGCCGGTGAGTACGGCCTGTTGGATGTTGCCGGCGTATTGGATGCTTTCGGAGATGATGTTGTAGGCATCCTGCAGTTTGCGCTCCGCCTCCTTGCGTTCGGAGATGTCCATGAAGGTGATGACGGCGCCGGTTATTTCATCGTCCTTGAACACGGGTGTGCTGTGATATTCGACCTCGAACCTCGTGCCGTCCATACGCCATAGGACTTTATCGCTGATGTGATGGGACTCTCCCGTCGTGTAGGACTTGTACATGGGACAGCTCTCGACCGGATATTCGCTGCCGTCCGCCCGGGTGTGGTGGATGATGGCATGGACCTTCCGTCCCATCAGTTCCTCGGCCTCGTACCCGAGGAGTTCCTGCGCCTTCGGGTTGATGAACATGACGCGCCCCTCTCGGTCCGTCCCGAACACACCCTCGCCTGCGGAATAGAGCAACAGTCGGTTGCGTTCCTCGGCTTCGGCCAGGTCGGCCGTGCGTTCTTCGACCTGAACCTCCAGGTTGTCGCGGGCCATGCGCAGGGCCTTGTTAGCGTTCTGGCCAACCCAAACCGAGAGGCCGGTCAGGCCCAGGGCGATGACCACCGTCATTCCGAGGATGACGAGCATGGTCAAGCGGATGGTCCAGAACGACGCCATCGCTTCCGCCTCGTCGATTTCGGTGGCCAGTCCGACGCCCAGTTTCGTATCCCATAACCAGGCGCCCATCACCCGAACGCCGCGGTAGTCCCGATAGCCGTCGACATTCAGGCCCGATTTTTGCCGCATGACGTTTAACGCCATCGTCGTCGGCGACAGGGAATCAAGAACTTCTGGTAACGGGTGCCCCTCGCTGAGGTTGCCGCCCGGATCACGGATCACCAAGTTTAGAAGCCCTTCCGCATCCTTGCCGATCAATCCCAGTTGCCGCAGCTCCGCGTCGAAACGGCTCGCCGTGACCAAGCGCCCCTTGTCGTCGATCCCGTAGGTCTCACCCGTATGTCCGATGCGCCCCAGTTGGGTTATGCGGCTGAAATCGTCGCGCGGATCGTACCGTAACGTGACCACCGCGATCACCTCACTGTCGCGATTGCGGACGGGAGCGGCGAAGAACATGGTTCCGCCAACATGCGGTTCGTCGCCTTGCAGCGTCGGGTCCGCTTCCAGAGGCGGGATGAATTTGGTCTGGCCTCGGAACACCTGGCGCAACAGGGCGCGCCGGTTGTCGGCGATGACATTGACCGTGCCGACGTTATCGTCGCGAAGTGAACCGACGCTGACCATGTCGGGCGCGATGATGAAGAAACCCTTGATGCCATCCTTACCGAAACGCTCGGTAAACCAGTGGCGAACGGCCGCCAGTTCGCCGCTCGGCCTAAGAATCGATGGTGTACGTGGTACGTTGAGCAAGGCCTCGACGAGACGGACCAGCCGCGCGTCCCGGGCGATGTCCTCGATGATCCGCGTTTCGTTGGCGGCCCAGGCACGGACCGCTTCGTGCGTCGTGTTGAGCACCGTGCGCAGGTTCTGGCCGACGCCGGCCCGCATGTCCTTTTCCGTATTGGTCGTCGTGATCCAGGCGGCCAGAATAACCATCGCGAGGGCAACGCCGACCAGCAGCAGGCCGGTTCCTTTGACTTCTTTCGACTCATAAAGCCGAGAGGCGTCGCGGGCGACAAAACGGCGCATCGCTTCGCGGACCAAGGCCAACAGCAGGATGAAACCGATGGCGACACCGCCGATGGTGAAGATCAGGGCACGGGCGTCGGTCGGCTCCGCGGTTTGTCCATTCTCGGTGGAACCCAGGCTCACTCAACGTTCCCAGATCACCCGTTGCTCCTCTTCGGTAATCGAGGCCAGGCTCTTCTCCATGATGTCGCGCAGGATGGGCCAGTCCTTGCGCACTCCGATATGCAAGGACTGTTGGTGCTCATTGAAGAAACCAACCGGCCGCACACCTTCCAGCAGATTGTAGCGGATCAGGTAATTGGCGACCGGTTGGTTGCCGATGTAGGCGTCCGCCCCCCCGACGACGACCGCCTGCAGAGCGCCGAGCGTGTTGTTGACAATCATCAGTTCGATACCGGGTATTCCTTGGCCAGCAACTCGTTCATGGCGTAGCCGCGCTCGACGGCGACCCGCCGCCCATCGAGGTCATCGATACCGTGGATGTCGACCGTTCCGGCCGCCGCGTAAATGGCGTTGTTGAGTTCAACGAAGGGGCGCGTAAACCCAAGAAACTTGCGCCGGGCCGGCGTGTCGTAGAGGCCGGGCGCCACGTCAATGGCGCCGGCCGCCAGGTTCGACAGATGCCGGTCCCATTTGTCAAAAACGATGTCTAGGTCGAAGCCGGCCCGTTCGGCGGCGAGACGGATGATGTCGGCGGTTACGCCCTTGTAGTCGCCCTTCTCATCCCGGAACTCGAACGGCGGCCAATCCGGGGTGGCGGCGATACGAAGCCGCGCGTGATCGGCGACCCAGGCCCGTTCGCGGTCGTTCAATTCGATTGCGCCTTTCGGCACCTCGCGGGCTACCGGCCTGACGCTCCTGAGGATAGCGCTTTTTTCCGCTTCCGAGAGTGCCGTCAGGGCCTTCTGCAAGATATCCCGCAGTATGGGCCAGTCCTTGCGAACGCCGATGGCAAGGACGACGGGTTGCTTACTGACGCGGCCATGGACTTTCAGATTGCCGATCAACTCACGTTCGATGATGTGGAGGGCCACAGCCCGGTTACCGCCGTAGGCGTCCGCTTCACCGCGCGACACGGCGCCGAGTGCCTCGCTGGTGTCGTCGTATTCTTGGATCGCTATCGACGGGTGGTTCTGGCGAAACCACGCAACATTGCCGAAACCCCTCTCGAGAGCCAGGGTTCGGCCGGCCAGATCCTTCTCGCGGCCGACGTAAGGCGCGTCGTCACGAGCCACGTGAACATGGGGAATGGACAAGTAGGGCGAGGTGAAATTGAAGTCCTTCTCGCGCCGGGGCAACGGTGTGATATCGAACAGGGCCGGCAGTTCGCCGGTTCTGACGGCCGCCAAATTGGCCTTCCAGGGTCCGGGCTTGAGGCGCAATACGCCACCCAATTTCTTGTTCAACGCCTCCAGGAGAGCGGGGCTGACACCTTTCGGGTGACCCAGGTCGTCGATGTGACTGATCGGCGGCCAGGCGTTCATCATGGCGATGTCGATGACCGGGTGGTCCTTCAGCCACAGGCTTTCCTCGGCCGTCAACAGGACCGCCTCGGGGTCGGCTTGCCGTGGCGCCAGCCACTTGTCGCGGAGCGCCGTCAACTCGTCGTGGGTCAGGGAGTTGAGCGCCTTGTCGATAACGCCGAACAGGGTTGTTTTGGTGTTGTGGACGGCGATCCGGAGCGAGCCGCCTTCCGTGTTGCGACTGCCGGCGATCTTGAGGCCGGGCACGAAGGACTTCTTCTGCGCGTTGCCGAACAGGATCAGCGCGGAGATATGGGCATCGACCCGTCCCGCGGCCAGCGCCCTCAACGCCTCGCCTTCCTCCTCGAACAAGACCAGTTCGCCGTCGCCGACGTCGGCCTTGATATCGTCGATCCAGGCCAATCCTGTGACGGCCGATACGGTCTTTCCCTGCAAATGGCTGCGCGACGAGATGGCCTGCGTCTCGTCGCGTGTGACAATGACGACCGGATCGTAGGCGTAGGGTTTGGTGTAGAGGACGTGCTTTTCGCGTTCCGGCGTTTTCGAGAAACTCAGTGCTCCGTCGACCTCGCCCGCGAGGGTGTTCTCGACGACCTCGGACCAGGAACTGAAAAACTCAGGTGTAACGGCAATGCCGATCCGCTGGCTCAGCAAGCCCATCAGATCAGCGTTGAGACCGCTATAGTTGCCCCGGGTATCAACGATGTCGACTGGGTTGATGAAGGTCGTGACGGCGAGGCGGACGACCGGGTTGTTCTGTAGCCACGTTTTTTCGAGGGCCGTCAATCGGACTTTTCCACGGGCGTCGCCGTAATAGTGGTCGAGCGGATGCCGGAGCCACCTTTCCTCGACGCTCTGAAAACGCTCCCGGGGAATCTTCCGGAAACCGTCATCGATGGTGGCGAGCAATTCACGATTACCTTTGGCGACGGCGCCGCAGACGAGACTCGACATCAGGGTTTCGCGGCCGCGTCGCAAAGCGCCGTCGAGGCCGAGACGGGAGAGCGCTGCCTGCACGGAAACGGTCTCCGAAAAAACGGCTTTCAGATTGCCGCGCAGGAGCGCCGACACCATGGCGTTCATACCGTCGAACGGAACAGTTTCGATATCCGGGTACCGTTCGGCCAGCACCTGCTCGTGGTGGGTTCCTTTGACCACGCCGACTTTTCGCCCCTTGAGTTCATCGATCGACGCCAGCAGGTCATCGCCATGGAAATGGAGCGTGCTGCGCGTTTCGTGGATGGGTTCGGAGAAGTCTAAGTAGGCTTCGCGCCGCGGGTTCTTGTTGAGACCGGAGTGGACATCGGCCTCGCCGTTACGCACGACCTCGAGGGTTTTCAGCCAGTTGCTGGCGCGGAACTCGACCGGGATTCCCGTGACCTCGCTCCACAGCCGCCACATGTCGACGTAGAGACCGAACGGTTCGCCGTCCGGGGCCAAGATGGAGAAAGGCGGGTAATTGTCGGCGATGGCGATGCGCAGCGGTTTGCCGGGTTCGGCGGCAGGCGCCAAAGCGCCGGCGAGACCGCCTGCACAGGCGATCACCAGCGCCAATAGGAACGCTCTGATTGACCCCTTCAGCATTCTTTTCCCCGAGTGCCCCTTTAGCTGCGACCATCCCGCCATGAGGAAAGCCCGGCGAGCTCTCCTTTCTGGCCTTCCAAAACACCTTGGATCGACCGGGAACCAGCCCAACGCCCGGTCAATTTGAATATCAGATGGCCCTCTTCATGCCCAGCGCGGTTACCAATTCAACGGCGTAATGCGCTCCGTAGTTATCCGCCCTGAGGTTGAGCTTAGCTGTTTCGCGGGGGTTGGGCATTGATCTAGCGCCGGTGCCGCGGTCAAGCCGAAGGTCGATGCCCAGTTCGTTGTGCAAGCAGGCAGCCAAGGCCTCGGGGGCGGCGGCACGAGGCTACGGCGCCGACAACGTCACCGGTCGCGTTCGGCTGTTCAGGGGTCCGGCTGGAAAAGGTCCTGTTTCGACGGTCGTCAAAACCGGTCAGAGGCTAAATCGCGGGTTGCTCCACGGTCCCCACCTGAGCCTTTTCGTCTTCGCTATGCGCTCGGCTTCGTTGCTCGTTAGCCCGAGCCGTCTGCCGACGGATGGCGGCTTGACCGGCCACTTTTTTGCGTTGGATGAAGTTGTACCGGCTCCACATGGCGATCTCTTCAGACGTCCGATAACAACCGGCGCAGAATCCGGTCGCTTCGTCGATAGCGCAGACGTCAACACAAGGTGAGCCGGCTTTCTTTTTGCTCAACATTGCCTTCCCCCGAAATTCCCAGGTATCGGGACGTCATTCCCTCAATGTGAACGCATTATTACAGTTCTTAGAATGTGTTTAACTGATATGGATCAGTTTTCCCGCAATTTCTGGTCGCGTAAGCCCCAAAATACCGGACTCGGTTCCAAAACGGGGATCAGGGACGGCGACATTTCAACCGTCGCGTTAAGTGATGATCAGCAGAGCGATATAAGGCGCCGCATTGAATACCAGAAAGACGATCTTGTAGACGCCGAGGAAGCCGTAGAAGACCGAATCGAAGGTTTCGCGGGATAAGGGGAAAAATCGGCTTTGCGTGCGGTACAGGAAATCTGGCGCCGCCATGTACATGACGATCGACACCGCCAGCAACGCCGCGTTGATGATCGTGCACCACTTGAAGAATTCGGTCAGGGTCTGAACGTCCATACGGGCCTCCGCGCTCTATCGGCCTATGCATTAAAACACCTGCATAGGGTTTCGCAACCACGGGAGGTTGTCTTACTGGTCCGGCGCGCGAACGTCAGGCCACACCGATACTCGCGGTTTTTACGACACGAAGGGCAGCGTCCGGCGCATGGAACCGGTCAGCTTATAGACCGCATTGGCGACGGCCGGCCCGATCGGCGGCACACCCGGTTCACCGATGCCCGTCGGGCTTTCCGTCGACGGCACGATGTGGACCTCAACGTCCGGCATGGCGTCGATCCTGAGCGGCGTATAGGTGTCGTAGTTGCCCTGGTCGACGACGCCGTCGGTCAGCGTCAGGTTCTCGGCCAATATGGCGCCGAGACCGAAGCCGATTGATCCCTCGACCTGGGCCCGGATGACATCGGGGTTGACCGGTGTTCCGCAATCGACGGCGGCGACGACCCGATGGACACGGGGCATGCCGTCGACCATCGACACCTCGGCGACCTGCGCCACGTAGCTGGCGAAGCTCTCGTGCACGGCGAGCCCGAGTGCCCGGCCGGCGGCAACCGGTTTCCCCCAGCCGGCCTTCTCTGCGGCCAGCTTGAGGACGCCGGCGTGGCGCGGATGGTCTTTCAGCAGTTTGAGACGCAGGGCCAGCGGGTCGCGCCCGGCGGCCGCGGCGACCTCGTCGAGGAAGGTCTCGGTCGAATAGGCCGTATGGGTCGAACCGACGGACCGCCACCACAACACCGGTATGCCGACGTCAAGGGTCGTCAGGCCGACGTCCATATTGGACAACGCGTAGGGAAGATTGGCCGCGCCTTCCACAGACGTCGGATCGACACCGTCGCGGATCATGCCCTGGAAAGGCGTGCCGGCGACGATCGACTGGCCGACGATGTGGTGTTCCCAGGCGGCGATGTTGCCGTTCTTGTCGAGCCCCGCCTTCATTCGGTGCACGTAGGCCGGCCGGTAACGCCCGCCCCGCATGTCGTTCTCGCGGGTCCATTGCACCTTGACCGGCGCCGTGAAGCCGATCGCCTTGGCGATAGACACGGCCTCGGAGACGATGTCGCCGTCGCCGACGCCGCGCCGCCCGAACCCGCCGCCCGTCTTCATTACATGCAACCGCACCTTTTCCTTATCTACGCCGGCCGTGGCGGCGGCAACATGGATATAGAGATCGGGGATCTGGAGACCGCCCCAGACCTCCAGTGTTCCGTCGGCGTTCATGCGGGCCACCGCGTTTAGGGGCTCCATGGCGGCATGGGCCAGGTAGGGGAACCGGTAGGTCGCCTCGACCACCTTGTCGGCCCCGGCCATGGCGCCGGCCGCATCGCCTTTCGTCGCCGCTTTCAGGGCCGGCGCTTCCTTCGACAATCGCTCGAACTCATCCAGCAAATCGGCCGATCCGCGCTTTTCCGCCGTGCTCTCGTCCCAGGTCACCTTAACGGCGTCACGTGCCTTGAGAGCGGCCCACATATGTTCAGCGGCGACGGCGATGCCGCGCGGTACGGCGACGACGTCGACAACGCCCGGCATGGCCTTGGCCTCGGCCGCCTCGAAGGACTGAAGGGCGGCGCCGAAGCGCGGCGGGTGGATCATCACGGCCGTCAGCATACCCGGCAGTTTGACGTCGATGGTGAAGTCATGGGTGCCGTCGGTCTTCGGCGCCGTGTCGAACCGACGCCTCGTTTCCGAACCGATTTCGGTCCACTGATCGGGCGATTTCAACGGCACGTTCTCCGGTATGGCCTGCTTGGCGGCTGCCGCCGCCATAGCCCCGAAGGTCGCCGTCTTGCCGGACGGATGAGACAGCACGCCGCCGGCGACGGCGATTTCGCCGGCCGGGACGCCCCAGGCCTGAGCCGCCGCGGCGACCAGCATGGCGCGCGCTGTAGCGCCGGCCTTGCGGTAGCGCTCGAAGGACGTCGCGATGGTCGTCGAGCCGCCGGTACCCTGAGCGACCCCGCCCCACATGATATTGCCGTAGAGCGCCGTGTTGCCGCTGGCACCCTCGACCCTTACCTGGTCCCAGGACGCGTCCAGTTCCTCGACGACCAGTGTGGCGACACCGTGGTAGCTGCCCTGGCCCATGTCAAACTGCGATGACAGCACCGTCACCTGGTTGTCGGCACCGATTTCCAGATAGGCGGCGAAGGGCGAGATGGGTGCCGCCGGTTTCTCGGCCCCGGACGGAGCCGCAGCCTGTGCGCCGCCGCCGTAGCCGATGACCAGACCGCCGGCCGTCGCCGCCGCGCCGATCAGGAAACCACGCCGCGAGGTCCCCTCGCCGGCTCTTTTGAGTTCACGCTTTACGATGTTCATCATGATCACGCCTCCAGCCTGCGGGCCGCTTCGTGGATACCGGCCCGGATGCGCTGGTAGGTGGCGCAGCGGCAGAGGTTACCGGTCATCGCCTCGTCGATGTCGACATCGCTCGGTTTCGGGTTGTCGCTGAGCAGCGCCGTGGCGGCCATGATCTGACCCGACTGGCAATACCCGCATTGCGGTACGTCGAGGTCCGTCCAAACGGCACGGACCGTCTCCGCGACTTTTCCGTCGAGACCCTCGATGGTCGTGATCGATGCGTCGCCGACGTCCTCGAGCAGCGTCTGGCAGGCCCGGATCGGCGTACCGTCCATATGAACCGTGCAGGACCCGCACTGCGCCAATCCGCAACCAAACTTGGTGCCGGTCAAACCGACAAGATCACGGATCGCCCACAACAGCGGCATGTCGCCGGGCGCGTCTATATCGTAAGCCTTACCGTTAATGGAGAGTTTCGCCATGGTATCCCCCGCCTCCAATCAACCGATTGCCACTCCCCGCCACGACCTTACCGGGCCGCGGCGACGGGCGACGTCATCATTAAATGGTTATGGGGCCCCCACTGCCGCAACCACAAATGAACTAATCGTGACGGATTTTAGACTTTGGCACGGTCCGTTCCAGATCACGCATCGACCTGATGCGCCGGCAAGCATCAAAACGGAGCCGAACCGCTTGGGTTTTTATGACTCTTTCGTGACATTTTCGTCAGACACCACAATTCCGCTAGCGAATTTCAAAAAGCCCCATAAAACTATCGTCATTCGGAGGAAGGCGCGGCCATCCCTGAAACGGCCACAATCCCACTTGTGTGAGACGATCATGAACCAACAAACCGAAACGAAAATCCGTGAACGCGCATACGCTCTCTGGGAGCAATCCGGCAAGGAGTCGGGCAAGGCCATGGATTTCTGGCTGCAAGCCGAAAAGGAAATCAATACGGCCACCGGCGCCACACCCAAGGCGAAACGTCCGGCCCGCAAGGCCAAGGGAACGACCGCCAAGGCCGTAACCGCAAAGGCCGCCGGCAAGACCAAGACGGCGGCAAAAACCGCGACAAAAACGGCAAAGGCGGCGGCGAAGAGCACGACGGCGAAGACGACCTCGGCCGCCAAGCCGAAATCGCCCGGCAAGAAGAAGACGGCCGGGACAACCTGAATCCGGCCCAGCCGGCAATCAGGCAACTTGGACGGAATCTTTATTTGCGATATGCGGCGTGAATTCGTTGCGTTCGTGCCTATAATCGTGTGTTTAATCATCGCCATCCCGAGAGGAGACCGGCCGTGGACGGAGTCCGCTCTGCAACCGGCGATAAGTCGCCGGAAACACTAGGTTTCGACGCGGTCCTCGCGGGCGACCACGGCGACCCATTCGCCTTTCTCGGCATGCACAGGGACGACGACGGGAAAATCGTCGTCCGCGCCTTCCATCCTGAAGCCCAGCACATCGACGTGATCGACGCGGCGACCGGCAATCAGGTGTCACGCCTGCGCCGCGTCAAAAGTCCCGGCTGCTTCGCGGCCGCCATCAAAGACCGCGACGCCCCGTTTCCCTATCGCCTCAAAATGACTTTCGTCGACGCGGTGCTCGAAGCCGAAGACCCTTACCGCTTCCCGCCGGTCCTGGGCGAAATCGATCTGCACCTGTTCGGAGAAGGCAGCCATTTCCGCACCTACGACAAGATGGGCGCCCACGTGACGCGCCTCGATGGCGTCGATGGCGTCAATTTCGCCGTCTGGGCCCCCAATGCGCGCCGTGTCAGCGTGGTCGGCGACTTCAACGCCTGGGACGGACGCCGCCACCCGATGCGCAATCATCCCGGTTGCGGCGTATGGGAGATCTTTGTTCCCGACCTCGGCCCCGGCGCCGTCTACAAGTTCGAGATCAAGACCGAAGACGGCTCGCTGCTGCCCCTGAAAGCCGACCCTTACGCCTTTTCCTGCGAACAACCGCCGCGCTCGGCCAACATCGTCACCGCCACGGAACCCTACCCGTGGCGTGACGAGGCCTGGATGGCGGCGCGGGCCGCAGGTACCGGGAACAACCGCCCCATGTCCATTTACGAGGTTCATCTCGGTTCCTGGCGCCGCTGCCCGGAGGAGGACAACCGGTACCTAAACTACCGGGAACTGGCCGACCAACTGGTCCCTTACGTGGCCGACCTTGGCTTCACCCATATCGAGCTTCTACCCGTCAATGAATATCCCTTCGACGGGTCCTGGGGGTACCAACCGATCGGCCTTTTCGCGCCGACCAGCCGATTTGGATCGCCTGATGATTTCCGCGCCTTCGTCGATGCCTGCCACGACAACGGGATCGGCGTCATCATCGACTGGGTACCGGGCCATTTCCCGGAGGACGCCCACGGTCTCGGCCTTTTCGACGGCACCCATCTCTATGAGCATGCCGACCCGCGTAAGGGCCGGCACATGGACTGGGGCACCTTGATCTACAATTTCGACCGCCGGGAAGTCGCCAATTTCCTCATCGCCAACGCGCTCTACTGGCTCGAGTCGTTTCATATCGACGGGCTGCGCGTCGATGCCGTCGCCTCTATGCTTTATCTCGACTACAGCCGCGAGGCCGATGAGTGGGTCCCCAACGAATACGGCGGCAACGAGAACTTGGGCGCCATCACCTTCCTCAAGAGGCTCAACGAGGCGGTCTACGGCGCCCAACCCGGCACCTTCACCATCGCTGAGGAATCGACCTCCTGGCCGCTGATTTCCCGGCCCACCTACCTCGGCGGCCTCGGGTTCGGTTACAAGTGGAACATGGGCTGGATGCACGACACGCTTCGCTACATGTCGAAGGAGCCCGTGCACCGCAAGTTTCACCATGACGACCTGACGTTCGGCATGCTCTACGCCTTTCATGAGAACTTCGTGTTGCCGCTGAGCCACGACGAAGTTGTGCACGGCAAGAGATCGATCCTCGGACGCATGCCCGGCGACCGCTGGCAGCGGTTTGCCAACCTCCGCGCCTACTATGCTTTCATGTTCGCCCACCCAGGAAAGAAGCTGCTGTTCATGGGCGGCGAGTTCGGCCAGGAGCGGGAATGGAACCACGACGCCAGCCTAGACTGGCATTTGTTGTCTGACCCGCTGCACGGTGGCGTGCGGAACCTCATGCGCGATCTCAATTGGCTCTATCGCGACACACCGGCACTTCATGAAAGGGATTGCGATCCGGCGGGGTTCTCCTGGATCGATTGCAACGACAGCGAACAGAGCGTGCTCTCGTTTACGCGTTTCGGCGCCGATGGCCGAGGGCTGGTCGTCGTCGTCTGCAATTTCACACCGGTGGTCCGCCACGCCTACCGGCTCGGCGTGCCGCATGCCGGGCACTACCGCGAGGCATTGAATACGGACTCCGAATTCTACGGCGGCGGCAACGTCGGCAATGGCGGCGGCGTCGATACCATCGATGACGCCATGCACGGCCACCCCCAGTCCGTAAGCCTGACCCTGGCGCCGCTGGCGACCTTGGTGCTCGCCCTTGATGACTAAACGGAAGGCCGGCGGCGGACATTCGGTGTGGCCGGGCGCGCTCTACCCCCTTGGCGCGAACGCGGACGGCAAGGGTACGAATTTCGCGCTGTTCTCGGCCAACGCCGAACGGGTCGATCTGTGCCTGTTCGACGGCGAGCGCGAAACGCAAAGGATCACGCTTCCCGAATATACCGACCAGGTCTGGCACGGTTATGTGCCGGGGGTGCAGGCGGGGCAGGTCTACGGATACCGTGTCTATGGGCCCTATGCGCCCGACCGTGGCCACCGCTTCAATCACAACAAACTCCTCATCGACCCCTATACCCGCCAGTTAACTGGGCGGCTGGTTTGGAACGATGCCAACCTCGGCTACGACCCCAATAGCGCCAAGAAAGACAAGTCCTTCAGCCGCGTCGACAACGCGCCTTATGTACCGAAATCCGTCGTCACAAGCCCCCTCACCGGCGGTATCGACGGTTCACCGCCAGACATTCCCTGGCATGAAACGGTGATCTACGAACTCCACACCCGCGGCATAACCATGTGCCATCCGGATGTGGCCGACGCGGATCGCGGCACCTTCGCCGGTCTCGCCGGCGACGCGGTGATCGAACACCTGGTCTCTCTCGGCATCAACGCGGTGGAACTGCTGCCGGTCCATCCCTTCGCCGATGAACGCCACCTGGCCGAACGCGGCATGACCAATTACTGGGGCTACAGCCCCTTCAATTACTTCGCCCCTGACCCGCGCTACCTGGCGACGGGCGGGCACGACGAGTTCCGCGGGATGGCAGCGCGTCTGCAGAAGGCCGGTATTCAGATCATCCTCGATGTCGTCTTCAACCACACCGGCGAAGGCGACGTCCTCGGGCCGACCCTCAGTTTCCGTGGCATCGACAACGCGTCTTATTACCGCCACGAGGCAGACGACCCGGGCCGCTACGAAGACCACACAGGCTGCGGCAACAGCCTCGACCTGTCGCATCCGCGCGTCCTGCAGATGGTTGTCGATTCGCTCCGCCATTGGGTCGAGGACATGCACGTCGACGGCTTCCGCTTCGACCTGGCGACGACCCTTGCCCGCGGCCCTGACGGCTTCGAGCCGGACGGCCCGTTCCTCGCCGCCGTACGCCAGGACCCGGTTCTGTCGCGGGTCAAGTTGATTGCTGAACCCTGGGACTTGGGTCCGGGCGGTTACCGGGTCGGCGGTTTTCCGCCCGGCTGGTCGGAGTGGAACGACAAATACCGCGATACGGTCCGAGCCTTCTGGAAGGGCGATGACGGCGTCCTCGGCGACATGGCCTCAGCCCTTACCGGCAGCAGCGACGTCTTCGCAACCCATGGCCGCCGCCCACGGGCCAGCGTCAATTTCGTCACCGCCCACGACGGTTTTACGCTGAGCGATCTGGTCGCCTACCGGAGAAAACACAACGACGCCAACGGCGAGAACAACCGCGACGGCACCGAAAATAACCGGTCCTGGAACTGCGGGGCCGAAGGGCCGACCGACGACCCGGACATCCGCACCCTCCGCCTGCGCCAGAAACGCAATTTCATGGCCACCCTGATGCTGTCGCAGGGCGTGCCGATGGTGACCGCCGGCGACGAGTTGGGGCGGACCCAGGGCGGAAACAACAACGCCTACTGCCAGGACAACGAGACCAGCTGGATCTATTGGAAGGGCCTCGATACCGACGACCGCGGTTTCCTCGATTTCGTACGCCGCTTAATCGCCCTCCGCCACGAGCACCCGGTGTTTCGCCGGCCGCGCTTCTTTCAGGGCCAACCGGTCAACGGCTCCGCGCTCAACGACATCACCTGGCTATCGCCTGAAGGCCGTCAGCTCAAGGATGACGAGTGGGACCTTCCCTACGCACGCTGTTTCGGTTTCCACCTGGGCGGCGATACCGGCACTTATCTCGGCCGCGACGGCCGAGACCTCGCCGACGACCGGTTCATCGTGTTGATGAACGCCCATAACGAGGCGGTGCCTTTCATTCTCCCCGAACCGTCATTTGGCGAAACGTGGCGGGAGGTATTCGACACTGCGCGGCCGGAGATACTCGACGAAACGCCGGTCTATCGCGCCCGTCAAACCTACCACCTTGAAGGCCATTCGATGGCCTTGCTGATCCGCGCTCAGGGAGACGAGGCGTGAGCAACGAAACGGCCGACCTGGAGCGGCTCGCTAGGCTCGCCGGAATCCACCTTCACTATTGGGACATCTTCGGCGAAGGCCACCGTACACCACCAGATACCCAGCGGGCCTTGTTGTCGGCCATGGGTTTCGAGGTGGATACCTCGGCCGCCGTGCGGGACAGCCTTCAGGCTCTTGAGGAAGCCGAACGCCGGCGCGTTCTCGCCTCCGTGAGTGCCCTTCGCCGCGACCGCCAGGCCCTGGCCGTCGCCGTCAACACGCCGGCGGCCGCCACCCTTTCCTGGGAACTGTCTCTGGAGAGCGGCGACACGGTGCGCGGTGAAAGCCGCCATGACGATCTCACCGGGGTTCCGGGCGACGGTCCCGGGTGCCTCCTGACGCTGCCGACCGACCTACCGGACGGTTACCACCGATTGCGCGTCGATACCGACAGCACCGCCGCCGAAGCCACCGTGATCGTGGCGCCGCCGGCCGCCTACCTGCCCGACTGGATGGGCGACGGCGAGCGTCGCTGGGGATTGGCATGCCACCTTTACGCCCTACGCTCGTCGGACGACTGGGGGATCGGCAACTTCTCCAGTCTCCAGCACCTCATGGCTACCGCCGACGGCTTCGGCGCCGCCGTCGTCGGCATCAATCCGTTGCATGCCCCGTTCGGCCGCCATCCGGATAGCGCCAGCCCGTATTCCCCGTCGAGCCGCCATTTCCTCAATCCGCTTTATATCGACGTCGCCCAGATCCCATTCCTCGACGCCTGCCCGGAAGCGCAGTCGATCCTCGGCGAAAACGCCTTCGCGGCCCAATTGAGCGCGGTGCAGCCGCTTCGGCATGTCGATTACAGCTCCGTATCGGCCCTCAAGCACCGGGTATTACGCGCCGCATACGAAGGGTTTTGCCGATTACCGGCGGACCACCTGCGGGCCTTCGACGACTTCCAGTCCTCCGGCGGCGACGCCCTCGCCCGTTTTTGCCTTTTCGAGGCCCTGCACGAGCATTTCGACGGAGGTCCCTGGAGCGCGTGGCCGGCCGCCTACCGGACTCCGTCAGGCCCCGCCGTCGATGCCTTTGCAGCCGAACAGGCCGAACGGGTCGGTTACCACGCCTTTCTGCAATGGCTGGCCGATCAGCAACTGGCCTCGGCGACCGGTGGCCGCAAGGCGTGCCTCTACCGTGATCTCGCCACCGGCGTCGATCCCAACGGCGCCGACGCCTGGGCCGATCCCGAGTCCATGGTTCGCGGCGTAACCTTCGGCGCGCCACCGGACGCCTTCAACGACCAGGGCCAGGATTGGGGCATGCCGCCGGCCAACCCCCATGTCATGAAAGGGAAAGCTTTCGCGCCTTTCGCCCGCCTGCTCAGGGCCAACATGCGCCACGCCGGCGCGCTCAGGATCGATCACGCCTTGGGCCTGATGCGCCTGTTTTGGGTCCCCGAGGGCGCCAAGCCGACGGAGGGCGCATACGTCTCCTACCCGCACGACGATCTGGCCGGCGTGCTCGCCCTGGAGAGCCACAGAAACCAATGCCTGATCGTCGGCGAGGACCTGGGCACCGTGCCCGATGAATTCCGCGCCTATATGGACCGCGAGAAGTTCCTGTCCTACCGGGTGTTCTATTTCGAGCGCTGGCCGGACGGCCTATTCAAACGCCCCGACGCCTATCCGCACCTGGCGCTGGCGACCGCGACGACCCATGACCTGCCGACCCTGGCCGGCTACTGGAGCGGCGACGATCTGATTTTGCGCGACCGCCTGGGGCTCAGCGGTGGAGAAGACCTCGGCGCCGTTGAAACGGCACGCGCGACCGAACGCGCGGTGTTGATCGCAGCACTCCGCGACCAGGGCCTGGCGGTCGACGGTCTCGCCGCTGACGACAGGGCACTGAAAACTCTGGTTACCGCCGTCCAGCGTTACCTGGCCCGCTCCAATGCGGCCCTGATGATGGTCAATCTGGACGATCTCCTGATGGAGCTCGAGCAGCTCAACTTGCCGGGAACGGTGGAGGAATACCCCAACTGGCGCCGACGCCTCGCCGTCGCCGTCGAGGATATGGCCGCCGATCCGGACGTCACCGATATTCTGCGGGTCGTCGCCGACGAGCGACCGGGCTAGGATCCGTTAGGTTCGATCTCCCAGATCCTCGACGCATAACGGTGGATCGTCTCGTCGCTGGAGAAACGACCCATGTTGGCGACGTTGAGGATGGCGCGTCGCGTCCACTCCTCGGGGTCTTGGTAAGCCTGGTCGACTCGCGCCTGGCACTCCAGGTAGGAAGCGAAATCGGCAAGCAGCAGGTAGTGGTCGCCGCCACGTAAGAGCGAATCGACGACGGCGCGGTAGCGGTAAGGATCATCCGCCGAGAAGTAACCCTCGCGGATCATGTCGAGGACTTGCCGCAGCTCCTCGTTGTCGTGGTAGTACTGGGTCGGATCGTACCCCCGCGACCTTAGGCTGTGGGCGCCCTCGGCGTCGAGACCGAAGATGAATATGTTCTCGGCTCCGACCTCGTCGTGAATTTCGATGTTGGCGCCGTCCATGGTGCCGATGGTCAGCGCCCCATTCAGTGCGAACTTCATGTTGCCAGTACCCGACGCCTCCGTGCCGGCCGTCGAGATCTGTTCGGATAGCTCGCTGCCCGGGATGATGACCTCGGCCAGCGACACGTTGTAGTTGGGGCAGAACACCACCTTGAGGTGCCCTTCGACGGCCGGATCGTGGTTGATGGTCTCGGCGACGTCGTTGATTAGGCGGATGATCAGCTTGGCCATGTCGTAACCGGAGGCCGCCTTGCCGGCGAAGACGACGGTTCGCGGCACGGCGTCTGCCGAAGGGTCTTCACGCAATCGGTTGTAGCGGGCGATGACCTGCAGAAGGTTCAAGAGCTGACGCTTGTATTCGTGGATTCGCTTGGCCTGGGTATCGAAGAGCATATCGGTCGACAGTTCGATGCCCTGGCGTCTTTCGATCATCGCCGCCAGGCGCTCCTTGTTGCTTTGTTTGACGGCGCGGAATGACTGACGGAAGCCGGAGTCGTCGGCGAACGGAACCAGGGCCTTCAATTGCGGCAAGTCGCGAATCCAATCGGAACCGATGGCCTCACTGATCAGGTCCGACAAACCGCGATTGGCCTGATGCAACCACAAGCGCGGTGTAATCCCGTTGGTCATATTGAGGAACTTGCCCGGATAGATGGCGTCGAACTCGGGAAACGTGGATTCGCGCAAGAGCTTGGTGTGCAGTTCAGCTACACCATTGACCTTGGTACCGCCGATAATGGCCAAATGCGCCATGCGGATCGTGCGGTTGAAGTCGTCGACCAGGGACAGACGGCCGAGCATGGCCGAATCGCCGGGATAAAGCCGGCGCACGTTCCTAAGGAATACATCATTGATCTCGAAAATGATCTCGAGATGCCTGGGCAGGATCCGCTCGAGCATGTCGATGGGCCAAGTCTCCATCGCTTCCGGAAGCAGCGTGTGGTTGGTGTAGGCGAAGGTCTTGGTCGCGATGTCCCAGGCCTCATCGAATGCCATCTTGTGTTCGTCGACGAAGATGCGCATCAGCTCGGGGATGGCCAACGCCGGATGGGTGTCGTTGAGCTGGATGACAGCCTTGTCGGGCAGGCCCGTGAGGTCGTCCTCGGTTCGCAGATAACGCGCGACAATGTCCTGGATCGAGGCGCTGACGAAGAAGTACTCCTGCTTCAGGCGCAGTTCCTGCCCGCGAGTATTCTTGTCGTTGGGATAGAGCACCTTCGTCAGGTTTTCGGAATCCGTTTTCTCGCGAACAGCTTCGGCATAGCGGCCCTGGTTGAAATGCTTGAGGTCGAATTCCTTCGGCGAACGCGCCGACCATAGGCGCAGGTTGCCGACCGTCTCGGTGCCGAACCCTGAGACCGGCACGTCGTAGGCCATGGCGCATACGTCTTCGGTGTCCACCCATTGGCATTCCTCTTCACCGGTCGGGTTGCGGAAACACAGGATGTGCCCGCCGAACCGGACGGGATAGAGGACACTCGCCCGCTCGACCTCCCATGGGTTGCCATAGCGCAGCCAGTTCTCCGGCTTCTCAACCTGCCGGCCCTCCTCTATGGATTGGGTGAACATGCCGTATTCGAAGCGAAGTCCGTAGCCGATCGCCGGGTAATCGTGGGTCGCCATCGAGTCCATAAAGCACGCGGCGAGGCGCCCGAGGCCGCCGTTGCCGATGGCCGCGTCGTATTCGCACTCGACCAGATCGGCGAGCGGTTGACCAAGTTCGGCGAGGGCCTGTTCGGTGACCTCATAGACGCCGAGATCGTGCAGCGATTTCTTCAGGTTGCGGCCGATCAGATATTCCATGGACAGGTAATAAACGCGCTTGACGTTCTTGTCGTAGCTGGCCCTGGCGGTGCGGATGTTGCGCTCTGAGAGCACGCAGCGGATCAGATGGGCAAGCGCGAAGAACCAATCTCGCGTCGAGGCGCGATTGGGGTTCATGCCGATGTCGTGAATGAGCGCGTTGACCAGCGCCGCCTTCAGAGTCTCGGCGCTGTCGAAGGAGTCACGGAGCCTGTCCTGCAGGCAGAGTTCCGTGAGGTCTTGTCTTACCCGCTCGTCCATCAGTGACTCATGGCGAGGGTTCTGTAGAGGTCATGATAGGATCGCGCGCCCACCTGCCAACTGTAGTCTTTTTGCATGGCGTTTTGTTGAAGGCCGCGCCACCAATCCGGATTTCCATACCATTGCCTGACCCGGCCAAGGGTCTCGAGAAAGTCGCCGGTTTCGGCCTTTTCGAAAACGAAACCGCATCCGTATTCGCGGTCGGAAGCATCGATCACCGTGTCGGCCAATCCACCGGTCCGCCGGACCACGGGCAAGGATCCGTAACGCATGGCGTAGAGTTGGGTCAAGCCGCAGGGTTCGAAGCGCGACGGCACCAGGATGGCGTCACTGCCGGCTTGAATCAGATGGGCGAACGCCTCGTTGTAGTCGATCTTCACGGCGACCTTGTCGGGCGCCGTTTCGGCGGCTTGACGGCACCGGCCTTCGAGGACCGGATCCCCCGTTCCCTGAATGACCAGTTGGAACCCCATGTCGAGGATACCCGGCAGCGCGTCGAGGATCAGGTCGACGCCTTTTTGTTCGACCAGCCGACCGACCAGCCCGAGCACCGGAGCATTGCCGTCCGTCGGCAACCCTAGGCATTCGAGAAGGACCTCCTTGCTTTTCTCCTTGCCGTTGAGGTCTTCCATTGAATAGGGGGCGGGAATCATCGGATCGGTCTCGGGATCCCAAACTTCATAGTCGACGCCGTTGAGAATGCCGACAAGGTCACCGTTCCGGTATTCGAGAACGCCTTCCATACCGCCGCCGAATTCCGGCGTCAGGATCTCCTCGGCGTAGGTGGAGCTGACCGTGGTGATCATGTCCGAATAGGTGATGCCGGCCTTGAGGTAGGAAAGCGCACCATAGTATTCAGCGCCCTCGATGCTGAAAACCCCGCTCTGCAGCCCGATCGGAGCCAGCACATCGGGTCCGAACAAACCCTGATAGTGGAGGTTGTGGATGGTGAACAAGGTCGGCGGCGTCTTGCCGCCCCATTGCGCCAGGTAGACCGGGATCAGTCCCGTCTGCCAGTCGTTGGCATGGATCACGTCCGGCGGCCAACCGACCATGGACCCGGCGAAACCGATCATCGCCGCGGCCCGGGCCAACAAGGCGAAACGCAGATGGTTGTCCGGCCAATCGAAGCCGTCGGGCCCGGTGTAGGGTTCGCCCAAGCGGTCGAACAGAACGGGATTGTCGAGCAACCAGACGCGTACATCGCTGTCCGGCATCCGTCCGGGGATCAGATAGGTCTGGCCGGTCCCGAGGAGATCGCCGAGGCGCACCCGCCGGCCGCGGCCCTCCATGCGGTCGAGGGTTTCCGGGTAGGCCGGTAGCAGTATCCGCACGTCCTCCCCCAGCTCGGCCAAGGCCTTCGGCAGCGCGAAGGCGACGTCGGCCAAACCGCCCGTTTTGACCAGCGGATAAGCCTCCGATGAGACGAACAAAATCTTCATGTTACGCGTCCTAAAGCTGACCGGTGACGCGGCCCGGCGCCCAGCCGTTGCCTCAGCCGTCAAGAATACCGGGACCGTGGATCAAAACGGCCGGTTCATCAACACCATTTTTGTGACGGTTTATCGGCAAGCGACGGCAACAGGAAACGATCGGCAATCCATGGCCGCTGGAACACGTCGGCAGGCGACGGCCGCCGGAACATCATGCTATATTCGGGTCCAGGTTAGACTGCTCCGGCGGGGAAATTGGACATGAATGATGCAGGCGCCCGAGCTTGGCCGACGAACGCCGACGGCACCACAGACTGGGAACGCGTGTTCGAGGACCCGAGCGACGGCCTGATCGTCCTCGCCTGCCGGTCCGAAACGCCTGACCAACTGAAGACAATGACCCTGATCATCCTTCGTCAGCTGTTCAAACGGAAAAACGATGACCACGGCGACGACAAGATAGCCGCCTACATCGACAGGATCATCCCCGACGATGCGCCGACGGATGCCCTGGACGACCTGCGCGCCGACGTGACTCGGCTTTTCCGGCGCATCAAGGATGACCGCATCAAGCTCGCCGCCGCCTATATCGAAAAGAAAATGGCGGCCGACGCGCCGGCGTCGGCCGACCCAGGGCCAGAGCGGCGGGCACCGGCGGGTGGCCAAGGCCTGCCTTCTGACTCCTGAAGAATGGGAACGGAAAGGACCCCTGTTCATGGGTTGTAACAGGATCGGACTAGGAATCGTGTAAATTCCCGGTAGAATACCCCCTGGGGTGCTAACCAGATAATCGAGGGGAACCACCGGAATGCGTTGGGTGATTTTGGCGATCGGCATGGCCGTCGCCGTGACCGGTTTCGATGCCGCAGCCGCCGGAAAAAAGAGTGACAGTGCGGGCCCTGCAAAAGACCCGACACACATCCAGATGATCCCCATGATGCTGCCCGTCGGCAAAACCTCGGCGCCGATGACCCTGTATTTGCAGGCGACCAAAAAGGACCGGGTCGAAAACATCTGCAAGCGCATGCCCAAGGTGCGCGACGCCCTGCTGCGCGTCCTGTTGCGCGACCCGATCCCGCTCAAGAAACGGAAGGCGCTGGTCAAGGCCACCGAAAAGAAGCTGCTCAATCCGCTCAACAAGGCGGTCGGCAGGAAGTACATCAAGCGCGTCTTCATCACGCCGGGCGCCGTCAAGATGGGTGCCGGCAAGATCCCGTCGCAACGTTTCGCCGTCATCGACGGCTGCCACAACATCCTGCGCTCCGAATTGGAGAAGCAACAGGCGGCGAAGGCGGCCGGCCAGTAGCGGCGGTCGACACCGAAACAGCCTCCTAACTTCGCGATTTCGTCGCGACGGTTCCGTTGTGTTTCGTCGCCACGCGCAACATCGCAGCGCCGGCGCGTGACCGGTGTCTCGGGACCAGCATCGACCCCGGGTCCGGTTTCCCGAAGGCCTCGGAACCATGCAATTCGTTCCTGGCACCCATGACAAAATCTCGATTCTCAGGTGACCGAATTTGCACTAGATATTCCTACGAAGAACAATGTGGCACGCGCCAATTGGTCTCCGACAACCTCAACCCATCGAAGAAAGAATACGACAATGTTGTTCGATGCCTTGCGCGCAGATCTGCGTCACTGGTGGAAAGTCCGTTCGACGATCCGCGAGTTGGACCGGCTCGACGATACCGAATTGAACGATCTGGGGATCGGCCGCTGGCGCATCCCGGAAATCGCCCGGCGGTCCACCCCTTAAAAAAAAGAACGAGGGGCAAGACCGGGTCTTGCCCCTCGCCGATGGTGGGAGGTTAAACGGTTCCGCCGAGTGAATCCTCCAGTTGCGCCAGTTCCTGGCCACCGGCCATCAGGTCCTGTAGCTCCTCCGGAGATATCTCGCCTTTCAACGCCGTGCCCAGGGTCTTACCGCGGTTCAGCACCGTAAAGCGGTCGCCGACGGCCAGCGCATGGCGCACGTTGTGGGTAATGAAGACGATCCCGATGCCCTGCTCGCGCACACGGTTGACCGTGGCCAGGACGTTCGACGTCTGGCGCACGCCGAGCGCACTGGTCGGCTCGTCGAGAATCAGCACTTTGGCCCCGAAGTAGACGGCCCGCGCGATGGCCACCGTCTGGCGTTCGCCGCCCGACAACGTGCCGACCGCTTGGTCCGGCCCGCGCAGGTTGATGCCCATCTTGCGCATTTCCTCGACCGTGATCTTGTTGGCGCTCTCCGTGTCGAAGCGTTTCAAGAGCCCACGCCCCTTGGTCGGCTCGCGCCCCATGAAGAAGTTGCGGGTCGCCGACATCAGCGGGATCATCGCCAGGTCCTGATAGACCGTGGCGATGCCGGCTTCCATGGAATCGCGCGGGCTGTCGAAACTCAACGGCTTGCCCTCGAAGAAGATCTCACCGGCCGACGGCTTGTGGACGCCGGACATGGTCTTGATGAAGGTCGACTTGCCGGCGCCGTTGTCGCCGAGGAGACAGTGGCATTCGGCCGGACGCACGCCGAAAGAGACGCCAGCCAGGGCGATGACGTTGCCGAAATGCTTTTCGATGTTTTCCATATGAATGATTGGCTCGGTCATATCAGCGCTCCCCGGTCACACGTTTGCGAATCATGTTGTTGAAGAGAACCGCGATCAGCAGCATGCCGCCCAGGAAAACCAGGTACCAGTCCTGGTCGATCTGGGTGTAGCTCAAGCCGATCAGCACCATGCCGAAGATGATGGCGCCGAAGAAGGCGCCGATCGCCGAACCGTAACCGCCGGTCAGCAGGCAACCGCCGATGACGGCCGCGATGATTGCCTCGAACTCCTTCTGGAAGCCGCGCCGGGCATCGGTCGAACCGCTGTCGAGCACGGTGATAATGGCGACCAGCGCCGCACAGCAGGCGGTCAGCATAAAGAGCCCCAGCTTGACGTTCTTGACCGGCACGCCGGAGTTCGAGGCCGCGTTGGCGTCGCCGCCGGAAGCGAAGATCCAGTTGCCCACAGGCGTTTTCAAAAGCACGTAGGTGGCGGCGATGGCGATGGCGATGAACCACAGGATCTCCACCGGGATGCCCTGGACTTTCGGCAAGCCGTTCTTGAACGTGTCGATCAGGCCCATGTTGGCCAAGGCGACGAAGACACCGGGGAAGGCGTCGCCACTGAAGATCGGCGCCAGGAAGTCACCCTCGACGGCCTTGCGGACACCGCGCAGTTGCGTCGAACCACCCGTCGCCCATTTCAGACCGACCAGGGACAGGCCCCGGAAAATGAACAGGAATGCCAGGGTGACGATGAACGAAGGAAGGCCCGTCCTGAGCACGATCTGGCCGTTGATAGCGCCGACGATGCCGGCGAAGACGAAGGTCGCCGGAATGGCGATGATTAGCGGGATACCGAAGGTGACGACACAGGCCCCGAAAAAGAGCCCGGCAAAGGCGATCATCGAGCCGACCGACAGGTCGAACTCGCCACCGATCATCAGGAGCGAAGCGCCAATTGCCAGGATCCCAAGTTGAGCTGCGGGCGACATGAAGTTCATGAAACCGGCCAGCGTGAACATCGCTTCATCAGCGGTGAACAAGAAGAAGACGAGTACCAGGATGACGCCGGCAATGGCGCCGAGTTCCGGCTTTTTCATCAATTGCGTCAGGAACGGTTCGTCCTTTATGCGCTCGTCTACCGTATCGGCGGAGACAGTCGACATGTTTACCTCCCCAAGTGGTGATGAGCGGGGCGGCGAATGCCGCCCCGCTTGGTTGTCAGGCTGTTAGCGGATGCCCTTGGCAGACAGTTCCACAACCTGGCCGGCTTTGTCAGCCGTAATTAGGTTGGGGCCCGACGGTACGTTGCCGCCCGGGATCAGGCCGTATTCCGCGTGCATCGCCAGGAAGACGACCGGCAGGCAACCCTGCAGGAACTGCTGCTGGTCGATGGCAAAGGCCGCATCACCGTTTTTCACGGAATCCAGGAAATTGGCTGACAGGTCGAAGGAGCCTACGGCCACCTCGCCCTTGCGGCCAACCGCCTTGACGGCGGCAACGGACGGTTCGCCGGCGAGCGATGCGCCGAGCGCCATTACCGTGTCGATTGAGCCGTCGGCGTCGAGCGCCGCCTTCACCTTAGCTTCGATCTCGGTGGGATCGTTGGTTGTCGGCAGAACGGTGACGTTGCCGCCAAAACCCTCCGCGAAACCGGCACAGCGGTCGTCGAGAGCCACGTTACCAACCTCATGGTTGACGCAGATCGCCTTCTTCTGGCCCATGGAGGCCATTTTCTCGCCCGCCGCCTTGCCGGCGACGAACTCTTCCTGACCGACGTGCAGGAGCGCGCCAAGGCCCTTCGAGACGTCGGATCCCGAGTTCATGGAGACGACCGCAATACCGGCGGCGACCGCCTTCTGGATCGACGGGCCGAGGGCGTCGGCGTCGGGAATGGAAACGACGATGCCGTCGGGCTCCTGGTTGACGGCCGCATCGATCAGCTGGCTCATCGCCACCATGTCGAAGGTCTCAGGCGCCCGGTAGGAAACCTTGGCGCCGGTGTCCTTGGCGCCGCGTTCGACGCCGTTCTTGACGACCGACCAGAACGGGTCACTCGCCTGGCCGTGACTGACGACGATGATCTCGGCCGCAAAGGCCGGTGCCGAAAAGGCGATGGCCGCCGCAGCGATAATCGATTTGATGGGTGATCTCATAAATCCCTCCCTAAGCTTGAACATGATCCCACCGGAACAGGTGGGTATGACAGTTCGGACGTTTGAACAGTTTTACCGTCCTGCATAGCACCTAAGCATAAATTGAAAAATATTGCAACCGGTTGCAAATTTTTTGCGATAAACTGTTCCATAGGCGCGGGTTTTCGGAGTATGGTTCCGGCAACAGGGTGGTTTAGAACGAAATAGTTAACCGACTCCCGGGGGTCGCAAGACATGACCGTCACGATCAAAGATGTCGCATCGCGTGCCAAGGTCTCGACGTCCGCCGTCTCGCGGACGTTCACCGAGGGCGCATCCGTTTCAGAAAAGATGCGAAAAAAAGTCGAAAAGGCGGCCAGGGAGCTTGGTTACACGCCGAATATTTTGGCGCGAAGCCTGACGACAAGACGCACGAAACTGATCGGTCTGGTCTCGAACAACTTCGATAACCCATTGTTTGTTCAGGTCTTTGACTTGTTCACACGCCGGCTACAGTTGCGCGGGCTGAGGCCCTTGCTGGTCAATCTCACCAGCGAAGTCGACCCGCAAAACTCGTTGAAAATGTTGCAACAATACTCCGTCGACGGCGTGATCTTGACCACCTCGGAATTGCCGGTCGCCTTCTCCCAGGCGTTCAAGGAGGCGGGCATTCCGATCGTCCATGCTTTCGCGCGCTTGAGCGGATCCCCGAACGCCCATTCTGTCAGCATCGATGACCGTCACTGTGGAGGCATGGTCGCGAGACTGCTCGTTGAAAACGGTTACAAAAATATCGCCTTTTTGGGCGGTCCGGAGGAGGCTTCCGTGACCCGGGATCGGCTTGGCGGGTTCTTGGAGGAAGCCGCCCGGCACAATAGGGTCCGCGCCGACCATAGTTTTGCCGGCACCCATTCCTTCGAAGCCGGACGCACCGAAATGCTGCGGCTGCTGAAAAGACCACCGGCGGAAGCCTACTTCTGCGGCGACGACGTCCTGGCGATCGGTGCCATCAGCGCCATACGGTCGAGCGGTCTCAGGGTGCCCGACGATATCGGGATCGTCGGCCTCGACGATATGGAAATGGCGGCCTGGGACAACATCAACCTGACCACCGTGCGCCAACCCATCCAGCGGATCGTCGAGGGGACAATCGAACTGATCGTGACCATGCTCGAAGACCCGGACTACCAACCCGAATCCCGTCTGTTCCCGTGCGAAATAGTCGAACGGGGAACGTTGAAGCGCCTGCGATAACCGCCGAACAGCAGCCGTTCGCCACTGGCCAAGAGGAACCTGCCATGACCATACCTCCGCTTCCCCCCGCAGAGCGCCGTTTGCGGCTCGGCATGGTCGGCGGCGGCCGCGGTGCCTTGATCGGTGAGGCCCATGCCAATGGCGCACGGCTCTCCAATCGCTGGGAGATCGTCGCCGGTGCCCTGTCATCGGACCCGGATCGGGCCCGCGCCTCGGGGCGTGATTGGCCCTTGGATCCCGATCGCACCTATGCCGACTACCGCGAGATGGCCCGGACCGAAGCGGCCCGCGAAGACGGCATCGAAGCGGTGGCCATCGTCACGCCGAACCACTTGCGTGCCCCAGTGGCACTGGCGTTCATGGTCCAGGGGATCGACGTGATCTCTGACAAACCGGTGACGGCGACGCTCGAAGAGGCCGAGGCTCTGGTCGCGGCACAGGAGCGCTTCAGCGTTGTCTTCGGCGTCACCTACCCCTATGCCAGCCATGCCATGGCACGCCAGGCCCGGGAGATGGTCCGGGCCGGGGATTTGGGCGAGCTGCGCCAGGTGCATGTGGAGTGCTTCCAGGAATGGGCGATCGACGTCGGTGATGGCGGCCCGGACACAGGCTGGCGCCTTGACCCGGCGAAAAGCGGCGCCAGCCTGACGGTGGCCGACATCGGCACCCACGCCGAACACCTGGCGCGGTTCGTGACCGGTTTGGAGATCGAATCCCTGAGGGCGGAATTCCACGTCAGCGGTGCCCCGAAGGCGCTCGAGGATGCGGCTTTCATGCAGCTCCGGATGAGCGGCGGCGTGCCGGGCACGCTGATGGTCAGCCAGGCGATGGCGGGAACCCAGTGCGGTTTGCGGATCCGTGTCGCCGGCACCAAAGCGTCGCTCGAATGGCAGCAGGAGAACCCGGAATTTCTCACTTACCGGCCGGTCGGTGCGCCGCCGCAAGTCCTATCGCGCGGCCACGGGTCCGGCATCTACCCCGCCGTCGAGAGGCTTCTGAGGATGCGCCGCGGCCATCCGGAAGCCCTCAGCGATGCCTGGGCCAACCTTTACCTCGAATTCGCCGTCGCCATAGACGCGCGCCGCAACGGCCGGGCCCTGCCTGACGGCATGGTGGCGTATCCCACCTTGGCGGAGGGCGTAAAGGGCATGCGTTTTATCGATGCTGCCATCCGCTCGAACGAAACTGACAGCTGGGAGGAAATCGACTCTGCTCCGGCGACCACCTCCCCTACTCGACCCTGACCCGGCCGCCTGGATAGTAGGTGTTCAGCTATCGCCTGAACGTTTCGTCCCGCTCCCACGAATTGGGGTCGCTAGGGAAACGCCGTCGCGTACCTTCCACATCGCATAAAGAGCAATCGCAAGGTCCGCTGCGTAAGAGTCACCGCAACGGCCTGGAGTCCACGCAAGGACCTGCCCAGGATAGGTCTTCTATTCGGAACCAGTTGCGGAACCGGGCGAAATGACACGCTAAGTGCTGACCGGGTCGGCAGGGTCGCTGTGATCGCTCAGGTGACACCGAAATCGGTGTCGCGAAAAGTCGGGAGCATTCCAGGTGCGGAGGTCATCGCCAAGGACGGCTTTTTCGATGTTCGCCGTCGCATCGGACAATTCGGAAACGGCGCAAAGTCTCCCCTCCGGTTCCAGCCGGGCAATCAGTTCCGCAGCCATGCCTTCGAGTACGATCCGGATGTCGTAGGTCTCCTTCATGTCGTCCGGCGCGATGGTGCTGACGACGACGCCCTTCTTCGGGTGGATTTCCATCAGGGCTTCCTGCTGCAGGCGGACGATCGCCTCGTGTACCGGTGTCTGGCTCATGCCGAGACGGCTGGCGATCTCCTACCCGGAGCCCTGGTACCCGGGCGGCAATTCGTTTTCAGAATGGCGTGCTTCAAGGTCGTATAGGCGCTCTCAAACAGCGTTGCCTTACGTTCCGATCCGTCCATATCGTCGGTATTCCCCCAGGATTAGCGCTGTATAGAACTAAGTACCGTTCATCATCAGCGCTACAGTCGAGTTTCGACAGGTGTTTTGCGCAACAGGGACGGCCGGCGGGCCGATCCGGTCACCAGGGGCTCGTAATTCCGGAATTTTCCTCTACAACTAGGCGGCCCGGTGGTCGGCCGGGGCGATGGATTGACGTTTTCTCGGGGGAGATGCAGAAAAATGAGCGACCGGATCGATATCATCTACACCAAGGTTGACGAGGCGCCGGAACTGGCCAGCGGCTCGTTCCTGCCGATCATCCGTGCCTTCACCGGCCCGGCCGACATCAACGTCGGCACCAAGGACATATCGCTCGCCGGACGCATCATTTCGCAGTTTCCCGACCGCCTGACCGCGGAGCAGGCGCAGCCGGACGACCTGGCCGAGCTCGGCGAACTGGTCAAGACGCCGGAAGCCAACGTTATCAAACTGCCCAACATCTCGGCCTCGATCCCACAGCTGAAAGCAGCCATCAAGGAACTGCAGAGCCAAGGATACGCGCTCCCCGACTATCCGGAAGATCCCGCCGATGACGCCGAGCGCGCCATCCAGGCCAAATACGACGCGGTCAAGGGCAGTGCGGTCAATCCGATCCTGCGCGAGGGCAACTCGGACCGCCGCGCGCCCAACGCCGTCAAGGAATTTGCCAAGAAGAACCCGCACCGCATGGGCGCCTGGGCTGCCAACTCGAAGACCCACGTCGCCTCCATGTCAGGCGGCGACTTCTTCTCCAACGAGAAGTCGACGACCATCACCGAGGCCCAGGCCGGCGACGCGCGGATCGAGTTTGACGCCGGCGACGGGTCGGTCACGGTCCTGAAGGAGAAGACGCCCTTGCAGCCGGGCGAGGCGGTCGACGCCACCTTCATGAGCGCCAAAGCGCTCAGGGCGTTCCTTGCCGAGCAGGTGGCCGACGCCAAAGCCCAAGGTGTTCTCTTCTCCCTTCACATGAAGGCGACCATGATGAAGGTCTCGGATCCGATCGTTTTCGGCCATGCGGTCTCGGTATTCCTGGCCGACGTTTTCGACAAACACGGCGAGACGCTGGCCGCCATCGGCGTCGACCCCAACAACGGCATCGGCGACCTGGAAGCCAAGATCCAGGCCCTCCCCGATGACCAGCGTACCGCCATCGAGGCCGACATCGAGGCCTGCATGGAGTCCGGGCCGGACATGTACATGGTCAATTCCGATCGCGGCATCACCAACCTGCATGTGCCCTCAGACGTCATCATCGACGCCTCCATGCCGGCCCTGATCCGCGGCGGCGGCAAGGGCTGGGGGCCAGACGGCGCCGAGCACGACACCAAGTGCGTCATCCCCGACAACAGCTATGCGCCGGTCTATGCGGCGGCCATCGATTTCTGCAAGGAAAACGGCGCCTTCGATCCGTCCGAGATGGGCACCATCCCCAACGTCGGCCTGATGGCCCAGAAGGCCGAGGAATACGGGTCCCATCCGCAGACCTTCACTGCACCGGCTGACGGAACCATGCGGGTCGTCGACGCCGCCGGGAACGCCATCCACGAGCACGCTGTCGAGGCGGGCGACATCTGGCGCATGTGCATGGTCAAGGACGCGCCAATCCAGAACTGGGTCGGTCTCGCCGTCAGCCGTGCCCGGGCAACAGGGGCGCCGGTCGTGTTCTGGCTCAACGAGTACCGCGCCCACGATGCGCAATTGATCAAGAAGGTCGAGGCCTACCTGCCGGACCACGACACGGACGGTCTCGAAATCCACGTCAAGGCGCCGAAGGAGGCGACGGAATTCTCATTGGCGCGAATGAAACGCGGCGAGGACACCATCTCGGCGACCGGCAACGTGCTCCGCGACTACCTGACCGACCTCTTCCCCATCCTCGAGGTCGGTACCAGCGCCAAAATGCTGTCGATCGTGCCGCTGATGAACGGCGGCGGGCTGTTCGAGACCGGGGCCGGCGGCTCGGCGCCGAAACACGTTCAGCAGATGATGGAGGAAGGTCACCTGCGCTGGGACTCGCTTGGCGAGTTTTGCGCGCTCGGTGCGTCCCTCGAACACCTGGCCGGGCGCACAGGCAACGCCAAGGCCGGCGTTCTCGCCGACGCCCTCGATCAGGCCATCGGCGAGTTGCTCGACAACAACAAGTCGCCGAGCCGCACGGTCGGCGAGATCGACAACCGGGGCAGCCACTTCTACCTGGCGCTTTACTGGGCCCAAGCCCTCGCCGCCCAGGACGACGATGCCGGGCTGAAGGCCCACTTCCAGCCGGTGGCGGCGCAAATGGCCGACAACGAGAGCACGATCGCGGCCGAACTGGACGCGGCGCAGGGGTCTCCGGTCGACCTCGGCGGCTATTACCGCCCCGATGCGACCAAGTACACGGCGGCCATGCGCCCGAGCGCGACGCTGAACGGAATCATCGGTTAGTCCGGACGACGGCGGACGACCAAAACGTCTGCCTCGGAATAAAGGGGGCCCCGGCGGCACCATGCCGGTGCCCCGTCGTTCGGACCACCGCATTCCCGACCGAAGCCGCGGCGAGCCCGCGACCGTGACGCTCGCCGTAGGCGTTCACGAACGGTTGATCATGCGAGCAACAAAAGTGTCATAAACCGGCAATACAATTGTATGGGCTTGGCATATGGTTTTTGTTGGAGGACAGGGAAATGTCATACCAGGAAATCAGAAATGCTAACCTGATCACGCTGAATTCAGGATTCGGCATTCTTGACGAAGGGCGGCATAGGGGCCCGAGCCTGCTCGAACGGATCGACTCCATGATGATCAATGGCAGGATCAGCCGGTCCGCTGCCGATAACCGGCCGTGGCGGCGCATTTTCGGCTTGGGTTGATAACGCCGCGCGGTTAAGCCGGTTCCCTGAACGCGTCCTGGCTCCTGTAACGGCCTTGCGGGAACCGGGAGACGGTGACCACGTGATTGACCGTTTCGCCATCATCGGACAACGGTAGCCTGAGGACGACCTGGAACTTTTCGGGCCGCCCGGGTGTTTTCAGGAGGATGGTGAAGGCGCGCGGTGCCCGGGCTTTGGTCACGGTCCGGATGCTGTCGACGACAGCCGTTCCCAATTCCGGCGGCTCGATCTCGGAGACCCGGCAATTGGTCGCTTCCTGATCATGGATGTCGACGAAGCCCGTTCCCCAGAACCGGACCAGGTAATCGTCCCACCCGGCGATCATGTCGGTGACATGCGTGGTCACCAGAAGACGCGGCGGGATCTTGATGAGTTCGAACTCCGACCACGACGGCATTGGGCGTTCTCCGGCGAGTCCGTTCCAGTAGGCCAGTACGCCCGACAATTCCTCGTCAAGGTCCTCTAAGCCCAAGGGAGAGAATTGCAGGTCCATCAATGGTCTCCGCAAGCGCATCGTACTGCCGGACAAAGGACCCTCAATCGTCGCTGATCGCAACATTATTGGCCTTAGTGTTGCCCATGAACTTGGCCCAGGCGCTGCTGCGGTAACGCCGTACCGCCGGGATCTGGCTGATGATCGTCAAAGCGATGATGGTCAGCAATCCGATGCACCAGGGCCGGGTGAAGAACTCGGTGACGTCGCCGCCGGCGACCATCAGGCCGCGGCGCAGGTTCTCGTCGGCCATCGGGCCGAGGATGACGCCGATGACCAGGGGCGCGATGGGGTACTCCATCTCGGTCAGGAAGTAGGCGGCGATGCCGACGATGACCATCAGGTAGAGATTGACGATCTGCAGGCCGAGGGAATAGGAGCCGAGGACGCAGAGCACACCGATGATCGGCATGAACAGCGCCGGCGGGATGCGCAGCACCTTGACCACCTGGCGGGCCAGGATCATGCCGCTCATCCACATGGCGATGGCCGCCAGCAACAGGATCGCCGTGAAGCTCATGATGAAACCCGGGTGCTCGAACTCGATCATCGGCCCCGGCGTCACGTTGTGCAGCATCAGGGCGCCCAAAAGCATGGCGGCCGGCGGACTGCCCGGGATGCCGAGCGTCAGCAGCGGAATGAGGGCGCCGCCGATGCAGGCGTTGTTGGCGCACTCCGTCGACACCACCGCCTCGACCTCGCCCTTGCCGTAGGTCTCCGGATGGCTCGACGTGTTCTTGGCGACGCCGTAGCTGACCCAGCCGGCGATATCCTCGCCGATGCCCGGGATCGAGCCGATGAAGACGCCGATCGAGGACGAGCGCAGGATGTGATGCAGGTTGCGCCCGATGGTCTTCAGTTCCGGCAGGATGCGCTTCAGACCCATCGGCTTCTCGATGCCGAGGCGGTGGCCCAGGACCTTGATGATCTGGGGAATGCCGAAGGCGCCGATCAACACCGGGACGACGGCGATACCGCCCTGCAGGTCCGGGAAATCCTGGGTGTAGCGCGGGAACGTCTGCAGTTGCTCCTGACCGATGGTCGACAGCCACAGGCCGATCAATCCCGCGATCCAGCCTTTATATACGAGATCCTTGCTGGTCAGGGTGCCGCTGATGATGATGCCGAACATGGCCAGCCAGAACTTCTCGAAGGTGGTGAAGTTGAGGGCCAGGTCGATGATCACCGGCGCCACCAGGACCAGGCAGAGAAGCCCGAAGACGGTGCCGATCAGGGACGCCGTCGTCGTCATGCCAAGGGCCCGGCCGCCCTCCCCCTTGAGCGCCAGGGGATAACCGTCGACCGCCGTCGCCGCCGCCGCCGCCGTGCCGGGGATGTTGAGCAGGATCGAAGAATAGGAGCCGCCGTAGACGGCGCCGACGTAGATGGCCAAGAGCGCGATGAAGGCGGTGTTGTGGTCGATGCCGTAGGTGAGTGTCGTCAAAAGCGCGACACCGAGGGTGGCGGTGAGGCCCGGCATGGCGCCGAAGACGATGCCGAGAATGGTCGAGCCGAACAGGATCAGCATGTTGGTGACGGTGATCAGCGCCGCCAGGTGGCCGCCGAACTCGCTGATGCGGGTTCCCACGAAACCGGTGAAACTGGCGATGAGACCGTAGAATTCCATGATCTTCCTCGCGTCCCAGCCGTTCAGAAGACCAGGTAGCGGATCTGGTGCATCAATTCCACCGCAGCCCCCTCGTAGGGCAGCGGGACCAGCAGCCCGAAGCGAAACACCGGCACCAGGATCAACGGTGTCGCCCAGGACAGAATCAGGCAGGTGCGGTACTTGCGGCGGCTCTCGCGGTCGCCCGCCAGATGCCGCCACAGCCAGATCATGTAGCCGATCGCCAGCGCCAGAAGCGCGATATCGATGGCGTATTTGGCGACCGCCTTGACCGGCTCGTCGAGCCCGAAAACCACAAGCACCAGAACCCCGGCGCCGGCGGCGAGATAGGTCGCCATGGAGACGCGGATAACCGACGCCTTCTCGACATGGAACGACACCGTGAAAACGGTGAGGAACAACAGCGTGCCGACGAAAAAGTCGACGTTGGGTACGAAGATATAAACGAGTACGCAAAACAGGATGGCGATGATGACGAAGCGCACGGCCAGATCGCTCGAGCGCACGGCCTGCATCGGCGATGCGCCGTCATCGGCACCGACTCGTCGGCGGCTCGAGGACACGACAAGGACGGCAAGGGCCGCCAGGAGAACCAGCGACACCACGGTGAGCGGCACGACGGCGAGCGGATCGGTCCAACTGAAGATCTGCGCCTGCGACGGATCGGCCAACCACTTGGCCTCTTCGAGCCCGGCCGCAATCTTCTTTTCGATATTGGCGATCAGATACCAAAGACCGGCGCCGCTGGCGACGACCAGGGCGAAGGTCATCAGCGTGCCGACCGGCGTCAACTTGAACGAACCGACGCCGGCATCCTGGAACTCGACGAAATCCCGATGGCCCTGACGCAATATGGCATTGACGGTCAGGATGATCGACAACAAGAGGAGCAGCGTGAGGACGACGGCCGGAAAGATCCAGGGAGAGACGTACCAGACGTTTTCGACGCCGCCGTAGGTTTCCTTGAACGGCATGAAGATGAAGGTGATCGAGAGGAACCAAAGGCAAAACGCGATCAGCATCACGCCTGTCTTGAAATCCGCTTTGCGAAGTCTGTCCGTTTCCATGACCGTTTTGGAACCCTATCGGACCAACAGCGGTATCCGTTCTCTCGACCAACGCCGGACGGCGTGAGTGTATCAGAGAGGAATGGAAGCAAGGGTTGGTTGTTACAGTCGGGTGCCAACCCTTGCTTCCCAGGGAGGAACCATTTCCAGAGAAACGGTTCGGGCCGTTGCTTACGGTTTCGGAATACCGAATTTCTCAGGGTTGAACTTCGCCGCACCCAATTCCCAAAGCTTCCACGTGAATTGGGATTCAAGCGAATTGAAGACGTCCTGCGCGTCCTTGCCGTATTTGCCGGAAAGCACATAGTACTTGGAATCGGCAAACTTCTTCAGGGCGTCGCTGGCCATGGCCTTTTCGAAGGCGACGCCGAGGGCCTTCTTGGCATCCGCCGGCGCGTCGTTGCGGACGGCGAAGCCGATGGCCTGCATGATCGGCAGGAAGTTGCTCAGTTTCGGATAGTCACCGAAAGCGGACGGGATGGTGCCGTGGCCGTCGACGGTGAAGGCGTCGGGAACCAGAACCGCCAAGGGAACGAATTTTCCGCCCTTGATCAGCTGTTGCTGTTCGGCGACGGAGGTGACGACGACGCTCATTTCGCCTGTCAGCGCCGCATTCTGACACGGTGCCGAACCCTTATAGGGGACGAAATGGAACTTGGCGCCGGTACCGTCCTCGACGGCCAGCAGGTTCAGGTGGTGGATCGAGCCGGCGCCGCTGGCACATGCTTTGATCTTGCCGGGATCGGCCTTCGCCTTTTCAACCAATTCCTTAAAGGATTTGATGCCCGTACTGGGAATGACCGAGATGACGTCCGGAGAGCCGCCGACGATGAACGGATGCCAGACGTCCGTGAAGCGGTCGGTGAAACCACCCTGGACGGCCGACGTGACGTTCGACTCGGAAAGTCCGACCAGCGTGTAGCCGTCGGCTGCCTGTTTCTTGACGTAGTTCGTGCCGATGGAACCGGCAACGCCGCCCGTCTTGTTGATGACGTTGACGTTGACGCCGAGATGTTTGGCCATCTCACCCATGATCGTCCGGTTGCAGACGTCTGTTCCACCACCGGCGCCCCACACCACCGCATCGGTAATGTCGCGTGCCGGGTATTTGTCGGCAGCCATCGCCCCTGTCGCGGCGAATAGGCCAGCCAACACGATACTGATGAGTTTCTTCATGATAGCGCCTCCAATCGCAAGGTTTCGTTCTCAACGACGACCCCGCAAAACCGACCAGCACCGCCGCCAAGGGTCCGCAACGTCGACTCCCGATTTGTTCTGATCTTTGTTGACCGCTGTTGTTTCCGCCCCGGCGGGCGGAGCGGGGGAGCGTGTTACGATGCTCTTATTGTATACGTTAATGGATTTGTTTTGCAATACTTAAATTTCTTCGTTAAAGTATCCTTAGGAAAGCAACCCTTCTCCCATAGGACGTACTGAGAAAAATAGCTTGTTTTCGAGGGGCTTGGCCCCGCTTGAGATTGGCTGCCATGATTGATCTCGACGACATCTCTACCCTTGGCCGTGAACTGTCACGGCCCGAATGCGTGCTGGCAACGGAAAACGGACGGGTCTACGCGGCCGACTGGAGGGGCGGTGCGACGATCCTCGAACCGGACGGCAGCCAATGGAGTCTGTTGGCCCGCGACGGCGGTATCCGGGTCAAACCCAATGGCATCACCCTGATGGCCGACGGCTCGATTTTGCTTTGTCATCTCGGTGACGACGAAGGTGGCGTCTTTCGCCTTTATGAAGACGGCAGGCTGGAGCCGTTCCTGACGGACGTCGACGGGACCGCATTGCCGCCGACGAACTACGCCCACCTCGACCGCCAGGGCCGGGCCTGGGTGACCGTCAGTACGCGTCTGGTGCCCCGTGCCCGGGGTTATCGTCACGACAACGCCGATGGTTTCGTCGTTCTCGTCGATGGCAATGGCGCACGCATCGTCGCCGACGGCCTCGGATACACCAACGAGTGTATCGTCCACCCGGACGGGCAGCGCCTGTTCGTAAACGAGACCTTCCGAAGGCGTACGACAGCCTTCGAGATTGCCGACAACGGTGACCTCAAACGTAAGTCGACGGTTGCCGAGTTCGGTGCCGGCACGTTTCCCGATGGCCTTGCCTTCGATGCCGACGGCGACATGTGGATCACCAGCATCGTCAGTAACCGGGTTTTACGTGTCGCCCCGGACGGTACGCAGAGTATCGTCATCGAGGATCGCGACGACGACCATGTCGACTGGGTCGAGCGCGCGTTCCAGGAAGGGACCATGGGGCGGCCTCACCTGGACGACGTCAAGAGCGCGCGGCTCGCCAACATATCAAGCCTCGCCTTCGGGGGTGCGGGCCTGCGCACGGCTTATCTGGGATGCCTTCTCAGCGATCGAATCTACTCGTTCCCCTGCCCGCGCGCCGGTTTTCCGCCGCCCCATTGGCGGTTCACGGGCCCCCGGCGCGGTTCGGCACTTTAGGAAAGATCGGATCGATGAACGTTCAACGCCCTTTCACCATTGCCGTGCTGTCCGGCGACGGCATCGGACCGGAGATCATGGCACCGACACTCGACCTGCTCGGCGAAGTCGCACATCGCATTGGCGGTTTTTCCCTTCGGTTCGACGACGTGCCGGCCGGGGCCGGTCTTTACCGCGACAACGGCACCGCCTTTCCGGAAACGTCCAAAGCCCGTGCCCGCTCGGCCGACGCGATCTTGCTGGCCGCCATGGGGCTTCCGGACGTCCGCTACCCCGACGGCACGGAGATTTCACCGCAATTGGATCTTCGCGTGGAACTCGATCTTTACGCCGGCATCCGTCCGGTCCGGCTGATACCCGGCCTTGACCTGCCTTTGGCGGACCCCAGGGCCAAAGGAATCGATTTGGTTCTGGTTCGCGAATCAACGGAAGGGCTATTCGCCTCGCATGGCAAAGGCCGGGTCGAGAACGACAGCACCGCCACCGACACCATGGTCATCACCCGCAAGGCCTCGGAAAGGCTATTCGACTACGCCTTCAAGCTGGCCCGTCGGCGCAAGAACAAGGGCCGGCCGGGGCGTGTCACCTGCGTCGACAAGGCCAACGTATTCACCTCCTTCGCCTTTTTCCGCAAGGTCTTCGGTGAAATGGCCGCCGGGTACGACAACATCGAAGCCGACTACAGCTACGTCGACGCCATGGCGCTAAATCTGGTCCGCCAACCCTGGGGCTTCGATGTGTTGGTCACCGAGAACATGTTCGGCGATATCCTGTCCGACCTCGGCGCCGCGTTGATGGGCGGCATGGGCATGGCGCCCTCGGCCGACGTCGGCGACGATCACGCGGTTTTCCAGCCCTGTCACGGCAGCGCGCCGGATATCGCCGGGACCGGCAAGGCCAATCCTACCGCCATGTTCCTGTCCGCCGCCATGATGTTAGAATGGCTCGGCGAAACACGCGAAAACGCGGATTGCATCAGGGGCGGCGAAATGATCCGAGGTGCTGTCGATCAAGCCTTTGCGGCCGGCGATCTGGTGCCTACCGAGCTGGGGGGAGACGCCGGCCTCGATCGAATCACGGATGCCGTTTTCGGTGCGCTTGGTGCAGCGACAACACCGTCAGCGGCGGTATCGGCGTAACAGAAGAAGAGTTAGAGAATGAGCGGTAGATTACGGGTGGCCACCGCCGGATGCGGCTATTTCAGCCAATTTCACTACAACGGTTGGAAACGCATGGCCGACGCCGGGGAGATCGAACTGGTTGCCATCTGCAATCGAACCCGCGACAAGGCAGAAGAGTTCGCCGAGGTCTACGGCATTCCCGAGGTGTTCGAAGATTTCGAGATGATGCTCGACTCCGTTGATGTCGATCTCGTCGACGTCATCACCCCGCCGGAAACCCATTCTGCCAAAATCCGTGCCGCCGTCGAACGGAGCGTGGCGGCCATCTGCCAGAAACCCTTCACACCCAGCCTTGGCGAAGCGGAAAGCCTGGTCGCCGACATCACAGCCGACGGCGGCCGCGTGTTCGTCCACGAGGATTTCCGCTTCCAGCCCTGGTATCCGAAACTCAAGTCGCTCATCGACGAGGGTGTTATCGGCGACCCCTACGAGATCCATTTTTGGCTCAGGCCCGGTGACGGCCAGGGCCCGGAAGCCTATCTGGACCGGCAGCCCTACTTCCAGAAGATGCCCCGCTTCCTGGTCTTCGAGACGGCGATCCACCTGATCGACACATTCCGCTACATGTTCGGCGAGGTTGCGTCCGTCTATGCCGACTTGAAGCGCCTCAACCCGGCAATCGCCGGCGAGGACGCCGCCATTATCCTATTCAATTTCGAAAACGGCCGGCGAGGCGTGTTCGACGGCAACCGCTTGGCCGATCACGCTGCCGAGGACCGTCGCCTGGCCATGGGCGAGATGCGCATCGAAGGATCGGGCGGCACATTGACGCTCAATGGATATGGGACCATCCGGCTGCGCCGTTTCGGCAGCAACTCGGAGGACGAGGCCCCCTTTGACTGGAACGACACCGATTATGCCGGCGATTGCGTCTATCTGACCAACCGGCATATCGTCGAACATCTGCGACGCGGTACGCCGGTCGTCAACACGGCGGCACAATACCTTACGAACCTGCGTATCAAGGAAGCCGTGTACAGATCCTCGGAAACCGGGTCCAGGGTTGACCTGGAGGCCGTTGGCCCATAGACCCGAAGAATTGGGGAAAGTTGGATAACGGCGACGGAAACGGCGATGCCTGAACAAGCTATTAAACCAATGCAGAAGGGGGCCCGCGAGTCTTACGCGGAGCGCGCCTACCGTGATCTGAAGAAACGCGTCCTCGACAACGAGCTCGCTGTCGGTCAGCACTACATGGAAAAGGAAATCGCTGAATTCCTGGACATGAGCAGGACGCCGACCCGCGAGGCCCTGCTGCGTCTCGCCAACGAGGGCCTTGTCGAAATCTGGCCGCGCCACGGCATGCGCATCAAGCCGATCTCGATCCGGGATATGCGTGAGATCTACGAGATCCTGACCGCATTGGAATCGGCGGCCGCGGCGTTGGCCGCCGCCCGCAACCTGGATACCGACCAGATCGGCCGTCTCCGCCAAACCATCAACGACATGCAAACCGCCCTCGAGGCGGATGACCTGGCGGCCTGGGCGGCGGCCGACGAGAGCTTCCATCGCCTGCTCGTCGAATTCAGCGACAATGAGCGCCTGGTCGCCCTGACCGATACGTTCATCGACCAATCGCACCGCGTGCGCATATTGACCCTGCGGCTACGCCCCAAGCCGACGACATCGATCGACGACCACCGGGCCGTCCTCGAGGCCATCGAGCGCGGCGACGCGAGCGCCGCCCAACGCCTGCACAGCGCGCATCGGGAAAAAACCGGGCGCATGCTGATCGAAATCCTGGAGACCCACGGGCTGACCCAGGTCTAGGGCCTCTTGCCTTGGTTGGCATTCGCTGAGATCGGCACGTCGCCGGCATCCGGCTCTTTCGACGCGGTCGCAAAGCCTAGTCCGGCGCGATCGTCCTCTCCGCCGGAAACGCGATGACGACCGAGGTTCCGAGGCCATCCTTGCTGTCAATGGCCAGGCTGCCGCCGTGCAGTTCCATCAGGGACTTGCAGATCGGCAATCCCAAGCCGGTGCCACCGTGCTTGCCGCGGACCTTGTTGACGGCGACCTGGGAAAAGGGAAGCAGGATCTTCGATATGTCTTCTTTCGCGATTCCGACGCCGGTGTCGGTGATGGCGATCTGGATACCGGAGCCCGGGCGGACGTAGGCGCCGACCGTCACCCGGCCGCCCGGCGGCGTGAACTTGATGGCATTCGACACCAGGTTGAGAATAATCTGCGCGACGTGACGCTGATCGGCGCGTAGCATCGGAAAGTGTTCCGGGACGACGGCTTGCAGCCGGATATTGCCGTCGCGCGCGTTGGCAGTCAGCATGGCCAGGCATTCGTTGACGATCTCGGCGATTTCGATTTCGCTTTCATCGACGGTGGCTTCTCCGGCTTCGATCTTCGAGAGATCGAGGATGTCATTGATGATTGCCAGCAGATGCTGGCCGGAGCGCTCGATCCCCTGGGCGTAATCCGCGTAGCGGTCGTCGCCGAGCGGCCCCCAGGTCTTTCGGTTCATCATGTCCGAGAACCCGATGATCGAATTCAACGGCGAGCGCAGCTCGTGGCTCATGTTGGCGAGGAACACCGACTTCGCGCGGCTGGCGCGGTCGGCGCTGAAAAGCGCGTGCGCGTATTCCTTTTCGGCTTGGTCGCGTTGCCGGCTGACCGCCGCCACGCCCTGCACCATCCGATTGAAGGCGGCGCCCAGCTCCTGGAACCCCGCCGGTGCACTGCTGGCAACGGCGGGGACCTGCGTGTCCAGGTTGCCCTTGGCGATATCCTGAGCGGCGGCGACCGCCGCCCGGACCGGACCGGTCAACAGGCCGGCCAGCAACCAGCTGATCAGGGCCGCCGCGATGAAGCCAACGATGACGACACCGAGTGCCATGCGGTTGACCTGCTCGGCCAGGTCTACCAATTCCACCACCGGCTGCGGTACCATCACCCCCCATCCGGTACTCGGGACCGTGGTGTAGCCGGTGACCATATCCATGTTGACGGCCGGTGCGAAGAAGGTGGTGACGCCCGAGCGCCCCTGCATCATTCGGGCGACGGGTTCGACCTTAGCGATATTCTTGATCTGGCGCTGCCAGTCGTCACGCGGATGGGCGATGACGTTACCCCGGCGATCGACGATCGCCGCGTGTCCCTTGCGCCCGAAGGCGATCGATTTCTGGGATTGGCGAATGTAGCCGAGATCGAGGGCGACGACGGCGGTCCGACCCGAGGACAGCCGCTGGGTGAGGAACAGGGTCGGCCGGCCGGTGGCGTCGGCCATGACGTCGCTGAACGCGGGATCGGCGCCTGCGGTTGTCAGCAAACGGCTCTTGATCTGGGGCGTCAGGTGTTTGCGACCGTCGTCCGTGATCTTCCAGTTGACCTCGACGCGGCCGGTGGCATCGAGGAAACAGAAATGGCGGAATCCGATCCGGCGGGCCAGATCGACGACGGCCTGGGCCGGCGTGCCGTTTCCGGTGGTGGCCGACAGAAAAGCAAACACGGCCTTGCTGTCTTCCGCATATCGGTCGAGACCGCGTGTAAGGTTCTGGGCCAACAGCAGATGTTTTTCGGAGACCGCCGCCATCTCCCGGTCCATGGCAGACCGCTCGACCCAGGCCCCGAGCAACAAGACCGGAACCGTCGAAACAAGGACAAAAGCAATCGTCAGCACGTGTCGCAGGCGGAAGTTCAAGGCCCCCTCCCCGAATTTTCAACCGCGTCGTCGCACCTGCCTCTTGACCGGTTTTCTGGCTATTTGACCGTTTGCTCCCGAAATTCCGGTTCCAGACGAGAACGGTACCGGAATTCCCGTTCGAATGAAATAGTTTCAATGTGCATTAACTGTTATCGATTCGGACCAGATTGTCGGTCTCGCCGTCGGCGAGCGGTTCGGAACGACCTTCCATGAAATCGAAGATCTCGTCGGTCACCTGGATGAAGTAGCCGTCGGTGCGTTCGACGTTGCGCCGCCGCACCCGCTCACGTCGGATCTCCACCGGCGCCTCGAGGGCGTGCAGGCGCACGCAATAGGGCCAGCCATCGATGTCGTCGAGGATACGCCGGCGTTGGGCGCTTTCCATGAAGCCCATGTCCCAGACGACGTCGGTGCCCAGGGCCAGCAGGTCCCGGGAGACAGCCATGATCCGGGCTTCGCAGCGCTTGGCCCGCTCGACCGCCCAATCGTAGGTCAGCGGCATCGGCCTGTCGGGAAAGAACAGTTCCGAAATCCAATCGTCGATGGAAAAGCGAACGGCGCCGAGATCGGCCGCCAGCTTCACTGCATAGGTCGTCTTACCGACCCCGACGGGACCGCAGATGAGGTGGATGGTGGGCATGAGTGGGGTTCCGGTGGTTTCGTCGCAGCGAAGTCGTATCCGACCGCTGCCCCTGGGACAACCGCGAACTGGCGGCGCGGCCGGCGCCCGGCTGGTAGGCAGCTAAACTCCCCTACTTGGCGACCGCTGAACCGCCTACTTGGCGACCGCTGAACCGCCTACTTGGCGACCGCTGAACCGCCTACTTGGCGACCGCCTGGACGACGATCTCGACCAGATCGTCACCGGCCAGATCGACGCCGACGCAGGCCCGCTGCGGCCAATTTTCCTCGGGCCCGATCCATTCGCACCAGACCGCGTCCATCTCCGCCTTGCTCGCCATGTTGGCGAGGTAGACCGTCGCCTGCACGATCCGCGTCTTGTCGCTGCCGGCGTCTTCCAGGTTCCTGTCCAATGCGGCGAGCGTCAGTCGCGTCTGTTCTGAAACCGATGTCGATGAACTGCTTGCCGTCGCCACGGCAAAGACCGTGCCGGCATGATTGACCGCCCGGACCCGCCCTTTCGCCGATCCCGGCACCCGTATGATGCTCATGAGCCCTCCCCCTTTTTACGGTTCCCGCAGCCGCACCGCTATCGCCCCCAAGCGTAAGCAAAAGCGGATGGTGCGGGCGGTCGGACTTGAACCGACAAGGCCGTGAGGCCGAGGGATTTTAAGTCCCTTGTGTTTACCAATTTCACCACGCCCGCTGGCGGCCGCCCGGGGCGATTTGGGGCCGTCCCGGTGACGCGGGAAACCTAGCCCGGCGACCGGCCGTCGGCAAGCGCGGCGGGTCGGTCTTCGAGACGGCGAAGGGATTTCTTAAACCTTGTGGGTGCATTTTGGGCGGGTCGTTTTCGCCGCAAAGGATTCACGCCTAAGGACCCGACAATGAACCGCCCGCTTGCCTGTCTGATCATTGCCCTCACCGTCGCCTGGCTGGCGGCGCCTTACCCGGCCCTCGCCGCCGACACGGAGCCGAGCGGCGGCATCGTCTACGAGGTGCGGGCCGGAGTCTTGGATCACGACACCGACGGCCTGTGGAGCGGCTTCAACCGGGAGTCCGGGGTCGACGCCAATCTGGAATTCATCTTCACGCCGCATCTCGAAGTCCTCGGCGGCACTGTGCGGCCGGCCTTGGGCGGTTCGATCAACTCGGAAGGCGACACTTCGAAGGGCTATCTGGCGGCGCGCTGGGAGATCGAACCTACGGACAGCCTGTTTTTCGCCCTCGGGCTCGGCGGCGCCGTCCATTCCGGCGAGCTCGAACTGGTCGACAACGACCGAAAGGTACTGGGTTCGCGGGTGTTCCTCTATTTCCCCATCGAGCTCGGCTACCGCTTCGACAACCGATACAGCATCTCAGCTTTCTTCGATCACGTGTCGAACGCCTGGCTGGCCGACCCCAACGAGGGCATGGACACGCTGGGCGTCCGCTTGGGCTACCGCTTCTGAAAGAGCGTTTCAGTCGCCGGCGTCGAGGCGGTCGGCGACCTCGCGGCCGGCCATCCAGTCGGTGATCGCCTTCACGGTGATATCCTGCGAGCCGCAGAACTTGTGAGATCCGTTGGTGCCGCAGCCACGTTTCTGCTTGCGCTCCGCCGTGCGCCAGCCACCGCTGACGGTTACCACCTGTACGTCGGCCGCATCGAAGGCCGCGGCCAGCTTGGCAACGCCGGCATAGGGCGCGCCGGCACAATCGTCGTCGACGTGGTGGACGAAAAGAACCCGGGACTGCAGGCGCCCCGGGGATATGGCGTCGAGGATCGAGCCACGTTTGCCACGCGACCGGCTGGAGGCGAGAACGACACCGGAGATCCTCGCCTTATCGGTCTTGGCGGCAACGCTGGAGGCCGAGTGCGTGGCTCGGCAGGTGGCGACGAGGAATGGTTTGAAGCCAGTCATGTCGGTCATGTGGGCGATGACGTGACCGAGGTCCTCGGCATGTTCGTCGCTTTTGCGGAAATCCGTATCCATGCCGTGAGCCATGCGGTCGGACGGCGGTTCGATAACGGCAACGGCAAAACCTCGCTCGTGATACATGCCGATGGTCTGGCCGATCCAGCCGCCGCGCTTGACCTTGAACCGGCCTTTCTTGGACTTCTTGAACTGGACCAGGCCCTCCTCCGGCGGGAACATGATCACCGCGCCTGTCACCTCCCCTTTCGGCTCGAGGACCAGGAAACGCTGGATGACGCTCGGCCGGGTGTCGAGGGAAACGATGGCGTCTTCGGCGGCGAGGCGACCGGCGCCGGCCGCTGTCAGGAGAACCACCGCGAGAAGCCCGACTGAGATACGGATACCGGTCATGGCCCATCCCTCCGATCAGCGGTGAATAGAGGGTAACACCGTTTCCTGGCCGATTGTGTCACCTTCTGTTGACCATGCACGGGACCAAACCGCGATCCGGCCTTCCTATTGCCCGGTCAAGGGCATAGAGTCCGGCGCCATGAGCCGTCCCGACGACACGCGCCCGCCCGACTTCGACGACGCCTTCCGCCAGCAATTGGGGGCGCTATTCCGCTGGCGCCGCGACGTCCGGCGCTTCCGCACCGATCCCATCGACGACGCCGTCATCGACCGGCTCTTGGGCCTGGCGGCGTTGGCGCCTTCGGTCGGCAACAGCCAGCCCTGGCGTTTCGTCAAGGTCAACGACCCGACGCGGCGCGCCGCGATCCGGGCGAGCTTCGAGGCCTGCAACAAGGACGCACTGGCCGACTACCACGGGGAACGGGCCAAACTCTACGCTCAGCTCAAGCTGGAGGGGCTGGGCAAGGCGCCGGTGCAGCTCGCTGTCTTCGTCGACGCCGAGACCGACGTCGGCCGCGGCCTCGGCCAGAAGACCATGCCGGAGACGCTCAATTATTCCGTCGTCGCCGCCATCAATCACCTGTGGCTGGCGGCCCGGGCCGAGAGCGTCGGCGTCGGCTGGGTGTCGATCCTGGAACCGGACCGGGTGAACGAGGCGCTGGACGTACCGGGCGGCTGGGAACTGGTCGCCCATCTCTGCGTCGGCTACCCGGAGGAGGACTACGAAACACCGGAACTGGTCCGCGCCGGCTGGCAGGACCGGCTCGACATTTCAGAATTCGTAATCGAGCGTTGACGCTCGTGAAACTATCGAGCGTTAGGCCCGAACCGACGTTTCAGGGATCGGAGTCCCGCTCCTGACCGAGGCTCATGATGCCGATGCCCATGGCCACCGAACCGAAGGTCACGGCCAGGCCGAAGCCCATCAGGAAAACACCGAGCACCGGCGTCTCCGAGCCGGCGACCAGGCTGCCGATGCCGCCCACGTCGAACACCAGGATGGCGACGAGGAGAAGAGCGGCGCCGGTCAGTCCTCCGGCCAGGTGTTTGAGCAGGAAGCGGATGGTGTCCCGTTCGTGGCGATGCAGCCGTTCGCCGGCCAACCAGCGCCGGGTCGACCGCCACCAGTCAGGTGCCGTCATTTCAGGGGGTCGACGCCAGAATGATCGACGAGCGGCTCGGCGCCGAGACTGCGGACCAGCCCGCGCACGATCTCGGCGACGGCGGCGACGCGCTCGCCGTCCGCTCCGCGGATGACGAGGCTAACGCCGAGCCTGCTGTCGCGGACGAAGGGATAACTGCCGATCTCGACATCCGGGTTGTCCGTTTGGATGCCGCCCAAGGGTCCGCCGACCTGACCTTCCTGCACATGGGCGACGATGGTTTCCGAGACCATCGGCCGGCCGCCGGTCAAGGTATGACGGAAGCCTTCGAAGATTGCCTGCATGATCCTGGGCACGCCGGGCAGCACATAGACGTTGTCGACCCGGAAACCGGGCGCCTTGCTGACCGGGTTCTCGAGAAGCTCGCAGCCTTCCGGAACATCGGCCATGGTCAGGCGGGCCTCGGTGATATCTTCCGGCATATAGTGGCTTTCCAGCATGGCGACGGCTCTCGGATCGCGCACCAGCTCGCGCCCGAAGGCCTTGGCCACCGAGGCCGACGTGATGTCGTCATGGGTCGGGCCGATGCCGCCGGTGGTGAAGACATAGTCGTAGGTTTCGCGGAGCCGGTTGACGGCGGCGACGATCTCATCCTCGACATCGGGGATGACGCGGGCCTCCAGGAGCCGGATGCCGAGCCCGTTCAACTCGGAGCCCAGGTACTGCAGGTTGGCGTCGCGGGTACGCCCCGACAGCACCTCGTTGCCGATGATCAACAGGGCCGCGCTGACGGTGCCGGAAGCGGGTTCGTCCATTGTCGTCCTCTTGGGGAGCTCGCACGCCCCAGTCTAACAAATGGCTCCTGTCAGGAAAGGTCGGCCACGACGGCGGCGATTTCGGCGGGGCTTCGGCACAGGTAATCGGCGTTGTTGTCCCTCAGTTCCTCTTCGCTGCCGTAACCATAGAGGACACCGATTGCGGGGACATCGTTGGCCTGCGCACCGACGATATCGTGGCGGCGATCGCCGATCATGACGCTTTCGGTGGGCCGGATTTTTTCGGTTTCGAGGAGATGGGCGAGAAGCTCGGGTTTCTCACCCAGCCGTCCGTCCATCTCGGCCCCGTAGACGCTGCGAAAATGGATGTCGAGCCCGAAATGGCGCAGGATCTCGACGGCATAGACCCGAACTTTCGACGTGGCCAGGAACAGCACGTGTCCCGCATCGGTCATCCGGGCCAGCAATTCGGGGATGCCGTCGTAGACCCGGTTCTCGTAGAGGCCTTTGGTGGCGAAACGCTCGCGGTAAAGGACCACGGCCTCTTCGACGAGAACCGGATCGTCGTCGTCGAGGAGGCTGGCAAACGAGCCGCGGAGCGGCGGGCCGATGCACCAGGTCAGATCGCCCTCACCCCTCTCCGGGCGGCCAAGCCCTTCGAGGGCGTAACGGATGCAGGCGACGATCCCGTCCTCGGGATCGGTCAGCGTGCCGTCGAGATCAAAAATGAGGTTCATGCATATCCCTGGCGGAAGACTGGATCAGCGGGCACCGATACCACCGGGTGGCCGCTCGATCAAAACCGATGTTCGCCCGACCCATAAGAAAACGGCCCCGCGTGAGCTGCGAGGCCGTCGTCCGATTGCCGGTTTCACCTTGCCGGCCTTAGGGAATCAGTCGGCGCTGACGATCCGCCACGAGCCATCCGGCTGGCGGCAGCTGGCGCCCCAGGCGTCCTGGCGCTCGCCGCCGATGTAGACTTCGGTGTGGTATTCGCGACAGTAGGCCCCGGAAACCCGGTCATAGCCGTCTCGGGTCGGGGTGACGTTACCGTAATTGCCGGAATCCGGATTGCTCCAGGCGATGGTTTCACCCAAGGGCGCCGCCTCGGCCTTCGACTGGGCACGGCCGAGATGCATGCGGTCGGCCCGGTCCAACGACTGGCCGATGTTCTGGCCCAAGAGGCCGCCGGCGAGTGCGCCAACGGCAACGGCGGCCAACTGACCCTTGCCGCTGCCCACCTTAGATCCAGCCCATCCGCCGAGCCCGGCGCCGAGCAAACTACCGGCGAGTTCCTTGTTGCCGGCGTTCTGGGTGACACAGCCGGTCGCCAGCACGCCAGCCAGGAGAATTGCCGCCGCTGCTTTCAATTTGCCCCCGATTCCGGTCTTTTTCGTCTTCATGGTTTGCTCCTCCATCCGAATCACCACAGCTAATTTCGGTCATACGTATTGAATTTATATTCATAACTGCATTTATTTTTTATGTCAATTTTTAAATCAAAATTTGCATGTAATTTCGCTTATTATATAGTTTTAGGCTTTATCTTCAGGTGATTAATGGATACCCGGAACGCGTCGTTGTCCGCGTTTTCGCCATAGCGCGAAGATTTGTGATTAATATTAATTGCACTTACGCATGTTTTTGTTACGATTCTGAAAAGAGCCGAATGACCGCCGGGAAGCCATAAGGAAAGACCGAAGGACCGTGGCCCTCACCTACAACAACGCCCAGCATCAGGTCTACATGGCCTTCACCGACAAGGTCGGCGTCAATTGGCTCGACGTCTTCGAAGGCAATACGGAGTTTTATTCGGCCGCCTATTGGGACCTATTGACCCGCATCTGGCGGACCGGCGGACCTGTCCGCAAGACCGACGCGCTCGGCTTCATGACCGGCATCAAGAGCCCCCACACGGCCGGCAAATATGTCGAGGTTGCGCTCGAGCACGGCCTCCTGATCGAAGACGACAACCCCATGGACGCGCGCTCCAAACTGCTGCGCTTGTCCGACGACATGAAGGACCGCCTCGACGCTTTCTTCGATCGCGCCATCTCGGAACTGCGCAAGGCGTCGCGCGAGGTCGACATCAAGGGACCGTCGCCGGAAGAGCCGTAATCAACCCTATTTCGGCTATTAACAAGGCGAGCGATATCGAAAATCCATCGAATAGAATTCGTATCGATCTTAGTGCGTTGGTTTGACGGGAAGAAAAGGGTGCGTTCATCAAAAACTAGTATGCGCGTCGCCTTGTGCATAATTGGAACGTTGGTGAGCTTGGGAGCCGCCACTAAGGCGGAATCATCCGAAGAATTGCTGCGTGGGATACTTGATCGTTTTCTTGCCGAATCGCCAAGAGATTGCGGTTCTGGTCAATTAATGATGGCGGTCAGTTATGTCGACACCGCTAGCAAAGTCTCAATCGATTTCGGAAAAATCGAGGAACTTGAGAAAAGCGTAGCGCGTCTGGCCTTGGACGTCGGCGATACGGCACTAGCTGAGGGATGCGTAGACGTCGCTGCGGCCGTATACGGAGGTCTCATCAAGAGATTTGCCGGTTCCGAGTTTACGTCCTATCGGCACCGAGCAAAGCTCGGGTTAGAAAAAATCGAGGAAATCCGTAATTAGATACGACTAAGGTAGGCCGCCAGTATCCGAGGCCTGTATCTGATTTTGATTTCCCTGCCTTATTGCGACGGTGTTTAACCCTTCGCGGGGACTCCTTTTCGTGTGGATCACGAGTCGCTGTGTTTTCACAGGGCCAGGTCCGCGATGCCGGAGCTAAATATCTATGACGCCTCAATCCCCCTGGGCCACACCGTCCTTGAGCGCTTTGGCACGGCGGCGACGGTAGGCTGGCAGGAAGATCATCAACAGGCCGATGGCCAAAAGGGCCAGCGTCATTGGACGCTGGTACATGAAGGCCACGCCGTCGGTCAGGTTGACGGCGCGGGCGAAATTGTTCTCCATCATGCCACCCAAAATGAATCCGATGAGCAGCGGCGCCAGCGGATAGTCGGCGAAGCGCAGCGCGGTGGCGAACACGCCGAGCCCGACGAGGATCAGTAGTTCCGTGGCGTTGTTCTGGCCGATGTAGGCTCCAATCATGGTGAAGAACAGGATGAACGGTATCAGGTAGTTCCTGGGCACCGTCAGCAGCTTGGCGATGTAGGGGATCAGCGGCAGGTTGAGGATGAGCAGCACCACGTTGCCGATGTACATGGAGATGATGACGGCCCAGAAGACGGACGGGTTGTCGATCATCAGGCGCGGGCCCGGGTTGACGTTGAGTGCGATCAGGGCGCCGAGAAGGATGGCCGTGGTGCCCGACCCCGGAATGCCCAGGGTCAACAGCGGCACGAAGGAGCCCGAACAGGCGGCGTTGTTGGCGGTTTCCGGGGCGGCGAGGCCCTTGATCGAGCCCTTGCCGAACTCGTCCTGCTCCTCGCCCTTGGCGATGTTGCGCTCGACGGCATAACCGAGGAATGAAGCGAGCGTCGCGCCGGCGCCCGGCATGACGCCGATGAGGAATCCCTGAATCGACTGGCGGCCGATGACGGGCGCGATCTTCTTCGCCTCGTCCTTGGTGATGCGCAGGTCCTTGATCGCCTCGCCCTTGCCGCCGGTCTCGCCGCGCTTGGGGTCGAGGACCAGGAACAGGGCTTCGGGCAGGGCGAACAGGGCCATGGCCAGCGTGATGAAACCGAAGCCCGACTGCAGGTCCTGAATCCCCATGGTGAAGCGGGGCGCGTTGAACAGCGCCGACTCGCCGACGGTCGCCAGGATCAGGCCGATGACCGTCATCATCAGCGCCTTGGCCACCTTGCCGGTTCCGGCGAAGGCGGCGATGGCCGACAGGCCGACGACCATCAGGGCGAAATACTCGGCGGAGTGGAAGAGCAGCGCGACGGTCGAGAGCGCCGGCGCGAAAATCAGCAGCAGCACGGCGGCGACGGTGCCGCCGGCGAACGAGCCGATGGCGGCGACGGTCAGCGCCTTGCCCGCCTTGCCCTGGCGCGCCATGGGGTAACCGTCGAATGATGTGGCTACCGTGCCGGCGACCCCCGGGGCGTTGATCAGGATCGACGAGGTCGAGCCGCCGAAGATGGCGCCGTAGTAGACGCCGGCGAGCAGAATGAGCGCCGCGGATGGATCGCCGAGGGTAATGGCGACGGGGATCATGATGGCGATGATCGACATTGGGCCGAGCCCCGGCAGCATGCCGATCAGCGTGCCGATGATGCAGCCGGCGACGACGAGAATCAGGTTCTGGAGGGAGAAGGCCGTCTCCAGGCCAAGCAGAATGCCTTCGAGCATGACGGGATCTCCTATTGTCCGATGAACCAGGGCCAGGGCCGCAGGAAAATCCCCAGGGTCTCCTGGACCAGATACCACACGACGAACGCGCCGGTCAGCGACGAGATCGTCATCGGGATCCACTTGCGTTCACCGAGCACCCAGCTGGAGCCGAACAGGAACAGGGTCGTCGCGGCGACGAAGCCGACGGGGCGCAGGGCGAGGGCGTAGAGGATCATCGCGCCGACGATGGCCAAAGCCTGGCCGACCTTGTAATCGCGCCATTTGGAGAGGTCGATAACGCCGAGGACGTCGCCGTCCTTGTCATCGGCCGGCTTCGGCGAAAACAGGATAACCAGGGCCAGAATTACCCCCAGGACACCCAGCACCATGGGCATGGTATTGGGCAGGAACGACATGTTCCGTTCGAATGGCAGCAGCGGATAGTTAAATGCCGCGTAGCCGTAGATCATAGAGATCACCATGAAAATAACGGCGATCCATTTATCGAGCGCCATGTCGTCCCCCTCCCAAAGGATAAAAAAGCCCGGGCCGCCTTGGGGCGGCCCGGTGTCTCAATCAGACGATCAAAGGAAACCGAGCTTGGTCATCAGGTCCTTGATCACCTTTTCCTGGCCCTCCAGGAAGGTCGTGAATTCGTCGCCTGGGTTGTGGATGTTGACCCAGCCGTTGCGTGCGCGGACCGCTTCCCATTCCGGCGTGGAGTACATCTTGGCGATGGCGTCGCGGTACATCTTGGCCTTGGCGTCCGGCAGCCCCGGTGCGGCGAAGAAGCCGCGCCAGTTGACGAACTCGGCATCGTAGCCCTGCTCCTTAAGGGTCGGCGCGTCCTTGAAGGCGTCGACGCGTTCGGCCGAGGTCACGCCGATGATGTTGGCCTCGCCGGCCTTGGCCATGGCCACGGCCTCGGAGAAGCCAGTGGAAATCGCCTGGACCTCGCCGGACAACAGGGCCGCCATGGCCTTGGCGCCGGCGTCATAGGGGATGTACTTGACCTTGTTCGGATCGGCGCCGGCCGCCTGCATGGCCATGGCCGCGACCAGGTGGTCCATACCGCCCGGCACGGAGCCGCCGCCGATGGCGACCTTCTTCGGATCGGCCTCATAAGCTGCGACCAGATCCTTGAAGGACTTGAGCGGGCTGTCCTTGGACACCACGAAGGCAGCGTAATCGCCGATGGTGCCGGCGATCATGGTCAGGTCGCGGAAGTTATGCGGGAATCGACCGACCAGCGAGCGAATGACGATCGGCGTCGAGTTGACCATCAGGGTGCCGTGGTTCGACTTGGCGTTCTCGATCAAATATCCGATCGCCTTGCCGCCGCCGCCCGACATGTTCTCGTAGGACGCCGTGCCGACGATGCCGGCCTTGGTCAAGGCTTCGCCGGTGCCGCGGGCGGTACCGTCCCAGCCGCCGCCGGCGCCGCCGGGAATGAGGAAGTGCAGTTTGTCGATATCGGCAGCCGGAGCGACGGATGCCGCCATCGACAGACCGGCCGCCAGACCGACGGCGCTGAGGATACGTTTGAGATGCATGGTTAGGAACCTCCCGAAAAGAAACATAAACTCCGTATTAGAGCGAATAGGATAACTGCCGAAGCCTTCGCCAACCTTTCGTAAGCCGGACAAAGCTTGGTAATGTGAAGGGCCGATACGGCGGCGAAAAATGAACAGCCGGGTCCGGTCGCGACCGCAAGGCCCTGGGGAGATCGATTTGCGCGTTCTGCTGATCGAGGACGATGCCATCCTCGCCGACGGATTGGCCCGTTCGTTGAAACAGGCCAACTACGCCGTCGATTGGACCGGCGATGGCGAAGAGGCGGAAACGATCCTCAGGGCCCAGGAGTTCGACCTGGTGATCCTCGACCTGACCCTGCCGCACACGGATGGTCTGGAGTTGCTGCGCGGTTTCCGCGACCGCCGCAGCCCGACGCCGGTCCTCATCATCACGGCGCGTTCGGAGGTCGACGACCGCATCCGCGGCCTCGACCTCGGAGCCGACGACTACCTGACCAAACCCTTCGAACTCGGCGAATTCGATGCCCGCGTCCGGGCCCTGATGCGGCGCAGCCAGGGCCGCGGACTGCAGCGCCTGACTTATGGCACGCTAGCCCTCGACATCTCAGCGCGGCGCGCCTTTCTCGGCGACCAGCCACTGGACCTGCCGCGCCGCGAGTTCCATATCCTCGAGGCGCTGATGACGCGCCAGGGCAGTATCCTCAACAAGGAGCAGATCATCGACCGCATCTCGGACTTCGAGGAGGATCTCAGTCCATCGGCCATCGAGATCTACGTCAGCCGTTTGCGCAAGAAACTGGAACCGGCCGACATCACCATCCGCACCGTGCGCGGCGTCGGCTATTCGCTGGAATGAACGCGAGCCCCACCACCTGGTCGATCCGGCGGCGCGTCCTGGCCTGGCTGTTCGCCGGCATGGCCCTGGTCTTCACCGCTAACCTGGTGATCGGCTACTACGGCAACCGCGAAGCGGCCGACAGCGCCTACGACCGGCTGCTCTTGGCCTCGGCCTCCGCCATCGCCGAACGAACCGCCGTCGGCGACGACGGTTTGCACGTCGACATCCCCTACGTGGCCCTCGACATGCTGGCCTCGACGGCCCAGGACCGGGTTTTTTACGCCGTATCCGCGCCCGACGGCACCGTCGTCACCGGCTACGAGGACCTGCCGGAACCACCACCAACTCGCCACGGCGGCGCGATCCCGGAACCGCAGTTCTACAACGCCACCTACAAGGGCGTGCCGATCCGCGTCGTCGCCTTCCGGTCCTTCGTCACCGGCGAGACCCTCTCGGGCTTCGCCACGGTCCGCGTCGCCCAGACCCGGGGCGAGCGGGAAAGCCTGGCCCTGACGCTGCTCAGCCAGAGCGCCATCTGGACATTGGTCATCGCCGTCTCAGGCGCGGTGGCCGCCTGGCTCGGCATCAGCATCGGCCTCCGGCCGTTGGATCGCCTTGGCGAGGCATTGGGCCGGCGCTCGCCGGAAGACGTGCGCCCCGTGATGCACGATGTACCGACCGAATTCAAACCCCTGGTCGGCGCCGTGAACGGCATGCTGCTCCGCATCGACACCGGCTTTTCGGCCATGCGCCGATTCATCAGCGATGCCTCGCACCAGCTGAAAACGCCGCTCGCCGGGCTACAAACGCAAACCGAGATGGCGCTTCGCGAGCGGGACCCCGAAGCGGTCCGCCAATCGCTGACCAAAGTTGATATCAGCGTCCGGCGCACCAGCCGGTTGGCGCAACAACTGTTGAGCCATGCCCGCGCCGCCGAGCCGGCCGGCACCTTCCAGGACGTCGACCTCGCGCAGGTCGCCCGCGACACCGTGTCGATGCTCATCGCGCAGGCCAGGAACAAGGAGATCGATCTCGGCTACGAGGGCGAGGACAGCGTCGTCATGGATGGCGATCCGACCCTCCTCGGCGAGATGGCCGTCAACCTGGCCGACAACGCGCTCCGCTACTCACCGGCCGGGACAATGGTCACCCTGTCGGTGGCGCGTATTGACGGTACGGTGACGCTAACCGTCGACGACCAGGGCCCCGGCATTCCCGAGGACAAAAGGGACGAGGTCTTCGAGCGGTTCGTGCGGCTTCCCGGCATGTCGGTGGAAGGCTGCGGTCTCGGCCTCGCCATCGTCCGCGAAATCGCCGGTCGCCACGGTGGCCAAGCCGGTCTCGAACGATCACCGGGCGGCGGCTTGCGGGTCCGGATCGATTTCCCCGTTCCTACGGACGGGGGGCCTGAGATGCTGCGCACCCTGCTCCTCCTGGTGACCGTCCTGGTCGCATCGCCGGCGACAGCGGAACTGGTCACCTTCGCCGCCAAAGGTTCGCCGCAGCAGACCCTGACCATCTACAGTTCCGCCGACACGGAACGCATGATCGACCTGATCGATGCCTTCCAGGTGCGCAATCCGGGAATCACGGTCGACTATCATCTTCTCGACACGCTCGACATCCAAAGGCGTGCTGTCGATGAAATGGAGGCCGGCCGGCCGACCGTCGACCTGCTGCTGAGCTCGGCCATGGATCTGCAGATCAAGCTCGTCAACGACGGCTATACGCAGGTCCATGTCTCCGAGGAGACCGATGCCCTGCCCATGTGGGCCAACTGGCGCGACGAGGCCTTCGGCTTCACCTATGAACCGGCGGTAATCATCTACAACCGGGCGCTGGCCCCGGAACTGGAAAAGGTGACGACGCGCTTCGAACTGGCCCGACAATTGAACTTCGACGTCGGCTACCTCAGGAACCGGGTCGTCACCTACGACCCGGCCCGCAGCGGTCTGGGTTTCATGTTCGGCACCCACGATGCCATTCGTTCCGAGGATTTCTGGTATCTGGTCCGGAGCCTCGGCGACATGGCCGTCGACCTGGAAACCAGTTCGGCGGCGATGATCAACAAGGTGGCTTCGGGCGAGGCCCTGCTCGCCTACAACGTGCTGGGGTCCTATGCCAAGGCGCGGGTCCGCGACAACCCGGATCTCGCCATCACCATCCCCAGCGACTACTGCCTGGTCATGTCACGGACTGCCGTCATCGCTCGCGATGCAGAGAATCCTGGGGCGGCCGGCTTGTTCATCGATTTCCTGCTGTCCAGAACCGGCCAGCAGCTGATCGCCGGACCGGCGTCGCTCTATTCGCTGCGTACCGACATTGAGGGAACCGCGACAGCGGCCAGCCTGCGCCAGGAGGCGCGCGGCCCGTTGATTCCGATCCATTTGGGTCCCGGCCTTTTGGTCTACCTGGACAAACTGAAAAGGCTCGCCTTCCTCGAACGTTGGCGCCGGGCCATGGAACGGAAATAGGCCGCTAGGGACCTGATCCCCGGCGGCCCCGCCTCACGCCAGTTTCTCGCCGAGGAACGCCAGCGCCTTCTCCCAGGCGTCCTCGCTGGCCGCTTCGTTGTACTTCTCCTCACTGTTGAAGGACTGGAAGGCGTGACCGGCGCCGTCATAGCGGTGAAAGACATGCGGCACATTGGCGGCGGCGAGAGTCGCTTCGTAGTCGTCAACGTCCTCGGGCGTCGGGTTCTGGTCGTCGTTGCCGAAAAAGCCGATGACGGGACAACGGATGCTCGCCGCAAGATCGATGGCCGGTGGTGTATCCGGTCCCATGGTGAGCTTGATGCGCCCGCCGTAAAAAACGGCGCAGGCCTTGTAGTCCGGATTGTGGGCAGCCCCCAGCCACGCGACGCGGCCACCCCAGCAGTGACCGACGATGGCGATGCGGGATGCGTCGACATTGTCCTGCCCGGCCAGGTGGTCAAAGGCGGCCTGGAGGTCGAGCGCCGTCCAGTCGTCGCGGAATTCGTCGCGCTTGAGCTGCATCTCGGCTTCCTTCGGCCACCAGTGGAAGATGAACGGCACGGCCACGGCATAGCCATTCTCGGCGTAGCGTTCGGCGGTCTTCAGGGTGAAGGTGTCGTTCTCGATCCCGGTGTGACCGACCGGAATATGTTGGGCGAGGACGATTCCCGGGTGCGGGCCGGGGCCGTCGGGCGCGTACATGAAAACCTCCATGGCGCTGTCCTGAACGCTTAAGGTGTCGATGCGGTGCATGTCCACGTCCTCCCTCGTTGCTTATCCGTCGTTACACGACCGAACCCGGTTGGCGGCGACAAGTCGCTAGATCCAACCGACGCCCTGGACGCCGTCCCACATGAGCTTGCTACCGGATATCAGAACCAAGCCATAGCAGATGCGGTAAAACAGCTGTTCCGAAACGCGATGGTGCAATTTGAGGCCGAGCCATACGCCAAGTGGGGCCAGCGGCAGCAATACCGCCGACAGCATCAGATTGTCGGTCGAAAACTGGCCGAGGGCGCCGTAGGGGATCAGTTTCAATTGGTTGACTGCAAAGAAATAGATGACGTTGGTGCCGACGAACAGCGTCTTGTCCAAACGTTGCGGCAACAGGAAGACCTTGACCGGTGTACCGCCGGCGTGCGCCACGAAGCTGGTGAAACCGGAAATGGTCCCGCAAACGGTACCGATCCAGGGCGGCAGCGTCCGCGGTTTCTCCGCCGCCCGGCCGCCGGCGAAATAGCTGAGACCGAAAGCGATCGAAATGGCGCCGGGCAGCAATCGGACTGCGTTGTCGTCGACCAGATGGAAAGTGGCCCAGCCGATGCCGATGCCGAGGATCGCGCCGGGCAGCAGAATGACCAGGTTGCGTTTGTCCCAGGCGCCGCGGTAGGCCCAGATGTTGATGACGTCCATGACGACGAGGATGGGCAGCATCACGGCGGCGGCCTGAACCGGTGACACGAACAGCGCGATCAACGGTACGGCGAGAATACCGACGCCGCCGGAAAAACCACTTTTCGATATGCCCGTGATCAGCACCGCCGGTATGGCGGCGGCGAAGAACCAGGGGTCGACCTCCAGGAGCGTCATCGCGGGTCGGCGGCGTAATTACAAAAAGTCGCGCAACAGGGCGATGAGCGGCTTGTCAGCCGGCGGCATCTCGTAGTCGACGAGCCGCGCGGGGTAGACCCATTTCAATTCCTGCCCCTCCGTCGGCGTCAGGATGCCCTTCCACACGCGACAGGCGTAAAGCGGCATCAGCAGGTGGAAGTCATCGTAGAGGTGACTGGCGAAGGTCAGCGGCGCCAGGCAGCTTTCGGTGATGTCGATACCGAGCTCTTCCTTCAGTTCCCTGACAAGGGCGGTCTCCGGGAGCTCGCCTCCGACACCTTGCCGCCCGGGAACTCCCATAGTCCGGCCATTCGCTTGCCTCGCGGACGCCTCGCGATCAACACCCGGTTGTCGACATCGACCAGAGCCACGGCGACGACAAGAACGGTCGGCACAGAACCTTCGGGCAACGGAAACTCGGCTCCGAAACACCCCTCGTCCATGCCAGTCACGGTCGCCGGATCACGCGCCGGCCTCGGCCAGCGCATCCTCGAATATGGCCTGAAGGCCTTTGACCTTGAGGAACATCCAGTTCTTGAGGAAATCCTCGTGCGCCTGCTTCTTGATTTCCGGATCGTCGTCCGCAAGCTCGAGATTGGAAGCCAGGCTTTGCGCCATTTCGCCCCAAGCGCAGGCGCTGCCGGTCCACACATAATGGAACCGCCAATACTCCGTCGAAAGCAAGATGTCGGTACGACCGTAAAAGTCCCCATCCGAGTTGATATGGGAGTGGCATTCGAAACGGATATCGACCTCGCCGCGTGTCACCACCAGGCGGTGATTCTTGATTGCGGCGACCCTTTCGTAGATACGTTTCGGCAGTTCGCTGATCGCCTCCACGATATCGGATGCGGCTTCAGCGACATCCGACTGCAGCTTATAGGGACCCGTCATTCGAACCTCCCGCGTTCCGCACGATTATTGGCCCGATACTAACGGCATCAATCGGCTCGCGCCAAGACCCACGTCGGGGTCCGCCTCAGGATTGTTCTTCAGGAACGATAGTCGGCGTTGATCGAAATGTAACCGTGCGTCAAATCGCAGGCCCAAACCGTCGCTGCGCCGTCGCCGACGCCGACATCGACCCGGATTTCGATGTCGCTGCCCTTCATATGATCGGCGACCGGGGTCTCGTCGTAACCGTCGACGGCGGCGCCGTCGCTGGCGATGGTCACACCGCCGATGGAAATAGCCATGCGGTCCCGATCGGCCCGTTCGCCGGCCTTGCCGACGGCCATGACGATACGCCCCCAATTGGCATCTTCACCGGCGATCGCGGTCTTGACCAAGGGCGAGTTGCCGATGGTCAGGCCAATGCGCCTGGCTGCCGCATCGTTCTCGGCACCGGTGACGGTGATGGAGATGAACTTGCCGGCGCCCTCCCCGTCGCGGACGATTTGCTGGGCCAGATCCATCGCCACTTCCCCCAACTTGGCCTTGAAGTCGGCGAGCAAGGGATCACCGGGGCCATCGGCTTCCGGCTGCCCCGACGCCATGCCGGTGGCGAACAGCAGCACCGTGTCACTGGTCGAGGTGTCGCTGTCGACGGTGATGGCGTTGAAGGACCTATCGACGGCATCGGCGAGCAGCGCCTGCAAGGAGTCCGCCGGCAGCCGGGCGTCGGTAAAGATGAAAGACAGCATCGTCGCCATATCGGGCGCGATCATGCCGGAGCCTTTGGCGATGCCGGCGATGGTCACCTCGGCGTCGCCTATCCTGGCGGCGCGCGTCGCGCCCTTGGCAAAGGTGTCGGTGGTCATGATGGCGCCGGCGGCGGCGGCCCAATTCGCCGGACCGGAATCGTTCATGCCTTGGCGGATGACCGCCAACTCCTGGACGATCCTGTCGTGGGGAAGCGCCTCGCCGATGACGCCGGTCGAGGCGACGAAGACGCGGCTCGGCCGGCACGACAACAGGTCGGCGACGGCCTCGACACAGGTTTCGACTGATTCTATCCCGGCCTGGCCGGTGAAGGCGTTGGCGTTTCCCGCATTGACGAGCAGACCGAGAGCCTCACCTCCCGACAACGCCTTGCGGCACCAATCGACCGGTGCCGAAGCCGTTTTCGACTTGGTGAAGACACCGGCGACGGAGGCGCCGCTCGGCATCTCGGCCAGCAGCAGGTCGTCGCGCCCCTGATATTTCATGGCAGTCGCTGCGGTGCCCAAACGGACACCGCGGACATGCGGCATTTCGGGAAAGGACGCCGGTGCCAGGGGCGATACGGGGAGTTCGTCGGCCATCCTATTCCGGTTTCTTTTCGGACGCCTCTTCCTGCGGGCTGCCGTCGAGATTGAAGCGCTCGATCTTGGCGTCCTTGCGCAAGCGCTCGACATAGGCGGCACCCACCGTCTGCTGCAGTTCGGCGCGCAACTGTTCCTCGGCCTGTTCGAAGGGCGGCGGTTCCGCCTTGCGGCGCTCCTCGACCTTGATGACATGCCAACCGAATTGGGTTTTCACGGGCGCACCGGAGTGCTTCCCGGTTTCGAGATTGAACGCGGCTTCCTCGAATTCGGGCACCATCTGGCCACGGCCGAAAAAGCCGAGATCACCGCCGCCCGGTCCCGATGGCCCTGTCGACTTGTCGCGGGCCAGTTGGGCAAAGTCGCCCCCTTTGTCGAGATCGACGATCACCGCCTTGGCCTCTTCCTCCGTCTTCAAGAGGATGTGCCGGGCTTGGATTTCCTCGTTCGACGCCGCCGCCTCGACGAACGACTCGTAGCGCTTGCGAACAGCTTCGTCGGTAACCTTGGCCTCCATCTCCTGGGACAGGGCCATGCGCTGCAACACCTGCTTTTCGATACGCGCCATTTGCTTTTTGAAGACGTCGCTGCGATGCAGCCCCTGGTCACGGGCATCGGCGGCGGCAAGTTCCATGTCGACGAGACTGTCGACCAGGACCTTGAAGATCATTTCCATGGGGATCTGCCGGTATTGCTCGGGCAGCAGGGTGCGGGCGCGTTCGAGGGACGAACGGTGGATGTCCTCTCCGTTGACCCGCGCGACGACCGGACCCTTCTCTTCTTCCTTGGCGACCGCGGCCAGCGGCAGGCTTGTCAGCACGGCAAGCATGAGGGCGGCGGTTGTCCATCGAAACGGCATTGTGGATTTCCTTATGCGGACCGGCGGCTCCCGCGCCGGAAAAACGGGCGTCCCGCGGATAAAGCACATCCCCTCTTGGACGGCAAGGCAGGCTTTCTGTCGTGCCGGCGGACGGCGCAGGCGAAGGGGTTCGCACGCGGGCGCCCGATCGAGCGCTGTGACGGGCTGGCCTTCGCCCGGACGGGTTAGCAATGAGACACCGAACCATTTGCGCAATTCGGATTCTTCACTGAGAATTGATCGGCCGGACGCCGTGGTTCCGTCAGAATGAGCGCGCTCAACCTCAAAGGTCCAAACATGAAAAAGACGTTCGCCCCGCTTATCGCCCTGGTTCTTCTCGTCCAATTGACGGCCAAGGCCGAGGCGCAGGCCCAGATGGAGACCTATACCAACGAGGATATCGTTCGCAATTTCGAGATCGTCGCGCTGAGAAGTGAGTACGAAAAACGCAAGGAAAAGACCGTCCTGAAATGGAACGATCCGTGGCGGATCGCGATCATAGGAAAGAACTATCCCGCCTTTTTCGAAGAGATGATCCGCGAACATCTGGCGGACCTCAGCTGGGAAACCCGCCACCCCATGAAGATCCGCTACTCCGAAACCATGCGAAAACAAAAACGCCTGGCCAAGGATGTCTCCAAGGTGAAGATCAACATCGTCCTGTTTTACGGGCCGAAAAGAACCTTGGCCGACACGATCTTCAAGAGGACGGGGGCGCCTTCCCAAAGAAGGATATCCAATACCTGATCGACAATTCGATCTGCAGCGTCAAACTGAAACACCGAAAAGGGGCGATCCATTTCGCCTACGCGGCGTTTCCGGCCGAGCACAACCGGCATGCCTTGCGGGCCTGTATCATCGAGGAACTGACCCAGATTATGGGCTTGATCAACGATTCAAAGTTCGTCGAGCGTTCGATCTTTAACGATCACAGCCGCTATCTTGAATTGACGCTGCACGACCGCTGGCTGCTGCGCGTGCTTTACAATTCGGAGATGAAAGCGGGTATGGCGGCCGAACAGGCTCTGAAAGAGGCTCGGCGCTACCTTTCGGTCATCCGACCGGAATAGGGAGGATCGGAAAAGCGGTAAACAATACCTGCGGATTCCCGCTGAAAGGCGAATGGCCCGTCCGCGGGTTTGTTCTTTTTGTTTTCCTTTCGTTTACTGTTCTCGCCTATCGTTTCCCGATGCTGCGGCAAATTCGATCACTCTGTCTGGCATTCGTCACCTGTTCGCTGGCCGCCACCGGCCAGGCGGCGGCCGGAGAGCATGTCGGCAACGACGTGATCATGCGCAATTTCAATATCGTCGCCTTCGGAAACGAGTACACACACAAACGCTATGACCACGTCCGCAAGTGGGATTCACCGATCCGTATCGCGATCATCGGTGATCCGCCGCCCTATTTCGAGACGTTCGTACGCGACCATATTCGCGACTTGTGGGAACTGACGGGTTTTCCCATCGAACTGCGGTTCTCGAACGCGATCCACAAAAACGGCTCTCTGCCGCAGGATTTCGACAACGCGAAAATCAATTTCCCGCTTTTCTTTTTCGAATCCTCGCGCCTGCCGGCGGTGATCGAGAAGATGCTGAGAGGAAAGACCACGCGGCACGAAGTCGCCAAGCTGCAATTGGACTCCACGTGCCACGCACGATATTGGACGCAGAACAACGAGATTTTCCTGGCCTACGCAGCATTTCCGGCGGAGCGACCGAAAAGGCACCTGCGCGCCTGCGTCGTCGAGGAAATCACCCAAGTCCTCGGCTTGGTCAACGACAGTGCGTCGGTCAACCCGTCGATATTCAACGATGCGAGCGGACATCTCGAACTGACCGAACATGACCGCTCGATGGTCCGCATGTTCTATGATCCGCGCATCATGCCCGGCATGACGCGCCGGGAAGCGATGCGCACCGGTTGGGAAATCCTCCGCGAGATCCGCCCTCAGGGCAATTAGGCGGGTTCCGTCTCGCCTCAGGCCCGATCCAGCATGGCGGCGATGTCGTCGGCGCCGAGCGGCCGGCTGAACAGGCGGCCCTGGCCGTAGGTGCAGCCTTTGCCCTGGCAATAGGCGAACTGCTCTTCCGTTTCGATCCCCATGGCGACCGCTTCGAGATCGAGTGCGGCTGCCAATCCGGTAATCGCATCGATCATCCGCCAATCCCCCTCGGCCCCCGTCCTGCGGCCGCCAATCGAGCCACTGACGAAGGCACGGTCGATCTTGACTTGGTGGATCGGGAAATACTGCAGGCAGATCAGCGACGCGTAGCCAGTACCGAACTCATCGAGAGAGGTCTTGACGCCGAGATCCTCGATTTCCGGCAATATCTGGCTCGCAATGTCGGCGTTGCGCATGATTCCGTTTTCCGAGAACTCGAGGGTCAATCGGCTCGGGTCGAAGTCGAAGTCTTTCAACGCGGTGCCCAAATTGGCGGCCAACCGGCGATCGAGAAACTCGCGTGTCGACAGGTTTACGGCAACCGATACGGGCGCCAACCCGACCTTTTCCCATTGGGCGACCTGACCGAGCGCATGGCGGATGACGTAATCGCCGAGCTTGAGGATGAGGCCGGTGTCCTCGGCGATCGGAATGAAGCGGTTGGGCGTGATGATACCCAGGTCCGGATGGCGCCAATGGGCGAGAGCCTCGACGCCGATGATACGCCGGCTCCCCAGCTCAACCTGCGGCTGGAAATGCAGAAGAACCTGCTGCTCCTCAATGGCGCGTTCCAGGTTCTCTTCCAGCACCAGCCGGTCGGCGAGTTGACTTTCGATGTTTTGCGACAGAAATGCGTAGCCGTTGAGGCTGCCGCAGAGCTCATCGGCCGAACGCCGTGCGGCCATGAGAATTTCGTCGGCACCGACGCCGTCGTTGGGGAACAGCGCGATCGACGCGGCGTAGCTTTCGGGCCTGTCTTTACCCTCAAGGATGGGGGCCAGGGCATGCAACATGCGCTCGGTCGCCTTTTGCGCGTCACCCGGAGTCAACAGGTCGGGAAAACACATGGCGAAGGCGTCTTCGGCGAAAGCGCCGGCGAAGTCACCCGTCCTCAATTGCTTCTTGATGCACTGGTCGACCTGTTTGGCGAGCCTTTGCGCCCGCTCGTCGTCATCGTCACCGGTCCCGCCGAGGCGCAGGAACAGGACCGCGAGATGACGATCGATCCGTTGCGCGCGGCCCAGGGGAAACTCCCAGAAGCTCCTTGAATACGGCCGCCGCCGGTAGCCCCTCGGCTGGGTGTTCGCCGGCTTGCCCGGAGATGCCGATGTCGCTGTTCATCGTCGTTCTGTTCACAGTGCCCATGGTCGGTCCAAGTGTCTCTCTGGCGAGATTAACGCTTTCTGCGGGCGCCGCCCAGACGCGACGGCGTCAAATCCATGACAACTTCGATCTCGTCGCTCGCCGCGAACGGCTGATAGTCGATGACCTCCTGAAACCCGACGGCCTTGACCAGGCGAAGCATCGGTTCGTTGTCGACCATGACGACACCTCTGATCTCCCGAAACCCCTGGCTGCGTGCATAATGGGCCAGTTTCGTTAGCAGGATTTTGCCGAGCCCTTGCCCCTGTTGGTCGGAGCGGACCATCAACCCGAATTCCACGGAAGATTTCTCGACCTCCAGGAAACCGCCGGCGACACCAAGCATTTCCGGGCGGCGGTCACGGTGCAGGTAGTTGGCGATGAAGTTCATGTCGCGACTGTAGTCGATCGCCTCGAAACGCCGCCTCTCGGTGTCCGGCAGCGCCTTCAAGTAGGCAAAAAAACGAAAGCGGATGGCATCCGGATCGACCCGCTCGAACATCGTCGCATAGGCCGTCGCATCACCTGGCCGGTAGGGGCGGATCAACACCCGCCGCCCGTCTTTCAGCTCGACCCATTGCTCATGTTCTTCCGGGTATCGGAACGGAAACGAGTGGTCGACCTCGCGCCACGATAACGGCGGCGGGATTTTGCTGATGCGATCGTTTAGCGGTTTAATGACCATGATGTCGGGCTGAATTCCGTCTCCCGAATTCTACCCCGTTTCCGATCCAAAGATATCCACAAGTTGGGCCGTCCCTGTTTTCGCCGCCCTATTCGGCATCGCCCGATGGTTCCGGGCTGCCAGAACATGAAGATTAAGTCCTTGGTCGAGGAGTTATTCGTGCAGCCTTATAGCCAGATGTAACTAGACAATAATACAGATAGTTTTTGATGGATCTTTTCGATATAAGTGAGATTTTTACTATTTATTAATTACATACTTTAGAATTGTATTAATTTTTACATCCATTCAATTCCCGTTAACATGATCCTTGGCTTCGATTTACTTGTTGTATGGTAATTGTGATCCATCAGCGTCATCAGAACGTATCTATCGCTCACAAGACTGATTCCAACAGTCGCGATCATAGAGTGAAAGCAGGGCAAAATGGGTCTCCTCAGCAATACCAAAATCGGTATCCGGATTGCGCTCGTCGCGGGATTGCCGCTCCTCGGTCTCGCCGCCTTCGGCACCGAAATCATCATCGAAAAGTGGCTGGAACGTTCTGACGCATCGGAACTGAAACACCTCATCGGCACGGCACCGACGATCAGTGCTCTCGTTCATGAAATGCAGAAGGAACGCGGCATGTCCGCCGGCCACATCGGGTCGGGCGGCAAAAAATTCGCCGACACGTTACCGACACAGCGGAACGCGTCGAGCGCCCGTCTCGCCGACGTCACCGCCGTGTTCGACGAGCTGCAAAGCGGCGATCTGCCGGGCGACCTGTCTTCTCAGGTCGACGCCGTCCGCGAGGCTCTTGATGGGCTAGACGCCACCCGCGAGAAGGTCTCGGCCCTGTCATTGACCGTACCGCAGATGGCCAAATACTACACCGGCGCGATCACCAAGCTCTTGCATATCGTCGAAGAAATGGGCGTGCTCAGCACCGACGAGCACGTCACCGCCCAGATGGCCGCCTATACGACGCTTCTACAAGCGAAGGAACGCGCCGGCATCGAACGGGCCATGGGCGCCGCTGGTTTCGGCGCCGGGCAGTTCAAGCCGGCCATTCACTCCCGGTTCATCTCCTTGATCGCGGCGCAGGACACGTTTCTGAGTATCTACGGAAACTATTCGACACCGGAGCAGAGGGCCTTTCTCGCCGATACGGTGAAAGGCGCCGCCGTCGACGAGGTCGATCGCCTGCGCAAGATCGCAATCGCCAATCCGACGACCGGCTCAACGGAAGGGATCGAGGCGACCTATTGGTTCCAGACGATCACCAAGAAGATCGAACTCCTGAAGGCCGTCGAAGACAAGGTTGCCGGTGACCTGACGGCCCTCCTCGACGACGTCGAGTCGACAGCGAGCACCGGTTTCTGGTTGGCGACGGTGATCTCCGGTGCCGTCACCGCCATCACGCTGGTGGTGGCGATCGTCATTTCGGCCGGCATTACGGGACCGCTCGCCGCCGTTACCAAGGTGACCCAGCGGCTGGCCGATGGTGACAATACGGTCGATATCGTCGGTGCCGACCGCGGCGACGAAATCGGCGATATCGCCAAGACCGTCGAGGTCTTCAGGGAAAACGCGTTGCAGGTCGAGCGTATGGCGGCCGAGCAGGCGGAGGCCGAAAAACGCGCTGAAACACAAAAACGCGAGGCCCTCGAAAAACTCGCCGGTTCCTTCGAATCGAGCGTTGGCGGTGTCGTCAATTCCGTCGCCAATGCGGCCACGGAACTCAACGCGTCTTCGAGCGAAATGGTGACGACGGCCGAAGACATGCGTGATTGTTCGACCCGGGTGGCTAACGCCTCGCAACAGGCCGACAGCAACGTCCAGACCGTCGCCGCCGCGGCCGAGGAACTGAGTTCGTCCATTTCGGAAATCAGCCGCCAGGTTTCGAACGCTTCGGCCATCGTCAACGACGCCGTCGGCTCGGCCGGCGCGGCCAACGATAAAGTCGGCAACCTTGCCGAGAACGCCCAGAAAATCGGCGAGGTCGTCGAACTGATCACCGACATCGCCGAGCAGACCAACCTGCTGGCCCTGAACGCCACCATCGAGGCGGCGCGGGCCGGAGAGGCCGGCAAGGGTTTCGCGGTCGTCGCCTCCGAGGTCAAGAACCTGGCCAACCAGACGGCCAAGGCGACCGACGAGATCGGCCAGCAGATCACGAGCACACAGGCCGCCACCCAGGAAGCGGTGGCAGCGATCAATCAGATCTCGGAACACATCCACTCGGTCAGCGAAATCACGGCCGGCATATCGGCGGCTGTCGAGGAACAATCGGCGGCAACCCAGGAAATCGCGCGCAACGTCGAACAAGCGTCGCATGGCACCTCGGAAGTTTCTTCCAACGTCGCCGGCGTCTCGCAATCGGCGGATACGACCGGCGCCGCGGCCACCCAGATCAGGAGTGCTTCCTCCGAACTGAGCAGACAGGCCGAAAAACTGCGGGGCGAAGTCGATCAGTTCCTGCAGCATGTCAGAACCGCCTGACCGCAGGACGATGAGCAGAATAAGGGGGAGGCAATTTCGCCTCCCCTTCTCATTTTCTCCCGGCCGACCGTCAACCGCTCGGCACACCGCCCGCATTGACAGAACCGGTCGACCCAACTATCTGTTGCGGGCCGTAAATCTGGCCGACCGGGGCGTCGCCTGAGCACCCTATCGGGCCGAAAATCCAAGGTGTTGAACGATGTTCCAAGCCATTGCCAAACGGATGTTTGGCTCCGCCAACGAGCGGTACCTAAAAGGCCTGCAAAAGTACGTTGACGCCGTCAACGCCCTGGAGCCCGAACTCGAGGCTCTCAGCGACGACGAGTTGAAGGCGCGCACACCCTGGCTGCGCGAACGCCTGGAAAACGGCGAGGAACTGGACGACGTCTTGGTCGACGCCTTCGCGACGGTTCGCGAGGCATCAAAGCGCACCCTCGGTCAACGCCACTTCGATGTCCAGATCATCGGCGGCATCATCCTGCACCGGGGCATGATCTCGGAAATGAAGACCGGTGAGGGTAAGACTCTGGTCGCCACGCTCGCCGTCTATCTCAATGCGCTGAAGCGCGAAGGAGTCCATGTCGTTACCGTCAACGACTACCTGGCCCAACGCGACGCCGAGTGGATGGGACAGATCTATACGTTCCTCGGCCTCACCGTCGGCTGCATCGTGCACGGCATCGACGACGACGTCAGGCGCGCCCAATACGCTTGTGACGTCACATACGGCACCAACAACGAACTCGGCTTCGACTACCTGCGCGACAATATGAAGTTCACGCTCGAAGACATGGTTCAGCGCGAGTTTAATTTCGCCATCGTCGACGAGGTCGACAGTATTCTCATCGACGAGGCCCGCACGCCGCTGATCATCTCCGGCCCGACCGACGACAACTCGGATCTCTACACCGCCATCAATAAGCTGATTCCGAACCTCACCGAAGAGGACTACGAGAAAGACGAAAAGGCGCGTAGCGTCGCTTTCACCGAGGCCGGCACGGAGAAGATCGAAGTCCTGCTGCGCGAGGCCGGTCTGCTCGAGGAAGGCAACCTCTACGACATTCAGAACGTTTCCTACGTGCACCACGCCAACCAGGCGCTACGCGCCCATACGCTGTTCGAGCGCGACACGGACTACATCGTCAAGGACAACCAGGTCGTCATCGTCGACGAGTTCACCGGGCGCATGATGGAAGGGCGGCGTTATTCGGAAGGCCTGCACCAGGCGCTCGAGGCCAAGGAACACGTGCAGATCCAGAACGAGAACCAGACGCTGGCCTCGATCACCTTCCAGAACTATTTCCGCCTCTATCCGAAACTGGCCGGCATGACCGGCACGGCGATGACGGAAGCCGGCGAGTTTTCCGAGATCTACGGCCTCGAAGTGATCGATATCCCGACCAATGTTCCCTGTGTCCGCGACGACATGGATGACGAGGTTTACCGGACGGTGGGGGAAAAGGACGGCGCCATCGTCGGCCTCATCAAGGATTGCCAGAAACGCGGCCAACCGGCCCTGGTCGGCACCGTGTCGATCGAGAAGTCCGAACACCTCTCGGCGCTCCTCAAGAAGGCGAAGATCGCCCACAACGTGCTCAACGCCCGCTATCACGAGCAGGAGGCCTTCATCATCGCCCAGGCCGGCCAGCCGGGAACGGTGACCATCGCCACCAACATGGCCGGTCGCGGTACCGACATCCAGCTCGGCGGCAACCTGGACATGCGGATCAAGCAGGAGGTCAACGCCGAACCGGGCACCGAGGCGCACGAACGGGCGGCCGAGAAGATCCGCCAGGAAATCGAAGCCAACAAGAAGGTCGTGCTCGAAGCCGGCGGGCTTTTCGTCGTCGGCACCGAACGTCACGAGAGCCGCCGCGTCGACAACCAGCTGCGCGGCCGTTCGGGGCGCCAGGGCGACCCCGGGGCGTCGTGTTTCTTCCTGTCGCTGGAAGACGACCTGATGCGCATTTTCGGCTCCGACCGCATCGACGGCATGCTGCAAAAACTCGGCCTCGAGGACGGCGAAGCGATCGTCCATCCGTGGGTCAACAAGGCCCTCGAAAAAGCTCAGCAAAAGGTCGAAGCGCGCAACTTCGAGATCCGCAAGAACCTCTTGAAGTTCGACGACGTGATGAACGACCAGCGCAAGGTCATCTACGAACAGCGCAAGGAACTGATGGCCACCGAGGACGTCTCCGAGGACGTCAACGACATGCGCTACCAGGTAGTCGATGACATGGTCGCGCGCTGCATCCCCGCAAAGGCCTATGCCGAACAGTGGGACATGGATGCCCTTCACGAGGAGGTCCTGCGCGTCCTGGCCATGGACCAGCCGGTCCAGGAATGGGCCAAGGAGGAAGGCATCGCGGACAACGAAATCCGCGAACGCCTGATCGACGCCGCCGACCGCAAAATGGCGGAAAAGGCGGCGAACTACGGTCCCGAAATCATGCGTAGCGTCGAGAAGAGCCTGCTTCTACAGTTGCTCGATCAATTGTGGAAGGAACACCTGCTGACCCTCGACCATCTGCGCCAGGGCATCGGTCTCAGGGCCTATGCCCAGCGTGATCCGTTGAACGAATACAAGCAGGAAGCCTTCTCGCTGTTCGAGGAGATGTTGGACTCCCTTCGCGAGCGGGTCACCCAAGTCCTCGCTCACGTCGAATTGCAGATGACCGACCACAACGACCCGTTCTTCCAACCCCGAGAGCAGCAGATGACGGCCAGCCATGCCGACCCGGACGGTATGGCCATGGAAGGGGAAGAGGAACCGCGGGAGGGGCCACTGGGCCACATCCCGCAACTGCCCATGAACACCCGCAAGGCGGCCGCCACGGTCGATCCCAACGACCCGTCAACCTGGGGCCGGGTACCAAGAAACGCGCCGTGCCCCTGTGGCTCGGGAAAGAAATACAAACACTGCCACGGGAAAGCGGCGTAGAGCGACCGGAAAATAAGAAGACTCGAAAGGGGCCGCGAAAACGCCGCTTTTGTTGACACCGATCCTCGAAATAGAAACGGACTGTCGCTACCCGAGCCCTTTTTGACCCATGGCCAGGAACTTCTCGCGGCGGTCGGCCTTCAGCGCCTCGCCGTCCATGCCGGCCAGTTCTGAAAAGGCTTTTTCGATGGCCTCGCCGACCGAACGGATGGTCGGTTCCGGTTCCCGGTGGGCGCCGCCCACCGGTTCTTCGATGACCCGGTCGATGACGCCGAGGGCCAAAAGGTCGGACGCGGTCAGCTTGAGCGCGTTGGCCGCTTCCTCGGCCTGTTCGCCGTCGCGCCAGAGGATCGAGGCGCAGCCTTCCGGCGAGATCACCGAGTAGATGGAGTGTTCCAGCATCAGGACCCGGTTGGCCGTCGCCAGCGCGATAGCACCGCCCGAGCCGCCCTCGCCGATGACCGTACTGACGAAGGGAACACCGAGGCCCAAGCAAATCTCGATGGAGCGCGCGATGGCCTCGGCCTGGCCGCGGGCCTCGGCGTCGACCCCGGGATAGGCGCCGGGCGTGTCGACGAAGGTCAGGACCGGCAGGTCAAAACGATCGGCGAGGTCCATCAGGCGCTGTGCCTTGCGGTATCCTTCCGGGCGCGCCATACCGAAGTTGTGCTTCACGCGGTTTTCCGTGTCGCCGCCCTTCTCGGTGCCGATAACGACGATCGATTCACCCTGGAACCGCCCCAGGCCACCGACAACGGCGCTGTCCTCGGCATAGGCACGATCACCGGCCAATGGCGTGAAATCGGTGATCAGGGCGCCGATGTAGTCGAGCGCATGCGGCCGGTCGTGGTGACGGGCGACCAGGGCCTTCTGCCACGGCGTCAGCTTGGCGTAGGTCTGAACCAGCAGCCGCTCGACCTTGGCCTGAAGCTTGCCGACCTCTTCGGCGATATTGACCTCTTCGGAACCGGTCAGGTGACGCAGTTCCTCGATTTTGCCTTCGAGTTCGGCGACCGGTTTTTCGAAATCGAGATAGTTGTGCATGGCCGTTGTCTAACACGGGCGGCCGGGCGATGATACGCCAAATCGGCGACCGGAGCCGCCATTTTCGAGCAAAAAACGGGTGGCCGGTCGCCCGGTCCACCCGTTAGTCAGCAGCTCGAGTGTTGTTCGATGTTAGCCGAGCGCCGCGATCTGTTCCGCCTTCTTGACCATGACCTCGGCCTGTTTGATCGAGGCGATGTCAATCAGCCGGCCGTCCAGCGTGACCGCACCCTTGCCTTCCTTTTGCGCCTGGTCCATGGCTTCGATGATGCGTTTGGCCTTCTCGACGTCGGCCTCCGACGGGCTGAACTCTGTGTTGGCGAGATCGACCTGGGTCGGGTGGATGGCCCACTTGCCCTCGCAGCCGAGTACGGCGGCCCGCTTGGCCTGGGCGATGTAGCCGTCACCGTCGCCGATATCGCCGAACGGACCGTCGATGGGACGCAGGCCATTGGCCCGGGCGGCCACGACCATGCGGGCGATGGCGTAGTGCCACATGTCGCCCCAATGGATATCGCGGCTGCCGTCTTCGGCCGCGTCGGTGAGCACATGGTAATCGGCGTTGGGGCCACCGATGTTAGTGGTCCTGGCCTTGGTCGAGGCGGCGTAGTCGGCGACACCGAAATGGAGCGATTCGTTCCTCGCGCTGGCCGCCGCGATCTCATGCACGTTCTGCATGCCGAGCGCCGTTTCGATGATCATCTCGAAGCCGATGCGCTTGGTGTAAGCCTTGGCCTGTTCGATCTGGGTGACCAGCATGTCGACGGCGTAGATGTCGGCCGCGGTTCCGGCCTTCGGGATCATGAACAGGTCGAGCTTGTCGCCGGCTTGTTCCATGATGTCGACAACGTCGCGATACATGTAGTGGGTATCGAGGCCATTGATGCGGACCGAAACGGTCTTGCCGGACCAGTCGAGATCGTTCAGCGCCTCGATGATGCTCTTGCGCGCCTGCTCCTTGTCGCTGGGCGCAACCGCGTCTTCCAGGTCGAGGAAAACGACATCGGCGTTGCCGGCCGCGGCTTTTTCCAGAAACCTCGGGTTCGACCCGGGAACCGCCTGCTCAGACCGGTTCAAACGTGCCGGCGCTTGTTCGACAATGGTAAAACTCATCCCCTAACTCCTCATATAAAAACACGGGCCCCGTATACGAAATCGCCATCAACTGCGGGATTTCCCTGACATTCAATATTGACGGAAAATGAGACAGGGGACGGGGCGATTCAAGCGAAAGGCGGAAATCGCATCGACAAAAACCTTTGCCGACCAGGCAAAAGCTGCGCGCTTTCAATCCTCGATAGACTTAGATCCGATCATTTCCGGCAGTATTGGAACTTTGGAACGGTTTTTTGCCGAAATACGCAACTTTGAACGAATTTCATTACCGCCGTGACCTTGAATACATAACCGGCCTTTGCTAGCGTCCCCAGACGACAAAAACCAGGGAGAGTAGGGAGTACTCAATCATGAAAAGACGTAAGTTTCTGAAAACCGCCGGCATTGCGGGTGTCGCCGGCGTCACCGCGGCCTCTACGTTGTCGGCCCCGGCGATTTCCCAGGGCATCAAAAAGATGGTCATGGTCTCCACCTGGCCGCGCGACTTCCCGGGGCTCGGCACCGGTGCTCAGCGTCTTGCCGAACGTGTCGGAATCATGACCGAAGGCAAGATCCAGGTCGAATACTTCTCCGCCGGCGAGCGCGTCGGCGCCTTCGATTCCTTTGACGAAGTGGCCTCCGGCAACGCCCAGGCCTATCATGCCGCCGATTATTACTGGAAGGGCAAGCACCTCGGCTGGGCCTACTTCACGGCGGTTCCGTTCGGCCTTACCTATTCGGAAATGAATGCCTGGATCCGCTTCGGCGGCGGCCAAGCCCTTTGGGACGAACTGGCGGCCGAATTCGGCCTCAAGTGCGTCATGGCCGGCAACACCGGCGTGCAGATGGGCGGCTGGTTCAACAAGGAAATCAACTCGGCCGACGACCTCAAGGGCCTGAAAATGCGTATTCCGGGTCTCGGCGGCGACGTCATGACCAAACTCGGCGCCTCTTCGGTTTCACTGCCGGGCGGCCAGATCTACGAGAACTTGGTATCCGGCGCCATCGACGCCACCGAATGGGTCGGGCCATGGAACGACAGCTTCATGAAGTTCTACGAAGCCGCCAAGTACTACTACTTCCCAGGCTTCCACGAGCCGGGTTCGATGTTGGCCCTCGGTATCAACAAGAAGTTCTGGGACGGCCTGACGAAGAACGAGCAACTGATCGTCGAGGCTGCGGCCGCCTGGGAAAACGACACCATGATGGCCGAATACAACATGAAGAGCGGTGCCGCGTTGACCAAACTGTTGAACGAACAGGGCGTCAAGCTGCGCCAGTTCAACGACGACGTCTACGACAGCTTCGGCGAAGCGGCGGAAGAAGTGTTCGCGGAAGTGCGCGCTCACAGCCCGCTCGCCAAGAAGATCGATGACAGCTTCCGGGCCGCGCGTAAGGACCTCGGCGGCTGGACCAAGATCTCCGACCAGGCTTACCTGGCCCAACGCAACCGGGTTCTGGGCGTCTGATCGTAGCGACAACTCGAGCATATCGGGAGCGGAGTCCGCGTGGGCTCCGCTCCTGGTGTTTCGATCCCTGTCCGGAGGTGAATTCAGAACGGTGCCAAACCGTCACTAGATTCTCAAGCCTTCGGACCACGTGCGTGGTGCGATGATTTCAAGAATGGCCCGTACCGATAGCGACACACTCGCCGTCCTGTGCCGCATGATCGGCTGGGGCGCGGTCGTCCTGACGCTCGTGTTTCTATTCAACAACTACCTCAATTTCTGGCGCGGCTGGCCGGGCGTGCCAGCGTTGTTGGCACATCTCGGAATCTACGGCGACCCCCTCAGCCAGCCCCTGACCGGGGAAACCTTGACCCTGGCCTGGATCCAATTGCTCCTTTATGCCGCTCCCGCCGCAGCCGCCTGCATTTACGTGATTCGGACACCAAGCCAGTCCATGGATTTGGACGCGGACAGAATCAGTGAGATCGCGGCGTTCATCATCCGCTGGGCGTTCTGGTCCGTTCTCATCATCGGGGTCGTCGACGTCGTCATCGCCTTTCTGCGGGTCGAGAACCTCCTCGTGCAGATCGCGGGTGAGAAGATCGACCAGAACTTCGGGCGCTCGGCGTGGCGGGGCGCCAATATCCATTATCCGATCATGGCGGCTTGTTTCGTCATCGCCTATTTCGTGCGCTCCCTCGGGTTCACCTGGCTGGCGCTGCTTATCGTCATTGCCGAGGTCCAGATCGTCATCGCGCGCTTCGTCTTCTCCTATGAACAACCGTTCATGGCCGACCTCGTCCGTTTCTGGTACGGCGCATTGTTCCTGTTCGCCAGCCCCTACACGCTCATTCACGAAGGCCACGTGCGTGTCGACATCCTCTACGTCGGGTTCAGCAAGGTCGGCAAGGCCTGGACCAATGCCATGGGGTCCCTGCTCCTGGGCATGCCGCTCTGCTGGGTCATCCTGCACCGCGGCATGGATACCAAGTCGAGCACAATCAACGGCCCGCTCCTGAGCTACGAGATCACGCAATCCGGTTTCGGCATGCATGTGAAATGGATTTTGGCCGCATTCCTCGGTGTCTTCGCCGTTTCGATGATGATCCAGTTCGCCAGTTATTTCGTTAGCTACACGGCCGTCCTTTTGGGCCGATCGCAGGTCGAGCACGAGGAAGAGGAGCCCCACTTCGCCTGAGGGCGACGGGAACCGATCGCATATGGAACTGTTTTTCCTCGCCGTTCTTATCCTCTTCATGATGTTCTCGCTGGGAGCCGGCTTCCCGGTCGCCTTTTCGCTTCCCGGTTCCGCCATCGCCACGATCACGCTCGCCGCCATCTGCGGACAGGTGTTCGAAGGCCGCCCGGATGCCTACTTCGCCCACGGCGACCCGATCCAGTGGCTAAACGCCGGCGTCACCAACTTCCGGGGCATTTACTGGGAATCCGAGCGCGACACACTGATCGCCATTCCGCTGTTCATCTTCATGGGCATCATGCTCGAACGCTCGAAGATCGCCGAGGACCTGCTCGTCACCATGGGCCAGCTGTTCGGTCCGATCCCAGGCGGCGTCGGTATTTCCGTCGTCTTCGTCGGCGCCCTGCTGGCGGCGACCACGGGTATCGTCGGCGCCACGGTGATCGCCATGGGCCTGATCTCGTTGCCGGTCATGTTGCGTGCCAAGTATTCCCACTCCCTGGCGACGGGGACGATCGCCGCGTCGGGTACTCTTGGCCAGATCATCCCGCCGTCGATCGTTCTGATCATCCTCGCCGACCAGTTGTCGAACGCCACGGACCAGGCCAGCGCCATCCGGACGGCCGATTACAAATTGGGCACCGGCCAGATTGCCCTGCCCTCGGAATTCGACCTGACGTCGACCAGCGCCGGCGACATGTTCCTCGGCGCCTTCCTGCCGGGCCTGGTCCTGGTCGGCCTTTATATCCTTTATATCCTCGTCCTCGCCCTCATTCGTCCGAAGACGGCTCCGCCGGCGCCGTTCGAAGGCAAGTACGACATCAGATTTGCGTTACGGGTGCTGCTCGTGCTGGTGCCGCCGCTGGCATTGATCTTCGTCGTTCTCGGATCGATCATCCTCGGCATCGCCACCGTCAACCAGGCCGGTGCCATCGGCGCCATCGGCGCCATGACCATGGCCGGTTACCGCCTCCGGGCGGGCGAGAAGGGTGCCTTTTACCCTGCCCTATTGGCCATCTTCTCGCTGTTCGCGCTGGTCGTCATTCTCAGCATCTTCGATGTCAACGTTAAGGCGATCCAGACCTCCGATGACGTGCTCGGCGTGACCCTGGCGTCCATCGCCTCGGCGCTGTTTCTGATTTCGGTGGCCTGGAGCGGCTGGCGCACCTACAAGACCGACAACACGCTGCAAGGCGTGATGGTCGAAACGGCGAAAACGACGTCATTGGTGTTCATCATCCTGCTCGGCGCGGCCATGCTGACGGCGGCGTTCCGGGCCTTCGGCGGCGAGGAACTGGTGCGCGACTTCCTGTCCGGCCTGCCCGGCGGGTTCATCACCAAGTTCGTCGTCGTCATGGCGGTGATCTTCATCCTCGGCTTCTTCCTCGACTTCATCGAGATCGCCGTCGTCGTGGTCCCGATCATCGCCCCGATCCTGCTTGCCGATCCGACGGCCAACGTCACCGCAGTGTGGCTCGGCGTCATGATCGGCGTCAATATGCAGACGTCGTTCCTGACACCGCCCTTCGGGTTCGCGCTTTTCTATCTCCGCGGCGTCGCGCCGCCGCAGGTCCGCACCATCCAGATGTACAAGGGCGTCATCCCATTCATCCTGTTGCAGCTGCTGGGCCTGGTCATCGTCGGTCTGTACCCGCCGCTGGTGAACTATCTGCCGGCCAAGGTCTACCTGACTTCGGAAACGGCACCGCCGCCGAAGAACCCGCGCCTCCAGCTGTGTCTCGAGGGCTACCTTTTCGACCAGTACGACCGGGTTGGCGAGAAGCTGCGGGGCGAGATCGCAACGGCCAAAACGCTCGACGTCAACTTCCTGCCGAGCCGGTATAAGAACTCGCTGACCGAGGGTTTCCAGGCGGCCGAAGCCACCTTCAAGCGGATTGAGACGGTACGCACGTCGGCCGCGGCGGTCACCGAATTCCTGCCGCAGTACCGCCCGCTTCATACCGAGGTTCGCGAGATCCGGGTCAAGTTGGGTAGCGTCGAACGGGAATTGAAGGCGTTGAGCAAGGAACGGCGCCAACTGATCAACGATGAAACGGCGTTGAAACACCTTGATCGCGAGGTGGCCGCCCTCGAAGAGGAAAAGGCGAAGCTGCTGGAGGAAACGCCGGCCGGATGGGAAGACGTCCGCAAACGGTACATCGAATTGTCGACGACCGAAAACAAGGCCCGGCGCCTCTACCGCCGGACGGTCGACGACGCCTACGATCCGGTCGTCCAGGTGCGGGCCGTGATCGCCGGTACGGACGCCCTGGCCGCCCAGGAAGAAGCGATCAAGGCGCTTGGCGATGTCATCGCCAATGACGACGGTGCCACGGCCATGGCGACGATCAGGAAAGTCGAGTCGGCCGTTGGCGGCATCGCCGGCGCTAGCCCGGTCAAATCGAAACTATCGAAGGCCCGGCGCGCCATGAAAGGCGACAATCCGAAGCGCGACAGGGCGGCCAAGGAACTGGCCAATGCCATCGCTGCATTGGACAAGGAACTGACATGGCGCCGCCAGGGGCAAAAACAACTGGCGGCCGGGCTCGCCGCCTATGACGCGGCGATCGCGCAAACGATCGGTTTGCGCTCGCAGGCGCGCCTGACCGAGGAACAGGCCGAAGTGATCGCTGCCTGCCAGTCGGTCCACCGGGACATCTCGCTGAGTTTCTGAGGGCCGGCCCGACAGACACCTTTGCCTTCAGGGCAATATAATCCGGCGCGCTCCCGTGGTATGTAGCGGGGCATTGCGACAACCACCTAGCAAGACGACAGGGCGGCGGCCATGGATGCCAAACCGGTACTGCTGATCACGCGTAAGCTCTCCACGAACGCGGAAGCCCGCGCCGCCCGCGATTACGACGTGCGTCTCAACCCGGAGGACCGGGTCTATGACACGGAGGAACTGCTCGCCAAATGCGAGGGCGTCGACGCCATCCTCCCCTGTCACTCCGAGCACTTTTCCGCCGACGTGGCGAGGCGCCTGCCGGACAGCGTCAAGATCATCGCCAACCATTCGGTCGGCGTCGATCATTGCGACCTCGAAGCCCTGGCCGCCAAGGGCGTTGTCGTCACCAACACGCCCGACGTGCTGTCCGACGCCACCGCCGAAATCGCCGTCTTGTTGATGCTCGGTGCGGCCCGGCGGGCCAGTGAGGGCGACCGCATGATGCGGGACGGCACCTGGGATTTCTGGAGCCCGGCGTTCATGGTCGGCACCCAGGTCACCGGCAAACGTTTGGGGATCGTCGGCATGGGCCGCGTCGGGCAGGTGATGGCGCGGCGCGGCCGCGGCTTCGACATGGAGATCCACTACTTTAACCGGAGCCGATTGTCTCCCGACCAGGAACAGGGCGCCATCTATCACGAGTCCGTCGACAGCCTTCTCGCGGTATCCGATGTGTTGTCCCTGCATTGTCCGGCAACGCCGGAAACGACGGGTTTCATGAATGAGGAGACCTTCGGCCGCCTGCCCGACGGCGCCATTTTCATCAATACGGCGCGCGGCGCCCTGGTCGACGAGAATGCGCTGATTGGCGCCTTGAAATCCGGCAAGGTGGCGGCAGCAGGTCTTGACGTTTTCCGGACCGAACCGGGCGGCAATCCGGCGTTCGCCGAGTTGGAGAACGTCTTCATGCTGCCCCACATCGGAAGCGCGACGTTCGACACGCGCGACGCCATGGGATACCGGGCATTGGATAATCTCGATGCCTTTTTTTCAGGCGGTGAACCCGGTGACAGGGTTGCCTGATTCCGGCTCTCATTTTCCTTTATGGTCTTTTCGGGCGCCGAAACGGAGTTCCAATTGCCCTTTTGGCGTAAAGATTGGTCTCATACGCCAATTCACTTGTTACGGTGCGTCAAAAACCAATCTATATAAACGCTTGTGAACTCCGAGCCGACTGCGAAGAATACGCATAATAATAATGTTGATTTGGTCGTGGCAGGACTGGATGAACCAAGAGAGGGAGAAAATTGCCGATCTAGCGGACTTGAAACCAATACTCAGTGTGCAGTTCGGGCGGCGCCCGATCGTGTCGTGTCGATTGGGGTCGCAAGGACAACGAACATGCCAGGATGGGAGGACAAATCATGGCAAAAAGCAAATCGAAAATTAACCGTCGCAAATTTCTGAAGGGTTCCGCAATAACGGCCGGCGCCGCGGCCGGCACGCTTGCAATGCCGAACATCGCCACCGCGGCCCCAACCGTCCTGAAAGTCCAGGCGGCCTGGGGTGGTGGCATTTTCCTCGAGAATGCCAAGAGCTACGTCGACCGCGTTAACAAAATGGCCGGTAATGGCCTGAAAATCGACCTGTTGTCGGTTAACTCCGTCGTTAAAACCAGTCAGATGCAGGACGCCGTTCACCGCGGCGTGCTCGACGGCGCCCACTACGTTCCGGCTTACTGGTATTCGAAATCGAAAGCCGCGTCGCTCTTTGGAACCGGCCCGTGTTTCGGTTGGTCGGCGCAGGAACTGCTCGGCTGGATCCACTATGGCGGCGGCATGGACCTGTTCAACGAGTTGATGGGGTCCCTCGGCCTCAATTTGGTCAGTTTCTTCAACAGCCCGATGCCGGCGCAGCCGCTTGGCTGGTTCAAGGAAGAAATCAAGGACGCTTCCCAAATGAAGGGCCTGAAGTACCGCACCGTTGGCTTGGCCGCCGACGTTCTGCTCGAAATGGGCATGTCCGTCGTGCAGTTGCCGGGTGGCGAAATTCAGCCGGCAATGAAGTCAGGCCTGATCGACGCCGCCGAGTTCAACAACCCGACCTCGGACAGCGACTTCGGCATGCAGGACGTCTCCAAGCACTATCACCTGGCCAGCTTCCACCAGTCCCAGGAATGCTTCGAGGTGGCCTTCAACAGGAAGAAGTTCGACTCCCTGTCGAAAGAACTTCAGGCGATCCTGGAATACGCTTCCGAGGCCGAGAACTCAAACTTCTATTGGCACAACACCCTTCGCTATGCCGACGACCTGGTCAAGCTTAAGGAGAAGCACGGTGTCAACGTCTACCGGACGCCGGACTCGGTCATGTCCGACCAGTTGAAGGCATGGGATGTTGTCGTCGACCGTATCTCCAATGAAGGTCCGTTCTTCGCCAAGGTGGTCAAGTCACAGAAAGAATATGCCAAGAAGGTGATGAACTACCTGCTTCTCAACCAGCCGGACTACGGCATCGCCTACAAGCACCACTTCGGTTGATCGGTCCCAGTATTCGACACGATCCAATCACCGAGGTGATATATTCCGAGGGACAGCCGCAAGGCTGTCCCTCTAATATATAAGCTGCGAAGGCGAGAGGTGGATCCATGGTTTTTATCGTTCACGCTATCGAAGAGCTCAGCATCTGGGTCGGGCGCGCCTTCGGTTGGTGTATTCTGATTCTGACCCTTTCGGTCGCCTACGAAGTCTTCGTCCGTTATGTCCTCAATGCCCCCACCGTTTGGGTTTTCGACATGATGGTGCAGATGTACGGGGCCCTGTTCCTTATGGCCGGCCCTTACGCCCTCGCCCAGGACGCCCATGTGCGCGCCGATGTGGTTTATCGACTTCTATCGGTCCGTTGGCAGGCCCGCCTCGATTTGATTTTGTATATCGTCTTCTTTTTCCCGGGAATGGCCGCACTGTTCTGGTACGGCTGGGAAATCGCGTCCGACTCATGGCGCTACAAGGAAGTCAGTTGGAACAGCCCGGCCCGTATTCAGATCTATTTCTTCAAGACACTGATTCCATTGGCGGGCGCGTTGTTCATCATCCAGGGGATCGCCGAATGCATGCGCTGCTACATGGCCATCAAGGAGAACAAATGGCTGCCGCGCCTGAAAGACGCCCAAGAAACCGAAGAAATGCTAAAAAACCAAGCGCTTGGGCTTAAAACCGATTAATTCCCCATTTTCAGCCGCTGTTCGCTTGACGGAGCACGCTCAAGGATGACCAACCCCGAAGTCGCAATTCTCATGCTGTCCCTCTTCATCTTGATGGTGTTGTTGGGATTCCCGGTCGCCTTCACGCTGCTCGCCATGGGCGTTGGCTTCGGCTACTACGCCTACTACGAAGCCGGCACCGTCGAGACGATCGCCGACGCCTTCAACAATAAATCTTCTATCTGCTCAATCAGAACACCTATTCGGTGATGGAGAACGACACCCTGGTGGCGATTCCCCTGTTTCTGTTCATGGGCTACGTGGTCGAACGGGCCGATATCGTCAACAGGCTGTTCTACGCACTGCAAATGGCGGCGCGTAACCTGCCGGGATCGATGGCGATCGCCGCATTGATTACCTGCGCCGTGTTCTCGACGGCCAGCGGTATCGTCGGCGCCGTCGTCACGCTGATGGGTCTTTTGGCGTTCCCGGCGATGGCCAAGGCCGGGTACAACAAGAGCTTCGCCTCGGGCGTCATCTGCGCCGGCGGCACGCTGGGTATTCTGATCCCGCCGTCGATCATGCTGATCGTCTACGCCGCCATCGCCGAGTTGTCGCCGTTGCGGCTCTACGCCGCCGCCATGTTCCCGGGGCTGCTCCTGGCCGGGGCCTACATCGTCTATGTGATCATCCGAGTCGGGATCAACCCGTCCATCGCGCCGAAACCGCGCGAGGAGGACGTGCCGCCCCGCCACGTCGTGTACCTGCAGCTCCTGACCTCCTTCGTTCCGTTGACGGCACTCATCATGCTGGTCCTCGGGTCCATTCTGGGTGGCCTGGCGACGCCGGCGGAGGCCGCGGCGATGGGGGCGTTCGGCGGGCTGGTACTGGCTGGTATCTATCGGTCGCTGAATTGGGTCATGCTCAAGGAATCGGTCTACCTGACAGCCAAGGCGACAGCCATGGTCTGCTGGCTGTTCGTCGGTTCGTGGACCTTTGCGTCCGTATTCTCCTACCTCGGCGGGCACGAGATCATCGAACACTTCATTCTCGGCTTCAATTTGGCGCCGTGGCAGTTCCTGATCCTGGTCCAGGTCATCATCTTCCTGCTCGGCTGGCCCCTCGAATGGTCGGAAATCCTGATCATCTTCGTGCCGATCTTCCTGCCGATGCTGCCGGCGTTCGACGTCAATCCCTATTTCTTCGCCATGTTGGTGGCACTCAACCTGCAGACCTCGTTCCTGACGCCGCCGATGGCTATGTCCGCCTATTATCTGAAAGGGGTGTTGGGAAAAGTCATCGAACTGATGGTTATCTTCAAAGGCATCATGCCTTATCTGGGCATCGTGATCGGCATTATGGTCCTGATGTACCAGTTCCCCGGTATCGCGCTTTGGCTTCCCGACTACCTGTTCGGAAAATATATACCCTAGAGCGGAATGGAATGAACGACGGATGAGATTAGGCGCGGGCCAGGATTAGGAGTGAGTGCGGAATGTCTCAGGACACCATTGAAAAAATCTTTGGATTGCTTGGAGCCCTAATCGTCTCCGTTTTTGTTCTCGGTCTTGCCGAGAGCATCTCTTCCGGCTTTGCCGGATTCTGGGGCGGCTTGCCGTTTTGGGTCATCTGCTTGATGATCCTGCCACTTGTCTTCTACGACTACTGGGATACGTGCTTCCGCAAAAAGGACTAAGGTCCCGGTGCCCAACTGATGGGGCGGCCAAGGTATATCGGACATAAACGATGATTGATCTTTCCGCTGCCGAGCTTGCCCAAAAACTGCGAGACGGTGAAATCACGTCGCAAGAACTCGTCCAAGCCTGTCTCGACCGGATCGACCAGGTCGACGGAGACATCGAGGCCTGGACACACCTCGATCGCGAGTACGCCATTGGCCAGGCCCGGTTTTGCGACACGGTGCGGGCATCGGGCGTCAACACCGGTCCGCTCAACGGCCTACCGGTGGGGATCAAGGACATCATCGACACCAAGGACATGCCGACGGAAAACGGCACCGCCCTTGACGCAGGCCGCCGACCCATGGATGACGGTTCCCTGGTCGCACAGTTGCGCGCCGCCGGCGCCGTTATCCTCGGCAAGACCGTGACCACGGAGCTCGCCTTCTGCACGCCGGGCAAGACCCGCAACCCGCACAACCCGGACCACACGCCTGGCGGCTCGTCGAGCGGATCGGCCGCCGCCGTTGCGTCGGGTATGGCACCGCTTGGTGTCGGATCGCAGACCAATGGTTCGGTTCTCCGTCCGGCATCCTATTGCGGCGTCGTCGGCTTCAAGCCCTCTTCCGGACGCATATCGCGCCGCGGAGTGATCCCCCAATCGCCGACCCTTGATCAAATGGGCGTGTTCGGACGCACCGTCACCGACGCCGCATTGATTGCCGAGAACATCATGGCTTTCGATCCTCAGGATCCGGCCATGAAGCCGGCCGTGGCACCCGCGCTATCGGCCACGGCTGCTACGGAGCCTCCCGTCCCGCCGCAATTCGCCCTTGTCAAATCTCCTGTCTGGGAGGAAGCCGAAGACGGTTGCCAGGAGGCCTTCGCCGAATTAGCCGATGCCCTCGGCGATCGATGCGAGGAGGTTTCCCTGCCCGCCCCCTTCGATGACGCTGTCGCCATGCATCGAACGGTTCATAGTGCAGAGATGGCGAAGTGCTATGCCCACTACTACGAACGCGGAAAGGACGAACTCAGTGACGTTCTGAGAAACATGATCGAGGAGGGGCAGCGGGTGTCGGCCGTCGACTACCAGCGGGCCCTCGCGGGCCGGGAACAATTGATCGCTTGGCTGGGTGGGTTTTTCAACGATTACGATGCCATAGTGACCCCCGCCACCACTGGCGAGGCACCGAAGGGACTGGAGGCGACGGGAAGCCCCATCTTCTGTACGATCTGGACCTTCTGCGGAACACCGGCCATTACCCTGCCCTTGATGGAGGGTTCGAACGGTCTCCCTCTCGGCGTGCAACTGGTTGGCGGGCGCGGCGACGATGCCCGCCTGCTCAGAACCGCCAATTGGATGTCGACGAACGCCGCGACACTTTGACCCGGGCACCAAGCGTTCGTGCCACGTTCATACCGGTAGACCGAAGGGCGATTTGAACTAAGCCGCCTCGGCATCACCTTCTTCGGCCGAACAGGTACGGATGCCGAACGGCACATAGGCCGGACACCAGCCGATCGCCGCGGTCGCGATCGGAACCACGCCGATCCACCCCCACAGGCTCTCGGGCCCGACGAAAACCAACGAAATCAGGATCAAGCCGACGACGACGCGTAAGGCCCGGTCGACGGCACCAACGTTTTGCATGGGGGTCCTCCTGTTTCAAACCGGTGTCGTAACGTGAATCCTACCACGGATTCTACGGGCTGATAGCACCGCTAATTCGGCGACACCCTTTGCCCTTCGAGTGTAATTTTCGCGGCCTACTGGTCCGCCAACGGATGCGCCTCCTCGACCAACGCCTTTAGCCTCTCGTCCAGCACGTGGGTGTAGATCTGCGTCGTCGAGATGTCGGAGTGCCCGAGCATCTGTTGCAGGGACCTGAGGTCGGCGCCGTGGGCCAGCAGGTGACTGGCGAAGGAGTGGCGCAAAACGTGCGGCGATACGCGCCGCCGGTCGAGGCCGGCGTCGGTCGCCAGTTCCTTGAGGAGTTGCCCGAAACGGGCCCGGGTCAAGTGGCCCTCCTTGCCGCGCGACGGGAAGAAGAACTGGGCTGCAAGCGTCGACACCCGGCCCTTGGGCAGGAAGCTCTCGCGTTCGGCCAGATAGGCCTCGACGGCGTCCCGCGCCGGCTCGCTCAGCGGCACCATACGTTCCTTGCCGCCCTTGCCGCGGACCAAAAGGAAACGCCCGTCCCGGGTCAAGGCGTTGAGCGGCAGGCCGACCAGTTCCGATACCCGGAGCCCGGTGGCGTAGAGGATCTCCAGGAGTGCCACCAACCGAAGCCCATCCGCGCCGCCACGCCCTCCGGCCGCTTCGAGCAGGCGGTCGACCTCGTCCTCGCTCAGATACTTCGGCAAAGCGCGGCCCTGCTTGGGGCTGTCGATGGCCGCCGACGGGTCGTCTTCGCGGACCCGTTCGGCAAACAAGAACCGGAAGAGCTGGCGGATCGCGGAAAGCCGCCTCGCCGTCGTGCTCGCCGCCATGCCGGCACCGGACAGGCTTTTCAGATAGTCGCGGATCTGTTGGGTGCTGGCGTCCTCTATGGCGCGGTTGCGGCGTCCGACGAAAGCCGCGAAATCCTCCAGATCGCGGCGGTAGGATTCGAGGGTGTTGGCGGCAGCCCCCCGTTCAGCGGCCATCATGTCGAGGAAGGTTTCGGCGTGAACCGACATCCGGCCGTCAGGGTTTGCCCGCGCGCCGTCCGCGCCTTTCATATTCCCGCCGCGAGCAGCGATTCGAGGGCCAGTTGCCGGGCTTCCTTTTCCAAGTCGACAGCCTGGAGCGCTTGCAGAACGCCCTTGAGCACGAACGGCCCGACCCGGTCAGTGCCGCGTTCTCCAATGACATGCAGGGCCAGCAGGATCGCTTCGCCCGTGCGCGCGTTGCCGGATACCGGTTCGGCAAGAGGGGACGCTGTGACGACGCTCGCCAGGTCCGACCCGGTGGCGGCAAGCGAGGTCGCCCGGAAGGTCTCGACCGGTGCTTCGGCGACGGCGGGTGGTGTCGCGGGTTCGGCTGGCGGCGCATCGGTCTCGGTGAGTGCGAGCAACCGCCGCCACAAACCGGGATCGGGTAACGTCACGGCGGTGCGCGGTCCGGTCCCGACGAGCGGCTCCCAGTTCGCCCGTCCGACGTCGACGCCGAAGGCCTCGAGCAGGCTATAGAGGTGCACGGCGCGCTCCCGGGCACCGTCGTCCTTTTCGACCGCCCGCCACCAGGCTTCCAGGAACTCGGCCGGCTGCTTATCCGGCTCCGCTTGCGAGAACCAGACGACAGGCTGCAAGCGGGCGACGGTGTCGGCATGGGCCGGATTGATCAGAGCCTGTCCGCTCAGCAACTCGGTCCACGGCCGGGCGCGGTCGCTGTTGCCGGCGGCTATGAAGGCGCGAATGGCCTCTGGTGCGAACCACAGCAGGTCGCTCGACGGCGGAATCCGCCGCAATACCGGCTGGAAAATCTTCGCCATGGAACCGTAGCGTCCCTCCTGGCGGGCCAGATCAAAGGCCCGTTGGACGGCCTCGGCCTGGGCCACGGGCAGCGTCTGGACAAGAGAGGCGTGGTAGAGAAGCGCGCGGACCATCGGTCCGAATTCGACCTCGGCCCGGCTCAACGGGTTGGCCAGGTCGGCCTGCGAGAAATCGACGCTTGTGTAGAGCTGCCGCAGGACCTCGATCGGCAAGGCGCCGGAGGCATCGGCCCGTTCCGCCGCTTCCAGGCGCATTCCCTTGGAAACGTTGGGGCTCGTCGCAATGGCATTCAAGACGGCCGGCTGGTTGGAAGCGAGTGCATCACCGGGCAGGTCGACCTTGGCGATCCGGGCCATGGCCATGAGCAAGGGGTCGGGTGACGGCAGGCTTTTCAGTTCGATTTCCACCCCCGCCGTCAAGGCGTCGGCGAGCAGCAGGTAGGTCTCGTCAGCCTCACCCAGTTCCCGCATCAGGGATACACTGAGCGCCGCCTTGTCGCGCTCGCCGTCGATGACCTGGCAGATGACGAAGACCTTCTGCCAATAGGCGGTCGGGCGGATCGGCATCTCCCGCGTGGCCAGGCTGCAAGCCCGCGCGTGATCGCCGGCCAGCAAACGTAAATCGCTCTCCGCCTCGAGAAGGGCGCCGGTCCGGGCCTGCGTCGGCAAGGCGTTCAAAAGCTGTTCGGCTCCACGGAGGTTGCTCATTGCGAGCAGCAACCGGACGCGTTTTTCAATCAGGCTGCCATCCGTCTTATCACTGCCGTCCGGCTCCCGCGCCGGACTGAGGAGCAATCGGCTCAGAAGGTCGCGGAGAACCGGCGACGGTGCGGTAACCGGCAACTCGGTCAATAACTTGTCGACCAGCGCCCGCCCCGCCCCTTTCCACAAACCGGTGCCCAAGGCGCCGCTTTCGGAGGTCAGGACGCCGGCCTCGTCGGCGTTAATCGCCTGCAGCGAGTCGACCTGCACGCCGATGCCACGGACGGCCTTCTCGGTCTGACCGCCCTTCTGCTCCTTGCTCCGCAATGCCGGCGCCGCTAACAACCGGGCCGGCGACGGGGTGATCGAACGATCGGGTTGCTCCACCGCTTTCGGCGGCGCCAAGCGCACAGGTCCCGGCGGGGCGCTCTGCTGGGCGGCCAGCCCGCCGCTGATGGCCGGAGCAACCAACATCGCCAGCACAAGACCGCGAAGGCCTGCCCGGTACGTCGAGCCGTTAGCGCGGGAAACGGTCATCGGGAAGCTCTTTTTCGATCTTTTTGACAGGAGCCGGGATATCCCACATGGCGAGGAAAACACCACCCCCGAGCACGAGAACGGCAACGGCGGCCAAAACAAGCCTGGAGAAACTTTTCATTCCGCGTCCATGACAATCGGGACAAAAACCGGCCGCGCCCGACAGCCGATTGTGTTGATGGTAGTTTTCGACTATGGCATTTTTTCGACAGTGTAAAGATCATCATGTTTACCGCAAAGCCCCGTTTCATGCTGTTGCGACAGCGGTCGACTTGACGGACCATCCGGCCGCGTGAGGCCGCCACCATACGAGGCGACAATAAAACGCCATGAATGACGACACCCATACGCCGCTCGAACGCCCGATCGTCCTGATCGGTCTCATGGGCGCGGGAAAATCGTCGGTCGGACGGCGCCTTGCCAAAAGCCTCGAAATGCCGTTTTTCGATGCCGACCAGGAAATCGAGGCCGCCGCCGGCTGCTCGGTCGCCGAGATATTCGAGGTCTACGGCGAATCCGCATTTCGCGATGTCGAGGAAAAGGTGATCAACCGCCTGCTCAATGACGAGCCCTGCGTATTGGCGACCGGCGGCGGCGCCTACATGAACCCGGACACCCGCCAGCGGATTGCCGATAAAGCGGTATCCGTATGGCTGCGCGCCAGCCTCGACGTCCTGTTCGAGCGGACCGGGCGGCGCAAGGGGCGGCCGTTGCTCGACAACACGGACCGCCGCGAGACACTGTCGAGACTGATCGACGAACGCTATCCGGTCTATGAAGCGGCCGACGTCGTCATCGAGACGGGGTCCGAGGGGATCGAGGTCACCACGGCCCGTGTGCTCGACGCCCTTAGCGACGCAAAACGAGCCGGCACAAGGGCGGCGGCGCCATGTTGAACAGCGACAGCGACATCTCGGTTCTCCAACTCGATCTCGGCGAGCGGAGCTACGATATCGTCGTCGGCGACGGCCTGATCGATGGGGCCGGTGAGCGAATAGCCCCCCCTCTTTCCCATCCAAGCGTCGTCGTGATCACCGACGAAAACGTCGAAAAACGATGGCTCGGGCCGTTCGAACGTTCGTTGGCCAACGCCGGCATCGGGTTTCGCTCGATCGTCCTTCCCGCCGGCGAGACGACGAAGAGTTTTTCGCAGTTCGAACGCCTGGTCGAAGACCTGCTTTCGGGGGGCATCGATCGCAAGACCTGCCTGATCGCTCTGGGCGGCGGCGTCATTGGCGACATCACAGGTTTCGCTGCCGCGGTGACGCTTCGCGGCCTCGACTTCATCCAGGTACCGACGACGCTATTGGCCCAAGTCGACAGTTCCGTCGGCGGCAAAACGGGCATCAATACCGGCCAGGGAAAAAATTTGGTCGGCGCCTTTTACCAACCGCGCCTCGTCCTCGCCGACACGGCGACCCTCGATACACTTCCCGAGCGGGAGCTGTTGGCCGGATACGCGGAAGTCGTGAAATACGGCCTCATCGATGACGCGCCGTTCTTCGAGTGGTGCGAAAGCAACGGCCGCCGGTTGCTCGACGGTGACGCACAAGCGCGGCGTTACGCCGTCCACCACTGCTGCGAGGCCAAGGCCCGCATCGTCGCCGAAGACGAAAGGGAGACCGGGGTCAGGGCCCTGCTTAACCTCGGCCACACGTTCGGCCACGCGCTGGAGGCGGAGTCCGGATACGGCGACGCATTGCTCCATGGCGAAGCGGTTGCCATCGGAACCTTGATGGCCTTCGCCCTGTCTCACCGCATGGGCTTGTGTAGCGGCCAGGACGCCGGCCGCGTCGAGGCCCATTTTGAGGCGGCGGGACTGAAGGCGGACCTGAAAGGTATTGCCGACGCCAGTTGGTCTCCCGAGCGTCTGGTCGGCCATATGGGCAAGGACAAGAAAGTCGAGGCCGGAACCATTGCCTTTATCCTGACCCGCGGCATCGGCCAAGCCTTCATCACGCGTGATGTCGATATCGAAGAGGTGAAAGCTGTTCTCGCCGATGCTCTCGCCATATAGCCGCCGTCCGGCCCGTCAGGGGCCCCCCGTACCTTACTTTTTCCGAAGATTAAACGGATACCCGCCATGTTGATGACCATGACCGCCATCGCCTTCCTTCTCATGCTGTCCGCCTTCTTTTCCGGATCGGAAACGGCGCTGACCGCGGCCTCGCGCCCGCTGATGCATCAACTTGAACAGAACGGCGATGACCGGGCGGCCCGTGTCAATCGGTTGTACGAACGCAAAGACCGCCTGATCGGCACCATCCTGCTGGGCAATAACCTGGTCAATATCCTGGCCTCGGCCTTGGCGACCAGCGTCTTGATTTCGCTATTCGGCGAAGCCGGCGTTGCCTATGCGACCCTCGGGATGACGATACTGGTGCTGATCTTCGCTGAAATCCTTCCCAAGACCTATGCCATCAATAACGCCAACAAGGCCGCGCTGCGTATTTCACCGGTGATCAACGCCATCGTCATCATCCTAACGCCGTTCACGGCGGCCATGGAGAAGATCGTCAGCGCCCTTTTGATGATCTTCGGAGCCAAAAAGGGTGGCGAGTCTTTGCCGAGCGACGAAGAACTTCGGGGCGCCATCGACCTCCACAATGGCGAGGACGAAGCGGTCAGGCACGAACGCGCCATGCTCCGTAGCGTCCTCGATCTGGACGAAGTCCAAGTCTCGGAGATCATGACGCACCGAAGAAACGTCATCGCCGTCGACGCCGATCAGCCCGCCGACCTTTCCATCGAACAGATCCTGGCCAGCCCGTTCACCCGCATACCCTTGTGGCGTGGATCGCCCGACAACATTGTCGGCGTCCTGCACGCCAAGGCATTGCTCCAGGAAATCCGGTCGCGCGGCGACAACGTGGAGGGACTCGACCTGATCGCGCTGGCCACCGAGCCTTGGTTCATCCCCGAGCAGACCCTCTTGCTCGATCAGCTGGAGGTGTTTCGCAAACGCCGCGAACATTTCGCTCTCGTCGTCGATGAATACGGCAGTCTGATGGGCATCGCCACCCTCGAGGACATCCTCGAGGAAATCGTCGGCGACATCGACGACGAACATGACGTCGCTTTCGACGGCGTCCATGTCGAAGCGGAAGGCGAATTCATCGTCGACGGCACCGTCACCATCCGCGACTTGAACCGCGAATACGAATGGGGACTGCCCGACGAGGAAGCGGCGACCGTCGCCGGTCTTATCCTGCACGAGGCGCGGCGTATCCCGCAGGTCGGACAACGGTTCAAATTTTATGGATTTCAGTTCGAGATCCTCGAGCGTCAGCACCACCAAATTACGTCGGTTCGGATCACGCCGCCGGAAGCCGACGATTGGGCTTCGACCTGATTCTCACCGGCGCCGCCTTCTAACGCCTGGGTCGTGATAACACGGCCGCTGGAAAGCCTTCGCAACGCGCGGAAACGCCGTACCTTCATCGTCGTCGCCGGCATCCGTCAATTCCCTCTTGCGCCCACCCCCCTTGCTTGACCTACAATCACCGCGAGGGGTTAGGAGCTGGGAAGGACCTGAACATGCAGCGGAAAATCGTTCCCGACGTCGTTGAACGCAAAAATGTCGCGTCGGTCGCAACCGGCGATACGGTCATAAGCGCCGCAAAAATGATGGCGGAAAAGCACATTGCGGCTTTGATCGTCGCTGATGCGGACGGGAATTTGATCGGCATCCTGACGGAACGCGACCTCACCCAACGCGTCCTGGCAGAGGGCCTCGACCCGAACGAGGTAACCGTCGGCGAAGTGATGACCGACAACCCCGACACGCTTTCCGCCGATGATTCAGCCCGCGACGCACTGGAACTGATGCAATCCAGGAAATACCGCCACCTGCCGGTCACCGAGGACGGCAAGTGTATCGCCGTGGTGTCGATCCGCGACCTCTATGCTACGGTGAAATCGGCGCTCGAGGAGGACATCCGCGAGACCGAAGCCTTCGTTTTCGGCGACCGCTACGGCGCCTAGCCGCTCAACAAGCCGCAAATCCAATAGACGCGGGCGAAGACCCGTCGATGCTGGATTTGGCGCGGCGTTTAAGACAACCTTAAGTCACTCGTTAGAATACTTGCTATCGCAACCGCTCCTTCCTGTCGGTCCGCCTGCAACAGCGTGACCACCGGGGTCTCGGCTGGGCAACCGAAGAATCTGTGTCCTTTATGACTGACGACTACGCAACGCAAACCAAGCTCGGCGCCGAACTCGCTAGCATCGCGGCCACGCAAAAGTCGCGAATTCTCGAAGTCGCTTTGAATGCCATCGACCAGGGGTTTGTCGTCTGGGGTGAGGATGACTGCATGATCATCTGCAACGACCGGTTTCGGGAATACTGGAACTACCCAAAGGACATCGCCAAGCCGGGCGTTCCAGCCATTGAACTCCTGCGCTACGACGCGGCGCGGGGCGAACACGGAAACGGCGATTTGGAACACGTCGCCCAGGCGCGGGACCGGACCGCCCGCGACCACCACAAAAAGGGCACCGACGAGCAGTACGTCACGAGCGACGGGCGGGTTCTCCTGATCCGGCGCTACACGGTTCCCGAACTGGGGACGGTATCGACCTTTACCGACATTACCGATCTAAAAAAGGCGGAGGATGCCCTCAAGGATAACGAGAAACGCCTGGAGGAACAGGTGGCGACACTGAGGGACCGCGAGGAAAAGCTGGAGGCGCAGAAATCCGTTCTCATCGACCTGGCCCGCGACCTCGATCGGGCACGCAACGAGTCGGACCTGCTGAACTCCCAGAAAGACAAGTTTTTCTCGATCATCGCCCATGACCTGATGGGACCGTTCAATCTGGTCTTGGGGTATTCAGATCTCCTGGCCCAACACGTGGATGAATTCGACAGGGAGACCGTGAAGAGCTCCGCCGAAACGATCCGCGATTCCGGTTATCGCCTGGCCGAATTACTCGAGAACCTGTTGAGCTGGTCCCGCCACCAGATGGGACGCATTCACTTCGAACCGCAACCGACCGACCTCAACGCCATCATCGGACGCAACCTCGGCCTGTTCCGGCCGCTGGCCGAGCAGAAGGCGATCAGCCTGATCGACAACTGCGTGCCGTCGATCCTGGCCCGTGTCGACCGCAACATGGTCGACATGATCATCCGCAATCTGATCAACAATGCCATAAAGTTCACCGGCAGAGACGGCCAGGTCACGGTCGAAACGGAATTGCGCCGGGATTTCATTGCTTTCAGCGTCATCGACACCGGTGTCGGGATTCCTCCAGAAAAAACACCCAAGCTGTTCCTGATCGAGGAAAAGACATCGACCGCGGGCACCGATGGGGAGACCGGGACCGGCCTCGGACTTCAGTTGTGCAAGGAATTCGTCGAACGCCAGGGCGGCGAGATATCGGTCACCAGTGTCGAGGGAGAAGGTTCGCGCTTTACGGTGACGTTTCCCCTGGCGACAGTTGCGACGGACGATCGCTGACATGGACCGTACCCGTGAACGTCGACACCGTTTCACCGTCGCGGCTCACATCGACACGGTAGACGGCGGTACTGCGGCCGCGTGAGACCTCCTCTGCCGTGGCGACCAGCCGATCCCCGGCCTTGACGCCGCGAACATAGGCGATATGGGCATCGATCCCGATCGACACGTGTTCACGGGAATTGGCGGCCAGTCCGAACGCCATATCGGCCAAGGAGAACACCGCGCCACCGTGGGCATAGCCCATGAAATTGAGGTGTTCCGCCACGATATCCATTTCGACGACAGACCGGCCCGGCGCGAACTCGACTAGGCGGAAACCCATGTGACGGGCGAACGGATCGTTGCCCATCAGGCGGTCGATTTCATCGAAACCGGTCATGCAGCGATCAAGGGCCGGCCGAAACCGAGTTCGCGGCGCAGGCAGGCGCAGATTTCGCCGTGCGTGACGTCGGCAGCGGCGGCATCGACTACGGCCGCAAACACATTGGCCTGCTCATCGCCGGCGGCCCGAGCCAATTCACTCAGGGCCTTGTCGACGGACGCTTGAGATCGATCGGCCTTGAACTGCTTGAACCTGGCGATCTGGTTCTCCATCAGCGTCGGGTCGGGGCGCTCCAGGGGAGCCGGCGCGAATTCCTCGCTGCCCTCCGTATAGGCGTTGACACCGACCACCGTCTGTTCTCCGGCATCGATGCGCTCCTGAAAGCGCCCGGCCGAATCGCCGATCATCCGCTGCACGAGGCCGGTCTCGACGGCCCGGTACATGCCGCCTGCCTCGTCGACGCGCTCCATGACCTCGATGATCTTCTCTTCCATCTGATCGGTCAGGGTCTCGACGTAGTAGGAACCGCCCAGCGGATCGATGACGTCGTCGAGATGAGCCTCCTCGCGGAGGATGTTCTGCGTTGCCACGGCGATACGCGCCGCCGCTTCCGTCGGCGTCGACAACACCTCGTCGAAGGCGTCCGTATGCATGGACTGCAGGCCGCCGAAGATACCGGCCATTGCCTGCACGGCGACGCGCGCGATGTTGTTGAGCGGTTTCTGGCGGGTGAGGTCGACGCCGGAGGTCTGGGCGTGGAACTTGAAACGCCAGGAGCGCTCGTCCTTGGCGCCGAGGCGATCGCGAGTGACCCTCGCCCAAATACGCCGCCCGGCCCTGAGTTTTGCGATCTCTTCGAAGAAACTGATCGACAGGTCGAAGAAGAAGGTGACTCTGGGCAGGAAGTCGTCGGGGTGCATGCCGCGGGCCATGCAGTCCTCGGCGAACTGAATTGCCGTCGACAGCGTGAAGCCCATGACCTCCGCCGGCGTCGCACCAGCCTGCTGCATGTGCTGTCCGACAACCGAGACCGGATTCCATTTTCCGAGCCGTTCGTTGGCGAACAGCACATGATCGGTGAGCACACGCCGCGATCCTTCAAGCGCCAGACGGAAGAACATGTGGTTGGCGACGAAGTGCGAGATGTAGTCGCTCTGGTTGGAGGTCCCCGAGATCGCCGACCAGGGCACATCGCGGCGGTCGGCAACGGCGAGCAGGAAGGCCAGCAAGGTGAACGGAAGCGGGTCGTTGAGGGCGACGGACATGCGTTCAATGGGAACCCCATCCAGGCAACGGGCCATGTCATCGACAGAATTGATCGTCGTCCCGCAGGTGCCGAGCAGGACCGGGTCGACCTCGTCGACGTCGAAACCCCGGTACACGGAGTTGCACGGGATCATGCTGAGCGCCGTCGCCCCTTCCTTGACGATGTCGCGCATACGCTCGTTGTATTCCTGCGGTGTCGCCAGTCCGATCAATTGCCGCTGCGACCATGGGCGTCCTCGGTGCATGCTCGGGTAGATACCGCGCGTTGCCGGCAACTGCCCCGGAAATCCGAGGCTTTCCAGGTAGTTCTCGGAAGCCCGGTCGGCCGGTGTGTAGAGCGGTTTGATCTCGATGCCGGATCGGTTGCGACGGCGGTCGTCGCCGCTTACCTGGCCTTTATAGTCCTCGACCCAGCATTTCTCGGCGGCGGTGAAGTCCTGGCTGGTTTCCGGTTTCGGGGTCTTTTCCATCGTCTCCTCCTTAGGCCGCGACCCGCGGCCCCGCTGAAATCAAATCGGCGATGCCCTCGACAATTTCCTGTCGCCCGGCACCCGGGTGAAAAACACGTCCGACACCGGCCTTCAACAAGTCGGCCTCGTCTTCGGCTGGTACGATGCCGCCGACGATGACGGCAACGTCGTCCATGTCGGCCTCCGCGAGTGCCGCCATCAGTTTGGGGACGAGGAGATGATCTGTAGCCAGTGAACTGACACCGATCGCGTCGACGTCCTCTTCCAGGGCCTGGGTGACCACGTCCTCGATTGCCTGCCAGGGTGCCGTATAGATCACCTCCATGCCGGCGTCCCTGAGGAAACCCGCGACCAGCCGTGATCCGCGGTCATGGCCGTCGAGGCCGATCTTGGTGATCATTACCTTGGGCCGCCGGCCCAACTGTTGAACCAGGTCCTCGACCCGGGTATCGGTCGTCGTCTCCGTCATGTCTGATCGATCCCTTTCCTGATCAACCGAAGGAACCCGCTGGCGATCTCGGCCGGCGTATCGCCGTTCGGCCGATACCATGTGGGCGTCCAGTTTAGGGCCCCCATCACCATCATTCTGAGTTGGCGGCGGGGCATGGCGCCGTCGACGGGCAAGGCGTCGATCAACCGCCGGAAAATGCTCTCGTAGCGGTCGCGGAGCCTGACCAGGTTTTCCCGCGTTTCCTGGTCTCCCGCCGGCAACTCCCTGATCACGACGCGGGCGTAATCACCACCGGCGAGGAGGACATCGAGATGAGCCGCCATAGCGCCTTCCAGGCGTTGCCACGGATCGGTAGCGGCCTCGACAGCGTTCTCGACCGCCGTCGAGATGCGCCGGATCCCCTCGTCATGCACGGCGATGAAAAGGTCGGTTTTTGACGCGAAGTGATAGTAAAGGGAGCCGGCTTTCATGCCGGCATCACCGGCGATCTCCCGCATGGAAGCGCCGTCGAACCCTTGCGCCTGGAATCGGCAAGCAGCCGCATCCAAGACGAGACCGAGGCGGCTGTCGCGTCGCGACTTTTCCAACGGAGTGGCATCGGTGGGCAAATGAGTCTTCCTTAACCTAACTAACGATCGTTAGGTTAATACCATCCCCACCCGTTTCGATCAACCGAAAACGGATGGGAACAGGCCGGCGCCGGCCAATCTTTCCTTGCACGGCCGGGCGGATACATCATCTTTGAAACGCGTCTTCACCGACAGGGACGAGAAAAATGCCGCTTTCGAAACCCGACGCCCGGCGCCATGTGCATACCCGGGACATCCAATGCCTAGGATATGAACGTGAAGACGGCCTGTGGGACATCGAAGGCAGCATCCGGGATTCGAAAACCTATTCCTTCGAGAATATCGACCGGGGCGGTGTCGCCGCCGGCGAAGCCATCCACCACATGCTGGTGCGCTTGACCATTGACGCCGAATTGACGGTCGTCGCCATTGAAGTCGCCATGGATTCGGTCCCCTACTCGCTGTGCGGTGAAATCACGCCGTCATTCCAGCAACTGAAGGGATTAAGAATCGGTGCCGGCTGGCGCCGCGCGGTGATGGAGACTGTCGGTGGATTGGCCGGTTGCACCCACGTTCGCGACCTGTTGATCGGTCCTGTCGCGGTGACCGCCTATCAGACCATCATTCCGAAACGCAGCCGCCAAATCGACGCCGAGGGCGGCCCGAAAAAGCGCCCGCCGGTCATCGGCACCTGTCACGCCTATGACCCGTCGGGTTCAATCGTCAAACGCCGTTGGCCGCAGTTCCACGTTGATCCGACGTCCGAAGGCGGTCAATAGGATCGGGGCGGATTCTCGGCCCCGGCTCAATCGAATGCCGTCGCTTCCGCCAGGACCGAATTGGCCAAGCCGGCCGGCAACGTCGCCGACCACTTCGTCGCGGCTTCTCGATAATAGGAAACGATAAACGACCGTACGGCCGAGGTTCGACTGCCGCCGTTTTTCCTTTGATCGATCATGGTGCATAGGTCGTGAAGGGTCATGCCTTCGGCGCTGCAAATGTCTTCAAGCGCTTCCCAGCTGGCCCTTTCCAGGCGAATACTGGTCCGTCTGCCGTCGACCGTAATATTTTTGCTTATCAAAAGTACCTCCAGGCTTTACTGATCCATCGCCGACCCGGAAGCTCCGATCGAGGCACGAGCAGGAGCCACCCGTTCCCGGGCTGACGATCAATCCAAAATTTGACCCGCATCAATCATAGCAAATGGTTTCCGGAACCCCAAATATTTGTCATGGATCAAACTGACCGGAATCTGACATGGCCTGAAAAAGTTGGTGCCAGTGACCCCATCCGGATCAATCGCGCCCTTGCTTCGCGCGTCTCGCCTGCGCATAGTTAATACCATGTCGACGGAACCTCACAGCGACCTGCTGAGCCGATATCGCCATGAAGCGGGTGCGGCCGAAAACCAGTGCGCCTGGCCCGGCTGCGACTGCGCGGGCGAACATCGGGCGCCGAAGTCTCCGACTCAACTGAACGAATTCCAATGGTTCTGTCTCGAGCACGCCCGCGAATTCAACAAGTCTTGGAACTATTACGACGGCATGTCCGATGAGGAAGTCGAGGCCGATGTCAGGCGCGACACGGTGTGGAACCGCCCGACCTGGCCCTTGGGCAACAATCCCGGCGCGACCGAGAGCCAGGGATTCAAGACCTACGACTTCGCGGACCCTTTCGGGCTGTTCGAAGACGCCACCGGAGACGGCTCCGCGGACAGCCCGATCGATCAGAGCCTGGGCGCGGAGCAACGCCGGGCCGCAGCGGCGCTCGGTGTCGAACCGCCGATCACCCTCGACAACATCAAGAGCCGCTACAAGGAACTGGTCAAACGCCACCACCCGGACGCTGTCGGAAACGGCGAAGGCTCGGACGACCGGATCAAGGAGATCAATCACGCCTACGGGGTCCTGATCGCCTTTATCGACGGTTGAGGCAATAGATTGTTTCCTTGACTGCGTAGACGATAGCCCCTACCTCATAGGCGTTTTCGCCGGCCCGCCCAGAAACGAAAGCCAGGGGCGATAGGCTGGCCGCTTTTCATCCCAGACCGGATACAGCTAGATGACGATACAAGCCGATACTGCTGAACCACTGGCCGTCCGCGAACCCGATATTTCGGTGTCGGTGCGCCAAGTGTTCGGGATCGACAATGATCTCGAAGTCCCCGCGTTCAGCGAGGCCGAGGAGCACGTTCCCGAGATCGACGATGCCTACCGCTTCGACCACGATACGACCATGGCGATCCTGGCCGGATTCGCCCACAACCGGCGTGTCATGATCCAGGGCTATCACGGCACCGGAAAGTCGACCCATATCGAGCAAGTTGCCGCGCGCCTCAATTGGCCGTGCATCCGGGTCAATCTCGACAGCCACATCAGCCGCATCGACATGGTCGGCAAGGACGCCATCGTGCTGAAGGACGGCAAGCAGGTCACCGAGTTTCGCGAAGGGATCCTGCCTTGGGCCTTGCAGAATCCGACAGCGCTGGTGTTCGATGAATACGATGCCGGGCGGCCCGACGTCATGTTTGTCATCCAGCGTGTTCTCGAGGTGGAAGGCAAGCTGACCCTGCTCGATCAAAACCGGGTCATCCGCCCGAACCCCTATTTCCGCCTGTTCGCCACGACCAACACCATCGGTCTCGGCGATACCACCGGCCTCTATCACGGCACCCAGCAGATCAACCAGGGCCAGATGGACCGCTGGAACATCGTCGCCACGCTGAACTACCTGCCGCACGACGCCGAAAAGGATATCGTTCTCTCCAAGACGCCGGACTACAACACGGCCGAAGGCGAAGAGACGATCTCGGCGATGATCGAACTCGCCGAACTGACCCGGACCGGGTTCATGAACGGTGACATCTCGACGGTCATGTCGCCGAGAACGGTGATCACCTGGGCCGAGAACGCCATGATCTTCGGTGATGTCGCCTTTGCCTTCCGGGTCACCTTCCTCAACAAATGCGACGAACTGGAGAGGCCGGTCGTGGCTGAGTTCTATCAGCGCTGCATGGGCGAGGAGCTCTCGGATTCGGCGGCCAGCACCGTCGTTCAGTAACTTCGGCGGCACCGGCGTGTACGCCGCCGGGAGACATCGGGAGTAGGGTCGAATGAGCGCGGAAGATCGGAACGAACTGGTCAAACGCGCCACCGCGACGACGCTTAAGGCGCTCGCCGGCTACCAACCGCAGGAAATCACCGTCAACTATTCTCCAGGCGCGGCATCGGTCACCGGCAGTACGGCACAACTGCCGGCCCCGACCGGGTCCCTGGACCGCCCCGCTGTCACCAAGCTCAGAGGGGTTTCCGATGCGCTGGGTTTGCGTATCCGTTACCACGACGACGCCGTGCACGCCGCGCACATGCCGAGGGGTCCCGAGGCCCGGGCCGTTTACGAGGCGCTTGAACAGGTTCGTTGCGAATCCCTCGGCGCCAACCGCATGGCCGGGGTCAACAGCAACCTGAAGGCACTGCTCGACGAACGCTGCCGGGCCCGCGGCTACGGCGGCGTCACCGAGAAGAACGAGACCATGCTGCCCGACGCCGTCGGTCTTCTGGTGCGCGAAAAGATGACCGGCGAGCCCATCCCGGAAAGCGCCGCCAAGCTGATGGACCTCTGGCGTTCTGAAATCGAATCCAAGATCGGCGAAAAGTTGAACCGGCTCGACAGTTGCGCCGCCGACCAGGACGCCTTTGCGGATCTGGTCACCGAGATGATCGCCGCACTCGATCTGATCGACGACGACCAGCAACCCCTCGATTCCGAGGACGACGACACGGAAGAGGACACCGCCGACCAGGAAGGCGAGGATACGCCGGACAGCACCGATTCCCAAATGACCGAAGACGGCACCATGTCGGGCATGCGGGGCGAGGACGACATGGGCGAGATGAGTGAGGATATGGAGGGCGCCGAGGACGACATGATGCTCGGCGACGGCGAGGAAGAGCCCGCCGGTCCGAGCCTCTGGGACGATCCGAGGCAACAAAATTTCCCCGACGACGGCCGCCGCTACCGTCACTACATCACAGAATACGACGAAATCATCGATGCCGAGGAACTCTGCGCCACCGACGAACTGGCCCGCCTGCGTCACCAGCTGGACCAGCAGCTGTCGCATCTGCAAGGCGTCGTCTCTCGGCTTGCCAACCGCCTGCAGCGGCGCTTGCTGGCCAAGCAGACCCGGTCCTGGGTATTCGACCTAGAAGAAGGATTGCTTGACGCCGGGCGCCTGGCCCGCGTCGTCGTCGATCCGGTCCACCCCCTGTCATTCAAACGCGAGACCGATACGGATTTCCGCGACACCGTCGTCACGCTGCTGATCGACAACTCCGGTTCCATGCGCGGCCGGCCGATCACGGTTGCCGCCATGAGCGCCGACATCCTCGCCCGCACGCTCGAGCGTTGCGGCGTCAAGGTCGAGATCCTGGGCTTCACGACGCGCTCCTGGAAAGGCGGCTCGGCCCGCGAACACTGGGTCGGCGCCGGCAAGCCGAAAAACCCGGGGCGCCTCAACGATCTCCGCCACATCGTCTACAAGGGCGCCGATACGCCCTGGCGGCGTGCCCGCAAGAATTTGGGCCTGATGCTGCGCGAGGGTCTCCTAAAGGAGAACATCGACGGCGAGGCCCTGGCTTGGGCGCATCAACGGTTGTTGGCGCGCCACGAACAACGGCGCATTCTGATGGTCATTTCCGACGGCGCACCGGTCGATGACGCGACCCTTTCGGCCAATCCGGGCAATTACCTGGAACGCCACCTCCGCGACATGATCGACTTTATCGAGACCCGCTCCGATGTCGAGGTAACGGCCATCGGGATCGGTCACGACGTCACCCGTTATTATCGGCGCGCGGTAACGCTAATCGATGCCGAGGAACTGGGCGGCACGATGATGAACGCGCTTGCCGAGCTGTTCGACGAGGAAACGGTCCGCGCACCCAGCCGTCGGCGCGCCTGAATGGGCGGCTAGGTCGCCTCCGTCACCACCCGGCCGGGTGGGAAAATCAAGGTCACGCCCGTTCCTTCGCCGACCCGGCTCTCAAGCTCCAACCGGCCGCCATGCAACTCCATCAACGACTTGCACAACGGCAAGCCGAGACCGGTTCCCTCCTTGCCGCGCGTCATCATGTCGGTGACCTGCCCGAACGGTTTCAATACGGTCTCCAAGTCCTCCGGTGCGATGCCGATGCCGTCGTCAATGACTCGAATCGTTGCCCCTCGCGGCGTCTCCTCGAGAACGATGTAGACGTTTCCGCTCGGTTCGGAAAACTTGATCGCGTTGGTCAAAACGTTGAGCAGGATCTGTTTGACGCGGATTTGGTCGGCAACGACCTTGGGAAAGGCCTCCGGTAGTTTGGCGACGACGGCGACCGTAGCCCGGCTCGCGCGTTCGCGGACCATCTCCATGGACTCGCGCACGACATCGGAGAGGTCGACCTCCTCCTCGAACAACTCCTGGGCTCCGGCTTCGACCTTCGAGAGGTCGAGGATATCGTTGATCAAGCGTAGGAGGTGGGTTCCGGATCCATGGATATCCGCCGCGTACTGGACATATTCCGGCTTGCCCAAGCCGCCGAACATCTGTTCCTTCATCACTTCCGAGAACCCGATGATGGCGTTCAGCGGCGTGCGGAGTTCATGGCTCATGTTGGCGAGGAGCTGGCTCTTCAGGCGATCGGCGGCCTCGGCCTTGTCCTTCAGGGCATAGAAGTCCTCGGCAAGCTCGACCATGGTCATGGCTTCTTCCTCGAGCCGTGCGCGCTGCATCTCCGCATCCAGAAGGAACTTGTCCTTCTGCTCCTCCATCTGCTTTCGCGTGGTGATGTCGCGGACGACCCAGGTGAACGTCTGGCCGCGGCGGTTGTCCAACCGGCGGCCGACGAACTCGGCAAGCACCACTTCGTCATTGCCGCGTTCGATATAGGTCTCACGCATCAGTCCATCCGAATCAGTCGACTGACCGTCCGTCAGCACGGATGCGAGATCGGGAACCAGATCGACGATCGGCGTGCCGAGAACCTGCTCCGCCGTCTTGCCGAAGATCTGCTCGGCCGCGGGGTTGAACGTCGTCACCAGTTGATCTTCATCGATGGTGACGATCCCATCGGCGACCGTGGCGATGATCTGATTCAGTTTCTGCTCGCGCTCGCGCAAGATCTTGGCAGCCCGCATATGACTGGAAATGTCGTGAATTTCGACGAGGTACGAGGCGTCGGGGCCGTCTCCCGCGTGCAAACGGTGCACCCAGAGTATGGCGTCGACGATCGTGCCTGTGGCCGACTTGAGCTTGAGAGGGAATCCCTCCGTCTCGTCCGCAAGAAGGTCGAAATCCTGGTCCGGAATTCCAGCGTATTCATGGGTAAAATAGTCGGTGATCTTGGTGCCGATGAGTCCGTCCTTGGCGACCCCGAACAATCTTTCGCCGGCCGAATTGATGTCCGTAATGCGGTTTCCTTCACAGGATGCGAGCACGTGATTCAGGGAATCGAAGCAATCCGTGAACGGATCTGTGCGATCGGTTCGGGACAGATGACGATCCATGTTTTCGCTAATCCCACGCTTTTGAAACCCTAACCCCGATCAGATTTTATGGCACCCGTGGGAAATAGCAATTGCGTCACCCAGGAGAGGAAATAGTTTTTATCGGGACAACCCCCTGGATAAATGTAACGATTCTTGGCTGTGGCTCGGCGCGATCCTGTCGGGGCGATGATTTACGGAACTGGCCGTGTTTGAGACCCCATTCACTGACGCCGACTGTATTTCAGTAAAGGCATTTCGTTGGGTCGGGTTGTTTCTCTTGCTGGTGGCATCCGATGCCGGTCCGGCGAGAGCGATGTCGACGCCCGTTGCCGCCGAACACCGCGGTATCCGTCTCGAGGCCGTCCTCAACGGTGCGGCCGCCACCCCATCCGTCGATCAAGCCCAGCCGGTTGCCCCGGATGCAGCGCTGGACCGGCTTCGGGAAGCCCTTGACCGGATCTATGACGGGTCGCCCCTGAGTGCATCGAAAATCGAACTTCTGAAACGCAACGGCCGTGTCGTATTGATCTTCGACCCGGCGTTCCCCAAGGAGCGCATGGCGTCGGTCACCATTGCGGCGTTTTTCCCGGACTATTTCCAACATCAAGGCAACATGGAGGATTTCGTCGTCGTCGTCGGCCGCTATGGAATCAAATGGCCGCGCGACCAGCTTGCCGCCATCATCGTTCACGAGCTGGTCGGACACGGACTTCAGCACCTGCGGGGACGCACCGGCCTCGACCGCAAGATCGACAGGGAATGTGAGGCCCGCCTCTATGAGGAGGCCGCCTACCAGGATTTTCGAATGCCCCGGGCAACACCCCAGATGATCCGCTTCCGTCAAGATATGGAACGCAACTGGTGTGCCGATTTCCGCTTGTTCATGCGCCGCCACGAACCGCAGTCGATGACGCTATGGAACTACGGCACGCCGAAGATCCCGGAACTCCTCGCCCTATTCGAGGAATACCTCGGTCGTCTTCGCGCCACTGGTGAAGCCGGGCGAGCGGTTTCCGCTTCCGCCGAAAAAAGACACCGGGAGTTTCTCGAGTTCGCCAGAAAAGCCGAAATCACTAATGAACCCAGCCAGTTGTTCTTGGTCGGCACCAAGTATCTTCACGGTGTCGGCGTCGACAAGAATATCGACCGGGCTCGCGACTGGCTCCAGAAATCGGCGGAAAATGGGTATCCGCCTGCACAGCAGGTGTTGGGCGAGATGGCCGAAAAGGGCGTCGGCGCACCCCCGAATATCACGGATGCGTATTTCTGGTACAAACTCGCCGCCCGGCACGGGTCCGTGATAGGCGAGGGCCGGGCCGGCAGGCTCGAACCGCACCTGTCATCCCGGCAACGCCACGATGCCCTCGGCCGGGTTGCCCGCTGGATGGCCGCAAGCGGGCGTTAAGCCCGTCGTCCCTTGACGGTCAGCGGCGAATGCTCACATTCCAGTTATTGGATCGAATGAAGGGGCGCGGCAAGCCGGTACCGGTAGTATCTTTTCCGCTGGGTTCGAAGATGTTAGGCAGGAACCATGTTGAAACCGTTCACCGCACTGGCTACAGCACTCGTAATTTCAACCAGCACCGCTCTCGCAGGTGAGATCACACCCGTCTACATCGGTGAATCGGAGCGCTCCTTCTCGCGGCCGCACGACGTCGCCATCGCACCGACCGGTCTCTACCTCGTGGTCGCCGATCTCGGCAACGACGCGGTCAAGATCCTCGATCCCGGCCGCCTGAAGGTGTTGGGCGCCTTCGGCGAGGGCGAGCTGTCGAGCCCGCACGACGTGGCTTTCGGCAAGGACGAACGCCTCTACGTCGCCGATACCGGCAACGACCGCGTCATGGTTTATACCTTCAGGGGCGTTTACCGCGACGGCAGCGCCAATGTCGAACATATCGAGACCTACACCCAGGGCATTGTCACGCCGGAAGGCGTCGCCGAGGGCAGCAACGGCCGGGTCTACGTCGCCAACACCGGCGCCGGTTCCATCGTCGCTCTCGAAGCCGGGCGCGTCATCAAGGCGGTCGAGGAGGCCGCCGGCACCGCCCTCGCCCGACCCCACGATATCCATGTCGGGCCCAAGGACCGGGTCTATCTCGCCGATTCCGGCAACCACCGGGTCCTCGTCTTCGACCGCGACCTCAACCTGCTCAGCGAGCTGAAAAAGGCGGACTACGCCTTCAACGAACCGAAATACGTGGCGACGGGCGAGGATGGCACGCTTTTCCTGGCCGACGAGTACAACCATCAGATCAGGGTTTTCGATCCCGAGTTCCGTGAAATCGCGGTCATCGGCACCGGCAAAAAAGCCGATGGTCCGGGCGGCCTGAACGGACCCGAGGGCGTCGACGTGGCCGGGCGTTACCTGTGGGTGTCGGACACTCACAACCACCGCATCATGCTGTTCAAGACGCGCTAGCCGGGGTCCTCGTCCGCCAACGAAAAAGGCCCGCTGAAAGCGGGCCCATCGCAGTCGCTCGAAACGCCGATCAGGCGGCTTGCTGGGCAACCGCCTTTTTGATGCGTTTCTTGAGGCGCCGGAATTCCGTCGTCAGGTCGGCGTCGCGGGTGTCGAGCAGGAAGGCGTCGAGGCCGCCCCTGTGTTCGACGGTGCGCAGCGCCGAAGCCGACAGGCGCACCCGCACCATGGTGCCCAGCGCCTCGCTCATCAGCGACGTCTTCTGCAGGTTCGGCAGGAACCGCCTGCGGGTTTTGTTGTGGGCGTGGGACACGCTGTTGCCGGTCAGTACGCTCTTGCCGGTGAGATCGCAACGTCTCGACATGGTTCTTATCCTTTTGAAAACAGTGCCGGGGCGCACATCCGTCGCGCCCCGAGGTGGGCGGTTTTTAGGCTACGCGGGCCCCAGCGTCAAGGGCGAAAGGCCGGAATATCGCCTCGAATGACCCTTGCCTTCAGTCGCCCGCGTAAGCACACCCTGTCTGGCACATGGGTTGGCCGCAGGGGCCGGCCGGGGCCTGGGCACCTGTGGACACGTTGGGGGCCATGATCGCCTTGCTGACCTCGGTGTCGCCGCAGTCCGGGCAGGCGATGTCGTGGGCCGCCGATTTGTCGTCGAACTCCGTACTCGAGGCGAACCACTCCTCGAAGACGTGGCCCTTCGAGCACTGAACGTTGTAGACAATCATCCGTTGTCTCGCTTCTTCCTTGGTTACCGCCGTTGCGGATATTCAGCGTTTCATAGAAAACTTTTGCCCCTGAGGTCAAAACAAATTGTATTCTCCGGGTTGCGGAGGATTTGCCTACCCGGGAGGTGTGCCATGAAAGACGAAACCCGCCGCGTCAACTGGACCCGCATGGAAGACGGCACGGCAGCGGATTGGGCCCTGCTCGACGAAGTCGAGGCGGAGTTCAATGCCGATCTCGTCGATCGCCTGATGACGCATTTGAAGATGCTCGACGTCGATTGGGGCGGCTACCAGGTGACCCGCTACGAGCATTCACTGCAGTCGGCGACCTTGGCCGAACGCGACGGCGCCGACGAGGAGATGATCGTCGCCGCGCTGCTGCACGACATCGGCGACATCCTCGCGCCCTACAACCACTCTGAGATGGCCGCCACGGTCCTCAAACCCTATGTCTCGGAACGCGTCCACTGGATCGTCAAGCACCACGGCCTGTTTCAGGGCTACTACTACTTCCGCCACCTGGGCGGCGACCGCAACGCACGGGATGTCCATAAGGACCACCCCTACTACGCCGACTGCGTCTATTTCTGCGAGAACTACGACCAGAACGCCTTCGATCCCAATTACGACACCCTGCCGCTCGAGCACTTCGAGCCCATGCTGAGGCGCGTGCTATCGCCCGAGAACAACAAGCATCTGGAGATCGTGCCTGGCGCCGATGCGACGGAGTAACCGGGTCGGAATCGGTCGAAACCCATGGCCGTTGGGGGACGGTGTGGGTCAGACTATTTGCGGAAAATTCGCGATATAAGAAAGGCCAGCGCGGCCCCGGCGATGACCACTGTCGTCAGGGACTTGCCGTCCATGCCTTTCGTATCGTCGAGGACTTCCACGTCCATATTCGGCAGCTCGTCGGAAACCGTGTCCGCTCTCGTGATCAGGTCCTGCAACTTAAGGCCGACGACGGCGCTCGCCGATCGCATGTCGTCGAGACTGAAATCTGTCTGTCCGCGGTTGATGCGCGACCAGGTGGCCTGACTGATGCCGCTCTCCTCGAAGAACTGCTTTAAGGTCAGGCCGCGATCACGGACCCCGTCCAAGAGTAACTGGGCGACGATCATCGAATAGGTGACGCCTTCCTTTGACATTCGAATCACCGCATGGTATTCAATTTGAATGCTTCATTCGTATTGATCGTATTTTCCGGAATTGGAATTCAATTATGATTGACAAGACTGGCGACGGTCAAACCCTTAGTCCCGGCGACGTATTGTCCGTCTGGAAAGGGTTCTACCGGCATAAGGGCATCTATGTCGGCGACGGCCGTGTTATCGCCGCGTCGCGAGACCACGGTTGCGTCGTCGATCAGACGCTCGACGAATTTACCGAAGGCCAGAACCTGAAAAACGAGGGGTTTCCCGGGCAGCGTTCACGGGACAAGGTTGTCGAGGCGGCACGGGTCCAAATTGGCCGCCCCTACGCGCTTTTCACAGACAACTGCGAGCACTTGGTCAACGAGGCTCACGGTCTCAGAAAAAGCAGTCCGCAGCTGCAGACCGCGGCCGTCGCCGGCCTTGCTCTGATCGCCCTGATCGCCCTGCTTCGCAAACGGCCGGCCGCCTGATCAGCCGCCCATCGCCGCCTTCAGGTTCTCGTCGAGCTTGTCCAAGAACCCTTGCGTGTTGAGCCAGCCCTGCTCGGGGCCGATGAGGAGCGCCAGGTCCTTGGTCATGAAACCGGATTCCACGGTCTCGACACAGACCCGCTCCAGGGTATCGGCGAAGGAAACGACGTCCGGCGTGTCGTCGAAGTCACCCCGGTAGTGAAGTGCCCGGGTCCAGGCGAAGATCGACGCGATCGGGTTGGTCGAGGTCTGTTTGCCGTCCTGATGCTGGCGGTAGTGGCGGGTCACCGTGCCGTGCGCCGCTTCCGCCTCGACCGTACGGCCGTCGGGAGTCATCAGGACAGACGTCATCAGGCCCAACGAACCGAAGCCCTGGGCCACCGTATCCGACTGCACGTCGCCGTCGTAATTCTTGCAGGCCCAGACGAAACCGCCGTCCCACTTCATGGCGCAGGCGACCATGTCGTCGATGAGGCGGTGCTGGTAGGTCAGGCGCTTGGCGTCGAACTGCGCCTTGAATTCGTTCTCGAAGACTTCCTCGAAGAGATCCTTGAAGCGCCCGTCGTAGCCCTTGAGGATGGTGTTCTTGGTCGAGAGATAGAGCGGCCACTCAAGGCCGAAGGCATAGTTCATGCAGGCCCGGGCGAAACCGCGGATCGAGTCGTCGAGATTGTACATGCCCATGGCAACGCCGGCCGACGGCGCGTCGAAGACCTCGCGCTCGATGACCTCGCCGCCGTCTTCCGGCTCGAAGCGCATGGTCAATTTGCCCTTGCCGGGGAACAGGAAGTCGGTGGCCCGGTACTGGTCGCCGAAGGCATGGCGTCCGATGACGATCGGTTTGGTCCAGCCCGGCACCAGGCGCGGCACGTTCTTGCAGATGATCGGCTGGCGGAAGACGGTGCCGCCGAGGATGTTGCGGATGGTGCCGTTGGGCGAGCGCCACATCTCCTTGAGGTCGAACTCCTTGACCCGCTCCTCGTCCGGCGTGATCGTCGCGCACTTGACGCCGACCCGGTGTTCCTTGATGGCGTTGGCCGCGTCGACGGCGATCTGGTCATTGGTTTCGTCGCGCTTCTGGATACTGAGGTCGTAGTATTTCAGGTCGACGTCGAGATAAGGCGTGATCAGCTTGTCTTTGATGAAGGCCCAGATGATGCGTGTCATTTCGTCGCCGTCGAGCTCGACGATCGGGTTCTTGACCTGGATTTTCGACATGTTGTTCCCCCGCACTTCTATGGTTGCCAGTATTTGGCGTCCGCCGGGGTGTGCCCCAGTCCTTGGCGAAGTATCGCACGGACGGCGGCAAAATAGGGCCGCGTCCCGGCCAAGGCAAGGCGTTGCCGCCGCCCAGTCGGGCATGATCTAATCGCGGCGAAACGACTGGATGGGAGGCACGAATGGCCGAGCGACAAGTGATCCGAGGTGGTTCTTTGCTCTACGACAGCATCGCCGATTGGCTGATGGACGAGGCGCTGACCGGCGAGTCCGACGTGCAGGCCGTCGTCGACGGCGCCTGCCATCGATTGCTGGCAGCCGGCGTCCCCATCGCCCGTGTTCATATCGCGTTTCGCACCCTGCACCCTCTGTTCGCCGCCGTCGGCTATCTATGGCGACCGGATACTGGCACCGTTTCGTCGAACATTACCCACGAGAGCGTGCAGCTCGGCAGGGGTTGGGAAGCGAGCGCCTACTACTACCTCGTCGCCAACGGGCTCCCTCACGTACGAAGGCGGTTGACCGGAGACAACGCGCTCTTGGACTTCCCGATACTCAAGGAACTGCGGGACGAGGAAGGCGGCACCGATTACCTGGCCTTCGCGTTTCGCTTCCAACCTCAGCGCCCCGGCGAGACGCGGCTCAGGAACGGCCTCATGAGTGGCTGGTTGACCGACCGAAAAAGCGGGTTCACCGACGACGACATCAACGCCCTTATCCGAGTCCAGAAGCGCCTCGCCGTCACGGCCAAAGTTCTGATCAACCGCCAGATCACCGACAACGTCCTGCATGCCTACCTGGGACCAGGAGCCGGCAGCCGGGTGCTCGACGGACAGATCCGGCGCGGCGATCACGAACACATCCATGCCGTCATCTGGTATTCGGACATGCGCGATTCGACGCCGCTCGCCGAAGCCCTGGAAACGGACCAGTTCTTCGCCATGGTCAACCGTTACTTCGAATGCACGGCCGGCGCCGTGATGGATGCCGGCGGCGAGGTGCTGCGCTTCATCGGCGATGCGGTGCTCGCCATCTTACCAATCGGCGGCGGCAAGACGGCGACGGCGCGGGCCTGCAAAAAGGCCCTGAAGGCCGCCTTCGAGGCGGAAAAGCGTGTCGAGGCCGCCAACGTCGAGCGCAAGTCGGATGGACTTCCCCAGATCAATTGGGGTTTGGGCCTGCATGTCGGCGACGTGCTCTACGGCAACATCGGCGTTCCGGAACGGCTCGAGTTTTCCGTTATCGGCTCGGCCGCCAACGAGGCGGCCCGGCTCGAAGGCCAGACCAAACTCCTGAAACGGCGCGTCATCGTCAGCAGGGCGTTCGCCGACAACGCCGACGGCGACTGGGAGAAGCTGGGGACGAAACGGTTGAAAGGGGTCGATGATCCCATGGAGCTGTTTTCGCCGCGACAACTCGAAGGCGCCGCCAAGGCCAGGCGTCGCAATAAACGGTAAACGCTACCGCTAGCATTGGGCCGCCCCTCAAAGGTGGCTGGTCAGCACTTCCCGGTCCGGCTCCGGTGCCGCCTCCAGGGCCGCGAACACCGCTTCCGGCGTACTGACCGTTGAATAGAGGTCGCGCACCTTGGCATGGGCGAAACCGCCTTCAATGGTGTCCTCGACGAGACTGCCGAGCCCTTTCCAGTACCCGGCGACATCGAGAACAACGATTGGCTTGGCGTGAAGCTGGAGCTGCTTCCAGGTAATGATCTCGAAGGTCTCGTCGAGGGTGCCGAGACCGCCGGGTAGGCTGACGAAACCGTCGGAGAGTTCGAACATGCGCCGTTTGCGGCTGTGCATACTGTCGGTGATGATCAGTTCGCCGACCTTCTCGTTGCCGACCTCGAGTTTCATCAGGAAATCGGGGATGATTCCAATCGCCTCGCCGCCGCCGGCCGCCACCTGCTCGGCGACGAGGCCCATGAGGCCGATCCGGCCGCCGCCGTAGACCAAACGGATGCCGCGCTCGGCGATCATGTCGCCCAGCTTTAACGCCGCCACCTCGTAGGCCGGGTCGGCGCCGGTCTTGGAGCCGCAAAATACGCAGATGGATCGAATGTCGGACATGTCGGAAGCCTTATCGAAGATTATCGTTGAAAACCGCTATGCGCCTACGCAAATCGAAAATGCAGCGGCGCATTAACAAAAAGAGTCATCAAATTACCGTTAACTGGAATAATTTCTGGGATTAGCTGTTTAGAATATCCGAAACGCAATTACCACACAGAGGAGGAACCACCATGTTGAGTGTCCGTAAAGGTCTTTGTCTCACCGTTTTCGCGCTGTCGGTTGCGATTGCCCCGATGGCTCAGGCCGACAGCCACGGCGGGGCCGGCGCCATCAAGTACCGTCAAGCCGTAATGAAGGCCGTCGGCGGTCACATGGGCGCCATGGCAACCATCCTCGGTGGCGCTGGCGGCAACATGGCGGATTTCAAGGGTCATGCCCACGCCATGGCGGAACTGGCCAAGATCTCCCAGAACGTGTTCCCCGAAGGCTCCGATCAGATGGCCGGCAACACCGGCGCCAAGAACGAAATCTGGGATCAGCCGGCGGAATTCAAGAAGGTATTGGTTGCATTCCAGAGCAACGCCGCGGCCCTCGCCAAGGCGGCTGAAAGCGGTGACAAGGGCCAGATCGGTGCGGCCATGGGCGCTCTCGGGAAAGGCTCCTGTAAGGCCTGCCACGAGGGCTTCAGGGTCAAGAAATAAGCGGTTGGCGGGGCCGAATTGACGGTGAACGGTATTCAAGCCGGCGCCAGGCGCCACTGGCGTCGGCTTGCCCTTTCAGCGGTCCTCGCCGCCACCCTTGCCCTACCAGCCGATATGGCGTTCGCCGCTGCCGGGAACCCGGAGCGCGGCAAATACCTGTTTGATGCAGCCGGATGCCTCGGCTGCCATACGGACACCAAGAACAAGGGCCTACCGCTGACCGGCGGACGCGCCTTCAAGACGTCGTTCGGGACCTTCTACAGCCCCAACATCACGCCCGACCGGAAAACCGGCATCGGCGACTGGACCGATGATGATTTCGTCCGCGCCATCCGCAACGGCGTATCGCCGGACAAGGAGCACTACTACCCGGTCTTTCCCTATGCCTCCTACACGGGCATGGCCCTGGATGACATCCTCGACCTCAAGGCCTACCTGGTTTCGACGCCGGCGGTCAACAAACCCAACCGCGCGCACGATCTCGAGTTCCCCTTCAGTTGGCGGTTCATGATGACCGGATGGAAGCTCTTGTTCTTCCGCACCGGTCCGTTCGAACCCGACCCGACGCGATCGGCCGAGTGGAACCGCGGCGCCTATCTGGTCGAGGCCCTCGGCCACTGCGCAGAGTGTCACACCGCGCGCAACCGATTCGGCGGCCTGGAGCGCGACATGTGGCTCGCCGGCACCAAGACGGGACCGGAAGGCGGCATGGTACCCAACATCACGCCGGACAAGGCGACCGGCATCGGGACCTGGACCAACACCGATCTCGCCAACGCGCTTAAGATCGGCATGTTGCCGGACGGCGATTTTGTCGGCGAAGGCATGGCGGAATTCGTCGAAAATTCCGGCAGCCGCCTAAACGACAGTGATATCAAGGCGATAGGCGTGCATCTCAAGGCCCTGCCGCCGATCAACAACGCCGTCAAGACCAAGACCCAATCCAAATCCGGCGACGATTGGTAGGCCGTTTACCGTCACCCATTCCCGGCCTCGGCGGCGAACACTTTTTTAACCAACCGGAAAATTCGATCAATTCGTCGATCGCGGCACTCGGCGGTCTTGACTCGCGCCGATACGTGCTATGATTGTGTCTGTGGAAACATGATTAACAACACCACAGTCATTGCCATGATCGGAGGGGCCGCCATCGTCACGGCGATCGGCATCAACGTTGTTATGTGGGAGGACGAAGTGACGCCCCCGCCGGCCCGCGCGCAACAAGGCGGCCAATCCACCGAGGCCGAGCCGGCGAAAGAGCCTGAAGCGGAAAAGCAAGTTGCGAGCCTGCCCGCCGCGACCGAGGCCACGAAACCGGACCCGCAGGCGCCCAGTTTCGACGTCGTGCGCGTCAATCCGAAAGGCGATGCGGTAATGGCCGGCCGTGCCGATCCGAAGACCAGCGTCAAAATTATCGATAACGGCCAGGTCCTCGGCGAAGTCGAAGCGGACGACCGCGGTGAATGGGTGTTCGTCCCTGAAAAGCCGTTCCAGCCGGGCAGCCGCCAATTGACGCTGGAAACGCAGAAAAAGACCGGCGAGGCGGTGCCATCCAAGGACGTCGTCGTTCTCGTCGTCCCGGAACCGGAAAAAGACATTGCCGGGCAAAAAGCGAAAAAACCGTCCGGCGCCCTGGCTTTGAAGTTCCCGAAAGCCGGCGGCGCCAGTACGGTCCTGCAGAAACCCAGCGGTGACGAGCCGTCGATGGACCTCAATGTCGACACCGTCGATTACGACGATGAGGGGCGACTCAACATCAGCGGCCGTGCCGTGAAAAGCAGCCGCGTGCAGGTCTACCTCAACAATGCCTTCATCGGAAAAGCCGAAGCGGACGAGAACGGCGGTTGGCGACTGCGTCCGGTCAACCCGGTCAGGCCGGGCCCCTATCAACTCCGGGCCGATCAGGTGGGGACAGACGGCCGGGTTACGGCGCGGGTCTCGATGCCGTTCTTCCGCGCCGAACCATTGGACGGTGATATGCCGCCCGAGCCGCTGGTCGTCGTCCAGCCGGGCAACAGTTTGTGGCGGCTGGCGAGACGGGCATACGGCTCGGGCTTCGCCTATACGACGATTTACGAGGCCAACCGCGAGCAGATCAATGATCCCGACCCGATCTTCCCCGGTCAGGTATTCGCCCTGCCTGCCACCAACTAAAACACTCTACGGACCAGCGAAAGTCAGACGTCGGCCGGGCGGCACGACGGATTCGGAAAGCAATTCGAGCACGGGCTTGGCCTGCACCAGCAGTTGTGCCGCACGCGAAATCAGCACCACCGGGGTCAACGGCTCGTCGAACCACAACGATTCGGTCAGCAGAATCCGCTGCTCGCGGCTCAGATGAACCCGCCCGCCGAGAAGTTTGCCGGCCGTAAACAAAATCCGCATGGCGTCCATGCGCCGTTTCGGGTCCTCGGCCGTATAGGGAAGATAACCGAGATTGGCGTGGAGCCGCATGTTGGTGCGCTGTTCCTGGGAACTCGCTTTAACCGCAAACAGGAAACCCAAATATTCGAAGGTGAAGTCGAATTGCGCCCCGCGGCCGGCCAGTTCGCCGGCCTTGCCGAGGCCGAGCGGTTCCGGCGCCACATCGCTCATAGCCTTCAGAAGCTGTCGTGTCTTTTCCGCCGGGCGGTCGTTCACGCGGTGTCTCCTCGATCTCCGGTCGCGCCGAGCCTATCATGGTCCTTGGCGGGTATAAACCTTTCTGAATAAAGCCGATTGTCCGCTGGCGCCGATCCGCAAGCCGTTGTTTGCCGGGGGCGAATCCGACGGGTCAACTGACGAAATGGGTTGAGATTGATGGCGATCCCTGTAACAAACCAGCTTCGGAAAGGAGCGCTCTGCGTATGTTGAAGACGGTCTTCGTCCCGGTACACAGGGCCGGTTGGCCTTTCATAACCTTGTTCGCGGTGGCGACCTTGGCGCTTTGGCTGCTGTTCGAGCCATTGGGTGTCGTCGGCTGTGTGCTCACCCTTTGGTGTGTCTACTTTTTCAGGGATCCGGACCGGGTCACACCGGTCCGCGACGGTTTGATCATTTCACCGGCCGACGGTGTCGTGCAGATGATCGACCGGGCCGCGCCGCCTCCGGAATTGGAGATGGGTGACGATCCTCTGAACCGGGTCGCCGTCTTTATGAACGTTTTCAACGTCCATGTGAACCGGGCGCCGATCGGCGGCACCATAACCGGCGCCAGTTACCGTCCCGGCAAGTTCCTCAACGCCTCGCTCGACAAGGCCAGCGAGTTCAACGAACGCCAAAGCCTTAAGGTCCGGACCGACGACGGCACGGAGATCGCCTTCGTGCAGATTGCCGGGCTCGTCGCCAGGCGTATTCTTTGTGATGTCCGGGAAGGTGATGCCGTTCGCACCGGCGAACGGTTCGGCATGATTCGTTTTGGCAGCCGCGTCGATATTTACATGCCGGAACACGTGGAACCGCTGGTTTCGGTCGGCCAGACAGCGGTCGCCGGCGAGACCGTAATCGGCGACATGCGGGCCCAGGAAACAGCCCGCATGGGCGAAATCCGATAGTCGAAGGGCGGGTCGATGGCGAAGTCGAACACCGAACAGCCCCGCCGGCGGCGCCTCAAGGGTCTGTCGTTCAACAAGATGATCCCCAACATCCTGACTCTGCTGGCCGTCGCCGCCGGCCTGACGGCGATGCGTTTCGCCCTTCACGAACGTTGGGAACTGGCTGTTTTCGCCATCGTCATAGCCGCCATTCTCGATGCCCTGGACGGCCGGGTCGCGCGGCTGCTCAAAGGCGCCAGCAAATTCGGAGCCGAGCTTGATTCGCTGTCCGATTTCGTCTGTTTCGGCGTGGCACCAGCCATGATCCTCTACCTCTGGGCCATGCAGAACGCCGGACGACCCGGCTGGATCTTGGTGATGTTGTTCGCCATGTGCATGGGCCTCAGGCTGGCGCGCTTCAACGTCGCCCTCGATGACGAGGATGCGCCGGCCTGGAAAGCGCATTTCTTCACCGGCGTGCCGGCACCGGCCGGCGCCGGGCTGGTGCTGTTGCCGATGGTCCTGTCTTTTCAATGGGCACCAGAGTTCTTCCGCGATCCTTGGGTCGTCTCGTTTTTCCTGTTCGTCGTCGGCGGACTCACGGTCAGCGCCGTGCCGACCTTCTCCTTCAAGCGCCTGAAAATCACCAACCGCTGGATCCTGCCGACCATGCTGATCGTCGCCGGTTTGGCGGCTTTCGCGGTCAGCGTGCCGTGGATGACCCTGTCGGCCATCCTCATCCTATATATCCTCACCTTTCCATTCAGCATCCAGGCGCACCGCCGGTTTCAGCAGCGCAGCAGCGGCTCCGACGACGGTCCCGAGACCGAGTCGCAAGCCTAGGCGCTATTCGCGCTCAAAGGGTCAATATCCACCGGACTTTTTCTTGCGCGCCCCGTCCGACTCGTTGAGCTTGTAGCGGTCGAGCCAATCGAACTTGGCCGTGCGCTTCAGGCAATTCCGTGCGTTCTTCCACGGCCTCAGCGTGCGGCAGGTCTCGCGCTCCTTTTTCATGGCGATGTAGCGCTTGATCGTATCCGCCATTTCCTCATCAACCTCGGTCGGTTCAGAGGCGGCCGTGGCGACGGCGAGCGCGCGGTTGAGCGGGATCTTCTTTTTGGCGACCTGGCAGGATCCGATCCGGAACTTGCTATCTGCGATCTCGTTCTTCTTTCGCCAGCGCAGGATCTCGAAACGGGTTTTGCCTTTCCACTTGCCGGCCGCCGATTCCTGGGCCTTGGCCCGCTGCTCCGTCTCGCGGTCCGTCTTTTCGAGGAATTTCTCGTAAATCGCGACGATTTCGGCGTCATCCCGGCTCGATTTGGGAACCTCGATCTTTAGGTCCTCGATCTTTTTTTTGAACGCCGGCTTGGCGTTGGCCAATCCCTTCGAACAGATGGCATTGGTGAAAATCGGTTTCGGCCGCCAGGTCTTTTCGGCGTTCGCGGGAAACGCCGTGACCCATACGACCGTCAAGGCCAGAGCCGGTAAGCCGCCGCCCAGATAGGCAGCACATGACGGCTTTGCCGTTCTCACACGCACATCCCGCCGTCACCCAGTGTCGCATCCCCGTCGACCCGGAATTCGCCTTGCACCCGCGCCCGCCGGCCGCCGGCCGTGATCATGTCGGCGTTCGCCTGCGCCCCTTCGATCTCACGGCCGCTGACATAGGCTTGCCCGAAATCCGAATCACCGAGCCGGTCATCGACATCGACAATGAAGTCGAAACTTCGACCCGGACGGAAATCAGAGAATGTCAGGGTCACGACGTCGGATCCGTCATCGACCAGGGTTGCGCCGAGATACCCGACGCCTTCGCCGCCGATGACCTCGAACGGCGTATGCATGGACGCCCCCTCACCCCCGGCCGCGGTGTCAAATACCAAGCGCCCGCGCGAAGCGCTCAAAACGATGGTCAGCGACCGGATCGACCAAGCTTCCTGGCTGGCGTTTTCGATCTGGAACCAGTCGCCACCGGCATCCTCAAGAAACCGGACTTCCACCCGCGGACCGCAGGCCGAGGCGTCAACCGCACGCGCGACGGACAGCACCAAAAGGATGGCGGGGATTAGAAGAAACCGGACCATTCAACCCCTGGTCAATTGAGGCCGGCGCGGACTTTCGGCCAGTTTGCGTCACCCTTGGCGATGTTCCCGGCCATATCCTGTTGCCAGCTTTGTTGCACGCCCTTCGAGTAGTTGAGGTAGAGCTTGCCGTCGACGATTTTCCAGGCCTCCGGGTCGATCTTGGCCGAATAGCCCTGGCTCACCGCCCAGGCGCAATAGCCGCCGTATTGCGGTGCGTATTTGCTCGGAGTCGCTTTGAAGGCGGCCAAATTGTCGGCGTTGGCGAAACGCCACGTGGCGCCACGCCATTTCATGGTGAATTTCTTGGACCCCTCGACGGCTCGACTCTCCGTGAAATAGGCGACGGGATCGGTGCCGTCGATGGCCGCCCCGCTCCAGCCGGAAGCGTTGATCTCGGAAGAGACTACCGAGTGAGGACCTAAAACCACGAAAACCATGACGGCCGCCATCATCAGAATGCGACCAACGGCGGCGGGCTTCTTGAAGACCATGGGCCAATCTCCTTTAAATTAACCGCGCGTGACTATCGGATTTTACTATTCCTTGGGGGAGTATCATCAATCAAGAAACGCCCTGTTTTTTGCACGATTTCGTTACCATGAACCGAACCTTAGGGGGTTTCTGATATCCGACACTGAGTATCCGAACGTCCGTTCTCCATGGCGTCGAGGATTATCCGCGCAAGCGTTCGATATCCCGTTTCATTAAAATGCGCTGCATCGTTGGGTCCGTGTAAGCAGCCGAAACGATCGGATGCGGCCCGAAAACGCGACCGCGTATCAACGAAAGTTGCATTCGCCTTTTCCGACGCGTCCTTGACGCTCCGGCATATCGCGTCGCTGGCGACCAACAACTGGTCGGCGGTGAAGCGTCGGGGAGCAATGGCCTTTTCGGTTTGTGCAAACCGCAATCGTTCCCGCAAGGTCGCATGGCCGTCTTTGAGCTTATAGACGTTGATTGGCGAGGGAATAAAGACGACCCACAGTCGGCTGCGCGGGAAAAAGCGACGCAAATACTCTAGCGTTTCGCCAAAAACCTGGCTGGTTAAAGCGATTTCTTCCGTCGTTCGGTAGGGGAAACCTTCAATCGATTCCTGCGGATAGTATAGGACTTCCCCTCCGGCTAAAATGGGCGTATCCGAATCCTTGTACCTCGACCAGTCCGCTACGTAGGTATTTGCCGGGACCCGGAAACTGGGGTCCGGGTTCTGGAAAAGGGCACCGGTACCCTTCTTGATGTTCTTGTAGGCTAACTTGAACAGCTTCGTCGATGTGTCGAGGAGGTGGGCATTCCTGAAAAAGTGCCACCTTTTGTTGGCTGCCTTGACACCATCGGCACCAATTCCATCGATGACGGTGCGTAGGTACTCGGGTTCGGTCAATCGTTGCCGATCGACGCTTGCTGGTAGCCAATACTTGATGTTGGCCAACTCGTCATTGATATCGTTGCCCTCGAAGTAATAGACAACCACGTCATTCGGTTGATCAATGGTCAGCCCGGCATAAATATTGATCCCCGTGAATTCGCGCGTCGCATGAAAAGCGTTGACGATGGACGGGTACCCTCCCCGATGGCCGGAGGTCAGAACGTCCCGGCCGGACAGTTCGTGGATTACGTGCGATGCGCTGTGTTCCGGATTGCCATCGCCGACGACCTGCATCAACCAATCACCCAACCCCTCTGCATAGGAATCACCGAGGATCAAAATGTAGTCCTCGGGGACGACGCCGCTCTTGGAGGTCTGCGCCAATGGCTTCAAACGGCCCAATTCGCTGTGTAGGGTTAATGGGATTCGGTCAAGGAGGTTGCGCCACACGAAGAACTCGAGAAGCGAATAAGACAGTAGGATCGAAACCACGAGCGTAATCAGGTTCTTTTTTCTTTCTGACATGTGCCACCGGCTCCTTTGAAACGGATCTGGACCGCACCCTTAAATATCGTTTTCCCCATAAGAAACAAGATACGTAATCGAGGGGATCAGGACCGGATTTCAACGACATGGCATCAAATTCACCACCTTCGACCAATAGAATACGTTACTTTGATCGGGAACCAGTTGACGGTATATGTGCGGAACCGTTCCTCTGCCGTTATCGCGACGACAGTGTTGGATTTCAATTTCGGCAATGGATCTCTGATCACTGATCGTCGTAATCATCCTCAAGCCGCTACGGTCGTCACGGCGTCCACGCGCTGGCGCTTTCGAAACTCGAGTTGAAACTATCGGGACTGCAAACTCGACGTCTAAGTTCTGTCGCTCGGCAACGAGAACGGCTCCGACGCGGACAATCCGATCCCGCCCGGCGAGCTTTTAAACCACCGATTTCCGTCATAGCCTATCCTGAGCGGCATCTTCCGCGTACCGTATCCACCCCCACCGTAATGGAAAGAACAACCATGCCCGAATACGCAGTTTACCCGAGTCTCAAGGACCGGACCGTCTTCATATCGGGCGGCGCTTCCGGTATCGGCGGCAACATGGTCCGCCAGTTCGCCAGGCAAGGATCGAATACCGCCTTTGTCGACATCAATCCGGATCTTGCCCGCGAGAATGTCCAATGGTGCAAGGATCAGGGTTATGCGCACGAACCGCTGTTCATTGAATGCGACCTGAGGGACATCGCCCGGCTCGAAGCGGCCATCGACGAAGCGGCCGGCCACCTGGGCTCGATCCAGGTGCTCGTCAACAATGCCGCCAACGACGACCGGCACAGCTTCGGCGAAGTGACGCCCGACTATTGGGACGAGCGGTTCGCCGTCAATCTGCGCCACCAGTACTTCGCCATCCAGAAGGTGGCACCGATCATGCGCCAGACCGGCGGCGGTTCGATCATCAACATCGGCAGTTCGTCTTGGATGACCAAGGAGGATTTCTTCCCGGCCTGCGCCGTCGCCAAATCGGGGGTCGAGGGACTGACGCGAACCCTGGCCCGGACCCTCGGTGTCGACAACATCCGGGTCAATTCCGTGGTGCCCGGCTGGGTGGTGACCGAGCGTCAGCTGGATAAATGGTGGACGCAGGAAGGCGAAGACGACTGCATGGCCATGCAATGCCTGAAGAAACGCGTTTACCCGGAAGAATTCAATCAGATGGTCCTGTTCCTGGCCGCCGACGACGGCGGTGCCTGTACGGCCCAGAGTTACATCGTCGACGCCGGACGCAAGTAAAGCAGAAAGGTCGTTCGAGCTTTGCCGGCCTCAGCCGAGGGCATCGCGGATGATCCGGTTGACGTCGGGAGCATGGTGGCGCGCCTTCTTGCCGGAAGGCGCCAGTTCCTCGGCGTAGAAGAACTCCGGCAACTCGTCATCCTTTTCTGCGAACCCGGCCTGCTCGTTAAATGCTTTCTCGAGCCGGATGGTCTCGTAGCCAAGCTCCTGAAGGAACCCGTGCTCGAGCCTGATATCGAACGCGGCATTGATCGAATCGACGATCATGTCCGGGTCCTCGTTGTGAACCGAACGTCCGAAAACGCATAACCCCAGCGAATCGGCGGCGGCGCTGAACATCTGCATGGTCAGGCTTTCCTGGGTCAACTGCTCCGTCGACTTGCCGTTGCATTCGGCGGCCGGATTGTTGCCGGTTGTGTGATCGGCACCCTGGGCCGTGTACATCATGGAGATACCCGTGACCTCGATGACGCGGGGGTCGTAGGCGCTGATGCCCTGTTTCTTGATGACCGGCACCCGTTCGATGCCGAAATGCTCGCCGACCCGTGCCGTGCCCTGGGCCAGAAGGAGGCCGCGTTCGTTACCCTCGCCGATGTCCCTGACGGCCTGGGTCATGAATTCCACATCGCCGAATTCCGCATGCCCGGCCCCCATCAACATTCCGAGCATGGCGCCAGTCTCGATGGTATCGACGGCAAGGTCATTGACCAACGCGTTGATGCGCGCCACGTCGTCCGGATCCTCGAGGCCGCAATTGGTGCCGATCAGCCCGAGCGTCTCGTACTCGATTGGCGACACCAGTTCCTTGCCATCCTCGCCGTGATAAACGTTCGAGCACTTGATCATGCAGCCGGGCATACAGGCATGGGTCGTATCGCCGCCGCGCGACAGGTTGAGCTCGCGGATGTAGTCGCCACCCAGTTTGAACGGTCCGTTTTCACCGTCGGACGCCTGGCCGGAAGAGAAATTGCGGGTCGGCAGGCCACCGATCTTATTGGTGAAATCGCCGACCATTGCGGTGCCCAACAGTCCCATGTTCTGTGCCGGGACCGATTCGTTGATTCTGGCGCCGTAGCCCTTGACGCCGGCCATCAGTTTGCGACGGTCGTGGAACGGCGGCATCTTGTGTTTGTCGATGACGATGGCCTTGATCTTCTTCGAGCCCATCACCGCACCGACGCCGCCGCGCGCCGCGATCCGCGTCGGCCGCCCTTCGACGTCGGTGATGGCGATCCCTGAGATCAGTCCCAGGCGCTCGGCGACGCTGCCGATCAAGGCCAGGCTGACCTTGTCACCGTAGCGCTGGTGCAGGATATCCGCCGTGTCGAAGGCGTCCTTGCCAAGCAGATCATCCGCCGGTTCGAAGGTGACGGGTCCGTCCTTGGCAATGCGGATGACCGTCCATTCGTGGGCCTGTCCGTGCAACGTGAAGCCGGCGATCTCCAGCTGCCCCATGGCGAAGGCGAAGGTGCCGCCGGCATTCGATTCCTTGATGCCGCCGGTGAGTGGGCTCTTGCAACCGATGCTGAGGCGGTTGGCGTTGGAGAAGTTGGTGCCGGCAAAGGGGCCGGCGGAAAAGATCAGGGGGTTTTCCGGCGACAGAGGATCGACCCCGGCGACGCCTCCCTCGAGAAGCGTCTTCGCGATCAGGTAGCGCCCGGCCTGGGCGAGCTCCCGGCCTTCCATTTCATCGCTTTCAACGGTCTGCGATTGTAGGTCGATGTGAAGGTGCTTACGCATGCGAACGGTCTCCGCCTGGCGGTGAATTTGTTGGCCCATACATAGGCCTTCGCCGCGGTTGATGAAAGGGGTTGCTTATTCGAGAGACGCCGGCGTCGGAGGCGGGGGCCATTTCACCGCCGATCCATTTTTACAGCCGTTAAAACGGCATTTATTGAACCTTGAGGCAATTTAAGCACAATCGCGCGTCAACTTTTAGGATAGAAGCGCGAACCGGCACATACTATTGTAGGTAGACTCCATAGTTGGCATACCTAATCGACACCGTCGTAGTCGTTGGAAAGGGTTGGTGAGGACAAATTTGGTGCGCATTTTCAACTGTCGCATACGATGGGCCGCGGCCGCGGCGGTCGTGCTGGCCGTTGCCGGTTTAACACCGACGGTCAAGGCCGCACCTGAAGCCGTCAGTTTCTGTTTCAACGACTGGCCGCCCTATTCGGTGATGAAGGACGGCGAAGCGGAAGGGATTACCGTGGAAACCCTGCGGGAGGCAGCCGACCGGGCCGGTTTCGCAGCCACCTTCCGCGAACTACCCTGGAAGCGGTGCTTGCAGATGGTCGAGGCCGGTCAGGTTGATGCGGTAATGGACGCCGCCGAACGGGACGAATACTTGCAGGGCGAGGCCAGTTCGACGGTCTACACCAATACGTTCTGGGTAAGGGCGGACGACCCGTCGAAAACCTTCAACAGCTCTATACTTCAGGGCAAGAGCGTCGGATTGGTCGCCGGGTACCGGTACGGCGACGAGCTCGACGAAATCCTGTCGCAGCCGGGAGTCCAAAAGGAATACTCGAAAGATGATTCGACCAACATCCGGAAACTGAGTTTCAAACGGGTCGATGTCATTATCAGTGATTTCGCGAGCACCCAGTACTTCGCGAAAGAGAACGGATTGTCATTGCGAGCCTTGATGCCGTCTCATTCCTTTGACCGGCTCTACCAATCGTTCAACAAAAACAAGGCCTCGGCCCAGTCCAGGATCAACGCAGCACTTCAGTCGATGATTGCAGACGGCACGGTCGATACCATTTACAGGAATAAGCTGGGTGTTTCCTTCTCTGACGTCGTTAGGCCGAACGCCCAGTGAATTTCGTCGAAGAGCCGCGGATTTTGACCGATACGGAAAACAGCGTGGGTAAAACCGAGATTGTCCCTCGGCGGGAAAGACAAAGGCTGCTGATCGTCGCGGTGCTTCTTGTCGGCCTGGTCGGTCCGTTACTGTTCATGACCTGGCTCAATCAGAACCTGACCCGCGAGGCCATCGTCGCGACGACCAAATCCGAGTTGGAACAACTGACCCACGTGCTGGCCGACGGAATGCGCGACCCGATCTGGAACCTGATCCCGGAAAGCGGCGAGGCGCTGCTCAATTCGATCGTGGCCGACCCTCGCATTGTCGCTGTCCATGTCTTCTCCGAGGCGCAAGGATCGTTCCTGAAATTCGAGCGCGACGCGCCCTCGCCGCAAAACGTCGTGCAACGCCGCCTATCGGTAACGCGAGATGGTATCGCTATTGGTCAGGTCGCCGTTTCCTATGACGTATCGGACCATCCGACCGAGGCGGCGAGCGATTGGCATCTCCTGGCATTCGCGGCATCGGTTCAACTCTTCGTCGGGCTCGGTGCGGTCTTCATCATCTACCGCATATCCGGACGCCTCGAGGGGGAACGGGCACTGGAAACGGCCAACGCAAGCTTACAGGCGGAGATCGAAGAGAGGAACCGCTACGCTGAGGCGCTTTGGGTCAGCGAAGGGCGCCTGCGCGCTGTCACCGATGCCATGCCGAGTTTGCTGGCCTATTTCGACAAGGACTTCCGTTACGAGTTCATCAACCGGACCGGCGAGATGTGGTACGACCGCACCGCCGACGAAATCGTCGGCAAATCAATCGGCGAAATCCTGGGCGACGAGGTGGAACGCAAAATGCGCCTGCGCTACGACCGCGCCTGCGCCGGCGAAGCCGCAACGTTCGAGGAGAAAATCGCCTACCCGGACGGCAACACGCGAGACATTCTCGGATCCTTCATCCCGGACACACGGACGGCCGGTAGCAATAGCGGCGCTTTCGTCATGGTCCAGGACATCACCGCTCAAAAACAAGCCGAACGCACCGCCGTCGCCGCCAAGGAAGACGCCGAGATCGCGAACCGTGCCAAGACCGAGTTCCTGGCCAACATGAGCCACGAACTGCGGACCCCGTTGAATTCGATTATCGGGTATTCGGAGATGATCGGTCTCGGCATGCACGGAGAGGTCGGTGATTCCCGTTACCTGGATTATGCGGGCAGTATCAACATGTCCGGCACACACCTTCTGTCAATTATCAGCGACCTCCTCGACGTCTCGCGCATAGAGATCGGTGCCATGGAACTGACCGACGAATTGGTCGATTTGGGGGAGGTGATTACTGCGTCTTCGAGATTAATCGCGGATCGGGCACTGCGCGCGGGAGTCACTGTTGAGGCATCACCTGAACCGGGTCTTCCCCGATTACACGGCGACAGGTTGCGCATTAAACAGATATTGCTCAATCTCTTCAGTAATGCCGTCAAGTTCACCCCGGAAGGCGGGATTGTCAGGGTGGGCACGTTACTTGAAGAAGACGGAACCGTTCGTCTGATGGTGGAGGACACGGGGATCGGAATCCCCGAACACAAGATCTCGGAGATTACTCAACCGTTCAAGCAAGTCGAAAGCAGCTTAACCCGCAACCAAGACGGTACCGGCCTCGGTTTGACGATCGCCAAGTCGTTGATCGAGATGCACGGCGGCGCTCTTAACATCCAAAGCGAGGTTGGTAAGGGCACCACTGTGTCAATCCACTTCCCACCGGAGCGCGTGCGCCGAATTGCCTGATCCTCCGGGATCCAGGAACTGAAACACACCCGGGCAACTTGGAATTCGTGTGGTTTATTTCCGTGGTCGAGAGCCGGATTTCCTTGAATGGCGCCAGACCGGAAAAAAACCCTTGTGCATGAACGATGGCGCGGAACTGTCCGAAACGCCACCTTCGGCCACCCTTCCTTCGAGGCGCGTCTTAGCCATCAGGTAGCGCCCGACCTTCCATTTCGTCGCTTTCCACGGTCTGCGAATGTCGGTCGATGTGAAGGTACTTGGGCATGCCAACGGTCTCCGCCTGGCGGTGAATTTGTTGGCCCATACATAAGATGTCACACCTGCGGATGAAGGGGGGTGCGATAAGCCGATGGTGGTAAAGCGACCCGATAATTCGCCAAGAAATCGTACGATTTCAATTTGTTAACCCAACGATTACGTTCACGAAATGACACCAACCGAAACATTCTGTAACGCTCCCGGGTGATATCCTTTGCTGGTCGAAAACGGTAATTCGAGGAATCGAGGTTTTCGGCATGTGGGACTTGTAGTTTGCACTTGGGTTGAGATGGATCTGTTTTGCGACAGTGCCGGGCGGATCATCCTGTCGTCCGTGCCATGAACGTAAAATCAAGCCAGTTTGGTCTGACGGGTTTGGTCGCGGCGATCATTATCGCGTTGTCCATATCCAACACGGTCGCCATCAGCTATCTGCTTCACAACGACTACGACGGCCATTTGACCGAATCGTTCATGCAAAGGATCGAGGCCGAGAAAAGCTATATCGGTCACTTTTTCGAACACGAACTGAAAGAGGTCGGTCTTCAGGTCGACAGCTTGGTCAATCACGCGCGCCAAACCGGTTCCGAGAAACGGTTCGAGGAACGGTTGCGATCCCTGCAGACTGTTCCGCCGGGCGCCGTTGTTTTCGCCAGCGAGGGCAGTCCCCCATCCGTTCGGGCATCTGCGGATATATCCGAACCCTTGCGGAATCTCGCTATTCGACTGGCCGGCGAATCCACGGAAGGTGTTCGGTTGTATCAAGTTGGCGAGCGCCAAGTCGTATTCGCTTTCACCTCCGTAATCCGCAGCAATCAGACGCATCGAGCCGTCGTCGGCGCGTTCTATAATGTCAGCCACGGCGTCCTTCCGCCAAAAGCCTTGGTGGGCCATCAGGGCAGACGCCTGGTCGCGAAGATCGACGGCGTCCATCGGGACATCATCAGCGGCGAAGCCCTGCGTGTTCAGAGTTCCGGCACCTGGATAACCGGCAAGTTCGAAATAGACCGGATGTCAATCGGCGGCGTCAGAGGGACCTTCGCGGCGGTTCCGGGATTTCCCCAGGTTTACTATTTCGCGCCCACATCGAGCCTCGACCATACGCGCCGCCACAACCTGACCCTCGCCGCCACAGGCGTTTTGATCTTCAGTATCGTCAGTATCGCCATCGCCTTTTTCCTTAGCCGCAAGATCATGGGGCCGCTCCAAAGTCTGGTTGCCTCGGCCCGTCAAATCGCAAGCGGTGACCACTCGGACGTCGGGCGTCCCGAATGGTCTCGGATTTCCGAGTTAAGCGACTTCCAGCACTCGCTCTTCGAAACAGTTACCCAGCTCAAACAGGCCGAAGAATCGATCCGCGAGAACGAGGAGCGGCTGCGGGCGATTTTTGAATCGAGCCCCATCGGTGTCGGCATCTCGAAACTCAAGGACGGTACGATCCGGTTTTCGAACGACCGCAACGCCGAGATTTTCCGCCTGCCGGCCGAGGAATTCATCGGCTCGACGTCGAAGAGCTTCTGGGCCGACGAGGCGGACCGCAACGCGTTTCTCGACATCTTCAGGGAGCACGGTCGGGTGCCGACCCGTGAAGCCCGGTTGAAGCGGGCCGACGGCAGCGTCTTTTGGTGCCACCTGTGCTGGGAGGCGATCACGTTCCGTGGGGAAGACCACATCCTGTTCTGGATCTACGACCTGAGCGAACTGAAGGAAGCCGAGCGCAATGTCAGAGAGGCCCGCGATCTGTTTGAAAAGCGGGTCGAGGAACGAACCGCCGAGCTTCAGCGCGAGATTGCCGAACGGGTCCGCACCGAGAACCAGCTCCGCGAGAGCGAGAGCTACTTCCGTGCCTTCATCGACAGCACACCATCGTCCATCCTGATCAAGGACCTGGAAGGCCGCTACCTGATCGCCAACAAGTGCTGGCACGAGCGCTTCAATCCGGAGCACCGGGATATCTGCGGCCAGACCGTTTACGACCATTTTCCGAAAGATTATGCGGACGTCGTCGATACCCAGGACCGACTTGTCGCCCGCGAACGCCGCCTCGTCGAACAGGAGATCGAAACGCCCTACGCCGACGGAACCTCACGCGCCTCCTTTCTGCAGAAGTTCCCGGTCGTCGACGAGAACGGCATACTGATGGCGATCGGCGGCATCAACACGGACATCACTGAACGCAAACTGGCCGAGAAACTGTTGCGCGACGCCAAGGAGCAAGCGGTGTCGGCCAGTCTCGCCAAGTCGGAGTTCCTGGCCCATATGGGCCATGAGCTCAGGACCCCCTTGAATTCGATCATCGGGTTTTCGCAGATCCTTGCCGGCGAGAGCTTCGGCAAACACGCGAACCCGAGATATGCCGAGTACTCCGAAGACGTACTGCGGTCCAGTCAGCACCTGCTGGCCGTGATCAACGACATCCTCGACATCTCGCGGATCGAAGCCGGCGAGACCGAGTTGGACGAAGAGAACACGGACATCGCCGAAGAGGCCGACACCTGCTTCCGAATGATCGAGGAACGCCGACAGGCCAAGGAAATCAAGATCGACCGCAACATCGAGAACGGCCTGCCCCGCCTGCGATCCGACAAACGCCACATCAAGCAGATCCTGCTCAACCTGTTGACCAATGCGGTCAAATTCACGCCGCCGGGCGGCACCGTATCCTTCCAGGCGGAAGCCCCGAAAAACAACGGCATGTGTATCCGGATCGCCGATACGGGTGTCGGCATTTCCCCGGAGCACCTCGACCGGGTTCTCGAACCCTTCGCCCAGGTCAACGACAACGCCCACATCGCCCACGATGGGACAGGCCTCGGTCTCGCCATCTCCCACCGGCTGGTCCAACTCCACGGCGGTGCTCTCACCATCGAGAGCGAGGTCGGTAGGGGGACAACCGTATCCATCCAATTCCCGGCGGAGCGCTCGGTCTGGCAGCCTTGCGATGACCCGTCGCGGCCCGATTTCGTCGCCCCGGAATACTCAATCTAGTCGTGGTATTTTCCGGCCTGTAAGGTCAGAATCCAAGGTGAGGTGCTGGCCCGAGACGATAGGCCTGACGCATGAACGAAGGCGCGGAACAGCGGAGTTCGACGCCGAGCGGCCATGAGCCCGTGAGCTACCGCCTGGTCTCCGGCCTGTTCCTCAGGCTGCTGGCGGGCGTCTACCTGATCGCCTTCGTTTCCATCGGCGTCCAAATCGACGGACTCGCCGGTCCGGAGGGCGTCCTGCCTTACGGCGTCTATCTCGGGAACACTTTGGCCGCCGACGGTTGGGACGCCTACTGGATGAACCCGACCTTGTTCTGGATATCGGCCGACACTTGGGCCCTTGAAGGCGCGGCTGTGCTCGGCGTCCTGTTCTCCGTGGCGTTGTTCGTCGACCTTTGGCCGCAGACCTCGTCGGCGGCGCTCTTCATCCTCTATTTGTCCTTCGTCGGCGCCGGTTCCGTCTTCATGAATTTCCAGTGGGACGCCCTGCTCTTGGAAATGGGTTTCCTGGCCATCTTCGTGCCCGGCGGCTCGCGCGTTGTCGTCTTCCTCTACCGCTGGCTCCTGTTCCGGCTCCGCTTTTTGTCAGGTCTGTTCAAGATCCTCAGCGGCGATCCCTATTGGCTCGGCTTGCCGGCGCTCGTCGGCGGCGGCAGTTGGCAGGGTTTGACGGCGCTCCACTACTATTTCGAGACGCAGCCCCTGCCCCATGCCGGCGCCCGGTATGCCCACCACCTGCCCGATTGGATCCTGACGGCGGGGGTCGTCGCCGTCCTCGTCCTCGAACTGATCGCGCCCCTGATGATGTTCATGCGCCGCCGGTTCCGGCTGTTCGCGGCCTGGGCGACCATCGCCTTCCAGGTCACCGTCATGCTGACCAGCAACCACAACTTCTTCAACGTCCTGACCCTGGTCCTCTGCCTGTTCCTGTTCGACGATCAGGCGCTCAGCCGTATCATTCCCAAAACCGCGCGGAATTGGCTGACACGGCGCTTCCCGGCCGGCGAGAAAGGCGGGCTGCGCCTGGTTCTCGCCCGTGTTGCCGCCTTCGTCATCGTGCCGGTGAGCGTGGTCCTGCCGGTCCAGTTGCTGGCGCCGCAGCTGTTCCCCGATACGCTGGCCCGTTTCCTCGACATCGTCAAAGGTTACCACCTGGTCCACCCCTACCACGTGTTCCCGGTTATGAACCGCGAACGCATCGAGGTCGTCATCGAAGGTTCCCAGGACACCATTGAGTGGCGCGAATACCGCTTCCGCTTCAAGCCGGACCGCCCGGACAAACCGCTTTCCATCGTCCAGCCGCACCATCCGCGGCTCGACTGGATGCTGTGGTTCGTGCCGTCCGGCCGCCCCGAACACCAGTTCTGGATCTCCGGCCTGGTCAAGAGCTTGACTGAGGGATCAGAGCCGGTGCTCGACCTACTGGCGAAAAACCCCTTCCCCGAGGCGCCGCCCAAGTTCATACGCCTGAGTTATTTCCACTACCGTTTCACGACGACGGAGGAACGCGCCACCTCGGGCGCCTGGTGGGTGCGCACCTACGCCCGCCCGGTCACGCCCTTTCCCTGGTTCACGCGGCCGGATCCGTAGGACGGGCGCCGTAGGCGTCCCTCTTTTTGGCGCTGATTCGGATGGATCCCGACGATCTGCTAAGCTGTTCATCGACGGCGCCGCCCTGGAGGACGTCTTCCGTGACGATGGACGGGTGAGGAGGCGGAAGTGATGGCGACGAGTAACGGCCACGGGTCCGTGCGGACCATCGGGTTAACTGCGGTCGCCATGATCGCCTTTGCCGCCAATTCGCTTCTCTGCCGCCAGGCCCTCGGCGATCACCTGATCGACGCCGCCACCTTCACCACGGTACGCGTCGTTTCCGGGGCGCTGACCCTGGTCCTGATCGTCATGCTGCGCCGGCGGCCGCGCCAGGCCGGCACCGGCGACTGGCGGAGCGCCGCCATGTTGTTCACCTATATGGCCTTCTTCTCGTTCGCCTATTTGTCCCTGAGCGCCGGCACCGGGACCTTGATCCTGTTCGGTGCCGTGCAACTGACCATGTTCGTAACCGCGCTCCGCCAGGGCGAACATTTCCCAATGCCGTCCTGGGGCGGCCTGGCGCTGGCCGTCGCCGGTCTCGTCTACCTGGTGTCGCCCGGCGTCACCGCCCCCGACCCCCTGGGCGCCGTCCTTATGGCCGTGGCCGGCGTCGCCTGGGGGTTCTATTCCCTGCTCGGACGAGGCGTCGCCGACCCCCTGGAGGCGACGGCCCGCAACTTCGTCTATTCGGTGCCTCTGGTCGGACTGGTCAGCCTGGTCTTTCTGGGCGACTTCAGCCCGTCGACGGCGGGCCTGGTCCTCGCCGTGGCGTCCGGCGCCGTGGCATCGGGGTGCGGCTATGTGGTGTGGTATGCCGCCCTGCCCAGCCTGAGCGCGACGCGCGCCGCCACCGTACAACTCTCGGTGCCGGTCATCGCCGCCATTGGCGGCGTCATCCTGTTGTCGGAAGACGTGACCCTGCGCCTGGTCCTGGCCTCGGCCGCCACTCTCGGAGGCGTCGCCATCGTCCTGGCGCAACGCGCCCGCAAGGCGGCGTGACGCCCACTTGGCCCTGACGGCTGGCGTCGCCCCGAAGGCGACATGACGGTCGGTGCGGCGGGAAGTCTCTTTAATCCCACTTGGAGACATAGAAGACGGGCCAAAACAGGGGCTAAAAGTTCGGCGGTTCGAGTTCTCTTGGGGCAGATCGATTGGGTTGACCACCCTTTTGGAGATCCTTAGTTTTCAGCAAACTGTCAGAGGTCGAAATCCAGCATGTATAACCCGCAAGCGACAGAGCAGGACTACGCGACGACTAAGTACGTCTTGGCGATGTTCTTCATCTTCATTGGGATTGTCATGGCCACATGGACGTTCGACGACGGCTTTCCTTACGCGCTGCTCCTGGTCGATGGTGAGACTACCAATGGAAAACTGATCAGTTTCGAAAAGAAGGGTTGGGGAAAGGAGCTAATTTTTAGCTTCGTGGACCAAGAAGGAGTCAGCCATACCCGTAGCCGGACGATCAACCCTAACCTGCCGGTCGACCCTCTTGCCGAGCCCTCGCTCGAAGTGACCTATTTTTCGATGTCACCTGAGGTCGCCGAGGCGACGATATTGCTCAAATACCTCGAACCAGGGTTCTGGATCATGGCCGTGGGCATCGCTGTAGTTGTCCTCTGCGGCGCATATACGCTCTTCGCCGTCGTTGCCCTTGTCCGGCAACGCCAGAAGGATCGGTATTATTAGGCTACTCCTGCAATACCATTCGCTGCGATTTCATCGTTGCGCCAGAAATCTCCTGTAAAGGAGTAGTCCGCCAAAACACCTAATCCCTTCATGGTCGAACTCGCGATATCCGCGGCGGCTAATCGCCGGCTAGCGCTATATCTGCAACGGGGGGAAGGATGCCGTGCCACTCTAAATCGCGGCCGTCTGGTCTCCGGGTTATGCAGTCGTCGTCATACCGGCCGTCGGCTACGCCGGTTGACTCGAGCGAAAGGGCCGGCCGGCGAGGCTTTTGACCGCCGGCGGCCAATGGCGGACTGCAGCGCGGGCCGTCAGCGGCGGAAGCCGAACTCCATGGTGTAGTACTGCGGGTTCAGGTCCTTTAGGGGTTCGCGCAGGATCTCGATCTGGTCGGCCGGGGCGTGGACTTCCAGGCGCACCAAGTCGGCAATCTTCAAGGTCTCTTGGAGCAGCGCACCGACGTTTTCCAGGTGGGCCAGGATGCCGGCGGCGTCCTTGTAACCCTCGCGGCAGTGCGCGTTGTCGCCGTCGAAGCTGAACCCGCAGTGGAGGACGCCCTCCTCCGTGGCCGTGGCCTCGACGAAAGCCGGACAGCCGGCCTTGAACTCATCCAGTTTGCCCTCATGCACCTTGAAATAGGGAACCAGGGTGCAACAGGTGTCATTGCTCATGCCGAACTCCTTTTCCGACAGCCTCCCAAGTTACCGGACCAGTCTATCACTCCTGCCCAGTCCGAACACGATGTCGTTCACGACGGTTGATGCCCCAACGCCGGGGCGGCCTCGACAGCGATCGGCGGATGGTCTGCACGGTTTTGCCGCCACGATCGCACGGCCAAATCTGCATATTGCTTTTTTCGCCTAAATATGCTATAAATTCCTATTTCAGGCGATAATAAACACCGTGGCATGCAGACAAACAGGCTCCAAGCATCGACCAATTCATGGGCACCACACCCCGTTTATTCCCCATCGGCAACAACGGCCGCGCCGGCGGAAGATTATCATAGACATCTATGGACGTTTTTAGACATCGCCGCCAGGCCGGGCCCGGCTTTGATGACCGCGGGGAACAAACGGCTTCCCGCCTCAGGCCACCGCCGGCGGCGCGTCCCGTTCGGCTTCCCTCGCCCGCTTGCGGGCCCTGCGCCGCTCGCGCCACCCATCCCACCAAGCCCGGATGTTGGCCCGAAGCATCAACAGCGACGGCGTGACAACAAGCGTCAGGATGGTGGCGAAGCCGAGACCGAAGACAATAGCGGTCGCCAGCTGGCTCCACCACTGCATGGCCGGCGCGCCGACGGTGATGGATCGGGTGATGAAGTCGATGTTGACGCCCAAGACCATGGGCATGAGGCCCAAAATGGTCGTCACCGAGGTCAGCAGCACCGGGCGCAGGCGCTGAGCGCCGGTCTTGAGGATGGCGATGAGCGGCGTCTCCTCGGTCAGCTTGAGGCGGTCGTAGGTGTCGATGAGCACGATGTTGTTGTTGACGACGATACCGGCCAACGCAATGACGCCGATGCCGTTCATGACGATGCCGAAAGGCTGGTCGGTGATCATCAGGCCGATCAAGACGCCGATGGTCGACATGATCACGGCGGTCAGGATCAGGAAGGCCGAATAGAAGCTGTTAAACTGGGTGACCAGGATGACGGCCATGATGAAAAGCGCCACGCCGAAGGCCTTGCCGAGGAAGGCCTCGGCTTTCTCCTGCTCCTCGTTTTCGCCCTTGAACTCGACGCGGACCCGGGGATCGAGATTGGCCGTCTCCAGCCAAGCCTGGATCTGCTTGACCTTGGTGTCGGGCAACTGGCCCTCGACGACGTCGGCCTGAACGGTCATGACGCGTTTGCCGTCGACCCGGTTGAGCTTGCCGGTGCGCGGCTTGGCCTGCATCTCGACGAAGTTGGAGATCGGCACCTGGCCGGCCTCGGTGGTCACGCGGATGGTATCGAGCTGGTCGATGGTCCGGTAGGCCATGGGATAGCGGGCGCGGATATCGATCTCATCGTCGGAATCGTCGGGCCGGTAATCGGAGAGCTTGATACCCGTCGATACCAGTTGCACGGCGCGGCCGATGAGGTCGATGTTGGCGCCGAACTTGGCCGCCTGCGAGCGGTCGGTAACGAGCTCCCACTCGATACCGGGCAGCGGCCGGCTGTCCTCGACGTTGATGAAGCCGCCGATCTCGTCGAGACCCTGGCGGATACGCTCGACCGCCGGTTCGATGGCTTCCGGATAACGGGACGACAACTGCACCTGGACCGGCTTGCCGACCGGCGGCCCGGCCTCCTCCTTGCGCCGGTCGATGATGATGCCGGCGAGGTCCCGCGTCCTTTCCTCGATTTCGCCGAGGATGGCGTCGGCCTTGCGGCGCGTTTGCCAATGGGCGAACTCCAGGGTCACGGTGCCGATGATGTCCTCGGCCTCCTGGTTTTGCTCGTCCTGGCCGGTGCGCGCGTAGATGGTGTCGATCTCGTGGCGGCCGCCGTTCATGGCGAGGATGCGTTTTTCCATTTCGCGCATCAGGGCGTCCTTCTCGTCGACGGACAGGTTGCCCCGCGCCTTGACCTGAAGCTTGGCGAACTCGGGCTCGACGTCGGGGAAGAACTCGATGCCCTTGCCCAACTCGCCGAAGGCGACATAGACGCCGATCAGCGTGGCGACGGCCAGCGCCATCACCTTGGCCGGGTGTTTGAGGGCCCCGTTGAGGAACCTCAAATAACGCCCGGTGAAGCCGGGAACGTCGTTCAGGTCATGGTGCTCAACACCGGAAAGCTCCTGCATGACCAGGGGATCGGCGGCGCCGCCGGCCTTGCCGACGAAGGAGCCGAGCGTCGGCACGAAGATGAGGGCCAAAGCCAGGGAAGCCGAGAGGGTGGCGATCAGGGTCAGCGGCAGGAACTTCATGAACTCGCCGACGACACCGGGCCAGAACATCAGGGGCGCGAAGGCGGCCAGCGTCGTCGCCGTCGAGGCGATGATCGGCCAGGCCATGCGCTTGCCGGCAAGGCCATAGGCAACCGCCCGGGGCTCGCCCTCGGTCATCTTGCGGTCGGCATATTCGGTGACCACGATGGCGCCGTCGACCAGCATGCCGACGGCCAGGATCAGCGAAAACAACACGACGATGTTGACCGTGAAACCGAGCGCCGACAGGACCAGGATGCCGGTCAGGAAGGAGCCCGGAATGGCGACCCCGACGAGACCAGCGGTGCGCGCACCGAGGGCCGAGACGACGACGATCATGACCAGCAGGATGGCGGCGATAACGTTATTCTGGAGGTCGTTGAGCATGTCGCGGATGTCGTCGGATTTGTCCGAATTGAAACCGACGCGGACCATGCCTTGCAGCGCCTCCGGCCAGGCCTCGCGTTCCGTCTCGACGACGGAGCGGATCGTGGCGACGGTGTCGATGATGTTCTCGCCGGAGCGCTTCGAAACTTCGAGCGCGATGGCCGGCTCGCCGCCGACCCGGGCGTAGCCTTCCGGGTCCTTGAAGCCGCGTCGGATCTCGGCGATGTCGCCCAGCTTGACGACGGCGTCGCCGTCGGCCTTGACCGGCATGTTGACGATGTCCCAGACCGACTCGAAGAGACCGGGCACCTTGAGGCTGAAGCGCCCCTTGCCCGTGTCCTGGGAACCGGCGGCGACCAGCAGGTTCGATTGGCGGATGGCGTTGACCGTGTCGACCGGCGACAGGCCGTAGCTCTCGACCTTGACCGGGTCGATCAAAATCTCGACCAGTTCCTCGCGGTCGCCGGCGATCTCGGCCTTGAGCACCGTCGAGATACCTTCGATGCGGTCCTGCAGATCGCGGGCCAGCTTGAGGAGCGTGCGCTCCGGTACCGGGCCCGAAAGGGTCACGACGATCACCGGGAACAGGCTGAAATTGACTTCATGCACGGTCGGCTCGTCGGTCTCTTCGGGCAGTTCCGGTTTGGCCAGGTCGACCTTCTCGCGGACGTCGTCCAGGGCCACATCGGCGTCGAAACCGGCCTCGAACTCCATGGTCACGTTGGCGCCGCCCTCGAAGGCCGTGGCCCGCATCTCCTTGACGCCCTCAATGACCCGGAGTTCCTGCTCCATGGGCCGCACCAGGAGCCGCTCCGCGTCTTCCGGCGAGATGCCTTCATGGCTCATGGAAACGTAGATGATCGGAATGTTGATGTCCGGGTCCGCTTCCTTGGGGATCTCGACATAGGCGACGGTGCCCGACAGCAGGATCAGCACCAGGGTGGCGATCACCGTCCTGGAATGGCTGAGCGCCGCGTCGATGATGGCGTTCATGAAGACTGGTCCTCTTTCGCCTCGACGGACTCGTCGCCGTCGGTCTCACCGTTGCTGGTCCGAACCTGTTGACCCGGCTGCACGAATTCCTGGCCGACGGTGATGACGGTCAATCGTTCGGGCAGGCCGCCGAGCCAGATGCCCTTGGCCGTGTCGTCGACGATGCGGACCGGGTAGAACTGCACCCGGCCCTCGTCGTCGACCGCCTTGATGCCGACGACGCCCTCGTCGTCCAGGGTCAGGACGGCGGGCGACACCAGGTGCGCGGTCTCGCTTTCTGCCGGCAGGTGCATCTCCGTGGTCAGCCCCTCGGCCAGGGCGCCGTCCGGATTGTCGACCCAGACATCGACGCGGAACGTGCGGGTCTCTTCGGAACCGGTGCGCGATACGTATCGGACGTCACCTTCGACCATGCGCCCGTCGGCCAAGAGCGCCCGGGCCATTTCACCCTGGCGGATTCGCATGACGTCCTTTTCCGCGACCTGGCCGACGATGCGGATCGGATCGAGATCGACGACCCGCGACACCACCTGGCCGGCACTGACGTAGTCGCCGACGCTCATCGGCAGGTCGTCGACGAAACCGGCGATGGGGGCACGGATGGCGGTTCGCGCGATGTCGAGCTTGATGGCGGCGCGCGCGGCCTTGGCTGTTTCCAATTCGGCCTCTTCCTCGGCCAAACGGACCCGGGACTGGAACTGCTTTTTCGACAAGCGCTTGGCGGCGTTGAAGGCGATTTCCTGGTATTTGACCTTGGCCTCGGCCTCGGCCAACCGCGCCTTGCGGTCGTCCATGGCGAGCTGCAGCAGGACCTGGCCCTTCTTGACCCAGGCGCCCTTTTCGACCGACTTCTTGACGACACGCCCGGACGTTTCGGCGGCGATGTCGGCGGCGTCGACGGCTTCCGTGCGGCCGAAGAGGACGACCTCGCGAAGCCGCTCCTCGGCTACCGAAGTTACGACACGGACCTCGGGCAATGTCTCCTCGGCCTGCGCCTCCATGGCGTCCGTCGCTTCCGGGACGTTGCCGGTGACCACACCGGACGCCACCCACAGGGTGGCGCCGAGGGCCAGGAACAGAGCCGTCAGGTGCGACGTCTTGGGGCGCCATGATTTTTTTGTCGGTTCCGTCATCGGTCTGCTCCTGCACGTTTCAGTTCGACCGGCCGGATCGCGCCGTGATCAGCCGCCGGGTCCTGAGCGAGCAAACGCTCCCGGTTTTCGACCAGGAAGTCGGCCAAGGCCTGATAGAAGGCGAGCCCCAGGCGGCGCACGAACAACCGCCCTTCGGGAATACCCGCCGGATCGAGGCAGCCGATGTGATCGACCTTCTGCTGGAACTCGGCGAGATAGGCATCGTAAACCGCCTCGAGATCGGGACGTTCCATGAACTCGGCGAAGAAGAAGCGGACCAGAACCTCGGATCGGATCTTGTCCGGCCCCGGCGGTTCGGCCAGGGCTCCGCGAAAACTGTCGAGCCCGGCCGGCGTCAGGCTGTAGATCTTCTTGTCGGGCTTGCCTTCCTGCGGCGTTTCGGTGACCGATACCAGTCCTTCGTCGAGCAGGCGTCCGAGCGCCGGGTAAATAGAGCCGTAACTCGCGTCAAAGAAGTGGGAAAAAGGCCCCTCTTCGAACTGCTTCCGGATTTCGTAGCCCGTGGCATCGCCCAGGGTCAGAACCCCCAGGCAAAGCGTTTTTACGTCCATGATTGCAATCTCCAGCCGTAAGGCGCAGCGATGATTATCGCGCCCACAACAGGAGTTATATAGGATCGATATATATCAGATCAATATATAATTCGGAAAGGCAGCCCTGCATCAGGCGCATAGCTCGATCCCGGTCATGTCTCCCAGGGCGGCGTCGGCAGGAAGTTGTCGGTCAACAAATCGACGAAGGCACGCACCTTCGGCGACAGGTGGCGGTTATGCGGATAGACGGCGTAAATGTTGGTATCCCCGCCGTGCGCTTCGAACTCCTGCAAAACGGGAATCAAGCGCCCTTCGCGGATATCCGGCTGCAGGATGAAGTTCCCGGCCCGGATCAACCCGAGCCCGGCGCGCGCCACCTCGTGCAGAGCGGTGGCGTTGTTGGTTTCGAAGTTGCCGGTCACACGGATCCGTTTCGGTCCGTCCGGGCCGTCGAATTCCCACTGATTCAGGCTGGTCTCGAAACTGAGCGTCAGGCAGTTGTGGTCCTTCAGGTCATCGGGTGTCGTCGGCTCGCCGTGCATTTCCAGGTATTTCGGCGACGCCGCCACCATCCGCCGGGCCGGCCCCAGTTTGCGGGCGATCAAGGAACTGTCCGGCAGGTCGGCAATGCGAACCGCAACGTCGACCTCTTCCTCGACCAGGTTGACCAGGCTGTCCGAGAGCGTCATCTGAATACGAAGGCCGGGGAACTTGGCGAGGAACTCGGGGATCAAGGGCTCGATGTGGTATTGCCCGAAGGCCGTCGACGCGTTGATCTTCAGCAGTCCCCTCGGTTCCGCATGCAGTTCGGTGACGGCGCGTTCGGCTTCGTCGATGGCAGAAAGGATGGGCACACAGCGCTGGTAAAAGGCATGCCCCTCCTCCGTCATGCTGAGACGCCGCGTGGTTCGGTTGAGCAGGCGTGCGCCCAGCCGGTCTTCCAACCGGCTGATCAATTTGCTGACCGCCGACGGCGTCAATTTCATGACCCGTGCCGCCGAGGAAAAACTCTCCTCGTCAACAACTTTGACGAAAACGGCCATTTCGCTCTGTCTATCCAAGCCAGCCCCCAATTAAAGAAAATTTTTCATCAATATTATTGTTTTTATATATTTTTAATTCTAAGTCAATAATATACTATCCTGACCCATGTTAGGATACATGCTAGCGAAGGAAACCAACCATGCATAGAGCCACCTTTGACTTTTCGCCAAAAGTGACGAGTGAGGCCATCGAGCAAGGCGTCCGTCGCGCACATGCCCTGCGTAGCGAAGTAGCCTATGGACTCATCAAGAGGTTCGTCCGTTGGCTCAGGAGAGCGTTTCCTGTGAAGCCCCAAACGACCGGAGCTGCCTGTCCGGCCGTATGATAGCCTGCCCAGACACAGTGATTGGCGGCAGCGGAATTAGGGATGTTTGACGGATTTGACAGCGGGCATCACACCGTCGGGACCAACACCGTATTCGCGCGGACGAGCGGTGATGGACCGCCGGTCTTGTTAATTCACGGCTATCCCCAAACCCACGTCACTTGGCACCGCGTTGCGCCGGCGCTCGCTCGCGACTTTACGGTCATCGCGCCGGATTTGCGCGGATATGGGGACAGCGGCGCACCGCCCGACGATACCGGCCGTGTCGCCTACTCGAAGCGGGCCATGGCCGAAGAACTGGTCGGGCTGATGAGGATGCTCGGGTTCGATCGCTTTTCGGTCGTCGGCCACGACCGCGGCGCCCGAGTCGCCTATCGGATGGCGCTGGATCACCCGGACTCCGTTTCCGTTGTTTGCTCACTCGACGTCGTGCCGACTGGCGAAATGTGGTCTGGCCTCGACAAGGATCGCGCACTCGGAGCGTTTCACTGGCAGTTCCTGGCACAGCCGGCCCCATTCCCGGAAACCATGATCGCTCAAGATCCGACCTTCTTTCTGGAGTGGTTGCTGGAGAGTTGGGCGGCGCCCGGATTCCGGTTCGACGAAAGAGCGGTGGCCGAGTACCGGCGCTGCTTCGCCAAACCGGAAGTCATCGCCGCCACCTGCGCCGACTATCGGGCCGGCGCCACCATCGATGCCGAACACGACGAACAAGATAAGGCGGAGGGGCGCAAAATCGTCTGCGACCTGCTTTGCCTGTGGGGCGCTGCCCGGGGATTCGGCGACGGCGCCGGACGCAGTCCCACCGACGTTTGGCGGGACTGGGTCGCCGGCAGCGTTTCCGGCCGGGCCATCGATTGTGGGCATTTCCTCCCTGAAGAGGCACCGGACGGGGTCCTTGAAGAACTCGTCCCCTTCCTTCTCACCCGTGCCGGGTGACGCCACCGGCTTCTCCGTCTATAAGAACTGAACGACAAAAGACAATCGGGAGGAGTCAATCTGATGGCCAAGGAACAGAAATCAGGCCGCTGCCTGTGTGGCGGAGTCAAGTTTACCGTCGATGCCCTAAGGTCGGGAATGGGTGCATGCCATTGCGAAATGTGCCGGCGCTGGTCAAGCGGTCCCTTCATGGCCGTCGATTGCGAGACCGATGTCCATTTCGAAGGCGAAGAATATATCGGCCGCTATCGTTCGTCCGACTGGGCGGAACGGGGGTTCTGCAAGGTCTGCGGCACCAACCTGTTTTACCGGATTGTTGAAACCGATCAGCACATCCTGTCCGTCGGCGCCTTCGACGATCAGGATTATTTCAAGCTGAAAAGCCAGATTTTCGTCGACGAGAAACCGGCCTACTACGATTTCGCCAACGAAACGCGGATGATGACCGGCGAAGAGGTCTTCGCCCTCTATTCCGGGGATAACAATGACTGAAAGCGGTCACGGCGCGGGTTGTTTATGCGGTGCCGTGCGCATACGCATTTCGGGCAAACTGCGCACCGTCAGCAACTGCCATTGCGGACAGTGCGTCAAGACGCATGGCCACTATGCGGCCTATTCGGCGGCCGATGATGGCGACATCGAGATCGAGGGTGAAGAGAGCATCACCTGGTACCGGTCTTCACCGGCGGCGCGAAGGGCTTTCTGCAAGGTTTGCGGATCGCAGCTTTTCTGGAAATCGGACGACGCCGGGTACACGTCGATCGCTGCCGGGGCTCTCGATCAGCCGACCGGGTTGACCACGGACGTCCACATCTTTGTTGCCGACAAGCCGGATTACTATGAGATTGCCGACGACCTTCCTAAGTATGCGCAATATGACGGCTAGCCGCTAAGCGATCCGGCTCAGCAACTGCAGGGCACGCTTGTGCCCGAGCCAGATCCCGAACCAATGATTTCGACCGGTAACTCCGGGATCGTAAGCTGATTGATGACGCCGGTGGCGAGGTTGGCGAGCGTCACCGTGCCGCTGGAAAAACCAATACCGCCTGATCCCAACGTCGGTCCGAAGACGGGGAAACTGGGGCCCGCCGCGGGCCCACCGGCTGCCGTCTGGAAACTGTTGAGGTCGTCCCAGTTGGTCTCGCCCCTGGCATTGGTTTCGATCAGGATATCGACGCCGACGAAACGAATCCGCGGCACCGCCACGTCACCGACCAGCAGCGGAAGCAGATCGACCTCGGCGATCAATTTATCGGCCCTGAACATGTCGCGCCTACTGCCCCATGGCGCGTTTTCGATGCGCACGCCCTCGGCGACGATTCGCGGTGGATAGCTCACTTCGAAATCGATCTGGCCATCAACGGCCAGGCGCCGTCCCGACAGGTCGAGCACGCGATCCTGCAGGTCCTGCTTCCAACCGTCGACGTCACTGAGATTGGCAAAGGCAATGATGGCACCAATGCCGACGGCCAGAAGGCTGAGCTTGAATACGATTCGGAAAAGGCCGCCGACCAACTGAAATACCAACTCTCGTCTCCCTCAAGGTAACGCGTTCTGAGGCCGGAAAGCGCGGGCACGCTGTTTTGCCTTTGCGCGGGTGTTCGGCGACAGGGTCGCGGCGAAACGGTCTCGGTTGCCGATGGCCTGATCGTCTCCCATACCGGCGGCGATCTCGAACCAGGTAAGGGCGGTTTCCCGATCGGAATTCACCCCTTCGCCGCGGGCGTACATGATCGCGATCTGGTTCTGTGCCGCGGTGACACCCTGCTTCGCGGCCTGCTCGATGTGGCGCGCCGCTTCCTCGGCGGTTGTTACGCCCTTCTTGTCGTTGAGCATCAGCATCCCGAGACTGTACCGCGCTATGGCGTCGCCGCCGTCGGCGGCGGCTTCGTACCAGCGGGCTGCTTCAGCGATATCGCGATCGACACCCACGCCCCGGTGATAGAGCCCGGCGATGTTGTACTGGGCCGCCCGATATCCCGCTTCGGCCGCAGCAAGGAACCAATTCGCAGCTTCGGTTTCGTCCTGATCGACGCCCCTGCCCGTCAGGTAGGCAATGCCGATATTGAACTGGGCCTCCGGAAGGTCGAGTTCAGCGGCAGCCTCGAACAATTCGGCAGCCATTTCGTCGTCCTTTTCGACTCCCGCACCGCGCGCATAAAGCAGGCCAAGATTGAGATAAGCATTGGGGATGTCCTGTTCGGAGGCCTTCTCATAGAACTGAGCGGCCCTCTTAAAGTCGGGTCCGGCGCCGCGCCCGGTCTCGTACATTACGCCCAGATTAAATTGGGCCGGTGCGTAATCCTGATCGGCCAGCGCCGCCCAGCGGCTCATGGCGCCCGCGTAGTCGCCTTCCTGGTAGGCCCGTACGGCTTCGTTGAGCTCAGGGGGAACAGGCTTGGCGTCGGCACCGGCCTCCTCTTCTTCCTTGGGGACGACCAATAAAGCTTTGTCTTCCGCCTTCTCTTGGGCGACGGCTGACCCGGTCGCCAGGAGGAACCCCAGGGCGCCGGCTATCCACAAGACCTTGTCCATGGCACGCATTATATGCACCAGATACCGCTGTGAAACACCATATCTTGTGGGACGTACGGAGTGGCGCGAAACCTTGTCTGTGAATTTGCTGCACCCCGTCGCGATGCCGAGAAACGGCGTCGCTCAGGGAACAGACAGGCTTCCTTGACGCTGTCAATTGAAGCGGCTTAGCTAGGGTCTCGAAGGGCGTTCCAGTACTGCTTAAACGATCCTGGAAACGCCTTCAGGGGGTGGACGTCAGACGATGAACAAGTATTCCATTTTCAGCCTGGTCCGAAACGCCGTCTCCTTCCACCGCAACTGGGAGAAAGCCTGGCGCAGCCCCGACCCCAAACCCAAGTATGACGTCATCATCATCGGCGGCGGCGGCCATGGCCTGGCGACCGCCTATTACCTAGCCAAGGAACACGGCATCACCAATGTCGCGGTTCTCGAGAAGGGCTGGCTCGGTGGCGGCAACACCGGGCGCAATACGACGATCATCCGTTCCAACTACCTGTGGGACGAGAGCGCCGCGATCTACGAGAAGTCCCTACAGCTTTATGAAGGCATGAGTCAGGACCTCAACTACAACATCATGCTGTCGCAACGCGGCGTGCTCAACTTGGCCCATAGTCTCCACGACCTCCGCGAACTGCAGCGGCGCGTCAACGCCATCCGCTTGAACGGAATCGACTCCGAGATCCTGACCACCGCTGAGGTCAAGGAGATGGTGCCGATCATTAACGATGATCCGAATGCCCGCTTCCCGATCCTCGGCGCCTCTCTTCAGCGGCGCGGCGGCGTCGCCCGCCACGACGCCATCGCCTGGGGCCTGGCCCGCGCGGCCGATGCCCGCGGCGTCGACATCATCCAGCAATGCGAGGTCACCGGTATCCTGCGCGAGGGAGACCGGGTGACGGGAGTCGAAACGACGCGGGGTATCATCAAGGCACCGAAGATCGGTATCGTCACCGCCGGCCACACCAGCGTCGTCGCCGGCATGGCCGGCATCCGCCTGCCGATCACCAGCCATCCGCTGCAGGCCATGGTTTCCGAGCCGGTGAAGCCGATCATCCACTGCGTCGTCATGTCGAACGCGGTGCATTGCTACGTGTCGCAGTCGGACAAGGGCGAACTGGTCCTTGGCGCCGGCATCGATTCCCACAACGGCTATTCGCAACGCGGCAGCCTACATGTGGTCGAGCATCAGTTGTCGGCCGTCTGCGAACTGTTCCCGCTGTTCAGCCGGCTCCGCATCATGCGCATGTGGGGCGGCATCGTCGACACCTGCCCCGACGCCAGCCCGATCATCTCGAAGACACCGGTCGCCGGGCTCTACATCAACGGCGGCTGGGGCACCGGCGGCTTCAAGGCGACGCCGGGCTCCGGCTGGGTCTTCGCCCACACCATCGCGCGCGACGAGCCGCACCCCTTGAACGCACCGTTCGCGCTGGACCGTTTCACGTCGGGCGCATTGATCGACGAGCACGGCGCCGCGGCCGTCGCCCACTAAGAGAAAACCAAGAGGACGCAACCATGTTCCTGATCGATTGTCCCTGGTGCGGCGAACGCGAGGAATCGGAGTTCGGCTACGGCGGCGAGGCTCATATCGAACGACCGAAAGATGGCGATAAACTGTCGGACGCCGAATGGGCGGATTACGTCTTCATGTGCAAGAACACCAAGGGCGCCTTCCTCGAACGCTGGGTCCACCAAGCCGGCTGCCGGCGCTGGTTCAACGTGGCGCGCAACACAGCGACAAACGAAGTCCTCGCCGTCTACAAGATGGGGGCCAAGCCTCCCAAGAGGGTCCGCTGATGGCGCAGAAGAACAGACTCCCCGAAGGTGGACGCGTCAACTGCCAACATCCGCTCAACTTTACCTTCAATGGGCGGCGCCTACAGGGTTACGCCGGCGACACCCTGGCGTCTGCGTTGCTTGCCAATGGCGTCAAGATCGTCGGGCGCAGTTTCAAATACCACCGCCCGCGCGGCATCATGGCCGCCGGTTCGGAAGAAGCTAACGCCCTGGTACAGCTGGAGACCGGCGCCCGGACCTTGCCCAACCAGCAGGCGACCCGGGTCGAACTCTACGAGGGTCTCTACGCCGATAGCATCAACTGCTGGCCGGGGCCGGATTTCGACCTGATGGCCGTCAACAGCTGGTTCCATCGCTTGATGCCGGCCGGCTTTTATTACAAGACCTTCATGTGGCCGGCGTCGGCCTGGAAGCTATACGAACACTTCATCCGGCACGCCGCCGGGCTCGGCAATTCTCCGGCCGAACCGGACCCCGATCACTATGACAAGATGAACGCCCACTGCGATGTGCTCGTCGTCGGCGCCGGTCCGGCCGGCCTGGCCGCCGCCCTCGCCGCCGGACGAACCGGAGCCCGGGTCATCCTGGCCGATGAACAGGGGGAGCTGGGCGGCCAATTGCTGGGCGAACGTTGTGAGATTGACGGGGCGCCGGCCCTGGATTGGGTCGGTGCGGCCGAAACAGAATTGGCCGACTTGGCTGAAGTCACTGTCTTGCGGCGGACAACCGCCTTCGGATTCTACGATCACAATTTCATGGGTCTCCTGGAAACGCGGACGACGAAACTGCCCGAGGGCAATAACGCCTCGCGCCAACGGTTGTGGCGGGTGCGCGCCAAACAGGTCGTTCTGGCGACCGGCGCCATCGAGCGGCCATTGGTGTTTTCCGATAATGACCGTCCGGGTGTCATGCTCGCCAATGCTGTGCGCACCTACGTCAACCGCTATGGTGTGGCGCCCGGCAACCGGACAGTCGTCTTCACAAACAACGACGACGCCTACCGGACGGCGTTGGACCTCAAGGCCGCCGGCGCGGTCGTCGCCGCCATTGTCGATCTCCGGCCGGACCCGGTCGGCGAGCTGGCGACCGAGGCCGTGGCCGAGGGGATCGAGATCATCGACAATGCGGCAATCACCGGCGTTGTCGGCGGGCGCGCCATCAAGTCGGTGGAGGTGATGACGCTGAACGAGGACGGCGATGGCGTCACCGGCACACCGCGCGTCATCGGATGCGACATCGTCGCCTCGTCGGGCGGTTGGAACCCGGCCGTTCACCTGCATTCCCATAGCGGTGGCAAGGCGGTGTTCGATTCGGAGCGGGGAGTTTTTGTCCCCGGTGAGACGCTGCAGGCATCACGATCCGTCGGTGCCGCCAGCGGCTCGTTCTCACTCGCCGCATGCCTCGAAGACGGCACCGATGCCGGCCGCGAAGCGGCGGCCGCCGCCGGGTTCCGCAAGGCCGGCCGGCGCAAGGTGCCGACGGCGCCAACCGTCGACGAACAGGACCCACGCCTGATCTGGGCGGTACCGACGACCAAGCCCCTGGGTGAACGCGGTAAACACTTTCTCGATCTGGCCCATGACGTGGCGGCGACAGACGTCCAACTGGCGGCCCGCGAGGGCTACGTCTCCGTCGAGCACGCGAAACGTTACACGACACTGGGCATGGCACCCGATCAGGGGAAGACCGGCAACATCCCGGGCATGGCCATCCTCGCCGATGCCATCGGGGTCGCCAACCCGGGCGATGTGGGCACCACGACGTTCAGGCCGCCCTACACGCCGGTCACCCTCGGCGCCTTTGCCGGGCGCGATATCGGTGACCTGGCCGATCCGGTGCGGATGACGCCGATCCATCACTGGCACGAACGCGAGGGCTGCAAGTGGGAGGACGTCGGGCAATGGAAGCGCCCCTGGTATTACCCGAAGGACGGCGAGTCGATGCAGGACGCCATAAACAGGGAGTGTCTCGCGGCGCGCAACGCGGTCGGCATCCTCGACGCCTCGACGCTGGGTAAGATCGATATCCAGGGACCCGACGCGAGGGAATTCCTCAACCGCATCTACGCCAATGCCTGGAGCAAACTGCAACCGGGGCGCTGCCGCTATGGTCTGATGCTGAAGGAAGACGGCATGGTCATGGACGACGGCGTCACCACCTGCATCGCGGAGAACCATTTCCACATGACGACGACCTCCGGCAACGCCGCCAGTGTCATGGGTTGGCTAGAGGAATGGCTGCAAACGGAATGGCCGGAGCTGAAAGTCTACTGCAATTCCGTGACCGAGTTCTGGGCGACCCTGTCCCTTTGCGGGCCGAACGCGCGGGCGCTGCTTTCCGAATTCACCGACGACATCGACCTCGACCCGAAGTCCTTTCCGTTCATGACCATGCGCCAGGGCACCGTCGGCGGCATTCCGGCCCGCGTCTTCCGCATCAGCTTCACCGGCGAAAGCAGCTACGAGGTCAACGTCCCGGCCGGCTACGCCATGAGCCTGTGGACCCAGTTCATGAACGCCGGCGACAAATACGGGATTACACCCTATGGCACGGAAAGCATGCACGTGCTCAGGGCCGAAAAGGGCTTCATCATCGTCGGTCAGGAAACGGACGGCACGGTGACGCCGCAGGATCTGGGCATGGATTGGATTGTTTCCAAGACCAAGGACTTCATCGGGCGGCGTTCATTTGCCCGGCCCGACACGGCGCGGAGCGACCGCAAGCATCTGGTCGGGCTGCTCCCCGAGAACCGCAACAAGGCCCTGCCCGAGGGTGGACAGATCACCGCCGAGAAGAGCGACCGCCGACCGATACCGATGATCGGCCATGTAACGTCGAGCTACTATTCCGCCAACCTGGAGCGCGCCTTCGCCCTGGCCTTGGTCAAGAACGGGCGCAACCGGCATGGCGAGACCGTCTACGTGCCGCTGAGCAACGGCGAGATTTTGGCCGCCGAAGTTACGGGACCGGTGTTCTTCGATCCGGAAGGGGAACGCCTCCATGCATGACGCCTGCCTCCGCCAGAGCCCGCTGGCCCATCTTCATCTGGAAGCGCGCGCGCGCAGCGATGAGACGATCGGCAACGCCACTGTCGTCATCAGCGAACGCTCGCATCGCTGTCAGATCGGCATTCGCGGCGATGCCGCCGACCCGGTCTTCGCGGAAGCGGTGGCTAAGGTCCTGAAGGTCGACCTGCCGGTCGAACCCTGCGCCGCCAGCGGCGATCCCAACTCTCTCCACGTACTCTGGCTCGGTCCCGACGAATGGCTGGTCGTCGGCCACCCGGACCAGCAAGACAAATTGCTACCGGCGCTGAGCAAGGCCCTGGGGCACGTGCACGCCGCCGTCTGGGACGTCAGCGACAGCCGCACCACGATCCACCTGACGGGATCCGTAGCCCGGCCGGCCCTGAGCAAGGGCTGCGCGATCGATCTGCACCCGCGGGTATTCGGTCCGGGGCATTGTGTGTCGACGCATCTGGCTAAGGCCCATGTCATTCTCCACCAGACCGCCTACGACGAGGAAACCGGCACACCGGCGTACGATATCTACGTGCATCGGAGCTTCGCCGAATACCTGTGGTCCTGGCTGCAGGACGCCGGGCGGGAATTCGTCGTGAAGGTGGTTCACGAATAGACCACGGGTATGCGCGCCGTCACAGCGCTCGACCGCTCCTTTGTCCTATCCTGATGCCACAATCGAAGGATGAAATTGGCATCAAGGACGAATACCCATGGCATCGCACTTTCTGACGGAAAAGGATGTCGACCGCCTGCTCCGGGATCCCTCGCCCATGGCCCGCGCCGCCACCGCGGTCAAAGTTGCCCGCGAATTCGATGCCGGCGAACTGGACGAAAAATAACGGGTCGAGGCAGAATCCATATTCAGGCTGTTGGCCGAGGATGCCGAAGTCCGGGTCCGGGAAGCATTGTCGACCCAACTGAGGACCTGCGCCGGCCTGCCCCACGACCTTGCCATGAAACTGGCAACCGATGTCTCGACCGTGGCGGTGCCCATGCTCAACTTCTCGGAAGTGCTCACGGACACGGATCTTGTCGACATCATCGTAGCCGGCGACGAGGAAAAACAGGTCGCCATTGCGCGCAGGAAAAACGTCTCGGACAGCGTTTCCGAAGCGCTCATCGACACCAAACGGCCCGCCGTCGTGACCAAGCTGGTCGTCAATACCGGCGCCGACATACCGGACGAATCGCTCGAAAAGGTCATCGATACCCTGGGTGATAGCGAACCCATGCAGATGGCCCTGGTCCACCGGCCGGGTCTTTCCATCGGGATCACGGAGAAACTGCTGACCGTCCTGTCCGACCGCTTCCAGGCGGAACTCGTCAAACAACAGAACCTGCCGACCGATCTGGCGACGGATCTTATACTGAAAACCCGTGAACGGGCCGTCGTCGCGCTTTCCGGCGATTCCGGTATCGAAGACGTCCAGGCCCTCGTCCAGCAGCTTCACGACAACGCCCGTTTAACGCCGTCGATCATCCTGCGCGCGCTGTGCGTCGGTGATTTCCGGTTTTTCGAGGCGGCCCTGGCCGTTCGCGCCGCGATCCCCGTCGCCAATGCGCAAGTCCTGATCAACGATCCCGGCAAGGCGGGACTGGCGCGCTTGTGGGTGGTTGCGGCCATGCCGGACGAACAAATGCCGTCGGCGCGCGCCGCCATCCAAGCCGCCAACGAGATCGATTACGACGGCGGTCCCGACGATCTCGAACGCTATTCCCGGCGGTTGATCGAACTGGTCCTTACTCAGTGCGACGATCCGGCCGTAAACTTCACGCGGGAGGACCTGGATTACCTGATCGCCAAGATGGATGCCCTGCCAGCCAATTTCGCGGCCGAGATCTAGAATACGGCGCAGGGGCCATGCTTTCCTTTCGGTCAGCCGTCGCGCGGCCCTTTCCACCGTGGTGGCGCGGAGAGAGATAACCGATAACAAGCCGGGCGCCTTTCACCTCGTTTGGATCTTAATAATCAATCTCCTTCCTATTCGAGTGCGCTTACACGCATTTGACCAAAAATTCATTCCGGTTCGGTTGTCTTCGCGAGCGACGCCTCGATCACCAAGTCGAGATGGCCGAGCAAACCGGTCCAGCGGCCATATCCGAGAGCATCGGCGAGGCGGTTTTGAACCTCACTCCATAAGGGTTTCGTTTCATCGAAACGCTGCCGGCCGCGGTCCGTGATCTGCACGAGTCTCTGGCGCTTATCCGGTCCGGCAACGGTACTGACCAGCCCCTCCGCTATCAGCGGTTTCAGATTCCGGGTCAGTGTCGTGCGATCCATAACGAGCTGGTCGGCGAGCCCCGTCATGGTCAGCGGCCCCCTTCCGACGATCATGGCGAGAACCGACATCTGCGTGGCCCGTAACCCAGCCGGCTTGAGGGCTTCGTCGTACATCTGCGTTACCGTCCGCGTCGCCTTGCGCAGGTTGAAACAGGTACAATTGGTGAAGGCTTCGATATCCATAACACATCGCTGTCCGCAAATCTTTTAATTGCATATACACGTGTTCGAAATTTGTCAACGAACTCTCTCATCTGGTTGGCGGTCGTGTCTTGCCGGATCTCCTCACCGGTCCGCCGTTATCCCTCAGGTGCCGGCGAATTGCGTTATGGCAGTGGCACCGGCGCTAATCAGAACCGCAAAGGTGGCGATCATCCCCGCGACCCGGGGACGGGATGCAGCTGGCGAGCGGCTCAGACCGATGGCGTGCAGGGCTCGGCCGCCGACAAGGACGGCGCCGAACAGGTGCACCAAGAACAGAGGTGCCCCGTTGATCTCGACCAGCGCCATCAGGATGAGCGACAGGGGCACATATTCCGTGAAATTGCCGTGGGCCCGCATGGCACAAGCCATTTCACGGTCGCCGCCATCGAGAATACCGATGTGCTTGCGATACCTCAGGCGGATCACCCGGAAACTCAATGGCACCAGCATCAAGGCGAGCACTCCGGCATAGAGGCCTGTGATCGTCGAGGTCATTCCTTTCTCCTGCTCAATCAAAATATGATAAACAACATATTTTGAATTATGATAGGCATCATATATAATGTCAATCACCGAAAGCGCATGAAAGACCAACGATGAGCTATACACCGGAACATAAACAACGGACCCGCGAACGGATTGTTGAAAGCGCTGCCCGACGGTTCAAGAGAGACGGCTTCGAAAACACAGGCATTGACGCGATCATGGCCGATGCTGGCCTCACTCGCGGCGGCTTTTACGCGCATTTCTCGTCCAAGGAGGAACTGTTCGCCGAAGCCATCCGGCCGCCCTGTTTTTACCATGGCGACGCCTTGGCGAAACTGGAAAGCCGGGACAAGCTGCACCGCATCATCGAGGCCTATCTGAGCCGCGGTCATCGCGACAACCCGGACGCCGGTTGCGCCCTTCCCGCTTTGGCCGGAGACGCCGCCCGTGCCGGATCGGCGCCCCGCAAACGCTATTCACGGTTGGCCCTGGGTCTCGCCGGGGTCATTCGAGACGCGCTTGCCATGCCAAACAAGGAACAAGCCGAAAAGACGGCTTTGGCAATCATCGCCTTGCTGATCGGCGGCATATCGTTGGCTCGAGTCCTCGGACGCGGCAAGATTTCCGACCGTGTACTCGACGCCTGCCGGGACGCGGCGATCTCATTCACCGGTATCGATGAGACAACGAAGTCTTCTTATCATTGACGCCAACGCGCCCCGATCAGATGGCCTCCGCCGGGACGTCGGGAACCCATAGGTATCCGTCCGGGTCGATGATATAGGCCTCACGCAATCCATGCGGCTTATCCATAGCCCCGGCCAGAACCGTGTCACCGCGGTTCCGTGCCGCCGCTTCCGCCGCATCCGGATCACAACCGCGAAGCCTCAGTTCGACGCCGATGCCGCGAAACATTTCCGGCGTCAGGCCGCCCTTAAGGGGATGATCGTTGTAGGTATGGTCGGCATGCAGCATCCAGCTGGCGCCGAAGCCCTCAAGGACGGCGAAATCCGGATCGGCGTAGACGACTTCCGCCCCCAGCACATCGGTTTGAAAGGCGATGGCCCGGTCGATCTCTTCGACCAGCAGATTGATGCCAAGGCCTTGCAACGATTGGCCGTACTCATCGGCCGGCATCCAAGGATCGCCGTCGCGAAGCTTCATAGTGTTTTTCCTCAACCCGTCTTGGCCGGTTCGGCCGCCGCCGCTAGGATTATCACAACCAACTGGGGAGAACCATGAAAGCCATCGAATATGCGCGCCACGGTGTTCCGCAGGACGTCTGCCATTGCATCGACGTGGACGAGGCGCCGGCGCCCGGCGTCGGAGAAATCACAGCGGAAGTACTCGCATCGGCCATCAATCCCGCCGACCTGCTGATCATCGAAGGCCTCTACCCGGGCCCGACGGAGTTGCCGGCCCGCCAGGGGATCGAAGCGGCCGGGAAAGTGATTGCCGTCGGCGACGGTATCGACGACCTCGCCGTCGGTGACCCGGTCATCCTGCTTTCACGCGGCAACTGGGCCGAACGCATCACCGTCCCTGCGGAGCAAGCGATCAAGGTTCCAGCCGAGCTCGATCTCTTATCGGCGGCTCAAATCAAGGCCAATCCGCCGTCGGCACATTTCATGTTGCAGGACTACAAGGACCTGCGCGAGGGCGATTGGGTCATCCAGAACGCCGCCACCTCGGCCGTCGGTCGTCACGTCATTCACCTGGCGGCCCGCATGGGCGTGAAGACCGCCAATGTGGTGCGCAGCGAAAAACCCATCGAGCCGTTGAAAGCGATCGGCGCCGATCTTGTTCTCGTCGACGGCGACGATCTCGGTGCCCGCGTCCGCGACGAGATCGGTAATGCCAACCTTCCCCTCGCCCTCGACGCCATCGGCGGCAAGTCCTGCCAGAACCTGGCCGATTGCCTGTCCGACGGCGGTACGGTGGTCAATTACGGTTTCCTCTCCGGCGACCCCTGCATGATCACGCCGACCCAGGCCATCGTTCACCAGATCACGCTCGAAGGCTTCTGGCTAGTCAAACGGTTGTTCCAGAGCGACCGCCAGGACATCGTCGACACCTATGACTTCATCGCCCTTTTGTTCATCGACGGCATCATCGACGCACCCGTCGAGGCGACCTATACCCTCGATGAGATCGCGGAAGCCTTGGAACATGCCGGGCGCGGCGGCCGCCATGGCAAGATCGTATTGACGCCAAACGGACCGCTCGATTGACGATGGACGCCGAATCGACCATGCAGGCTGGAATGCGGATCGCCGAAGAACGCCGTGATAGGGTCGTCCATGCGCCATTTCCTATTGCACTGCAACCCGACACCGTTCTCGAGGGGTATTCGGTTCAGGCCGCCTCTCATAGCGCTTTGACGGAGTTCGGTCTCGGCACCGTCGTCGGTCACAAGATCGGCTGCACGACGCCCGTCATGCAGGACTATATGGGCATCGACCATCCCTGCGGCGGCGGCATTTTCGACAAGCAGGTTCATGAAAGCCCTGCGGATCTGGCCCTTTCCGACTATGTGCGGATTGGGGTCGAATGCGAAATCGCCATCCGTTTGAGCCGTGACCTCTCATCCATCGGGCGTCCCCATGACCGCGACACCGTCGCTGGCGCCATAGGCGCCTGCATGGCCGCCATCGAGCTGGTCGACGACCGCTTCGATGATCTGATTGCCGCCGGTGCGCCAACGGTCATCGCCGACGATTTCTGCAATGCCGGTTGCGTCCTCGGCCGTCCGGTCACCGACTGGCAATCCCTCGATTTCGAGTCGATCCCAGGCACGACGACAATTGATGCCGTCGAGACCGGACGCGGTGTCGGCGCCGATGTCATGGGGCATCCGTTCGAAGCGCTGGCGTGGCTCGCCAACCTGAAGGCCGACCAAGGCACGCCGTTGAAGGCTGGCGAATTCGTGCTGACCGGCACCATTGCGCCGGTTCACTGGATGGAGGGGCCGGGCGAGGCGGTCATATCCATCGGCGCCCTGGGAGAGGTGCGCGCCCGTTTCTCCTGACGGCTGATTATTCGCCGGTTTCTTTGATATCCGACGTCTCGATGCGGTCTGCCTTCCAATCGCGGTGCCGACACATGATATCGATGGCCTCGTCCACATCGTTGGTAAGCGTCACCAGGTCGAGATCGCCGGGCGAGATAGTCTGTTCTTCGATCAACTTGGTCCGCATCCATTCGACCAGCCCCTGCCAGTAATCGGTGCCGAACAGAACCAGGGGCATCGGGTGAATGCGTTCGGTCTGCATCAGGGTCATCGCCTCGAAGAACTCGTCTAGCGTCCCGAAACCGCCGGGCATGCAAACGTAGCCCATGGAGTACTTCACGAACATCGCCTTGCGGGCGAAGAAATAGCGGAAGTTCAAAGGCAGGGTTTGGTAGGCGTTGGGCGCCTGTTCGTGGGGCAGACGGATGTTGAGGCCGATCGACGTACCACCCGCCTCCGACGCCCCTTTGTTCGCCGCTTCCATGATCCCCGGCCCGCCGCCGGAAATGACGGCGAAGCCCTTATTGGCGAGCCCGTCGGCGATGACCCGGGCCGCTTCGTAATAAGGGTTGCCGTGTGGCGTCCGTGCCGAGCCGAAGATGGACACCGCGAATTCGATGTCGGCCAGCGTGTCGAACCCTTCCGTGAACTCGGCGATGATGCGAAACAACCGCCACGATTCGTCGCCCTTCAGGTCTTCGATCATATCCCGTCCCCGGTGTTATCAAGGTCGTATTGACCCCATCGTAACCCGGGCATGCTCGGACAGGAAGGGCTTGGAATTAAAGGATATTAATGCCCTAGTGATTGGAATCCGGGAAGCTCGCCTTCTTCTCGGCGATGAAGGCCAGCAGTTCCTCGTCCTTGGCCTCATCGATAGCCGGCGGCACGTAGGAAGCCAGCATCCTTTTGACGATATCGTTGGCCCGCTCCACGGTATCGCGCGACCCTTCCTGTTCCCACTGCTCGAACGAGTTGTTGTCGGCCACTGTCGAGCGGTAGAACGCCGTCTCGAAGTGGGCCTGGGTGTGAGCACAGCCAAGGAAGTGATTGCCCGGCCCGACCTCGCGGATGGCGTCCATGGCCTGGCCGTCGTCGGAGGCATCATAGCCCTTGAGCAGAACCTCCATCATGCCGAGCTGGTCGATGTCCATGACGAACTTTTCATAGGACGACACCAGGCCGCCCTCCAGCCAGCCGGCACCGTGCAGCACGAAATTCACCCCGCAGAGCGCCGCCGGCCACAACGACTGGGCGCTTTCGTAAGCCGCCTGTGCATCCGGGACCTTGGCAGCGCAGAGCGATCCGCCCGAGCGGAACGGCAACTTGAGACGGCGAGCCAGTTGGGCGGCGGCTGATAGCACCAATGTCGGTTCAGGCGTCCCGAAGGTGGGGGCCCCCGACTGCATGGAAAGCGAGCTCGAAAACAGGCCGAAAACGACAGGCGCGCCCGGCCGGATGATTTGCGTCAGCGCGACGCCGGCCATGGCTTCGGCCAAGGCCTGGGTCACCGTACCGATGGGCGTCACCGGTCCCATGGCGCCGGCCATGATGAAGGGTGTGATGATCACCGCCTGGTTAGCCCGCGCGTAGGTCTTGAGCGCTCCCAGCATGGTGGCGTCGTAGACCATGGGTGAGTTGACGTTGATGAGACTGGTACAAACCGTGTTGTCGGCAACGAAGTCCTTGCCGAACAGGATTTCGCACATGGAAACCGTGTCGGCGGCGCGGTCCGGATGGGTGACCGAGCCCATGAACGGCTTGTCCGAGTATTTCATATGCGAATAGACCATGTCGTAATGGCGCTTGTTGACCGGCAGATCGACCGGTTCGCAAGCGGTGCCGCCCGAGTGGTGGATGGCCGGTGCCATGTAGGCGAGCTTCACGAAATTGCGGAAATCCTCAATGGTCCCGTAACGACGACCGCCGTCGCCGGTACGCACGAAGGGCGGGCCGTAGACCGGTGCGAATACCGTGTTGTTGCCGCCAATGACCACGTTGCGTACCGGGTTGCGGGCATGCTGGACGTATTCCGACGGTGCCGTCGCGATCAATTGGCGCAACATCCCCTTTGGGAAACGGACGCGGACGCCATCGACTTCGGCACCCGCGTCCCGCCAAAGCCCGAGCACCTCATCATCGTCGCGGAACTCGATCCCGATTTCCTGCAAGACGGTGTCGGCATTGGCCTCGATGACTTCGATGGCCTCGTTGCTGCACAATTCGGTCAGTGGCACATTGCGGACGATATATGGCTGGCTGGCGGCGGCTGTATTCTCACGTGCCGCGCGCCGGGCGTCGCGGCCTCGCCGCGCTGAACGGGCTGCTCGAGCCGTCATCGGACTCCCCCCTGCAAAAGTAACCTTCCGCGCAGTCTATTCTCCCGCGCCGCCATGACTGATCTTGTTCCGCCATTTTGTTGTCAAAGGGCGTCGCCTGCGGATTGAAATCGTTCGCAAAAAGACTTTACGCGGCCCCTGGTCAGCGATGGCGAATTCGGAACAGTCGGCGTCGGCAATCGGTAAGCCGCGAATAGACCAATGGGGCAAGAGAACGTTTGAGATTTTCCCCGATCCGCCCATGATCGTCGGCTCCCGAAAGCCCCGGTCAAGAGGCGCCGGATGGAGACTGGGAGGAAACCACTATGAAAACCCATGCGCGCGTGGTCGTCATCGGCGGCGGTGTCGTCGGTGTCAGCACCCTTTACCACCTGGCCAAGAAAGGCTGGACCGACGTCGTTCTCGTCGAACGCAAGGAATTGACCTCGGGATCGACTTGGCACGCGGCGGGTTTGCTGCCGCTCTTCAACATGAGCTACAGCGTCGGCCAGGTGCACAAGTACTCGGTGGCGCTCTACAAGAGTCTGGAGCAGGAAACCGGTCAGGACGTCGGCCTCAAGGCGGTCAGCAACATCCGCCTCGCCATGAACCAGGACCGCATGGACGAATACCACCAGTACGCTGGCGTCGCCAAGACCATCGGTGTCGACGTGCGTTTCATCACGCCGGAAGAGGTCAAGGAGATCTGGCCGCTTTGCAACACGGACGGACTCGTCGGCGCCATCCAGCACCCGGAAGACGGCTACATCCAGCCGGCCGATTTGACACAGGCCCTGGCCACCGGTGCCCGCAACAGGGGCGCCGAGATCTATCGGCAGACCACCGTCGTCGGCATCGAACAGCAGGCCAGCGGCGAATGGACCGTGATGACGGACAAGGGTGACATCACCTGTGAACACGTGGTTTCGGCGTCGGGCAACTTCGCCCGCCAGACCGGCGCCATGGTCGGCCTCGACGTCCCGGTGATCCCGGTCCAGCATCAGTTCATCGTCACCGAACCGCACCCGGACATCGTCGCCCGGCACGAACAGGGATTGCCGGAGATGGGCGTGCTCCGCGAGTCCGACGGGTCCTGGTACCTGCGCGAAGAACGTGGCGGTCTTATTCTCGGTCCCTACGAAAAAGGCGCGCCCTGCTGTTACGTCGACGGCCCCAGCGAGGATTGCGAGTACGAGCTCTTCCAGGAAGACCTGGAGCGCCTGGAACCGCACATCGAGGCGGCCATCAACCGGGTTCCCGCCTTCGGCGAGGTCGGCGTCAAGGAGGTCTACAACGGCGCCATCTGCTACACGCCCGACGGCAACCCGATCATCGGCCCGGCCTGGGATCTCAAGAACTTCTGGCTCAACGAAGGGCACAGCTTCGGCATCACGGCGGCCGGCGGTGCCGGCTGGCAACTGGCCGAGTGGATCGTCGACGGCGAACCGACGGTCGACATGCTGGGCGTCGAGCCGAGGCGTTTCGGCGACTACGCGACCAAATCCTACCTCCGCGTCAAAAACGAAGAGGCCTACCGCAACGTCTTCACCATCCACTACCCGGACGAAGAGCGCGAGGATGGACGGCCCTTGCGCACGGCGCCTTGCTACGACCGCCTGAAGGCGCTCGGCGCCGTCTTCGGTCAGAAATTCGGCTGGGAACGGGCCAACTGGTTCGCGCCCGAGGACGTCGAGCAGAAGGACGACTGGTCCTTCCGCCGCTCGAAATGGTTCGAGCATGCGGCTAACGAAGCCCGCAACGTCGGCGAAAACGTCGGCCTCCTCGACATGACCGCCTTTGCCAAGTGCCGCATCTCCGGCCCCGGCGCCGAGGCTTTCCTCGACAATCTCGTCGCCAACAAGCTGCCCAAGAAGCTCGGCCGTGTCGGGTTGTGCCATGCTCTCAACACACGGGGCGGCGTGCATTCGGAATTCACCATCGTCCGCGAAGCCGAAGACTCCTACTACCTGGTCTCCGCCGGTGCCCTGCAGCGCCTCGATCACGACTGGATCAAGAAGCACATGCCGGACGACCGCTCGGTCACATTCGAGAACATCACCAATCAGTTGGGCGTTCTCGTCGTCGCCGGTCCGAAGGCGCGCGAATTGATGCAGCGGGTGTCGACTGCGGATTTTTCCAATCAAGCCTTCCCCTGGCTGTCGTCGCAACAGATCAACGTCGGCCTGGCGCCGACGCTGGCGGCGCGTGTCAATTACGTCGGTGAACTGGGTTGGGAATTGCACCACCCGATCGAATATCAGAACCACATCTTCGATGCCCTGATGGCGGCCGGCGAGGACCTGGGCCTCAAACCCCTCGGCATCCGGGCCATGGACATGCTCAGGATTGAGAAGTCCTACCGCATGGTCGGTACCGAGATGTCGATCGAGTATGCAGCCTTTGAGTCCGGTCTTGATCGTTTCGTGCACCCCAACAAGGGCGACTTCATCGGCCGCGACGCTCTGGTTGCCTGGCAGCAGAGAGGTTTCGCCAATGCCTTCGTGACCTTGGAGGCGCACGACGTCTCCGACGCCGACGTGCTCGGCAACAACCCAATCTATCGGGACGGCGCCGTCGTCGGCCGGGCGACGTCCGGCAATTACGGACCGCGCCTCGACAAGTCGATCGCACTGGCCATGGTCGGGCCGGAACACTCCGATGTCGGCACGGCGTTGGAGATCGATATTCTCGGCACCATGCACAACTGTACGGTGGTCGAGGAAAGCCCCTACGATCCCAATAACGAACGCCTTCGCGCCTGAGTTTCGTACGGATTTGGCGCCGTTTCGACCGTGGCGGGGGTCGAATCGTGCCTTCAGATTAACGAATGTCGCAAGACACACATTTGATGTCCGCCCTTGAACAGCCAGGGGGCTGTTTTGAATTTACCTGAAAATTCGAATGCCGTTGATATTCCAACGGCTTCGGGGAAGTCTGCTCGCGCTTCGAGCTCTATGGAGGGTGCTATGAGTGAAGACCAGGAAGACGATATCGTCCTCGCAGAACTGAATGACGAAGAGCTCGTCCAGCAGATGCATGACGACCTTTATGACGGCTTGGCCGATGAGATCGTCGAAGGCACGCAAATTCTCCTCGATCGCGGCTGGACCCCCTACAAGGTTCTGACCGAGGCCTTGGTCGAAGGCATGCGCATCGTCGGCATCGACTTCCGTGACGGCATCCTGTTCGTCCCGGAGGTGTTGATGGCCGCCAACGCCATGAAGGCCGGTATGGGTATCCTCCGCCCGCTGCTCGCCGAGACCGGCGCGCCGAAGATGGGCAAGATGGTTATCGGCACGGTCAAGGGCGACATCCACGACATCGGCAAAAACCTGGTCGGCATGATGATGGGGGGTGCCGGTTTCGAGGTCATCGACATCGGCATCAACAATTCGGTCGAAGAGTACCTTGCGGCTCTCGAGGAGCATCAGCCGGATATCCTTGGTATGTCGGCCCTGCTGACGACGACCATGCCCTATATGAAAGTGGTCATCGATACGCTTCAGGAAAAAGGCATACGCAGCGACTATGTCGTATTGGTTGGCGGCGCCCCCCTGAATGAGGCCTTCGCCGAGAACATCGGCGCCGACGCCTATTGCCGCGACGCCGCCGTCGCCGTCGAAACCGCCAAGGAGTTCATGGCACACCGCCAAGGTTCGATGGCGGCTTCCATGGCCTCCTGAAGCGCTGGCCCAGAAATTGGAGGGCGGTCATGGCCGTCCCGAAACCCACTCTCTTGATCGCCTGCGGTGCGCTGGCACGCGAGGTGAAACATCTGATCGATGCCAATGATTGGAACGGCTTCGAACTGACCTGCCTGCCGGCCGAACTGCACAACCGCCCGGAACGTATCCCGGACGCCTTGCGCGGCAAGATCCGGGACGCCCGCGACACCGGACGCTACCGTAATATCCTCGCACTTTACGGTGATTGCGGTTCCGGCGGCCAGTTGGACGCCATGCTCGCCGAGGAGGGCGTTGAACGCATACCTGGCGCCCATTGTTACGAGTTCTTCGCTGGCAGCGAGGCTTTCGAGACGCTGGTCGACGAAGAGATCGGCAGCTTCTACCTGACCGACTATCTGGTCCGCTTTTTCGATCGTCTGATCATCAAGGGTTTGGGGCTCGACCGACACCCCGAGCTCCTCGACGCCTATTTCGGCAATTACAAACGGATCGTCTACCTCGCCCAGACCAACGATCCGGAACTCGAGAAGATGGCCGGCGCTGCGGCCGACAAACTGGGCCTGGCCCTGGTGGTTCGCAAAGTCGGTTACGGCGAACTGGCCGATTTCATGAAACTCCGCGTGGAGGACGCCGACCATGGCGAACCTGACAATCGTCTATTGGCGTGACATACCGGCCCAGGTGATCGTCAAGGCCGGCCGCAAGTCGGCCAAACGCCAATTGTCCGACCGCTTCCAGGAAGCCATCGACCGCGCTGCCATGCGCGACAAGTCTCACGGCACTGACGTCTATCTGGAAGCCTGGCGCCGAGGCGAGCCTGGTCCGTGCGGAGATGACCTTGAATCGGAGGCCGAAACCGCGGCGGCACGTCTTGAGACGGAATACGATGAAGCCGCCGTCGAGCGGCTCGTCAAAAACGGAGGCCGCGCCGATGGTCTTCCGGCCTAAAAAGACGCCGACCGCCTACAAACCGGCCGGCGTCAGCCCGGTCCGGCGCATAGGCGCAAAGTATACGGTCCGCCTTTGGGCTGTCCGCAACGCGCGCCTATTCGAATGGCTCTATGCGACCTTCGCCGACGCTCTTTTGAGCCTTCACTGGCTGTGGAATTTCCTCGGCTACAGTCGTGTTGAAAGGCCCGTCAAATTCGTCGAAGCCCACGTCAAAGGTTTTCTCTTCGACTGCCGAATGTGCGGTCACTGCGTTCTCTCCGACACCGGCATGTCGTGTCCGATGAACTGTCCAAAAGGCCTGCGCAACGGCCCCTGCGGCGGCGTCAGAGCCAACGGCAATTGCGAGGTCGAGCCGGACATGCCCTGCGTCTGGGTGCAGGCCTGGGACGGCGACCAGCGGATGCGGGCGAGCCACAACATCATGCGGGTACAAAAACCGGTCGAGCAGAACCTGCGCGGCATTTCGGCCTGGCTCCGGGTCACCGCCCGTCGCGCCGCCGAACGGAAAACAGCAGCGGAATAAGCGGATGTACGAAGAACCGGACGAGAACCCTCACGATCCAGAGGAGCAGCTGCCGCAGTTGCCCGGCCATTCCTCGCGTGGCCGTCTCGAACGTGTTCTCAGGCGAGGCGAGTTTGCCGTCACCGCCGAGCTTAACCCGCCTGATTCGGCCGACCCCACCGAGGTCTTCGAACGGGGCGCAATCTTCGACGGCTGGGTCGACGGCATCAACGCCACCGATGGCTCCGGGGCCAATTGCCACATGTCGAGCGTCGGCATCTGCGCGCTCCTCACCCGCGTCGGCTACGCGCCGATCATGCAGATCAGCTGCCGCGACCGTAACCGCATCGCCATCCAGGGCGATGTCCTCGGTGCGGCGGCCATGGGCGTCAACAACGTGTTGTGCCTGACCGGCGACGGCGTGCAGGCAGGTGACCAGCCGGGCGCAAAGGCGGTTTTCGATTTCGACTGCATGTCGCTGCTGGAGACGATCCGCAACATGCGCGACGAAGGACGGTTCCTGTCCGGCCGCGAAATCTCATCGCCCCCCAATCTTTTCCTTGGCGCGGCGATCAACCCGTTCGCACCGCCTTACGACTTCCGCCCGTTGCGTCTCAAGAAGAAGATCGAGGCCGGGGCCCAGTTCGTACAGAGCCAATACTGTTTCGATGTGCCGATGCTTGAGGAATACATGAAGCGGGTCACCGACATGGGCCTTCACGAACAGTGTTTCATTCTGGTCGGCACGGGCCCCCTCGCGTCGGCCAAGGCGGCCCGGTGGATCCGCACCAACGTGCCGGGCATTCATATCCCCGATAGCGTTATCGAGCGCCTCGAGGGCGCCGAGAACCAGAAGCGCGAAGGCAAGAACCTCTGCGTCGAGATTATGCAACAGGTCAAGGAGATCCCCGGCGTCGCCGGTGTCCATGTGATGGCCTATCGCCAGGAGGAACTGGTCGCCGACATCGTTCACGAATCGGGTGTCCTTGCCGGGCGCCGGCCATGGCGCCGGGAACCGGATCTGGGCGACAACGCCGTCATCGAAGCGGCCGAAAGGAAAGCGGAAGTGCTGGCTGCCGCCCAGGAAAAGGCAACCGTCGCAAACGAAATTGCGGGCTCGGCCTAAACACCGTAAAGCACTTGTACGACGCCCTGTAATCAGGGCCTAAGGAGGAGCTCAACGACCATGACCAGAACCGTTGTCAGTTCGGCCACCAAGGAAGTGGCGATCGGTTTCGACGAGCCGTTCGTCATTATCGGCGAGCGCATCAACCCGACCGGACGCAAGCTGCTCGCAGCCGAAATGGCCGAAGGCGACTACAGTCGGGTCGAATCCGATGCCATCGCCCAGGTCCAGGCCGGCGCCCATATGCTCGATGTCAACGCCGGCATTCCACTTGCCGACGAACCGAAGATCCTGGCCGAATGCGTTCAGTTGGTACAGGGGCTGACCGACGTGCCGCTGTCGATCGACTCCTCGATCGTCGCCGCCCTCGAGGCGGGGCTGTCCGTCTACCAGGGCAAGGCCCTGGTCAATTCGGTTACCGGCGAGGAGGAGCGCCTGGAAACCGTATTGCCATTGGTCAAGAAACACGGCGCTGCTGTCGTCGCCATTTCCAACGACGAGACCGGCATTTCGGAAGACCCGGACGTGCGCTTCGAGGTTGCCAAAAAGATCGTCGAAAGAGCCGCGGATTTCGGCATTCCACGTGAGGACGTGGTCGTCGATCCGCTGGTCATGCCGGTCGGTGCCATCAATGACTCCGGGCGCCAAGTGTTGCACATCCTGCGTCGGCTGCGCGAGGAACTAAAGGTCAACTCCACGTGCGGCGCTTCCAACTTCAGCTTCGGCCTGCCCAACCGGCACGGCATGAACGCCTCCTTCCTCGGCATGGCCATCGGTGCCGGCATGACCTCGGCCATCACCAACCCGCTTCACGAACCGGAGATGGCAGCGGTCATGGGTGCCAACGTGGTCATGGGTCATGATCCTAATTGCGCAAAATGGATCGCCAAATTCCGTGAGCCGTCACCCGAGGGCGAGGCTGGAGGCCGGCGCGAGGGCCGGCGCCGTCGGCGCCGGGCCACGGCTTGAGATCGGGAGAGCGGCTTGCCGGATGACGCTCTGATCGTATTCCTGCCGTCCGGGAAAAGGGGTCGTTTTCCCGTCGGCACAAATCTACTGGAATGTGCGCGGCGCCTGGGTGTCGACCTCGATTCGGTGTGCGGTGGGCGCGGCATCTGCGGGCGCTGCCAACTCAACATCGGCGACGGTGAATACGCCAAGTTCGGGATCACCAGCCGGGCCGAAAACCTGTCGCCCTTTTCGGAACCGGAAGGCAAATACCGGGAATGTCGTGGTTTAATCGATGGGCGTCGACTTGGCTGCCATACTCTGCTCGAGGGCGATATTGTCATCGACGTGCCGCCCGAAAGCCAGGTCCACAAGCAAGTCGTCCGCAAACGGGCCGAAGTGTGCGCTATCGAACTCGATCCGGCCATCCATCTTCATTTCGTCGAGGTCGAGGAACCGGACATGCACCGTCCGGAAGGCGATCTGGAACGCCTGCGCAAGGCACTGGAGGACCAGTGGGGCCTCTCCGATCTCGACGAGATCGACATCCGCGCCCTGCACCGCCTCCAACATTCGCTCAGAGACGGCGATTGGAAGGTCACCGTGGCCGTCCATCGGGAACAGCGCATCACCGCGATCTGGCCCGGTTTCCACGATAAGGCCTACGGCCTCGCCTTCGACATCGGCACGACGACGGTCGCCGCTCATCTTTGTGATCTGTCGAGCGGCGAGGCGCTGGCCTCGGACGGGGTGATGAACCCGCAGATCCGCTTCGGCGAAGACCTGATGAGCCGGGTCAGCTACGTGATGATGAATCCTGGAGCCGAAGCCGACCTGACAAAGGCCATCCGCGACGGAATCAACGGTCTTATCCGTAAGGTCCGTGAAGACGCCGGCGTCGCCGCCGAGGATATCCTTAATGCGACCTTCGTCGGCAATCCCGTCATGCATCACCTCCTGCTCGGCATCGACCCCACGGAACTGGGAGGCGCACCTTTTGCGCTCGCCACCAATACGGGCATGACGCTCTGGGCTTCCGAACTCGACATCACCGAAACCAGCCCCGATGCCCGGGTTTACGTTCTGCCCTGCATCGCCGGACACGTCGGCGCCGACACGGCAGGGGTGCTCCTCTCCGAAGGGCCGCACCTGATGGACGAGATAAGCCTGATCGTCGACGTCGGCACCAACGCGGAGATCATCCTCGGCAACAAGGACCGCCTGCTCGCCGCTTCGTCACCGACCGGCCCGGCCTTCGAGGGCGCGCAGATATCTTGCGGGCAGCGGGCGGCGCCGGGCGCCATCGAGCGGGTGCGGATCGACCCGGAAACCCTGGAACCGCGGTTCCAGGTTATTGGCTGCGAATTGTGGTCAGATGAGGAAGGGTTCGCGGAAGCAATCACCGGCACAGGGGTTACCGGGATCTGCGGCTCCGGCATCATCGAGGTTCTTGCCGAAATGTTCCTCCACGGCCTGCTTACCGAGGATGGCGTTATCGACGGCAGGGCGGCCGAGCGGACGGATCGCATTCTGCCGGAAGGTCGGACTTTCCGTTATCTCCTGCATCAGGGCGAGGTCGAGATCGCGATCACGCAGAACGACGTTCGCGCCATTCAGTTGGCCAAGGCTGCACTCTATGCTGGTGCCCAGCTGTTGATGGACAAGCTCGGGATCTCGAGGGTCGACCGCATCGTCCTCGCCGGAGCCTTCGGCAGCCACATCGATACCAAATACGCCATGGTGTTGGGCATGATTCCAGACTGTGATCTGGCGAAGGTATCGTCGGCCGGCAACGCCGCCGGGACCGGGGCACGAATCGCGCTTCTCAACCAGACGGCACGCGACGAGATCGAGGCGTTGGTGCAACGCATCGAGAAGGTCGAGACCGCCGTCGAGCCGCGGTTCCAGGAACATTTCGTCGAGGCCATGGCGTTGCCGCACAAGACCGCAACCTTTCCAAATCTCTCCGAAACCGTTCGCCTGCCGGTGCCGTCACCGGCGACGAGCGCCGTTCCCACGGACGGGCGGCGGCGCAGGCGGCGCACGAGGACGGCTTGATCGAGTCCCGATAAGGCTCGTGCATTCACCACGGCCCAGCCTCATATTGATGGGACCACGGACAACCTGCACCGCAACCACCTCCGCACCCTCGCCCAAGCATGACCGACTGGAACCGAAAAACCTGGCAACTGGCCGCTCCAATCATGCTGGCCAACGTGTCCCTGCCGCTGTTGGGTGCGGTCGACACGGCCGTTGTCGGCCACCTCCCGGACCCCCGGCACATCGGCGCCGTCGCCGTGTCGTCCCTCGTCTTCAGCCTCGTCTACGCCGGACTCAATTTCCTGCGCATGGGCACGACCGGACTGACGGCCCAGTCGCAGGGAGCAGGAACCCCGGGAGAAACGCGCGCCTGGCTGGCCCGCGCCGGGATCCTGTCTGTCGTGCTGGGCATTGTGCTGATCGTCTTCCAACTGCCCATTTCCTGGCTGGCGTTCTCCCTTATTGCGCCCAGCGATCAGGTCTTGCCGCTCGCTTCCGAGTATTTCTCCATCCGGATCTGGGGGGCGCCGGCGGCGCTGCTCAACTTCGCCGTGCTCGGATGGTTCTTCGGTCTACAGAAAATGCGCGCTGCGCTGCTCGTGCAGATCGCCATGAACGGCGCCAACGTTATCCTCGATGTCTGGTTCGTTCTCGGGCTGGGTTGGGGTGTCGCCGGTGTCGCTTGGGCCACTTTGATCTCGGAGGTTGGCGCCTCCGGACTGGCCGTCTATCTCGCGATCCGCTACGCCCGCATAGTCGGCGGCCGCTGGTCATGGGGACCGTCCCTCGACCGTTTGGCCTTCGCGCGTATGCTTCGCGTCAACGGCGATATTTTCCTGCGGTCCATGTTCCTGCAGGCCGCATTCATCGTCTTCACGTCGGTCGGCGCCCGTTCCGGCGACGCCGTGCTGGCCGCCAACGCGGTCTTGCTCAATTTCCAGATCTTCATGGCCTACGCCCTCGATGCCTTCGCCAACGCCGCGGAGGTCCTTGTTGGCGAGGCCTATGGCGAGCGCAACCGCTCCCGGCTGCGTGCCGCCGTTCTGGCCACCGGCCGCTGGGCCGTTCTCTTTTCCATTGCCTTCAGCCTGTTCTTTCTCGGTGCCGGCGGCTGGATCATCGACCTTCTGACGGGAATCCCGGAAATCCGCATGCTGGCTCGGGATTACCTGCTGTGGGCTGCTCTGTCGCCGGTCGTTTCCGTCTGGTCGTTCCATTTCGACGGTGTCTTCATCGGTGCTACGCGGACGGCCGAAATGAGAAACGGCATGCTGATCTCGCTCCTTTTCTACGCCGTCTCCCTCGCCATCCTCCTGCCGCCTATGGGCAATCACGGCCTTTGGGCGGCCTTCATGTTGTTCATGGCGGCGCGTGGCCTGACGCTCGCCGTCCGTTATCCGGCAATGGAACGGTCAGCCGAAACCCGGGGCACCTAGATCACGCCGCGGCGCGCCGTTCTTCGGAGGGCGTGCGATTGAAATGTTCCCTGTAGCATTTGGAGAAATGGGACGCTGAGACGAACCCGGCGGCGAGAGCCACGGAAAGGATGGGAAGGCTGGTTTGTCGGAGCAGGAAGCGGGCGCGTTTGAGGCGAAGTTCGACATAATATCTTGTCGGCGCGGAGTTCAGGTATTTTCGGAACAGCCGCTCCAATTGCCGTGTCGATAGGCCGACGCTGGTCGCAAGTTCGGCACAACTCAGCGTCTCTTCGAGGTTTTCTTCCATCAACTGGATGACGGCAAGGAGTTTCGGGTGTGCCACACCGAGCCTCGAGCGCAGTTCCATGCGTTGCGCCTCGTGTCCATCCCGGATGCGGTGATGGATCATCTCGTCGGCTATGGTCGCCGCGACATTGGAACCGGCGTGCAACGCTATCAGATTGAGCATCAGGTCGACGGCCGCTGTTCCGCCGGCGCAGGTATACCGGTTGCGGTCGATTTCGAAGAGCTCCGAGGTGACGTCGATGTCCGGAAACTCCTCGGTAAATGCGGTGAGGTTCTCCCAATGAATGGTGCAACGGCTGTCCTCAAGCAGTCCCGCTTTGGCCAGGATATGGGTGCCAGTACAAAGTGCGCCGATATCGGTGCCGTGGGACGCCATGCGCCGGAGCCGCGTCAGGAGGCCCTTGTCGCAGTACTTATGGGCGTGGACCCCGGAACAGACGAAGGCGATATCGAGTTTTTCGGCGTCGGCAATGGCGCCGTCGACGATGACGGGAATGCCATTGGACGCGGTCACCGGCTGACCGTCGAGGGAATAGGTCGATCCCGTGTAGAGCGTGTCCTCGCTGACCCGGTTCGCCAGCCGTAACGGCTCGACGGCCGAGGCGAACGCAATCATCGAAAACTCAGGCACGAGAAAAAACCCGATCTGCTGGGTCTTCTTGCCCGGTTCGGCTCCGAACATCGATCACCCTCCTCCCAAACGGAGATCAACGAGGCCTTCGCAAACGCGACAACGCGCGTCGCCAAGCAGATATTCCACCGGATTGAATCAGATTTCAAGGGCCGTGACGCTTGCGTTGCTGCCGTCCCGGTTTTGCCGCTAGAGTGGACCGTCAAGGGAGGAACCACGAATGACGCGGATCGGTTTGATCGCGCTTGCCAGCGACCCGACGATGGAACCGGAATGGCGACGACTGGTTCCTGCCGAAACGGACTTCTTCGTATCGCGGATCGGTTATGCCAATTCCTGTACCCCGGAAAGCCTGTCGGCCATGTCAGCCGGTATCGCAGGGGCCGCGGATCTATTACTGCCCAACATTGCGCTCGATTCGATCGCCTTCGGCTGCACGTCAGCAACCATCGCCATTGGCGAAACGGAAATCGAAAGGCTGATCGGCTCGGTCCGTCCGGGCGTGCCGGTCGCGACGCCGATTACCGCCGCGCTCTCGGCTTGTCGTCATCTCGGCATCAAGAATATCGCGGTGCTCGCGCCCTACCTGATGGAAACGGCCCGATCGGTGGCCGGATGGTTCGAGGATCGGAACATGACCGTGGTTGATTGGCTCGGATTGGGACTCGAACGGGACGACGAAATTGCCGCGTTGCAACCAGCTGAAATTCTCGAATCCTGCGGACGATTGGATCTGACTAAAGCCGAAGGCCTTTTCCTCTCATGTACGGCTCTGCGTGCCACACCGATGATCGCTGACCTCGAGCAACGGTTCGGCATTCCCGTCCTGACGTCGAACCAATGTCTTGCCTGGCAGGCATTACGGCTCGCCGAGGACCGTACGCTGATCGATGGATACGGCGCCCTGATGCGCAACTGATCGTTGATGTCTCTTCCTTGGAGCCGCCCATGAACATACCCTTCGAAATCGACGAATACAGGGCTCGCGTCGAAAAGACGAAAGACCGCATGGCCGCCGCCGGTTTCGACACACTGCTCGCCGCCGATACGGCGAATATCAACTACCTCACCGGTTACGACGGCTGGTCTTTCTACACGCCACAGGTTGCCGTTGTTGCCCTCGAGTTCGATGATCCTTTGTGTATCGTACGCGGCATCGACTACGGCGGGGCGCGGGTAACTGCATTCATGGATGAGAGCCATCTCTATGGTTACCCCGATGACTACGTGCAATCGACGGAGCGTCACCCCTGGGATTTCATTGTCGAGGTCTTGAAGGACCGCGGCCTGGATCGCGGCCGGATCGCCGTCGAGAAGGATTCCTATTGCTACACGGCGGCCAGCCATGAAGCGCTCCTGACCGGGCTGGAACAGGCCGAAATCGTCGACGCTGGGCATTTGGTCAACTGGGTCCGGGTCATCAAAAGCCCGCAAGAAATCGCCTACATAACCGATGCGGCGAGATTGGTGGAAAAGACCATGCAAGCCGCCTACGACGCCATCGCGCCCGGCGTCCGCCAATGTGACGCCGCCGCCGAGATCAACCATGCCCATTATTCCGGCACACCGGACTTCGGCGGTGACTATGCCTCGATCGTACCGATGATGCCATCCGGTCCCGGCACCTCGACACCGCACCTGACCTGGACCTCGCAGCCTTTCAACCGCGGCGAGGCGACGATCCTCGAACTGGCCGGCTGCCGAAACCGATACCACTGCCCGATGGCGCGTACCCTGCATCTTGGGCCGCCACCGCCGAAGCTGGCCGATACCTCGAAGGTCGTCATGGAGGGCCTTTCCGCGGCGCTCGACACCGCCAAACCCGGCGCGACTTGTGAAGACGTTGTCGCCGCCTGGAACGCGGTCATCAACCGTCACGGCGTCGTCAAGGACTCGCGCATGGGTTATTCGACCGGGCTCAACTACCCGCCCGACTGGGGAGAACATACGTTGAGCCTTGGGGCCGGCGATAAGACGGTTTTACAGCCGAATATGACGATTCATATGATCCCGGGCATCTGGATGGACGATTGGGGTGTCGAGATCAGCGAGTGCTTCCGGGTCACAGAATCGGGCGCCGAGACCTTTTGCGACTTTCCGCGTGAGCTTTATGTGAAAACTTAGAGGATCAGCCGGGGCTCATGCCGCGCAGTTTCTCACTACGCCGCCGTAAAAGCTCGAGCGTCGTCAACAGCATCACCGATATCAGAATCAGGATCGTGGCGACGGCGAGGATGGTCGGACTGATCTGCTCGCGAAGTCCCGTGAACATCTGCCACGGTAGCGTCTTCTGCGATGCCGAACCGACGAAGAGAACGACGACCACCTCGTCAAAGGAGGTGATGAATGCGAACAAGGCCCCCGAAACCACACCCGGCAGGATCAGTGGCATCTGGACCTTGAAAAACGTCAGGACCGGACCGGCGCCCATATTGGCGGCGGCACGTACTAGGCTCTTGTCGAAACCGATCAATGTCGCCGTCACGGTAATGATGACGAAGGGCGTGCCGAGAGCGGCGTGAGCGAGCACCACGCCCCAATAGGTCCCCTGCATGCCGATGCGGGAGTAGAAGAAATACATGCCGGCGGCGGAGATGATCAACGGCACGATCATCGGCGAGATCAGGATCGCCATCACGGTACTGCGCATGGGCATGTGGCTTTGCGAAAGGCCGATGGCCGCGAGCGTACCAAAAGCGGTCGACAGGATCGTCGCCATCGGCGCGATCCGCACGGAGTTGGCAAGCGCCCCCTGCCAATCGGAATTCGTGAAGAAATCCTTGTAGTGTTTCAGCGAGTAACCGTCCGGATCGAGGGCCAGCATCTCCTTGGTAAAGGTGAAGAAATCGGATGCGTTGAAGCTGAGCGGCAGGATCACCAAGATCGGCATGATCAAAAACAGGAAAACCAATGCACAGATGGTCCGGAACGTATAGTGCCAAGCCACTTGGCCGGTTGTCGCGTATGGAGGAAGGTCTGCCACGGCGCTATCCCAGCTTCATGTTGTCGATGCCGACGATCTTGTCGTAAATGAAATAAAGGACCAGAACGACGGCCAGCAGCATGACCCCGAGCGCCGCCGCCAGCCCCCAGTTCAAGGATGAGGAGATGTGGTAGGCGATCCGGTTCGAGATGAAGATCCCGGAGGTGCCGCCGACCAACTCGGGCGTGATGTAGTAGCCGATGGACAAGATGAAGACCAAAACGGCGCCGGCGCCGATCCCAGGAACGGTATTTGGGAAGTAGACCCGCCAGAAAGCGGTCCAGTCGGACGCCCCCAGTGACTTCGCCGCGCGCACGTAAGAAGGCGACACAGTTTTCATGACCGAATAGAGCGGCAGGATCATGAACGGCAGCAGGATGTGGGTCATGGCAACGACCGTGCCGACCTGGTTATACATGAGCTGCAACCGCTCCTGGTCGCCGATCAGTCCGATGGTGACGAGAAGATCGTTGATCACACCCTGTTGCTGCAGCAATACGATCCATGACGACGTTCTGACCAGCAGAGACGTCCAGAACGGCAGCAGGACCAGGATCATCAACAGGTTGGACGTTCTCAACGGCAAGTCCGCCAGAATATAGGCGACAGGATAGCCAAGTAGGACACAGGAAAGGGTAATGACGACGGAGAGGACCATGGTCCGGCCGAGGAGATAGAGATATATCCGCTCGTCCTCCGGCTTCATCGCGACGCCATCAGACGTCGCCTCGGCGTCGACCGACGCCAGGAAATAGCCTTGGGTATAGGAACCGGAAAACCGTTTTATGGTCTCCCAAATCTCAACGTTCCCCCACTTTTGGTCGATGGCCAGGAACTGTTCTTGGTAGTTCCCCTCCTTCATGCGCTTGATTTTGCGCCCGCTTTTCCTGAACAGGCTGGCGATCCCCGGCCGTTCGTAATTCAAGCGGCTGGCCACTTTTGTATGCGTTTTTGCCTTCGCGGCGATTTTCAGATCCTCGTAGAGGCCAGCGTAGACGGTCTCCGGAGGTATTTGGCCGGACTCCGGCTCCCAGGATTTCAAGGCCTCAACCGTCCGAGGCAACGTCTCGGGAACGAGGTTGTTTTCCACCGACCGGAACAGCATATCGCCGATCGGCGCCAGAAAAGTGATCAATATGAAAAGGAACAGCGGTGCGACAAGAAGTAAGGCCCGGATCTTCTGCCGGCGCATCGCCCTTTGGATGCTGACCTTGAGCGGCGTGCCGTCCGCCGCGAGCATCGGGCCGGAATCAGTGGTTCCGTTTGCCATCTTTTTGCCGTTCCAACCTTAAAAAAGCCTGAGCAATCAGGTCTTGACCGGGAACGGTTTCCCGCTCCCGGTCGAAAGAGACCTTACTTGGTCAGCCAAGCTTGGAATTTGGCGTCGATGTCGTCGCGATTGTCGGCCCAGAACTCGTAATTGTAGAGCAGGGTCGTCTTCGCGTTTTTGGGATCGGTCGGCATATGCGGCGCCATGTCGATGCCGAGGTCGGCGTGCTTGCCGACCAGCGGCGCGGAGGACTTACGGGCCGGGCCATAGGAAATGTACTTGGCCTGGTCCGCGAGGCGCTGCGTGTCCGTGGCGAACATGATGTAGTCGAGCGCCTGCTTCTTACGCTCGTCCGACAGACCTGCCGGAATGATCCAACCGTCCAGATCGAAGACCTGCCAGTCCCACAGCATCTTCACCGGCTGTTTCTGCTCTTCGATGACCGAGAACAGACGACCGTTGTAGGTCGAACCCATGACGATTTCGCCGTCGGCGAGGCGTTGCGGCGTTTCCGCACCGGCCGACCACCAGATGACATCGTTCTTGATGGTGCCCAGCTTCTTCAAGGCGCGATCGGTGCCAGCCGGCGTTCCGAGAACCTTGTAGACGTCGTCCGGCTTGACGCCGTCGCAGAGCAGCGCCCATTCGACGTTGTTGATCGGGCGTTTTTCGAGGCTGCGCTTGCCCGGGAAGTTCTTGGTGTCAAAAACGTCACAGACGTTCGTCGGCTCCTTGCCGCCCCATTCCTTGACGTTGGTCCGATATCCGAAGGTGGTCGAGTAGACGATCTGCGGAATGAAGCATTCGGACACCAGCAGGTTGCCGAAGTCGTCGGCAGCCGACGTCCCGTCCGGAGCCTTGGCGAGGTGCTTGGCCGGGTCGATCGGCATGGCCAGACCTTCGTCGCAAAGGCGGATGGCATCGGCGGCGACCACGTCGACCACGTCCCAAGTGGTATTCTTTGCTTCGGCCATGGCGCGCAACTTGGCGACGGCCTCGGCGGAGCTCTCATCATTGATGATCTTCACGCCCGGGTTTTTCTTCATATAGGGCTCGTGATAGGCGCGAAGCTGGGACTTCGAGTAGGCGCCGCCCCAGGAAACGATGGTCATTTCGGCTGCATCGGCAGCGCTCGGCACGAAGGCCGCCCCGATCGCGACGGCACCAGCCGCCAGGATCGATGTCACTTTAGTGGTCATTTCAAAGTCTCTCCCTGTTGGTTAAGTCAAAAGCTTCGAGTTGCTGTCGGGCCGGCGAACGATGGGTCCGCCACCGGCCGGGCTTTCATGGCGCGGCATTCCCGCATCAAGCATCGAGCGCCCGGCAATCCTCGATGGTCCATCCGAATTTCACCGTCTCTCCCTCCTTAAGGTGCACGTGCCCGGACGCGTTCGGCACCTTGACGATGAAGTCATCGTGGCCGCAGACGGACGCGCGCGTCCGGATATGGTCGCCCAAATAGATGAGTTCCTCGACCCGCCCTTCGAATACGTTCGGGCACTTGCCTTCGGGCGGCGCCACCTCGACCCGTTCGGGACGCAGAGACATCTGGCTGCGTTCGCCGACTTCATTGACATTGACTTTCAAGGCCTGGACCTCGCCGCCAATGTCCAACTCGACGGTGCAGGAACTGTCGTTGAGCGCCTTGACGGTTCCGGTCAGACGGTTGTTCTCGCCGATGAATTGGGCGACGAAGGCGTTTTCAGGACGTTCATAAAGATCGTCCGGCGGCGCCAGCTGCTGGATCACGCCGTCGTTGAATACGGCGATCCGGTCCGACATGGTCAGCGCCTCGGCCTGATCGTGGGTAACGTAAACCACGGTCACGCCAAGGTTCTCGTGGATGTGCTTGATCTCGTATTGCATTTGCTCGCGCAACTGCTTGTCCAAGGCCCCCAACGGCTCATCCATGAGGACGAGCACGGGATCAATGACCAGCGCCCTGGCAACGGCGACACGTTGTTGCTGGCCGCCGGAAAGCTGCGCCGGGCGACGCCCACCGAACCCGCCCAGTTGCACCATATCGAGAGCTTTGTTGACCTTCTCTTCGACCTCCGCCTTGCCCATGCCGCGGACTTCCAGGGGAAAGGCCAGGTTTTCGGCGACCGTCATATGCGGAAACAGCGCGTAGTTCTGAAACACCATGCCGATGCCGCGTTTGTGCGGCGGCACGTTGTTAATCGGTTGACCATCGAGGTAGATCTCGCCGTGAGTCGCCGGCTCGAAACCCGCCAGCATCATCAGACAGGTCGTCTTACCGGAGCCGGACGGACCCAGCATGGTGAGAAACTCGCCTCGAGCGACATCAAGGTTGAGGTTTTTCACGACGAGCGTTTCGCCGTCGTAACTTTTTTGAACCTCGGAAAAACGAACGAGAACGTCGTTATCTTCCGACATGTAAATCCATCCCTGTCATTATTTCTTTGTTATGTTCTTCCCACCTTCATCGGCGGTTCACCGCGCTTCATTGAGCCCGGCAACGGAACGTTAGCACGGCGCCTCGTCGCGAGGCAAACCCGTAAAAGCAACGAAATCAGACGTTAAGACCGCCGCTGTCGCATCCACTTTTCCAAATGCGACAACTACCATCGCGATTTCCCCGACTGTTCGACCCATGCGACGAGTGCAATGCTCGGCCGCAAAAACTGCGTACCCAATCTGGTGAATGTTCGATTATCTGTTGCGCAGGAACCAAACCGCCGGCCCGGCTTAATAGGAAACAGAAATGCAACAGTCGCCGTCCCTCCCGCCCATCGCCCATGCCGTCGTCGGCATCAGCGACGTCATGACACCCGTCGCCATGGACATTATCCGTTTTTTCATCGTTATGCCGGTGCGTCTTGTGGCCCGGGTCATAAAGCGTGTGACCCGCCGGACCCCTCCGGTAACGGCACCTCACGTATCCCTGGTCATGGTCCCAGGCACATTCGTGACGGCCCCTTTTTCCAAACGATAACTTTCCTGCCTTCGATCCGAAAATGCCCGCCTGTAGCGCGGGCTTTTTTTGTATCTTGATGCGCCCCCCTGGACAGAAAGGGCGATTTCCGACAAACGTTGAACTCATCTCGAAACGACCGTGGTATCGATGTCCAAACCTGACCGAATTTCGTTGGCTTTCCCGTGTGCGGCATAGGCGGCATATTGCGTTTCGCGGACGCGGCGGATCGTCCGCCCGCGGAGATGAGGAACCGGCTCGAAGCCATGAACGTCGCCATGGCCCATCGGGGTCCGGACGGGGAAGGCGTTTGGGTACACGAGAGCGGTTCGGTCGGCCTCGCCCATCGAAGGCTCGCCATCGTCGATCTTTCGGCTGACGCTGCTCAACCCATGGCCGACGATACTGGCTCCGTGCAAGTCACTTTCAACGGTGAGATCTACAACCACTTGGAATTGAGGCGCGAACTGCAGGGCGCAGGACACCGGTTTTTCACCGATCATTCCGATACGGAAGTCCTGGTCCATGGTTACAAGGAGTGGGGTCTAGAGGGGCTCGTTGGTCACCTGCAAGGCATGTTCGCTTTCGCAATTTGGGACGAAGACCGGCAAAAGCTGTCCTTGGCAAGGGATCGGATCGGGATCAAGCCGGTCTACTTTTCGACCGCATCCGGGGCATTCCGCTTTGCATCCGAGATCAAGGCCTTGCTGAGCGATCCCGCAATCGAACGGAAAGTCGATCGTGACGCCCTCAACCACTACCTCAGTTTCATGGTCGCCCCGGCGCCGCTGACCATGTTTGAGAACATCTTCAAACTACCGGCCGCCCACATCATGGAAATCGGGCGGGATGGCCGGGTCGAGGCCAGGCGCTATTGGGACGCATTGCCCGGAAACGGGATTGCAGGCAGTGAAACAGCCGGCATGAACGACCGAGATCTCGAGGCCTTTTACGTCGAGGGCATCCGACGCCGCCTCGAATCCGCCATCGACAAGCGCATGATGTCCGACGTGCCGTTCGGCGTGTTCCTCTCGGGCGGCATCGATTCCTCGGCCAACGTCGCCTTGATGAGCCGTCTCACCGACCGGCCGGTCGAGACCTTCACCGTCGGCTTCACCGATAACGACCGCCTCAACGAGTTGGAATACGCCAACCAGGTCGCCGCTGAGTATAAGACCAACCACCACGAGGTGATGATCGGGGAAACCGATATGCTTGGTTATCTGGAAGGACTGGTCCATTCCCAGGATGAACCGATCGCGGACTGGGTCTGCGTTCCCCTTTATTTCGTATCGAAGTTGGCCCGCGATTCCGGCGTCACGGTCGTTCAGGTCGGCGAGGGATCCGATGAGCAGTTCTGCGGGTATGACAGTTGGATGACCTATTTGCGGTTTTTCCGGTCATTTTGGGATCCTTATTGCCATCTGGTGCCCCAGGGCGCGAGGCGTCTGGCTGGCCGGCTGGCGGCGGCCTGGGCGCCTGACAAGCGGGCCGGCGGCGCCCAGTTTGCCGAAGCGTTGAGCCGGGCCGGCACGGGAACACCGCTGTTCATGAGCGGCGCCAACGCCTTTTGGAACGTCCATAAATCCCGCTACATGCAGCCCGCGCCCCACTCTTCTTCATCGCGCCGGCAGGCCCTGGCTGATACCGGGATCGATCTGACAGGCCTCGCCGAGAGCGATAGTGGCGCCGTTTCGGCCGGATACTTCGAGTCACTTCGAACAGGCGCTCCGAACGTCGATCGCCTTAACGAAATGGCCTACGGGGAGTTCCGCCTTCGCCTGCCCGAGCTCTTGTTGATGCGGGTTGACAAGATCGGCATGTCGACGTCCATCGAAGGCCGTGTGCCGTTCCTCGATCACGAACTCGTCGAGTTCACCCAGGACATTCCGCAAGCCTGGAAGGTGCGCGGCGGGACCAAAAAATACCTGCTCAAGAAAGCCGTCGGCGACCTGCTTCCGGAGAACATCATCCACCGGCCGAAAATGGGATTTGCCGCACCCGTCGCCGAGTGGTTGCGTGCGGACTTCGGCCGTGAGGCGCAAGATACGGTCCTCGGTTCGAGCCTGTTCGAAACGGTACCATTCGATACGGCGCATATTGCCGAGATGTTTCGACAACACCGCGAACAGAAAGCCGACCACGCGCTGCACCTGTGGTCGCTGTTCAATCTGGCCGCCTGGCACGACCACTGGATCAGGTGTTAGGCCGTTCGCCGGGGTTCGCCGTTGAGGATGCTGTCATAGGCGGTGACGGCTCTGTCGGCGTAGTCGTTCCAACTGCCGGCCCGTTTCGCCCGCATGTTGGCTGACGCCGCCATACTTTTACGCAACTCGACATCTTCGATGAGCCGGTTCAAGGCGGCCGCGAGTGCGTCATCGTCGGCCGGCGGAACAACGAGGCCATCGATGCCGTGAATGGCCAGATCGGTCGCTCCGACGGCATCGCTAAGAACCACGGGAAGCCCGCAGGACATGGCCTGCAAAACCGAAAGCCCGAACCCCTCCTCGAGCGACGGCAGGCAGAAAATATCCGCCGCCGCGTAAGCATGAGCGAGGGTCTCCCAGTCGACCGCGCCGCGGAACTCGACGCCTTCCTTCGGCTCCTTCTCCAATATCGATTCGAATCCGGGTTCCAAGGGTCCGAAAATATGTAGCTCGGCCCGGCTCTCGCGTTTGGCGAAGGCGCGCAACAGCCATGGCACGCCTTTTCGGATGCCGACGCCGCCGGCAAATACGATCCGCGGGCGATCCCCCTTGCGACGCCTGGCGGCGGCCTTGAAGACCGATAGATCGACTCCCAGGGGGTTGGCATAGACCTTGTCGGGCGACTCGCCACGATCAATAAAGGTATTCCGCGCCACTTCCGACGGGACAGCTATGGCATCGGCCCGCTCATACTCCTCGAGCTCGCGTTCGATGATCTCGGGGTCCGTCGCATCAAAGACCTGCCCGAACTCCGCATAGGCTGCCTTCATGACATCTGTTTGATGGCCGATATGAGTCGAGCCCCGTTCGATAACCACCTTGCACCCGGCTTCGCGCGCCGGCTCGATGGCCTCCAGCGTTGCCGAACTCCAGCCGACTAGGAGGTCGGTCCCTTCGGGAATGCTGCGGGCGGCGAACTCTCCGAAACTCTTGGCGATTGCGAGATCGGGTTTCCCGCCCCAGCCGGTTCGATCGAAGAACCGGCGCCGCAGTTCGAGCATCGGCGCCGAAATCACCGGTAATCGGGCTTCCATAACCCGACGCACGGCGAATTCCGGATAGGTGGTTATCAGCCGATGAAGTGCCCCTCTTTTGTGAAGGCCGCAAGCCAACTCGAACGCATGGTAACGCCCGTGGACGGACACGGTTACTTTCACTTGGCGCCCCTCGCCGATCCCAATACCCGCTCCAGTATAACCGCTTGGCCAGCCCAGGAATACCGCCGAAGCCGATCGAAGTCGGGCCGGATGCGCGTTCCCGACAGCGCGCCATCCAGGGCCCGGCACATGGCGGCCTCGTCCCGGCATGAATGGAAGGTGCCACCGACGTCCGCTGCCAGCCGCAAGGCTTCATCCGTTTCTTCCGGAAAACAGGCCGCGGGTTGCCCGGCGGCCAACAATTCGAACAGTTTGTGATGAAAAATAAAAGAGCCCGGCATACGGACGTAGAGGTTTATCGAAGCGCCCCGTTGCAGTGCGTAAAGCTCCTTCAGCGGAAGAAAACCGTGCAACTCGCGGCGGCAAATGCCCTCGAGTGGCAACGTCAAGCGCTCCACCCTCTCCATTTCGTTCCCGGCATAAACGAAGGTGGCTTCGCCGGCACCGATCCGGTCGGCGGTCTCGATCCATGTGGCGATCGCACGGACCAAGACCGTCAAGTTTTCCTCATGATAGATCGATCCCGTGAGAACAACTCGAATCCCTGTCTCCGTCGACGGTTCCGAACCCTTCAATAAGACCTCATCGAAACCGCTGTAAAGCACGGTCTTTTCCTGACCGAACCACAGGTTCGCTTCCCGCAATTGCCCCTCGGAAAACGCCGTCATGTGGACGGCATCACGATAGCGGGCGGCCAGGCTGCGGCGGAACCCCTTCGGGATGAAATTCTGCCAGTTGTCCTTGATGTCGCCGACCCAGGGACAACTTGCCGCCCCCGCCAGATCACGGGCGATGTTCCATGTATCCGTGTTGCCGAAGGTCGCCCATACGACGTCGGGCTCGAAAACTCCTGCGATCGTTTCGACATAAGGCCGAGCGGCTTTGCGCCAATCGCTGAAGAGCCCTCCGTCTTTCGAATATCGGTAGGCGATCGCCCCTTGGCGGATCCCCCAAGGCAACTGCCCGTAGCGGATCGCATCGAGCATCCGGTCGCGTAAAGGCTCGATAGCGACGCTGAACGGCCGCGACCAGTCATGATCGGCCAGGGAGGGAATCAAGGCGTCACTGTCCGTCGCACCGCCCCCGGACAGGGTTTCGGTCAGGAGCACGACATGATGACCGCGACCGGACATTGCTTCGGCGAAGGAACGTGCGCGGAGAGCACAGACATGCTCCATCTCTGGATGACAGTGGTTGACGAAAACGACCCGCAACTTACCCTCTAGAAAAAACCGAACTTCAGGTTCGATAACACAGAGGCACCCTCCGGACAAAAAAACGCTGACTCCGTACGAACCCGTTTGTGATTGACAACCTTTTCAACCAACCCGTTGATAGAACTATGCCAGATGCTGCCAAAATCGTCTTCGTCGGCGACCTGAATTATTATGCCAAGGGTTCCTCGCGGGTGCGCGCGTTGGAATCCCTCGGCCATTCAGTGACGGCCCTATCTCACACGGCGATCGGTGGCGAAGACGACGGCCACCCTGACTTTACGCTGGCCTTCCGGATTGCCTGGAAGCTCGGCGTCCATCTCGATACCGAACACGTGAATTCGAAGATCCGTAACGCCGTCGGCCGGGAAAAGCCCCGCCTGCTCTGGATCGACAAAGGCAATATGGTGTCGCCGCGCACCCTGGCCGAAGTGAAGAAACTCTCACCGGGAACCGTGATCGTCTCCTATTCCGACGACGACATGTTCAATCCACTGAACCGGACCCATGCCTATACGCGCTCCCTACCCCATTACGATTGCGTCTTCGTCACAAAAACCTTCAATGCCGATCCTGGCGAACTGCCGTCCCTGGGCGCCAAAAAGTGTTTGGCGATCGACAAGGCTTTTGATCCGGACCAGCACAGGCCTCTCAGCTTGGGCGAGGATGAAAGACGGAGGTACGGAGCCGACGTCGGCTTCATCGGTACCTACGCGCCGGAACGGGGCACGTGCCTCAACCGTCTGGCTGGCGAAGGGTCCGACATCCGTGTTTGGGGAAACGGCTGGCAGGGCTTTTCCCCCGTGTCCTCGAACTTAAGGATCGAACGACGGCCCCTGGTCAACCGCCCCGAGGACCTCCGATACACGAAAGGCGTCAACGCGACCCGGATCAATCTCGGTTTCCTACGCAAGGTCAACCGCGACCTGCAAACCGATCGCAGCATCGAAATACCCGCCTGCGGGGGATTTCTCCTGGCCGAACGATCGGCCGAACACGAGCGCCTGTTCGAAGACGGACGCGAGGCGGTGTTTTTCGATGACGAGGACGATCTCGTCGCCAAGATCCGCCACTATCTCGCCAACGAAAACGAACGGCGGGAAATCGCCGCATCGGGCCGCCGCCGCTGTTTGGACGGCGGCTATTCCCATCGCGACCGGATGCGCGACATGATCGCACGGGCTCTGGCCGATTGATCCACATCCTTGAGAATGGGCCGGGATCGGCATATTCTCTGGTCAGGAACTTTGGAGACGGATTATGGCGTTAGACCTGAAGACGATCGTCGAGTGGACCAAACGACTGGCACCGGGGCTCGTCATGTTGTCGCTCATCTTCGCGCTCGACGGCGGGCTGCGCTGGCTCGGCTTGTTTGGGATCGTCCTCTTGATCCTGGCCTTTCGCAAGGATGTGCCCAACTGCGCATGCGACATCGACGACGGGCCAAAGGCATCGACCTGGCCGAGCCTTTGATGCGTTGATCCGGGCCGCGTCCTCTAGCAGGCGCTCAACGCGCCGGGTGTGACGCTCTTAATCAGGGGAAAAGCAACTGACTTTGCTTTGGCTGCGGATTCGGTCGACGTAGTGCCTTTGCCAGCCGTCGGCCATCAACGGAGCCCAAAGCACGGGACCTAGTCCGCTTTCGCCCGACTTGAATCGTCGCAACAGTCCGCGCCACCAATCGACGTTCCAAATCCCTGTCTCGGCAAAGGACCTCTCCGAAACGATCGCCTCTACGCGATCAATCAAGCCCGCGCGAAACCAATCGTCTTGTGGCGGGAACAATCCCTGCTTGTTCCAACGCGTACGCACGCGTTCCGGCATGACTCCTTTCATCGATTCCCTTATCAGCCTTTTCGTTTGGGTGTCTCCCATCAAGTGTTCGGGCGGCATCGACAGCGCGAATTCCGCTATCTTTTCGGTCGCGTAAGGGATTCGAAACTCCGTTTGCATGGCGCTGCCCATTCGATCGTATGCGCGTGCCAAACTGGGGAAATTGGCCAGCAACGCGTCCTGGTACAATAGGCCAGCGAGGGGATGAAAATCCGGATGCGGTCGATCGGCGTTTTCGCGCGCACATTTCTCCGCTATTTCCCGGCTGAATCCGAACAAGCGGTCGCTACCCCTTCCACTCAGACTTGCGGCAAGCCAGCGAACTGCTGTCGGGAGTCTGCGCGAGATGCGTTCGCGCATACGCGGCAAGGCCATGGGGTAGCGCTCGACGATCGCCTGAATTTCGTCTTGAAGGCCGGGCGCATTTTCGACCCTCCGGCTTGCAATGTAATGTCGGAAGTACTGTTCAAAGCCGCCTAGAAGCGCGTCGGCGAACGAGCCGTCCAGAATAACGGTCGTGCCTCCTTCCTTAATGTCCTTCAGCATCGCCCAATGGGCATACTGGCTCAATCCGTGCACAGGAAGTTCATTGAACCAACAGAAGTCGGGGAAATCCTGGAGGAAGCCATCGACAGTTGGAACCGTTTCCCGGCATTCGAACCCCGTCGCCTCGACTACTTCTTTGGTGTATTCCCACTCGTCCGTCGATGCCCCCGGAAATCTCACCGTATAGAGCGTGAAAGGTTGATTGGATGAGATTACATGTTTGACTGTCGAAACGATGCTGCCGGAGTCGATACCGCCGGATATCGTCGCACCGATTGGACGGTCGCTTCGCAACTGCATACGCACGGATTCGAATACCATTTCGCGAAACGCGGCGCATGCTTCGGGAAACGGCAGCTTGGTCAACTCATGCCGTTTATTGAGTTCCCAGTACCGTTCGATCTTCAGATCCAGGGTATTGAGGTCGACCGACATCTTTTCCGAACCCAGCAACTGTTTGACGTTCTGGAAAAGTGTGTGACGGGAATCGTCGAGTGCCCGCTTCGGGCTATGGAGAAAACGCGCCAACCGGACCCGATCCCATTCTGCCTCGACCTCTTCGAGTCTAAGAAGGGCTCTGTATTCGGACGCGAAGGCGAAAAAGCCATCACCTTTGACGAAAAGAAAGGGTTTCTGGCCGAAACGATCTCTCGCGCAGAAAAGCCTGCTTTGGTTCGGGTCATAGATCACGAAGGCGAACATCCCTTCAAACCGATCCAGGCAGTCCTCCCCCCAGGTTCGGTAGGCGGACAGAATGACTTCCGTATCGGAGTTTGATTTGAACGTCTGCCCAAGAGACGTTAGCTCTTCCCTGACTTCGAGGTAGTTGTATATCTCGCCGCTGAAGACAATCGTATAGTCGCCTCGCGTCATCGGCTGATCGGCCGACTGTGAGGGGTCGATCACAGCCAAACGGCGGTGCCCGAATGCGACGGTTCGAATCGCATTGATCCAGTTCCCTTGACCATCGGTTCCTCGGTGGCGAACGTCATTTGACATCGCCTCGATTGCCGCAGGATCAACAGGGCGCAACGCCGCAATGCCGATGAAACCGCTCATTTCAGGAATCTGTCAAAATGGGTCAAAAGTCGAAAAACTGTTCTCGCCGCGGATAGACGCGAATCACCGGAGCACGGCATTCAGCGCTTTTTTAATCCCTCCGATACTTTCCGGAAAGCCCCATCGCGATATCTTTTCGCGCGCCGCTACCGACATTGATGCGAGCTCTACTGGGTCACAAAGAGTATCGTCAATTGCGCTCGTCAGAGCCGCCTCGCTCCCGGGCGTCACGATCCGACCGCAGGTTTCGTCAATCAAATCAGCGGCACAGCCGCATTCCGCCGACACGATCGGGACACATCCGGCATTCATGGCTTCGTTGACGGCGAGGCCCCACGGCCCCCTTTCAGCGGGCAGAACGAAGATGTCCGCAAGGTCGTAGAATGCCGGAAGCTCGGTCTGATTGCGGAATCCAAGCAGTCGCATGTTTGCGCTGGAAGAAAATGCTTGCGCCTCAAGGCGCGGTCGCTCTTCCCCGTCACCGACAAAAAGAAGAAACGGATCGCCCAATGCGCCATGGTCGAGTTTCAGAAAGGCCTTCAACAAGGTCACGGGATGTTTCCGCCTCTGGAGTTTTCCCGAATACAGGATTACCGGCGAACCAGAATCGATTCCGAGCTCACGCCTGAACGTCTCGCGTTTGGCCGCCGCCCGTTCGATTTCGCGTTGAAAGAACTCGTTGTCGACCGTATAGGGCATGAAATGGAGGCGCGTCGGTTCGACACCGTGTGATTCGTAATATGACCGATTGTCGGTGCCGATACACAGAAACCCATCGCATTTCTCGAATATTCGCGAGAGGTACCATCGTTTGGCGAGTCCTTTGATTCCGGGACCGTCCGGCATCGCGGCCTGCGTGTTCTCACCTCTCATCAGGACCGGCACGCCAACACTATTCGCTATGGTCAGGGCTTTTCTCCGGATGACACTATCCCACCCATGAACCCACACGATATCGCTGCTTTGGATATGGGATTTCAGATTCTCTGTATTGTTGATCGTATCATGCTCATAACCCGCGGTTAGGGGGATATCCCAACGTACGGGTCTTCCAAATCCGGGATCGTAAAAAGTCTCTGCTGTTTGGGTATGCTCGAAAAGAACATTCAAGCGAATGTCGGGGTCGGCGGCAATCAAACGCAACAACGGCGCTTGGTATTGAATCGGGTGACTGACCACATAAACAAGTCTGATGGGCACGAAAACAATCTTCCTTTGAGTTTGGGCGCTTACCGATTCCCGCAGAATCGCGTTCGATGAACCATTACGGCGATACACCAATACGGGCTAGGTTGCCATCGCTCCATCAAATGGCGCCATTGGCCGCGACGACAGACCTTAAGAATAAACGCGTGCATGCAAGGATTTCCCAACGAACAGAATAACAGTTCTCTTCCCTTCTCTGCACTTCCCATCCCATCGAAATCAGTATAGACAAAATTTCCCTGGGGTCTGACGCCACATATATTGGCTTCGTCGATCAATAGTTCTTCGCTCGATTGGCGTAAGGAAAGTGACATGGCATCCGAACGGCGGGTGTTTCGGAATTTCATCCGCCTCATCGCGGCCCAAGCCGTTACGATGGCGACAGGTCTAATCACAGCCACCGTGTTGACTCGGTCTCTGCTGCCGGAAAATTACGGAATCTTAGGTTTTTCTACGGCGCTCATTTCCTATCTGGGCTTAGTTATTACCTTCGGAACGAACGGTTTCGCGATGCGGGAGATCGCGCGCGATTCTTCGAAGAGAAGGAGCTTGGTTCCGCAAGTTCTCGGAACTCGACTAATAGCAACCTTCGTCGTATTCGCGGTTGTGATTTGGGGCGGTCAGTATTTTGTTGTTGACGAACGCATTCGCCTCGTCTTGGTAATCCAGTCTATCGGATTGCTCGCGACGGCCATTGCCGTCGATTTCTATTTCGAAGGCGTGCAAAAGATGGGCGTGATCGCCTCCAAGCAAGTGGCTGCCGCCCTGCTTTCGGTCACCGCAGTCATCATCCTAATTCGATCGCCGGATGACATATTCATAGCCGCGGCAATCCCGGTTTTATCGACTCTGAGTACAGCGGTTGCCCTTTTGGTCGGGTTTTCGATGGTTACGCGCGTTTTTCCTTTTACGCTTAGGTTGGAGGGCTCCGTCAATCTGCTCCGCCGCTCCTCCCCGTTCGCTCTGACCGCATTTATGTCTGCCGTATATTTCAACATGGATCTCGTCACGCTCGGTCTTATGCGGACCAACGAGGAAGTCGGACTGTATGCAGCCGTAACGCGGGTAATGGTCGTGTCGATTGTCGTGGCGAATATGCTACGTAGCGCTTCACTTCCCCACCTAGCCAAATCATACGGTGATACAAAGGCGATGGGCGCCGCGGCCGAGGCGTTTATCAGGTCGGTTTATTTCATTGGTGTGCCCATCACCGTATTCGGCGTTGTCTTTGCGGGGCCCATCATCCACATACTTTTCGGCCCTGCTTATGCGAAAGCGGAACAGGCCTTAATCATCCTGATGTTGGCGGTGGGGACGTTTCACGCTGTTGTTGCCTACGGTTCACCTCTCGTAGCATGGAACAGAGAAGTGAGTTTCGCTGCCGCCGAAACAGCTGGCGCCCTCGGCAATGTTATCCTCAACTTAATCCTCATACCCAAATTCGGCATCTTGGGCGCTGCGGGAGCAACTCTGGCAAGCCATTTCCTGGTCGCGATTTATGTTGCGGTAAAATACCGCCGAGCCGGACATCTTCTTCAGGTATCTGCCTTGTTGAAAACGGTTTTCGCGGCCTTGGTTGCCGGCGCAGTATCTACTTCCGTACCCCTAGATCCAATCGGCGGCCCAATCGTCCAGTTCGCAGTCGCTGCAATCGTATTTGGCCTTGTCTATCTTTTGGCCGCAATTGTCTTTCGAGCCGTCCGCTTGTCAGAAATCATGCAGATGGTCAGCGGGATCCGGTAGACCCGGTCGCGACGTACTGGCCGAGGTCTCTAGCTCCTACCTCACTCCAACCTACCCCGAAAACTGATATGGCCAAAGGCTCGACAACTCCGACCCAACGGAACGCCTGAACGTTTCGGAGTTATAAATCTCCACCGCAGTTCGGCGCGCCGCCAGGGCGAATTTCCGATGCAAGTCATCATTGGTCATTAACCTCGCGACGGCTTCTCCCATGACCGCTCCCTCTCCGCCGCATAAGTACCCATTCTCACCGTCATTGACATAAGCCTCGGGCCCACCGCATGCGGTCGAGACTACTGGAATTCCGCAAGCCATCGCCTCTATCCCGACGATTGCCAGGCCTTCTTGGTGAGAGGGGATAATCAATACGCGGAGACTACGGTAAAACTGCAGGAGCGCCTCGCGATCAAGAACGCCCATAAATTCCACATGTTCATTGACGCCTGCTTCATGCGTCAGTTGACCAAGTTCCTCCGTCTTGTATCCAGTTACACGCAAAACCGCGTCGAATCCCCTAGCCCTGACCGTTGCCAGGGTCTGGAACAACAATCGCGGGTTCTTACGCGGATCATCGAGGCGCCCCGCGAACCCCAGCACAGGCAGGGTCTGCGGGCTGTCCGCTGGCATGAAGAAGTCCGTGTCGGTCGGGATCGGAAGCACGGTGAAGTCCTTTTGCTGCCGGCCGGACAGCTCGGCGAGTGTTTCAATCGTGAAAGGACTAACACCGAGCACCTGCCCGCACCCGCCGAGAACGGCGCGTTGTTGGTTAAGCAAACCGGGGGTCACCAAATACCGATCGACAATACGCCGCCAAAGAGGCATGGCTCGACGCCGATCGGAGCGGTCCCCCTCGACATCGCTCGCGCACCAAACCAGATGCCGGACGCCGACCTCGGCCAGCGGCATGGCAATCACCAATGTACCGCCGATCGCAATATGGACGTCGTGCTCCTCAATGAGCTCGCGCCATAATTTTGATGGTCGGGAGTAGTTGTATTCCAAGAACGGGTTGAGACAGCCAACCGCGACACATCGATGGTCGCCGAATGCAATTTCCTCTTGGGTATCGGGCCGGGCTCCAAACCACGCGCTTAGGGTTGAAGTACAAAGTTCGGGACGGTGTTGCCGCGTCGCATAGAAAGCGATGGTTACGTTACACCCGGCATCACGGAGAAAATCAGCCATGATCTTGGCCTTGGTCGCGACACCGCCCAGAATATCCGGCGGCAGGGTCAAAATCAGGGCTTTCGATGCGATGGCCAAAGCTCACCCCCATCACCTGTTCGCTGCCGCCCCGATTGCGTGTCTATTCCAAACCGCGTGGGCATCAAACTTCGTCCGATCGTTCAGGTCGCGGACAGTTCTTTTCGCAAATCAAGGATATCACGGGTACGTTTTTCGGTCGTATTCCACGAGAATTGTCGTGAGCGTTCCGCTGCCTTGGCTGCAATCTCTGCACGACGTGAGGGATCGCCCATGAGGTCGGCTAGGACGTCACGCATGTTTTCGACATCGTGCGGATCGAAGTAGACACCGGCGTCGCCGAGCACTTCAGGCATCGCCGTTGAATTGGAACAAGCGATCGGGGCGCCACTTGCCATTGCCTCGACGAGCGGATTTCCGAAAGTCTCGACCGTCGAGGGAAACACGAAGATACCACATCTGCGGTACAGATCGCTCAACTCCTCGACGTTTACGGCACCGAGGAACTGGACAGTGCCTTCCAAACGTTCCGATCGAACCAAGTCCTTCAAGTATCTGAAATATTCTTCGTCGACGGGACGACCGGCGATCTTAACTACCAAACGCGGATGATCACTACGTAAACGAGATATGGCCATCAACAGGTTCCGGAAGTTCTTTTGAACATAGATATCCGAGACTGCGAGCACGAGATCGGGGTCCCGTTCGACGGACGGATCACAATGGAATATCTGATTGACACCATGTGGAACGACCGAAATCCGTTTGCGGAAATAGGAACCAAGGATGCCGGTACCGACCCGCCGTGCGTAATCCGACACGGCGATTGCCCGTCGGCAGGTGAGCAGGGAGAGCAGCGTCGCCAAGTAGAGAAGAAACCAATACCCCAGCTTCAATGGGCGCCGTTCGACAAATCCAACACTCACCGCGTTACGCACCATGACGATGGCGTTCGGCACGAATATGGGGCCATAGTTGGCTGGCGAGAACGTCACGTCGGTGCGGATTCGCTTTGCCAGCGACGGCAAGTCGATCTGTTCACGATAGAGAACGTTCCAAAATCCTCTTTTGAATTCCAGAAAATGGTAGGTCACGCCATTCAGATGCGTTGGCAGAACGTCGACTTGGTCTTCATGGGCGCAGACATGAATGTCGACGTTTTCATCACTCGCCAACAACGGGAGCATGTTCGCCAGATAGGTTACACCTCCGCCGGTTCTGGCGTGCAGAGCATTGATCAGCACACGCAGGGGTCTTTCCGCCAACACTTCGCGGAACAAGCCATGGAGCGAATCGATGTGGTTCTTCCAGGTAAAATACTCGGCGGCACGGCGTATCCCGCTGTCGATCAACTTGCCTCGTAGTTCAGCATCCTTGTCGAGTTCCTGTATTCTCCGGGCGAGGTCCTCCGGATCGCCCAGTTTAAAATAGAGCGCCGAATCGCCACAGATTTCCCGGTGGACGGGAATATCGGAAACGACTAGAGGAATACCCGCACGCATGGCCTCGACCATGGGAAATCCAAAAGTCTCCGCCATCGACGGAAATACGAAGACGTCGAACTCTTCAAGGGCCCTGGCGAGTTCAGAATGGTCGATACGCCCGATCTTCAGGCACTCCTTGAATTTGTCCGACAACAACTCATCAAGTTCATTGCGGCATGTTGGCCACGGATCGAAGTCGTGAACCTCCATCGTGATGTGAGCGTTCGTCGAGATTCCGTTTTGGTTCAACACGCGGGCAGCTTCGGCAAGGGTTACTGGGTCCTTGTGCGGATAGTAGACGGACACGTACAACAGCTTCAGTTGGCCGCCGGCACCCCATTTCCGTTGCCTTCGTTCAAGGCTGAAACTGGAACTGACCCCCAGATAATTGACCCGGGATTTTTCCCGCACATCGGGCCCGTAATCGAGGGCCGCCTCCAACGCCACCTGTGATGGGAACAACGCAAACTCGGAATGGCGGGCCGAATACAGCATCAGGTTCCGACGGAAGAAGGCCGAAACCTTCTCGGTCAGACTGAGGTGCGGAAGTACTTTTTCGCGGCAAACAGGGTTAAGATAGATCTCGCCCTGCACCAGAAGAATCTGCGGAACGGGTGGGAAGAGAACACCGTAGTTGGCTGAGGAAAACAGAAGGTCTGCCTTGCTTTCCTTGACGATCCTTCGCCAAATGATCTGTTCCCAAAGAAACCGGTGAATGGGACCATGGAAGCGCTTAACGGGTACCGGGATGGTCTTGATGTTTGAGGAATCGATGGATTGTGCGTCGAACTGCTGGGGCACATAGATGATCGCTTCGAGGTCGCGATCGGCAAGCGATTTAATGAGATTGGATGTGTAAGTGACGATACCTCCCGTGTTGGCTGAAATGGCGTTGACGATTATCCGCATAAAAGGTCAGTTCCCGCTGTTCTTGCGCCTATGGCCAGCTTAAAGATGAAAGCGACAAATTGGGAGTACGCGAAGCTAGGCCAGCGGCACCTTCGGTTCAACACTCACTTGTTGTCCCGAGTCTTGAAGATGCTGATGAGCCTTGTCGAACCTCCATTTCGTGGTTCGATATGAATACTGGATGACGCTATGAGCTTTCGCCATCTCGTCAAATACGCAACGACGCTCTCACTGAGGGCCGCCGTTCGTAAAGCGACCAAATTCGGCGCCGAGTCGTTGGTCGGTCATATCAGGAACGCACTGGAACGAAATCGCCAAACCATCCCGCCTCCCGCATCCGCGCACGCAGGTGCACCGCTTCTCGCTGCCTTCGACGTATCATCTCTAACCGCCATTTCGGAAACGATCGAACGAGTCTGCAAACGATACATCGAGCATCGGTTCGACCTCCTGGGCTCGGGTTGGTTGGAAGTCGCCTACGGACTTGACCGCGACAGCCTGACGAACCCGCATCATACGCCACATTGGCCCGACGAATCCGTTTCCACCTTGTCGACGAAGGTCTCTCCCGGCAACCGGCAAAGAGCGCGTGAAATCCGCAACCGCATCGCCATCGGATATCGCCCCGTAGACTGGCAGTTGGACTTCAAATCCGGTTACCGTTGGCGAGAGGACCGGCGATCCGAAACCGTAAATTGGGGGCACGAGCCCGGCGTCGACATCAAGGTTCCCTGGGAACTGGCGCGAATGCACCATTTGGTACAAATCGCCATTGCCGGATGTGACGTCACCGATCAAAACAACGAAAAACGCGTCGCTTATGCTGAAGAGTTCCGCAATCAGGTCCTCGATTTTGCCGCTGCCAATCCACCCGGATATGGAGTCAATTGGTCCTGTACCATGGATGTGGCCATTCGGGCGGCTAATTTGGTTCTGGCCTTCGACCTGTTCCGGCACACTCGATATCGATTCGACGACGGATTCCTCTCCGAGTTCCACGCATTAATCAAGGTCCACTGCGAACACATTGCCGCTAACCTGGAATGGCAAGAGGAACAGAGGGCCAATCACTTTTTTGCCGACCTCACCGGCTTGCTGTTCGCCGCTGCTTGGCTGCCGTCCAGCCCCAAATCGAATCTCTGGCTGGCCTTTGCGGCCAGTACATTCATTAAGGAGTTCGACCGTCAGTTCGCGCCGGACGGCACCAATTTCGAGGCCTCCACCAACTACCACCGACTATCGGCCGAAATGGCCATATACGGGACGGCCTTGATTCTCGGTTTGCCGAAGGGCCGCAGGCAGGCATTGTCGTCGGTCGCACCCGATGACTGGAATCAAACGCCTCGAATCGACGGATCGGTATTGAAACGCTTGGCGGACGAAGCGTTTCTCGGCGATGTCATCGCTAGAAAACTGCTGGCCGCGGCAGAATTCACTATGCACGTAACGAAGCCCAATGGCTCGGTTGTGCAAATCGGTGATACGGACAACGGGCGGCTCTTCAAACTCTCGCCCGGGAACCACGGACCGGATCTTTCCGAAGACCCGCTGGACCACCGGGCTTGCGTTGGGGCGGCGGCCGGGCTTTTCGAACGCCTTGATTTCCAGGAGTTCGCCGGTCCCTCCTATGGTTTCGAGACAGCGGTCGTGGCGGCGTTGGCCAGGGGAAAGAAACTACCCAATGAGGAGACCAACCAGTCCGCAGAGACCCGGAGGATCACCGCCGCGCTCGAGGCACAACCGGCTTCCCGTACCCAACGGACCCTGCTGGTACTGCCGGAAGCATCGATGACAGATGGGTTGACCGCAGCTGCCTACCCCGATTTCGGTCTATACCTATGGCGCGGGCCGCGGCTTTTCGTCAGCATACGCTGCGGGCCGATCGGACCAACCGGACCGGGCGCACATGCCCACAACGACCAACTCGCCATGGAAATCCAGATTGACGGTGTCGATTGGGCCCGGGATCCGGGCAGCTACCTCTACTCGGCCGATGCGGTCGCGCGAGACCGGTACCGATCTCATCTTGCCCACGCGGTTCCCCGTTTCGAAAACCGCGAACCATCGCGGCTTGACTTCGGTATGTTTGCACTCGAGGACAACGCCAAAGCCCGCTGCATCCGCTTCGACGAAACGGGCTTCCACGGATTTCACGAGGCTTACGGAACACCGTTGTTCCGGGAAATCGTCATCGAACCTGGACGGATCGTCGTCACGGACGGTATCGGCGGAACTGTGCCACCCCCTGACACCGTGATCGACGAAACGGTTGTCCGCTCGGCCACAGAAATCCGGGAGCCCTGGGGCCTTAAGACTCCGTTCTCTCCGGGGTACGGGAAGATTGAGTGACGGAAAGCGAAAGCAGGTTGGCCACCACATTAGCCACGACTTCCGTCGCCGTCCGCAAGTCGTCTAAGTCGAGGAACTCGTCTGGTCCGCCGACGTTGGCATCGCCGGGTGTTTTGGGCCCGGCACCGAACAGCACGGTCGGAATCCCGGCCTCGGCGTAGTGCCGACCTTCCGTGTCTCCGGGTATGCCGAGAACCGGCAACGCGGACCCCGTTCGCCGTTCCATCTCATCTTGAAAAGCGGCAACGAGGGCTTCGGTTTCCGCTGTCGGCGACATCGCCGGCGAAAGGCCGGTGACCCGAACCTTACACCGAACACCGGGAGCATGGCTCATGCAAGAACCGATCACGGTGGTCAGATCCCGCTCGACTCGAGCCGGGTCTTCTTCCGGTATCAGCCGTCTTTCGATCTGGAGGTTTACGCCTGCCGCCACCGTTTGCGGGCTTTCGCCACCCGAAACACCGGTGACGACCAGTATCGGGTGGTCGATTCCAGGCGTGTTCGAAGTGATGGAATTGTAGGGTCGACGAAGGTCATAAAGTGCGGTGAGGATGCGCCCGGCGGCCTCGATCGCATCGGCACCGGTATCCGGCGCGCTTGCCGGTGCCCCTCGCCCCTTCAGAGACACCTCGAGGCGCATGTAACCACAAGCCGATGTGACAAGCGCGTGCGTGCTTCCTGAAGCAATGGCGTAATCGGCCTTTGTACCCATGGTCTCCATCAACCACCCGGCGCCCAGGTCTCCGCCACTCTCTCCGTCGAAGGTCACATGGATTTCCAGCGTGCCCGACAAGCCGGCCCCCGCATCGATCAACGCCAACAAGGCAAAAAGGTAAGCCGCGATGTCGCCCTTCGATGAGGCGACACCGCGGCCGTACATGCGGCCGTCCTTGATTTCGGCACCGAACGGATCATGGGTCCATTCGTCGCCCACAGGCGCCGTATCTCCATGAGCGGCAAGAATCACTTTGGGGCCAGGCCCAAAATCGTGGCGAAGAACCAAGTTGACGGCGGATCGCCGGTCATGGTTTCGGCAATCCTCTTCCGGCACGTCGATCCGCTCAAGCGACAACCGGCGCGATTCGGCGAATGCCGAGAGCCTTTCGGTGACGTCGGCGAATTCCCCGGATACCGCTTCCGAACGCGCACGCACGATCGCAGCCAAGAAATCGAATTGCTCGGCCCGATGTACCGTCAGGAAATCCCGGATCCGGCTTTCACGCGAATCGTCCACGCCGCCCCCTTTTCATCGTGAAGCTTGCAAACTGTGGGCGATCCGTCAATTTTGTTTATGCGATCGAATTTAGGCGCACGCCCGCCCGGACAATAAAGACAGCCGAGACGGCAATGGCACGGGCGTTGCCTCAGGGGGATGGAATACCAATGGCCGACGCGAAGGTCCTCGAGCTTATCGAGAAACTGATTTCCTTTGACACGACCAGTCGCGAATCGAATCTGGAGTTGATCGATTTCATAAGCGATTACCTGGGAGATTTGGGCATCGAGAGTGTTCTCGTGCCCAATGACGAAGGAACCAAGGCCAATCTGTTCGCCACGGTCGGCGCCCCAGGAACGCCCGGCATAATGTTATCGGGACATACCGATGTCGTTCCCGTCGATGGTCAGTCCTGGGACACGGCGCCGTTTGCGGTCACGGAAAAGTCGGGCCGTCTATACGGTCGCGGCACTTCCGACATGAAAAGTTTCATCGCCATCGCGTTAGCGAAACTGCCCGAGTTTATGGACCGGGGCCTGAAAACACCGTTGCATCTCGCGTTCTCCTATGACGAGGAAGTGGGGTGCATTGGCGTCAGGAGACTTATCGACAAGATCAAAGCTTTCCCGGTCAAACCGGCCATGTGCATCGTCGGTGAACCGACAAGCATGGAGGTCGTCGTCGGTCACAAAGGTAAACGGTCTTACGTTGCTCAAGTTCGCGGGCTTGAGGCCCATTCGAGCCTGGCGCCGGAAGGCGTCAACGCCGTCGAGTACGCCGCCGAATTGATCACCCATATAAGGGGCATGGCGCAGCGGATCGCGGTTACCGGTCCCCATGACCCTCTCTATGACATCACCCACACGACCGTTCACACAGGTATGGTGAACGGCGGAACTGCCCTCAATATCGTACCCAAAGACTGCCGGATCGACTTCGAGTTCCGCTATGTCGGGGGTGAGGACCCCAGATCCATCGAAAGAGAGATCTACGACTACGCCAAGAAGGTCTTGGAGCCCGAAATGAAGGCGATTTCCGACGACACCGGGATCGACATTGAATGCGTCAATGATATGCCCGGCCTCGACATCGGCGCCGACGAGGAGGCCGTCACCTTCGTCAAGGCCTTGGCCGGGCGAAACGATCACGCCAAGGTCGCTTTCGGGACGGAAGCCGGGCTTTTCGAGAAACGGGGCGGGATCCCCGCGGTGGTATGCGGCCCCGGGGCGATTGCTCAGGCCCACAAGCCCAACGAGTACATCGAGATCTCCCAAATCGAGGAATGCGAAGTCTTTTTCTCCCGCCTCATGGACCGCGTGTGCGTGAACCCCTGAGACGAAGCCTATCCCCTCTCGATTGCCCAGATTCGGATTGACCGCGGTCAAGGTGATTTCCGCTTTCCCGGCGTAAGACTGGTCGAAACCACGTCACCGCCTGGGGAGGAGGTTCGGTACCCGCCCGGCATTGAAGGAAAGTCATCCGAGGAATCGATGTCTGACAATGATCCGCTTTTGCCCGTTGCTGGCGACGTGCCCGTGGCCTGGGATCAAGGCGTTCCCCTGCTCGACCTCCGCGCCGTTGATACGCCGCCGAAACCTCTTGTCGCCATCATCGAATTGATCGAGCGGCCGACAACCGGAAACTGCGTCCACATATTGATGACGCGCGATCCCATCCATCTTTACCCGGAACTTGCCGAACGCGGCTGGTCGTGGAGCAAGGAACAACCGGAAGACGGCGTTTTCTTTCTGATCTTGACCCGGGATACCGACTCGTCCAACGGAACTCCCCGATGAACCTTCCCGGGACCATTCTCATGGGGGCCCAGGACCGGCTTCTGGACCCGACCATACCCTATAGATATTTCGCTACCGCCCTCGTCTTTCACGCTGTGCTTTGGGCATTGGTCGCCCTGAACCCGGCGGCCGTCGCCGAATTTGTCGGCGGTCCGGGTCCGGCGTTGGCTGCGTTGCATGGTTTGACCCTCGGTGTCCTGACGGCGACGGCGCTCGGCGCGGCCTTTCAAATGTTGCCGGTAGCGACGGGTGTCCCTCTCAGAAGTACGACGGCGTCGCGACTTGTCTCATGGCTGTATATCCCCGGAACCGCCGCCCTGCTTTGGGGTATGCATGAGGGTGAACACCTTCCCATGGCGATCGGCGGTCTTGCCGTCGTTTCCGGACTCGCGATCTTCGTCATTCTCGTAGGCGAAGTCCTTTGGAAAGCGGGCGCTTTCGAAGCTGTCCGCCATTTCGGCCTGACAGCCATGGTCGGCCTCATTCTCACCGCCGCCCTCGGCATGCTCCTGATCGTCGATGACGGACATGGCATTCTCGAACATCGGCTCAACATCGCCGGGTTCCATATGATCGTCGCGGCTTTCGGATTCATGGGCATGCTCGCTTTTGGATTCAGCCATATCTTGATCCCACTTTTCGCACTCGCCCAAGGTGTCTCGCCGTCGGAGAGCCGTGCGGCGTTCGGTTTCGCCTTGATCGCCGTCGGCACTGCTGCCATCGGCACCTATCTCGACACGGTGATCTTGGCCGGGGGCGGTATCGCCGCCGGAATCACCGGTGCCGCTGTTCATTTCAGGAGCATGTGGCGGTGCCTGCACGGCGGTATGCGCAAGAATCTCGGCGTATCCTTAGCGATGATCCTTACGGGATGGTGTTGTCTGATCATCGGCCTGTGCCTTGCTCTCGCCTTTGCGGGCGGTTGGTTCGGAGAACGAGGCCTTCGCGTCGCAATGTACCTCGTCCTGTTCGGCTGGTTGCTGACCTTTCTTCTCGGTGTTCTGCAGCGCATCCTGCCGTTCCTTGGCGCCATGAACGCGACCGGCGCCGGCATCAAGCCACCAAGGCCGAGCGAATTGGCACCGGAGCCTTTGCTGCGCATCCATGCCGGCCTTCATTTCCTGGCCATTATTCTGGTGGGTCTGGGTATGGTGTGGGAGGAGGCTCTCTTCGTTCAAACCGGCGCCATAGCCGGTTTCATAAGTGCTCTCGTATTCGCCGGATTTGCCGCCCGCGTATGGTGGATGATCCACGGCCGCTCTCAACCGAAGACGACAAAGGAAACCGCCTGATCATGTTCGCCCTCAGCCTCACGATCCTACGCACATTGCATGACGAACACGCCGCCATGCTTGCCACCCTCGAAAGGCTCGAGAGACTTCTCGCTGCGCAGGGCGCCGGCGATCCTCCGGATGCCACCGAAGGCACTGTTGTCGGTTTGCTCACCGATGTCGCCGCGGCCCTCGGAGACGACGTCTCCCACCATTATGCCTTTGAGGAAACGCATCTGTTTCCCCGTTTCACGGAACTCGCGGACGCTGGAATACCTGAAATGTTGCGCCAGGAACACGATACCATTCGTCCCCTCGCCGAACGTTTGGTCGCGATTATCAGCGATGCGAAATCCTCAGGCTTCACGGCCGAAAGCTGGCCCGAGTTTCGCGACATCGGCGTTGAAGTGGTCGAGCGGGAGATCTTTCATATCCAGAAGGAGGAGATGGGTTTTCTGCCGGCTCTCGATCAGATGCTCGACGAGGAAGAGGACGGTCCGCTGCAGATGGCCTATATCGAGATGAAAGGCGCCTGACCCGCCTATTGTTCTTCGCCGACCCGGGCCCGGGACGTCGTCAAAATCGGCCAGAAGACGAATGCCACCGTCGCATAGGCCAAGGTCCAAACGATCGCCGCCGCCAACATGGCCTCGTTATAGAATTGCGGCACCAGCGCCGGTCCGACGACGCGGATAAGCGCGGCGGCGGAAACCGCTGCGTAGGCGAAGACCACGGCGGGCGACGCGTGCAGGGCGCGCCCCGTGTGCCCGAGCGAGGCGCGGGTCATAACGCCTAACGTCATCGTACCGATAGCGCCGACAGTAAGCGCGTGCATCGCTGTCGTCTCCGACAAACCGTCGGTCAAACCGGATGCGCCGCGTAGAGCCATTCCGACAACCAGCCACAGGTAGCCTAGATGCAGGACCCACACGATCGGCTGGTCTAGGGTTCGCCGCCAACTCCAGCCGGCTAGGCGCCACAAATTGGCGACGGCAGCAATTGCCGCTAGGGCACCAGTCAGCGCACCGGGCTCGACCAACAAGTCCGCCACCAAAAGCGCCATCAGAGAGCCGATCGAGAGGAGTTCGAGGGGCTTTTTCGATTTCGGCAGATCATCGCCTTCGTAACCGAGCCGGCACAATGCATTGGTGGTAAAAGCCGGCGTTATACGCCCGCCAATGACGGAGATCAGGACGATCACCGTATCGAGCGCTAACAGGTGTCCCTTCACCAAACCGCCGTCGAAAACTCCCACCCCCTCGGCATGGACCAGAAGGTTGCCTGCCAAAAGACCGATAAGGATGGGCACGAAGATGAGGTTGCGTTGCGTTGGCCGCGAAAACAGCGATTTGACGACGACAACCAAGAGGACCGAGAGAAATGCCAGATCGAGGATGGCGACGAGGAATACCGGCAGATAGGTCGAAAACCAGATGGCAGCCCGGCCCGCAAGCCAGGCCACGACCAGCACGCCGAGCGTGTTTCCGGAAACCGGTTTTGTGCCCGTCCAGTTGGGGACGGCGGTCAGGAAGAACCCGGCGATGGCGGCCAATGTATAGCCGAAGATCATCTCATGCGCGTGCCAGTGATGCGGCGCCATCGCCGTCGTCATTTCGACGACATGGGCGTCCGCCGCGTGAAGGCCGATCCAGGCGAGCCAGGCGACCATGGCGATCGCCGCATAGCCAAAGGCAAACAGAAAAAACGGGCGGAACCCGTAGGAAAGAAACGTCGATAAAAATGCGGCCAAGATCGGCTCCTCCGGCCGGCCCTCGTCTAGGCGAAACGATCCCGTCGGTCGAACCGACCGGGTTGATCCACCGACTTCTTCCCTGGGCGAAGTTGGATATTGGGGGTCGGGCATTCAACAGAAATCGCGTCGTTGACAGGGCAAGCTAGCCTGCCTTAGAGGGGAATTGCATGACTTCGGTTAAGGGAGGCCAGGTCGTGAATAGTGAACTCAATGCCATGCCGTCGTCGCGGCACAAACGGAAGATTTCCCCTGCGTCGCCGGGCGGTACCGATCCAACGGCGATTGGGTCAAACCCGGCGTTGCAGCCGGGAGAACCGGCACTCGGCGAGTGGCGGGAACTGGGTCTCGAACTGCCCGATATCGATTCAGTCCGCCGGTACCGATTGGAGCGAATCCGCGATCAACTGCGCCGGCGCGATCTGACGGGAATCCTCGTCGCCGATCCGATCAATATTCGCTACGCCACCGACTGCACGAACATGCAGGTCTGGTGTACCCACAACGCGGTACGCTACGCCTTTGTCGCCACGGAGGGGCCGGTTGTCCTGTTCGACTTTCACGGCTGCGCCCATTTGTCGGATTCCATCGACACCATCGACGAAACGCGCCCGGCAAAGGCATGGTTCTACTTCGGCGTCGGCGACAGGACCGAAGAAATGGCCGCAAAATGGGCCCGCGAGATCTCCGATCTTGTGATGGCGTATGGCGGTGGCAATCGGCGCATCGCCATCGACCGCTGCAACCCGGAAGGCCTCCATGCCTTGAACGGACTCGGTATCGACCTCTTCAACGGCGAGGAGATCATGGAACTGGCCCGGGCCATCAAGTCGGACGAAGAGATCAAGGCAATGCGCTGCGCCTTGGCGACCTGCGAGAAAGCCATGGCCATTATGGAGGACCATTTGCAGCCGGGCGTCACCGAGCAACGGCTGTGGTCCTACCTACATGCCGAAAACATCGCGCGCGGCGGCGAATGGATCGAGACGCGACTGCTGGCGTCCGGCCCTCGGACAAACCCGTGGTTCGCCGAGTGCTCGGCGCGGGCCGTTGAGGAAGGCGACCTGCTCGCCTTCGATACCGATTTGATCGGCCCCTACGGCATGTGCGCCGATATTTCGCGAACCTGGCTTTGCGGCGGCGGACGGGCGAGCAACGAACAGCACGACCTGTTTGCCCTGGCCCGCGAACAGATTGCATACAACACAGAATTGCTGAGGCCCGGTACCGGTTTCCGGGAACTCACCGAGAAGGCCTTCCGGCTTCCCGGCAGCTTCGCTGCCAACCGCTATTCCGTTGTCTTCCACGGTGTCGGCCTCTGCGACGAATACCCGGCCATCTACTATCCCGAGGATTGGGAGGCGGCGGGTTACGACGGCGAACTGGAGGAGAACATGGTTCTCTGCGTCGAGAGTTACGTTGGCCGTGAAGGCGGCAAGGAGGGGGTCAAGCTGGAGGAACAGGTGCTGATCACGGCCGACGGACCGGTGACCCTTTCCACGTATCCGTTCGATTCGCGTTTGTCGGTTTAAAACGGACGCCTCGTTGGGAGAACCGCGGGGATGTGTCAGTTCGCCTTGTTACGCGGCACGAACTTCCCTTCCTCGATCCCCGAGAAGAAATCATCCATGTCCGGATGGCGGATCGGCTCCGCCGCATCGTCCGGAATCAAGTTTTGTTCCGAAACGTAGGCAATATAGGGGGCTTTTTCCGGTGTCTCGGCGAACAAGTGATAGAACGGTTGGTTCTTGCGCGGCCGAACGTCTTCGGGAATGCTCTCGTACCATTCTTCCGTGTTGTTGAACACGGGGTCGACATCAAAGATAACGCCGCGGAATCCATAGATGCGGTGTTTCACCTGGGTCCCAATGGTATATTTAGCGGTCCCGGCAACCGGTGACGGCTCGACCACAGCCGATGTCGGATCATCATCTTTCCAAACGTTCATGTCGCGATTTTAGGATAGCGGCAGGAATCGTCAATAGGAGGTGGTCTTCCCCCTATCGACTCTTCCAATACTGTATCGGGGTCCCGGCAAACCGGGGCTTCCGTCCGATCAGGCGGCGATACCGCCGGACCGCCAAACGGTCGTCTCTTTGCAGGACGGGCAAACCCGTTCGCCAATGTGATGCGAATCGAATTCGTTCGAACACATCAGGCATTTACGTTTTTTACGCACATGCGGGCGATCGGATTCGGGCTTTTTGGTATCAACTCTCCGAGATGCCATTATGCCGCCTCCTTGACGTCAATGACGTCCGCGGTACGCACGGCAATGCTGTGCCGCAAGGTCAGCAATTCTTCGGCTTCCTGGCGAAAGCTCTTGGCAACTTCGGGAGACACGTATTCCGCCCTTCCGATCAGCTCTTCGGCCTCATCGGAAAGAAAGCGGAGCAAGTCTTTTTTGTGCATTCATTTTCTCCACAGTCACAGTTGCCCGCACATATACACCATTTTGTATCGCAATGCATCAATTTTTGTGCGGTGCAATACAAATTTGTGATACGTTCGTGAAATTCAAGGAAAAACCCGCCTCCGGTGTGTTCGGACCACCGGAGGCGGGCATTTGTGCCCGAACCGAGAGAGGGGTGAGGGGGAGGTTAGGCTCGGGCCTGCGGCATCGATTTTCGGGTCAAAAGCTCCGGAATGAGGCTGTCGAGGTAGGCTTCCCGTTCCATCTTGCTGCCAAACAGTTCCTCGGGGGCAGCCGAGTGCTTGGACAGGTAATAGCGCCGGACCTCGTCTCCACTGGGTTTGCGAAAGCGAAATCTTTTGCCCTGGGTCATTGTCATCTCCGAACGTCTCTTTTCATTGATGAACATTGTAGGGGAGAGTCTTTAACGGAGTCTGAATCGGAATGGTTAAATTCTTCCCGGGAAATGAATCTGTTGGTTGTGTTCATATGACCCTGGATACGCGATATATTGGGGGCGTGGCAAACCTCGGAAAACGTCCGGGGAACAGAACGGGGCAATTCGGTTAAATCCGCGGATATTGGTCTGGTGAAGCTGCCGATCCCGGTTACATTCGGGCTGTAAGCCGACCAAAGGGGGCTATCTTGGAACATTCGAGCGACTCGACACTTTGGATCGGTTTTGCCAGCGTCGTCGGCGTCTGGCTGGTTACCGTTGTCACGCCCGGCCCCAACTTTCTGGCAGCCGCTCACGCGGCCCTTGCCCAATCGCGGCGCGCCGGCCTTCTCGTCTCACTCGGTATCATGATCGGTACTTTCCTGTGGGCGGCGGTCAGCCTCGCGGGACTCGGGCTCTTGTTCCAGAACGGACAGTGGCTCTACCACGCAATTAGAGTCGCCGGCGCCATCTATTTGGTGGTCGTCGGTATCCGAATGTTGGCCGCCCGGTCGGCCCCTTCAAGTCCAGGCCAGGACCCGACCGGTCCGGGACTCGGATTCCGGGCCTTGCGCCGGGGGCTTTTGACCGACTTGAGCAATCCCAAGGCGGCAGCCTTCTTTACCAGCCTATTTGCCGTCGCCGTGCCGCCATCCGCGCCGTTCTGGTATGACGCTCTGATCGTTTCGACAGTCGTAATCATGGCCGGCGGTTGGTACGCCATTGTCGCCGTCCTAGTGACCACGCCGCGCATGGCGAGGGCCTATGCAAGGGCCGAACGGGCGATTCTTCGCGTCGCCGGCGCGGTCTTCGTCGGATTTGGAATCAAACTGGCGGCAGAGCGCTAGGCCGGTCTCCGCTCACCCTTCCGCTCAAGCCTTTTCGCGCAGGCGAATACGAGCCTGCAGGGCGGCGGTGCAGGCCTCTATGATCGACGCCGTATCGATCCGGTACTTTCCGTAGAGGTCGGACAGATCACCTGACTGACCGAAATGCTCGACACCGAGGCTTTCGGTGCGTTGTCCGCGAACGCCACCGACCCAACTCAGCGTCGCCGGGCGCCCGTCGATCACCGTAACCAAGGCGGCCTGACGGGCAAGCGGCGCCAACAGTTCCTCGATATGAGCGCGTGCCGTGATCTGGCCCCTCTGGCGGGCCCGTCCGGCGGCGCTCCAACCGGCGTTCAGACGGTCGGCTGAGGTCACTGCCAACAGACCGGCGCCCGGGACGTATTCCACCATCTGCTCCCAGGCGGCATGGGCTTCCGGCGCGACGGCACCGGTATAGACGATGGCCAGTTCTGCCCCCGGGTCCGGTTCCTTCAGCCAATATCCGCCGGCCATGACACCGCGCCTTACCCTATCGTCGAAGGGGCGATCCGGTTGATCGAGACCACGAGTCGACAAACGTAGATAGACCGCTCCCCCTTCCCGGTCGCGCAGCCATTCGATCTCCGAATCGCCGCTGCCGTCCCGCTGGATGTAGTCAAAACTCCATTCCATGATGGCGACCAATTCGTCGGCGAAGGCCGGCTCAAAGGCGGCGAGGCCGTCTTGGGCCATGCCGATCAGCGGCGTCGCGATGGACTGGTGAGCGCCACCTTCCGGTGCCAACGCGATCCCCGACGGCGTCGCCACCAAAAGGAATCGTGCGTCCTGGTAACAGGCGTAATTCAACGCATCTAACCCGCGGCTGATGAAGGGATCGTAGAGCGTTCCCACCGGCAGAAGACGGGCACCGAATAGGTCATGCGACAGCCCCATGGCCGACAAGGCTAGGAACAGGTTGTTTTCGGCAATTCCCAGTTCGATGTGCTGGCCGTTTGGCGACTTCTCCCATTTGATGGGTGAAGCCACCTTTTCGGCGCGGAAACGGTCGCGATGCTCTTCGCTTCGGAACAAGCCACGCTGATTGACCCAACCCGACAGGTTGGTCGATACGGTCACATCGGGCGACGTGGTGACGATGCGCCGTGCCAAATCGTCGTCACGCTTGGCAAGCTCGTTCATGATCTGGCCGAAGGCGACCTGTGTGGAAATGTTGGCCGTACCCGGCGACGGAATCGGTTCGACCGCCACGCGCGGCGCCGGACCTGCCTTTTGCGGCCGGAGACGAAATGGCACCGCGTCCAGGAAGCCGCTCAGCAGGTCGGCTTCCACGTCGAGCCCGGAAAACGGTTCCCATTCCTCGCCGTCCCCGACGTTGTTGGCGCGTTTGAACTGTTCCATCTGCTCCGGCGTCATGATGCCGGCGTGGTTATCCTTGTGCCCCGCCAACGGCAAACCGAAACCTTTGATCGTGTAGGCGACGAAACAGGTGGGGACGTCGTCGCCTTCCGCCGCCTTGAAGGCTTCGAGAACGGCTTCCAGATCATGACCGCCCAGATTGGTCATCAGCCGGTGCAGAGCGTCGTCATCGTGGCCGTCAAGAAGTGCCTTCAAGCCGCGGGTGCCGTTGAGGTCATCCGCCAACCGCTCGCGCCACGCCGTGCCGCCCTTGAAGGTCAACGCCGAATAGAGGTCGTTGGGGCAGTCGTCGATCCATTTTTTGAGGGCCTCTCCGGCCGGCCCCTGGAAGGCTTGCTGCTGCAGCTTGCCGTGTTTGATATTGACGACGCGCCAGCCGACGGTTTCGAAGAAACTCTTGATCTTCTGGAACAGGAAATCGTTAACCACCCCGTCCAGACTCTGGCGGTTATAGTCGATGACCCACCACAGGTTGCGGATGTCGTGTTTCCATCCTTCGAGAAGTGCCTCGTAGACATTGCCTTCATCGAGTTCCGCATCGCCGACGATCGCAATCATACGCCCGACTTCGCTCACATCCGCGGCGAGCTCATGGCGTTTGACGTAATCCTGGACAAGGGACGCGAACAAGGTGGCACCGACCCCGAGGCCGACGGAACCGGTGGAGAAATCGACGTCGTCGACGTCCTTCGTACGCGACGGATAAGACTGGGCGCCGCCAAGAGAACGGAATTTCTGAAGCTGGTCGATGCTCTGGTTTCCGAGCAGATACTGGATGGCGTGGAAAACCGGCGACGCGTGCGGTTTTACGGCGACCCGGTCCTGGGGCCTAAGCACATGGAAGTAGAGCGCCGACATGATCGTCGCCACCGAAGCGCATGACGATTGGTGGCCGCCGACCTTGATGCCGTCGCGGCTCGGCCGGATGTGGTTAGCGTTATGGATCATCCAGCTTGCCAGCCAAAGGACCTTCTTCTCCAGCTGGCCGAGAATGGCCAACTCGTTCGAGGCCAAGGGACTGGTTTGGACCGAAGGCGCAGTCTTTTCAGCGGTTACCATGTGACGGGCTCCATAACGGCAGGAGTTAAATGATACCCCATCGTCGCTGATTGATCCTTGCGTTCTCTGACGGTTTTTCAGATAGAATTAGCAGATCATGATGATTTTCTTTGAGTAAGCAGTGATTAATGCCAAATGATACATTGAAAGATATCGACCGGCGAATCCTCATGCAGTTGCAGGAGAACGCCCGGCTGACCAATGTCGAACTGGCCGAACGCATCAACCTATCGCCATCGCCCTGCCTCAGGCGCAACCGGAATCTCGAGAAGGACGGCATCATCAAGGGTTACGTAGCCCTCGTCGACCAGAATCGGGTCGGGTTGCCGGTCAGCGTTTTCGTCAACGTCACACTCGAGCGACAGATCGAGAAGAACCTGGAGGTCTTCGAGGAGACGATCCGCGAGCGGCCGGAAGTGATGGAATGCTACCTGATGACCGGCGACGCCGACTACCTGCTTCGTGTCGTCGCCGCGGATCTCGCCGCTTATGAACGTTTCCTGCTCGACCACCTGACCCGTGTCCCGGGCGTATCTTCCATCAAATCGAGCTTCGCGCTCAAGCAGGTCGTCTACAAGACCGCCCTGCCGATCTGAGCTCCTAGCGGCCCGTCTTTTCGCGGGCGTAGCCGGCGAGCGACTCTACCAGGCCCGTGATATGGGCCCGCAGTGACCCGTAGTTTTCGGAACGCTCGCCCGTCTCCTCATTCATGAACAGGCCGCGGTTGATCTCGATCTGCAAACTGTGGCGATCGATGGACGGGTTGGAGAAAGCACGGATCAACTCGACGCCCTTGAAATACTCGTCGACCCTGACGTCGTAGCCGAAACCGGCGAGCGTGGCGCGGACCCTTTCCGTAAACTCGGGCCCAGCCGTCGTGCCATCCTGGGTGCCGATGATCATATCCGGACGTTCGAGACCGGCCTTCCCTTCCGGCGACATCTCATCGGTGATCGCCGGCATCGAGTGGCAGTTGACGTGCCAGACGGCGCCGGAGCTAGCATGGGCCTCATCGAGCAGGGATTTCAGTTTGTCGTGATAAGGTTGGTGGTAGACCTCGATCCGGTGACGGATCTCGGCCGTCGTCAATAGTCGGTCGTAGAGGGTAATGTTGGGGCGGGTCCGTACCCAGACGAGACCGACGCCGAGTTTGCTTTTCGGTCCCGGATTGATCGGCCTCGGCCATCCGCCGTCGATTTGATCGGGGTCGAGATCATCCAGCGCCCGGTTGGGGTCGATATAGATGCGCGGAAACAGTGCCTTCAGCAATACGGCGCCGTTGTCCGGGGCATCGCCGTATAGGTCGTCGACGTGGGCGTCTTCGGCGTTGCGGACCCGACGCATATCGGCTTCCGGGCGAAAGTCGGTAGGGTATTCGAGCCCGCTATGCGGCGAATCGAAAATCAGCGGGAGCCGCTCACCTTCCGGCGCCGCCAAATGCCAAACCGATTCCAACCGTTCCTCTCGCATGCTTTTCTCCCAATTGAGTGATTTCAAGCACCGGCCATCCGGCAGCACCGTTCATCCGACGTCGACCCGGCCATCGCTGACATTGCTCTGTTCCGGCTTGTGGTGGACCGTCCAATGGACCCGGTTCGCCTCGATGGCGAATACGCCGGTTGCCAGCGTCCGGCCGTAGTCGTCCATGCCGTCGCCGGGGCGCCTGAGGATCTTTCCGTCGGCCAGGACGGCCTCCGCGTCGGCCGCGGCCGAAGCACCCTCGGCGACAAGTTCATCGGCCCGTGTCTGCCGCGTCGACGAGGACTCGGTGACGGCCTGGGGAATATCAATGAGGCGTTCGTCCATCAGGTGATTGGCATGTGCGGACGGTGCGGTCACCGGTCTGACGGCGCAACCGCTGGCCGGCGCCTCTATAGACAACAGGCGCGGGTCTCCCGCCTGCCCCAGGTTGTGGTGAAAACCGGCAGCCCGGTCTTCGCGGCTGATCACCCTCACTGCTTCGTCCAATGTGCGGCAGTCGAGGACCGCGCGCGTGATGAAATGCCTCGGTATTCCCCGCTTCAGATCGTGGGCCCGGATGTTGTTGATGGCCTGCACGAGGCCCGCGGCATTCACGGCGAAACTATTGCCGGGCAGCATGCCGGGATAGAGGAACGTCTCGAACGCGAGGCCGCCATCGGGCTGGGCCGAGAGCCAGAAACAGCCGCCGTCCAGTTCCGGCGCTCCGTCCTCGTTGTGGGCGATGATGCCGGGCCGTTCAGCATCGCCGGGAATCATGACGGACGTGCAGCCTTCCGCCAGCGCGGCCTCGGCAGCCGGTGAAGGCCCCGGTCGAAACCGAAGGTCGCCCCTGAAGTTCCAGATCAACAAGTCTTCCAGATCGACACCGGCGCCGTCCGCCATCCCCTCGAGCTCCCGGTGGTAGCGGGGAAAGGCGTCGCGGGCCTGCCGCGACAGTTCAGACACGTGGTCCGACCCCTTCCACTCTTTCGCCGATTCGGCGAACTCGGGGTGCCCCAGCACTCGGCCTTTGAACGCGGCAGCGACCCGTTCGCCGATCTGCCGACCAAAAGAATAGGCGTCTCCTCCGGCCTTGATCTTGGGGAATGTCGACGGAGTCATGTCGGGCCCATCCGCGCCAAGGGGACGGCCATCACGGCGAACCAAGCTCGCATCATGTGCTGTCGTTAAGATGACAGGCCGAGACCCGGCCTGGGGCGATTTCTTTCAATTGCGGTTGTTCCGTCCGGCAGCGCTCTGTCGCATGCGGGCAGCGCGGATGGAAGTGGCAGCCCGGCGGCGGCTCCAGCGGCGATGGAATCTCGCCCGAAATGGGGTTGTAATCGAGGCCGCGGATGTCGAGGCGAGGCGCCTCTTTCAGGAGCGCCACCGTATAGGGGTGGTTCGGCTGGTCGAAAAGTTCATCGGTCGGCGCCACCTCGACGACACGTCCGAGATACATGATCACGATCCGGTCGGAAATGTGTTCTACGACCGAGAGGTCGTGGCTGATGAAGAGATAGGTCAGATCCAGGTCTTCGCGCAGGTCCATAAACAGGTTGATGACTTGTGCCTGGATCGACACGTCGAGGGCCGCAATCGCTTCGTCACAGACCAGGAAATCCGGTTTGACGGCGAGCGCCCGGGCGATGCCGATGCGCTGTCGCTGGCCGCCGGAAAACTGGTGCGGGTAACGGCGGATATACTCCGGGTCGAGTCCGACACGCAGCATCACTTCACGCACGTAATCCGACATGTCCTTTTGCGCGACAATGTTATGGACGACCGGCGCCTCACCGATGATTTCCTCGACCCGCATGCGAGGATTAAGCGACGCGAATGGATCTTGGAAGATCATCTGGATGGCCAGCATGTCCTGCGATTTTTCGCCCTCGCCGTGAGCGGCAACCATCTTCCCCTGGTAATAGATCTCGCCGGCCGTTGGATCCATGATGCCGGCAACCATGCGGCCCAGGGTCGATTTGCCACAGCCCGATTCGCCGACCAGCCCGACGACCTCGCCCTTGGCAACGTCCATGGTTACGTTGTCGACGGCGTGAACGATCTCCTCTTTAACATCGGCCCCGAGCCGAGCGGCTATCCTTGCCGCCAAGTCCAGCCGTTTAATGAAATCCTTATGGATTCCTTTGACTTCCAGCATGGCCGTCATGGCACCGCTCCCGTGGGCGCATCACCGGCGTGTCCGGCTCCCGAGGTCAGTTGCGGATGACAACAGCGCACATTGCGTTCGGCCACCGGCTGAGTGATCGCGATTTCCGACGAACATGCCTCGTCGGCGAATGCACAGCGTGCCTTAAAGGCACAACCGCTCGGCAGGCTGAGAAGAGACGGTGCCATCCCGGGAATCTGGTGGAGGCGCTTACCGCGGGTGTTGTGGCTGGGAACGGAACCGAGGAGGCCGATGGTGTAAGGATGCACCGGTTGATCGAGGACGGCATCGAGGGCGCCCTGCTCGACGACACGACCAGCGTACATGACGCTGATCTTGTCGGCCAACCCGGCGACGACGGCCAGATCGTGGGTAATCCAAATCAGGGCGGTTCCAGTTTCGCGACAAAGCTTCTGGGCTTCGTAGAGAATCTGCCCCTGGATGGTCACGTCGAGCGCCGTCGTCGGTTCGTCGGCGATGATCAGGTCGGGCTTGTTGAGGAGCGCGATGGCGATGGCTACCCGCTGGCGCATGCCGCCGGAGAACTGGTGCGGGTAGGCCTTTAGCCTCTCGTCCGGTGATGGGATTCCGACCTGGCCGAGGGCGTCCCGAGCTCGCTGGCGGGCCGTTTCTCGATCCGTCTTTTCGTGAGCCTGGATCGTCTCGATCATCTGGGTGTCGATCCTGAGGACCGGATTGAGGGTCATCATCGGATCCTGGAAGATCATGGCGATGCGGTTCCCCCTCAATTGCCGCATGCGCTCCTCGCTTGCCGTCACCAGATCCTCGCCCTCGAACAGGACGCGCCCGCCGACGACGCGACCCGGCGGGTCAACGAGGTCGATGATCGAAAAGCCGGTCACCGATTTCCCGGAGCCAGATTCACCTACAAGACCCATTGTTTCGCCCCTGTCGACGGAAAAACTGAGGCCGTCGACGGCCTTGGCGACGCCATCCTTGGTGAAAAAATGGGTTTCCAGGTCTTCAACGACCAGGGTCGGCGTGTCGGCCATGGCGCCTCTACTTACGCAGCCGCGGATTGAGCACGTCGCGCAACTGGTCGCCGACCAGGTTGATGCTGACGATGGTGATCAGCAGCGCGACGCCGGGGAAGAAGCTGATCCAATACTTCTCGCTCAACATATATTCGAAACCGTTGGCGATGAGCAGACCCAGCGACGGCTCGGTGATCGGCAGGCCGACACCAAGGAAGCTCAAAGTCGCCTCCAGCGAGATGGCGTGTGCCGTCTGCACGGTGACAACGACGATCAGCGGCGGCAGGCAGTTGGGCAGCAGGTGCTTGAAGACGATCCGCTTGTGGGACAATGCCAGGCAGGTCGCTGCCTCGACGTATTCCTTGTTGCGTTCGACGAGCGCGCTGGCCCGCACCGTGCGGGCGTAATAGGCCCACTGCACGATGACGAGCGCGATGGTGATCTTGTCGACGCCTTTGCCGAGAACGGCCAGCAGTATCAAAGCCACCAGAATGGCCGGAAAGCTCAACTGAATGTCGACGATGCGCATGATCACGGTGTCGACACGGCCGCCGAAATAGGCCGCCATCAGACCGACCGTGGCGCCGATACACATAGCGATAAGGCCGCTCATGACTCCGACGCCAAGGCTGATCCGCAAACCGTAGAAGATGGAACTCAACAGATCGCGGCCGGCACCGTCGGTGCCGAGCCAGAAGGCGATGCCCTCGAAACTCTCGGTGCCGGGCGGCAGGCGTGCATCCATGACGCTGACGGTCGCCAGGTCGTATGGGTCGGTCGGCGCAATCCAGGGCGCGAACACGGCAATGAAGATGATCCCGCCGAGGACGACAAGCGCCGCCGTGGCGACGCGTCCTTCGAAAAAGTCCGAGACGAAGCGCTGGAACGGCGTCTCGACCTTGATGGTCTTGGCGATCTCGCCGGCGACCTCTTCTGCGGTGGCGACGGCCGATGAGTCCTGGGGCGCGGTCATCCCTTCATATCCTGCAACCGGACCCGCGGATCGAGTATCGAATACATGATGTCGACCAGCAGGTTAATGATGACGAAGATCAGGACGATGACCATCAAATAGGCGACGATTACCGGTCGATCGAGATTGTGTAGCGAATCGATGATCAGCTTACCCATGCCAGGCCAGGCGAAAACCGTTTCGGTGACGACGGAAAACGCGATTAGGCCGCCGAACTCAAGGCCGAGGACGGTGACCACTGGTATTAGGATATTCTTCATCAAGTGCACGAAAATGATGCGGCCCTGGCTGATGCCCTTGGCACGGGCGAACTTGATGTAATCCTGCAGGGCGACTTCCCGCGTGCCGGCGCGCGAAAGCCGGATAACCAGCGAAATTTTGAACAATGCCAGGTTGAGGGCTGGCATGAACAGGTGCGCCAAACCGTCCATGGTCAAGAAACTGACTTGCAGGCCGAACAAGGGAACCGTCTCTCCCCGGCCGGTCGACGGCAGCCAGCCTAACATGACGGCGAAGACCATGATCATCATCAGGCCAACCCAGAAGGTCGGCAGGCTGAAACCCAATATAGAACCGGCCATGATCGTCTTGGAGGCCTTGGATTCCGGCTTGAGGCCGGCGTAGACGCCCAAGGGGATACCGATGACAATGGCCATCAGAAGCGCGCAGAAGGCCAGCTCGAAGGTCGCGGGGATACGCTGGACGATCAGTTTAAGGGCCGGCTCGCCGAAGATGAACGACTTGCCGAGGTCGCCCTCCAGCGCATTCATGAGGAAGAACCAGTATTGCTCGTGCAGCGGCCGGTCGAGGCCGAGGCTCCGGATGACGCGTTCGATTTCAGCCTGGTCGGCTTCCGGGTTGATCAACATGTCGACCGGATCGCCGACGACATGGACGCCGACGAAGACGATGACCGACATGATCAATACGACCAAGACGCTCTGCATCAGACGGCGAATGATGAATACCGACACGGCGGCACTCCGACAGGTTAAACAGAACCGGAATAAGAGGGCGGGTCTTTAAAGGACCCGCCCCATTGTTCCGTAGTTACTCGGAGTAAACGCCCGAAATGACCGTCGACTCGTCGGTCCGGGCCTTGAAATTGAAGCCTTTCCGCGCCGCCCAGGTCGACACCTGGTAGTGCAGCGGGATGATGCCGACATCGCCGATGGCAATCTCGGTGGCCTTCGCCAGCAGGTTCTGGCGCTTGGCATCATCGACTGTGGCCAGGGCCTCCTCGACGATCTTGTCGACTTCCGGGTTGGAATAGCGGCCCCGGTTGGAGGCGCCGTAGCCCTGCGACTTGTCATGCGTGTGCAGCAAGGACTTCAAGGGCGACGAGGCCTCACCGGTACCGGCGCCCCAGCCGACCAGCACGAAGCTGAATTCGGGCGACTTGTTGGGACCGCCGCGGGACGCACGTTTGAAATAAACCGCCTTCGGCATGGTCACGACCTCGGTCTTGATGCCGACGCGGGTCAGCATCTGGGCGATCGCTTCGCAGATCTTGGCATCGTTGATGTAGCGGTCGTTGGGGCCGTGGATCGTCAGCTGGAAGCCGTCGGGCACGCCGGCCTCGGCCAAGAGTTTCTTGGCGCCGGCCGGGTCGTAGTCGAGCGGCTTGAGGTTGGGGCTGACGCCGAAGAAGCCGTCCGGCAGCAGCTGGCCGGCCTTGATGGCGACACCTTCCATGACGCGTTCGACGATGGCGTCACGGTTGATGGCCATTGAGATGGCCTTGCGGACGCGGACGTCACGAAGCGGGTTTTTAAGCGCGCCGCCGCCGTGCGCCTTGACGAAGGGCGAGTCGTCGCGGAAATGGTCGAGGTGCAGGTAGATGACGCGGTTCGAGATGCTCTGCATCACGTTGACGCCCGTCGTTTTCTGCAGCTTCTTGATGTCGACCGTCGGCACGTTATCGATGAAGTCGACATCGCCAGCCAGCAAAGCGGCGACGCGGGCCGGGTTCGACTTGATCGGCTTGACAACGACCTTTTCCCACTCCGGCTTTTCGCCCCAATAGTCATCGTTGCGCACCACCACGATGCGATCACCGGGAACCCATTCGACGAATTTGAAGGCGCCGGTACCGATGGCTGCCTTGCCCGAGTTGTAGTCTTCCGTCTTCGCTCCCTCGCCATGCTTCTTGGAGACGATGGAAACGTTCATCATGTCATTCGGCACCAGCGGATGAGGCTTTTCGGTCTTGATGTGAACCGTATAGTCATCAATTTTGATGAACTTCTTGAGCTTGAGATAGGTGCCGAAGCTCGACGGGCTGTTGGGCACGTTCGGCGCGCGCTCAGCCGCGAAGATCACGTCGTCTGCCGTGAATGGCGAACCATCATGGAACTTCACACCCTTGCGCAGCTTGAATTCCCAGGTCAGATCATCGAGGGGTTTCCACGATACCGCGAGACCCGGTTTCAGCTGCTGGGTCTCATCCGGCATAATCAGCCGGTCGAAGATGCCCCGTGCGAAGGCGCTATTCGGCGTCAAGTTATGATAGTGCGGATCGATCGAAGACGGCTCGGCCTTGAGACCGACGGTCAACGTTTTGGCCGACGCGGCCACTGACAACGACATCGCCGCGGCGGCGGCCATGCCGAACATGAATTTCCTAAAGTACATTTTTCAACCTCCCTGTTGAATTGCGATGAGACCGGCCTGTTTTGTTGAATTTCGATGGGCCGATGGTATCCCACCGGTATCCTGCATCCGGAACCTGCGCCGTTCAAGAAACAAACGCAGTTACTATAAGAAGATCTCGTTGCCCCTCCGCAAAATCCATTGGGCCAATGGACAGGCCTGAAGCATGGTTCCATAATTAAAAATTATTTTCAATTTTCATACCTATACATTACCGTTATGACGTTATGCGGCCCTTATCCCTTTTGCGTTGCCCCAGCGGGATTTGATTATTGACCATTCCGGCCCTCAATCTCCGGGAACTCGAGGCATTCCGTGAAACCTTGTGGGCCGGGTCGGCGACCGGCGCGGCAAGCCGCCTCGGCGTCTCCCAACCGGCTATCAGCCGCGCATTGGCGCAACTTGAATCGCGTCTTGACGTTGTCTTGTTTCAACGGCGCGAGGGTCGCCTGCAACCGACTGCCGACGCGCTTGCCCTTAACGAAGAATTGGCCCCCGTGTTCAAGGGCCTCGATCGTATTTCACATTTCGCTGCCCGTGATCGTACGCCAGAGGGCGGCCGCTTGCGCGTCGTTGCACCGACGAGTTTTAACGTCGCCTTCGTTCATAATGAAATCGCCGAATTCGCCAAGAACCATCCGGCGGTAACGGTTCAACTGGAGACCCAACCCTCCGACGAAGGGGCACGGCGTATTTCGTCTGGCGAAGCCGACATAGCCATCGCCGATTCCAGTGCCCGCATCAATCATGAGGGTGTTCGTCTCGACCTCCTCGCCGAAACCGACGCCGCCTGCATCATGCCGATCGGCGACCCGCTCGCGGAAAAAGTGGAAATCGGTCCCCGTAACCTCGAGGGAAAACGTTTTATCGCCCTTTCGCGGCGGTTTTCCAGTCGCATCGAACTCGACCGTATTTTCGAACAGGCCGGCGTGAAGCGTGAAATCGCCGTGGAAACGTCGACCGCGGTCTCCGCTTGCGAACTCGTCGCCGCCGGTGTCGGCGTTGCAGTCATCAATCCGTTTCCCTCTGTCCATATGTATAGCGAGCGCATCGCCTTCCGCCGTTTCGTCCCAGCCATCCCGTATCGGATATTCGCCATGCTCTCGTCTTCCGCCGGTACGGCGTGGCCGGCGAGGGTCTTCGCCGGTCAGCTTAAGCGGAGTGCGACGATGGGAATGAAGGTATTGTATTGACCGGCTGAATTACGTTTTGGCAGTTCCAAGGAGCAAAGACACCATGAACGACACCGGCAACGACACGACGATCGAGACCGACGACTCCTATCCGGTCGAACTGGAGCCGGTCGATATCGAACCCTATCGCGAGGGCAACACCGGCGTCGAATTCGCAACGACCTTGGATAGCGGCGAAGCGGGGCCTCACGTGCTGGTAACGGCGGTCGTCCACGGCAACGAACTTTGTGGCGCGATTGCTGTCGATTACCTGTTCAGGTCCGGCGTCCATCCCATCGCCGGAAAGCTCACCCTCGCTTTCGCCAACCATGCCGCCTATCACAGGTTCGATGCCAGCGATCCGGCGAGCTCGCGTTTCGTCGACGAGGATTTCAACCGCACCTGGGGCCTCGATGTCCTCGACGGTGACCGCGACACGGTCGAGACACGGCGGGCCAGAGAGTTGCGACCGATCGTCGATCAAGCCGACTTCCTCCTCGACCTTCATTCCATGCAACACAAGACACCGCCGTTGATGATTTGCGGCCCGCTGGAAAAGGGTCGCCAATTCGCACGCGACCTCGCGACCCCGGCCCATGTGGTCAGCGACGAGGGTCACGCGGCAGGCAAACGCATGCGCGACTACGGCGGGTTCGGCGATCCGGCGAGCTCGAAGAATGCGCTTCTCATGGAATGCGGGCAGCATTGGGAAAAGGCGAGTGCCGACGTGGCTATCGACACGACGCTACGGTTTCTGAAAATGCTGGGGACCATCGACGACGCTTTCGGTGCCGACCAGCACCTGCCCCTTCCTGACAGCCAGCGCCTGATCGAGGTGTCGGGTCCGGTCACCATCGAGGCCGACGAATTCCGGTTCGCGCAAAAGTTCACCGGGTTCGAGGTTCTGGCCGAGGAAGGAACGCTGCTCGGTTGGGACGGCGACCGGGAGGTTCGCACGCCTTATCCGGACTGCGTCCTGATCATGCCGTCGAGGCGTCTATATAAAGGCCAGACCGCCGTCCGCCTCGGACGCATTATCAGCTGACGATTATTCGGGTGTCGGGGAAGGCAAAAAAGTCTCCCCTTAACCAACGTCAACCATTGCCGCGCCCCGACGTGCTATCCCGCTGCGCCGGCTTAATCAGGCCCGCAGGGGGTTACCGATATGTCCGAAGTGGTTCTCGGAGACGGTCTCAAGATCGGCCATCCGGAAATAGACCGCGAACACCAGGAAATCGTCGATCTTTTAGGAGATTGGCGTTCCCGGCTGGGAACAGCCGATCGAGAGCGTGGCGTCCTGAATGCCGCGGCGTTCAGGCGACACCTCGCCGAGCACTTCGACAACGAAATCACCATAATGGCGGAGGCTGGGTTTTCCGACGTCGATGAACACCGCGATTTCCATAGCAACGCACTCGTTCGCATCGACGCGATCCTAGCGAAGGGGCTCGACGGGAGCGGGTTTTCCAGAGATATCCTCGATACGCTGATCAAACTATTCTTGAATGACCTAGTGCCCGAGGACATGAAGTTCAAATCCCACCTACAGCATAAAAGATGACGGTAGCGAACTCCCGATAACGCGGATTTCACTGGACCCGACAGCGTTATCCCTCCTTTAATCAAACGGCCGACCTCGTCCGCTGGAGCCGCCATGACCGATCACGCCGTCATTCTCCACCACTACCCGCAGTCGCCAGTCTCTGAGAAGGTCCGCGTCGTCCTCGGGATCAAAGGCCTCGACTGGCGCTCGGTCATCATCCCGCGCTTGCCGCCGAAACCCAATCTGATGCCGCTCACAGGCGGATACCGCCTGACACCGGTGATGCAGATCGGCGCCGACATCTATTGCGACAGCCACTGCATCATCGCGGAAATCGAACGGCGGTTTCCGGAGCCGACCCTCTACCCGGGCGGTTCACAGGGCCTGGCCTGGGGTATCGCCGAATGGACCGACGGCGCGCTATTCAAAGATACCGTTTGCGTCGCCCTTACCGAAATGGCGGCGACGATGCCGGCGGAATTCATGAACGACCGCGGCCCCCTCTATTTTGGACCGGATTTCGATGTCGACGGGATGAAAGCCCGTGCTTCGAAAAGCCTCGCGAACGTGCGTGCCCAGTTCGGTTGGATGAACGAACGGCTGGAGACGCGTGACTTCATGCTCGGCGCCGACCCGGGTCTGCCGGACGCGCTTTGCTACTATCTCTATTGGTTTCTCAAAGACCGAATGGCCGATGCCAGGGGGTTTTTAGGGCAGTTTCCCAATTTACTCGAATGGGCCGGTCGGGTAGAGGCCATCGGTCATGGCAATCCACAAGAGCTTTCCGACACGGATGCCCTCGAAATAGCCGCCCTGACACAACCGGATACGCCGGAAACATCGGACCCGAACGACCCTTTGAGGCTCGCCCCGGGCGATGCCGTTCGCATCATACCGGAACCCGACGGTGTCGCTGTCGAGGGTACGGTCCAGTTGGTGGCCCCGAACGAGATCGCCATACTGCGCCAGGACGAACGCGTCGACACGGTCTGCGTACATTTCCCGAGGATCGGTTACCGCGTCGAGCGCCGGTGATGGCGGGGGTATTGGCCCCGGATCACGTATAATGAGAGGGCTCAATCGGACGCGGGTTCGTTTACCATGCTGATTCCGTCAGATCCTCTCCCAGCCGATCCCAACCCGGCCATGGCGCAGGTTCTTGCATATTGGACGGAGGCGGCGGAACGAGCCGCGCCGTCTCCCCTTCCCCGTCTCCATCACATCGACCTCATGGACCTTTACCCCATCGCCCCGCAATTGATGATCGCGGACATTGTCCACGAGCCGGCACGGTTGCGATACCGTTGGCGGTTCTGGGGAACGAATTTGGCGCAGTTTTTCGGCATCGAATTGACAGGACGGTTTATCGACGAAGCCTACACGCCCGGGGCTGCAGTAGAGGTTTCCGCAGCTTATGATTGGGCCGTCGAAAACAAATCTCCTCATTACTGGGTGCGACGTGCCGATAGTCCTGACCACCTAGTATTCGAGCGCCTGATCTGCCCGTTGCTCGGTCGCGACACGGAAACAGTCGACCATCTTTTCGGCATCATTACCGTCATCGGAAGTGATAAGTCGAAACGCTTGCGGCCGACGATGCTCGGCGGAAGCCGGTTGTCTTTCTTCGGGGTCAAACCCGAATAGGCATGGCGCTCCTGCTGCGCCGGCGCCCATCCTGTTGATAGGCTGCGCCATATCTGCAACCATCCCGTAGCGACTGACGGCGCATAGCGTGGCAAATAACCGACGGTCCGCAACCGGGCGGGGTACACACATGGCGAAGGCATCGGCAAAGAAAACGCGCACCACCAGCAAGACGACCGCGAAAGCGGCGGAAAAACCGAAGGCAAAACCGGCCTCCGCGAAGACGGCGAACAAGACAGCGCCGAAAAAAGCGGCGAACAAGGCGGCGGCGGCGAAGAAGACGACGGCGCCAAAAAAACCGGCGCGCAAAACAACGGCTGCGAAACCGGCGAGCTCAGCCAAGAAGACGAGCCGACAATCGACGCGTCAAGCCGCATCCAGTACGGCTGCAAAGAAGACGACGACCAAAAAGCCCGCCCCAATAAAGAACGCGCCACGGAAAATCGCAGCCGGCAAACCGGCGGCAACCTCAAAGCCCGCCAAACCCTCTTCAGCCGTTCAATCGAACGAGCTTGCGAGCGAAGGAACGCACCGACCGCCTCCCGGCAGCAGTCCACCGAGCCCGGCAGCGGCCCAGATACTCGGTCAGGTCTGTTGGTTGATGATGCAGTCACCGGCCCACAAACACATGTTCGTCACCGATATGGAGTGGCTTGCGGTTCCCGCTGTTGTCAGCAAGCAGTTCCGTCTTTACCGAACCGAAAAGTCTCCCTGGGCCTTCGTTTCCTGGGCCCTTCTCGACGCCGAAGTGGAAAACCGGCTGATGCGTGGCCACCGGCGTCTCCGGCCTGGCGACTGGAATTGCGGCGACCGGCCCCGGTTGATTGATGTTATCTGCCCCTTCGGCGGCGCCGACCGCATCATCAAGAATGTCCGCGAGGCTGTCTTTCCGGGAAAGACGGTCAAGGCCTTGATATCGAGCGGCGCCGGAAAACCGCCGCGCGTCGTTACCCTGGGCGCCGCAAGGTCTGCTTCCGCCACCTAATTGGCACAGGCCGCTCGCGGCGGACACCATTCTAGTGGTGTTGAAAAACCGGTACGTTCTGCAACCATTGCGGAAAATCGAAAAAACCTACCGGGAGACATCACAGTGGAACGACTAACTTCAATCGCTTTGTGCGCCCTTGTGCTTACCGCCTGCCAAACCACGGGTGGATACACGTGGCAAACGGTTCAATCCTATCCGACGCGGGCATCGGGCATGACCGAGGCTGAGTATGCTGTCACGCTTGCCGCATACAAGCTGCCGCGGGAATGCCACACCGTTCGCTACACGAGCCACCATCGCTGGGACCCCCAGAAATCTGGAGATGTGACGCGTTTCCATGTCGGCCAAATTCACGAGAACTCGCTTGGAAACGGTTGGCATAAAGTCGCTGTTACTTCGGTCTCAGCGAGCGGTTTCGTCTACGCCAATTCGGAAAGCGGGAATTTCGTCTGCGGCAAAAAGAACTGGCAATCCTATGCCACTCGCAACGGCATTCAGGGAACTTGGAACCTGGTGAAGATTGACGTCGCCAAGACGCTGGCGAAAGCCAATGACATGTCAACCGCTTCAAACGAAAGCCAAGAATCCGACATGAAAGGCGATACACGTCCGATCGCCGTCAGTTGGGAAGGGTACGAAACCCTGATCGCCGGCACCGCGACCCTTGTCCAAAGGAGCGGCGAGGGAGCCTTGAATTTGAACCTACCCAAAAACGAAGGAAAATGCACCGGCCAGTACGTCATGAAGTCGAGGAACGGGGGCATATGGTCCGTCGCCTGCACAAACGGCTTGGCTGCCAACGGCGAATTCACCTCCCACGGCAAGGGCAAAGGCGCTTCCGGCGAGGGTAAGGACGTTAACGGCAAAAAGGTGACCTATACGATCGGCAAGGCGGAAACCGGATCCTAGAACGCGCCCTATAGAGATTGGTGCATTAGGGCCTGTTCATAGGCTATTCTCGGCCGTGCGGGTCAAGCCCGTTCGACAATAACTGCCAACCGACGCCCGATCGTGTATAGAATGCACTTCGTAATCCGGTCCATCCCCGCGGTCCTGGCGCTGCTTCTTTCGGCCTTGGCGCATCCGGTGTCCGCCGACGAAAATCGGATTGCCGTAAACCTCGGGCGTTACGTCAACTTGAACTGCAACCTCCTGGCGTCGGAAGAACGCCACGAACTGGAATGGCGCGTTTCCGCGTCAAACCGCAAAGACGCCGGTTTACCGCGTGGTGAGACACTGGCCGCCGACGTGCAGAAGGCCCGCGCGCTCGCGACGACGCCGGAATTCGCCGATAGCGGGACTAATGCTGCCGAAGCCGTCACACAGGCCCGGCTCCTCCTGGAAAACAGGGACTCCGGCGAGACGGGAGAGGTCTACCTAGGCGAAGCCAGTTACCGCCACCTGATGTCGGAGCGATTGGCGCGAATACTGACGGCGCTGGACATACAGGGGAAGTGCACCGACAACCCGGCCGGCCGCCAATCGGTCGCAAACGTGCGGGCCGATGCGCAGCGAATGTTCGATCGGGCGTATGGTTCAGGGGCCTCGCGCGACGGTGCCGAAATGTCAAAATGGGACCTGATGCTGAACCCGAACCGGCCCTGTGGCCCTGCCTCTCAAACCGCTGTCGCCAACGCATATCAGAGTCTGGCCGAATTGCGCATCCTCTTGCATCAGGACATGAACTTGATCGCGCGGCGCGAGATGGCACCGGTCAACGTCTGGCGCATGACCGATTATCGGACCTATCACCCGTTCCATAAGGTGGCCTTGGATATACAGCCGAGCGGCCAGCTCGTCGTCGGCACCCTGCCACCCTATACGGAAGGTCGCCTGCTTTTCGATAAGGTCGCCGGGAGCACTCTTGACGCCACGCGCGAGAAAGAAGCGTGGAGTGGCGCCCCGTCACTGACGGCTTTGCTTCCGCGCCCGACAGTCAACCCGCTCGGAACCGTCTATCGAAAACCGACGAGCGGAAACTGGGCAGCATATGATCAGGGCCCAGCCCAAATCTTGAGTGGCGCTGCGATCAAACATTCCACCCCCGCCGCCGCATTTACGGCGATGATGCTCGGGCGCTCGTTGGTCGGCATGTTGGGCCGTGATGACGATGCGAAGCGGGCGTTCAAACGATTCCTATCGAGGCAGGAAACCACGGAATTGGCCTCGCATGCGATTAACGTCCTTGCCGAGGGCATAGAGATCGAATTCCTACCGACGGAGTCCGCGAGGCAATTGATCCCGCTCGTCCAGCAGCAATCTTTCCTGGACGACAACGCTTATTATTTGGTCATGGATAAGATCGTCCGGGCCCGAAAAGTCGCCTACCTGTTGTCACCGGCTCAGCTCCAGGGAGGCCTGGACAAAAGACTTTTCGATTTGGCCGTCGAAAGGAACCCCAACGTATCGACGATCAAGGGCGCCTATGTCATCACGCGCACCTGGCGGGAACCGCGAGTCATTGCAGTCGGATACTCGATCCTCGGGGTGACGAAGGTCGGCAGCGCTCGAATGACGATGCCGACGCCAGCCGCGAACGCCGAAGCCTTCCTTGTCCAGTCCCAGGACATCACGGGCCAGATCATCCGGCAATAGAAGGCGCGATGCTTGGCGGGCCTTGAACTACCCCTTCGAACAGTTCAGCGACCCGTTGCGGCCAACGAAGGATAACGTATCACTCGGTCGTGAATATCGGATCGCGCCCATCTGACGTGCCGTATTGTTTTTAGGTGATAGTTTCAACGTCGTCCCGTCTTCCGAATAGGAGTACTCGGCCTCGGGATCCCGTTCGCCGGCAATGACGACCCCCTTGATGGTTAGGGTCGCTCGGGCATCGGCGAAAACCTTCAGGACCATACCGCCGCCGAGCCGCGCATCGGGCAATCGGCAGTCATAGGTGGCGAGCGGCGATTCGCCGGCAGCAACCTCCGAGACGGCACAAACGAACGAATGGAAAAATACCAAAACGAATAATACCAGATGACAGGCGGGATCCCCGATCACGCCTTTCACAAATCCTCCCATATCAAATCTCCAACCTTCTTACCGCGAACACGAACATCCGTGTGGCTCAGCCATATAATGACCAGTTGCGAGACAATCGTCGCGGGTATTCCGACAGGCCCTCGAACCTATCCCGTCACCAGTGCCTTGACGATAATGGCAAGTGCCGAGGCCGTGCAGACAATCAGAACCAAGGGCCGGAAGCGCCGGTCGACAAAATCGGTAAGGTAGCGCGACACCCAGGCGCCAGCGGCGAGCGCCGGAGCCAGCGTCAGTGCGAGGATGACGTCGCCGAGCCCAAGCCAGCCATGCAGGGCCAGCGCCGCCAGCGAGATCACCGTACCGACGGCGAAAAAGGCGTTGAGGGTGGCGCGGACGTGCGGGCCGGGCGCGTTCTGATAGACGATACCCATGGGCGGCGCCCCGACCGAAGTGATCGTGCCCATGAAGCCGGATACCGTGCCGGCGGCGAGTAGATTGCGGGGACTGAGTTGGACCTGCCAGGTGGTCAAGCTGAGCCCGACGGCGAGAAGCAACAACCCGGCGAAAACGAGAGAAAACGCCGCCGGATCGGCGGCCATGATCAGCACATGCCCGGCACAAATGGCCCCAAGCACGTGGCCCGTCAGGGCGAGGCCGATCTCTCGACCGGCCACGTCGTGGCGCCCGCGCACGGCGCCGGCCACGGCGACGGCACCGCCCATGATGATGACGGCGCTCGGTACGAAGGCCGGGTCGATCAGCAGCAACACGGGTGCCGCCACCTGGCCGAAACCCATGCCGACCGTGCTCTGGACGATAGCGGCAAAAAAAACGGCTGCCATGGCGATCAGCAGGGGCACCCAACCAATGTCGGTAAAGGGAACTTCAGCCATCGAGGGTCATGCGGCGAATTAGACGTCGTATTTGAGGAAGGCCCCGGTCCGCACCCCCACCTCGCCACCGGTCATCGTAATTCTCTGGTCGCTCATTCCCCTCCCTCAACGCCTGCGCGTCAGCACCACGCCATATTATCCACCGGCCTCATCGACCAGGAGTAAGCCTTCGACCGTTTTCCGGATTTCTTCGGGTATGGGAACCGCGGACCGGTTGCCCGGGTCGAAGAAAACCTCGACCCCCTCCTGCGTCGCATGCAGAGTTCCCGTTTCCGCGTCGGACATACGCTGGCGGTAGGTCACGCTGGTGCGCCCAATGCGCGCGAAAGCGCTTTCCACGACGATCAGTTCGCCGGCCGTCAGTTCCTTGACGAAGTCGGTCGCCGTGCGGGCGACGACCGTGTGCACCCCCAGCTCCTCCATGCGTTTGAACGTAATCCCGGATGTCGCCCAAACGTGAAACGCGGCATCGTCGAAGTGATGCGCGTACCAGCGAACGTTCATATGACCGAACTGATCGCACTGCCAGGGAAATACGACGGATCGAAATGTCTCACGCCAAACGTGCATCGGGTTGACCTCCCGACGCACAGAGTCTACGGGGGGCCACTGCCCGTCAAGCTCGATGACCGGCGCCGCGTCGAACCGCGGATTACGGCTACCAAACAGGCTTAAGGGGTGACGATGGTTTGCTTTTCTGCGCCGCCGACGTTGAGGTTTTCGGCCGCCTTGTCGAAAACGCCGAAGACGTTTCTAAGAATCCCGGGAGCCAAGGCGGTCAACGGATTGACCGACACTTCCGGCTCGGCAACGCTACCGGTCATCGTGTAGTTGGCCGCGAATACGCCGCCACCCTTTTCGCCGCCGGTCAGGATTTCACCGAGAACCGGAATGTTGCCGAACACCGAATTGAGCGCGTAGGCCGGGATCATCGTTCCTTCCAGATCGAGGACATCGGCGTGAGTGTAGACGTTGCCCGAGGCCGTAAATCCAAGTGAGGTGCCCGTCGCCTTGGCGTTGTCGAGTTCTAACGTGCCTTCGTTCAGGCTGAACGGAATCTCAAGCGAATTGAACGCCAATCCATCGCCCTCGAGCGCTTCCAGGATTCCCGTAAGCGACATGTAACTGACGACGCGGGCCAATACCGGGGCGCCGACGACCCTGTAATCTGAGACGGTGAAACGGCCGGACAACGGACGGCTGGGTGCCGAGTCATCGTACCCACCGGCAACTTCCAACGACCCGCCGACCATATTCTCGTAGAGGTCGAGGAGCCTGAGCGTATCGCCGGCATTGTTCGATTTGAGAAGGAAAATGCGATTGCCATCCTGGCCCGGCTGGATAGTCAGCTTGAATGCGGTCTCCTCGTTGATGGTGCTGTCGAGCAGCACCGTATGCCAGTATTCGTCCTGGTAGGCAAAGGTGCCTGAAACGTCGCTGAAGGACTCGGTTTCCGTCAACCAGACCCGGTCCATTTCGATAACCAGGGTCAGTCGCGGCAGCATGAACTCGCCGCTGGTGCCTTGCGAATCCCCGCTGAGGATTTCATCCCACAGAGGTGACAGATCAAAGGACGGCCCGTGGAATCCGGCCTCCCACCCGCCGGTTTCCTTCGGGATCAGGGCGCCGGCCAAATTCGTCCGTCCGTAGCTAACCCTGTCGATATCGATACGCGTGAGGCCGGTGCCGTGGGCTGCGTATTTCGCCGAACCCGTAACGATGAGATCGGCCGCCTTGACGGAGAACCGGGGAATATCGACGACGTTGTCTCCCTCCATCAACAGGACGACGTCGGCTCGGCCGCGGACACATGTCTTCTTCTCCCAGCCGAAAGCCGGCGCCGCCAATGATGCGTCCGTGATATCGGCCATCACTTCCAGTTTTCGGTCGACGTCGTCGAATACCGTGAAGCGGATACTCGCTCCGACCTTGCCGCTGACGTAATCCTCGGAGAACGGTTCCATGTCGAGTCCCAGATCCTCGATCCGCCGGACATCGTCAATCACCGCCGATAAGTCGTAGCGACTCCGGTAAGGCCTTTTTTCGCCGAAGTTCTCCCGCCACACGAGTTTGGCCGGAATGGTTGCAAACTTGACGTCGCCGGTCAGGGTCATGCCCTCTTTGTCGACCTTGAGATCGACGGCGCCGTTGTGGATGCCGCGGCCGAGGAAGACTTCCTCCAAGGTGACGTCCTTGAGGACGGAATTCGCCGTGACGTCGACCTGTTCGAGCGTCAGGGTTTTTTCCAGGATGAAGTGTAACTTGAGGTCGGTCTCGGCGGAGCCCGAGGCGCTGTCCGGTTTGATGCCGAGAGTGGAAACGTAGCCCAAAGGTTCGTTGTCCACATAATAGAGCTTTTTCTTCAGGTCGCCGCTGATGTTCAACGTGATGTCGGCAAACTGGTCGTATTGATCGAGGCCGGTCAGGTCGATCTGACCGCCGTTCACCTGAAGAGTTTCAGAGACACCCTTGAGGATTTTGATGCGGAAACTCTCACGGTCAAAAACGATATCACCGTCGACCTTGCGAACCTTCGGCATCGGCGCTAGGTACTCGACCGTCGTCCCCCTTACCCGCATATCGCCGTTGATCTTGTCAATCGCCAAGGTGCCGTCATCCGCGACCCGCAAGCGGACTGTCGCTGTCGCCTTTTCCATGGTCCCGTCGGCCATGTGGGTGGCGACCCAGGAATGTGCATCGCTGCCCAAAGCCGCCGGCCAATAGCGCTGGATGTCATCGACGGGCACATTATTCAGTTCACCCCGAATATCGGCGACCAGCGCACCGGCGGCACCGCCATGGGGCAGGCCCGAAACCAAACCGGTCGCCAAAACCGTTGGACCGTTCAGATCGGCTCTGAACTCGTCCATCTCGAAACGCCCGGCTGCCCCCTCGAAACGCCCTTTCAGGGTGAACGAACGCAGCGGCATACGATGGTTGACCGGTGCCGGCAAAGGCACGTTCCAGTTCGGTCCGAGCCGTACGTTCAGCTCTTCGATTTCGGTTGTATTGGTGTCCGCCGCGTGTCTCCCGCGGAATACGACGTGATCGACACGAATTGGTTCACCGAAGATTTCAGGTAGGTTCAGATCGCCCGAGTCACCGGTAACGTCGAAAGAAACCGACTCCGGCCGCCCTTGCATATCGAGCGACAGGGCGACCCGCCCATGCAATGGAAGGCGCAGAATCTTCAACGGCGCGATATCGGCGAAAGCCGGGGCGAACGGCGCCAGCAGGATCTGATCGATATCAGCAGTCACGTCGATCCGTTTATCGGCGGCGCGATACCGTCCCAGAATTTCGAGCTCGGTCTGTTTTCCTTCGACATCGAGAACCAGTGACATGCGCCCCTGCACGCCGATGGAGTCACGGGTCAACCGGAGATCTGCACTCGGCGCATGCCAGGACGTAGCGAGCATGTGGTCGTCAACAACGACGTCGGCACCGAGGATGTCGAGGCGCCGCAAGTAGCGGAGCGGATGTTTGCTCTCGATCTGTTCAGCGCTCTCCAAGACCTTGTCGAGAAGGCCGAGAATAAGAACGTCATCACTGCCGGGCTGGTCACCGAGCCCGACGTCGAACCGGCCGTCCCGTTTGCGTTGGACGCGCAGCCGGGGCCCGAACAGCTCGATGCTCTCGGGCGCCACCTCGCCGGCGAACAACGCCTCGCCGCTCAACGCGAAAGCAACTTCCGGAACGCTTCCGACGACCGCACCGTCGCGGTCCAGCACTTCCATGCCGAGAACCCGGATGTCGAGGGTACGCTCCCAACCGGCCCAGGTCAGGATCGTGTCTTTCATGCGCAGGCGAAGGTCGGTCCGCTCCGCATTGATGGCGTTTTCGATATAAGGCGAGAGAAACCCGAGCGAAATCGGCCCCTTCGAAAGTTGCCAGGCGACCAGCATGAAGATGATGGCGAGGCCCGCGCTCAGTCCTGCCACAACGTGGATCACTCCGCGGATGGCTCGCCTGATCAAACCGTTCTCTTTCCGGTGCTGCGACGCCTTGACCGCGCCCGAGCCTTAACGCAGTCTCCAACGACAGGAAGTTTATTATTATGCACGATTTTCCCTTCCTCGAAACCATCGAGACGGTGCCATCCGCGGCCGACGCGGATGCGGCGGCGCGCATCCGCGAACGCTGGCTCGAAACCTTGGAAGACGGGATCAAGGGCAACACCGACGATGCCTTGGAGCGGGCCCGCCACATCGACAGTTTGCCGACCGGACGCGCGCTCCTCGACGCGGTCTACGGTAACAGTCCCTTTCTCAGCCAATGTGCGGTCTCCGATCCCGGCTTCGTTTGTGACCTATTGCAGTTCGGTCCCACGGAAGCCTTTTCCACCTCGTTGGCAACCTTAGCCGACAAGGGCAAACAAAGCCTTAACGAGGCGGCCATGGCGAGAGAGCTCCGCCTTGCAAAAAGACGCGTCGCGCTGGCCATCGCCGTCGCCGACATTACCGGCGCCTGGCCTCTCTTCGAAATCACCGGCGCCCTCAGTCGGTTCGCCGAGACGGCCCTTTCTCTGGCCTGCGGCCACGCCCTTCGTTTGGCCGCGTCAGAAGGCGCCTTCCGGCTGAAACATGACGACGATCCCGAACGTGACTCCGGTTTCATCATCCTCGGCATGGGCAAGTTGGGGGCGCGCGAACTCAACTACTCGAGCGATATCGATCTGATCGTCCTGTTCGACCCCGCCGTCATCGATACCGACGACCCGGACCGGTTGCAGAAGAACATTATCCGGATCACCCGCAATATCGTCAAGCTGATGGACGAACGGACCGCCGACGGTTACGTCTTCCGCACCGACCTGCGCCTCCGGCCCGACCCGGGAGCAACTCCGATCGCCTTGTCGACACTGGCCGCTGAAACCTATTACGAGAGTCTCGGCCAGAACTGGGAACGGGCTGCCATGATCAAGGCGCGCCCCGTCGCCGGCGACATCGCGGCCGGCGAGCGTTTCCTCAAGTGGCTGTCCCCATTCATCTGGCGCAAGAACCTGGATTTTGCAGCGATTCAGGACATCCACTCGATCAAACGTCAGATCAACGCCCATCGGGCTGGGGATTCCCTCACGGTGCCCGGCCATAATGTCAAACTGGGACGCGGCGGTATCCGCGAAATCGAATTTTTCGCACAGACCCAACAGTTGATCTGGGGTGGCCGCGAACCCGACCTCCGTTCGCCGATGACCCTCGACGCCATCCGCGCCCTCGCTGACTTCGGACTTTGCGACAACGACACGGTAACGGCCTTGAGCGATGCCTACGGATTTCTGCGCACCGTCGAACACCGCTTGCAAATGACCAACGATGAACAGACGCAAATCTTGCCCGACGACGACGCCGGTCTCGAGCACATGGCCCTGTTTCTCGGCTACGACCGGAGACAGGATTTCGAGGCGGACATGCAGCGGCACATGGAAACGGTTCACGCCATCTACGGGCGGTTGTTCGCCGATGCCCCCTCTCTCGGCGCCGGCGGTGAAGCGGCGGGAAATCTGGTCTTCACCGGCGGCGAACCGGACCCGGAAACGCTGAAGACCATCAAGACCCTTGGCTATGCCAACCCGGAAACCGTGGATGCGACGATCCGGGGCTGGCACCACGGTCGCTACCGCGCCATGCGCAGCACCCGGGCCCGCGAGCTGCTGACCGAGTTGATGCCGGAACTGCTGGCCGCCATCGCCGCTTCGCCGAACCCCGATGCGACCTTCCTGGCTTTCGACTCATTTCTTGCGGGATTGCCGGCCGGCGTCCAGCTGTTCACCATGTTCCAGGCCCATCCCCAACTCTTGGGGCTCGTCGCCGAAATCATGGGCAAGGCGCCGCGTTTGGCGCGCCACCTGTCCCGGCGGCCGTCGGTTCTCGACAGCGTCCTTGCACCGGATTTTTTCGCCGGCCTGCCCGACCAGACGACGTTGCAGGCCGATCTGGCCGACCAGTTGGCCCGTGCCGAGTTCATGGAAGATGTTCTCGATGCCAGTCGGCGCTGGGCCAACGACAGGCGATTCCAGGTCGGCGTCCACCGGTTGCGCAATCTGGCCGGACCGCAAGCGGCTTCGGCGGCACTCAGTGACATCGCCGAAACGGCATTGCAGTTATTGCTGCCGCCCGTGAGCCGGGATTTCGAGGAAGCGCACGGCCAGATCGAGGGTGCACGCATAGCCATTCTCGCCTTCGGTAAACTGGGCAGCCGCGAGATGACCGCATCGTCCGACCTCGACCTGGTCTTCGTCTACGATACGCCGGACGAGAACCCACAGTCGAACGGTTCACGGCCGCTATACGCAACCCAATACTTCGCACGCCTCTGCCAAAGGTTCATCAACGCCGTTACGGCCCTAACCTCGGAGGGCAGCCTCTACGAAGTCGACATGCGCCTACGCCCGTCGGGCAATTCCGGGCCGCTGGCCACGACACTCCCCGCCTTCGAGAACTACCAGGCGGCATCGGCATGGACTTGGGAACATATGGCGCTTTCGCGGGCCCGGGTCATCGCCGCAGATGCCGACTTCCGGACCGAGATCGAGAGCGTGCTTCGCGCGGTGCTGACTGGCCCGCGCGACCGCGACAAACTTCTCCGGGATGTCGCCGACATGCGCGAACGCCTCGCCCGCGAGAAACCGGCGGAATGCCTATGGTCATTAAAACGAATTCGCGGCGGCATCATCGACATCGAGTTCATTGCCCAGTACCTGATGCTCAAACATGCGGCGGAATACCCCGAGGTCCTCGAAACCAACACCGCCGCCGCCCTTTCGCGTCTCGGCGAAGCTGACTGCTTGGCGCCGCGCGACACCCAGGCGTTGTTGAAGGCGCTCCGCCTGTGGCAGGGACTGCAAGGCATGCTGAGCCTGACCATCGAGGATGAAATGAACGCCGCTCGCGAGGCCGAGATGTCCGACGCCCTCAAGGCCGACCTGGCCCACATCGCCGAAGCCGCCACGTTCGCGGCTCTGGAGGATCGGGTCAAATCGACGACCGAACAGGTTTACGACATCTACGCGCGGATCATCGAAGACCCGGCGGCAGAGATCGACGGTGCCGCCTGACACCGTGACTCCCGTTCTCCCCGTTTTCGAATTTGCCGCGGGAAGTTCCATCTGCAATGCTGCTGCGGTCACCGGTCGTCTTATGAGCCGCGATATCAGTCGCGAGGTACCTGACCGGTGCCTCGCTAATTTGGAACGTTCAAATGACGAAACCCGCCCAAGACGAAAAAACCCGCGAACTGCAGAAGGTCTATGCCTCCAATGATCCAGACGAGGCCGCCGCCATCTACGACGGTTGGTCCGAGGAATATGAGGAGCACATGAAGGGTGTCGGCTATACCCATCCGGCCATGGTCGCCTCAATGCTGACCCGCCATCAACCGCCCGGCGACGAGCCGCTTCTCGACGCCGGCACCGGTACCGGCATCATGGGTCAAATACTAACGGCGCTGGGCTACCCGCGGGTTTTCGGCTTCGACGCTTCCAAAGGCATGTTGGCCGGCGCTGCCGCCAAGGAGATTTATGCGGATTTGCGGGTCGCGCGTCTTGGCGAACCGCTCGACTACGCAGACGATAGCTTTGCCGCGACCGTCGCCTCCGGTGTCTTCACCCAAGGACACGCGCCGCTCGACGGTCTCGACGAACTGATCCGCGCGACCCGGCCCAACGGCCACATCGTCTTTTCGATTTCGCGCACCTACCTGGGCGAAACCTTTGAAACCAAGGCACGCGGTCTCGAGGACGCCGGAAAGTGGCGCCGCGTCGGTTCTTCGGAACGTTATGATTCGGCGCCGCTCGGCGATGATGTGCTGACCGCCCAAGTATTTGCCTTCGCGGTCGTTTAAGAATCGAGGATAAAGGGAGACGGCCATGCTCGGTGTCATCGGTGCCATGGCAGAAGAGGTGCAGTTGCTGTTAGGTCAGGTGTCAGGGGCCGAAGAGTCCGTCCACGCCGGCATCACCGTCACCACGGGCGACTACAAGGGCACGCCGATCGCGCTCGCCCAATCGGGCATCGGCAAGGTCAACGCCACCATCTGCACGCAGATGCTGATCGACCGCTTCAGCCCTGAGAAACTCGTGTTCAGCGGCGTCGCCGGCGGCCTGCTGCCGAATATGCGGGCTGGCGACATCATCGTCGCCAGTCACGTCGTCCAGTACGATATGGACCTCACCGCTTTCGGGCGGCGCCACGGCGAGACGCCGGGCCGCGACCGCCTGATCGAATGCAACCCAGATTTGGTCGGCAAAGCGACGCAAGCCTTCGATGACGCCTTCGATGGCATCGGTGGGGGCCCCAACTTGATGCTCGGCACCATCGCGTCCGGCGATCGCTTCGTCCAGGACACCGCCATGCTTCGTTGGCTGCAACGCGAATTCGCCGCACTGGCCACCGAGATGGAGGGCGCGGCCTTCGGATACACGTGTCAGGTCAACGATCTGCCTTTCGTCGTCATCCGGGCCCTTTCGGATTCGTCGGGCGAAACGGCGAGCGGCGATTTCGAGGCCAACCTCCACCAGGCCTGCAGCAATAATTTCAGCCTGCTCGACAAGATGATCCCCGAGGCGCTGGCAATACGAGTCCGGGAGGAACGGCGCAAGACCGATCCACTGGGCCCGGCGCCCGTGCCGAGCGACAGTTAACTCCCAGTCGATGCACTGCGTGCCGTAGTCGGTAGCACCGTCAAGGCCGCGCTGACCGACCGGGTGCGCTGAAGCACGTCAGATCGGTCGCGACGAGCGGGACGGCGGATCCGTAGACACCGGTCACCCAAATCGTGTTCAATAAAATTCACCCTCTTCAGTCGTGCGCTGCCGGAATGCATGGGGACCTTTGATGGACCCGCTCAGCCTGATGACCTACATCGGTATCGGCAAGATGGTCGGTTGGCTCGCCGCTATGTACGTGAAAGGCGCGCTGCCGGGTCTCATCGGGCATATCGTCGTCAGCACTGTCGGCGCGACGGGAACTGGTTATTTAATATTGAGTCTAGTGCCCAACCCCAACGGGCTCGGCGTTGTCGGTGGTGCCTTGCTGGGCGCCGCCACGCTGCTCTACGTAACGCGACTGCGGCGGTTACCCTAGGCAATACGAATTGTCGCTCGAAAAAGGTTCGTTTGCCCGGCGAAACGGCCCCACAAAATGATCCAACGCTGAATTTGCAACGTAACTATTGGTGTATTCACGGCCGTAGAGGACACCAATGCTTCGCTATCGTTTCTTTTCCCGTTGGCCCGCCGTGGCGATCACAATCTGCCTTCTGTTCGTGAGTACATCGGGACCAACAACCGCCAATCAGACTAACGGGGCCGACGTCCAACACAAGTCGATAGTCGACGCAAAACGAAAGGTCGGGTCCCTCACGACCTGGGTAACAGCTTTGGAAAGTGCTGGGCTGGCTAATACATTGGAGCGCGGTGGCCCGGTTACTGTCTTCGCGCCATCGGATGATGCTTTCGCCAAGCTTCCGCCCGGGACTCTTGAGCAATTGCTGAATCCAAGAAATCGCCAACAGTTGGTCAGCGTGCTGAATTATCACGTCGTTCCCGGGAAATTGAAATCGGCCACGGTTGACGGGCGTGAGATCGATCTGGAAACCGCCGACGGAATAGACATCACAGTTTATGGTGTGACCGATCTGAAAGTGAACGATGCCAAAGTCCTGATCGCCGACATCGAGGCGGCGAACGGCGTCATTCATGTGATCGATCGTGTCGTCGTTCCCCATTAAGGATAAGTGGCCGTCTCGTAGAGCCTCGCCGGCCCCTGTTCCGATCGTCAAACGATGATTCGGCCGGAAAATGGGCAGCGAGACGGCAATGGCGTTCGTGCGGCCGCACCACCGGTTGACATCGCCGCCGCCAGCCAACATCAATAACGGCGGATCGAGGCCCAGATACTCAATCAGCAATAGATGACTGGAGGAGGCGTCCATGGTGGACATCGGCGACACGGCACCGGATTTCCGGTTGCCTACGGATGGTGGCGGCGAATTGGGGATTGCCGACCTCAAGGGCAAGACCGTCGTGCTCTATTTCTATCCCAAAGATTCGACTCCCGGCTGCACGACGGAAGCCCAGGATTTTCGGGATCGACTCAAGGAGTTTGAGAAAGCCGGCGCGGTCATCGTCGGTGCTTCCAAGGACAGCGTCAAACGTCACGACAATTTCAAGGCCAAGCACGACCTGACCTTCCCGCTGGTTTCCGACGAGGGCGGGTCCCTTTGCGAGGACTGCGGGGTCTGGAAAAAGAAGAAGCTCTACGGCCGCGAATTCATGGGCATCGAACGGACCACCTTTCTGATCGACGGGACAGGTGTCATCCGCCAGGTCTGGCGCAAGGTCAAGGTCAAGGGCCACGCCGACGCCGTTCTCCAGGCGGTGAAGGCGTTGTGATCCATGGCGCGCCCGGCTCGGATACGCCCGCTACGCTGAGTAAAGCGGCGTTGTCGGTCCTCCTCGAACCGAATGCCGCCGGAAAAGTCGAACGCACCCGGGCCTACGCCGCCGCGTGGTCCGACCATCGCATAACCGAGATCGGCCGCTCTCATCCACCGGACCGGCCGGCGCGCCCGGCGCGCCCGGAATTGCGCCCGCCCCGCGACATGCCGAAACGGCGCAAAGGCGGTGCCGCCGGACGTGCCGCTTTCGTTCATGCCATCGCCCACATCGAACTCAACGCAATCGACCTGGCCTGGGACATCGTCGTTCGTTTTACCGGCGAAGCCATGCCGGAAGCCTTTTACGACGATTGGGTCGGCGTCGCCTCGGACGAGGCCGAACACTTCGCCATGCTGGCCGGTCGCCTCGCCGACCTTGGCAGCGCGTACGGCGACCTTCCCGCCCATGACGGCTTGTGGCAGGCGGCGGCGGACACCGCCGACGACCTGCTCGCCCGTCTCGCCGTCGTACCGATGATCCTCGAAGCCCGCGGTCTCGACACGACGCCGGGCGCCGTCCAACGCCTGACCGAAGCCGGGGACGGGGAAACGGCGGCCATCCTCGAGACCATCGGGCGCGAGGAGATCCCGCATGTGGCGGCCGGCGTACGCTGGTTCGAGTTCCTGTGCGATCGCCGTGGTATGGAACCGGTCGCGACCTTCCGGCACCTCGCTCGGTCACGATTCAACGGCGTCATCAAACCGCCGTTCAACCGTGCCGCCCGTGACGCGGCCGGCATGCCCGAACCCTACTACGCCGCCGCCTGAACATCCGCAAGGCGGTCGGTAACACAGTTGTTCATACCCGGACACGTCTCTCTCCTTGCTTTGCGTGCCCGGATTTGCCTAAGGTCCGCTACCCCTGGTTCATTTGTGCCCGAGGAGATTTCCCATGACCGCCGATGCCGATGACGCCGTTCCCAATGGCGACGCCGAGATCCCGGAAGACGGTGAAAACGGTGAGGAGGAAGGTGGCGGCAAGAAGAAGCTTTCAAAGGGGGCGATCATCAAAATCGCCGCCGGCGCCGTCGCCGTGCTGCTGATCGGCGGCGGCACGACCGCCTATTTCATGGGCTGGGTCCACGACCTGTTCGGGATCGAGCACGAGCGCAAGACGGCGACCATCGACCTCGGCAAGCCGGTGTCCTACGAACTGCCGCAGATCGTCGCCGACCTCAAGACCGGCAAGTGCCGGGCGCCGTTCCTGCGGGCAACAATCAAGGCGCAGCTCTCGAAACACGACCTCGATAAGCTCGAGACCCATCAAGACCTGGTCATGGAGCGCATCCTCTTGCACTTGCGAGACCAGGAACGCCAGGACCTGTCGGGTAAGGCCGGATCGGATCAGTTGCGCTTTGATCTCGTCAAGATCATCAACACGGCGATATCGCCGGTGCGCGTCCACGGCATCCTGTTCAAGGAATTCATGCTGCAATAGGCGCCGACCCAGAACGGCGCCCGCAAAAGGAGGAACGAGCCATGCGTCTCGACGGAAAGGTGGCGCTGATCACCGGTGCCGGATCACCTGAGGGCATCGGACTGGCGACGGCCAGACTATTCGCCTCTGTCGGCGCGACGACGGCGCTCATCGATATCGAAGAGGCCCCGCTCCAGGCCGCCGGTGAGGCGATGGGCGCACCGCACCGTATCTACCTCTGCGATGTCGCCGAAGCCTCGCAATGCCGCGACACGGTGGCGGCGGTAGCCGGGGACTTCGGTAAGATCGACATCCTCATCAACAACGCCGGACTGGTCCGCGGCACGCCGGTCCTGGATATATCAGAGGCCGAGTGGGACCAGGTGCAGGACGTCAACGTGAAGGGCAACTTCCTGATGGCCCAGGCGGCGGTTCCGCATCTCAAGGAAACCCGGGGCGCCATCGTCTGCATCTCGTCGATCGCCGGGCAGAACGGCGGCGGCGTCTTCGGGCGGAGCCATTACGCGGCGTCGAAGGCCGGCATCATGGGCCTGGCCAAGGCCTTGGGCCGTGAACTGGCGCCGGACGGGGTGCGCTGCAACGCCATCGCCGTCGGCCCCGTCGACAACGATTTCACCCGCGGCGCCATGACCCGCGAGATCAAGGACCGCATCGCCGAACAGATCCCCTTGGGGCGCCTGGGTACGCCCGACGAGATTGCCCAGTGCTGCCTGTTCCTGGCCTCCGACATGGCGTCCTTCGTCACCGGATCGGTGCTCGACGCCAACGGCGGGCTGCTCATCCACTGACCGCCTGCGCCGGTTCGCCCCCCACCCTAACCCTCCCCCACGAGGGGGGAGGGAATGATGCCGGGGCATCCGTTGATATCCCACCCTTCCCGATGAGGGAAACGGGACGATGCGGAGGCTGCGTGATCCACTGCTCCCTCCCCCTCGATGGGGGAGGGCCGGGGTGGGGGTGATTCCAGGGCCGCTGAGAGCGGAAACACCCCCTAACCTGCCGCCTCGTCGCCCCTGACCCGGTGCGCCAGGGCGGCTTCCATGAAGGCATCCAGGTCGCCGTCGAGTACGGCCTGGGTGTTCGACGTCTCGACGTTGGTCCTCAGGTCCTTGACCATCTGGTAGGGCTGCAGGACGTAGGAGCGGATCTGGTGGCCCCAGCCGATGTCGGTCTTGCTGTCGTGCTCGGCCTGGGCCTCCTCCTCGCGCTTCTGCAACTCGACCTCGTAGAGGCGCGCCTTGAGCATACTGATGGCGGTGGCCCGGTTCTTGTGCTGTGAGCGGTCGTTCTGGCATTGCACGACGATGCCGGTCGGGATGTGGGTCATGCGCACGGCCGAGTCGGTCTTGTTGACGTGCTGACCGCCGGCACCGGAGGATCTGTAGGTGTCGACCCGGATGTCCTTGTCGTCCAACTCGACCTCGATGGCGTCGTCGATCACCGGGAAGACCCAGGCCGAAGCGAAGCTGGTGTGACGCCGGGCCGATGAATCGTAGGGCGAGATGCGGACCAGGCGATGGACGCCGGATTCGGTCTTCAGCCAGCCGTAGGCATTGTGGCCGGCCACCTTCAGGGTCGCCGACTTGAGGCCCGCCTCTTCGCCGGCGCTTTCCTCCAGCCACTCGACCTTGTAGCCCTTGGCGTCGGCCCATCGGGTATACATGCGCAGAAGCATCTCGGCCCAGTCCTGGGCCTCGGTACCGCCGGCCCCGGCGTGGACCTCAAGGTAACAATCGTTGGTATCGGCCTCGCCCGACAACAGGGTCTCGATCTCGGCCTTGGCGGTGCGTTCCTTGAGCGCCGCCAGAGCCTTCTCGGCCTCCTCGACGACTTCGGCGTCGTCCTCGGTCTCGCCCAGTTCGATGAGTTCGAGATTGTCGGAAAGCTCGGTCTCCATGTCGTCGATGGCGCCGATGCCGCCCTCCAGGCGGTTGCGCTCACGCATGACCGATTGCGCCTTCTCGGCGTCGTTCCAGAGGTCCGGATCCTCGGCGAGGGAATTCAGTTCTTCGAGACGGAGTTTGGCCTGGTCGTAGTCAAAGATGCCTCCTCAGCAGTTCGATCGACTGCTTGATCTCGGAGGCCAGCTGTTCGTTTTCGGCGCTCATGGGTCGGATCGCTTCCCCGGTCGTTGCGTTGAAGAGAGCGCCAACCTTTTAGCCGCGATGGGACGGTGCCGCAAGCCGCCGGATCCGCCAACGGGGCTCAGCCTTCCTGGCGGGACCCCATCACCCAGCAGGAGACGACGATGACGCCGGTGACCAGTGCCATGACGGCGACGACCTCGTGATAGGGCATGAAGTCGAATAGATCTGCCCACCAGTACCAAAGCTTTTGCATTTCCCAAACCATCTCGATCTCCATTCCTCTGGTGTTTTCGAGTGCGGCCGGTTCTTCGGCCGACGGGAGGATTATGGAAAAATGACGGTCCAAACGCAGTGACCGGTGTCATATGACCGGCGTCACAGGGCGGCGCGACCTTCGATTGTGGCCTCGCGATCAATAATCGCCAGCGACAGCCGGGGTCGGATGTCCATTTTTGTCCATAAATGACCATGAAAATTTTCCGCCGGCCGGGTTTGCTTGTGAAACGGGGGAAAAGATGGAGTGCGAAGTACGCCCGTATAAAAGAAACTCCTCACCCCCGGGTTTGACCCCGCCGCAAGCGCCCACCGGGGGGCCTCGTGCGGAGGGTCCGTGGATCACCAGGCCAAGCCCGGTGATGAGGAATACGGGCGGGCGTTCACATCCAACACTGCCGCCAACGGCAAACCGCCGGCATCAGCACATTCTTCTCAAGGGCAATCAGCAAATCCACCTCACCGGGCGGCACGGGGAATAGGAATTTATAGCGATTTTGCCAATCAGCTGTCAAGGAATTATTTCCTCACCCGCCGCACCTCCCCTCCCGTCATTCCGGACGGGAAGGGCCTCCAAATCTATGATTCGGCAACGACCGTCAGCGATCCGAAATCCAGAGATCTCGCGGCGACCCCGATTCCTGGATTCTGGATCGCAAGGTTCGCTGGCCGGGAAACCGGTGGTTTCCGGGCTCACCTAACGTCCGGAATGACGATGGTGAAAACCCCCAGACCTAATCGATCCAGGCGAAACAGCGCTTCAGATAGCCCTGCCCGCCGGAGCCCTGCCATTCGCCGTGGGCCATGATCACCTTGTCCGCGTTCCACGACAACACCTTGTCCCTGGCCGCCCTGAGCCGCTTGCGCCGGAAGAAACTGAGCCGCCACTCCAAGGGCGCATAGCCCTTGCCCTTGACGATACCCCACCAGGGCGCCAGACGCTGCTGCCAGGGTTTCCAGTGGGACTTGAGGAAATCGTCGTCGAAGTTCTCCGACAGGTCGGCGAGGATCACCGTCTTCGAGGCCCGATGGAAGAACACCACCTCGTCCATGAACGGCGACCCGGTGAACCGGACCATGTCGAAAACGCCGTTCCAGGCGGCCGGCGGCGTCTCGTCCAACGGCGCCTCGAACTCGAGATCGGCGCGCTTCTTCACGGTCGAGGCCGGTCCCCACAGCTTGACCCCGGGCCAGGCCGCCGACCAGTCGGCGAGATGGAGATGATGCAGCTTGTTGGGGCTGACCAGGTGCGCTGGCCGGCCTAAGCGCTCGACGGTCTCCCTAACCTCGTCGGTCAGTGCCACCGGCGACCACACCCAGAGCCCGCCGTCCGAAAGGCGCACGAGAACCATGCGGGTCGGATAGGGAAAGCCGTGAAAATCGACGATCCCGCCTTCCGCCAGCCATATGCCGATGCCGAGGGTGATAATCATGGGGTCTCTAACATCGCGTTTCGATCATGGGGACTCCGCGTCGTCGTCGATCGAGAGAACACGCGGGGCGGGAAAGTGCAAGCCGCTAGCGGGCGGCGGCCACCGAAACGCCGACGCGGCAAGCGGATCACCGGGGCCGAGAGACATGGTATAGGTTGATTATCCGAATTGATCACTAGTCTAACGTGTTTATTGACGTTATACTATCGTTTAATTTGTAACCAACCGCGTTCGTCGGCGCCCCGGTTCGGCCCCTTCGGACACCGAATACCCGGAGGTGCGCTCGTGACCTTTATCCGCCTGACACTTCTTGTTGCGGTGTGTCTCCTCGCCGGCCAAGCCAATGCCGGCGAACCACGGTACGCCGGACCGGTGACGCCGATCGTCGAGCCGATCGTCGTCCGCTATCAGCCGCATCCGCCGGCGAAGATGGAAGTCGAAACGACGAACCGGGTCGGCCCCCTCAGCGTCGTTTCGACGGTGACCGGCGCCAGCCGGGTGATCGAGGATGGCGCCGACTTGATCATGCGCACCGCCATCGACTCCATGGCCATCGTGATGGACGGAAAAACAGAGCAAAAACCGCTCGATCTCGCGGTTTCGGTCAAAATGACCCGCTCCGGGAAGTTCATCGACCTCGCCTTCGAGGGTGAAGCCGAGGGCGCCGATCCCCAGTCCGTCGCCATGGCGCGATCCGCGGTCCAGCAGATGCTAGTCGCTTTTCCCGACACCGGCGTGACCTCCGGCGGCATCTTGTTCGACGTGGCGCGGACCCTCCCCGACGCGGACGAACCGATACCGGTCTCACTGAAGGGCACGGTCGTCGGCGCCGCGGTGCACGCCGGCCGCCCCGCCATCGTTACCGACGTGGGCATCCGCCTCGGGGCCGGCGATGACGCCATCGCCATGACCGGTTATTGGCTGGTCGACCAGGCGACCGGCGCCCTGCTCTACGCCGAGATGGTATCCGACCCGGATCCCCTAATCTCCGTCACCGAGATCCGCTGCCTACACATGACGGCGCCCGCGCCCGGCCACCCCGCCCCGAAAGGCGGCACCGACTAGGGACTGCCGAAGGCGAAACGCTCCTTCTTTGCCGTCACTCGCCTCATGGGGGTGGGCGCTCTCCGTTGCATTGCGCTTCTCAAAAGGTGGCGGACGTAAACAACGCGACCGTGGATTTGCGGCCGCGGATTCTCGCCTCTGCATCAACTTGCGTAATCTGGTCTTGGTCTACATTGGCCGCGGTCTCGCCATCCATCAGGAGCGGAAGACCCTTCGTTTTCGCCACGTCCTGCAGCCGGGCCGCCAGGTTTACGGTGTCGCCGTGAATTGTGTAACCACGGCGTCCGCCGCCACCAATGCTTCCCGCCGCAATTTCGCCCGTCGCAATGCCAATCCTGACTGAAATGGTCTGCCCATCGAACCTGTGATCCCGAACGTGGCCGAGAATTGAATTGGCCGTGTCAACAGCTCGCCGCTCCTGATCGTCGATCGGCAGCGGCGCATTGAATGCGGCCAAGAAGCCGTCTCCGGAGAAATCAACGACCAACCCGTCCGACTGGGCGATGATTTCTGCCGCATCCGAAAAGAATGAATTGAGCATTCTGATCGTCGCTTCCGGTGTCGACCGCTCGACAAATGTCGTGAAGCCGGCAATGTCGACGCTCAGCACGGTGGCGCGACGAACCTGCGGGGCCAGCGCTGTCGGATCATTGAGCAGCTTCGATACCAGGTGGTTGGGCACGAATTCACCGAAGGTCTCGGAGATGAAAGCCCGCTCCGCTTCCGCCGCGATCTGGGCGAAGAAAACCTGCCGGGCACGATAAACCGTCAGCGCAAGGATCAGCGCCCCGATCAAAAGGGTCCCGGTCTCTTCAACCCGATTGCCCGTTCCGACAAATTCAGGCGCCAATAAAAGGGATTGATAGGCTTCGGCTGTCGGATTAACCGGCAAATCCTGCCATGACAGGGTATTTTTCATATCCGAGACGATGGCTGCGAACGCTCCCCACCAGGCGATAACCGCGCCGAAACCCACCCAAACGACCAGTCGCCAGGACAAAGCGAGCGTCGATAGGGCGACGAGCGGGAACAGGTAGTAGATGCCGTAGGCGCGGAATACGAGGATCTGCGGGGCGTCGCCGCTATCGTTCAGTGGCAGCGCCGCAACGAGAGCAAACGCGCCCAGCAAATCCGCGCTAAAGAACGCATACTTGAGGACCGGATGATCCCATCGCGTGCCGATTATGAGGAAGAACACGACGCCGGCGACAAAGAAAGCCAGTATTGTTGCCAGGGCGGCCAGGTTGGGCGTTGCGCCGACTGACAGGGGCGCGGCCGTGTACCAAATCACGGCTATTCCGACAGCAATGGTACGGCAGAGCACGGCCAGCTTCAGGCCTTGGCGTTCCGCCGTCCGCAACCGTTCTCTTGCCTGCTTGTCGTAGTCTATCAATGCCGGTTTGCTTTCGTTTCCAGTCTATCCCCTGGTCCCGGATCAACCACCAAGAATTTCGTCATTGTCTGTTTGGCCAAGCACAGTTCCGGCTGTTCCGCCCAGTTCCGGGGACACCTTACTCGATTGGTGTTCGGTGACGTCCCGCGCCTCGTACCCGCCGCCCTCAGCCTCGCCTACTGGTCCCCATCAACCGGAAAAACCCGCCGCCACTGGGCCAGTTCCTCATGAAAGAACCCGGCCCTCAGGAAGGCCTGGACGATCCCGTCGCCGTCCGTTTTCCGCGCCTTATCGATGAAGGCGTCGATGGCCTCCTGGATGTCAGCGCGGCCCGGCGAGACGGGAAAGACGCGGGGCGAGACCAGGGCCAGTTTGATGCCGGGGACGGGGACCATGTCCTTGAAGACCGGGTTGTGGGTTTCCGACAGGAACGCGGCGATGGCGAAATCGGCGCGGCCGACCTCCAGGAACTTGCGGTAAAGCTCCTGCTTGGAGACCTCGGCGACGCCCTTCAGGCCCATGCTCTTCAGGGTCTTGGCGTCGATCGCCCAGTACTTGACGACGACGGCCTTGAATTGGCGGAGATCGTCGAGGGTGCGGACGGCCAGCACGTCTTTCCGGTGCGCCATGGTGTAGATTGCCTTCTCGAACTCGTTGACGCGGATCAGCGGTTTCGAGAGGCGCGGGCGCGCCTCCGTGGCCAGGGTTTCCAGCACCTCGGGGAAGACCGTGGTGCCGGAAACGTCGATGCTGCCGTGCGTGATCTCGGTCAGCATGCGTTTGTGCGGGAAGCCGCCGACGAGCTCGATGCGCTCAGCCAGCCCGGCATCGAACAGCGCGTTGCAGAGGACGACGACCTCGACCATCGGCCGGCCGGTGTTGGCGATCTTCTCCGTCTGCAGGGGCGGACAGGTCTGCCGCGTCACCAGGCCCCCATCTTTGGCTGTCGGGGCGGCGATGGCGAAGCGGTCCGTGAGCGACGCGATGATCCGCGACGACAGGCCCATGCGGACGGTTTCGTCCGCGGCCGATGGTTCGACAGGCCAAAGGGACAAGGCGACCAAAATGAGAAATGCTGCCAGGAAACGCTGTCTGCGGCTCAACACGAACACCTCAATACCGTCGGGTTCGACCCTCTGATCTTCTCAATTCGGGATGCCTATGCCCAGTGGATTCTGATGCCGACCGACTGTTGGGAGAGGAGCGGTACCGCCCCAACCGTGCTCTTGATCCGTCCGCCTGCTGACCTGCGTCAATGCCGATAAGGACCGTTTCTGCCTAGCATTCGTCATAGCTCGCCGGGTCCCCGGCAAGAGCCATAAGGAGGTGTCAATGAGCGCCTTAACCTTCCACGATCTCTCCATCACCGTCTCCGATCTGCCTTCCCGGGCCGATGTTCTCGACGACGAGGAAATGGCCCTCGTCTTGGGCGGCCGCGGATACTACCGCCGCCGCCGTCGGCGCCGGCGCCGTAGTACGCTGCGCTATTTCGCCCACAAGGTGCGTATGCACGCTTACAAGCAACGAAGGCGTATGCGCAGCCGCCGTTATCGCCGGGCGAAGCGGGGCAAACCGTCGGTTCTCAGCGCCTTCAAGGCCGCCATGGCCCGACAACGCGGCTGACGCTTCGCCTATTCCCGAGGTCCAGGCGGCGTTCCGGGAACGGAATGTTTGATTAGCGTTGGTCGGCGCGGGGACGCCGCTACCATTGGCAGCGTCCCTTGCCGGCCCGCCTTAGGCGGCCGCCTATTTGCCGACCATGTAACCGACGACGTCGGTCATCGACAGGACCCCGACCGGGATGTCCTTGCCGTCCCTGGCTTCGGTGACGACGAGGCGGTGGATACCCATGCGGGTCATGGTGGTCACCGCATCCGAGAGCTTCTCGCCCTTGTCGGCGGTGACGCAGCCGCGGCTCATGACCTCGCCGGCGGGCAGAGCGCGGGCGGTGTCCGGCTCGCGGCCCTGACGGGCCAGCACCATGTCGGTCTGTGAGACGACGCCGACCGCCTGGTCGTCCTCGATGACGACGATGGCATGGACGTCGTTCTCGATCATGGTATTGGCGACGGTGCCGAGCGAGTCCTCGCGGCCGCACGAGATAACGCCCTGGTGCATGAGGTCGCTGACCAGGGAGCCGTCGTCGATAAAGACGGCGAGGTCCGGGTCGGCATCGAGCTCGCCGACGCCCGGCAGTGGCTGCGACATCGGGAAGGCCGGCCGCGGGGCGTCGATTTCGGGCCCCGGCACGACCGCGTGGGCCATGGGCAGGGGCGCCTTGGAACTGACGCCGAGGCCCACCTCCTGGGCGCCGACGAGAATCGCCATGTTGCCGCTCGGGTGCTCGTTGCGGTGCATGAGCTGGTGCGATTCGGGCAGTTCCGCCCACTCGAAGGTGCGCGACAGGCAGGGGTCGAGCTTGCCCTGAAGAGCCAATTCATTGAGCCCGTAGCATTGCTCGTCGTTGGCGAAGTGCGAGCCTTCGAGGCGCTTCTGGCGCATCCACAGGTACCGCAGGTCGACGGTGGCGTTGTAACCGGTGGTGCCGGCGCAGATGACCACCATGCCGCCGGTGTCGCAGACGAAGATCGAGGTCGGGATGGTGGTTTCGCCCGGGTGCTCGAAGACGATGCGCGGGCTGCGCTTCTCGCCCAAGACCTCCCAGATCGCCTTGCCAAAGGAACGCGCGCCATCCAGCCACTGCTTGTAGCCGGGGCTGTCCTTCCAGTGCGGCAGCATGCCCCAGTGGTCGAAATCGCGGCGGTTGATGCAGCCGACGGCGCCGAGCTGCTTGCAGAAGTCGAACTTGTCCTCGCCGGCAACGACGGCGACCGGGATGCCGCCGGCAGCCTTGACGATCTGGATGGCCATGGAACCGAGCCCGCCGGCACCGCCCCAGACCAGGACCACGTCGCCGGGCCGGACCGAATGCTCCTGCCAGCCGTGCAGCATGCGATAAGCGGTGGCGCCGACCAGCATATAAGCGGCGGCGTCCTCCCAGGTCATGTGCCGCGGTTTCGGCATGCACTGATGGCCCTGGACCTTGGTGAACTGGGCGAAGCTGCCGTAGTTGGTCTCGTAACCCCAGATGCGGAAGGTCGGCGAGTACATGGGGTCTTCGCCGGCCTTGACCATGGGGCACTCGCTGTCCCAGATGCCGCAGTGGATGACGACCTCGTCGCCGACCTTGACGTTGGTCACGTCCTTGCCGGTGGCATAGACGATTCCGGAGGCATCGGAGCCGCCGATGTGGAAGTCCTCGGGCTCGCCGGCCTTGTTGCGCGCCGCGATCACGTTGATCGGCACGCCGAGTCCGGCCCAGACGTTGTTGTAGTTGACCCCGGCGGCCATGACGTAGACCAGGACCTCGTCGTCCTTGATCGGCGGCACGTCGACGACCTCTTGGCGGAAGGCCTGGGTCGGTTCGCCGAAGCGCTCCGCACGGATCAACCAGGCGTGCATCTTGGCCGGCACCTCACCGATCGGCGGCGGATCGCCGAGATCGTACAATTCCTTAGCCATCTCTCCGATCTCCTTCGAGTTAGTATCCCTTCGCACCTGCACACAATTGTATCTCGCAACTGCGATGCGGCAATGGAAAACGGCGGCCGGGAAAAGGCCGGAGATCAAAACCGATGACCCAGGTCAAATTCGGCGGGCCCTCGTAGCGACTTGGGCGGCGCTGCGCAGGTTCCAGGGCGCATTCCGGGGACACGATCCGTTTCTCTGCGGCGAACCGGTGACGCCCCCCAAAATCTCCGGCACCCCCGATTCCCGTTTTTCCCCCTTCCTATTTCGTGCACAATCCTCCGATCGCGCACCCTCACCTCAAGGAGTTCCCATGGCCAAGAAGGACAAAAAGAAGCCGAACCTCCGCGTGGTGCCGCCGGCGCCGGCGACGGAAGTTTTGTGGCTCGATTGTTATTACGAGGATTTCGACGGGGCGCTCTCCTATCCGGTGGCGCCCGCCGACTGGGACCGCATCCACCTGGTGCTCGGCGGCTCGGGCAAGGAGATCCTCGCCGTCGAGACCCTGGACGGGCGCCAGGTTTTCTTGAGCCTGCGCCACCTGCAGAGCTGCCGGCTGGCGCCGTGCGAGTTGGAGCGGGCGGCCAAGCTGCCCGATGCCCTGGTCTGCCACATGATCGGCTCGGGCACGCTGGAGATCACCGATGTCGATCGCGGCGGGCTCGGGTTCATCAAGATGGTGATGACGGAGACGGCGGACCTGGACGAGCGTTTCGTGCTGATCCCCGAGGGCGGCGGCGCGACGACGGCCATCAATATGGGCGAGATCGTCTTTCTCGAATTCCCGACGGCCTGGCTGGCGGCGGATTAGGGCGCGCTTGGGCCGGAGCGGTGAGGAAGACGTTCGGCTCCGGATGGGCAAAAAAAGGCCGGGCGTGGGGTGCCCGGCCTTGGAAGCATGAGCCGGGAGAGTGAAGCCCGACACACACGGAACGAAGTGTAAGGTTGTATTCTATTTTAGATTGCGGTTGAAATCAATCCTTCGTTGCACCCAGTAATGCGCTGTCTTGCAAGAAAGCGGCGCAAAAGAAAATGGCCGGGCACGAGGCCCGGCCGCAGGGAGGGGGCGCCGCGAATGAGCGGACGACGCCCAGGATTTCGGTGCCGACGGGGTCCTTGGCTGGGAAACCCAAGTGGGGGGATTCCCGGTGGGAAACACCAAGTGGGGTTCACCGGCACCCAGGGTAAGATCCTCTATCTTGTAAACCCTCCTGGGTTGTTTTGCGAGAAAAAAATACTGCTTCCACGGCATTTAATTACGGCCGCCGTTGGTCGTCCGCGGAGCGCCGATGGGGGCGCCGGTGGAGCCCCCGGGCTGAGTCCGCCGGACGTCCCTGGGGAGTCTGAGCCTCAGACCGGGTCCGTATACTCGCCGCGCGCCGGATAATCGTTGGTGATAACGAAATCGAGGGCCGCGACCATCTCGCGGAAGTGGGGCCGGACGAAGGGCATGGTCTGCACCGAGGCGTAATAGAGGGTGCCGTCGTTGCGGACCATGAAGACGCCCGGTTCCGGGAACAGGTCCGGCTCCATGACCCCGATCGAGGTCTCGCCCTTGGATGTGGAGATGAAGAGGCCCCATTCGCGGGCCTTGGCGAGACTGAGGCCGTAGCCGAAGCGCAGCTGCTTGGCCTCGATCTTGTCAGCCATCTGGCGTGCCCTTTCCTCGCCGTCGGCGCTGATGGCGATGGTCTTGGTGCCGCGCTCGGCGAACTCCGGCGTCAGGCGTTCCAGTTCGGTCAGGTAGTTGGCACAGATCGGGCAGTGGTAGCCGCGGTAGAAGACGACCAGGGTGAAACGTTCGGCGCCGTCGGCAGCCAAGTCGAAGGGACCGTGATCGAGGGTGGAAACGGCCAGATCCGGCGTCGGCCGGCGGGGAATCAGCATGGTGAGGTCCTTTTCGGTGGTTAAGAGACCTTGACCATACCGGACTTCCGGTTACGATCAGTCCATAATAGTTAACCTATCGTACATTTTTTGGAGTATCGAGGGCGTGAGCCAGTCGGCAAAGACATCAGCACGACATTCAACGGCGAATTCGACGACGAGCTCGGGGGGACGCCCGGACCGCCTGTCAGCCCTGCTCGAGCGCTTCCGCATCCGCGCCCAGGTGCATCCCGTTGGAAAGGACGTTGATCATGGGGTTGGCGGGGGCGTTGGCGGGGACATCGGCGGCGACATCGGCGATACCGGTGACGGGGCGGCCGGCGGGATGGCGGCCAATCTGTTCCTGATCGGCGACGACGCCATGGAGGCGGTTCTCCACTTCTATCCGCGCGGCGGTGTCGGGCCGCATGGCGCCAGCGGCTCAGGCACGGTCCGCGCCACGGTGGACGCCGGCGGTGCCAGCCCGATCACGCTGGCCCTGCCGGAACGGGTCGAGGTGCGCCTGACCGAGGCCCCGGCGCTCGCTGCCGTCGCCGACATTCTCATCGACGAAGCCCGGGCACCGCGCTGCGGCCGGCGCGCCGTGGTCGATCGTTTGTGCGAGGTCGTCGTCATCCGCTTGCTGCGCCACCTCATCGAAAACGGTGAAGCCGAGGCCGGTCTGCTCGCCGGCCTGGCCCATCCCAATCTGGCCCCGGCCCTGGTCGCCATCCACGAGAACCCGGAGAAGACACTCGGCCTCGAGGACTTGGCGGTGCGGGCCGCCATGTCGCGCACCCATTTCGCCAATACCTTCCGCGATGTCGTCGGCATGACACCGGGCCAGTACCTGACCGACTGGCGCCTGACCCTGGCCCGCCTGGAGATCGCCGGCGGCGCGCCGGTGAAGACGGTTGCGAAACGGGTCGGCTTTTCCGGCGCGGCGGCCCTGTCGCGGGCCTTCACCCGGCGCTTCGGCCTGAGCCCGCGCCAGCTGCGCGCCGGGACGCCGTCGTCCGTTTCCTGATCCGCTGTCCGCGATAACGGGACACGGTTGGCGATCAGGCCTCGTTGCAGGTCTTCAGCCTTTCGGCGCCCGGTCCCGCGACGCGCGTCACCTCGACGGTGATCTCGCCGTGGTTATTGCCGTACATGGTGCGCAGGTCGTTGGCGAAGGCATAAAGCTCGCCGTCGTCGGAAGCCCGATAGGTAGCGCCGTTGCCGCCGCGGCCGATCCGGAAGAACTCCTCTTCATCGTCACCCAGTGTGCCGATCAGTTCGAACCAATTGGCCTTCGGGCAGCGGCGGCGGAATTCCAATAGCTCGACGATTTCCTCCTTGTACCAGGGCAGGTCTTCGGTCTGCCAGCCATCCGCACCGCAAACGATGGTCTTGTCTGTCCATTGTTCGCCGTCGGGGACGGAAAAGGCGTAGTGGGCGCCCTTCTCGAGACGGATTCCGGACCAGCTGTATTGCTCCGCGGCGCGCACGGTGAACCTGTCGCTGTCGCCTTCGGCCAGCACCTTGCCGACAGCGGTCGGATGGAAACCGTCGGAAGGGAAGGTCTTGCGTTTGGGGTTCTGGACGGGATCGAAATTCTCGCCCAAGGGCGCAGTCGGATCCTGAGGCTGGCAGGTGGCCACGGCACCGTCGGCGATGGGCAATCCCGTGTCGATGGCTCTTTCCAGCATCCACTTCAGCGTGATGTTGGAGAGTTCTGTGTTCTTGTTGCCGCCGCCGACGTCGCTGTGGACGCCGCGGAACCAGAGCTCGGCGACGTTCGCCTTGTCGTTGCCCTTGTCGAGCCGCGTCACCCGGAAGGTCTGGCGCCGCTCGTCCAGGGACATGGCATGGAAACAATTTTCCACGTTGCCGGCCACGGCGAGGTCGTAGCCGATGTTGATGTCCTGGAAGTTGAGCACGAAATTGATGGGAATGCCGAAGGAACCGACGACGTCCCAGACGCCGAGAAACCGAACCGGCGGCTCGGCGACGACGTCATCGCCGATTTTTATGCCGACGTTCCCGATCACGTTGGCGAAATGCACGGCGAGCGCCGCCCCCCGGCTGAAACCGATGATGTCGATATCCTCATCACCGGCCTGCCAGTTGGCGGCGAGCCGTTCATACATTTCCTCGATCCGGGTCTTGCCGCCGGCCCCGAAGACGCCGCCGAAAAAACGGCCGAGCGCGCCGAACCGCGTGCCGACGCCCTCGATATACTCGGTCTTGCCAGTATATTGCCCCAGGAACTTGACGACGTTTGTGTCCTCGACCGATTCGGCCTCGTCCTCGTTCCACGTGCCGTCGAATGCGTATACTGCCATGGTGATTCCTCCCTGTTTTTGGGCCGCCGGACGGCAGACGCCGTTTCCCGTTCTCTGGGCCCCCCAATCGCGTTTACTACTTTAGGGTGATCGGCGGCCGGAGGCGATGATTTTTCCTGGTGCGCGAGGCCGATCCGTGACAAGGACGGGAGCGAATTCAGGACTGTTTTTTCGGATGTCTCCAATGATCGTCATCACGCCCCGGATCCGTATCGCCGAGGACGAGATCGAGGAGCGTTTCGCCCGCGCCTCCGGTCCCGGCGGGCAGAAGGTCAACAAGACGGAAACGGCGGTGCAGCTGCGCTTCGACGCCGCCGCCAGCCCGGCCGTTTCCGAGGCCCTGTTCCGCCGTCTCACGGTCTTGGCCGGGCGGCGCATGACGGCCGACGGCGTCCTGGTCATCAGCGCCGAGCGTTTCCGCAGCCAGGAGAGGAACCGCCGCGACGCCCTGGAGCGCCTGATCCAGCTGATCCGCAAGGCCGCGACACCGCAAAAACGCCGCCGCCCGACACGCCCGACGAAAGGCTCGGTCGAACGCCGCCTCGAGGGCAAGCGGCGCAAAAGCGCGGTCAAGCGTATGCGCGACAAGGTCGGGCCGGAGAGCTGACGGAGCACCCCATGAGCACGCCCCTCACGCTTTCCAACCGGACCGCCCGGCGCCTGTTCCTGGAGCGCCAGGGGCTGAGTGCGCCGCCGCGGGTCAAACTCACCGACGCCGGGCTCTTGGCCCTGATCGAAGGGCTGGGGTTCGTCCAGGTCGACAGCATCAAGACCGTGGCCCGGGCCCACGACATGATTCTGTTCACCCGCAACCAGACCTACAAGCCGGCGCAGCTGGTGCGGCTCCTGGAGCGCGAACGCAGCCTGTTCGAACACTGGACCCACGACGCCGCCGTCATCCCGACCGCTTTCTATCCCTACTGGCGCCACCGCTTCGCCCGCGAGGAGAAGCGGATCCTGGAGCGCTGGAGGAAGTGGCGCCGCCCCGGCTTCGAGGAGGCTTTCCGCGCCGTCCTCGAGCGGGTCGCCGACGATGGCCCGACCCTGGCCCGCGACCTCGGCGGCAAGGTCAAGAAGAGCGGCGGCGGCTGGTGGGACTGGCATCCGGAGAAGACGGCCCTCGAGTTCCACTGGCGTACCGGCGCGCTCGCCATCTGCCGGCGTCAGGGTTTCCAGAAGGTCTACGACCTCACCGGCAATGTCGTTCCCGAGGCGGCGCTCGGCGAGACGGTCCCGCACGCGGAATACGTCGACTGGGCCTGCCGATCGGCCCTGGAGCGCCTGGGCACGGCGACCTCGGGCGAGATCGCCGCCTTCTGGGATCACGTGACACCGAAGGAGGCGGCGGCCTGGTGCGCCGCCGAAAGACAGGCCGGGCGCGCCGTCGAGGTGGTGATCGAGGCGGCGGACGGCAGCAAGCCGCGGAAGGTCCTGGCCGCGGCCGCCCTCGAAGACACCCTCGCCGGCCTTCCCGAACCGCCGGCCCGGGTCCGTTTCCTGTCGCCCTTCGACCCTCTGATCCGCGACCGCAAGCGCTGCCAGAGGCTGTTCGGCTTCGATTACCGGATCGAGGTCTTCGTGCCGGCGGCCAAGCGGTGCTACGGCTATTACGTCTTTCCCATGCTCGAAGGGGATCGCCTGATCGGGCGTATCGACATGAAACGCGACGGCGAGGTTCTTTCGGTGATCAACCTGTGGCCGGAACCGGGCGTGCGCATGGGCAGCGGGCGGCAAGACGCGGTGGCCGCGGAGCTCGACCGCCACCGGCGGTTCATCGGCGCCGAACGGGTGGTGCTGTCGGACGCGGCAGCCCGGGTCCTTGGCGCCTGAATGGGATGTCGGTTCTCGCAGAAAGCGAGAAATTTCTCACGTAAATGAGAAACTTCGAAGCGGACGCGGCGACCGACTAACCGGATCGGCCGCAAAATCCCATAGGCGGACGAACGATATCCTCCGATCTCCTCATGGCCGGGCTTGACCCGGCCATCTCGGCGATGTCGCTGCGACAACGAGAACAATCTATAGTCGTCCGATGGCGAATGCGTGGGTGTATATGATGACGAACAAGCCCGATGGCACACTTTACGTGGGCGTCACCAAGAACCTGGCGCGGAGGGTCTGGGAACACCGACAGGGAATGGTCGAGGGGTTCACCCGGAAATACGGCCTGAAGCGCCTCGTCTATGTCGAACCCCATGAACAAATCACTTCGGCGTTCCAGCGTGAAAAGAACCTGAAGCACTGGTCGCGCGAGTGGAAAGTACAGTTGATCCTGGACACGAACCCCAACTGGGATGATCTCTACGAACAACTCGTTTGAACGCGGAGATGGCCGTGTCAAGCACGGCCATGAGGAGTGGAGTGGACAACACCAACCAATCCACCATGTCGCCAACGGCGGGGTGGGCCGCCTAAAACCCGACCTTTTGAATCCCGGCCGCTTGCAAAGCCGCGGCGGACCCCAATTGCGCCAGCGAGATTTCGATTAGTTCTTTTCCTCCGGCGTTCTTATCGGTTTCCTTCTCTCGTCTCGGGCACCGATCACGAACCTTGCCACTCCGACAACCATCAATCCGACACCCCACCCCAATCCAGTTGTCGGATTATTTTCTGCCAGTTCGAAGTATTTGAGTGTGATTCCCAAACCCAAGCCGAAAAGTGTAAGCGATTCGGCGATAACGTATCCCCACCAACGCCAACCACGCATACGGATAATTCCCAACCAACAAGACGCGACACACTATAGCGCCGTCACCCGCAGACATACACTAATGCGGAATTCTCTCTATGCGACGATATAACGGCCGCAATGCCCGATTGGAGACCGCTTCGCGGTAGCAACGGCGGCTAATTTCGAATTTGCCGCGATGTCGCCTAAGGGGGGTAGGCTGTCGAAAACCGGACCTTTCTAGTGCATTCCGCTTGCGATACCAAGGCAGGCCCTAGTTATGCCGGCGAGCATCAGGGCGGTCCGAATCTCGGGATTATCCCAACGGGAGACGTCTAGCAGCAATCGCTGAAAGGCTCGAGTTTAGCCATTTGCCGTCATTCGAGACGATTGAACAGGACGCTCGGTTAATCATTCGTCGAATAGACAGTGACCCCTTTAGATTGACCTCGGATGTCCATGGTACCAACCTCCGTCAACTCCATCGAAGGAACCCTCTGCGCCGTCGCCTCAGTGATCAGAATCATGGTCCCGGGCTCCTTGTTCATGGCCTCGACCCGAGCCGCCCGGTTAACGGCATCACCATGAACGGTATAGGTCAACCGGCCCTCGGCCCCCACAGCACCGGCGACCACCGGTCCGGTATTAATGCCAATCCGGCTTTCGATTACTTGCCCTGCAAAGGTCTCGTTTCTGACGCTCTGGCGCATTTTGACTGCCGCCCGACAAGCCCTTTCAGCGTGATCATCCATTTCGATAGGGACATTGAATATTGCCAGAATGGCATCCCCTTGAAACTGTGTGATGACGCCGCCTTCCGCCTCGATGATCTGCGTCATTCGTGAAAAGTACGCGTTGAGCACCTCGACGATGCGGGTGGGTCCAAGCTCTTCGGTAAGAGACGTGAACCTTGCCACATCGCTGAACAGAATCGTCGCCTCCGCCTCGATTGGCTGGAGGCTGCCATCATCCTTCATAAGTTGTTCGGCGATTGACTCCGGAACATAACGGCCAAGAGTCCGTCGGATGACCTCTTTCTCCGCAAGGCCGCGAACCATACCCTCGAACGAAGAAACCGCTTGATTTAGTTCGGACACGTGGCTTCGGGGCAATGCGGGCACATCGCCCAGTTGACCGGCCTCAACAACCGAGGAAGCGGTTGCCAGCGCACGGATCGGTCGGCCGATTGCCCGCGCCACATATAACCCCAATCCGACAGCCAAAATCATGACAATGCCACCAGCGATGGCAGCAGCGCCCATTCGATCGAAAACCTCATCGGCTGTATCGGCGTCAAAGTACGTCCCAATCGTCAAGGGTTTAGCCCCAAACCCTGAGAGCACGCGATAGATGTAGACAAACTCCCGGTCGTCGATAGTCGATATTCGTGCGCCGAATCCACTGGTCTCGGGATCGCGCCCGATGCCAAAGTCCAGTTCTTCCGCTTGCCATATCAATTCCAGAATTGGATCGCCGAGTTCTGACAACGGGATCAACGCCGTCTGGCCATCGTAAATTGAACTCGGCGACGGTAGCGCAGTCGCATCCATAGGACGCCAGTCGATCATAAGTGGGTGGGCCAATACGTCGTCCTCGCCAAACAATATGAAGGCATTCTCGTCGATACGGGTCAGGAACTGTGAGAATTCTGATATGGGCAGAGCGTAAGTCAGGTAACCGATATAGCCTTGCGGGCCAATCAACGGCGTTTGGTAGACAATTGCGGCAGACTCCAGAGACTCGATCCATATAGGTGGTCCCCAGCCAGCTTCCGGATTTGTCTCGCCCGAGCCAACCCATTCCATGACATCCGGGTCCTGAGACCAGTCTTCGCGCACGGTCCCGGGATTGCCTCTTGCCCAACCTCGAAATTGACCTTCACGTGTGACCAACCCGATGGCACTGGCACCCGGCGTTGTCGAGAGAATGGTGTGGAAAAAGAACTCCGTAGACTCCGCAATTGGAAACCGAACATCGACACTGCCATCCTTGACGCGCTCGGCCATCCAGTGGGATCTCCTTTCGATCGGCCTGAGGCGCACCTCGACCTCATTCGCCATTCGGTCGACGAACCCCTTGATGTTCTCTGTCAATAATTCGCGGGTGTTGTGTACGGCGGTGGACAGACCGAGAAAAAGGGCCAGCCCTATTCCGACTCCGCTTAATCCACAAAAACCGGCGAGAAGAATGGTTCTGACCGACAATGAGTATCGTGATGCCATCCGACAATTCTCGATGCATTATGCGTAAAGGTCGAGCGTATTGAAGTTAGAACCTCACTAAAGCTTTAGAACCTAACTGAAGCTATGGTCCGCTATGGGTCAAAAGCGGTTGTATCTGATCGAGCGTTCGAGTGTTAGGAAAGGGGGGTGGGCAGTAATACGACCCGAAAACCGTTTTCATGCGCTTTTCCGATAAGAAAATCTTCGCCTAGCTGACTGCATGATATTCTCAGTATTTCTGAGAATCTGGAGGATTGCCGCATGTTCTCTGAGAAAATGCCTCACGAACTCTGAGAACCCGGGCCTGTCTAGGCCGATCTGTATCACGTACTCTGAGAACCGACGCGAGAGCCGGGAACGATCGATGACGGAACAGAAAGATCAAGAGGCGGCCATCGATATCCGCCCTTTCGCCGCCGCCGACGCGGGCCCCGTCGAAGCGCTGTTCATCCGGGTCAACCGGCTGCTGGCGCCGGCCGGCATGAAGGACCGCTTCGAGGCCTACATCACCGCCTCGATCGCCGACGAGATCGGCCGTATCGAGGACTATTACGCGGAACGCGGCGGTCGCTTCTGGGTCGCCGCCGACGGCGATCGGATCGTCGGCATGTTCGGCCTCGAACGCCACGGCACCAACGGTATGGAACTGCGCCGCATGTACGTTGCTCCGGAAGCGCGCCGCCGCGGCCTCGCCCGGCGCATGCTGGCCCTGGCCGAGGCGTACTGCCGCGAGACGGGCATCGGCGAGATGCACCTCAGCACCGCCGAAATCCAAGAGGCGGCGATCGGCCTTTACAAGGCTTGCGGCTACCGGCTGGTTCGTGAGGAAGTGGCGCGCGACGCCACCAACAAGACCGTCGGCGGCGACATGCGCCGATTTCACTTTATCAAGCTGTTGCGCCCATGACGGGCCGCAAACCGGCCCGGCGACAAGCGACCGATGGTGCTACTTGGTGGCGTCCTTCAGCACCTCGCCGGTTTTCTCGATGATCTCCTGGGTGTCGCCGTCGTAGGTGGCGCCGCCGACGATGGTCGCCGCGCACCAGGCGGCGGCCGGCGGGAAGATCAGGATGGCGACGCAGCCGGCGATACCGGCGGCCTTGCCGGGGTTCTCCTTGACCATGGTCGTCGCCTCGTCGACGACGCCGTCGCCCCCGTGACTGTCGGCGAAGCTCATGGCCGGGGCGGCGGCGAGGAACAGGCTCAGGCAAAAGACCAGCAGGGTGCGCATGGCGGAACTCCCGTTTCGTGGATGATCTGCATAGAAGTGTAACCGCTTGCGACGGCGATGGAAGGGTTTTCCCGCATCGCATACCGATCGGCCCTTGGAAGGACCGGTCGAAGCGGGCACCATAATTTCAAACAGAACAAACGCCATGCCAGGAGGAACCGATGACCCATACCAGCTTCACGCGCGACGACTTCAAGGCGTTCCGCGCCAACGACCGCGACGGCCCGATCCACATGCTCAACCTGATCCGCCTCAAGGAGACGGCGGACTACGGCGACGGCCGCAAATCGACAGGTGCGGAGGCCTACGCCGCCTACGGCCGCGAGAGCGCGCCCGTGTTCGAGCGTTTGGGCGGGCGCATTGTCTGGCGCGGGCATTTCGAACAGATGTTGATCGGACCTTCTGCCGAGCGTTGGGACGTCTGCTTCATCGCCGAATACCCGTCGGTCTCGGCCTTCGTCGAGATGATCCGCGACCCGCACTACCGGGAAGCCATGGTCCACCGCCAGGTCGCCGTCGCCGACTCGCGCCTGGTCCGCCTGCAGCCCATGGACAGCGGCGGCAATTTCGGGGACCCGGTCGGGTGAATTCCCAGTTCATACCTTTGCTCCAGCGGTGGAGTCGAGCAACCTCGGGTGGATTTCCGCCTTGTTGTTGATTTCGCGGTTGTTTGGGGACGGTTTGGCAATCTACGGCCGGTACCGCTTGATCCTGAAACTGGCGACGATTCTGGCCGCCATGATTACATTTGGCTTCGTCCTGACACTCGCCTTTACCGGTCAAGAGATCGTCAATGCCTGGGTGCTGGTGGGCTTTACGGCCCTACTCGCCATCCCCGCCATCTTAGAACGGTCTAAGACCAGACGCAGCACCGCCCAAGACATCCCGGCTACGGCGTACGAAAGCTCGGAGGATTTTGATCCATCCATCGCCGAAGAACTCGTCTCGACATACAGTTCGATGTACTGCAACGCTTTCTTCGGAACGACAACGTTCCTGTTGGTCATGATCACTGCGGCCACCTTGTTGTTTTCGTTTTCGATCGAAAGGAGCGCCGATGGCTTGGTCTTGCATATCGAGTGGATTGGCGTTGTGGCGGCCGCTGTTGTGTTGATTTCCGCGGCCGCAACCAGCTTTTTGGGCTATTCGCTGAGCCGTTGGAGCTATCATACGATGCTCATGCTGGAAGCGGCATCGGACGTTCTGCAGGGATCCGCAACACAATTGCCTGAACGAGACCCCAGCAATCGTTGAGCCACCGGGCGGTGAGATCGCGCCTGGTTTCGGGGGTTTGGGGGGACACATCGTCTGGCGTCGACGTGTCGAACAGATGCCGATTGGACCCGCGGACGAGCGCTAGGGCGCCTGCAGACCATGGACGGCGGCGGCAATTTCGGGGATCCGGTGGGATGAGGCCTTCGGTTCGCTGACGCCGCGACATTCTACAACCGCAACTTCATCCGATTCGTCTTTTTTTCACGCCTCGGTTAATATCCCGGGCAGATGATCGGCAAGAGATACGATCCATGAGCGATCGCGGTGTCGAGAGACGTTTGTCCGCGATTCTGGCCGCGGACGTGGCGGGCTACACGGCGCTGGTGGAGCACGACTCCGACGGCACGGTTGCCGATTGGCAAGCGGCGCGACATGACACCATCGACCCCACGATCGCCAAGCTCAACGGCCGCACCGTCAAGCTGACGGGCGACGGCTTCCTGGCCGAGTTCACCACGGTCCAGGACGCTGTCGGTTGCGCGCTGGCCATGCAGGACAAACTCAAGGACGGCTCCCTGGAGTTTCGTATGGGCGTCAGTCTCGGCGACATTATCGACGACGGCGAGGACATCCACGGCGAAGGTGTCAACATCGCGGCCCGTATCGAAGCCCTCGCCGATCGCGGCGGCATCTGTTTGTCGGCCAGCGTTCACGAACAGGTGCGCCACCGGCTGTGTTACCGCTACGAGGACATGGGCGACGTCGAGGTCAAGAATGTCTCCGAACCGGTCCGCGTGATCCGGGTCATTACCGGGCAGGAAGCAGCGGCGCGATCGGAAGGCCGGGATTGGCCGTGGAAATGGGCCGCCGCCATGCTGGCCGTCGTCGTTATCGCCTCTGCCGGTTGGTGGGGGATGCGCCTATCGTCCGGCCCAAACGATGCCCCGGCCGTTCCAGGCGAGCCCGCCAAGGCCGCTTCGATCGCGGTGCTTCCCTTCGTCAACATCAGCGGTGACGAAGAGCAGGAGTATTTCTCCGACGGCATGACCGAGGACCTGATCACGGACCTCTCGAAAGTATCGAGCCTGACGGTGGTTTCGCGTACATCGACGTCCGGATATAAGGGAACCACCGTCGACATCCGCGAAGTCGGCAAGGCGCTCGACGTCCGCTACGTGGTCGAAGGCAGTGTACGCAAGGCTGGCGGGCGGGTCCGTATCAACGCCCAATTGATCGACGCCACCACCGGCGGACACATCTGGGCCGAGCGGTACGATCGCGAACTGGAGGACATCTTTTCGGTCCAGGACGAAGTCATCGGCCACATCGTCGCCACGCTGTCGGTCAAGCTGACCCCCGACGAACAGGCGCGTATTGTCCGCAAGGCCACTGCCAATCTCGAGGCATACGACCTCCTGATGCGTGGGCGCCAACAGGAGAGCTTCTTCAACAAGGCGTCTTATGTCGAGGCCCGGGACCTGTACCAACGCGCCATCGCCCTCGATCCGAACTACGCCGAGGTTCACGCGCACTTGTCGATCGTGCAAACCATGAGCGCCCGGCTCGGCTGGAGGGAGGACAGCCAGGCCGCCCATGAAGAGGCTCTGGCCCTAGCCGAAAGATCGGTCGCCTTGAACCCTTCCCTGCCCTTGGCCCACTTCGCGCTCGGCCGCATTCTGATGCGCCCGCAATTCGAGGAATACGACCGCGCCATCAAGGAGTTCAACAAGGCCATCGCCCTCGACCCCAGTTACGCCGACGGATATGCCAACCTGGCCTTGGTCTACATCTTCACCGGCAATGCGACGAAGTCTGTTGAGACCATCGAGACGGCCATGCGCATCAACCCGCTGTACCCGTTCTGGTACAACTTCGCTCGCGGCATGGGCCGCTACCTGAAAGGGGACTTTGCCGGCGCGCTCGTCGATTTCCAACAGGCCAACGAACGCAATCCGACGGCCTTTTTCGTGCGGTACTGGCTGGCCGCGACCCTGGCCCAGGTCGGCCAGATCGAGGACGCGGAATGGGAGGTCGAGGAATGGATCGCCATGGGCCACGCCACGACGCTGGACGAGATGCTGGCGGAAAATCCCATCACCCACTCGGCCTACAGGGACAAACTGGTCGACGGTCTCACCAAGGCCGGTTTCAAATAAGAACCGCTGGCCCTTCAGCGCCCCTACTCACACCGAACGCGTAATCCCACCATCGACGCGCAGGTTTTGGCCAGTGATGTAGCCGGCCCCGTCGGAGGCGAGGAAGGCGACGACGTCGGATATCTCTTGCGTCTTGCCGTAGCGCCCCATGGGGATGCGCTCGCGGAAATGTTCCTTCTCCGGCAGGCTGTCGATAAAACCGGGCAGCACGTTGTTCATGCGGATGTTGTCGGCGGCATAGGCATCCGCATAGAGCTTGGTGAAGGCGGCGAGGCCGGCCCGGAAAACGCCGGAGGTGGGAAAGTTGGGATCCGGCTCGAAGGCGGCGAAGGTCGAGATGTTGATGATGACGCCGCCCTTCTGCTCCTGCATCACCGGCGTCACCAGGCGTGTCGGGCGCACCGCGTTGAGGAAGTAGGCCTCCATGCCCATCTGCCAGTCGTCGTCGCTGAGATCGAGGAGCGGTCCCTTGGGCCCGTGCCCGGCGCTGTTGACCAAAACGTCGATCCGTCCCCAGGCGTCGAGCGTCCTGTCGACGAGGGTCTTGAGGTCGTCGACGGACCGGTTCGACCCGGTGACGCCGATGCCGCCCAGCTCATTGGCGAGCGTTTCGCCCTTGCCGGACGACGACAGGATCGCCACCCGGTAGCCGTCTTCGGCCAGGCGTCTTGCCGCACCTGCCCCCATGCCGCTGCCGCCGGCGGTGATGACCGCCACTTTGTTCGATGCCATTGTTCTCTCCGTTGTTCGAAGCCGACGCGCTTACTGCGATGACGCTTGGCAGGACACTATAAGCAAATCATCGGGATACACGATGCCAGACAGCAAAAAAACCGGGCCAAGTGGCCCGGCAAGTTCGTTTGGGGGCCAGAGAGGACCATGGGCTGGGGAGGCCCGCAGGGTCACGAAGGAGAGACTGGCCTCTCTGTGTATAGAGGTATACGGCGCCGACGCCCGATCGGATCACCGGATTGGCGGAAAATATGTCGTCAAATATCCGCGGCCGGTGCCGAGGCACTGGCCTGGAGCCGGCATCACGCGGTCGGCGACACCCCTCGGGCATCCAATTGCGTCTGAATGGCCGCCATCTCGGCCTTGATATGGGCAATCTCGGCCGCCTCTTCGGGGTTTTGGGCGGCCGCGCAAAGCTCGGCCAGGGCCTTTATGGTGCGTTCGAAGAGCACCATGTTGCGCCGGCCGATGGCCTCGAAGGAGGCGGCCGGATCGACGCCGGAAAAGGCATCCTCCATATAGGCGCGCAAATTCTCCTGGTTCTCGACGAAGACCCGCATGGCGTAGTCGAGATAGAGCGGCAACAACGCCTGCAGGCCGCTTCCGTAATACCCGACGAGATCGCGTATGACAGATACCGGCAGCATCGGCGGTCCCGCGTGTGCATCCCCGTCGATGATCACGGCGGCCAGGGCGGCACAAGTCACGTCGTCGCCCGACTTCCCGTCGCGGACGACAAACGGCGTGTCATCCCGGACCATCCGGGCGAGGTCCTCGAGGGTCACGACGGCCTTGCTATCCGGGTCGTGGAGGCGCCCGTTCCGGTCTTTCGTGATGACGACGGGTTCCCGGGCCGCGGGCACGGTCATCGCTCTTCTCCCACAGGGGTCGCTGGCCCGGCGGCCAGCCTTTCTCATACATACACCCATATGCGAACGGGAACCATGGGAACAATTTCCAGGAGAATCCCGCCGGCATTGGACATGGCTTGCCTGCGGGCCCACGGCCGCCGCCCAGCACAGGCGTTCCTCGGCGGTTTCATCGCTTGAAGAACGTCGTCGCCACCCTATTCTTCCGATCGATGCGTGTCGTCCGAACCGGCGAGGTCTTGCAACTGCGCTTGGATCGCCTCGATGCGCTCGATGATATCGGCCATCGCTTGGCTCCGGTCAGGGTCCGTCGCAGTGGCAGGATGGAAATAGGGGAAGGTCCGGATCGACTGCTCGAGGAGCGCCATATTGCGTTTACTCACGGCTTCGAAAGAGGCAGACGGATCGAGACCCGAGAAGGCGTCCTCCATGTATTGGCGCAGGTTCTCCTGGTTTTGTACGAAAATCCGCATCGAGTAATCGAGGTAGAGCGGCAGCAAGACCTGCAGGCTGGTCCCGTAATAGCGGATCACCTCGCGCATGAAGGGGATCGGCATCAGCGGCGGGCCGTTCCGGGAATCCTCGTCGAAAACCACATTGGTCAGCACCGAGGCGGTGATGTCTTCGCCGGTCTTCGTGTCACGGACGATGAACGGCGTGCCATCGCGGACCATGCGCGACAGATCCTCGAGAGTTACGTAGGCCTTGGTTCCCGGGCTGTAGAGCCGGCGGTTCGAGTATTTCTTGATGACGACGGACTCCGGGACCGTATCGGCGGGCTCGCTCATCGGTCATCTCCCCCACTTACCGGCGCGACCACCGGCAGCGTCATGCATACACCTTTGTGGGGCCGGAAACCAGGGCCGGAAACCAGGGCCGGCGTCCGCGAGAACCGCCGCCGCCCCTGTTCCGTTGGGCCGAGACATCCTAGGATGCCGCCATCCAAGGAGTGAACCCGATGATCGTTTCCCGCCTCGCCCGATTCACCGCCTCCCTCGCCTATGAGACCTTGCCGGACGCCGTCCGCCATGCCGCCAAACGCTGCCTGCTCGACTGGCTGGGCGCCGCCATCTCGGGCTCGCCGGTGCCGCCGGCGACGCTGATGACGGCAGCGCTGGCCGACGAACTCGGCCACGGCCGGGCCCGCCTGGTGCCGTCGGGAACCTCGGCTCCCTTGAGGACGGCGGCGCTGATCAACGGCACGGCGGCACACGCTATGGAGGTCGACGATATCTTCCGCGACGGCGTCTATCACCCGGGCCCGCCGGTGATCGCCGCGACGCTGGCCGCCGCCCAGCATAGGGGCGCATCCGGGGCGGATCTCCTGACCGCTATCGTCGCCGGCTATGAGGCCTCGAACCCGGTCGCCGCCGCCATGCAGCCGGCGCACTACGATTTCTGGCACACCACCGGCACCGTCGGTACCATCGGTGCGGCGGCGGGCGCCGCCCGGGCCCTGGGGCTCGACGCCGAGAAGACCGGTCACGCGATCGGCAATGCCATCACCATGGCCGCCGCCCTGCAACAGGCCTTCCTGGCCGACGCCATGGCCAAGCCCCTGCATACGGGCCACGCGGCTGAAGCCGGCGCTACCGCCGCGCTGATCGCATCGGAAGGCGTCACCGGCGCGCCCGGAATGCTCGAGGGCGAACGCGGCTTCGGGGCGGCGATGAGCCGCGACGTCGATTGGGATGCCGCCGTCGCCAAGCTCGGTGAAGACTTCACCATCGCCCGCATGACCCAGAAGAACCACACCTGCTGCGGCCACAGCTTCGCCGGCATCGATGCGACGCTTTATCTCCGCCAACACGAGAACTTGAAGGCGGATGACGTCAAATCGATCACCGTCGCCTCCTACGCCAAGGCGGTCGAGATCTGCGGCAACCCGGACCCGAAGACCGTCTATGAGACCAAGTTCAGCCTGCCCTACTCCGTTGCCGTCGCCCTTGTCACCGGCGCTGCCCGCTTCGACGCCTTCAGCGACGCCCGCCTCGCCGACCCGGCGACCCGTGCCCTCATGGCCAAGGTCACAGTGATCCTCGACGATACGGCCGAGGCCGCTTTCCCCGGTCGGCGTTCGGCGACGGTCACCGTCGTGACAACGGACGGACGCCGCCTTGAACGCTACGCGCCGACCCGCAAGGGAGATCCGGATGACCCGTTGAGCGATCAGGAACTGGAAGCCAAGTACCGGAATCTGGCGGCGCCGGTGATCGGGGACGAGGCGGCGGCGCGGTTTGCGGAGACCATATGGCAAGTTGAGGGACAGCCCGCTATCGGCGAACTCGGTGTCGTCTCCTCGGGCAATTGAAGGGCCGTCACCGGCCCGACCGGCGGCGGGTTGCGCCTAACGAATAATCTTGGACGCGGCCCCGTCAATCGGCATCATCCGCGCCATGACGGTCTTGTCCTTTTTTTGCCGTGAACCCGCGGTTCCTGGCTTTCGGGTTCTTCGCGGCGCTGTTCTCCTCATTCGGTCAGACGTTTTTCATCGCGCTTTCCGGTGCCGAGATCCGGGCGGAATTCGGCCTTAGTCACGGCGATTTCGGCCTACTCTATGCCGTCGCAACGCTGAGCAGTGCTGCCGTTCTGGTCTGGGCCGGGCGCAAGATCGACGACACGGACCTGCGCCTCTATACCGTCATCGTCGCGGCCGGTCTGGCGATGGCGTGCATCGGCATGGCCGGCGTCGGCGGCGCGTTGTGGTTGGTCCCTGTGCTGTTCGGTTTGCGCTTCACCGGGCAGGGCCTGATGTCCCACATCTCCATGGTATCCATGGCCCGTTATTTCGACCAGCACCGGGGCAAGGCACTGAGCATTGCCGCCATGGGTTTTCCCTTCGGCGAGGCGGTATTTCCGACAATTGCCGTCGCATCGATCGCGGCCCTGGGTTGGCGCCAGATGTGGGCCGCCATCGGGGCGCTGATACTGGTCATGATCATTCCCCTGATGCTCTGGCTGCTGAAGGGGCACAGCGAACGGCACAGGCAACTGGACGCGAGAACCCGCGACGCCGCAGCGGCCAGCCAAGCGAGCGGCTGGTCCCGAAAGCAGGTACTCGGCGACTGGCGGTTCTACTTGTTGATGCCGAGTTTCCTCGCCATGAGCTTCATCGGCACAGGGTTCTTCTTCCACCAGATTCACCTGGCCGATAGCAAGGGGTGGAGCCTGTCCCTGTTCGTCACCTTCTTCGCCGTCTACGCCGCCGCACAAACGCTCTCGGCCCTGGCCAGCGGCGTCCTCGTCGACCGTTTCGGCGCGGCGCGGATGATGCGGGCCTATCTGCTGCCGGCCGTCGTCGGCCTCGTTTTCATTGGCGCCTTCGATAAGCCATGGGCCGGGGCCGTATTCATGGCCTTCATGGGCCTCACGTCCGGTGCTGTCGCCGTCGTCCACGGCGCCATATGGGCGGAAATCTACGGCGTCGCCCATCTCGGCGCTATCAAGGCGCTGGGCACCGCCCTGATGGTGCTGTCGTCGGCCCTGTCGCCGCCGGTTATGGGGCTCGCCATCGACGCCGGCTTGACCATGGAGGCCATCGCCTGGGCATGTGCCCTATTCATCCTATTCGCCGCCGCCCTGGTCACGGCGTTCTTTCCGATCGGCAAGAGAGATCAGGGATAGGGTACTGCTCAGGTGTTGGACCAGTTGGCGGAGAGGCGTGAGGGTTGGAGAGATCACGCCAAGCTCGCGGGCATTACATTGGACAAGAACCGCAGAATACTTGGCGATTGGGCATATGCATAAAGACGCGCTTTGCCAGCTTTGGAAACCGGTTAGCTTCATTGTGGAGTTCGCCTCCGCAAGAGGGAAGGCTCAATCCTCCTTCACAAGTAGCCGTAAAAATAGTTGAGGCGCGGCAACGCCGAGAACAAACCCGTTAATTCCCCAGAACATGCTATCCAAGTCGAACATCCAGGCAATGCCCGACCCGAAGGCCCCCAACAAGAAAGGAAAGAAAACGACGAACAAGAGCGAAGTCGCCAGGGCAATCAAAATATCTAGAGTCTTGTTCAGCTTGTTGGATGCCATGCGTTAACCGCGCGCCTTACGCACCACCGTCCGATGATAGGTCCCGTTCTCTTGATCGCTCGTCGTATCGGTTCGCAAATCGGTGAAGCCGGCCGCAGTGAGCACCGCCTCGACCCGGTCCGGCGGGAAGTCGGGGACGCCGTCGGGGCCGGCTTCGCTGTAGCAGAGAACGAGCCGCCCGCCCGGCTCGAGGACCCGGCGGAGCTCCTCGAGGCGGCCGCCGATGTCGGGCCAGAAGTAGATGCCGTTGACGGCGCAGGCCTGGGTGAAAGCGGCGTCGGCGAAGGGCAGCGCGGTTTCGCCGCAGCGCGCCAGATGCGGCCGGTCGCCGGCGGCGGCGTAGCGTTTGCGGGCCCGCGACAGGGCCACTTCGGAGACGTCGGTTCCGGCGACCAGGGCGGCGCCCTTTTCGAGAATTCGGCCCATCAGGGCGCCGCCGCCGAAACCGACCTCGAGGATGCGGTCGTGCGGCTCCGGGGCGAGGGCCTCGAGGGTGAAATCATTCATGCCGCGGTTGACGGCATCGAGGCGCCACAGCACCAGGCGGCCCAAGAGGCCCTGCGGATGGCCCAATTGACGGCGGATAAAGGGGGGCGGCGTCGGGGTCGCGGGCCGGCCCTGCCGGTCCGCGGCGGGATCAGTCATCTTTCATCTTCTTGAACTGCTGGCGCAGTTCGAACTCGTCTGACGTGACTTCCTTCTCCATGCGCTGGGCGCGCTCCTCCAGGTCCTTGAACTTGCGCCGGAGGTCGTCGAAGAAGGGATCCTTCTGCTCGCCGGTTTCGGGCTTCGGTTCCGGCTTGGGTTCGGCCTCCGCTTCCGGCTTCACGTAAATCGTTTCGTCGGCCGTCGGACCGGCGGCCGGGTGCGGCGCGGTCTTAAAGGGCTCCTTCAACTGGAACCACCAGCGCTCCAGTTTGCCCGGGTGGTCGGCCCAGAACCAGGCGACCAGGAACAGGAGAATGGTCAGCGGCAGGTGGACGATCAGGGCCACGATGAAGCCGATGACGACCCATCGCTTCTCCAGGCCGAAGCGCTCGGCGATGGTGTCCATGACCTTGTGGAAGGTGCGGCCGACGGGGCCGGGCCCGCAATCCGGCCCGTGCCGGCGGCGGCTGTGCCCGTGGTCGTGGCGGTGGCGGGGATTACGGGGATGGCATCTCATTTTTCTCTCCAGCCGGGGGCGTCGGCATCCAGCAATTTCTCCAGGTTGGCCAGGCGCTCATCGAGCTTCACAGCTGTGTCTCGCATGGCTTCCAGATCGGCCTTGTCGACCATGACCTTCCCTTCCTCCGGCTCGTCGTCCTTGGCGTCGCTCCACTTGGTGATGTAGTGAAACACGATCCACAAGGGAGCGACGATGACCAGAAAGAGGGCCATAAGGATGAAGAAGAAGAAGGGGCCGGGGAACATCGTGGGTTACCGTTGTCTTGGGGTTTACCGTTAGGGGGTTTCCGTTAAGTGTTGGTCCTTAGGGCGTTGGTCCTTAGGGCGTTGATCCTTAGGCGTAGTCCGTTGGGTGAAGAAGTCCGTTATTTGGACTTCTTCTTTTCAACCTTTTTCTTCAGCGCCTCAAGCTCGTCCTCGACACCGCTTTCCGCTTCCAGGTCGGCGAATTCCTGTTCCAAGGTCTTCGGCTGGTCCTGGCCGAGATCGAAGGATTCGGCATCGGCCTCGATTTCGGAGATACGCCGTTCCATGCTCTCGAAACGGGAAAGCGCTTCTTCGGCCCGGCCGTCATTGAGCGTACGACGCATCTTAACGCGTTTCTGCGCCGTCTTCATGCGGATTTCGACGGAATTGCGCTTGGCCTTGGCTTCCGCCAGCTTGGCCTGCAGTTTGCCCATGTCCTCGTCGTATTTGGCGAGCGAATCCTCGATGGCATCGAGCTCGATCTTGAGCGCATTGGCCTGATCGGTGAGCTTGCGTTTGGCCAGCAAGGCGCCCTTGGCCAGGTCCTCGCGGCCCTTGGCGACAGCGTATTCGGCCTTCTCGGCCCATTCCTTCTGGCCGGCCTCGAGACGGTCCAGCTGGCGGACAACCTCCTTCTTGTCGGCGATCGACTTGACAGCGGCCGAGCGCACCTCGACCAGCGTGTCTTCCATTTCCTGGATCATCAGGCGCGCCATCTTTTCCGGATCTTCGGCCCGGTCCAGGAGGGCGTTGATGTTGGCGTTCATGATGTCTGCTGCGCGGGAGAAGATACCCATTGTCTTAGTCCTCAGTTGGTGTGGTTCCTGCCCATGTAAATGCATCAGGTGTGCCAACTTTATAATTCTTTGAAATTAAACAATTTTCAATTTCGGCCATTGAAAAAACTAGCGATAATCGCTATAATATCACTTAGATGAATAGCGATATTCGTTATATTATGGACGATATTCAGGCGATCATCGGCGAGGACCGGACCTTCCTGGGCATGCTCGAGCATGTCTCCCAGCTGGCGCCCATGGACAAACCGTGCCTGGTCATCGGCGAGCGGGGCTCGGGCAAGGAGCTGATCGCGGCGCGCCTGCACTATCTCTCCAAGCGTTGGCAGGGGCCGCTGGTCCAGGTCAATTGCGCGACCCTGACGGAAAGCCTCCTGGAAAGCGAACTCTTCGGTCACGAGGCCGGCGCCTTTACCGGAGCGCAGACGCGCCATGTGGGGCGCTTCGAACGGGCCGACGGCGGCACCCTGGTTTTGGACGAGATTGCCACCGCCGCGGCGGCGACCCAGGAGAAGATCCTGCGCGTTATCGAATATGGCGAGATCGAGCGGGTCGGTGGCTCGCAGGTGATCAAGTTGGACGTCCGCGTCGTCGGTGTCACCAACGTCGACCTGCCGGATCTGGCGAGACAGGGAAAGTTCAGGGCCGATCTCTTGGACCGCCTCGCCTTCGACGTGGTCACCGTACCCCCGTTGCGGGCCCGGCCCGTGGACATACCCCTACTGGCGCATGCCTTCGCGCTCGACATGACCCGCGAACTCGGCCGCGAGCTCTTCGCCGGCTTTTCGGCCGACGCCGAACAGGCGCTCCTCGCCTATTCGTGGCCCGGCAACGTGCGCGAACTGAAGAACGTCATCGAGCGCAGCGTCTACCGCATGAGACCGGTCGACGAACCGTTGGGCGAGATCGCCTTCGATCCGTTCGCCAGCCCATGGCGGCCCGGCGCCCGGGTCGAAGCGGCACCGGCCGATGCGCCGAGCGCGGCCGACGAACCGGCAGTCGAGGACTTTGCGGCCGCCGTCGCTGATTTCGAACGGCGCCTGCTCGCCCGGGCCATGGCCGACAACCGTCACAACCAGACGGAAGCGGCCCAGAGCCTCGGCCTCGGCTACCATCAGTTCCGGAGGCTGATTAAAAAGCGCGGCGTTGGCTGAGGCAGGGTTTTACCGCGGCCCGTCTACGCGATAGGTCAGTTTCGTCTTCTTCTTGGTCCGGTTTGACCACATCAGGCAATAGCCCCGGTCGGCGTCGGCGACGAACTTTTCGGAGGCTTCCCGGACACTATCCAATTTCACGGGATACTCGACCGCCGAGCCTTCGTGGTAGTGAACGTTGAAGGCGACGGGTCGGTCCGACGTGAACTGGTACTGGATTCCCTGGCCCGCCGCCATTTTGAGGCAGACTTCCTTGCGCTTGCCGGGCTCCAGGGACACCGTCCCAGAAGGCGCATCGGCGTCACCCGCTAAAACCGTGGCGGCAAGCATTAACGCCGTCGAAAAGGCGGTCGCGGTGACGAGCGTGACACGGTGTTGGGTAAGGGTTTTCATCGGTCTTCTCTATTCTAATTGATCGTTTAAGCAAGACGGATCAGCCCGTCGACAGCGACAACCCCCTCGCCTTCTCGACGCACCAATAACGGGTTGATCTCCGCTTCCGCGACGGGCGGCTCGGCCAGAGCCAGGGTCGACAACGCCGCAATGGCCCGGGCCAGCGCATCCAAATCGCCCTGCGGTGCACCGCGATAACCGCGGAGCGGCGCCAACCCCTTGACCTCGTCGATCATCTCGCGGGCCATCGCCACATCGACGGGCGCCAAACGCACGGCCACATCCTCGTAAATCTCGGTGAGCACCCCGCCGGCACCGACGATGGCAACCGGGCCGACCTCCGGGTCGCGGCGGAAACCGACCAGAACTTCCTGCTGGCCCGTCTCCATGGCCTGAACCAGATAGCCGGTGATCCGTGCCTGTGGAGCCGTTTCGCCGACGGCGGCACGAATATCAGCGACGGCACCCCTGACCTCATCCACATTGCCGACACCGAGCCGGATGCCGCCGACGTCGGCCTTATGCGCAATGTCCGGCGACAGCACCTTGACGGCGACCGGGTAAGGGAGATCTGCGGGGACCGGATCGTCGGCATTGGGCAGGACGACCGAACGGGTCTGCTCGACACCGAGAGCCGCAAAAACCCGCGAAGCGCCCCGCTCGTCAGTCGCGTTATCACGCGACATCTCGCCGATATCCGGCGCCTTGGTGGCGGCGATATCCACCGGCGGACGCCAGGTCAGTGCGGCGTGGACGGCGTCGGCACAGGCCTCCGGCGTGCGGAAACAGGCCTTGCCGGCGGCGGTCAGGCGGCGAAGGCTTTCCGGGGCGTCGGGGGCGATGAAGGCAGCCAGGAACTTCGCTCCCGTATCGGCCTCGACGATGGGCGCCACGGCGAGCTCCGGGTGGAACTGCCCCGACGAACCGACGACGGCGACAACGGCATCGCAGTCATCGCCCGCGAGCAGGGTCTCCAGGGCCGCCGCGTAAACCTCCTTGCGGGTACCGGCCATGGTCAGGTCGACCAGCGGTCCGCCGCCGAGGTCGACACCCAATGCGGAAAGTCTCTCGCGCAGGACCTTTCCCGGCCCGACCAGGTCGAGGCCGAGGGCGCCCAGACGGTCGGCGACGGTGGCGGCACCGCCACCCGTCGTGGTCACCACGGAGACCCGTCGTCCCCGACCGGGCCGGCGCCCGGCGACGAGGGCCGGCATCTCGAAAAGCGTCTCCAGCATGTCGGCACGCAGGATGCCGTGGTGGCGAAAAAACGCGCCCACCGAGCGGTCGCCGCCGGCGATGGCGCCGGAATGCGATTGGGCCAGTTGCCGGCCGGCCTTGGAGCGCCCGAGCTTATGGGCGATCACCGGTTTTCCCGCCTCATGGGCGCGCCGGGCCGCTTCGCCCAGGGCCTCGGCGTCACGGACACCCTCTAGGAACAGCGCAATCACGTCGGTGTCGGGATCGCCGGCCAGCAAATCGACGATCTCGCCGACACCCAGGTCGCATTCGTTGCCGACGGAGACCATATGCGAGAAACCGATGCCACGCGCGGCGCCGCGGGAAATCAGCGTTCCCAAGATGGTGCCGCTCTGCGAGACGACGCCGATCCGTCCGGGAACCAGCCGTTCCATTTCGAGCACGGCATTGACCGACAGCGCCACCCGGTTGGCCGGCGAGATGACACCCATGGAGTTGGGACCGATCAGGCGAACGCCGCCGGCACCGGCGATGGCGACGATCTCGCGCTGGCGTTCGAGACCGTCGGCGCCGCTTTCGGCGAAGCCGTCACTGTAAATGGTGGCGACGGCTACGCCTTTGTCGGCGCATTGCCGGATGACCTCCGGCACGGCCGGCGCCGGCACCATGACGAAGGCGTGATCGATAGTATCGGGCGCGGTCGCAAGGTCGGGGAAGGCCGGGACTTCCTGGACAAGGTCGCGCCTGGCGTTGATCGGCGCCACGGAGCCGGCAAACCCATGTTTGGCAAGGTAGCGTTGCGGGCGTCCGGTATTCTTCGCCGGGTCATCGGAAGCCCCGATCAGGGCTACGCCGTCCGGACGGAACAGGGCACCGGCGAGGCGGTCCAATGATACCTTCGATGTCTTCGACAAGACGGCCCCTCCGTTTGGTTCCGGCGACCGTTTGCGGCAGCCAACGGCATTCTCATTCAATAGGCGAAGGCCTGCGCGGACAAGGGGTTGGAGGGGTGGAAGTCTGGCAATCAGGAAATCTTTGCGATATTATTATCATTCGAATTTAAATCAAAAGTAATACTTCCGCCCTATGATCCGTTGAATTCGGAGCCTGCGGGAGTCCATGGGCCCGACGACACTGTCCGGCCCGAGAGCGCTCAAACAGGGCCGACAGGACTACCATTTCGGGGGTCGGCATGCTGTTCGAAGACGATGTTAACCTGAGTAAACTCCGCGTCCTGGTCGTCGACGATCAGGTCGCCGTGAGGCGCCTGCTGTCGAGCATTCTCTCGCAGTTGGGGGTGCGCAAGATCGACGAGGCGCCGCAGGGCAAGGAGGCGCTCGCCAAGGCGCACGATCTGCCGCCCGACATCATCATCACCGATTACGTGATGAATCCTATCGACGGGTTGGAATTGGTGCGCAGCGTCCGGTCGGGCGAAGCCGACCTCGACCCCTACACACCGATCATCATGATTTCCGGCAAGGCCGGCATGGGCGACGTCGAAAAGGCCCGCGACGCCGGCACCAACGAATTCCTGGTCAAACCGTTTTCAGCGAAGATGGTCGTGTGCCGGCTCAATAGCGTCATCAACCATCCGCGCCCCTATATCAAGAGCGAGAATTTTTTCGGCCCCGACCGGCGGCGGCGCAAGATCAAGCCGGGCCGTGACCGGCGGCAAAAGCCCTACCGCTATGAGGAAAGGCTCCGCAAGAAAGAGCGTTAACGCTCACGTCGGGCGCGAAGGTTAGAAGACCTTCGGAACGTAAAGCTCCTCGGGCAGCGTGCTGCGCTCATAATCGGGATTGAACACACGTTCGGGCAGGGTCACGGTCTCGGAGGGTACCTCGTCGTATGGGACCTGCTGCAACAGGTGGTGGATGGTGTTGAGTCGGGCCCGCTTTTTGTCGTTGCCTTCGACGATGAACCACGGTGCTTCCGGAATGTTGGTGCGTTCGAACATTTCTTCCTTGGCCCGGGTGTAGTCCTCCCAGCGTTTCCGCGATTCCAGATCCATGGGGCTCAGCTTCCATTGCTTCATGGGATCGTGGATGCGCATCAGGAAGCGGAGTTGCTGCTCTTGGTCGGTGATCGAGAACCAGTACTTGATGACCTTGATGTCGGAACGCACCAGATTGCGCTCGAATTCGGGCACGTCGCGGAAGAAGTCCTCGACCTGCTTTTCGGTGGCGAATCCCATGACCCACTCGACACCGGCCCGGTTGTACCAGGAGCGGTCGAGAAGCACCATCTGGCCGCCGGACGGCAGGTGCGGCACGTAGCGCTGGAAATACCACTGGGTCTTTTCAAGCTCGGTCGGCGCCGGCAGGGCGACGGTCCGACAGACCCGGGGGTCGAGGCGCTGCGTGATGCGCTTGATGACGCCGCCCTTTCCGGCCGCATCACGACCCTCGAAGATAACCAGGAGCTTGTATTTGGTGTGTACGATCCAGTCCTGGAGCTTGACCAGTTCCGTCTGCAGGCGCAGCAGTTCATGGAAATAGAAACGCCGGGACAGGGCCGACTTCTGATGCAGGTCGGTGATCGTCTTCAGGTCCTCGGCAATGCGCAGATCGTCGATCTCCATCTCAAGTTCCTCGTCGAAACTGTCCTGGAGTTCGGCATCGATCCAGCTGGTGTCTACGGTTTTCGGTTCGGTGTCTGTCATGCCGGTGTTCCTTGTCGAAAGTCGGGTCGGATCCTGTCGGTCCTTGGGTCTATTGGGTAACGCGGAAGTTTGAACTTTTTGTGTCACCTGCCGTGTTAATCGGGTGCTGGTGGTTTCGGCGGGCGCTGCGAAAAGCGCTGCTCGAACACGGCTTCCGCGATGCGGTTCTGCATCATCTCCAGTGAGCCGCCGGCGATCATCCAGCCGCGCGTGCGCCTAAAGCAGTATTCGACGAGCGTGTCCTCGCTGTAGCCGGTGGCGCCCATGACCTGCACCGCCGTGTCGGCAGCCTGGAAACCGGCCCGGTTGCAGGCCAGTTTGGCGATCGCCGTTTCATCGGCACTGGGCAAACCGTGGTCGGCGTTGACGGCGGCCCGGTAAAGCAGCAGCCTGGCCGCATCGAGTGCGACCCGGGCATCGGCCATCTTCCATTGCAGACCCTGGAACTCGGCCAGCGCGCGGCCGAACTGCCGGCGGGTCTTGGCATGTTCGACCGCCGTATCGAAGGCCAATTGACCCAAGGCCAGGGAGCGCGCCGCATTGCCGATGCGCTCGACGTTGAAGCCGGCGATCTGTTTCTTGAAGCCGCCCGGCCCGAGGACGACGTCGTCCTCCGGCACGAAGACGTCCTCGAGATAGACCTGGGCCCAATGGTCGCCGCCCATGTAACGGACCGGCTGGCCCAGCGAAAACCCTTCGGCCCCCTTCCCGATCAGCACCGAACCGATGCCGCCGACGCCGGGGCCGAAACGTACGTAGGCGAGGATGACGTCGGCCTCGGTGCTGTGTGTGGTGAAGACCTTGGAACCGGTGACCTGATAGCCGCCGTCGGTGGCCGTCGCCGTGGTCTTGAGGTCGGTCACCGCGGAACCGGCCTCGGGCTCGGTCATGCCGATCGCGATCAACTTTTCACCGGCCAACAGAGGCGTGAGGAACCGCGACTTCTGGTCGTCGGAACCGTATTCGGCGAGCACCCGGATGGCACCGAAATTGCCGGCCTGAACGACATCGGCACTCCTCGGGCAAGACCCGGCGACAGTTTCGATGGCGATTACCGCGTCCATCAGGCTGCCGCCGAGACCGCCGGTTTCCTCGGGTATGGTGATGCCGAGAAGGGCGTTCTCGGCCATCAGTCCGGCGACGTCGCGAGGATAACCGTCGGTATGGGCCCGCGCGAGGGCACCTGGGGCCAGGTGTTTCTCCGCGAATTTCGCGACGCTGTCGCGGAAAAGCGTCTGTTCCTCGCTGAAACGGAAGTCCATTTAGTTTCCGGCTCCGCTATTTCACATGCTGTTTGCGGTGATTTTACGGTTGGTCACCGGCATTGAACAGACAGCGCGGAAAGGTGCCGCGTTTTCTTTGTCCGACGCCCCTGATAGGGCCCCCCATGACCCGGCCCCTCAATCTCGTCTGGCGGCGCAAAGCGCTGGACAGCCTTATGGAGGCGACCTTCATACGTGAAATCCTATTCGCCGGGATCGCGCGGCCGGTGCGGTGGATCGCGCTGGAGGATGGCGACGACCTGCCGATGCTGGACGACATCCTGATCGTCAGCTTCGGCGATCCGGTCGACTACCTGAAGGCGCTCCGCGACCGGGATCTCAGAAACGTTGGACTCTTCCACCTGGGCGACGAACGCGGAGAAAACACCGTTCATGCCTACGGCCTCGCCGATTACGTGCTGCGCCACTATCACTTCCCGGAACGCCTGCGGGAGGCGACGGCGGGCGGCAATTCGGAGGTGCTTTGGGTCCCCAACGGCTGGGGCCGCGGCATCGGCCCCTGCGACGCGGCCCGTCATCTGCCTTTCTCCGAGCGCCGCGTGCCGCTGTTCTTCTCAGGCTTCGTCGGCGATGAAGACCGGCGCATCGACGAACGCGACGCTATGCTCGCCGCCCTAAAGGAAAACGCGGTCCCGGCGTTGATCAGCCTGACCGGCGGCTTCGCCCACGGTTTCAGCGGCCCGGCCTTTGCCGCGCACATGGGCAACACGCGCTTCGCCCTGGCACCGTCCGGCAATTCACCGGAAACAATCCGTCTTTATGACGCACTGGAACTGGGTGCCGTGCCGGTGCTGCTCGATAAACCGTGGCTGCATGCAAAGAACGGCATCGCGGCCCTTGGTCCGCCGCCCCTCATCCGCCTCAAGGATTGGGCGGAGGCGCCGGATGCCCTCGCCCCCTATCTCGGCGGCACCCGGGAGGCCGAACAGTCCGGTGAAGACCTGCGCCGCGAAGCCGTATCCTGGTGGGGCCGATTCAAGGCCCATATGGCCGAGCGCGTCGCCGATATGATCGAACGGGCATTTGCGAACACGTAGGAAAATATTGGAAGAACCCGATGCGATCGGGCTTGATCGCCGTCGGGAATATGGCCCGGGAGGGGGCTAGGGGGGGCGCCGGCAGATACCGGCGCCGCAACCGGGTTCAGGCGGCCTTGCGGTCGATACAGGTATCGGTGTCGGTTTCCCGATTTTCCGGTGTTTCCAGTGTCTCCGGCGCCTTGTCGGCACTGTCGGAAGCGTCGGCGCGCAGGTTCTGGACCATGACGGTCTCGATCTTCGCAGCCTTCATCAAATTGTCGAACCACGCAAAGGCGCCGGCTTTCTCGGCAGATTTCCACAAGGCGCCGATACCGGCGCCCATAGCCTCCATGAGGCCGTATTCATTCTGGGGTCGTCTCACTGTGAACATCTGACCCTTCAAAGTGGGCATATTGTTTCTCCTTTTTCATGGATGAGAAGAAACAACAAAACCGTGTCAACTCTGTTTCAGTTTGATGAAGGTTTCGTGACGCCCGTTTTTGGGCGGCCGGAGACCGTTCACGCACGGCTACGTGTTCGGCAAACCCTCCATGCCGACGTATCCCGGCAGGGCCTCGACCCGTTTTAGCCACGCCCGGACCGCAGCGTAGGGCTCAAGCGACACGTCGCCCTCCCACACAAGCCCGGCATAGGGATAGCACGCAAGGTCGGCGATGGTCGGCCGTCCGAGGGCGAGCCAATCGTTGTCGCTCAAACGGCTTTCGAGGACGGCGAGCGCGTCGCGGGCCAGGGCCTGGGCGCCGGCGAGATCACCGTCGCGCTTGAACTTGAGAAGAGCCCGCGCAATGGCCGGGCCGGCGAACATCTCATTGACGGCGAAGGCCAGCCATTGTGTGACCTGAGCCTGGCCGGCCGCATCCGCCGGCCACCAGTCGGGGCTGCCGTACTTGCCGCCCAGGTAGACGAAAATGGCCTGCGAGTCCCAGATCGTCAGGTCACCATCTTCGAGGGCCGGGACCTTGCCCAGGGGATGACGGGCGAGATGCGCCGGCGTCTTCTGTTCTTTCTCCACCAGGTTCATCGGCACGGTCTCGTAATCGATGCCGAGAATCGACAAGAAAAGCCGAACCTTGTGGCAGTTCCCGGAAACGGCGTTATCGTAAAGCTCCATCAGGCTCCTCCCCCCAAGATCTTCGATCGATTCGATTTACCGTGGCCAACACTAGTCGCCGCGGACCCGGTTTGCACAGGCGAGAATGGCGTCGAGTGACTTTTCGACTTCGTCATCGGTCGTCGCCCAGGACGACACACTGATACGCATCGCCGTTCGGCCCTGCCACAGCGTACCCCCGCACCAGCACGTACCGTCTTCCTGCACCGCCGCGATGACCCGCTCCGTCGCCTCGGGTGAACCGAACGAGACCATGACCTGGTTGAGTACGACGTCGTTGAGGATATCGAAGCCGGCCGCGGCCAGCCCCTCCGCCAATCGAGCCGCTTGCCGGCAATTGCGCTCAATCATTCCGGCGAGGCCGTCGCGCCCGAGGGATTTGAGCGCTGCCCACACCTCGAGACCGCGCATGCGCCGGCTGCATTCGGGCGTGAAATCGAAAGGGTCGCGTTCCGCGCTCTCATGGAGATAGGCGGCCTTGATCGACATCGCTGCCGCCAGTGCATGCGGCTGGCGGGTCAGCACGATACCCCCGTCGTAGGGGACGTTGAGCCATTTATGGGCATCCGTCGCCCACGACTCGGCGGCGGCAAAGCCATCCATCAGATAGGTACGGTCCGGCGCCGCGGCGGCCCAGATGCCGAATGCCCCGTCGATATGGACCCAGGCACCGGCGTCGTGGGCCCGCGGTATGATCTCGGCGGCCGGATCGAAGGCCCCGGTGTTCACGTTGCCGGCCTGCAGGCAGACGATGGCCGGTCCGTCGATCTCGGGAAAGCCGGCCGGGTCCATGCGGCCCTGGCCGTCGACCGCGACGCGGACGACCCGCTCACGCCCGAAGCCGAGCATGGCCAGCGCCTTGAGGAGAGACGCGTGGGCCTCGGCACCGACGACGACGGTGACCGGTGGCGCGCCGAACAGTCCATCGGATTCCACGGACCAGCCGGCATCCGCCAGCACCTTGTGGCGGGCCGCGGCAAGGCCGGAGAAATTGGCCATGGTGGCGCCGGTAACGAATGCGCCGCCGGCGTCTTCGGGAAAACCGAACAGGTCGAGCAGCCAGGAAAGTGCGACGCTTTCGATGCGCGCCGCCACCGGCGACGACGTGGCGGAAAAGCCGTTCTGGTCCCAGGCCGTGGCCAGCCAGCTGGCAGCCACGGTCGCCGGCAGGGCACCGCCGGTGACATAACCGAAATAGCGCGGACCGGCGCTGGCGACGGTGGCCGGTCCGGCGATTTCATCAAGCAGGCGTAGGATCTCCCCGGCCGTCGTCGCGCCCGTCGGCAGGGGTTCCGCGAAGCTGTCGAGGCCGGCCTCATCGAAGACGGCCGGTGCGACACGGCGGCCCTTCAACCCGTCGAGATAGTCGGCCGAACGGGCGGCCGCATCGGTAAGCAGTGACTTCATGGGAAATCCACCCGCAACACCCGCCTCAGGATAGCGACGGTGACGGCGGGCGGACAATGAAGGCATTGTCACGGTGACAATTCCGGTTTCGCGGGCGGCAGAATTGAGGTGGCAACGGATTGCCGTGGGGCTAGGATCGGCCCATGGATATGCTGCTGCCCGACATGGCGACGCTGGCCTTGTTCGTCACCGCCTCGCTGGCCCTCTACATTTCGCCGGGGCCCGACATGCTCTACATCGCATCCAGGAGCATCGCCCAAGGGCGCGCCGCCGGCGTCGCTTCGGCGTTCGGCGTCTTCGCCGGGTTGCTGGTCCACATGCTGGCCGCCGCCCTCGGGCTCGCCGCGGTCCTCGTCGTCTGGCCGTTCGCCTACTTGGTCGTCAAATGGCTGGGGGTTCTCTATCTCGCCTATCTCGGTCTTAAGGTTCTCCTCGACAGAAACGGCGGCATCGCCCTTCCCGGCGGTAACGGCGGCGCAGGCCCCGATTACCGGCGCCTCTTCCGCCAGGGGCTTTTCGTCAACCTGCTGAACCCGAAGATAGCGCTCTTCTTCATGGCCTTCCTGCCGCAATTCGTCGATGCGGAGAAAGGCAGCATCCCGTTGCAGATGTTGTTCTTCGGATCGCTGTTCAACGCCGGCGGTCTGCTTTGGGTCCTGTTCCTGGCCGTCCTGTTCGGCGCCATCGGAGACCGCATCGCCAGCCGCCCCGGCATCTGGGGCTGGCAGCGTTGGATAACCGGATCCGTACTTCTGGCGCTGGCCGCCAATCTCGCCTTCGCCGAGCGAGAATGATCTCGGGTGCGGGCGGCAGACCAAGGCGTTTGCTGTGGGACTCGAGGGAGACCTAACCCGGTCTTTTTGCCTCGGAAACGAGCCATTCCGCGAAAACGCTGGCATCGGCGGATAGGGAACGCCCGACCGGCGTCGTCAGGAAGAAAGCGCCCGGAGACCGCATTTCCACATCAAGGAGCTTTACCAACCGTCCCTGTTTGACCAAATCGCCGACGAAACTGTGCCACCCGAGGCAACAGCCCTGCCCATCAAGAGCCATCTGGATCCCGATCAGATAGGTCAGAAAACGCCGCCTGATTCCCACCTGTCGATGACCGACGTAACGGAACCAGGTCGCCCAATCGAGCCACTGATCGCCCGGTATCCCATGGATGTCGATCAATTCCATATGCGACAGGTCGGCAATCGTCTCCGGATACCCGACCATCTCAACATAGGACGGACTGCACACCGGATAGATGTGGTCACCGTAAAGGTACCGGCTATCCAGATCCGGCCACTGGCCGGTACCATAGCGGACGGCGATGTCGGCACGCCCCTCCAGCATGTCGATCGGGTCATCGGCCACGACCTGATTGACCGTGATCTCCGGACGGATTTCTGCGAACCGTCCGAGTCGCGGCATAAGCCAGAAAAAGGCGAAACCGACCGTGGCACCGACCGTGACCTGCTGCTCCTGTCTTGTCTCCCTGAGAGACGCCAACGCGGTGGCCATGCCCTCAAAGCCCTGCCTGACCGGCTCGAAAAGACTAGCGCCGGCAGCTGTCAGTTCGACCTTTCTGTGAAGGCGTCGAAACAGAGGCTGGCCTACGTAGTCCTCCAGATTTCGGATTTGGCGGCTGACGGCGGCAGGCGACACGTTGAGTTCGTCCGCTGCCCGTTTGAAACTGAGAAACCGGGCGCTGGCTTCAAAAGCCAATAGGGCGGTCGGAGAGGGAAGATTGCGGCGCATCCATATAGATTACTTGAAGTTATCTGAAAATCGAATTTTTCTGACCTTGACGCCTGTTCGAGGGATCGATACTGAGCCGTGATGAGTGACGCTCACACTTAGTTTTCTGGCCAAATCGACGATCATTAGGGAGTATGGCATGAGCGTTGACAGCATGTCTCTGAATCAACTTAAAATCAATAAACAGGACTTGGCGCGAGCGGTTGAGCCGATCGAATCAGCACGGGGTTTACCCAATCCTTGCTACACCGGTGCCGACGCATTCCTGCGAGAACGAGATACCGTCTTCGCAGGCGGTTGGGCATGCGCTGGTTTCGCCAAGGACGCTCCGGCCGCGGGGGACCTCTTTCCCTTCGAATTCGCCGGCCTACCGTTGCTGATGATCAGAGGCGAAGACGAAGAGATCCGGATATTCCACAATGTCTGTCGACATCGGGGCCGCATTCTGGTCGAAACGCCTGGCCATGTCAGAAAGGCCGTGGTTTGCCCCTATCACGCCTGGACCTATGCGATGGATGGTCGATTGATCGGCACGCCTCATGTGGGCGGACCCGGCAAGCATTCATGTCCCGGGTTCGACAGGGACAGCATCGGGCTCAAACCGGTTCGCAGCGCCGTGTGGTTCGGTTTGGTCTTCATCGACCTTTCCGGGATCGCCGAGGACTTTTCCGAATACATCCGGCCCGTAGCCGAACGGTGGAGTGAATTCGAGGCGGTGGAACTCGTTCATGCAGGCGCCGATTGTACGATCGAATTCGAACTCGAATGCAATTGGAAACTGGCCGTCGAGAACTATTGCGAAGCCTATCACCTTCCGTGGGTCCATCCCGGCCTGAACAAATACTCTCCTCTCGATCGCCACTATGCGATCGTCGAGGAAACCTATAGCGGTCAGGGGAGCGAAAGTTATTCCCCGACCTTTCCCGAAGGCGCCCCGTCCTTTCCCAATGCCAGCGGGCTCTCCGATTTCTGGCAAACCGGCGCCGAGTACATTGCGCTCTATCCCAATGTCTTGTTGGGCGTCCACCGCGACCACTTCTACGCGGTCCTCATTCTACCGGACGGGCCGGACCGGACCCGCGAACGGTTCGAAATCTATTACTACTCAGAATCGGTGCGCAGCCACGAGTTCGAACTGTCGCGGAAGGCCAACCGGGAACTTTGGCTGACCATTTTCGCCGAGGATCGGGATGCCGTCGAAAGCATGCAGCGCGGCCGATCGTCGCCAGGTTTCGACGGTGGCGTTTTCTCGCCCGCCATGGACCCGCCGACACACGCGTTCCACGCCTGGATCGCCCGGGCCCTGACTGGCGGTAGAAAACGATCGTTGGCCGCCGCCGAGTGATTGCACTAAGCCCTGGACCGGCGCCGCGGAAGCGATATTTCGCCGGTCATCCGGCGGTCAGTTAGCGGCCACCTTCTCCTTGGGAACGAAGACATAGTCGCCGTCGACGAGGCCGTCCGTTGCGATCAGATCACCGTCGGTGACCTGGTGGCCGGTGAAACAAAGATACCCATGCTCGGCCATGAAAGCATGGACAGCCTCGACGGTATCGCCGGCGCGGCTGAGAGCCGCCTCATTGAGTTCGCAGATGATGACCGGCCGAAAACGTGAAATGCAGGTCTCGGCGCCGCGCAGGCCGCGTAACTCGAAACCCTCCGTATCCAGTTTCACCAAGTCGAGGCGTTCGAGTCCGACCTGCTCAACGAATTGGTCGAGGGTCGTAACGGCGACGACGTCATGCCTGAGGTCGTAGCGATCGGCGAGGTCGGATTCGCCGCCCAAATGGGAAAGACCGAAACCGACGGCGCCTGATTTCTTGATCGGCATGCTGAGCAGCTGCGTTCCCTCTTGATCGCTGAGCGCCATGGGAATGACGGTGACGTTGGTGGTGCCGCTGAACAGCAAACCGACGCGCAAAACGGCTCGCGTGTAGCTCGCCGGCTCGAAGGCGAATAAATGTCCCCGTTCGGCGAGACCGGCATAGAGTTTCGAGAACTGACCGGCGTGCGCGCCGCCGTCGACGATGACGCCGTTCGGCGGAATCAACTTTCGGAGATAGGGTATCGCGTCGCGATGATGCTGGCGGAACGCCGCTTTGAAGGCGTGGGCGAAAAAGCTGCCCGTAAGGCGGAATTGAACGAGTTTTCTCACGGGACCGTATCCAGGGCGTTTCGAATGAGGTCGGCCTGTGTCGAGAATTGGGCCAGTGGCGATTCCTTAAAAATCCTTCTTCGCCTGTTCGATGACCTGAAACAGCCCCTCGCCCGGCGCTTCGCTGGGCTTGTGGAGATCCAGGTAGTGTTCGAGATAGCGGATGAACTCCTCAACGGTGGTGTTCGGGTCCTTCGGCAAATTCTCGTCGCGGAAGAAAGCGTAGGCCGAGAAATTCGCCGCCGCATGGCGCAATCCCGAAGCGATGTCCTGGACGTCACTGCCGTTTTGAATATGGGTGTTCGCCATATCGATGAACTGATTGGCGATCTGGACACTGGGACTGCTTTCGGTTTGTTCGGAGTCTGCCATTGGAACACCCTTACTGACTGGAGTTGCTTTAGTAGAGCCCGCCGATGCCGGTCGCCGGTCCGGCTGCCGCGGCGCCGCCCGGCGTCCAGCTCTCACCCTCGAGAACGAAGGTATCACCGGTCGGTTCGCTGCCGGGCTTGAAGGCCTCGAAGATAACGTTCTTGTCGCCCGGCTCGGCGAGGCGTCCGCTTCTCGCGTTGATCCTGACAATGCGTACGTCTGGCGGGATGCGGAACGGTATGGACGCTTCGTCCTTCAGGGCCAGCGACATGAAATCGCGGAAGATCGGCGCCGCCACCGACGATCCCGTCTCGCGCTTGCCCAGCGGCAACGGTGTGTCGAAGGCAGCGAACACGCCAACCGCCAAGTCGGGAGAAAAACCGATGAACCAGGTATCGCGCTCCTGGTTCGTCGTCCCGGTCTTGCCGGCAAGCGGTTTGCCAACGGCTTTGATGCGCCGGCCGGTGCCGCGATCGACCACGCCTTTGAGAATGGAAACGATCTGATAGGCACTGCCCGGGTCGGTGATCTGCTGACGCTTGTCGGAAACGGCGGGCGGCGGCTGGTTGGTCCAAAAACTGGCCCGGCATCCGCTGCAGCCCCGCCTGTCGTGGCGGAACACGGTGACCCCGTGGCGGTCCTGGATCCGGTCGATGAAGGTCGGAAAGATGCGCTTGCCGCCGTTGACGAGCATGGCATAGGCGGTGGTGATCCGCATCAGGGTGGTCTCGCTGGCGCCAAGGGACATGGCCAGCGTCGGTGTCAGCTTGTCGACGATACCGAACCGTTTGGCGTATTCAGATACCCTCTCCATTCCGATCGTCTGGGCCAAACGCACGGTCATCAAATTGCGGCTTTTTTCGATGCCGAGCCGCATGGTCGAGGGCCCATAGAATTTCTTGGTGTAGTTGGCCGGCCGCCACTTGGGCAGCCCCGGCCCCTGGTCGATGACGAAAGGTGCGTCGAGGATAAGGGTCGAAGGCGTATAACCTTCGTCCAAGGCCGCCAAGTAAACGAACGGCTTGAAGGCGGATCCGGGCTGGCGCAGGGCCTGGGTAACGCGGTTAAACTGGCTGAGGTCGTAGTCGTAACCGCCAACCATGGCGAGGATACGTCCGGTATGGGGGTCGAGGGCGACGATACCGCCGTTGATCTCGGGTATCTGGCGCAATCCGTAATAACCGGGCGGATAAGGGTTGTCCTCGGCATCCGCGAACACCGGCTCGACGGCGATGATCTGGCCCCGTTGCAGGACGTCCGACGGCGCCTTCACCTTGGGTCCGCGTTTCTGACCTTCCTCCCAGGCCCGCGCCCAGGTCAACTCGGCCATGGGAATCTTGCCGGCGGTACCGTCCTCGACGCCGATCTGGGCCGCCTCCGCGTCGGTCCCGAGAACCACCGCCAGGGACCAGCCATGCAGGCCGCCCGGCCTTCCGACCGACTTGACGGCCCGTTTCCAATCACCCGGCAGGTCGAGCCTGGCATCGTCGCCGAGGGCGAACAGCGGGCCGCGCCAGCCATGGCGCCGGTCGTAGGCGATGAGGCCTTCGCGCAGGGTCTTTTCAGCGACCCCCTGGAGCTTGGGGTCGATCGTCGTGCGAACGGAAAGCCCGCCCTTGTAGAGCTCTTCCTCGCCGTATCGCTGGGCCAGTTCGCGGCGCACCTCCTCGGCGAAATAAGGCGCCGAGACGTACTCGGTCTCATCGCGGCTGTAAACGGTCAGCGGCCGGGCCTTGGCGGCGTCAGCATCATCGATGTTGATGTGACCCTCGATCAGCATCCGCTCGATGACCCAGTTGCGCCGTCCGATGGCCGCTTTCGGTTTCTTGATCGGGTGGTAGTTGTTGGGGGCCTTCGGCAAGGCGGCGAGAAAAGCCGTTTCCTCGATAGACAGCTGGTCGAGGGATTTGTTGAAGTAGTTGAGCGCCGCTGCGGCGACACCGTAGGATCCGTAGCCGAGGTAGATCTCATTGAGATAGAGCTCGAGGATCCGGTTCTTGGTCAGGGCGCGTTCGATGCGGAATGCCAGGATCGCTTCCTTGATCTTGCGCGCCCACGAGACTTCGTTGGTCAGGAGGAAGTTCTTGGCGACCTGCTGGGTGATCGTCGAGGCACCGACCGGGCGGCGGTTCCTTCCCAGGTTTTTGACGTTGACGACGACGGCGCGGACGACGCCGAGGAAATCAATGCCGGGGTGTTCGTAGAAGTTCTTATCCTCGGCGGCCAGGAACGCCTGGATAACGCGCCTCGGCATGGCGCGGATCGGCACGAAGACCCGCTTCTCCACCGCGTATTCGGCGAGCAACCGTCCGTCACCGGCATGGACCCGCGTCATCACCGGCGGTTCGTAGTCGGCCAGTTGCCGGTATTCGGGCAGATCGCGGCCGAATTTATGGAACACGTAAACAGCTCCGCCGGCACCGATGGCGGCGAGAACGAATAGCGTGCCAAGGGTCGTCAGTAGAGCTCGGATCATCGTATTCGGATCATCGTATTACGTCGGGGCTGTCACTTCAGGGCGGTCGCGGTCGGGATGGTGTCCGGTTTTCAGGGGCTGGCGACCGATGACGATGACCTTCGCCAGCAAACCAATAATCTTTATCACAAGAGCGGCACTGCGTAATCGCTTATTGGTAGATTATGGCCGCCTTGTGGCGCCGCACAACGGATAATGACGCATGGTCCGGGGTTTACCGCCGGTTCGCTTCCTCGACCTGGCTGAAATAGCCATCGACGGCGCGGGTCACGGCGATGCCCAGCTTGTTGCGGTAGGCCTGGGAACGCAAGGCGCGTTCGTCTTCGCGGTTCGAAAGGAAACCCATTTCGACGAGCACCGACGGAATATCCGGCGCTTTCAACACGGCGAAACCGGCGAAACGGTGCGAATTGCGCAGCAGTCTGGTCTGTTTCTTCAATTGCGGTAACAAAGTGGTCGCGAAGCGGACCGACTGGTTCGTCGATTCACGTTGCGCCAGATCGATCAGGATGTTGGCGATTTCCGGGCTTTCGTGGGTCAGGTCGACGCCGGCGATGACGTCGGCCTTGTTCTCTTTCTCGGCCAGGGCCGCGGCTTCCTTGTCGGAGGCCGTTTCAGAGAGCGTATAGACCGACGGCCCCCTGATCTTGCGGTTCTTGATCGAGTCCGCATGCAGCGAAATGAACAGCTCGCCGCCGGCATCGCGCGCGATCTGAATGCGGTCGCGCAAGCGGATGAAAATGTCGCGGTCGCGGGTCAGCACGACCTTGTAGCGCCCGGTCGCCTCAAGTTTGTCACGCAGCGTCCGGGCCATGGCCAGGGTAATGTGCTTCTCGTAAGAGCCGGACAGGCCGATGGTTCCGGGGTCGGGTCCGCCATGACCCGGATCAATGACGACGACGCGTTTCGCCTTGCCGGGACGGAGCGCCGGTTTCCGCGGTGCCAACCGGAACGACGAAGCCGCCGCCCTGTCGCGAGAGCCGGACGAAACCTGAACGGTTTTTGGCGGTGCGGGTTGCCTGACCGTTGAGACGGGCCGCTTGGCGCTGTTCGGAACGCTGCGGGTCGCGGCGGCAACCACCGGCGTCTTGGTTCGCGCCACAACCGGTTTGACGATCGCCCCCGGTTGATCGGGTTTCACCTCGATCGGTGCCGTTTTCAGGAACTTCGCGAATTGGCGCTTCGTCGCCGGGTTCAAGTCGACGACGATGCGGTGGCCATGGGTACCGGACGGGCCCATCAGGAAGGCCTTGCCGATGACCGCGGGTGATTTCAAGTCGACGACGACACGGGAGTTGCCCGGTTTGTAGAGGCCGTATCGCAGGGTTTCGAAGACACCGATCTGCTGCGGAAGCGGCCGCGGCGGGAGGCGCCAGCCGACCTCCGGAAGGTCGATGACCACGCGGTTGGGGTTGCCGAGCATGAAAATGCGGTAGGGGACGAGGCGACTGACCTCAAAGACGACCCGCGTCGCCTTGGCGTGAGGGCCGACCCGGACGTCGGTGACGATCGCTTCGGCGGCTGCGGCCGTCGTCGGCGCAACCGCCACGATCGTTGCCGCAAATCCCGCGAGCAACGAAACGGCGGCAAACCAACGCCACAGCTTAAACCGCATTACCCCCAACATTTTGGGCAATCCCTCCTAAACTCGACCAAATATACGGTGAATTGCGCCAGACCTTCAATCACCATCGTCACCGTAAAACCGACCGTCCGGCCTGGAACAAAAATTCGATCGAGCCGATCCTCTTGAACAAAGATGATTGTCGAACCAAATTCCTACGGTTAGATTAACAAAGTGACGATTTGAAAATCCGCCGGCAGCGGCCCTTGTAGCGATTAACGAGTCCGGGGCTGGTGGAGAACGTCGCTAAAGGTTTTGTCCCGGTTTGGGGCCATTGTCCGCATACGTTTTGTATCGGGGGCCGCGGGACTTGAATGAGGTTCGAGGTTGGGCCTCGGGAGCATTTTTCAGTGTCGGTAAGAGCAGCGCGAGAAATTCACACCTCCCCATCACCGGTCAAGCCGGCGATGGGACTGATCGCAAGCGCCTCCGGCACGATCGATACAAGCGGTGACGGATCCGAGGGCCGGTCGGCCCGGGGACATGTCACGCTTTGGAGTTACGAACCACATGACTACCCAACGCATGCTAATCGACGCATCCCATCCGGAAGAGACCCGGGTGGTCGTCGTCAAGGGAAACCGCCTGGAAGATTTCGACGTCGAAGTCGAATCACGTAGGCAACTCAAGGGAAACATCTATCTGGCCAAGGTGACGCGTGTCGAACCGTCACTGCAGGCGGCGTTCGTCGACTATGGCGGCAACCGTCACGGTTTCCTGGCCTTCAGCGAAATCCACCCCGACTACTACCAGGTCCCGGTGGCCGACCGCGAGGCGCTGCTGGCTGAACAAAAAGCCGACACGACGGAAGACGGCGACGAAGAAGGCGGTGCCGGTGAGGGCAGCGTCGAAACGCTGGGCGGCGACGATCTGGAAGAGGTCGAAGCCCGGCGACCGGCGAAACTGAGGCGTCATTACAAGATCCAGGAAGTCATCAAACGCCGCCAGATCCTGTTGGTGCAGGTGGTGAAAGAAGAACGCGGCACCAAGGGCGCGGCCTTGACGACCTATCTCTCCTTGGCCGGGCGGTATTGCGTGCTGATGCCGAACACGGCGCGCGGCGGCGGCATTTCCAGGAAAATCAGCAACGCCAACGACCGCAAACGCCTGAAGTCCATCGTCGGCGATCTGGGCACGCAGGAAGGCATGGCCGTCATCGTCCGCACGGCCGGCGCCAAACGGTCCAAGTCCGAGATCAAACGTGACTACGAATACCTGCTGAGGCTTTGGCACCAGGTCCGGGAACTGACCCTGGAATCGATCGCACCCTGTCTGGTCCATGAGGAAGGCGACCTCATAAAGCGTTCAATCCGCGACCTCTACAACAAAGACATCGATGAAGTCATCGTGTCCGGTGAGGACGGATACCGGCGCGCCAAGGACTTCATGAAGCTGCTGATCCCGAGCCACGCCAAACGCGTGCAGCCCGACAAGGAATCCGGCGCCCCCCTGATGCAGCGTTATCAGGTGGAGAACCAGTTGGCGGCCATTCACTCGCCGGAAGTGCAGTTGAAGTCAGGCGGGTACATCGTCATCAACCCGACCGAGGCCCTGGTGTCGATCGACGTCAACTCTGGAAAAGCGACGCGCGAGAGAAACATCGAGGAAACGGCCCTCAGGACCAACCTGGAGGCCGCCGAGGAGATCGCGCGGCAACTCAAACTGCGCGATCTGGCCGGCTTGATCGTCGTCGATTTCATCGACATGGAAGTCAACCGCAACCAGAGCCGGGTCGAACGCCAATTGAAGGACGCCATGCGCTCCGATCGGGCGCGTATCCAGATTGGGCGCATCAGCCCGTTCGGCCTGCTCGAACTGTCGCGCCAACGGCTGCGTCCGAGTTTGATCGAAACGAGCTCCGAGCCCTGCCCGCATTGCGCCGGCACCGGAATCCGCCGGTCGACGGATTCGACGGCCCTTCATGTCCTCAGGGGCATCGAGGAAGAGTGCATGAAACGCAAGGCCGAGACCTTTACCTGTTTCGTGCCGACGGCAGTCGCGCTTTATCTCCTCAATCAGAAGAGAACGGCCTTGGCCGAGATCGAACAGCGTTATGAAACGACGATCCTGATCGAGAACGACGACACATTGATCCCACCCGATTTCCGCATCGAACGCGACGGCGATACCGGCGAACGCGCGCCGTCGGGCCGCGGTGCGGAAACGCCGGAACGCGAAGGGTCGGAGGAAGAAGGCGGAAAACGGCGGCGGCGGCGGCGCGGACGGCGACGGCGGCGCGGCGACGCCGATCAGACAAGCGAAGAGGCTTCGCAAGAGGAAAGCGCGGCCGCTTCCGAAGACGGCAGCGCTGAAAAGACGGAAGGCGGCGACGAAGAGGATGGCGGCAAACGGCGGCGTCGCGGACGGCGCGGCGGGCGGCGGCGAGGTCGCAAACCGGCCGACGACAGCGCCCAGGCGGGTACACAGACGAAAGAGGGCGGAGAATCGGCGGGCGAACCGGCCTTGCTAGAGGCGCCCGCGGCACCGGAACTTCTCGAAGCGCCGGCCGAGCCCGAGGCCGAAGCGATCCCGCTCCCCGACCAAAGCGGCGAAGTCGAGGGCGAAACGGAAGAGAAGCCGAAACGCCGCAGACGGCGGCGGAAACCGGCGGCAAGTGAGGACGCGGCCGGCGAGGCCGGTGACGAGGAAGCACCTGCCGCCCGCAAGAGACGGAGCCGCAAGGCGAAGAAACCGGCCGACGACAACGAGGATAAATCGGAAGTGGCGGCGGAAACGGCCGAACAGGCTGAAGCGGCAATCGCTGAAACGCCGGATGATGGCAAAGCGGAATCCGGTGAAAAGAGGAAACCGCGGCGCCGTCGGGCGAAGACGAAACCCGCGGCAGAGGCATCGGAACCCGAGGCCGCTGAAAGCGCGCCGCAATCGGAAGCACCCGAGAGCCCGCCGGAACCGGCTAAACCGGAGCCCCAACCCGAGGAAGATCCCGAAAAACTGCGCGAAGCAGCAAAAACCGTGGTCATTAACGTCGGCGGCGGTGAAGGCGATGCCGAACCGAAGCCGGCGAAGCGGGGTTGGTGGAATCGTTAGTCGTCTTCCGAAGCGCCAACTCCCGCCGTCCACGCCTGAAGGCGCCGGGCCGCTTCGGCCATGACATCGGTTTCGCCCGAGAAGGAAAACCTGAGGAAGTGGTTGCCGCGGGACGGATCGAAATCCGTTCCCGGCGTCAGCGCGACACCCGTTTCGTCGAGAATACGGCGGCAGAACTCTGGACTGTCGTTGGTCATGTGCGCGACGTCGGCGTAGATGTAAAAGGCTCCATCGGCAGAAGCGAGTCTATCGAAACCGGCTTTTGGCAATTCTCGTAACAGCAACTCGCGGTTGGCCGCGTAGCGCCGAACGTTGTCGTCCAATTCGTCCAGACAATCGAACGCGGCCACGCCGGCGACCTGCGAGGGTGTCGGCGGCGAGATGAACAGGTTCTGCGCCAGGCATTCGACGGAACGCAGCAGGTTTTCTGGCACCACCATCCAGCCAAGGCGCCAGCCGGTCATCGAGAAGTATTTCGAGAAACTGTTGACGACGACGGCGTCGTCGAGAAGAGCGGCAACGGTTTGCGCCCGCTCGCCGTAGGTAATCCCGTGATAAATCTCGTCCGAAATCAGACGGATCTCGTGGACATTGCAGAATTCGGCCAAACGTCTGAGGTCCGGTTCCGCGATCATGGTACCGGTCGGGTTGGAGGGGCTGGCAATGATCAATCCGCCCAAGCTGCCGCCGCGCGATATCTCGCGCTCGACGATTTCAGGGGTCGGTTGGAAATTGGTCTCGGGACCGACCGGCAGATCGACGACCTCGATACCGACGGCGGTCAGAATGTTGCGGTAGGCCGGGTATCCGGGGCTGGCCAGCGCCACCCGGTCGCCCGGATCGAAGGCGGCAAGAAAGGACAGCACGAACCCGCCGGAAGAGCCGGTCGTGACGAATATCCGCCGAGGATCGATCTCAACGCCGTAAGCGTCCGCGTAGTACCGGGAAATCCTCTCGCGAAGCCGCGGAATGCCGAAAGCATCCGTATATCCGAGCTTGTCGTTCCCAAGCGCCGCCCGGACGGCCTCGACGACCCCGACCGGTGCACCGGTCCCCGGTTGTCCGACCTCGAGATGGAGAACGTCCTCGCCCGATGCCTCGCGTTCGTTCGCGGCACGCATGACATCCATGACGATAAACGGCGGTATGGCGCCGCGCTTGGCGATCTTCAAAACCATGATCTCAATCCGAACTCGAGGCGATACCGAGGCCGCGCGGATCGGACCCGGCGCCACAATCGATGTTGTCCGCCGGCAAACCGGTCGAGCAGTAGACGCTGTTGACGTTGCCCAATCTTTCGACCAACGCGGTCCGGTGCCCACGACGGACCAACCCCTCGAGGATCGGCCGCGGTGTTCCCTTCTCGGCGTAGGTGACGCCGTCCGATCCACCATGATGTATCCGTTTCCGCGCCAACGAACTCGCCAGGGACGACCTCTCATCAAGCAAGACCTGGGCCGCCACGTTGACAAGTGCGGTCGGCGCGACGGCGCCGCCTGAAGATGCCGAGGCATAGAAAACCTGTCTGGCAATCGTGCTCGCCAGGATCACCGCCGACAGGGACTCGCCTTCGCGTCCCGGGAGCGGCGGTGCGGCCATCAACACGCCAGTGCCCTGCGCCAACAGGCCGGCACCGAAGGGCCGGTTCATGGTCATTGAACAAACGACAACGGACCCTCTCTGGTCGAGCACGGCGAGCGATGCCTCACCGGCTTCGAGAACGGACTGAACGGGGGCCGGTGCGGCGCCCTTGACCGGTCGCCGCTGCTCGGAACTATAGGTCCTCATCAGTTGTTCCGCCCGATCCTCCGTGACCGAGTCAGCCGTGGTCACCGTTCCACCAGGGCCCGCCAGGCGCCGCTGTTCGGCGAATGCCCTCTCGGCGGTCTCGGCGAGAAGATGCGCGCGTTCGGCCTCGTCGGCGTCTTCATAGGCGTCATCGACGGTCAACATCGCCATCATCCGGGCGGCAACGGGTCCGGCGTCACTGACGGTGGCCGGAAAATAGAGATTGGTGCTGCGGATGAAGGGAACCGTGATCGGTTGACCCCACTTCGGTGCGAACGTCCTCAAATCGTCGTAGTCGATGGCGCCGCCGGAATCCTGCACCGCCTGGGCGAACTGCCGGGCGAACGGCCCGGAGTAGAAATCGCCGCCGCCGCGGGAACGAAGCCTGCCCAAGGTTGCGGCCAGTTCCAGCTGATCGAAATACCCGCCTTCGCGGATCAGCCGGTTGTCGTCACCTTTGAACGCGCCCCACATCCCCGGGTCGTCACCGAGCATGCGCCCGGCAATCCGGAGATCGGCCGCGAATGCCTTGGACACCTGTGTCCCGAAACGGGCCAGGTTTTCCGCCGGGCGCAGCAACTCTCCCCATTTCAAACGGCCGTACTTGGCGTGTAACGCGAAGAAACCGCGCGGATTTCCGGGGACGGCGACCGGTCGCAGACCGGCCGGACGGCCACGTGCCGGCGGCCGCGCCCGGAAGTCGAGCACCTCGACCCCTCGGGTCTCGTGGTCACGGATCAGACACATGCCACCGCCGCCCAGCGACGCCGCCGAAGGCAGGGTAACGGACAAAGCAAAATAGACGGCAACGGCTGCGTCGGCTGCCGAACCGCCGGCGGATAGAACGTCGCGCCCGATCAAGACGGCTTGCGGTTCATCGGCCGCGATCCCACCGATAAAGCCCTTCACGTAACCGACCCGGCCAAGTGGAACATCACTTTCCTCGCCGCCGCCGAAAGTCGTACAGGCTGATAACGACACCGTTACCGCGAGAGCCGTGAATTGACGCCACCCCAAGCGGCGTTTACGCTTCCTACGGTCCCTAGACGGGCCGACGCACAAACAATCGTCGCCGAGGGCGGATTTCGTGTCGAAACGGATCGCCGTTTTTCTTTTCATATTGCTGTTCTCCGTAGTGGCCCTGACACCGCGCCACGCGGCCGCCAATGGCCTGTCGGTGATCCGTGATGCGGAAATCGAAAACACCATACTCGCTTTTGCCTCCCCCTTGTTCACGGCCGCCGGGTTAGACCGTGACGCGGTCAACATATATATCGTCAAGGACAATTCCCTCAACGCCTTCGTCGCCGGCGGACAGAATCTTTTTATCCACACCGGCCTCATCATGCAGAGCGAAAACGCTTCTCAAATCATCGGCGTACTCGCCCATGAGACCGGGCACATCGCCGGCGGCCATCTGACCCGCATGACTGACGCGATCGCCAAGAGCTCGCGATCCGCCATTCTCGGCTTCCTCCTCGGTGGCGCTGCAGCCATTGCCACGGGGCGAGGCGACGTCGGCGCGGTGATCGCCGCCGGCGGCCAGTCGATGGCCATGAGGAACTTCCTGAGCTATAGCCGTGGCGAGGAAGCGTCGGCCGATCAGGCTGCCCTTAAGTTGCTCGACGCGACCAAACAATCGGCCCGGGGCACGCTTGAATTCCTCAAGGTTCTCGAAGGTCAGGAACTGTTGAGTTCGGCCAACCAGGACCCCTATGTCCGGACCCACCCCTTGTCCGCCGATCGCATCCGGACGATCGAAAACCATGTCGCCAATTCACCCTATTCCGATGTCCCAACATCCCCAGAATTCGTCCGTATGCACGATCGCATCAAGGCTAAGCTGCATGGTTTCATCAATCCCGTCGGCCGGACCCTGCGGCTATACAAAGCCCAGGACAACAGCGTCCCGGCCCGTTACGCGCGGGCCGTCGCGCACCATCGCAAGGCCCGCTTCGAGAAGGCTATCGAGTTAATGGACGGGCTGATCGCTGAATACCCCAACGACCCCTACTTCCATGAACTAAAAGGCCAAATCCTGTTCGAAAGCGGCCGGGTCCGGGATTCCATCGAGCATCACCGAAAAGCCGCCGATCTCCTACCGACCTCGCCGATCATCCTTTACCAATTGGCCAAGGCCGAGTTGGAGACCAATGATCCGGCGCTCATCGATCCGGCGATCATCAACCTGGAAGCGGCGATCGCCAAGGAACCACGCACGGCCATGCTGTGGCGCCAGCTTTCCATCGGCTATGGCCGCAAGGGCGACATCGGGCGAAGTTCCCTGGCGCTTGCCGAAGAGGCCCTGATCCGAGGCAAAGCCGATGTCGCCCAATTCCATGCAGGCAAAGCGGAACGGTATTTTCCGGAAGGCTCGCGTGAGTGGATTCAGGCCAAGGATATTTCGCTCGCCGCGAACGGCATGGCGAAACGGAAGAAAAAAAGGAAATGACCGGACACCGGGTCGGGTCCACAGGCGGGCCCCGGGGTATGAGAATTCCGACGGGTCGGCTTCGCCGGTTCGATGTCTTCGGACTCAACGCCGGTAAACTGCTCTTCGGCACACTGGTCTTCCTCGGCGCTTGCGCAACGCCACCGTCGGCCGTTCCGATGAGCGAGACCCTCGACGTTCTCCCCCTGTCCGGCCGTTTGGATATTCAGGACCTACCTCCGGACTGGACCGTCAGGGGCGACGTTTCACCAACCCAGATATCCGGCGGGCGCGCTACCGGCTACCCGATGATTGGGGTCACCAGCGGAACCTCGGCGTTTCTCATTGCCAGGCGCACCGATGCGCATCTGGCCGTGACGCCGTTTCTTCACTGGGCGTGGGCGGTCCGTGCAGGAACAGCAACCGTTCACCCGGTTCGTATCGTCGTCGGCGTCCGAAGCCGTCCGCAAGAAACGGAGAAACGAGGTGTCCTGGCCGGCCTTATCGCGACAATGCGTGGGAACCGCGCGCTCCCCTCGCACGACCGTTTGATCTCCATTCTGTGGGGAAATTCGGCATTGCAGAGAGGGATGGTGTCTCCGGTTTCTGCGGCAGCCGAGGGACGCCAGCAGGTTCAGTACACGGCGCGCGGCGGTCGGGAAAACGCCGGTTCGTGGTGGGATGATTCGGTCGACCTTTCCCGGCTTTTCAAGGAGACGTGGCCGAATGACGATATCCTGGCGGCACGGGTCGTATTTATCGGAGTCGCCGCGCAATCGGCTTCGGCATCACAAACGATGTCCATAGGTGGCCTCCGGCTATCGCGATGATAGCCGTTGATACCCGTTACCTCCGTCACTTCTCTGTGAGGGGTGCGGGATATTCGCGCCCTTGTCTTGAAACCGGCTGCCAGACAATCGATGATGCGCCCAACCTTTTGAACATGTTGTTGGATACCGTATTCATGCCGACATTCCTCCGATCGCTTCTTGCCGCCCCGATCTTCGCTCTCGCGTTTCTGGTCTCGCCGGCTCCGCTACTGGCCGACGACGGTCTGAGCGATGACCAGAGGCGCGAAGCCGAAAAGATGATCGAACACTACATCATGGACCACCCGGAGGTGGTAATGGAGTCGATCAAACGCCTCCAAGACAGGATGGCACGGGAGGAAGAAGAACGGGCCAAGGCAAATCTGGTCGCGTCGCGCGACAAACTGGTCAAAGACCCGGCGTCACCGGTCGGCGGGAATCCTGACGGCGACGTAACCATCGTCGAGTTCTTCGACTATCGGTGTGGTTTCTGCAAACGCGTGTTCCCGGCCCTCATGGAGGTCATGAAATCGGACCCGAAAGTCCGCTACGTGTTCAAGGAATTCCCGATCCTTGGCCCCGAATCGGTGATGGCGACGAAGGCCTCCTTGGCTGTTTGGCGGCTCGAGCCGGAGAAATACATGGATGTCCACGCGGCCCTGCTGGCGGTCAAGGGCGGCATGACCATGAACAAGATCTTAAAGTCCGTCGCCGACGCCGGTGCCGATCCGCACGCGGTCGCCAAGGAGATGGGCTCGCCGGAAATCGAGGCGATGATCCGCGACACCTACGAACTCGCTGACAGCCTCCGGATCACCGGTACGCCGGCTTTCGTTATCGGCGACGAACTGGTCCCAGGTGCGGTCGATATCGCCACCATTCGCCGCCTGATCGCTAAGTCCAGGGGCAGTTGAGCCACACTGCACCAAAGCGCATTGGAGAAGCGGTGAGGGATTGGCGCTGGGATAAGCGCGGGAAACAACCCGTTCAGCGAACCGGCAACAGCATGAATTCGTACGCACCCAAACGCTCGACCAGGAGCAGCAACCGGTCGCGTTTGGCCGTCTTGGCCTCTTGATAGGCGGTAACCACCTGGCTCGGCAGCCATACGTCCTTCTGGTTGATCTGTACGATGACGTCGCCCCGCTTCATAACCGTCCGCTGGGCGTGCTCGGGGTCGATCAGCGTGACGAGGACACCGACGGCACCCCAGCGCAGATTGAACCGCTTGCGGATCTTCGGCGTTATGGCAGCCAGGGTAAGTCCGGCATTGGGTAGGTTGGCGACCGCGCCATTGGTCACTTTCCATGTCGGCGGTTTGCGCCCGAGGGTCATCTTGACTTCGACCTTCTTGCCCCCGCGCAAGACTTCGACTTCTACCGTCTGGCCTACTGACGTCTTCGTCGCCGCCTTGATCAGGCTATCGAAGGAATCGATCTTCTTCTCGGCGAACTCGACGATCAGGTCGCCCCGCCTGAGGCCGGCTTTCGCCGCCGCCTCGCCGATAGCCACATCGCGGATCAGTACGCCCGTCGGCTTTTCCATTCCAAGGGCCTTAGCGATCCGTTCACCGACCCCCTGCAGCTGCATGCCGGAGAACCCGGGTTCGGCCCGGGCACCTGTGTTGCCGCCCATGACGACGGCAAGAACCAACGTGGCCGGGAGGGCCGCTCTCAAAAAAACCCGATCATGCCGCTCGCCCGCTGCAAAATGTCATTCCCTCTAACGCCTTTGCGCTTATTGGGATATTAGTCACATCATGGCCGGCAAACAACCGGTGCCTGACGCGCTCCGTCAACATTCCGGGATATCGACTTTTTCGACCTTGACCAATCGTTGCCGGACGGAGAACTGATCGAATTCGAGAACCGCCTCGGCGATGATACCGTTTTCAATCAGCTTCGCTTCAAACTCGTAGGACGGCTCGGCAGCGAGACTGTCCATGTCGAATGCCGCGAAACGGACATTCCACGCCTTACCCGCCAGCAGTTCGTGATCACCGCTTTTTCCTGTCGTGTCGGCAGCTTCTTCGTTGCCGACGTAAATGACCATCAGTTCGGCACCCTCCTCGTCGGTACCGTCGAAAGAATGGGCCCGCAGGCGTTTCTCACCGGCTTTCGCCTTGGCGATGACCCAGGTGACCAGGTTCGACGGAAAGAACGTGTCCGGGGGTAGGGTTTGTTTTTGTGCGCTGGGCAACCGATAGGTGACCTCGCCGACATCCCCGTTCGCGCCGCGTCGCGCCGACCCCCGCGATTCCAACATTTCGGTGTTCGACCGTGAGCGGGACGCAAACCTGTAGTGACGGCCGTCAAAGGACTCCCAGCCGGTGAAATGCAAACCCTGTTCAAGTACCCGGCCGAGGTCCGTTTCGACGGCCATTCTCACGGTTTCCTCCGAGATCCACCCCTCGCAGGACCGCTCCCTGAGGACGCGCACGGCGCCCCTGACGTCGGCGAAACTGCTGTTGCGTTTGTTTATGATCTCCAGCGCATAAAAAGCTTTATGTGCGGCCAGTTCCAGGGCGCCGGCCCAAGCTGAACCGCCCGACAGAGTGATCATCGCGACAGCGAGAAATCCCAGTATTGTTTTCATTGACGCACCATCCCTTTCCCCGGCTTGTGCCGGCGTTCGTTGCCCCGGCTTGTGCCGGCGTTCTTTGCCCCGGCTTGTGCCGGCGTTCTTTGCCCCGGCTTGTGCCAGCGTGCGTCATACGATAGGCCCACATCGGTCTGGGACAAAACCAATTCTTGCCCTTTCGTGTACCGCACGATATCCATCGGACGCGGGCAAACCCGTGATTTACGGGCCCCATTTTCTTTTCGGCACAGACCGTTTCTACATCCACATGCGAGTACTCAGTGTATTTGGAACCCGTCCCGAGGCCATAAAAATGGCCCCGGTGATCAATGCCTTGCGGGAAGGCGACGGTTTCGAGTCCATCGTCTGCGTCACCGCCCAGCACCGCCAGATGCTCGACCAGGTCCTCACGATTTTCGGTATCGAAGCGGACTTCGATCTCGATATCATGCGCGCCGACCAGGACCTCGCCCATATCACACAGTCCGTCCTCATCGGCATGCTCGATGTGCTCGATGAGGCGAAACCGGACCGAATCCTTGTCCACGGAGATACGACGACAGCCTTCGCCGCGGCGCTAGCTGCCTACTACCGGAAAATCCCGGTCGGTCACGTGGAAGCAGGTCTGCGCACCGGCGATATTTACGCCCCCTACCCGGAGGAGATGAACCGCAAGCTGACCGACGCCATTTGCGACCTGTACTTCGCGCCGACTCAATCGGCGGCCGAAAACCTGCGCCGTGAGGGTGTCGGAGACGGGGGCATCGTCGTCACGGGTAACACTGTGGTCGACGCCCTGTTGCAGACCGTCGAAGCCGTGCGCCGGCCCGGAGAGCTGGGCGATCAGCTGCAGCGGAAGTTCGATTTCCTCGACGACGGCAAACGCCTGATCCTGGTGACCGGTCATCGTCGTGAGAACTTCGGGGACGGGTTCGAACGGATCTGCCGGTCGCTGGCCCACATCGCCGAACGCGGCGATGTGGAGATTCTCTACCCCGTCCACCTGAACCCCAACGTCCGGGGACCGGTCAACCGGATTCTCGGCGATCGGGACGGCATTCACTTGGTCGAGCCGGCCGAATATCTTTCCTTCGTCTACCTGATGGACCGCTGCTTCATGGTGATCACCGATTCAGGCGGCATTCAGGAGGAGGCGCCGTCGCTGGGCAAACCGGTCTTGGTCATGCGCGACGTCACCGAACGGCCGGAAGCGGTGGAAGCCGGCACCGTCGTTCTCGTCGGCACCGATGAAGACCGGATTACGTCGGAAACCGAACGATTGCTTGACGATGCCGATCATTACGCGACCATGAGCCGTGCCCACAACCCGTACGGGGACGGCAAGGCCAGCGCCCGTATTCTGGAGGCTCTTCGCCATGGACCGGCAGTCTAGCGAACCGTTCAACAGCGTCTGCGTGATCGGCCTCGGTTACGTCGGACTGCCGACCGCCGCGGTCCTGGCCAGTCGCGGGCTCGAGGTGCTCGGTGTCGACATAGACGAGCGGGCCGTGGCACTCATCAACGAAGGCAAGGTCCATATCATCGAACCGGACCTCGACATCCTGGTCAACGGCGCCGTCGCTACTGGCAAACTTCGCGCCAGCACGGCGCCGGAGCCGGCCGATGCCTTTATCATCGCCGTACCGACCCCGTTCACCGACGGCCGTATCCCTGATTTGAGCTACATCGAGGCGGCGGTCGACAGCCTGGCCCCGGTCCTCAAGGCCGGCGATCTGATCATCATCGAGTCGACCTCGCCGGTTGGCACCACCGAGATGGTATCGGAAAAACTGGCGGCGGCACGCGCTGACCTCGCCTTCCCGCATACCGCCGGAGACGATGCCGACATCCAGATCGCGCACAGCCCGGAACGGGTGCTGCCGGGAAAAGTGTTGATGGAGCTGGTGCGTAACGACCGCGTCATCGGCGGCATCAGCCCGCGCTGCGCCGAACGGGCCGTCATGCTCTACAAGGTCGCCGTCGACGGCCAGTGCCTGACGACGACGGCGCGCACCGCCGAACTGGTCAAGCTCACCGAAAACGCCTATCGCGACGTCAACATCGCCTTCGCCAACGAGATTTCCCTGGTCTGCGAAGAGCTGGGCATCGACGTCTGGGAGACCCTAAAGCTCGCCAACCACCATCCACGGGTCAACATCCTCAATCCGGGACCGGGCGTCGGCGGCCACTGCATTGCCGTCGACCCCTGGTTCATCGTCCACTCGGCGCCCGACGCGACACCTCTTATCCGCGCGGCTCGCCAGGTCAACGACGGAAAACCCGACGCCGTCACCGCCAAGATCGTCGCCGCGGCATCGACCTACAGCCAACCGGTCATCGCCTTCCTCGGGCTTGCCTACAAGGCCAATATCGACGACCTGCGCGAGAGCCCGGCCATCGAAATCGTCGACCGCCTGGCCGACGAGGTCACCGGCGGTTTCCTCATTGTCGAGCCGCACATCTCGGCCCTGCCGGAAGCATTCGCTGGTAAACACCACGTGAAGTTGGTTGATTTGGACACGGCCCTCGAATCGGCCGATATTATCGTCCTCCTGACCGACCATGAGGCTTTCAAAAACGTCGATGAAACCCTACTTGAAGGGAAACCGGTTTTCGACACCCGCGGCCTTTGGCGTTGATGGCACCGGCGCCGCGCGGTAAGGAAAGGGCGGCTGAGAGATAACCTTCGCAAGACAACGGACCCGTAGCGCATGATTGCCGAACTCGGACACTTCGCCTTGATCCTGGCCCTGCCGGTGACCATTGCCCAGTCGTTCCTGTCGCTGGCCGGCGCCGAACGGCGCAACGTCAACTGGATGCCCGCCTCTGGGCCGGCGGCACTGACCCAGTTCCTGCTGGTTTCGGTGTCATTCGGCGCCCTCACCCATGCCTTCATCACGTCGGATTTCTCGGTTCTCAACGTCGTCCAGAACTCGCATACCGACAAGCCGCTGATCTACAAGATCTCCGGCACCTGGGGCAATCACGAGGGCTCGATGCTGCTCTGGGTCCTGATCCTTTCGCTGTTCGGCTCGGCCGTGGCGGCGCTTGGCCGAAACCTGCCGCCGAGCTTGAAGGCCCGCGTGCTCGGCGTGCAAGGCCTGATCGCCATCGGCTTCATCCTGTTCATCCTGTTCACCTCGAACCCGTTCGAGCGCCTCGACCCGCCGGCACTGAACGGCCAGGGTCTCAATCCGCTGTTGCAGGATCCGGGACTCGCCTTCCATCCGCCGTTCCTCTATCTCGGCTACGTTGGCTTTTCGATGGCTTTCTCATTCGCCATCGCCGCCCTTATCGAGGGGCGGGTCGACGCCGCCTGGGCGCGCTGGGTACGGCCATGGACATTAGCCGCATGGGTGTTCCTGACCATCGGCATCGGTCTCGGCTCCTGGTGGGCCTATTACGAGCTCGGCTGGGGCGGCTGGTGGTTCTGGGACCCGGTCGAGAACGCATCCCTGATGCCGTGGATCGTCGGCACCGCACTGCTCCATTCGGCGATCGTCGTCGAGAAGCGGAACGCGCTTAAGACATGGACGATCTTCCTCGCCATCGTAACCTTTTCATTCAGCCTCTTGGGCACCTTCCTGGTCCGTTCCGGCGTGCTGACCTCGGTCCACGCCTTTGCCACCGACCCCGAGCGCGGCGTTTTCATCCTGATCCTGCTGATCATCGTCATCGGCGGTTCCTTCGCCCTGTTTGCCTGGAAAGGGCCGCAGATCGGCGGCGGCGGGCTTTTCCGCCCGATCTCGCGGGAAGGCGCGCTGTTGCTCAACAATTTGATCATGTCCGTGGCCGCCGCGGTGGTGCTGTTGGGCACCCTCTATCCCCTGTTCCTGGATGCCATCGGCGGCGGCAAGGTCTCGGTCGGGGCGCCGTTTTTCAACACCGTCATCATTCCCCTGATGATCCCGATGATCGCCGCCATGGCCGTCGGACCGTTGCTGACCTGGAAGCGCGGCGACCTGGCCGCCGCCATGAAGCGCCTGTGGGTGGCCGGTGCCGGCACGCTCGCCGTCGCATTCGCCACCTGGGCCCTGGTCACCGACGGACCGATCATGGGCGTCGTCGGCATGACGCTGGCCGCCTGGCTCGGCATCGGCACGCTGGTCGAACTGGCCGAGCGCACCCGACTGTTCCGCGAGAGCCTCGGCTCTTCCTTCAGCCGCCTCAGGCGCATGCCGCGGGCGACCTGGGGCATGACGCTGGGGCACTTAGGTCTGGCCATCGTCATCGTTGGCATGACCGGCGACGGCAGCTGGAAGGTGGAGAGCATCCAGACTATGAAACCGGGGGAAACGATCCAGGTATCCGGCTACGACTTCACCTTCGAGGGTGCCCAGAAAACTAACGGCCCCAATTACACGGCCGTCCACGGCACCTTCATCGTCAAGAAGGACGGCGAGCCCGTGGTCGTGCTGAAGCCCGAAAAACGGAACTACACGGTCCGCAGCATGCCGACCACGGAAGCGGCCATCCATTCGATGGTATCCGGCGACCTCTATGCGGTCATCGGCGATCCGGACGTTGAGCCCGGTTCCTTCGTGACGCGGCTCTATTTCAATCCGCTGGTGCCCTGGATGTGGGCCGGTTGCCTGGTGATGGTGTTCGGCGGCCTCTTGAGCATCACCGACCGGCGCTACCGGGTCGGCGTTCCGAAACGCGCTTCGGCGAAGACCAGCGCCCCGGCGAGCGCCTGAGAACGGTCGAGGAGACAAGCCGTTGACCGTGTTCTGGGCCGTCGCCATAGCCTTCACCCTGGCCGCCATCGCCGCCGTGGCCCTGCCGCTTATCGGCAAGGGAATTCGGAGGGCGCCCGAACGATCTGCCTTCGACATCGCCGTCTTCAAGGACCAACTCAGGGAGGTGGAAACCGACCGGGAGCGCGGTGTCTTGAACGAGACCGAAGCCGATGCGGCGCGCCTCGAGATCGAGCGGCGTATGCTGGCTACCGCCCCCACCGACGGCACCGACACGAACGGCGCCAAGTCACCGGCCATCGATCGCTTGACCACCGTGGCCGTGGCCGTGGCCGTGCCGCTCGCTGCATTCGCGGTCTACTTCCATCTCGGCAGCCCGGGATACGACGATCAGCCCTTCGCCGCCCGTCCACAAACGCCGCAGCATGCCGACGCCCCGGCCGACATCAAGAACATGGTCGAGAGCCTCGCCAAACGCATGGAGCAGGACCCCAACAATGCCGACGGCTGGGCGTTGTTGGCCCGTTCCTACGCGGTCATGGAGCGCTACGAGGACGCCATCGCCGCCTACCGCCGGGCCCTGAAACTGGTCGACAACGACGAGCAACTGGCCATCGATCTCGCCGAGACCATGGTCCAGCAGGCCCAGGGCCGGGTCACCCAGCAGGCCCAAGCCATCTTCAAGGAGATGCTCGGCTACAACCCGGCGATCCCGCGGGCCGTCTACTACTTGGCCCTCGCCGAGGCGCAGAACGGCAATTTCCGTGGCGCCATCCAGGGCTGGACCGATCTCCTCGCGTGGTCGCCGCCGGAGGCGCCGTGGCGAGGCGTCGTCGAGGAACAGATCCGGCGGGCCCGGGAAGACCTGGGCGACGAGTCCATCACTTTCGAACCTTCCGAAGCGGCCAAGACCCTGGCCAGGGCGGTCGCCGCCGCCCGCGCCGCGACACCGGCCCCGCAAGCGCCGCCACAACCGACCGAAGCACCGGTCAGCGCCGGGCCGGCCATGACCGGCGAACAGCTGCAGCAGGCGGCCGAGGGCATGTCGGCCTCGGAACGCTCGGAAATGATCCGATCCATGGTGCAGAGGCTTGCCGACCGCCTGAAGGAGAACCCGGATGATCTGGAAGGTTGGAAACGCCTGGCCCGGGCCTACGACGTCTTGGGCGAAAAGATGAAAGCCGACCTGGCCCGCGCCCGTATCCGAGAGCTGAGCGGGCAATAGGTGTTCAGGCGCCGTCGACCGGCCGCCAATCGCCTGAATCGAGGAAACGGTTGATCTGCTCCACATAAGGGCCGATGTCGAAACCGTTGGCGGCCAGCCAATCGTCGTCATAGCAGGTATCCCGGTAGCGCTCGCCGGGATCACAAAGCAGCGTCACCAGTGATCCTTTTTCGCCGCTGCCGACCATTTCCGCCATGATCTGCAAGGACCCATAGAGGTTGGTCCCGGTCGAGGCACCGGGCAAGTGGTCGACCCGCTCGCCGAGGACTCGCATGGCGGCGAATGTGGCGGCATCTGGCACCTTGATCATGCGATCGATGATTTCCGGGATGAAAGACGGTTCGCAGCGCGGCCGGCCAATACCCTCGACCCGGGACGAGGCGTCAATGGTCAGCTCCCGGTCGCCGCTCTCATAGCAGTCGTAAAAGACCGAGTTTTCGGGATCGACGACGCAGATGCGGGTCGCGTGGCGGCAGTAGCGTACGTAGCGCCCGATGGTCGCCGACGTACCGCCGGTGCCGGCGCTGACCACGATCCAGGCGGGAATGGGCTCGGGCTCCCGTTTCATCTGTTCGAAGATGGCCTCGGCGATGTTGTTGTTGCCGCGCCAATCCGTGGCCCTCTCGGCATAGGTGAACTGATCCATGTAGTGGCCGCCGGTCTCGTGGGCCAGGCGTTTCGATTGGTCGTAGATCTCGGCCGGGGTGTCGACGAAATGACACTGCCCGCCGTAAAAGGTAATGGCGTCGACCTTCTCCTGCGACGTCGAGCGCGGCATAACGGCGATGAAGGGTAACCCCAGGAGCCGCGCGAAATAAGCTTCGGACACGGCCGTCGAGCCGGACGACGCCTCGACCACCGTCGTCCCTTCCCGGACCCAACCGTTGCAGATCGTGTAGAGGAACAGTGAGCGGGCCAGACGGTGTTTGAGGCTGCGGGTCGGATGGGTCGACTCGTCCTTGAAATAGAGGTCGACACCAGGGAGCGCCGGCAGATCGAGCTTGAACAGGTGCGTGTCGGCCGAGCGGTTGAAGTCGGCTTCGATGATGCGCACCGCCTCGGCGCACCAGTCCCGGCAATCGTCCATATTGCGGCCTCCCCTCGCCCAACACTCCTGTTGTCCTAACCGATTATGGGTATCGCGGCAACGCGGGACGACTGGCGGGGCGGCCGGGACCGGCCTATATGTTGGCCGGAAAACACCGATCGAAACGAGGCCTCCATGAGCGAGCGTTACCACGTCGTCTGCCCCAACTGCGCCGCGGTCAATCGGCTACCGCGCGAGAAGAAGGCGACGGCCGGAAAATGCGGTAAGTGCGGCGGTCGTCTGTTCGACGGCCATCCGGTGGCCCTCGACGGCCGCAGCTTCCCGCGCCATCTGGAGAATAACGACATCCCCGTCGTCGTCGACTTCTGGGCCGAATGGTGCGGGCCCTGCAAGATGATGGCGCCGGTGTTCGAACAGGTCGCCGGCGAGATGGAACCCGATGTCCGCTTCGCCAAGGTCGACACCGAAGCCGCCCAGGATGTCGCCATGCGCTACGCCATCCGTTCGATCCCGACCCTGGTCCTGTTCAAGAACGGCCAGGAAGTGGCCCGCCAGGCCGGGGCCATGCCGGCCGAACATTTGAAGTCGTGGATCCGCCAACACCTCTAAACGGCACTCACGGCCTACGGTTGCGCAGGATCCTGGCCGGAGTCGTCGTATAGGCACCGAGCGTCGCCAACAATCCGACCACCAAGGTGATCAGGGTCGCCGCCGCGGCCAAGGTGACGCCGCTGGCCCATGCCAGGCTGACGGAGCCGAGGCCGGCGCCGCCGGCGACGGCGACTGCGATCAAGAAGCCCAACGGCACGGCGGCCACTGCGACCAGGGCGCCGAGCCCCAAGAACTCCAAGGTCACGTGGCCCAACAATTGCCGGCGGCGCGCGCCCAGCACCTTGAACAACACGGCTTCGTCGGTGCGGGCGCGAAGACCCTGCAACACGCTACCGGCGAGCACCACGAAGGCAGCGAGCCCGCACATGAGCGCCGCGGATTGTAGCCCCGTGACGATGGCCTCCATGGCCCCGTTCAACGATGACAAGACGTCGGCGACGCGAATAAGCGGCGTATCCGGGAAACGGTCCTTGAGGAAGGCTTCCAGTTCTTCCGTCTGGCCCGGCTTCGCCTTCAAGGACGCGGCGAGGCTGTAGGGAATGCCGGCGAAAGTGCCGGGCGTGGCGATGATGGGGAAATCCAGATCCAGCCGCGTCCAGTCGACAGTTCGCAAATTGACGACTGGTCCCTCGCGGACCTGGCCGCCGACGTTGAGGGTGATCCTGTCGCCGATGGCGAGACCCAGTTTTTCGGCGATACCAGCGTCCAAAGAGTACCCGGCCCGCTCCTTCTGCGACGCCTGCCAGCACGTCCCGTCCGGAAGATCGGCAGCAAAGGAGACGCCGCGGTCCCCGCGGATCACCCAATTGATGGACCCGGGAATGTCGAGATCGCGCACGGCAATACCATTGAGGGCCTGCACGCGTGCGTGCAGGAAGGGCACGATGCGGCGGTTTTCGGCAAGCCCGGCAGCGGCCAGATCGGCGTCGAGCCGTGCTGCTGTTTTCGGCTTCATGGAAAAGGCGACCAGGTCCGGTGCACTTCCGGGCATGGCCTCTTCCACATGACGGTTGGCGGCAGTGCCGATGCCATCCAAGGCAACCAACAATGTCAGCGACAGGCCGAGCGCCATGACTACGGGGCCGGTTGGTGCACCGGCCCGATGCAGGCTGCCGAGGGCCAGGCGCAGGGGTGCGCTTCTGCCTTTTGCGAGCACCTTGGCCAGGCGCGACAGCCCGATCCCGAGGGCAAAGTAGAACGCGGCCAGGACCAATGCGGCGAGGAGAAACCCGGCGGTGAGCCCGGGCATGGGCGACACCCAGAACACCAGGGCGATGACTGCCGACAGAATCAAGGCGGCGCCGAGCCAGCGCTTGCGGCCCAGTCTTCGAGGGTCATGGGAGACGTCTTGGCGCAACAAGACCCTGGCTTTCATGTCGTGCACGCCCATCAACGGCCACCAGGCAAAGAGCGCCGCTACCAGAACTCCGAATAGCGCCGCTGCTACGAGGGGTTTGACGGCGGGTGCCGCGTCCAAGGCGAACGGCAGTTGGTCGGCCAGGGCAGCGGCGACGGCGGTCGGCGACAAGGCCCCAACACCGACACCGAAAACGGTACCGATGGCGGCGGCGGTCATCACCTCGAACCCGACGGCAAGAGTGACGACGGCCGGGCGGGCGCCGACGGATTTGAGGATGGCGATGGTCTCCATTTTTTCCGACGTGTGGGCGCGTACCGCACCGGCGATGCCACCGCCGCCGACCAGCATGACGCCGAGGCCGATGAACAGCAGCAAGACTTGGGCCATGGCCAAGGTGCGCTCGACCCCGGGGATGCCTTCGTGGGCGTTGACCATGCGCCAGCCTGAGAGCGGGTGGGCACGATCGATGCGGGTGAGTGCCGCCTTCGCCTCGGCCGGGCCGTTGGCACCGGCCGGCAGCTTCACATGGGTGTAGTGGTAAACCTCCGCCCCTTCGTCGACGAGTCCGGTGGCGGCCAGGCTTTCGTTCAAGACAATGATCCGCGGGCCCAGGGTAAAGGCGCGAAAGGCGCGGCCGGGCTCGACGACAAGCACGCCCCGCAACTGATAGCGGACGCCACCGATGCGGACACTGTCGCCCGGTGCCAGGCCCAAAACGTCAAACAGGGCCTTGTCGGCGACGGCGCCGTAATGACCATCCCTGCGCGCCAGTCCCTGATGGAGATCGAAAGCGGGTGACGTCTGCGCGGCGCCAAAGAGCGGATAGTTTCCATCGATGCCTTTCAGCTCGACGAGCACCGACCGGCGGTGCTCTTGAACCGCTCCGAGCACGTGCGCCATTGGACGCAATTCGGTGGCGACGCTGAGCGTGCCTTCGCGGCCGATTACGGCCAGTTCCTCCGGACCCGGCGGGCGATGAGAGAGGCGGAGGCTGAGGTCGCCGCCGACCGTCTCCAGCGCCCCCCGACGCGCGCCGTCGATGAGGCTCTGCGACATCGTCCCGACCGAGGCCACGACCGCCGTCCCGATGAAGACGCCGGCCGCCAGCAACCACAGGCTCCTGGCGCCGCCGCGCATGTCCCTCGCTGCGACACGCAGCGCCGTGGCTATATCGGCAAAAAGCGACACTGGCCCTCCGTCATTCGCCGGCAACGACGCCCCTTGCCGCACCGGGTCCGGACAGCAGGTCCTTGGCCGCGGCAACGACTTCGGCAACGGTGATCTGCTTCATGCACTGGTTGTCCCGGCAATCGAGTACGCTCTCCTTGGCATCGTAGATGGCCAGGCACGGGCTGCAGAAGAGCCCCTTGAACAGGGTCTGCACCCAGGGAAGGCGGTAGCCGAAGAGCTGCGGTGTTTCGGGCCCGTAAAGCACCACGGTCGGAGTCGCGGCGAAGGCACTGAGATGAGCGGGGGCGCTGTCCACCGTGATCACCAGTTCGGCACCGGCTATCAGGGCCGCCAAATCGAGGATCGAGTTCACACCGACCATGTCGACGAGCGGTACATCTCCGGCGGCCGCCTTGATGGTGTCAGCGGTGACGCGGCTTCTCTCGGTACCGTCGAGGACGAGCTTCCGGCCCGGGAAGGCATGGGCAAGATCACCGAGAAGGCGGCACCAGTTGTCGGCCGGCCATTCGCGTAAATGGGCATCCGACTGGCTGGTCTCGGTATTGATGACGATGTAAGGGCCGTCCAGCTTGGGTGCCGTCAGGCCATCGAAAAACGGTCCGAAATCGCGGATGTAATCCTCGAGATGACCCGTTTCCCCGACCAGACCACCGATGCGGCCGATGTTGAGGAAGTTGGCGAATACGGGCTCGTAAACGTTGAAGTTAGAGCGGCGCGAATAAAGGCGTCCGATCGGCAGGTGGATCATGTGAAACCCGGACCGGAGCGGAGCCCCCGAGAAAAGGCCGATAAGGGCCGAATAGCGCGAGAAGAACTCGAGATTGAGGAAGGCTTTGGGTCGCATGCGGCGCAGTTGGCGGATGCACCGCCAAGTCCCCAGAAGGAAGGATACAGGCGACTTCGGATCGACGGTGAGCACTTGATCGGCCCCGAAACGTTCGAGCACGTCGCGATTGGCCTCGAACGACAGGAAGACGACTCGGCACCCCCGCCCTTTCAGTTCCTGGACCAGCGGATGGGTCAGGACCAGGCTGCCGATGCCGAGATACTTCGACAGCACCACCGTGTCGTCTTCGGGGCGTTTTTCGAACAACCGCGACAGGGGCGCCAGCAAGCGGCAGAGCGGGTTGCCCACCCACCGGTCGATCCGTCGCATGACGTCGATCCGCATGACCAGCCCTTCACCCGGCCTAGGGCCGGCGGCGGGTCGATCGCCCTTTGTTGAGCGTCCCATCGACAACCAGTATCATCGATCCGTTCCCTTCCTTCGGCGTCGAACCCCGAACAGCGGTGCAGATGGCAGACTACGCGCTCCTCCCTCAATTCGCATGGATTTTCCTGTGGGGCGGCGTTGTCCTTCTGTCGTTCACGGGCTGGGGCTGGCTGGCCCAACGGTTATTGACCGGGCACCCGCCGGCTGCCGACTGGGGCCTGGCCGCCGGTTGGGGGATGGCCGCGGCGACCGTGTTCGGCGGTGTGACAGCGCTCGTCCACTTGGTGTCGGCAGTCACCATCATCGTCTTCGTCATCGCCGGTGCGCTCTATGGCGCCGTCGTCCTGTGGCGGCAACGGATGCCGGCGCCGACGGTCGCGCCGGGGCTCCGATGGGCGCTGGCGTTGGCCGCGATCGGTCTCCTCGCCCGCTACGCGGCGCATATCCACTACGAAGCCATGAGCTGCACAGACGACTACGTCGCCTATTTCGCCTACGTCGAGCGGCTGTTGCAGACGGGGACCCTGATCGAACCCTTCGGCTGGCGCCGCCTCGCCGCCTACGGTGGCCACACCTATCTGCAGGCCTTGATCGTCGCCGTCGGCACCATCGAAAACGCCTATCTCGTCGACCGCGGGCTTTCCGTCGTCGTCTGGTTCGGCCTGATCCTCGGACACTTCCGGAACGCCGGTCCGCTACGTCCGCTGCACGTCGTCGTAACGGCGCTGATCACCGTGGTCATCCCTGTCCCGGTGATGAACAGCGCCAGCCATGTCACCGGCATCGTCCTGCTCGTCACGTTGTACCGGACACTGAGCCCGTTGAATGACCGACCAGCATTTTCTGGCGCCAATCTCTGGCTTGTCGCTTTGGCGGTCGCGGGAGCAGCAACGCTGCGGCCCCAGTTCGCCGTCGCCGCCGCCCTGACGGTGGCCATCTATTGGTTGCTGGCGCGACCTGCACCTGTCGACTGGCGGCGATATGGCCTGGCGCTGATCAAGGCCGGTGCGCTCTCGGCGCTCCTCGTCCTGCCCTGGGTAGTCCTGCTGCAGATTTCCTCGGGGTCGCCTTTCTACCCGCTGATTGCCGGCAACCATCAACCGGCCTTCGCCGTGTTCGAGGCCGATATCGGTTTCGCCGGCAAGATGGCGTTCCTTTGGGCGTTCCTCGCCGACCCCCGCGTCGCCCTGTACCTGGCGCCTCTGGCAGCGGTCTTGCTCCGGCGCCGCCAGAAAGCGGCGACGGCCCTTTATCTCGCTTCCGCCGCGACCGCGGTGATAACGGCCTTGTCCTTCACCTCGCTCGACGTCGACGGCCTGCACCGTTATGCGGCTCCCCTGCTGACGGCCGCGTTTTCGGTGGCCCTCGCCGGATTGATTGCCGAGATCCTGCCTGCGGGCCCGCCCGCCGACCCCGGTCTCAGGCGGGTCGCCCGGATCGGTGACGTGGCGCTTTGGGTCCTGCTGCTGGCCTTGATGCCGGGAACGCTGTGGCGCGATGCGGACCGGCTGCGGGAGCGCTGGAACCACCGCATTGCCGGCGACGCCCTTCATGCCGCCTATGGGGACATGCAGGCGGCGGTGCCGGCCGGCCAGGGCATGCTGGTCGCCCTCGATCACCCGTTCCTTCTCGATTGCCGGCGCAACAGCATCTTCGATGTCGATATTCCCGGCGTCGCCAGTCCCGATCCGGGAATGCCTTATTTCGAAGGACCCGCAACCCTGGTCGAATACCTCAAATCCCTGGATATCGGCTTTATCGCCTACCGTGATTTCTCGGTACCGTCGGGTTGCCTTTACCGCCGCGACATGTGGCATAAACACCTGCAGGGTGGCACCGCCTTGTGGCGTGAACATGCCCGGTATTACCTCGATCTCATGGACACGCTGGAAAGCCTGGCGGCGGGCCAGTCGACCCGGTATGCCGCCCACGGCCTCAGGGTGATCTCCCTGCCCTAGCCGTCACTGACCCACATGCAGGGCCCAAAGTTCGCGCTTCGCCGCTCCCCATTGGCGAAGCGTCGTCACATTGGTATCGACGGCTTTGTTGAAGTACTCGGCCGCTCCCTTTTTATCGCCGTGCAGGAGGCGGTGCTGGCCGAGGAAGAAATACGCGATGCACTCGTTTCTCCGGCGCGCCCCGGCCCCGGTGACCTTAGTCGCCCGCATCACGTCGACGGCGCCGACATCGTTGCGGAACAAACGGAAGATCTCTCCCAACAGCCCGACCTCTCCACCGTCGAGAACGGTGTCGATCAACTCGAAAGCATCTATGCCGCGCCGCGCCAGGGACAGATAGTGCCAGATCTTAGCGTAACCGCGCATTTCCCGGTCGCCGTCGAGGACCGAGACCGCCTCGAAATCGATGGCCGCCAAATCGAGGCGCCCGCGGTAGAACTGGAGAAATCCCCGGCTGAACCGCGCGTCCGTGTGATCCTGCACCAATCCGATGACGTCGGTGTAATCGGCAATGGCCTGCTCGTCGTGGCCGGCCTGTTCATTGGCCCAGCCGCGCCCGAAATTGGCGTCGACCGACTGCGGCTGAATTTTCAACGCCGCATCGAAATCGAGGATGGCGGAAAGTTGTTCGCCCTTGCTCAACCGGGTCCAGGCGCGGCCGACCAGGGCCTCGGCAAAGTCGGGATCCAGTTCGATGGCACGGTCATACTCGGCGATCGCCATGTCCAACAGTCCCTGCTCCTCCAACGTCTGGGCGCGCGACGTATGCCGGCGCGCATCGCCAGCCGTCGCCGGTTTCGATATCGGTTTCGGTTGAGGACTCGATTCCGATTGAGGCTGCGGCCGACGCGGCGGCGAGATCTCGGCGAGGATTGGCTCGACGGGGGACGGCATCGCCTCTGGCGCTTCTTCTTTCGCTGGGGCTTCGATATCTTCAGCCGGTTCGGGATCCGTTTTGTCGGCGGCTTTGGCTTCGGCCGGTGGGAGATCGTCCTGCGGCTGATCGGGTTCCTCAGCGGCAACGGGCGGGATACTTGGTTCCGCCGGTTGTTGCACCGGGCCAATTTCCGCAGTTGTTTCCGGTGAACTTTCGATCGGCGATGGCGGTTGCGGCTCCACCCCTTGCGGCAAAGTCGCCGATTCCGGTTCGGCGGCCGGTTCCGGCGGTTCGACCGATAGCGTCGGTTGGACGACCGCTTCCTCGGCTTTTTCTGGCGGGTCCGGTGGCAGTTCGGGGCGTGCTGGTGGCGGGTCTCCGGCCACCTCCGTCTCTACCGGTTGCGGCGGCGCGGTCACCTCTTGGGCCGGCGCGGGCTCTGTTTCGGCAAGTGGTGCCGGTGCAGCGGTCTCCGGTGTCAGGGACGGAGCAGGATCCACCGGGACGGCGGTCTCGACCGGTTTCGATACCAGGTCTTCGGCTGGCGGCTCGGTTTCCACCGGTCGCAGAGCCGGAGCCGGTTCGGCGGGAACAGGCGTTTCCTCGGTAACGTCCGGTGTCTCTGCTTGCTGTATCGGCGTTTCTTGAGGCTCCTCTTGTTTAACGGATTCCGCCTTTGGTTCCAGCACCGGCTCGACCGCCTCTACGGGTTCTTCCCTTACATCTTTTTCGAGCTCGGCCGGCTGTTGGGATGCCGGCACTTCAGCCGGCGGTTCCGCCGACGCCACTTCCTTGGCGGGCGGCGGGGCCGTTGCGGTACGCAGGTAGAGGACTCCACCGGTACCGCCGGCGATGATCATGATGGCCACGGCCAGCCACGGCCAAAGGCGCCGGGGCTTGGGCTCTTCCGCATCGACTTCCCAGGGCGCTTGCGGCGTGACTTGTGCTTCCGGTTCGGCTTGCCGTTCCTTTTCGGATTTTTTCAGGGCCTCGAGAATCAGGGACATACTTTATCCCCCGATCCGGGGCTCGGTCGGACCCACCGCGATCTCACCCGCGAGGACCGTGCCCGGCCCAAAAGAAACCTGCCGCCAATCGAACGGGTCGCGGAGATAGAGGATCGCCGCACCAAGCGCGAGGACCAGTGCCAAGGCCGCCCACTTCCAAGCGACGACACCGGCTTCGTCGGCGATCTCCGGACGCCCGAGCACCTCGGAGGCGGCGAGATCGACCAGCTGCCGGTCGATGCCGCGACGCCCCTGGGCGTAGGCACCGAGCATGGCGCGTTCGCAGATGCTGTTGACCAGGCGGGGAACGCCGCGGGAAAGCGAGTAGATTTCGCGGATCGCTTTCTCATGGAAAAGATTGATCGGGAGACCAACGATGCCGAGGCGATGGCTCAGGCAATGGCGCATCTGATCCAAATCCATGGGCTCCAGGTGGTAACGCGCGGTAATGCGCTGGGACAGTTGGCGCAGATCTTCACGCGCGAGGATGTCCCTCAATTCCGGTTGCCCGATGAGGATGATTTGAAGGAGCTTGCGTTTGGCCGTTTCCAGATTCGTCAACAGACGCACGAGTTCGAGCAGCTGCGGCGGCAGGTTTTGCGCCTCGTCGATGATCAAGACCGCACGGCGGCCGCTGGCGTGGACCTCGAGCAAATGCTTGTTGATCGAATCCATGAGGTCCTTGGCACTGTATCGCGACCCGTCGACTTCGATACCCATTTCATCACAAATGTAGGCGAGCAACTCGTTTTCATCGAGCCTCGGATTAACACAAAGCGCCAGGTCGATATCACCGGGCAACCGTTCGGCCAGGCAGCGGCTGATCGTCGTTTTCCCCGTTCCCACTTCTCCGGTCAGCAGCACGAAACCACTGGCTTCCTTGACGCCGTAGGACAGGTGGGCAAGGGCCTCCTCGTGGCGACGGCTCATGTAAACGAAATTCGGGTCGGGTGTATTGGAGAAGGGATTCTCCGCTATACCGAAGTGCTCTAGAAACATCGACCCTGACTCCGGAGCGCCAGCGCCGGGTCCGGCAAAAAAGGCGTCTCCCAACGTGACGGATGATTGCGCGCGAATACTATCATGCGATTTTTCCGTCGCAAGATTGCCACATCCAAGAATGGACGGGCTGTGACGGTCGTCGTCGGTTTGACTATAGGCTGGCCAGCTGCTGCAGGCGGGTCCGGTCCCTGATCACGATATTCTTGTACTGCCTTTCAAGCACGCCGTCCCGGGCCAAATTGCCGATCGCTTCAGCAACCACCTGCTTTTCGGCACCTGCCCGCGACGCGATATCCGTGTGGTTGGGGGCATTCATGATGATCCACGATCCGTCACCGATGGTGTTGGGTTCACTCAACCTCAAAAGCTCGTGATAGACGCGCTGATGCGGCGACATGGTGCTCAGATGGGTGACGCGGCTGGTTAGTGTACGGATCAGCATGGAAAACCGTTTCAGCAGCGCCAACGTCATGCGCGGACAATCTATCAGGAGTTGTCGGAAGTCCTCCGCCGACAACGACGCGAGCAAAGCCGGCGTCGTCGCAATGACACGGGCCGACCGGCCCTTGAGATCGATTGCCGACATCTCGCCGAAGGTCTCGCCATCTTCGATTTCGGCAAACTGAACCTCCTGCTCGCCCTCGACGAAGTTGAGGACCCTAAGCTTCCCCTTGACCAGGAAATAGACGTTTGTCGTCATGTCGTTGACATCGATGATGATGTCGCCGACCTCGACTTGCCGCCACTCGCATTTTGACTCGATTTCCGCCATTTTCTCAGGCGGAACCTCCATGAGTGTCTCGACACCGGACAAAACCCGGTCAGACTTATGGAAATTGGCGGATTCTTTATTCACCGCACCAGCCTCGCTCGTACCCGTAATTAGACGGAAACCTCCATGACTTTGTTTTGCCAGTATTGTTTCAGAGGGTGTAAATCACTGCAAGCAACTTGAACGTGAAGAGACCAGCAGTTCATCGGGTGGACTCGTAATGCGAGAACGGCTGGTGTACTGTGAGTCCCATCGTGAATCGCAGGATATCCATAATCGGGCGGCCCTGCCTCCGACACCCTTTGGCTGCAGTCCGCGACGCTTGTCGCGCTTTTGCGGGTGATCGCAAAGGCGCGACCGCGATCGAATACGCGATGATCATTTCCGGGATTTTCCTGGTCATTGTCACCGCCGTTTACGGCCTCTCCGATGAGGTCAGCAACATGTTCAACACGGTGTCCAACAACGTCCAAGACAACATGTGACGATTGGTCGGAGCGTCGTTGATTTGGATATGGACCGCCGCTGTCCTAACGTGGCTATTGATAGGTTGCGGCCCGCCGACTGCTTCGGATTTTCGAATAGACGGCTAGGTTGTTCCGGACCGCATCGATTTCCAGATCCTTGCGGGCCAAAGACTCGGCGCGTTCCATATCACCCCGAACGCCATAGAAAAGGGCCAAGTTCTGGCGCAGTTGGGGATTGTCCCGCAATGCCGAGGGCGCGCTTTCCAGGACTGAAATCGCCTTCTTGAGGTCACCGGAAAGGGCGGCGGAAAGGGCCATGTTGTTGATCACGATTGCGTTTCCGGTCGAAAGTTCGAGGGCCTTCTCGTAGTGGCGGCGCGCTGATCGAAAATCACCCAACATGTCTTCGGCGATTCCGAGGCTCGAATAGATCTCCCAATTGTCCGGCGTTATTTTCGCTGCGTCCCGTAGCGTATTCTTGGCGTCCTTGGACCGGCCAGCGGCGATCTGGACCTTCCCCAGTTCGATGAGGTACGGCGCAGCCCGGCGGTCGACGGCTTTGGCCTGTTCGATCACATCCAAGGCTTTTTTGCCGACCCGATATAACGTAAATTCCGCGCAAGCCCGAGAAGGAATCCGAGATCTTTCGGATTTTTGTCATGGAGTTTGGCGAAATGACCGACGGCCGCCTCGTAGTCGGTGCTTTCCTCAGCCGCAACCGCCGTTTGGACCAGGGTCGAGTTGATAGCCTCCTCGCTGACGTCACCGCTCATCGGGCCCGAACAGGCTGCGAGAACCGAGCCGGCAACGATGACTATCGCGCAATTCTTCATTCGTGCGCTCCGACGTTGCCATCCAATGCGACAGAATCCTAACACCCAAAAACCATATCACGCTGCCCCTCGAATGAAAATCTAGCCAGCGCTCTGCCGCGCCGACGGAACGGTTTGTGACAGCCGTCACTGGAGAAATAATGTAATGGGTTCAAACTAATAAGACCTGATGGCTTGGGTTCGGATATAATATTCGGATGCGGTTGCGGTGATTGGCAGAAAACCGAAATGAAACGCTTCTCTGGCATCGACATGTTTCACCTTTTTCGTGCGAGGGCCAAAACAGACACCGTGGGCACGAACGGGTGCCGCCGCCACCCCAAAAGCTTTCTTTCGCGTCTAAAACGTGACTGCCGCGGCGCCACGGCGATCGAGTTTGCCATGATCCTGCCGGTGTTCTCCTATTTGCTGCTCGGTATCCTCGAGATTTCGGTAATGTTCGCCATGCAGGTCATCGTCGAAAATGCGGTGTTTTCAGCGGCGCGGCAGATCCGGACCGGTCAGGCGCAATCGTCTGACGACGCGGATACCACCTTCTCGACGGCTCTTTGCAACGATCTCTATAACATCATCGACTGCGACGATATCCTTTACGACGTCCAGACCTTTTCGACCTTCGCCGCAGTCGACTTGACCGTCGAATACGACGACGACAACGAGATCATCACCGAGAGTTTCAACGCGGGCAGTTCGGAGAGCATCGTCGCGGTTCGGGTCATGTACCAATGGAATTTCTTTACGCCCCTGATCGGGGATTTCTTCGAGGATACGGACTCGACGAACCGCCGCCTGTTGATGGCGACGGGTGTGTTCCGCAACGAGCCCTACGAATGACGAGTGGAGTGAGCCGATGAAAACCAATCAGGTGTTTTCGAGGATAGTCGGTCCATTCTTGCGGCGATTTGCCCGCGATGAGCGGGGTATCGCGGCGACCGAGTTCGCACTGGTGCTGCCGATCATGTTGACGCTTTTCGGCGGCTCCGTCGAATTATCCAATTTCCTGACCGTTGAGAGAAAGGTCCTTTCCGTGGTTCAGACGACGGCGGACCTGATCGGCCAGGAAACGGATATTTCAGCCAGTGACATCAGCGACATCTATTCGGCGACCCTGCAGATCCTCGATCCCTATCCGACGACTGGTCTGTCGATCGGCGTTTCGAGCGTCGTCTTCGACGAGGATACGGCGGCGGCCAGCGAGGATTGGACGAGTTCCTACAACGGCGGCTCCGTTTCCAGCGCGACCACCCTGGCAGCGGATTTCGAGGAAGCCGGCAAGAGCGTCATCATCGTCAACGTGCAGTACACCTACGATCCCATTCTGACGCTGGTTATGACCTCCTCCAGGACAATAACGGAAACCGCCTATGCGCGGCCCCGCAAGGTCGATTCCGTCAACTACACAGGCTAATTTTGAAAGAGCGAACAATGACGAGAGAACTCGGCAAAATCGCAGAAAACGCGAAACGGATAATTCCCGATCAACTGAGTGGACTGGCAAGCCGTCTGTGGCGATGTGAGCGCGGCGCCTTCGCGATGATTTTCGCCATCGCCGTCATTCCACTGGTCATCGCCGCCGGCGTCGCTGTCGACCTCAGCCGCGCCTTCCTGGTTAAACAGCGATTGGCCTTCGCCCTTGATTCAGCCGGCCTCGCGGTCGGCGCCATCGCCACCGACGACACCGCGGATCTCAATGCCGAGTTCAGCAAATACTTCTACGCCAACTACCCATCGTCCAACTTGGGAACGCCGCAGAATTTATCTGTGACCTACGATGCCGGCATCGTCTCCGTGTCCGGTCAGGCCGTCGTCGAGACCGCGTTCATGAAGATCGCCGGGATCAATGACGTCACCGTCAGCGCCTCTGCGCAGATGGAGGTGGAGACGACGGGGCTTGAGGTGGTGCTGGTGCTCGACAACACCGGTTCCATGGGCAGCGGCGGAAAACTGGATGCTCTCAAGGAGGCAGGACAGGAACTGATCGACACCCTGTTCGGGGACGAAACAGCGCCCGACACATTGAAGATGGGCCTCGTTCCCTTTTCCGGCAGCGTCAACATCGGCACAAGCATGTCAGCCTACGTTAACGACACAAGCGCGTATGATTGGGGCGATTCGGACTGGGGCGGCTGCGTCATGGCGCGCTCCGGCGGCGATGATCAGACAGATACCTATACGACCTCGGACAAGTGGGACCCGTTCTATTGGCCGGATAACAACTCCTACAACAACTGGGATCGCGGCACTTGGTACAATATCGACGATTCACCGCCCAGTTACATCGGCCCCAACAAATACTGCCCCCTCGAAGTGACGCCGCTGACCAACAGCCGCACGACCCTGGAAGACGAAATCGACGACATGTGGGCGGCTGGCTATACGCACATCAATTTTGGTGCCGTCTGGGGTTGGAGGATGCTGTCGCCAGACGAGCCTTTCACCGAAGGCACTTCCTACGGTGACGCGGATTGGAACAAGGCGATCATCATTCTCACCGACGGCGCCAACACCACGTCCAACAGCGTTTATACCGCCTATCAGCATCGCTCCGACGGCATCCTCGGCTCAACCTCGTCGTCCGGCACCAGCGACGAGTTGGACGACCGCCTGTCGACGGTCTGCACCAACATCAAGGCCGTCGGCATCACCGTTTACACGATCACCTTCCAGCTTTCCGACACCGATACTCAAGCCGTCTTCGAGGCCTGCGCCACCGATTCGGACAAATATTTCAATTCGCCGAGCAACGAGGACCTTCAGACGGCATTCCGCGCCATCGGGGCCGAATTGAAAAAGCTGCACATCAGCCAGTGACGCCGGGTCAACTGATTCGAAGGCAGTTGGTTGGTTTTGCGTAACACCACGGTCCGCCAGAACCGGCGGGAACGGGGGTCAACACTCAAATGGCGTCAATCAGGCAGGGTTCATTTGACGATCTTGAAAAGACGGGCCATGTCACCGTCTGCCGAATCGATACCGACATCGAACTCAAGCCCGACCTCCCCTTGTCGGACCCAAACCACCTTGGCACGGCGCAAGTCATTGTATTTGTTGATTCGAAGGTCGACGTGGCTCCCCATTTCGAGGGCCAGGTCCGTCTTTACCCGGGCCCCGGCCTCGGAAATGTCAGCAACGACGCATTCAACGCCGTCGCCCTCATCGACGAATATCATACCGCCGAAAATGGTGCGTCGGCGTCCGGTCTTCCGAAGGTCTTTGACGTCGTTCATCTTGGCCCGAGAGCTGTTTCCGGCCTAGGCGCGAGAAATTGGCCGAACCGGTTTCGCAAAACGTTCGCAGAAAGAGGCTGCCGACGTCAACGAAAAAGCCCGGGCACCCGCTCGTTTTACTCCGACCGGAAACCGGAACCTGTCCCTATGAAGGTTGGCAAGTGCCAGATTCCAATGGTAAATTTCGCCGAGACGGTGGTTGAGTATTGGTGTGGACACATGGTGTCGAGTTATCTGGTAATGTCCCTTTGGTGCCGACCGACAGAAAACGATGGAACGACATATTGTCGGTCGGTAAACAACGGATAATTAACCGCGGTGTTGTTAGGTTGGTTGCCGAAACGGCTGGAAACAACTGAATGCGATTGCTGATTATCGGCTTTCTGGTCATAGCGCTGGGTGTCGCGGGAGTGGCGACTTACCTGATCCGCACCTATGTCAAACCGCCGGCCGAAGAAGTCGTCGCGACAAAATCGATCAAGGTGTTGATCGCCAAACGGGATATCCGCCGCGGCGACACGTTGGGAAGCGGAAATCTCGCCTGGATTGACTGGCCCGAAGCGTCACTGCATGAAAAGTACATTGCCGTCGAAAGCGAGAACCAGGAAAAGAAACGGATGGACGATTTCACGGGGTTGATAGCGCGCCAGCCTTTCGCTACGGGAGAACCGATCCTCGCCGACAAAACCTTCAAGATTAAGCGTTCAGCTTTGATGGCCGGTATGCTCGACCCGGGTATGCGCGCGGTCGCGTTGACGGTGGCTGCGGATACGTCCGTATCCGGCTTCATCTATCCCGGCGACCGAGTCGACGTCATGCTGACGCACGACAAGGTCCGAAAAGCCATCGACAAGACGGAGGACGCCGTCGCCCAAGACGAGGAACCGGACGTGGCCAGCGGCGGACCGACGCAGGAACTGATCGTTTTGCTGTTCGCAACGGAAACGATCCTCCGCGACGTTCTCGTCCTGGCGATTGACCAAGCGGTGGAAAACCCCGAGGGAAAGCCGTTGCCGTCGAAAACAGTGACCCTGGCGGTGACACAGAAACAAGCGGAGATCCTGGCCACGGCGCGGGCTATGGGACGGTTGTCGATGTCGTTGCGTAGCCTCGCCTCTCCGTTCGACCGGGAAGACACGGAACTGACATCAACGACCGATGTCGAAGTCAGCCCGATGATGAGGAACATCAACGAACTGCTCGCCAACCAGGAACAAATGCGGCTTCAGGCGGCGAAAGCCGAGATGGAAGCGGAAAAGTTGCAGATGGAGGAGCAGGCGCGTGCGGCGAGAAAATCGCAGCGGCTCAAGGAAAAGGAATACAAGAACACGATAAGGAACCTGAAAAAGGAAAACCGGACTTTGTCGAGAAAAATGGACGCTCAGGAAAAAGCCCGGAAAGCGGAGGCGCTCAGGAAGAAAAAGGAAGCCACGAAGAAACCAGCCGTCGCCGCGAAAAAACCGGAAGAGAAACCGGAGGAGAAACCAGAGGAGACGACGCCGGAACCAAAAAACGTCATTAAGATTTTCAGAGGCAAGGCCCTCCGAAACAGAAGAGTTGACAGCCCAGTGAGCACCAGTCCCAAGATACTGTCCCGACTGCTTTTGTTTGCAGGGTTTGCGCTAGCTGTAACTGCCGAAACCTGGGCGCAAGACGTGCCTCGACGCGTTCCCAGTCCTACGTCTGTGACGGGGACTCCAACCGTTTCAACCGTTTCCAGCCGCTCTCCGCAGGCCGTCACGGCCCTACCGCTGGCCGCTCTCAAGAACTCTACGCTCGAGTTAGCCCTCAACAAGGCCCAGATGATCGAGCTGCCGCAAGCGGCTTCCAACATCATTATCGGCAACGAGGAGGTGGCTGACGTTCACATCGATCCGGACCATCCGACGAAGGCCTTCGTTATCGCCAAGGAAGTCGGTTCGACCAATATCTATTTCCTCGATACCAACGGTCAGGCGTTCCGGTCGATCGACGTCCGCGTTGCCTTTGACAGCAGCGGACTTCAGGCCGCCCTGTCGGCGCTTCTGCCCAAGGAGAGCATCAAGATCTCGATGTTCCGAGACAATATTTTCCTTTCCGGCACCGTACGCTCGGCCGATGCCGCGGCCGATGCAGGCAATATCGCCAGGCGCTTCGTGGCCGAGGATGTCAATGTCACCAACTTGCTCACCGTTTCCGGAAGCCAACAGGTGGTCCTTCAGGTCCGCGTTTCCGAAATGGTTCGCGCCATTCGAAAGCAACTGTCGTTCAATACAACGGTCAACAAGGGGATCGGCAATTTTGGCGTCAATTTCCAAACGATCGATCCTCTGACGACGTTAACTGGGTTTGGTACAGGCACACTATTTACTGGAACAACGTCGCTGGGCAACCCGACCTTCGAAGCCTTGGAACGGCAAAGCCTTGTCAGAACACTGGCCGAACCGACGCTTACCGCCCTTTCCGGTGAGACCGCATCGTTTCTCTCGGGCGGCGAATATCCCTTCCCGACCGGTGTCGATGAGAACGGCAATGCCATTATCGAATTTCGGGAGTTCGGTATCCGTCTCAACTTCACGCCCGTGGTCCAGGACTCGGGCCGCATCAGTCTTCATGTTGCGGCCGAAATCAGCGCCATCGACACGTCAACCACGGTCACGGTTGCGAACTCGACGATCAACGCCTTGTCGAATAAGCGCACGGAAACGACGATTGACCTTCCGTCCGGCGGCACGTTGATGATCTCGGGATTGTTGAACAACGATTTCAACAACAATCTCGTTGGCATGCCGTTCCTGAAGGATATTCCCATTCTCGGCGCCCTGTTCCGAAGCACCGAGTTCCAGCGCGACGAAACGGAGATGATCGTCACGGTGTCGGCCTATCTCGCCAAACCGGCGAACAGTCACGACCAACTCGCCCTTCCGTCGGATGGCTTCGAGCCGGCAAGCGACATCGATATCTACCTGTTGGGCCGGTTGCATCGGCAATTCGGAAAGGGTGATGCGACATTCTGGGACAATCCCCTGATGGGGCCGTTCGGATATATGATGAAGTGAGGAGCCAATGTTCGTTCGCGTAACCTGCCGGATTGTCTTTGCTTCTCTTTTCCCCGTATTGGTTGCCGCCGGTTGTACACTCCCGGACCGATCCCATGATTTCCGGGAGAACCACCCGGTCGTCGTCGAAACCGAGACACTTACGCTGAAACTTGCGGCGCCAGTACCGCGAGGCGGTCCGGTCGGCATGCAAGAGATTGCCTTCAAGCGTTTCGTCAACAACTTCATTGACCGCAGAAACGGCAAGATGTCGGTCATGGTCGGGGGCAGCGCCATGGAACAGGTCGCCCAAGAAGTCCGGCTGCGTGACTTGCTATCCCTGGAAGGCATTTCCACAGCCGAAGTTATCTTCCTGAGAACGGGGGATCCGAAAGAGATCGTGCTCTCGTTCGAAGCAAACACGGCCAAGGTGCCGGAATGTGGCGACTGGTCTTCGAGTGTCGGCTTGAACTGGTCAAATCGGACTCACAGCAATTTCGGTTGCGCCTATCAACGGAACCTCGGCCTGACCGTCGCCGACCCGCGTGATCTAAAGGAAGCGAAACCGATGAGCCGCCCCGATGCAATCCGATCCTCACGCATCATTGGTGGTCAGCGTGATGGCACCGGCGGCACCGCGGCGGGCGCCGGTGCCGGCGCCACGGCAAATTGATATCTTGGAACCGAAACGCCGAGGCTCCGTGGAAAAGACTGTGAAGAGACGGTACGCAACGTGATCATCAGGACCTCCATCGGCGCTTTCGTGATTTCGCAGGATACGGCGGATGCGATCGAATCCCTTCGGACCGACGGGCACCTCTTCCGCAGCACCTTCGAAATTCAGCTGGGCGGTGTCGACGCGGCAGTCGCTCATCTCTCGAATCAGCGGACTCCAGCCCTTTTGATCGTCGAAACCCATGCCGGCGGCGATGATTTGTTCGGCCAGTTGGACCAATTGGCGGGCGTATGCGATCCCAACGCGCGGGTCATACTGATCGGAGCGCAAAACGACATCAGCCTCTATCGGGAATTGATGTCCATGGGCCTGAGCGATTACCTGCTCGGCCCGGTCAACGCTGGCATGATCAAGGATTCGATCATCCGCACCTTCGAGGGCCGCGGCGGCGAGTCCGGTGGGCGGGTTATAACCTTTTTCGGCTTGAGCGGTGGAGTCGGCAGTAGCGTCGTCGCCCACAACGTCGCCGCCGAGTTGTCGCAGCGTTTTGATGCCCAAGTCATCATCGTCGACGCCGATATTCCCTTCGGGACGGCCGGCTTGAATTTTAATCTGCAACCACGGCAAACCGTCGCCGATGCGTTGGCCCAGTTCAATCGATTGGATCCGCGGTTGATGGAACAGCTGCTTGTTGAGTACGATGATAAGCTGTCCCTGCTTCTCTCGCCGGGCACGCCATCGAACGAAACGCGGGTGACGACGGAAACGATCAACGGTTTGATGCGCGCGATCCGCCCGATGGCGGATTTCATTATCCTCGATGTACCGCGAACATGGGATTCGTGGGTTATCGATTTGCTGGCTTCATCCGACGAACTGGTTCTCGTCGGCAAGCCGGATTTGGCGAACCTGCGTAACGGTAAAAGTATGGTAGAATTCTTAGGGCCCAAACGCGGGACCGACTCGCCGACCCGGCTGGTCCTTAACCAAGTCGGCGAAGTGAAGAAGAACGAAATCGAGGGCGGTGACTTCAAGAGCGCCCTCGCCCTCGAGGCGTCGGTTGCCATACCGCTCGACGGCGACACCTTTGGCAAGGCCCTCAATGCGGGCGAACTGGTCGTGGCCTCGAATTCGAAGAGCAAAGCGGCCGTGGCAATCCGGGAGCTTGCCGCCATTGTCAGCGGACGCGTTGAATCCGAGAAGAAGAAGGCAGGTTTGCTCAGCGGCCTGTTTCGTAAGAAAAAAGAGAAATGAGTATTTTGAGGTAACGAAGGATGTTCGGACGCCGGGGCACACAACCCGCTGAAACGCCACCGCCGGCCCCGCCGCACCCGCGGCGCCGGAAGCGCCGAGCGCCGCGCCTGCCGAACCGCCTCCCCTGACGGAAGTCGAGCCGGCTCCCGCTCCTGAACCGCAACCGGCCTTTGCCCCCGAACCTGCGCCCATGGAAGACGCGGCCGCACAGGATCAGGGGAAGACCGGAAAAACCAATGAGCGGATCGCCGAAGTCAAGGTGATGGTCCTCAACGACCTTCTGGAAGCCGTCGATCTTGCCGAAATCAGCAAACTCGAGGCCGAACAGGTCCGCGAGGAAATCACCGATATGGCGGCAGAGATCATCAGCATGCGCGGCTTGGCGCTCTCCATGCAGGAGCAGGAACAGGTCGTCATCGACATCTGCAACGACATCCTCGGGCTCGGCCCCCTGGAACCGCTTATCGAACGCGACGATATCGCCGACATCATGGTCAATGGTGCGGAGCGGGTTTACATCGAGACCGATGGTAAGATCGAACTGACGGATATTAAGTTTCGCGACAACGCGCAGCTCATGAATATCTGTCAGCGGATCGTTACTGCCGTCGGCCGGCGCGTCGACGAGGCGAGCCCGATCTGCGACGCGCGCTTGCTTGACGGTTCCCGCGTCAACGTCATTGCGCCGCCATTGGCAATCGACGGCGCGGCGCTCACCATCCGGAAGTTCAAGAAAGAGAAACTCAAGCTCGATAACCTCATCAAGTTCCAGAGCGTCACCGATGAGTTGGCGCGCGTCCTCGAGGTGATCTCGGCGATCCGGCTGAACGTGCTGATCTCCGGCGGTACCGGGTCCGGAAAGACGACGCTACTCAACATCATGACCGGGCACATCGATCCCGGCGAGCGGATCATCACCTGCGAGGACTCGGCCGAACTGCAACTCCAGCAGCCGCATGTGGTGCGGTTGGAAACGCGCCCCCCCGAACCTTGAAGGCGCCGGCGAGATCACCATGCGCGACCTCGTCAAGAACTGCCTCAGGATGCGCCCGGAACGGATCATCGTCGGCGAGGTGCGCGGACCGGAAGCCTTCGACCTGTTGCAGGCCATGAACACGGGTCACGACGGCTCGATGGGCACCATTCACGCCAACAACCCCCGTGAGGCCATAAGCCGTGTCGAGAACATGATCGCCATGGGCGGTTACAATCTCCCATCAAAAGCCGTACGCGAACAGATCGCAGCCGCCGTTCACGTGATCATCCAGGCGCAGCGATTGCGCGACGGATCCAGGAAGGTGACCCACGTCACCGAAGTCATGAGTATGGAGGGTGATGTCATCACGCTTCAGGATCTTTGCCTGTTCGAGTTCCTCGGCGAGACCGACGATGGCAAGATCATCGGCGAACACCGGTTCACCGGGATGCGTCCGAATTTCTGGGACAAGGCGCGGTATTACGGCCTGGAAGACAAGGTGGCACGCGCCTTGAACATGGGAGGGGGACTGTAATCCTTGGACCCGCTCATCCTCATTATTATCATCGGATCCGTCGCCACGATGATGCTCCTGACCGGCGCCTTCTTCGCCGCCACGGTCGTTATGCGCCCGCGCGCCGCATTGAAGAAACGGATCAAGGACATCGGCTCGGCTGGTGAAAAATCGGCTGCCGGCGCCGAAAGCCGATTTGAGAACCAACGCCAGAAGAGAATTCAGGACAAGGTCAAACAACTCCAATCGAAGGACGATGAACAGGGGTTCGTCGACAAGATTAACGGCGACCTGCTGCGTGCCGGGATCGACGTGAGCGTGCCCGTCTACTTCATGGGAAGCGCCTTCGCCGCACTTGTCATCTCAATCGGCTATTTCGTCCTGGGCATGCCGCCGCTCGGCACACCGCTCGTCTTCATCATCGCCTTCATTTTCCTGCCTAAGCTGACGCTCAAGATGATCGCGAACCGCCGCCAGGAAAAATTCACCCGTAATTTCGCCGACGCCATCGATCTCATCATTCGCGGCATCCGATCTGGTCTACCGGTCAACGAATGTTTCAATATCGTGGCGCGCGAGTTCGAACCGCCGCTCGGCGAGGAATTCCGGTTAATGGTCGAGGGCCAGAACCTCGGCATCCCGCTCGAAGACCTCATGTTGAAAGGTATCGAGCGGTTGCCGACGGCGGAATACAAATTCTTTGCCATTGTTATTCAGATTCAAAAACAGACCGGCGGTAACCTGGCCGAAACGCTGGCCGGATTGTCCTCGGTACTTCGCGAGCGAAAGAAAATGCGTGACAAGGCCAGCGCCATGGCCAGCGAAGCCAAGTCATCCGCGATGATCATCGGCTCACTGCCTTTCATCGTCGGGCTGCTGCTTTCGGTCATCGACCCGGAATACCTACTGCTGCTGTTCACCACCGCGACCGGCAATAAACTTCTGGGATTCGGCGCCTTCTGGATGACCTGCGGCAGTTTGGTGATGAAGAAAATGATCAATTTCAGGATGTAGGGACGGAGTGTCGCGATCATGATGACGACCATTGCCCGAATGAGCGACGCCGAACTGATCATGTGGTTCCTGATGGCGGGAACCGTCATCGCCATACTGTTTTTCGTTCTCAGCTATTTCGTCGACAGCCGCAAAAGCAATCGCCTCAAATCGGTATTGACCAGTACGCGCACAGACCTTAGCCGCAAACAAATGGAGGAGTTCCGCAAACCGTCGGCGATCCGACAGCAGAAGGGGCAGAGCAAGGCGTTCGCCGAACTGTCTCAGACCCTGCTTGCCAAGATGAACCTGCAGAACCTCCTACACTCGACAGAAGTCCGCCAAGTCCTGGCTCAGGCCGGAATCCGCGGGCGAAACGCCGTCGCGGTTTATATGTCGACCCGTTTCGTTACTGCCTTCGGCGCCCTGATTGTGACCCTGGTCGTTCTCGGTTTGGCCAAGAACTTCCCTTATCCGGAATTCGTCAAATTGCTGTTCGCCGCACTGGCCGGCGTCGTCGGCTTTTACATACCGCGCATCCTGGTCATGAATAACGCCCAGAAACGCCAACAGGAAATGACGCAAGCTTTTCCGGACGCGCTCGATCTGCTCGTCATCTGTGTCGAGTCCGGCCTCGGTGTCGAGGCCGCGTTCACCCGGGTTACCGAGGAAATCATGGAATCGTCCCCGGCCCTGGCCCAGGAGTTCGGACTGACGTCGGCGGAGTTGGCTTATCTCGGTGATCGCCGTCGCGCCTACGAGAACCTGGCCAATCGCACCGGGTTGCCGTCAGCGAAATCGTTGTCGACGACGCTGATCCAGTCCGAGCAATACGGCACCCCTGTCGGCCAGGCCCTTCGTGTGCTGTCCCAGGAAAAACGCGACGAGCGCATGTCGGAGGCCGAAAAAAAGGCCGCGGCCCTGCCGGCGAAACTGACCGTCCCGATGATCATTTTTTTCCTGCCGGTGTTGTTCATGGTCGTCATCGGACCGGCCGCCATCCAGATCGGCAATATGTAGGCGCCGGCGTTCCGCCACGCTCCAGTTCACCATGAACGAATTCGTCGAACAGTACCTGGATGAAACGGCGCGCATTGTTTCGGCGCTCGACCGCCAAGCCATTGATGACATCGCGACCGGCTTGGCGGCGGCCCGTGAACGGGGCGGACGCCTGTTCATCCTCGGTGTCGGGGGATCGGCCGCCCATGCCGGTCATGCCGTCAACGACTTCCGCAAGATCTGCGGCTTCGAAGCCTATGCGCCGACGGACAACGTCGGTGAGCTGACGGCGCGGACCAACGACGAAGGTTGGGAAACCGTATTCGAGGCTTGGCTCAAAGGTTCACGACTTACGGGGAAGGATACGCTTTTGGTCTTTTCGGTCGGCGGCGGCAACCGGGAGAAGAAGATTTCCGTCAATCTGGTGCGCACCATCGACCTCGCCAAGTCCATCGGGGCCGGTGTCTACGGCGTCGTCGGTTCGGATGACGGTCACACTGCCAAGGAGGCGGACGCCTGCGTCGTCATCCCGCCGCTGGCGCCGGAACGCCGGACGCCGCACACGGAGGGTCTCGCCGCCGTTATCTGGCATCTTCTCGTCAGCCACCCGGCGCTGAAAGCCACCGATACCAAATGGGAATCCGTCCTTTGACGGCTTCCCACCGGAAAGGTGGTACCTGGGCGGTCATCGGCGGCGCCGGTTTCATCGGCAGCCATTTCGTCGACCGTTTGCTCGCTGACTCAAAAACGGGCGGCGTCACCGTTTTCGATAATTTTTCATCCGGGCAGCGATGGCATCTGGAAGCGCATAACGATGACGCACGCCTCACGATCGTTGAAGGTGACGCCAAGGATCAGTCGGCCCTGACGCAGCTGATTGACGGCATCGATACGGTCATCCACCTCGCCGCCAACCCGGATATCGCCCGCGCTGCAACGGAACCGGCGATCGACTTTGATGAAGGAACGGTTCTGGCGCAAAACGTTCTCGAAACGATGCGCCAAACCGGGTGCGGGAACCTCCTTTATGCATCCGGCAGCGGCGTCTACGGCGATCGCGGCGACGCCCGCCTCATGGAGGACGACGGGCCGATGGAGCCCATTTCGACTTATGGCGCCAGCAAGCTCGCCTGCGAGGCCCTCATTTCCGCCTATTGTCATATGTTCGGGCTGCGAGCATGTGCCTTTCGTTTCGGCAATGTCGTCGGCCCACGCCAGACTCATGGCGTCGGGTACGATCTCATCCGCAAGCTGAAGGTCGATCCGCGCCGCCTCGACATCCTGGGTGACGGCAGCCAGAGTAAACCCTATATCCACGTTGATGAGATTGTCGATGCCGTCCTACTCGCTGACGACCGTGCCGGCACCGGCTTTAGCGTGTTCAACGTAGCCCCCGATGATGCGGTTACGGTCCGCGAGATCGCCGACTTGGCTGTCGCCGCCATGGGTTTGGGGCGGGATACCGTCGAACTGCGTTTTGGCCCCGGCTCCAGGGGCTGGAAGGGCGATGTTCCGGTCGTGCGTCTCGATTGCAACCGTATCCGGTCTCTCGGGTGGTCACCGCGGTGGAGTGCCCGTGAGGCCGTCGAACAGTCTCTTCCGCCCTTGATCGAAGAGATGGAACGGAGCGAAACATGACGGTTGGCGCACCGTCACCGGCCGGTGCTTGGCCGTCGAAAGCGTTGCCTCTATCCTTTCACTTTGCGGCGCAACGATTTGGTGCGCTCTTGTGACGAAAATCACCTTTTCAAACGGGAAATACCGCCATGCTAGTGCCTAGAAAGGCGAAAGACGTGACCGATGGCGCTCCGTCCCTGATCGATTCCCTGAAGGTGAAGATCTTCGCCGACGGCGCTGACCCGGCCGAAATGCGCACACTCGCCCAGGAACCTTTGATCAAAGGGTTCACCACCAACCCGACGCTGATGCGCAAGGCCGGCGTCAACAATTACGAGACCTTTGCCCGGCAGGCCATAAACGCCGTCCCGGACCTTCCCATTTCCTTCGAGGTTTTTGCCGACGATCCGGACGGTATGTTATCGCAAGCCCTCAAGATCGCGTCCTGGGGCGATAACGTTTACGTCAAGATACCGATCACCAATACCGAAGGCGAAAGCATGGTGCCGGTGATGCGGCGCCTCGCCGGTGAAGGTGTCAGGATCAACGCCACCGCGATGATGACGACGACGCAAGTCGAGGCCGTGGCAGACGCTCTTCGCCAATCGCCGCCGGCTCTGTTGTCCCTGTTCGCCGGCCGTATCGCCGATTCAGGGCGTGATCCCTGCGCCGCCGTCAACGAAGCCCTCGCGATTATCGAAGGTGCGCCGCAGCTCGAATTGTTATGGGCGAGCCCGCGGCAGGTCTACGACATCGTGCTCGCCGACCGCACCGGCTGTCACGTGATCACGGTCACCTACGACCTCCTGGCCAAGTTGCGTCTGTTCGGAAAGGACCTCGACGCCTATTCGCTGGAGACCGTTTCGATGTTTTACGAGGACGCACGCCGGGCCGGTTACGACCTTTAGAGGCCGCAAAGAGCCGTTTGGGAGCGACAGACATGATCATTACACGAACCCCATTACGCATCTCCATCGGCGGCGGCGGTACGGATTTGCCATCCTACTACGAGCGCTTCGGCGGTTTCGTCATTTCGGCGGCCATCGATAAGTACGTCTACATCACCGTCAATCGCGCCTTCCGGCCGGAATACCTGCTCAAATACTCACGCCATGAAACCGCCGCGGCCATCGACGAGATCGAGCACGATATCATCCGCGAGACCTTGCGCCTGTTCGACATCCCACCCGCCATCGAGATCGCCAGCATCGCCGACGTTCCGGCCGGCACCGGAATGGGGTCGTCGGGCAGTTTCACGGTCGGTTTGCTGCATGCCCTGACGGCGCACCTGCGCCGCCACATCAGTACCGAGGAACTGGCCCACCAGGCTAACCGCATCGAGATGAAATTACTCGGCGAGCCCTGCGGCAAGCAGGATCACTACATCGCCGCCTACGGCGGCATAACCTGCCAGGACTACCGGCCGGACGGAACCGTCGACACCTTCCCGCTAGCGATAGACGACGCGACGCTCCGAGATCTCGATGAGAGCCTGATGCTGTTCTTCACCGGTTACAGCCGCAAGGCATCGGACCTCCTGGAAGACCAGAAAATACGCTCCGAGCGGGACGACGCGGCGATGCTCGACAACCTCCATTTCATCAAGGACCTGGGCCAACGTATCCGTGGTCTCCTCGAATCCGGCGATACCGTCGGCTTCGCGGAACTGATGCACGAGCATTGGCTTCACAAGAAAGAGCGTTCGCCCGACATGTCGAACGAACGCATCAACGGTCTTTACGACCACGCCCGGCAAAACGGCGCCGTCGGCGGCAAGCTGGTCGGGGCCGGTGGCGGCGGTTTCCTGCTGTTCTATACCCGTGACCGCGCCAAACTACGAAGTGCCATGGCCGACAAGGACTTGCACGAGGTCGATTTCACGTTTGATTTCGACGGCTCCATCGTACAGTTGCGGAACTGACAGGTCATAACTCAGAGGCCAGCATGCAGTGTCTCATACTGGCAGGCGGGCTTGGCACGCGAATGCGCCCGGCGACCGAGGAGATTCCGAAGGCGATGATCGAAGTGGGTGGCCGCCCGTTCGTCGATCACCAATTGGAATGGCTCGCGGAAGGCGGCGTCGAATCGGTGGTTTTCTCCATCGGTCACAAAGGTTCGGCGATCCGCGATCATGTCGTCGATGGTGGCACCTGGGGATTGTCCGTGCATTATGTCGACGAAGGGACCCAACTCATGGGAACCGGCGGTGCGGTGCGGCTGGCCGTCGATGCCGGCGTCTTGAATGACGCCTTCCTTTTGCTTTACGGCGATTCCTATCTGCAGGTCGACATCGGCGCCGTTTGGGCGGCTTCCGGCCAGGGTGCGGAACCCCTGATGACGGTCTTTCGCAACGACGGCGCGTGGGACAAGAGCAACGTTATCTTTGACGGCGAACGGGTCGAACTATACGAAAAAGGCCGTGAGGACGCACAAGACATCGGCATGCGCCATATTGACTACGGCCTCAGCGTACTCCGAAGAGATATCGTCAGCGACTACATCCGCCGCGCCACGGTCCATGACCTCGCCGACCTTTTTCACGGCTTGAGCGTAAACGGACGTCTGCGCGGGTTCGAAGTGTCCGAGCGGTTTTATGAGATCGGCTCACCCGGCGGATTGGCCGACTTCGCGAAACACTTCAAAGACAAACGGTCATGACGACGGACTCATCGGCTCCGATTGAAACCCGCCCCCTCGACGGCGAGAGTATCGGGTTCGCACGGATGGTTCCCGCCCTTATGGCGGTCGCCGCCGTTCATACCATTTGGGTCTTCTTCGGCGAAAACCTGGTCGCCTACGGCAATCTGTTCGACGGCGACAGTTACGCGCGTTTGATCCGGGTCCGCCACCTCATCGAAACGGGCAGCTGGTTCGATACTTCGATCCCACGGATCAATGCCCCATACGGCGGCGCGCTTCATTGGACGCGCCCCCTCGACGTTCTGATTCTCCTGCCGGCCTTCGCGATGACGCCGGTTTTCGGTTTCGAGACGGCGCTTTACTGGGCGGGCGCTCTTTGCGGTCCGGTGCTACACGGCGTCCTGGCTCTCGCCGTCGCATGGGCGGCTTCACCGGTAATCGGGCCCGCCCGTGCCGGGTTGGCCGGCGTTCTGGTCGCCATCCAATTCCAGGTCCTTGGCTATGCAACGCTTGGCAACGCCGATCATCATGTCCTCTTCGCCCTGTTGGTCGTCATGGCCATCGGCTCGTCCGTCCGGTCCCTCCGCAACGGCGCTGCACAGCCAATCCGGTTTGCAGTCCTCACCGGCGTTTTCGTGGGAAGCGCCATATGGGTGGGCCCCGAGGGCCTCATCGCCCTCGCCGCCGTTTCCCTTGTTCTCGGTGTTTTCTGGATCTTGGGTGAGCCGGGTGCCACGCGCCTCAATCTGGCGATGGCGGCGAGCTTCGTCATCATGTTGGTTTTTGCGACGTTGGTGGAGCGGGGTCCGGCTTCGCTGCATGTGGGATACGAACGGGTATCCATCGTTCACGTCACCATGGCGGCATTGCTTCTGGGCTTCTGGGCGGCGGTGTGGCTAGCGCGTACGAGAGATCGACTTACGCCGCAGGACCACACGGCCCGGTCCGTTTCCGGAATAGCCGGTGCCGGTGCTGCCGTTACCGTCGTGTTGAGCTTGTTCCCCGCTGCCGTCCGCGGGCCCCTGGCCGATCTGCATCCGGACGTTCTCTACATTCTCGACGAGATCCTCGAGTTCCAACGCATTCCCGATTTCGCCCATTTCCTGACCTACCTGGGCGGCGGTACGATTGCGCTGGCCTGGGCTATCTGGCGTGTCAAAGACGCCTGGCCGACGGATCGGCGCTATCCCTGGCTGATGATCGCCGTTGCCCTCGGCATCTACGGTGTCATCGCCTTCAACTGGGTCCGCGGCTCGATCTACGTGGGGGCGTTTTCATGCATCGCGCTGGCCGACGCGGCGGCCAGCCTGAACGCCGCCTGCGACCGGGCATATTCCGGGCTCAAACGAAGCCTGATCAAAGTGCCGGCCATGACCCTGCTTCTCGGCGGCACCCTTGGTTTGGGAGCGGCCGGCATCTTCGTCTCTCTGCCCGCCCCGACCGGAACCGCCGAAGGTATGCCGGCGCCTGTGCTGGACCCGGACGATCCGCGTCCGTGCCCGGTCAAATCGCTCTCGCGGCACCTCAATGGTCCGCCGTGGAAAGATCGGCCCCGCCTGATTCTGGCTTCCGCAAACTTCGGGCCAGAACTGGTCTACCGGACGCGGCACGCCGTAACCGCCTCCATGCACCACCCGAATGCGGCCGGCATTCTCGACAATGTCCGCATCCTGGGTGCGACGTCGGAGGAAAAGGCGTTGGATATCATCGAGAAGCGCGGTATCGATCTCATCGTTCTCTGCCGTTTCGGCCGCAAGGGCGGGTACATCCAGGGCCGCGGTGATCCCGATATCTTCTACCGGCGTTTGATCGAGGACCGCGCACCCGGATGGCTCAAGCCGGTACGGTTGCCCGACGATCTCGACCGGTCGTTCCGGGTGTTCCAGGTCGAAGCGCTAGGGCATTCCCAGGTCAAACCATGAAGAACGGTATCGCCCCGCAAGATACAGAACGAATGGGCCGGTTGTGGACCGTGGCCGCGATCGTGCTCTTCGTACTCGCCATACACGGCGTCTGGTGGGCACTCGGTGATAAAACGGTGGCGGGAGGCGGATTCGCCGACGGCGATAGTTTCACCCGCCTCATCCGTGTCCAGCAACTGGTCGATACGGGGGACTGGTACGACAACACGATACCCAAGGCCAACGCACCCTTCGGCACCAGTGTCCATTGGACCCGCCCCCTCGATGTCCTCTTGATCGCCGTCGCCCTGCCGGTTTCGGTCTTCGTCGATTGGGCCGACGCGCTTCATTTCTCCGGCGTCGTCATCAGCCCGCTCCTGCACGCAATCCTCGCGGTTTCGGTGGTTTGGGCGATGGCACCGGTCATCGGGTTTCGGGCCGCCGCCGCTGCCGGCGCCTTGACGGCGACCCAGTTCGGGATCCTCAGCTTTTCGATCATCGGTCATGCCGACCACCATCTGCTGTTCCCGGTGCTGATCGTCGTCTCGATCGGGTTCATGGCGCGCAGCTTCGAGGACGAAAACGGTGGCATGCGCTTCGCCTTCCTGGCCGGTTCGGCCGTCGCCGCCGCCAACTGGGTCGGCCAGGAAACCATCATCTTTCTGGCCCTTTGCCTCACCGTCACTGGCTTCGCCTGGTTACGTTCATCCATCGGCGGCGCCCGGCGGAACGCCGGTTTCGTGTTGGGGCTGGCGGCGACACAGGCTCTGACCCTCGCCGCCGAACGCGGCTTTCGCGGCTTCACGCAAGTCGAATACGACCGCATCTCCATCGAGGGCCTCAATCTCGCCGTCCTGTTGTCCCTGTTTTGGCTTGCCGTCGGCATCTCCCGGATCGCTGCCGACTCTCCGGCCTGGGGCAAACGCCTGGCGGTCGCGGCGGTCGGGGCCGGTCTCATTGCCGCCATCCACCTCGCTTTGTTTCCGAAAGCCTTCACCGATCCTTTCCTGGATACCGATCCGGCGATCCTGCCCATCTACGCCCATATTTCCGAATACGGACCCATCGACAGTTTCGGGCGTTTCCTCCTATACCTCGGCGCTCTGGTCTTCGCCGCGCCTTGGCTGCGCCTGAGGCTCAAAAGCGGCTGGGACGAACCGGGCGGACGCTGGATTTGGTTGTTGATCACCTTGGCAATCCTCGCCTATTCGGCGTTCACAGTGGGGTGGGTCCGGTGGTCCCTCTATACGGCCCTGTTCCTGGCCATCGTCGTCGGTGACCTGGCGGTCCGCACCGACGGCGCCATCGACGCCCGGTTCCCATTCCCGAAACGCACCTTGATCAAGGTACCGGTAATCCTGCTGCTCGCCGTCGGCCCGATGATCGCCGGCACGGCCGTGATCTATGCCGAGACGTCGGACGAGGAGCGTCAACAAAACGACGCGGACCGATGTCCCCTTCCCTCGATCACGGCCGTTCTCAATCAATCCCCGTGGTCGGATCGGCCGCGAACCATCGTCGCCTCGGCCAATTTCGGCGCCGAACTGATGTACCGAACACCCCATGACGTCGTCGCCACCGTCCATCACCGCAACGTTGCCGGTATTCTGGCCGGCCACCGCCTGTTGCGGGCGGTTTCCGATGACAGGATCCGGCCCATCCTGAAAGAACGGGATGTCGACCTTATCCTGCTGTGTCCGGAGAGCCGCAACGAAGCCTACATCCGCTCCGGCGCCGACCCGCAAAGCCTCTATCATCGACTGGTCGATGGTTCGACACCGGCTTGGCTGCGAACCGTGCCGTTGCCGGATGAGGCAGCGGCACGGTTCAAACTGTTCAAGGTGACAGCCCAGCCTTGATCATTCAAGACGCCGGTAGACGATCCACGTGTCGCCTGAGAAACCCCAATGCTCATAGAGGCCGAACTGTTCATATCGTACGGGCGAGCCGGACCCGACGGCGCGGTCCAGGTACCGCCCGTTATCGGCACCATGTCCGCCATTCACCACAAACCACGTTGCCGGTGGATCGCTCTCGTTTGCTTTCTCGACGAACCGAAGACCGCCGCGGCCACCTCGTCGTTGCCACCAGCCAAGATGGACATCGACACTGCGTTCGTGGACGGCGGTGACCGTCGCCTCGCCCTCGTACTCACCCGCCATTTGTTGGAACGCCGCGTTGAAATCGCCGCGTCCAGCCTTCAGGAATTCGCTGATCATCATGATTTGGCCGAGGATGAAGGCGACGACGAGCAGGCGCCCCATCAAGCGTGAACGCTTTTCACCGGCCAACAACCACATCAATCCCCGTGTCGCTGAGAGCAGGACAAAGGGTGCCGCAGCCAGGAAATAACGTGGCGTCGACACGGCGGCCGGTTGAAAAACCACGAACGCCAGGGGGAAGACGAAGACCGCAACAGCAAGCACGATCTGATCATCGCTTTGCGGAATGAACACAACTGCGAACAACGCGACGGCGAAGCTGACGGCGAGCAAAATCCCCTGAACAGAAGCCGGATCGACCGTTCCGACGGCGTCGATCCCCAACAGAGGCATTAACAACCCGGGAACCGCGACGGCCGGCGGAACGAAGGCGCCACCACCGATCACCATGTTGTCCCAGGCGAGTACGGCAAAGACAGTGAGATAGACGATCTGCACCCCGAACAGGATGACCAAATTGGCGCCGATGGAGACGACCGAGCCGTTCGTTCGAAACAATGCCCAGAGGATGTGGAAACCGACCGCCGCCTGCACGACGAAAAACGTCAAGTGGGCCGTGATGCCGATGAACGAGACGGCAACGAAGGCGGCGGCTCGCCCGGCGGTCGGTTTTTCCAACCACAACTCGGCGATCCAGAGCGCGGCCAGCGCCGCCGCCATCATCGGCGCATACCCGCGGGCTTCCGAGCCGTAATGGACCAACGGATAACTTAGGGCCAGAAGCAGCGCGAAGAGCAGACCTTCGGCAACGCTGCGCCGCCTTCCGACCAGGAAACCGAGGACGATTCCGAGCGTGCCGCTGAAAACAGCGAGGCTCCGGTAGGCCATGGGCGACGCGTCAGGCCCGAGGAGATATAGCCACAGCGTATTCAAAAGGTGCGTATTGTCATGAAACAGCAGGGCCGCCCGGTCATGCCAGTCATCCGAAGCCAAGGCCATGGCGAGATGATCGAGGGACCAAATCTCGTCAAACCAGAGATCGCCGCCGGCGGCCATAATCCGCAGGATACCCCCGCAAACGACCATCGCTGCCAATACGCCCCATAAGACGTCGTTCGATTTTGCGTCGCCGCCAATCATCGTGCCCCGTCAAGGCTCCATAACTTAACGCCGTTGGGATTTTTTGGCATGAAAGGGAAGGGTGCAACGGCAATCTTCGAGCCCTGTTTTTCTTGTTGGCGGGGGACGATGAGGCTAATTGTCTCAGCGTTAGTGGAAACGCGATGTCTCGGAGACAATGGTGCGCAAACTTCGCAACCTATTGACGGTCCTGGCGATCATCGCCGTCCTGGATTTCGGCTTCAGTTCCTACTGCCGCGACAATTGCGAATTCTGGAACGATGCCTATCCGTCGACTGATCATCGAATTCGGTCCGAGGCCTATCATCATGGCTTGGCGCCGAACTTGGAGATCAACGAGGCCTGGGGGATGCGGCGATACGCCTATGCGACCAACTCGCTCGGCTTCAAGGATAGCGCGCCCCGGACCGTGTCGCTCAGGAGCGATAAACGACGCATGTTGTTCCTGGGCGATTCGTTCACCGAGGGGAAAGGATTTCCCTTCGAACAGACGTTCGTCGGTCTCATTGCGCGGGAAATGGAACGGCGCGGGGTCGAAGTGCTGAACGGCGGGGTCGATTCCTACGCACCGGCGATCTACCTGCGTAAGACACGCCATCTCATCGAGGAGACCGGATTGAAGCTGGAAACGGTTGTCGTCTTCCTCGACGTCTCCGACATCTACGACCAGGCGGTACGTTATGGATACGACGATCGCGGTGAACTGATCATCGAGGCGCCGGAGGAACCGTCTCCTCCCGTTGCCGCCTACCGCTACCTGCGCGACCGATCAGCCACCGTTCGCATGGTGTCCCTGGCCTTCGATCACCTGGTGTTCTTCGGCCGCTACGCGAAAAGACGCGTTGAGATCGCGATTACCGAAGACAAGGCGCCATGGAAGGTGACGCCCTTGGACATCTGGGCCCACGCCGTTACCGACCTGAAGTTCTCGGCCTGGACCTACGATGACCGCCGTTGGCACTCCTTCGGTGAACGGGGACGGGGACGGGCCAAAGCGGAGATGGACAAGCTGGCCGAACTCCTCAAACGCCACGGAACCAGGATGGTCCTCGCCGTCTACCCCTGGCCCGACCAGCTGTTCCATGACCCCGAAGCGCCCCGCCATCGCAGTTATTGGCGCCAATGGGCCGAAGCCCGGGCGATCCCCTTCGTCGATTTGTTCCCAGCCTTCACCGAAGGCGATCCCAAACAGACCTTAGAGGATCTTTTCATTCACAACGATTTTCACTGGAACGCCGACGGACACCGCCGCATCACCGAGGTGTTCATGGCCTCGCAGGATCGGTTCGTCCCATTTTAAGGAATGGCCACGCTATATAGGAATTACTTGGCCCCGTGGCCTAATCTCCCTCGATGATCCGCGCCACGCCGATGATCTGCCAGCCCCAGGGTGACGGCAACACAGCGAAACGGAGCAACCCGTCGAACAAAAGCATGGCGGCGCGAGCCATCGGACTCGGTCTACCCACGGCGTCGTCAATCAAGCGTTCACCCCGCAACAGGACCATGGACCGGTAGAGGTTGAAAGCCGGGAAACCGGCGGCCTCGACGCCGGCGCTGGAGAACCCGGCCTGGCGCAAGAGCCCTCGCAGCATCGGTGCGTCGAAATGGCGGAGATGACCGATATACTTATCGAACGCAGACATGGGACCACCGGGTACGGTGACGACCAGGCGCCCCTCTGGGTCCAGCATGCGCCGGGCGTGGGTCAGCGCTGCCAACGGGTCTTCCAGGTGTTCCAGGACCTCCGTGCAGACAGCGTGGGTTGCCCAACCGCCGAGGCCCGCTGGTAGCTCGCCATCGCCTTGCAGGTTGAATTGAGCGAGGCCGGCACCCGGCACCTTGCGGTGAGTGACTTCCAGCGCCCGTTTGCTGACATCGACACCGACCAGACTGGCCCGCGGGAACCGCGCTGCCAGATCGCGGAGTTGATCGCCGGTTCCGCAGCCAATATCGAGGATACGCGCACCCTGTCCGCCGTCTGCGATCCCCAATGAGTTGGCAATGAGCCGCCGCCGGTAGGACTGTGCCGGATTGACCTCGGCCGACTGGGCGTAGTCCTGCCAATGGCGTTCCCATTGATCCGATCCTGAGCGGGGCACATTCACGGGTCGACCTTTCGGCAAAGCGCGTAGGTATTGAGTCCGAACTTATGTGTGCGGCACTCGATGGCGGACGGCTGGAAACCGGCGGCGACAAGAAGCGGCCACAGGTCCCGGGGATCATAATAGATCTTGTGATCGTCCATCTCCTCGGCCGGACTGAGTCCCAAACGAAAGGCGGAGAATTCAAGGAAGGTCTTGCCGCGCCATGACGGCACGTTGATGAACGCCGTTCCGCCGGGCGCCAGGATACGATGGATCTCATTCAGCGTTTCCTGGCGCCCGTCGAGATGTTCAAGCACGGAATTGCAGATGACCATGTCCTGGGAAGCACCGGGGATCGTCGACAGAACCTCCGGCATCTGTCCTTCAACGACGACGGTTCGCTGCGAGTTTTTCAGTTCGTCGGCGACCGCGACATCGATTAGCGTCATGTGCGCTCCGGCTGCGAGAAGTTCGCGACCGATTCGGGCCTCGTATCCGCAACCGAGATCGGCGACGTTTTTGCCTGACGAGGTGTCGACGACCTTTCGCACGCGACGAAGCGACAACCAGACGCCGAAACGGTCGACCCAGGTCGGCCCGCCGCTCTGCCCATAACTTGTCGTCCTTGCCGCCGGCGCCACCATTTAGGTCTCTCCTGCTTCAGCATGGGTGGGGGCCTTTTTCGCGTAGGCACCGAGGGCGTGAATCATCAAGGCCGAGACGAAGACCAGGAAGGAGCCGGCGATCAGGAACAGCCCCCAGATGGCGAGGTGGTTGTAGGGGAGAACGGCGGGGGTTACGGCGTATCCGGCACCAACGTATTCCGATACAAACAAGGCGACCAAAAGTACGCCAACAGTGAACACGCCGAAAGACAACAGCGCTGTTCGAGTGTAGGGCAAGCGGTCCCGCCAGTGATCGTGCATGCCGCCGCCACGGCCGTATATGCTGCGTGCCACGGCTCCCAGACACAGGCAGCCGAGCCCGAGGCTGGAGGCCATCAGTGCCAGCAGCATGGTGTTCAGCGACAGTGTCACGCCCTGGACCTCGATCGGTCCGAAGGCGAGCAAAGTCATCAGGAGCAAACCGAGTATCAGCGCCACCCAACCGGATTTGACGACGAAGTAGTCGGCACCGTGAATGAGCATGGCTCGGAGATTGATCCAACCGGCGTGCCACGGCGAAAACCAGCCCATGCGTTTGTGATGGCTGACGCGCCCGTGGCGGTCCTTGTAGAAGCGCACCGGCACCTCGACTGTTTTTAGACCCAAGCGTACGGACTTGACGACCATTTCGGAAGCGTACTCCCAGGATTGCGACTGGATGTCGATGCGCTTGAGCCCTTCGCGAGTGACCCCGCGCATGCCGCAATGAATATCGGAAAAGCGGCTTCCGTATAAGAAATTGAGGATGAATGTGGTCAGCGGCGTGCCGAAATAGCGATGCAAAGCGGGCATGGCACCGGCTTCGATGGAGCCTTTGAAACGCGAGCCCATGACGAATTCGTACCCCTCCTCGAAGCGGCGCATGAAGGGTTCGATTTCGCGGAAATCATAGGTACAGTCGGCGTCGCCCATGAGGATATAGCGGCCGCGGGCATAACCCAATGCGTCCTGATAGGCGCGCCCCAATCCGCGAACGGGTGTCTTCAACACGCGAGCGCCCTTCTCCAACGCAATTTCGGGCGTGCGGTCGTCGGAACTATCGACGATCATCACCTCGGCGGCGACCCCGGCTTTGGCGATGCCTTCGTTCGCCCAGTCCATAAACTCGCCGATGACGGATTCCTCGTTGAGGGCCGGAATGATGATCGAGAGAACCGGTTCCGCCGTGTCTCTCTCCGGTATCAACAGCGTGATTTCGGGATCAACGGTGCGGCCAACGGAATCCGTGCCCGTCTCCCGCATGACACCGATCATCCCTTGCGTGGCATTACTCATTGGCAAGACAAACCGTTCTCGATCGTTCGATTGCTTAACATCATATCGTTACACCCGGCACCGTTCCAATGACCCCGTGACGACGCGGGCCCAGACGGTTTCGGTTTCAGGGTCCGCTCCTTACATCTCATGCAACTTGAAGAGAATCGCCACCGCACCAATGCCAATGGCGACGCTGTACGGTACGGGAGCCTTAATACCTTCCTTATCGGCTGGCGGGGCCGAACCGCTCTCGCCGTTTCTCCGGGACCCAAGTCTGTTCGACAGCAACACGGCTAGGGCCAGAAAACCGCCCGCAAAGGCTACGATCACCAAATAGACCAGAAGATTGTCTAAACCGATCCAAGTCCCCGTGGCGGCAAGGATCTTCGCGTCGCCGCCGCCCATGACACCGCGGGCAAAAAGCAGCGCACCGACGGCCAAAAGCCCAATGCCGACGGCCACATGGACGGCGATGGCAGAAGGTGCGGTTCCCGTGGCGAGGGCCGATCCCAGGTAACAGACAAAAATTAGGATCGAAGTCCAGTTGGGGACGGTCAGGGTGCGGATATCGGATACGACAGCGAAAACGAGCGCCCACAGGAAAACCGCGAGACAAAGCCAGTAAAGAGCGGCGGCAAGAACCATAATTGTGCGGCCCTACAACTGCCCTGAAGACAGGTCCAAGGGACCGAAAACGAAACGCGGGGTATCTCTTTTGGATACCCCGCGTCTCTCGAAATGTCTTCCGACTGCTGACAGCCCGTCGAATAGTTTTGGGTTTACGGACTTCCGTTCGGGGACAGGCGGCGAATAAACCACCACTCCAGCCACCGGGGTCACTTCGCTGAAAAGAACTCCTGACCCCACGCCGCCGGCATCCGCCGTTCAGACGACAAGCCCGAATACAGCGTCAGACGTTGTTGGAAACCTGGTTAAACATGTTGCTGAGGTCGGTACCGACAAGAGCAAACGCAGCAATAATAACAACAGCGATCAACGCTGCGATCAAGCCGTACTCAATCGCGGTCGCACCTTCTTGGTCTTTCCACAAGCCTGTTGCGAACCGTTTGACTTTAGCGAGCATTGGCGTGCACTCCTAATCTTGTTGTCAAAAGCTTCGGATGAAATCACCCGCTCGCTCGAAAGCGATCGAGACTACCGAAAACCCAATCACAGGGTGGCAAATGCGAAAAATGAAGTCAACAGCTTTGAAACCAATCTGTGAGGGCCGTCACATACGATCTTTATTCATCACGAAACAAGGTGATGACAATAAGGACCGAGTCCTAAGAATTTGATAACAAACTATTTCCGGCTCGAGAGATACGCCTCGATACGCTCCCGCGAATCCAAGGGAATACCGTTATTTCCGGATCGTTCGGCGGGCGATGCGACATCACGAGCTACCGCGTAGTAGTTTTCCGCAGTTTTCTGCCATGTATAGGTGCTAAGAACCCGTTCGACGCCCCGATCCGACAGGTCCCTCTGCTGATCCAACGCGCGGAGCAGTCCATTCGCGATATCCGTCGGGTCGAAAGGATCGACAAGAACGCCAGATCCGTCAGCGAATATTTCCGACGGCCCGCCGTTTTTTGTGGCGACGCAGGCCAGGCCGCAAGCCGCTGCCTCGATCGGCGCCAGGCCAAAAGGCTCGTAAAATGCCGTGAGGGCGAAGACCGATCGTCGATTCGCAAATAAGCGGTAAGTCGCCGCCAGGTCCCGTTGTGACTGAATGTTGAGATGATGAACCAAGTCGCGCATATCGGCGTCGACAATCAATGAAACGATCGGCTCGAGAACCGCCCTTTCGTCATTCGAAAGCGCCGACAAATCCCCGTAAATGTCATCGATCCCGCGGATGCAAAGCACGAGCTCCGCATTCCGGCGCAAGGTTTCGGATCTTGCGAAGGCCTCGACGACGCCGATGATGTTCTTCTTCTCATCAAGGCGACTGGAAACGACGACGAACGGTCCATCGGATTCTACACGGGCCGCCAAGCGGGCAAGGATATCCGCCTCCCCGTCGTTCGGTTCGCGCGTGAACACAGTCATATTCACACCCGGTGGTATGACCGAAAACCGCTCCCTAGCGCTGACATCAACGGCACCCTGATACAGAGGGTGGGAATATTGCTCATCGCGTTCCTGCTCCGTCGAGGTGATGATTCGCGACGCCTGCTCCATGCTGAGACGCTCGGCGGCGATCCTCGAAGAAAAGCGAAAACGCTCTTCCATCTCCGGCCAGTTATCGGCCGTCGTTCCCAATTTATCCAGCTTCTGGGCACCGAGCGAATGCCCGGTAAAGGTAAAGGGAATACCGAGATGCGCTTTCAATAGGGCTGAACAATAGCCACCGTCGGCGTAGTGGCCGGTGGCGAAATCAGGCGGCGCATCACCATAAAACCGGACGACACGGTCGACGAATTCCGGCATGCGAGGCCAAAGCCGTTCCTTGGCCAGAAACCGCGGGCCGCCGCAGGGGATGCGGATGATCCGCAGCGACGCTTCATCGTAACCAGGGTAGGTCGCGATCGGTTCCGAGAATTCCGGCCATTCGGGGTCATCGACGAGGCGGGTCAAAATATCGACCCTGTGTCCCAAATCGACCAGCGACTGTGCGACCTCCTTGACATAGACCAATTGGCCACCAAAGTCGGGATGCTCCGTCAAATGGGAATCGGCGGCGTCAAAGTTCCCCTGCGGATTTAGGAAAGCGAAGTGCATGATCGATCCGGGCGTTGCTGACAGCGAAGGAGAAATCAATCCGGCAGGGACACGGAATAATCGGACTCGATAACGATATCCGCCCGGGCCCGGTGTTCGGAAATGATCCGATGTTCGATCTTTAGAACCTCATCGATAAACGGGTCGAGTTCTGACTCGTCGCGTTTGCGTTTTTCACGGTGGGCCCTGGTTTCGAGAAAATCCCGAGCAATGAAAATGCGGGTGCCCGTGTTCCCCAGGAGCGAGGTGTAAGTGCCTTCTGTGATTGCCACCTGGGCATCACCGAACTCCATCTGTTCGCTGGTTATCTGGTCCTCTTCGTAGATCACCAGCGGCTTTTCGACGGAACCATCGCCGGCCAAAAAGGCGGCGAGATGTTCGTCCATCAGGGCCAACTTCACTTCCTGGGGACCGACCCAGGCAATGTCCTGGCGCCGCGTCTTGTCGTTGGTCTTCGGAGGATGGACGAAATAATCGTCCTGCTGAAGAATCACACACTTGATACCTTCCGCCTCCAGGCAATCGGCAACGGCCGTTGCCGTCTCGGATTTGCCGCTTCCCGATTCGCCCGCGACCGACACGGTATAGCGCCCGCCCGACGCCGAAATCTTGTCGAGGAGTGTCGGCAATAACTCGGCCGCCGCCCGTCGATGGTGCTCTTCAACAAGGATCGTATCACCCCGCATTTCGCCAACCTTTCATGATTTTTGCCGTATTTCTTTGTGAATGATTATTCCGCAGTTCTATCTCAATCGATTTTTTTGATGCTTATTTGATATAAATATGCCAAGAGGGAGAGGTCAATGAACGTTTACTTCCGGTTAACTATAAGTTCATTGATTGGAAAGGTTTGACCTCTACGCTCGTCCCATCGTATCGCCACGACTGCGGACGGATTGACGGTTCGGTTACGGTTACGCGATGGACGAGAAAACCTACGACGATTGCTGGAACGATCTGAATGCTCGCCTCAAGGTTATTGAGGCCGAGGCTGGATTGGCGGGAGTCTTCGCTGCCCTCGAGACCGATCAAAGGGCGGGCGGGTTCATCTTGCAGAACCTTGATGACGTCGAGCGGCTTACCTTCTTCGATAACGGTGAAGACTCCGATTTCTTCCGCATCCAGTTCAATCCGCAACGCGCCCAGCGCTTCAAAGGCGCGGGTTTGTCCGTACCACCGGATGGAGAGGAAGAGATCAATGGCGGGTGTTTCCTGTGTCGGGAGAACATCCGCTGGCAGCAGCAAGGTCGCGAGATCGGCTACGAAATACCGATCGATGACAGGATTTACTACGCTCTAGCCAACCCGTTTCCGCTCCTCCCCAACCATATGACGGTGGCCAGCCGCGAGCACAGACCTCAAGATTGGCAGTTTGCCGAACCACTGGGAACCGAGGTGGACTTGATCGTCCGCGATCTTCTGGCGATCGCTTCGCGGGCCGTTGGTTTCGTCGGTTTTTATAACGGCGCCAACGCCGGCGCATCCAATCCCGATCACTTCCACTTCCAATTCTGCTCCCGTCCGCCTGAGGCGCCTGAGTTCCCGCTCGAAAAGATGGTCGGCCGCAAGTGCAACGGCGGTGACGAGGAAATCATGACGGAGCATTACCCGCTGCCCGTCGCCGTTTGGAAGGGAACGGCTGAAGCGGTCGAGACTCGGGCAGCGAAATGGATACGAAATTGGGCCAACCGCAATGGGCCACGGCTTCAAACCCTGACCGGAAACTTCGTCGTATCCAACGATGGCGGGCCAGACCGGCTGACGCTCTACTTTGTCCCGCGGGACCGCACCAAAGTTCACGTCAATGGATTCTCAGGCCTGATCGGAAGCCTCGAGATCCTCGGCGAACTGGTCTTGTCGACTGAGAAGGACAAGCGCTACCTCGATAACGATCGGATCGATTTCGGATCGATCGAGCGTTCACTGGCACGGGTACAGACACCGTTCTACACGGATTAGCCGGCCGTATCGACGATAGACGTTTGATCCCTGCTGGAAGTGTCTCTCCGACAGATGGCTTATCCCATCGTCCCCGACCGCGGGGTGCAAATGCTAACACCGGGCATGTAACGCGGACCGTGGCCCAGCATCTCGCGGTTGACGACGACGACGCCTTCCTCCGTCACCGCAAACCGCCGCCGATCGGCTTCCGGATCATCGCCGATTATGGTGCCGTCCGGAACGCGACACTGATTATCGAGGATCACCTTGGTCAGCCGGCAATTCGACCCGATCTCGACCCCCGGTAGCGCCAACACACCTTTGAGCTCGCAACGCTCGCCAACGCGGGCATTGGAATAGAGAAGTGTGTCGTGCAGTTTTGAACACTGAATCACGCAGCCGCCGCTGACCATCGTATTCTCGATGGCACAACCGCCACCGACGATATGCGCGGGTGGCAACTGAGCTTGATGCGTCATGATCTGCCAATTGGGATCAAAGAGATCGAGGGGCGGATTGGTCGATAGGATTTCCATGTTCGACTTGTAATAGGCATCGACCGTTCCGACGTCCCGCCAATAGGGCGGCAATTCGGTGGCCGGTGAAACGAAACGATAGGCTTGGACGTGCTCGCCTTCCCGAAGAGCCGCCGGTATGACGTTTTTCCCGAAATCATGATCGGATTGCTCGTTGGCAGCGTCCAGTTCCAGGCGATCACGCAGAAATGCCCGTGAGAACACATATATCCCCATGCTGACCAACGAATGTTCCGGGTCACCGGGAACCGATTTCGGATGCTCTGGTTTTTCCTCGAAACCAAACACCCGGTTGGTCTCGTCGACCTCCATGACGCCAAAAGATGAAGCCTCGCCTTTCGGCACGGCGTGGCAAGCTATGGTCAGGTCGGCGCCGGAGTCGGCGTGCTCGGCCAACATTTCGCCGTAGTCCATGGTGTAAATGTGATCGCCGGCCAGGATCAGCACGTGTTCGACGTTCTCCGGTCCGTAACCATCGATGATGTCCATGGTCTGATAGACGGCATCGGCCGTTCCCCGGTACCAGGTGTCGTCATCGACCCACTGTTGCGCCGGAATGATGTCGACGAACTCGCCGAAGTCGTTGTTCAAGAAGCTCCAGCCTTTGCGGAGATGCTGGATCAAAGAGTGGGATTTGTACTGTGTGAGAACGCATATCTTACGGATACGCGAATTCAGGCAATTGGAGAGCGTGAAGTCGATGATGCGGAACTTGCCGCCAAACGGTACCGCCGGTTTGGTCCGCCAGTCGGTCAGTACACCCAAGCGTGTACCACGTCCACCGGCGAGCGCCAGAGCCATCGTGTTGTGGGTCAGTCGGCTAACGAACCTTGAAGGTTTTGCTGCCATGACAAGGCCCCCCTGTTTCACTTTTCGGTTGAATTGCGATCTTAGTCGGGCCGAAGAAGACACCGTATGACGTTTCAGTGAAAAAATCTCTGATCTGGGTCAAATCATGGGTCGGTTTCCGGTGATATGGCGTGATCCCTGGCAATGTGCTAGGCAAAGGAGAGCGAGGCGAGATTATGCATATATTGGCCACCACGTTGAAAAAGCAGGGGAATTCATGAGCGAACCGACAGTTGCAGTACTCGGCGGAAATTCACCGGGAAAAGTGGCACGGCGCCTATTCCTTTCAACACGGCCCAAATTCTTCACGGCATCCGTGCTTCCCTTGATCCTCGGAAGCCTATGGGGGGCGCTGCAGGCTTCCCAATTCGACGCAGTGGCCTTTTCCTTGGCTTTGATCGCCACGGTCTGCGTTCATGCGGCGGCCAATGTTCTCAACGACGTCTACGACGATGCCACGGGTAACGACGGACCCAACGAGCAGCGGATTTACCCCTATACGGGTGGATCGCGCTTCATCCAGAACGGTGTCATGGACATCGGGCAAATGGCGCGTTGGGGGTGGTCTTTGTTGGTGGTCGGTATTGCCGCCGGCCTCGCCCTGACGTTGCTTAAAGGATGGATGATCATCGGCTTCGGCGCCGTCGGTGTGGCTCTTGCCGTTCTCTATTCGGCACCTCCGGTTCGCTTGAGCGGCCGTGGATTGGGCGAGTTGTCCGTCGGCATCGCCTTCGGCACCTTGCCGATTGCTGGAGCCGCCTGGCTTCAGGCGGGCACACTCGACTGGTTTACGGTTCTGTTGTCCCTACCGACGGCGTTGTGGGTTACGGGCATACTCATCATTAACGAGGTTCCGGACATCACTGCCGACGAAGCGTCCAATCGCCGGACCCTCGCTGTCCGTTTCGGCCGTTCAGGAACCCGCAAGCTCTATATCGGGGTTCATGCCGCCGCCCTCGGCGCGGTCGGCGCGATCGCCTGGTACGGGCTCCTGACACCCTGGTGCCTAGCCGCGCCCGTTCTTCTGTTCGGTTTGTCGGTCAAGGCCGCCGGCGCCATTCCAACACCGGCGTCTGAGCCGGAACCACTTCGTAAGGCCATCGAAGCGACCCTCGGCATCCATGCGATCGGAACCATATGGCTGATCGGTGTAGCCGGCGCTACGCTTTGGTTCGGCACCTGACTGCCGGCGATTAAGGCGATATCGAAACGTGTTTCGGGAAACCGTCCGTACCATTGACGGTTTCCGTGCCGAAGACCTCTACGCCATCGCTGCCGATTTCGAGGCCTATCCCAATTTCCTGCCCTTGTGCTTAGCGATGAGGATAAGAAAGCGCGAGGCCGATCGGCTGCACGTCGACAACCGTTTCGGCCTCGGACCGGCACGGGCTAATTTCCGGACAATCGCCGAGTTCGATCCGCCGAACGGCATCGATATCCGCTCAACGGATCACCCTTTTCAGTCGCTCACGATCTCGTGGCGTTTCGATCCCGTGGGAACGGACAGTTGCCGGGTGACGTTTTCGGTCGATCAGGTTTTTCGTCCCGGCCCCTTCGGTCATCTGGCCGAGATGCTGGCATCGCTCGTCGAACGGGACGTCATCGGTGCCTTCGAAAAGAGAGCCCGGAACCTCGTGAAAAAAGACCCGACCGATCACATTTCCAGCTGAACCCGCTTCCCGACATACCATCTTTAATCATGCATACGTGTTGTGGGGAGGGGCCACCATGCAAACCATCGCCGCCTATGTCGGAGCCGCCATCGCGGAGATCGCCGGATGTTTTGCCTTCTGGGCCTGGCTCAGATTGGACAAATCACCGTGGTGGATCCTTCCGGGCCTGGCGTCCCTGGCTTTTTTCGCCTATCTCCTGACCCTCGTCGATAGTGTCGCTGCAGGCCGAGCCTATGCCGCATACGGGGGCATCTATATCGCCAGTTCACTCGCCTGGTTGTGGGCGGTGGAAGGTGTCAAACCCGATCGCTGGGACACATCCGGGGCGCTGGTGTGCCTGATCGGCGCAACCATCATCATCGCCGGCCCCCGCTGATTTCAGCTCGGCCAGACGTCGCCGATGGTCGTTCCGGCGACGCGATCAAAGTGGCGGGCCCGGTAAAGCAGCCGTTTGATCCCCTGCTCCGGCTCATCGCTGAAACCGGACCGGTCATGAAGCACGTTGGTACTCACCAATCCCTGCCCCGGCGCCATGCGGTGACGGAACAGGTAGGGATTGTCGCCGCTGGTCAAGCCCTCGATGAAGGCGACGGTTTCCCGTGTTATGGCATCGTCCCGCCATTCGATATTTCGTTTGCGCGCCGTATAGCGCATATGGAGGCTGCCGTCCGACGGATCGACGGAGAATACCGGCCCGGTCCGGGCGCTGCGGATTTCCACGTTCTCTTCGACATTGGCCGGGATCGTCATGGCATGCGGATGCATCAGGGCCCGAATGAACTCCGGGTTTTCGTCGCGCAACAGGATGTAAGCGATCTCATGATCAAGAACCGCGTTCTCCCCGCCTTCGGCGGCGTCCTGAACGCAATAGAGGAGCAGGCTGCGGTCCTGCCGGTCCATGGTGTTGTAGTAACCGTCCGTGTGCCAGCTGATCGGCCGATTGGTATAGGGGATGTACCTGGGCCGGCGCCCATCTTCCATGACCGTCAGCGGCGTCACGCCGTCGTCGTCGGCCAGCATATTGGCATCCAGTTCGGTCAGCCCGAACTGCGCACCGACGCGGCGGATCAGATCCTTTCCGGTATCGGCGTCGACCGGTTCAGAGACGTAAAGGGCCATGTTGGCGCGGCGAATGCGGTCCAGCAGCGCCGTGTGTTCGCTCTCCGTCAGGTTGAACGGATCTTCGACTTCGACGGCTAGGTCAGCGGCACTCGACGGATGACAACCGAGTTTCCAATCGCGCCAACGGGCATAGGTGTCGCCATCGTCGATGTCGAAGGGACTGCCGTCGAGGTGATCGGTGGTCGGGTTTTTCATTTGTTCGTTCATTCCGTTTTCCTCTTATTTTGTTGCCCGCCCTTCAAACCGGCGGGGTTGGCCGCAAAGCCGTTAGTCGGCGGTGCGTTCAGCGGACTCGTCGTCGGCAAACGAGTCGTCGAGGGTCGACAGATAGGCGTATATATCCTGGAGCTCCTCGGGTTCGCGTTCCCGGAACAGGGTCCACGGATTGCGGTGCCAGCGCGTGCCCTCGATGAAATCGTCGATCTGCTTGCTCAGATAGCGAATGTGTTGGCCGGCCAGCAGCGGCCCCTTGTCCGTGCCGTAGCCGTCCTTGCCGTGGCAGGTCGCGCAGCTTTCCTGAAAGATCGCGCCGCCTTTCTTCGTGTCGCCCTCGGCCAACGGGATATTGAGGACGCGCTTCGCCTGATTGAGCCGCTCCAGGCCATCGATAACCTTATCCGTCTGCGGCAGGCTGGTTTGCAACTCGATCTGCTCCAGATAAGCGGCGACGGCGATGACGTCTTCTTCCGGAAGCTCGCGCTCATTGGCGTAGGGGATCATCGGGATATTCTCGCGCTCGCGGTCCTTGAAAAGGCGCAACTGCTCGGCGATGAATTCGGCCGGCATGCCGGCCAGGCGCGGATAGACCCCGCCGCCACCGCCTTGCCCGAAGGGTCCGTGGCAGGGCGCGCAAGTGTCGTAGATTTCCTCGCCCAGTTCGAGGTCGGGTTCTTCGTCCGCAGCGACTGGAAACGCGAGCGCCAGGGTGAGGAGAACCGGAAGCAACAGCAATCGAAAGGCGATCACGGCAGGTCTCCCCGACGGAACATGACGAAACCGATGACGGCCGTGAGCGCGCCGACGAAGACCGGATAAAGGAACCCGTAGATCAGAAAACCGACCCGTCCGAAGGCGTCGAGGATGACGTGTGCCGCCGGGCCCAAAAGGACCAGTTGCGGATCGAATACGGCCATCGAAGCCGTACGGAAAACCTGCAGCGGATTGGCCAGCGCGATTCCGATAACCAGCCCGTGTGGCAACTGCTCACGAACCATGACGCCGAGCAGGATCAGGTCGAGAAACACCAGCAGCGCCAGCCAGACGACGAAAGCCGTTCCCTGGGCCATGTCGGTGGTCCGCGCCAGGCTGGAAACAAGCATGCCGATGCCAAGGAAACACCAGGCCAGAGACAGCAGGAAGGCCGTGTTGTAAGCGAACTCCGGCCAGGGGACCGCGAAGCCGCGTGCCGCCGCCCACAGGACAGCGCAGACCATGGCACCGAACACCGGCAGAAACACAACGACGAAACGCCCGGTGAGCTTTCCCCAATACCAGGCGGACAGCGGCACCGGCAGCGACAGCATGTATTCGAATATGCCCGCTTCCCGATCACCAGCCACGGACCGTACAGTCGTCAACAGGATGAAGATGGGCAGCACCGCCATGCAGATCTGGATGTAGATGATCAGCAACCTGGAGAGGCCGGTAAAGCCCATGACACGGGACTCCGTGAGGCCGGAGACCAACAGCAGGAGGATGACGGCGCCGAAAACGAAGGCGTAGACCAGGAACCAGCGGGCCCGGATCGATTCGGAAATGTCGAGGCGGGCGGCGGCCAACAGGTGGTTCATTGTCCCGCCTCCAGTATCTTTCTCACCGGCATCGGCCGGGCGCAAATATGGTTGGGCGCGTCAGCCAGGATGCGGTCGGTCAGCTCCACGAAATCGATCGATCCCGCAAGGTTCTGCATGACCGCCCCGTAGCCGTAGTTCATCGGCGAGTACCGTCCGGTGACGTAGCGCGCATCGCGGGCGTTCAGCCAGCGCACGTTGTCGCGCGTGCTCGTCTGTTCGGCGACCCAGATCTCGGTTTCCTCATCACCGGCCCAGGGCTTGTCGTTGAGCCAGTTGACCGCACATCCGATGTCGTCGAACTTGTAGAGCTTGCGGTCCGGACCGCCGCGGACCTCGGCGGCGAAACGTGCGTCACTGATGATCATGGAGCAGAGCATCCCGACGTCCCGGTCCCAATGGATCGGTTCAGGACCGGTCTTCTCCTCCAGGCAACCACCGAGCAGGACGACCGCCAGAACCAGGAGAGGAACCGCGTGACGAACCTTCAATTTATTCAGGGCCGTCACGATCCGTTCCCTCCTCGCATGTCGAGGGAGGACAACAATCCGGCATACCGTGAGACCATGGCCAGGAAGCGGAGACGGTCAGGACCGGCTATCCGGCCTTCCCACTCTTCTTTGCCGTCGACCCGCGTGAACCCCCACTCGCCAAGGGCTTTGGCCAGCGCCTCTTCATGACGTGACACCCCGATCGTGCAATCCAGTGTGCTCGCCAGATCGACGGCGTCGGCCACATGATCGTCAAGGACCACCTTGCCGCGGTCCAATTCGACGACCCGGTTGACCAGTGCTGCCACCTCGTCCAGTCGGTGACTGGAGATCATCATCACCGTATCGTCCTGCCGCTCGGCTAGGAGCCTGAAAAAGACCTGGCGCGATTCCGGGTCCAGGTTGGCCGCCGGTTCGTCCATGATCAGAAAGTCGCAATCGCGCCCCAAGGCGATACCGATCAAGAGCTTCTGTTTCTGGCCGCCGGAAAGCTTGACGAACGGTTGGCTGCGAATGGAAGCCATGTCGAGACCAAGGGACTCGGCGACCGCCTCCATGCGTTGCGAATCGCCGTCGCTGACCCGGGCCGAGAAGCGCACGAGTTCGTTCACGGGCATGTGCAGGGGCGGCGGCTGTTGCGGCACGAAACCGATTCTCTTCAAGGCGTCCCGGCGGTTGGTCCTCGGGTTGATCCCGGCCACCGTGACCGTCCCTTCACAGACATACTCACCGAGCAGGCATCGGATCAAAGTCGTCTTGCCGGCGCCGTTCGAGCCGACGAGCGCCACTCGCGTGCCGGATCCGATCGACAGGCTGACGCCATCCAGTACAGCCCGCCGGCGAAAGGCCTTGGTCACTCCCGATAATTCGATCATCTGTGTCAACCAGCACCACCCGAACCGCTCAAAGCAGTTTATTCAGTCCCTTGATATCGAACTCCAGCGATTGGGTCGGGCAAATGTCGATGCACATGGCGCAGCGGGTGCAGTCCGGCCCGACGTCCGTATTCATTTTCTTGGCATAGCCCTTCTTCGTCACCTCGAGGACATGCGGCACCATACAGACTTGGCGACAGTCCCCCTCATGGAGGCAATTCTCCATGTTGTATTTGACATGTACGGGAGATGTCGTGCCGACGAAACCGTAGGTCAAGCCGATTGGGCAGACATAACGGCACCAGGCGCGTCGAGAGATGAAGATCTCGAATATCAAAAGCCCGCCAACCCAGATCAACGCCAAACCGGGACCGTAAATCATGGCCCGGCTCAAAATGCCGACCGGTGAAATCGCCTCGAACACCGTGTAACCGCTAATCAGAGCCAGCGCGGCAAAGACGACATAAAGCACCGTTCGGGTGCCGCGATGCAGTTTGAAATCGCGGACGATCTTCTGGTCGGCCAGCTTGACGTGAATCATCTCGGCAAATTCAGCCAGCAAATGGTAGGGGCAGACCCACGAACAGAAGGTGCGTCCGCCCAACAGCCACCACAGGATCAGCACGGTCACCGTGCCGATGACCAGGTTGATGAGGATGACCTTGAAGGCCAGCATCACCTGAAGTGCCGAATTGACGTCCGCGAAGTGGAAACCGATGACCCGGGATGCGGTCAGAGAGCCTTCCACCAACTGCACGTCGAATTGGAAAGACAATACGAACAATAGATTGACGATGATGATCGAGGACCAGCGCCGCCAACGCCACTTATTCGGCTTCTTAGCGTCGCGATCCGCCTTGATGGCGGCGACCCGCTCCTTCTTGCCCTCGATGTTGCGCTTCTCGTCGTAGCGTTGCGCCACCTCGGGCGCCACATCACGGGCCTGCGGCCGGGCCGGCGGCGCACTTCCCAACATGGTGCGGATCGGTTGAATGAACTCCATCACACGTCCTCCGGCCTGAGGCGCTCGACAATCTCGATGACCGGCGGGTCGACCGGGCACATCATCTCGCAAACCCCGCAGCCGACACACTTGTCGAAGATGGTCGGCGAGCCCCTGAGGTCGGTCAGGTCGATCATCAGGCGTTCGATGGTGATGGCGCCCTCGATCGGACAATGACGGGCACAGAGGTCGCAGAGATCGATGTCATAGGGATGGTCGCGGATCTCGATCGGATTCCAACGATCCACTTCGATGTAACGCAGTTTTCCGTCGAAGTCCGCACCCCGGGCCTGTCCCTTGAAACCCTCTCCCTTGCGGGCCAGGCAGGCGCCGGGACGAACGACACGGGCCAAACCCATAGTCACCTCTTCCTTGGCGTCAATTTCGTGGGTCAGCGCGCCCGTCGGACAGGCGAGCACGCACTGCACGGCGTCGCAGGAGAAGTCGCAGGCCTGGGCGCGGGCATCGATGTAGGGGGCTCCGACACCGAACCCCTCGTCCAGGTCACCGAGCTTGATCGCCTCGACCGGACAAACCTGCACGCATTGCCCGCACTTGATGCAGGCCGCCAGGAACGGCTGCTCCTCAATGGCGCCGGGCGGACGCAATCGGCGCGCCCAGGCCTTCATCACCGGGAAGAAACCCAGGACCGAGGCGCCGACAACGCCGATACCGACGGCAAGCGAGCGAAGAAACTCGCGCTTCGCTTTACGTTTCTTGCGGCTGACCTTCTTGGCCTTCTTCTTTCGGGCCGCTTCCGCTTCTTTGTTTAATGTTGCGTCGGGTTCCATGATGCTTGATCAATCCTGGCGGTTGTAGACGCGTTTCTTGAGGCCGAAGGGATCGAGCTTGAAGCCCTTTTCTTCCAGCGGGTCGGCTTCCGCCTCTGTGCCCTCGGGTGCCGCGACGACGACGTCGGCAGACATTTTCGGCTGATCGTCGCGGAGCAGCAAGATCGGTTCCGTGAACGGCGCCAAGCGCTCGAGAAAGTCCATCGTGCTGAGTACGGCAGAGCCCTTGAAAAAGGCGGCCGGCGGCACATCCATCCACAGGCGGTCGGCATAGACCCGTTTTTCATGCGCCGTATCGCCGATGCCGTCGCTGTCGAGGTCAAAGCCCTGATAGTCGTCCCAGTAGTTGGCAGCCCAGTCGTTGCGCTTGGCCGAGGCCTTGGCGTTGACGGAGGCTTGCATGAGATTGTTCTCGAAGCGGTTGTCGCGAATGATGTTGCCGGTCCAATCGTTGTGGAACAAAACGCCGATACCGTTAAAGGCAATCAGGTTCTTCCGCAGTCTGTTCGTTGTTTCCGGTTGGAACGGCGATACGTCCAGGTAGATTCCGGTAGCGCAATAGACGATCTCATTACCCTCGAGCGTGACGTCGCTCGATTCCTTCATGCCGATGCCCATGCCTGTCGCGCCTTGCGCATGGGAGATGCGATTGTCGCGGACGACGACGCTGTCGCTATACATCAGGAAGATACCGACCGAGTTGTCACGGTAACGGTTGCCTTCGACGACGTTGCGCAGCGAATACATGAAGTGCAGAGCATAGCGCCCGCCGCTGACTACGTTTCGCGCAATGACATTGTCCTCCGAATACCATACGACCATGTCCCGCGCGTCTCGGATGACGTTGTCCTCGATACGGTTCTTCATGCTGTACCAGAGACGTACCGAGTCGCCCCTGACGCCCAAGTCAAAGGACTTCGACTTGATGCGGTTCCGGCGCACCACGTTGCTGTTCGACTGCTGCATGTTGATGCCGAAGAGCGCGTCGTCGATGACGTTGTCCTTGATGGCGTTGTAGCTGCCGCGAACCTGGATCCCCGAATCGATGTCGTTGTGCGATTCACCGGTGCGCATCAGGCGCATGTTCTTGACGGTGGCGCCATCGGTCTCGATCCACAGAAGGCTGCCTTCGCCCTGCCCGTCGATGGTGACTGCCCCGGCGCCGTCGAGGGTGATCGGCTTGGATATGCGGAGTGGCGCCGCATAGGTTCCCGGCGGCGGCACAATTATTTCGCCCGGTTTGGCGCGGTCGATCAAGTCCTGCAGTGACGGCAACGGGCCGGGCGCCGCGGTTGATCCTGCGGTCGATACCGACCAGATCACAATGGCGAAGACGGCCGCAAGCGCAAAGGCGGCGAGACTACGCGGCGCCGGCCCTCTTTTCCGGAGGAATCGGGAGCCGGACCCACGGGTGGCGTATGTAGGCAATGCAGTCACAAGCGGCTCCGCACACCGTGCTCAAGTGTCCTCTTTCAATTGCTTGCGCCGGATCAGCATGGCCAACAGCAGCAATGCGGAGGCGGCGACGATCAACCCTAAGCCATAGTGCGGATAGGAGAAGGTCGAGAACTGAGCGACCTTACCTTGACCGAGCACCGTCGGCATGAACGGTTTCACCGAAAAAGCCGCCATGTCGCTGAGGCTGTGGCCGAACCACCACAGCCAGGCCGCATACTCGATGACGAAGAACACCGGCAGTGCCGCCGGGATCAATGCCATGAGCCAATAGACCGGACGCAGGATCAGCAAACCGACCGTAAGCGCCGCCATTCCACCCAAGATCAGCCAGAAAATGGCGTTAGCCCAGGTCATCATCAGGTCGACCTGAGGATTGATCTTGGCCATGTCGCGGAAGTAGCGCCCCAGTGCTTCGAGGCAACTCTCACGCACCGATTCCAGACCGCTCCACTCGGCGTAGTCCTCTGGCTCCAGGTCCATCGTCGTGGTGACGTCGTAAACGTAGTTGGGCGACAGCAGCTTCATGCCGCCGGTGCCGTGCATGGCGGCCCCCATCCAGACGGCGATGGCGATGGAACCGGCGGCGAAGAGACCGACCCGGGCTTTCTTGCCCGGGACCATGAAGGTGACCAGCATGAGGCCCAGAAGCGAGAACAGGAACGGTGAATAGGAGCGCTCGACCGGTCCGCCGGCAGCGATCGGATACATGCCGACATAGTGGTTGATGGCGTCCATCTCGTGTTTGCAGTTGAGCGCCTCTTCTTCGTGTTTTTCGGCGCTCTCGATCAGCTTGCAGCCGTTGAAGACACCGTCCATATGGAAATGGATCCGGATCCCTTGCGGAAACGCCGCCTCCGGGTATTGCGGCGCGGCCAGGGAAACCCACCAGATTGGCGAGAGATAGGCTACGGCGATAAGGATGATCGCACCCGCGGTCAGAGCCCTGTAGATGGCGCCGAGTTTGTCTTGAGCAGACATTGTCACCTTCTGCTTTCTCAATTCACTGTTGATGGCCACGACGGGCCCTGTCAGGAGCGGCGGGGATCGAACCCTCCCATTCGGTCCCGCCGTATTCTCCTAAGGCAACGTCCGCAGTGGAACGTTAGTCGAAGTCCGGGTTTTCCCAACCCGGCTCGCCGAGCAGTTCTTTCGGCGGTTTCTGGCGCGACACGTAGTCCATCACCGCTTTCATATCCTCATCGGAGAAACCGGCGATCTGCTTGACCATGTCCGGGTTGGCATTGCGACGCTTGCCGTCACGGATCCACTCGAATTGGCGGACCAGGTAGTTGTAGTGCTGGCCCTGGATTCGCGGATAGTACTTCTCGGGTATTCCCTCGCCGTTCTCGCCGTGGCACCGGACACAGTTCTCCTTATAGAGCTTTTCGCCCAGTTCCAGGTTGTCGCCCGCTCCGAGACCGGGCTCCGGATTCATCGGCAGCTTGGCGATGTAACCGGCGACGTCGGCGATGGCCTGCGACCCGCCGATCGATTTCGGCAAGGCGAACGGGCACATGGTCGGGTTGTCCCGATTGAGCGCCCGGATATCGGCCAGCTGCTTGATGATCACGTTGGTATGCTGACCGGCCAGCATTGGGAAGGTGCCGTCGGGTTTGCCCCAGCCTTCCGGCAGGTGGCATGCGGCACAGACTTCGTAGACCTCGAGACCATTCTCCAGGTCCGGCGTAAGGGTCAGGGCTTCTTCCTGCTCGCCCCCGCCCTCGTTCCAGCCGGAAAGAGCGCTACCGGCCTGCAGCATGACCAGAGCCATGGCTACGCCGAGGGCGGCGCTAAGGGATTTCTTGGTGTTCATGGACAATCTCCACTTGGTCGGTTTTGTCGAAATCTCCGAGCGCGTCTTAAGGCGTCCGGTCGATCTGCGACAGGTAATCGGCGAGAGCTCCGATATCGTCGTCGGATAGCTTCTTGACGGCTGCAATCATCAGCTTCGACTTGCCGTTCTTGCGCGCTTTCGCCTTGATGTCGTTGATCTGGGTGATGATGTAGTTACGTTTTTGCCCGGCGATGATCGGATAACCCTTCAGGGGTTTCAAGGCCCCTTTTCCGTGACAGGCCTTGCACTTCTTCTTGTAAAGCTTCTGCCCGGCCTCGACCTTCGCCGGGTCGATCGGCGTTTCCGGTTGGGCTGGTTCAGCCGGCGTCTGTTTGGCCAGCCATTTCGAGACCAGCTTGATTTCCTCATTGGTGATCGTCGGCTTGCCTTCCGGTGTCACCAGAGCGCCGCGCATACCTTGGCTGCGCGGGTTGCCGGTGACGTCGGGGCTGCCGGTGCGCTTGCCTTTGATGATGTCTTTGATCTGGGCGATCATATATTTCTCGGATTGCCCGGCGAGATTGGGATAATCCAGCATCGCCTTGGCGCCGTTCTTGCCGTGACAGGCGATACAGGTCTTGGTCATGTAGACCTTTTTCCCCGGGTCGCGCTTCTTCTTGGCATCGGCCGGCGTCACGCCGACGGCGATGGCGAGGGCCAAGACGCCCAAACCCAACCCGATACGTTCGATCCAATGTGCCATTCATTCCTCCGATGAATTTCGAAGAAAGGGGGAGCCGATGTCCGGCCCCCCCACTCACTTCGAGCCTAATGGTACCTTACTTGATCTTCTTGGCACCATGTTGATCGAGATAGGTCTTGGCTCTCAGGCCGATGTCGGCCGCCTTGACCTGATATTGCCACCATTGGCCGGCCCACAGGGTGGCGTTATGCCAATCCTGCTTGGCCGCGAAATCCTCCGCCTTCTTCTTCGTGTCGGCGGCGAAGTTCAACTGTTCGGTGGCGTCTTCAACCAAAGCCACAACCGGCGGGAAGTCTTGGAAGTTGTGCGCCGTGATGTAGCCGACGACCGTGTCAATCACGCCTTGGGTCTCGACGTTGGTCTTGTGCTGCTTGTCGTAGTCGGCCTTGGTGTAGATCGTGCCTTCCTGACCCTTGGACGCGACTTCCTTGTAGCCTTTCGGCTTGACCAACAGATAACCCTGCATCTCCAGGTGCAGCGCCGAGCAGAACTCGGTGCAATAGTAGGGATAGACACCCGGACGATCGGCGGTAAACGTGGCCGAAGCAGTCTTGCCGGGTTCGAGAGACAGGTTGACGTTGGTGTGGCTGATGGCGAAACCGTGGGTCTCGTCCTCGGCCCGCTCCAGGTTGGTGACGTGGATCGTCACTTCATCACCCTCGTTGACCTCGATGATCTCAGGCGTGATGTGCGAGCGGATCGTGGTCGCGAAGACACGGACCTTGTTGCCGTCGCGTACGGTCTTCTCCTTGCCCGGACGCGTGCGGTACGGGTGACGCTTGTCCGTACGGCTGTCCCAACCGCTCTTGTAGCGAATATGCGGCTTCAGCTTGTCGGCCGAAATGGCGACCGCGTAGTGCGGCTCACCCAAGGGCAGCGGCATGTCGTAGAGAAGTTCCATCTTGTCGCCGGAGATGTCGATCAACTGGTGGTTCTGCGGATGCAGGGGACCGACCGGGTTGAAGCGGTCGATGGCCAGCTTGTTGAGCGACACCAGGTATTTGCCCTTCGGCGTGACCGAGTCGCCTTCCATCGTCATCAGGTGGCCGATGTTGTAGTGGATGGAGATCTTGTCGAGGACCTTGCCTTCACAATAGTCCCACTTGGTGACCTGGCTGTCGACGTAGATCGACGTGTAGGCCACGCAGGGCTTCGAGTCGTATTGCGTGTGAAGCGGGCCCAAACCGGCCTGCACCTGCACGTGCAGCGACTTCTTGAGGTCAAGGATCGGAATGCCGTAGGGATCCTTGCCGGCGAAGTCCTTGGCCGCGATCAGCTTCATCATCTTGTCGAAGCTGTAGACGTAGGTATGGCTGTCGAGCTTGCCGGAGACGATCATGAACTTGCCGTCCGGGCTGACGTCCATGCCGTGCGGGCTCTTCGGCTCGGGAACCAGGTAGAGGATACCTTCGGCGACGGCCGTATCCATCATGATCACCGGATGATCGTTGATCATTTTGGCTTTGCCGGCCTTGGCCAGTTCGGCGGCTTTCTTCCAGTTGATCATGTGGAAGAAGTCGGTGTCCTTCTGCGAGCAGCCGGCTTCGAACGGCGGGCGACCGCGTTCGATACCGCCGACGTAACGTTCGGAGCAGAACGAGTTGGTGAACGACCAACCGTCGGACGGGCCCTTACCGAAGTCGGAAAGGTCCTGGCTGTACGGCGGCAGTTCGACGGAGAAGGACTCTTCCGGTTTGATCCGGCCTATCTTGCGATCGAACTTCCAGTACGTCACCGCACCGCGGTACTTCTCATTGAACTGCTCGAGCGGCACGTATTCGTTTTCCAGCGGCGCAGCATACTGCGCAGCTTCGATGACGTAATCCGTATTCGGCGTAACGAAGGCGCCGCCGTGTTCCGATTTCATGATCGGGTTGACGACGATCTGCTTGGTTTCGAAGTCGGCGAGATCGACAACGGCCATACGCGGGTTGTTCTTGTCGTTGATGAACAAGTATTTCCCGTCGTACTCACCATTGGTCTCGGAAATCGCTGGGTGGTGAGTGTCGCCGAACAGGATGTCCTTGCCGTGCATACGGCCCTGGGCGAGGACGGCCTTCGATTCGTCATCGAAACCGTAACCCTGCCAGGGTTCGGGCGTGAACACGGCGACGTATTTGAGGATCCGCATGGACGGAACCCCGTAGACGATCAATTGGCCGCTCTGGCCGCCGGAACTGAAGGCGAGGAACTCATCGCGCTTTCCGGTCGGTACGTAGGTCTTTGCCGCGGCCAGCACGTCCTTCTGGGTTAGCCCACGACGCTTCATCACGTCGTCAAGGCTTTCAGCGGACCATGCCGTCCCCACACCCGTCACACCGATGGCGACGGCGGTGAGTGCCGGCAAGGCTGCCTTCATAATTCGTTTCATGGCAAACTGCCTCCTTAAGAAACTCAACCCCAAGTAAAAAAATGAGTCGCGCAATCTGGGAATAGGCCTTGGTTGCGCAACGGTTTCCGCCGGTCTCTCCCCAGCAGACATTCGAGAATACGAATATTAAGCGGGTCCCCCGAAACGTCCTTGACTATTGTTAAATTTTTACCGCGTCATCATCCCCAATTGAGCAAAAAAATAAGGTTTCCGCGGTCACTGAGCCGAGGTCGACCAGGGTCGGGAGAATAGGGATCGGCACCCGACAACACCTTTACTTGAATCAATTACGCTTGCTTTTTTCGCCCTATTCTTTGAACGGCAAGGGAGCGAAACCGTGAACCGCGGTCGTTCCCGGGATTTCCGGCCCGGGTTTCAGGAAAGATCAGGAGTTAATGTCGTGAACGCAGGTTTCCGCGTGGCCTTGGCGATGGTCCTCGCGATTTTCATCGGCGCCTATCCGATCGAGTCGCAAAGTGCGCCTCCCGGCGGCCGCTTCATTCTTCAGGACCATACCGGCGAGTTCGTTACCGACCAGCACTTCCGTGGCCGCTTCATGCTGGTCACATTCGGTTACACCTTTTGTCCGGATATCTGCCCGACCAACTTGATCAACATGACGGAAGCCCTGGACCATCTGGAGGGCGATTCCGGGAAGATCGCTGCGATCTTCATCACGGTCGATCCGAAACGCGATACGGTGCGCCAATTAAACGGCTACATGGAGGCCTTTCATCCCGACATGGTCGGCCTGACCGGCTCCGAGGAAATGGTCGACCGTATCGCCGCCAGCTACAAAGTCGTATACGAGCGGCACGACCCGGAATCCGGCAGTGATCCAGACGAGTACGCGGTCGATCACACGGCGTCGATCTTCCTGATGGGGCCGGACGGGAAATTCCTCGTTAAATTCGCCCATGGCATGGCCCCGAACGAAATGGCGGCGCGAATTCGCGAGTTTTTCTGACGGAATCCGATCCGGCTAATCGCCGGGTTGGTCATTGCGCCCGGCGCCGTATTGCATCGCCGTCCTCGACCCGCTGCGTAGTTCCATCACCGATAGACCGGACCGCTACGTCATGCTTCTCAATCGAATGGCGCGGTCGTTCGAAACCTGCCTCGCCGCACCGGCGAGATAAGCGGTATCAGTTTTCGATGATCGGAATGAATTATGGCGGACAGGGTGGGATTCGAACCCACGATACCCGCAATGGGTATACTCCCTTAGCAGGGGAGCGCCTTCAGCCGCTCGGCCACCTGTCCGTCCGCGCCGTAGCGCCCTGACGATATATCGTCCCCCGGGTCCGCGATCAAGCGTTACCCCGTCTTGCGGGACTCGCGGTTCTCGGTAAAGGTTTTCGAGGCTGGCAACGGTGGTGCCTCCGGGGCACCCGCTTCCGGTTCCGAAATATTCCACGAGACGATACCGCCTGTCAGCCGCTTGAGGTCGTCGACCGACGTCTTGAAGACGCAATGCGGATGTCCGGCGGCGGCATAGACCGTATCGAAGCGTTTCAGCGACCGGTCAATGGCGACCGGCAACGGATGCGCTAAGCCGACGGGCGGGATGCCGCCGATGGTGAAGCCGGTGATGCCCTTGACCTCGGAGGCCTGCGGGCGCCGCACCGGCCCGTCGAGGTCGAGGACCCGGCCCAGGTTTTCGGGCACACAGCGATGGTCGCCGGCGACCAGCGCCATGACCATTCGCTGGTCGATCTGAAAGACCAGGGACTTGACGATGGCGCCCAGTTCGCAACCGACCGAGGCCGCCGCGTCTTCGGCACTCCTCGCCGTTTCGGCAAGCTCGATCACAGTATCTTCCAATCCGGCATCGATTAACGCCGTTCTCACCTTCTTGACGGTCGCTTTGTCGAGCAGGCCCATCGGTACTCTCCTGACCTAAGTCCGCTAGTTGAGGAACGGCACCGCCATTCCTTTCTGCACCGGTTCTCTCGCGGCGATCTCGTCGTACCAGCGCTTGACGTGCTCGAAATCACTGAGGTCGATCTGATGACGCTCGAACCGTGAGATCCACGGGAATGTGGCGATATCCGCAATGGTGTATTCGTCGCCGATAAAGAACCGGTTTTCCTCGAAGTGGCCGTCCATGACGCTATACAGCCGAACCGTCTCGTCGTGATAGCGTTTCTGGCCGTAAGGGACGACTTCCTTCGGCTGGAACAGGAAGTGATGCGCCTGGCCGATCATCGGCCCGACACCGCCCATTTGGAACATCAACCATTGCAGGGCCTTGATCCGCTTGACCGGGTCGGCCGGCAGCAATGGACTCGCCGTCTTTTCGGCCAGATAGATGAGGATGGCGCCGGACTCGAAGAGCGTCAGCGGCTTTCCGTCCGGACCCTCGGGATCGACGATCGCCGGTATCTTGTTGTTCGGGTTGATCTCCAAAAAGCCAGGCTAGTGCTGCTCGCCTTTCCCGATATGAACTTCGTGAACAGTGTAGGGCAGGCCCACCTCCTCAAGCATGACGGAAACCTTGCGGCCGTTCGGCGTTGCCCAGGTATAAAGGTCGATCATCGTAATTGCCTCTCCTGTCTGGCCGCTGGCGTTTCAGCAACCCCTTCCCTCTCCATACCATCGACCGTTGTTACTGCGCAAACAATGTCGTTTTTTGGGCCCGTCTCTTTTATAAAGCACACACACGCCCTTGCTTACGGCATTACAAAGAAGGACGATTGGCGCTCAAACAATAAACGGATAGGTTGAATACGTGGGAGACGAAACGAACGATATCAATAATTCTCGAGAGGCTCTCCGCGCCGCTGAAGCCGCCCTCGAATACGCTTTGGAACGTGAAAAAGCCCTCATTTCCGACCAGCGCATGCGTATGGCTGAAATGGCCCACGAACTTCGTTCACCCCTGACCGCCATCGCCGGGTTCGCCGAACTGACGATGAACGAACAGTTCGGGCCGATCGAAAACGAAAAATACCAGGATTACGCCAAACGTATTCATCAAGCATCGCGAATGATGCTGGACATCATCGAGGCACTTTCGACGGAAAACACGGCGAGCGAAACCTCCATGCCCGTGCCCACCGGGCCCGTTGATGCCGGCAAGATCATCGATGGCATCGTCGACTTGTTTGTCGACATGGCCGAGGAACGCGGCATCGAGTTGAAATCCGACGTGGCCGATGATTTTCCCCTGCTCGAAACCAATGCGACGCGGCTCAACCAGATTTTGGTCAACCTGGTATCCAACGCCATCAAATTCACCCCCGAAGGCGGTACCGTTGAAATACAGGCCCACGTCGATCCGGACTCGGGCGCTGTCATCCTGGTCGTCCAGGACGATGGGGTCGGGATGTCGGCGCAGGAAATGGTCAGTGCCCTGAAGCCTTACGAGCAAGGCACACAGGACTCGCCTCATGGCGATACCGGTACTGGCCTTGGGTTAACCATCGTCGACCGCCTGGTCCGGGAGATCGGCGGCGAGTTCGAAGTCAGTTCCGAAAAGGGGAAAGGCACGGTCGTTCGCATAACACTGGCTGTCTCCTCTTCAGCCGGTTCGCAGACACCGACGCGAAACGGGTTCGAGCCGTTCCGAAAACGATTGTGACCGGTCGGCATCGCGGATTGGGCGACGGCCGCGACAGGCTCCCGTCGACTGTGAAACACCCGGCCATCCAGAAAGGAGACCGACCATGACGCTCCCAAGCCCCAAACGAACGTTCCTATTGCTTCCCTTCTTAACGTTCCTGCTATTCGTGCCGATCTTTGAAACGCCGTCCGCCGCCGCCGATCAGACCGTCGAGGTTGCGGCTGGAAATTCGGTCATGCAATGCATGGCCAACTGTATACGCCACGAAGGGAACACGGCATCCGCCAAGGACATATGCAAACTGAGGTGCGCCAACGTCGCCAACCCGACCCAAAGCGGCCGCAAGAAAGATTGTATGGGCACGCACAAAGCCTGTAACCGCGCCTGCGGAAAGTCGGACAAGGCCTGCCAAAGGAGTTGCGAAAAGAACCTGATGAAATGCGGCTGATCCCGCGGAATCGGATGTCAGCCGCGGCGATTCGCTTGCCTTAAAGGTTCGCCATCACTTTGGTGAGTGCCGCCTCGAGGCGCTCGAGCTTGTTGTGGTCGCCGGGAAGCCCGATGCGGAGGGTCCCCGGGATTTCCCTGAAACTTCGTGTCAGGACCCCTTCCCTCGCCAGCCCCTCGAACAAGATCTCGGCTTTCGGATGGGCGACGAAACGGAACAGCGCCGTCCCGCCGATCCGTTTAAGGCCGACCCCGGCCAACAGGGCATCGAGGGCATCCGCCTGCTGGCGCAGCCGGTGGCGGTGCTCGCCGATCCAAGAGCTGTCCGAAAGGGCCCGTTGACCGATCGCCAAAGCCGGCCCGGAAACGGCCCAGGGACCGAGGCGGTGACGCAAGTCCCGTGCCGTCGCTTTTTCGGTAAGGGCAAATCCCAGTCTCACGCCGGCCAGCCCGAAGAACTTGCCGAAGGACCGAAGCACGACAATGCCGGGCTCACCGCACCAGTCGGCGACGCTGGCGTCGGGTTTCAAATCGGCAAAGGCTTCATCGATGATCAGCCAGCCGCCGCGGCCGGCCAGGCGTTGATAAAGGGCCATCAGGGTGCCGCGGGCCAGGAGCCGGCCGTCGGGATTGTTCGGATTGACCGCGATACACACGTCGATACCGGAGGGAATATCGTCAGCGGCGACTTCCTCGACCTCGTGGCCGGCGGCGCGCCAGCGATAAGCGTGCTCCGCATAGGTCGGGGCCAGTATCGCTACGCGCGATGGCGGTCGCGTTTCGGCAAGGGCGCCGATCAAGGCTTGGGAACCGGGCGCGGCGACGATCGACGCTTTTTCGGCACCGTAATATCCGCGTGCGGCCTCGATCAAACGGTCTTCGCGTTGCGCGTCGGGAAGGCGCGTCCAGGCATCGAGCGGCAGTGGCGGCAACGGATACGCGTCGGGGCTGATTCCCGTCGAAAGATCGAGCCAACCGGCGGACGGCTCTCCGAATCTCTCCGACGCGGCTTTCAGGTCACCACCATGTTCCAGTGGAGTTTCTTCAGTCATCGGGCTTGCCCCAGATGCCCGGCTGGCGGGCGCAGTGTTTCACATTTGTTAACATGGTCAAAAGATGCCGTTCATAACGACGACAACCGAACACGGTATTAATGGCATCTATACAGACAACGTCACCAGCGCGACAGGACAACGGGGCGAAAATGATGTCGAGAACCGTAATGATCGTCGAAGACAACGCCATGAGCATGAAGTTCTTCAACGATCTGCTCGAGGTATCCGGATACCGAACGCTGCTTTCGCGCGGCGACGACGATGTCGAGACGATGGCGCGCAATTACCAACCGGACTTGATCCTCATGGACGTCCGCCTGAAACACCGCTCCGGCCTCGACATCGCCAGGGAACTCAAATCCCGCTCCGACACGAGAACGATCCCCATTGTCGCGGTCACCGCCTACGCGGACCATGGCGCACGCGAGCGGTGCCTGGAAAGCGGATGCGACGATTACCTCTCGAAGCCGGTCGGTGTCGACAAGTTGCGGCGCACCGTCGGGCACTACGCCAAGAAGCCGAAACTGCGGCTCGTTGTTTCGAACTAGGCCCCTCCAAAGGTAACCTGTGCGACGGCCGCCCCGGAAACGGGGCGGCTTCTATTTGGAACGGACGTTGCCGTCCCCCCGAGCCGTCATTCCGAAGGCTGGTCGGTGAGCCCGCCCTTGATCAATCCAAAAAACAACGGCGGCCGGTCAGTCCCGGTGAACCGCCAGCCCATATGGGCCCCGCAGCCGCGGCACAAGGCGTAGACCCACTCGTAGCCCTTGAACCAGGTAAACTCGTCCGTCGGCTCACCTTCGCAGGCGATACCGGGAGCCTCCGAAAACAATAATATGCGGAAGACCTTGCCGGCCGGATTGAAAAACACGTGCTCATGCCCGTCGACGGCGGTACGCCAGCGGCCGCGCGTGATCAAATGGCCGCACCTCGCGCAATAGACGGCGTCGTCGCTGGCCTCATCGGCGTTCGGCTTCTTCTCGTCGTCCGGCGTAATCTGCAGCATCATCGGTTCCCGGTCCGGCGATCGGGGGCGCACCCGTTATCTTACCCGACCGTGGCGAATGATTAACCCCGGCGATGAAGCGATCTGAAATTCAGGCCTTGAGTTTTTCGCTCAGCAGTTTGTTGACCGCCTGCGGATTGGCCTTGCCCTGAGAGGCCTTCATGACCTGGCCGACAAACCAGCCGATGGTCTTGTCATTGCCGTCACGAACCTGCTGAGCCTGATCCGGATTGTCGGCGATGACCTGGTCGACGATGGCCTCGATGGCGCCGGTATCGGTGATTTGTTTGAGGCCCTTTTCCTCGACGATGGCCTCGGGATCATCGCCGGTCTCGAACATGATTTCGAAGACGTCCTTGGCGATACGCCCGGAGATGGTATCGGCCTTGAGGAGATCGAGCAGCTTGCCGAGGGATTGCGCGGAAACCGGGCTTTCGGAGATCGACTTGCCGGCGGCGTTCAAGTGGCCGAACAGGTTCGATATGACCCAGTTGGCGGCCAGTTTCGGGTCGCGGCCATCGGCCACGGTCTCGAAATAATCCGCCGTCTCCTTCTCGGAGACGAGAACGCCGGCGTCGTAGGCGGACAGACCCAGTTCGTCCATGAAACGTTGTTTTTTCCCATCCGGCAATTCCGGGAGCCCATCCTTGATGGCATCGACGTAGGCCTGGTCGATATCCAGAGGAAGCAGATCCGGGTCCGGGAAATAACGGTAGTCGTGAGCGAACTCCTTGGCTCGCATGGAGCGCGTCTCGCCCCTGTGCGCATCGAACAGTCGCGTTTCCTGGACGACCTCGCCGCCCGATTCCCAGACTTCGACCTGGCGCTCGGCCTCGTGTTCGATCGCCTGCATGATGAAGCGCACCGAGTTGACGTTCTTGATCTCGGCCCGCGTCCGCAGATCCTCGCCGGGTTTGCGGACGGAAACGTTGACGTCGGCGCGCATCGACCCCTGCTCCATGTTGCCGTCGCAGGTGCCGAGGTAACGCAGGATCGAGCGAAGTTTACGCAGGAAAACTCCAGCTTCGTCCGGTGAACGGATATCCGGTTTCGAGACGATCTCCATGAGGCAGACACCGGAACGGTTGAGGTCGATGAACGAGCGCCGTGGGTCCTGGTCATGCATGGACTTGCCGGCATCCTGTTCCATGTGCAGGCGTTCGATTCCGACCTCATGGGTGGATCCGTCATCGAGGTCGAGGGTCACCGTACCTTCACCGACAACGGGGTATTCGTATTGCGAAATCTGGTAACCCTGCGGCAAGTCGGCATAGAAGTAGTTTTTACGCTCGAAGACCGAATGAAGGTTGATCTTGGCCTTCAGGCCAAGGCCCGTCTTCACCGCCTGTTCGACACAGAATTCGTTGATCACCGGAAGCATACCCGGCGTCGCCGCGTCGACCAGCGAAACCTGGGTATTGGGTTCGGCGCCGAAGGCCGTCGCCGCGCCGGAAAACAGCTTCGCGCCGGAAACCACCTGTGCATGGACCTCGAGCCCGATGACAACTTCCCAATCGCCCGTATCGCCTTGGATGAGGTAGGTCATGATCCGCCTCCCCCGCCCGGTATGGCGTCGAAACCGGCTTGCCTTTCAAGGACCCCGGCGACGCGGAACATGGTCTCTTCGTCAAACGGCCGGCCGATGACCTGCAGGCCGAGGGGCAATCCTTCGTTACTCAGCCCGGCCGGAACCGATATGCCAGGCAGACCGGCCAGCGACGAGGGCACCGTAAAGACGTCGTTCAGGTACATGGCGATCGGATCGTCCATCTTCTCGCCGATGGCGAAAGCCGCCGACGGCGCCGTCGGCGTCAGGATGGCATCGACCGTCTCGAAGGCCTGTTCGAAATCGCCGGCGATTCGGGTGCGCACCTTCTGGGCCTTGACGTAATAGGCATCGTAATAACCGGCTGACAAGACGTAGGTTCCGATCAGCACCCGGCGGCGTACCTCATCGCCGAACCCTTCGGCCCGCGTATTCTCATACATCTCATCAAGGCTTTCGCCGTCGACTCGCAGGCCATAGCGAACGCCGTCGTACCGCGCCAGGTTCGAAGACGCTTCTGCCGGCGCGACGATGTAGTAGGTCGGCAGGGCGTATTTCGTATGGGGTAGTGAAATATCGATGACCTCGGCGCCGGCGTCGCGCATCATCCGCGCGCCCTTCTGCCACAAGGCTTCGATCTCACCCGGCATACCGTCCATCACGTATTCGGCCGGAATGCCGATCTTGAGGCCGCGGATATCACCGGTCAGGGCCGCCTGGAAATCCGGCAATTCGAGCGGCGCCGAAGTCGAATCCTTGGGATCATGCCCGGCCATGGCCTGCAGCATTATGGCGGCATCGCGCACGGACTTGGTCAGCGGCCCGGCTTGGTCCAGGCTCGAGGCAAAGGCGACGATCCCCCAACGCGAACAGCGGCCGTAGGTCGGTTTCATGCCGACGATTCCGCAGAACGACGCCGGCTGGCGGATCGAGCCGCCGGTGTCGGTCCCCGTCGCGCCGAGGCAGAGGCCGGCGGAGACGGACGCCGCCGAACCGCCCGACGAACCGCCGGGCACCCTGTCCTTGCCGTCGTCCAGCCGCCACGGGCTGAGCACCGGGCCGTAGTGCGAAGTCACGTTCGACGACCCCATGGCAAACTCATCAAGATTGGCCTTGCCGACCATGACGGCACCGGCATCTCGCAGGTTGGCGGTAACCGTCGATTCATAGCGTGGGACGAAGCCGTCTAGGATGTGCGAACCGGCCGTGGTCAACACACCTTCCGTGCAAAACAGATCCTTGATCGCAACCGGGATGCCGTCCAACGGTCCACGGGCATCACCAGCAGCGCGCCGTTCATCCGACTGGCGGGCCCGTTCGCGCGCGAGCTCCGCGGTTTCCGTGATAAAGGCATTGAGGCTCGAGTTTTCACCGATGGCCGATATGCAGGCGTCGGCCAGTTCGACCGCGCTTGTCTCTCCCGAGGAGAGCATCCGCCCGGCTTCTGCGATGGTGAGGGCATTCAAATCAGTCATGTCACTCCACCACCTTCGGGACCGTGTAGAAGGCGCCTTCGGGTTCCGGCGCATTGGCGAGAACGTCATCACGGCAATCACCGTCGTTGACCACATCCTTGCGTTTCGGCATGGCCATTGCGGCGACGCTGGTCATCGGTTCTATGCCATCGGTGTCGACCTCCGCCAATTGCTCGACCCAGCCGATGATGTTGTCGAGTTCGCCGGCAAGCGGCTCAAGGGCCTCTTCGGGCACCCGGATGCGGGCGAGAAAGGCGATGTTTCGAACCGCGTCCTTGTCCAGAGACATTGGGTCACCCATTCAGTGGAAATCAAAGAAACGGAGCCGCCAGTGACCGGCGGCTTACGGGCGCGGAAATTACCACCGCTCCGGGACCTCCGCAAGCGCGGTCGGCAGGCGTTTCCATGGTCGATAGATGTCAGTTCGCGACCTTAGCGAGTTCGTTCCAGACTGCGTCGTTCCATGCGCGATAGGTCAGCCAAACCGCGGCGTCGAGCGCATCCGTTAGTTTATCGGCCTTGAACTCATCAAACTTGGCCTTCCGCGCGAAACGGTCTTCTGAAACACCGTCGAACACGACGCGGGATTTCGTTCGCTCATAGAGCACCGTCGTCGATACAACCTCCTCCATGCTGGCTTCGAAGCTGAGGATGTCGACCGTGATTTGATGGACTTGTTTTTTTGCGATCCTCGATGCCGCTTCCGTCATGAACATCGGTGTCACGAAGCGCAGAACTTTGTCCTTCCACTTGCAGTCCCAATCTACCGCGTAATCGGCGATCTCGAAGAGTTGTCCTTCTGCCTCGCTTTTCCCTTCGTACTGGATCTTATAACCGCAATCCGGACGTCCTTTTTCCTTCAGCGTGCCGGATTGGGGTTTCTCCAATGCGCCATCGATGATCTCCAGGAGGATCGGTTCGTATACGAACCCATAGTCCTTCCCGTCCTTTTGCACCGCGACCCAAGCGCCCGTCGCTTTGCCGACTGTTGTAATTCGTTCCCCTTTTCGGAAACGGCCGACCCGTTTGCTTTTGGTCTCCGGCTTTGCACGCACGTTCACGTCCTTGGTTACCACGTAGATTCCGGGTTTCGGTTTGATCTTGGCGCCAAGAAAGGTCTCGCGGCCTGTCTCAGCCGCCTTGCCTTCGCTGGCACTCTGTCCCACCGCCGCCGTATTGCTCAGCAGCAGCAGACCCGAAACAAGCGCCCAGGCGACAGCAGTTGCCGGGAAAATACGTCCTCCTACAGCCATAGCGAAGCGACACCAAAGCCATGCAAAATCAGATAGTTATACATCATGCTGGAGCGGACATCATCCCTCCAACCCTTTTCAGACGGACCGCCTGGCGCTAAAAGACCACATGCCGGTGGTTGAGATACGAGACATCAAAAGCCAGTTGCAGCGGGACGAATGCCTGTTGGGGCTTGACCTCGGCAGCAAGACGATCGGCGTCGCCGTATCCGATCCCGCACTGATTGTCGCCAGCCCCTTGCAGACGATCCGCCGCACCAAATTCACCAAGGATGCCGAGGCCCTTTTCACCATCATCAAGGACCGGCAGGCGGGCGGGCTGATCCTCGGCCTCCCCGTCGGCATGGACGGCAGCGAAGGGCCGCGCTGCCAGTCAACCCGGCAATTCGCCGCTAACTTGCTCGAGAAGGGCGATACTGCCATCGCTTTCTGGGACGAGCGCTTGAGCACGGCAGCCGTCGAACGATTTCTCGTCGACGAGGCCGACATGACCCGGAAGCGTCGTTCGCAAGTCGTCGACAAAATGGCCGCAGCCTACATCCTGCAAGCGGCACTCGACGCGATCGGCCGTTAATGCCTTTGCATTTGACCGTGACGTAGAAGAACGCGGTTGTTGTCTAGACGGTCAACGAATCGCCCGTACCGCCGTTTCGAATGGCCACCAATTCTTCCATACGGCAAAGGGCAGCGTGTTCATTGGCGAAGGACTCGACATCCCATTCGTCGACCATGAATTTGATCAGAACCGATGCTCCGGTGCGCATGGCGTCGAGATAATCGAGTATGGCGTGGAGAGAGCCCGATTCCACGCTCCTTAGGTTCGGCGTAACCTCGAGACTCCTCGGTGCGGATCCGACGACGACGCGTACCATGCCGAGATGGTCGAAGAGAAAGCACTGATCCTCATCGGTATCGGCCGAAGCGCAATCAAAGAGGGTTTGAGGTTGCTCCGGCACCGGTGTCACATCGGCCGAATGCCACGTACCGAGATCGTCGATCCAGTAGGTACCGTCACCGGAAGGGCCGCCTCCGAGGTAGATGCAGATGACTTTTTCGCCAAACAGAAGGTACATGGCTCGCCTCGATTTTCACAACCAAGATTAGTTCGCCTCCCAGGCGAGTACAATACTATGAAATAAACTGAAACCTTCCTGACGACTCGGACTAATTGTGCCGATCATCGATGATAGCCGAGCAGCTTCAACAATTCGCCGCCATCCCTGAGAAAGGCGGTGTGGGCGTCGTCATCAAAACTGGTCTGCCAGATGCCGGGTTCGATATCGAGCGGCGAATCATCCCAGGCTAAGTCCATGCAGTAGCGACGGACGTCTTCGTCGTGGCCGAGACCGGCAAAGTCGAACAGCGACGCGACCGGAACGTCGGGATCATCGACCAAGTCTTCGCATCGTAACTCAAGGTAGCGGTGTCGGTGCCGGCGTCCGAAAGTCTTGGCTGCTCCGACACTGCGGCTCCAGGCGGCGCCAAACTCCTTGGCGAACCCCGAAAACGTCGGGTACTGGCGGGGAAACTCACCGCGGCTTATACCGAGATTGAACTCCCATGCGGAAACCGCCTCGTCTCGCCCGTCTCTGACGACGTGAACGATAGCCGCTTCCGGCAAGATCCGGTTCAGGATTTCGAGGCCGAGGACGTGTTCCGGGGTCTTCTCGACGATACAGGTGACCTCGGCATCGCCGATCCAGCGATTGAGCATCAATGCGACGGCCGTACGCAGCAAATGGTCGACGTCGTCGACAGTGCAGCCGGCTGCGTTGCCGGCAAGGCCGGCAAGCTGCAGGCGGTTGCCGATCTTTTCCGACTCGGCGTTGTACTCATCGACGGCCTTGGCGATCTTCGGGAACAGGACATCGGTGAAATGCCCTTCACCCTTCGCGCAAGCATTGGGATGGGCATCGAGGAGCTGTTGCACCCAAGCGGTCCCCCAGCGCGTCGCGCCGACGATCAACAGAATCCGCTTTTCGAAGATGGCTTCGAGCCGGCCTTGGTATTCCGCGAAAAAGTGCATGTCGTGAAGGTCTATCCCCGTTCGGACAGGTTGCCGGTTTCCGCGCCTTGTAATTCCCGGCACGCCGGAGGGGGCACATTAACCGATGGTGCCGCCCCCGTCCAAGCGATCGCACGTGTCGCCGCTCATTCTCCACTAACCACGCGCATTCACTGCGCTGATAACCCACGACGAGCTGTCCATGACGATACTGTCTCGGCCGAGTTGATGGGCGCCAATGGCATCAGCCAGTGCGTCTTCGATCTCGCCGCGCTTTTCCTCAGCCGCCTCACCCGCTTCGCGGAACACCTCTCCGGCAGGGCCCAGCGACAGCTGGAATTCGATGGCCTCACGAATGTCGTTGCCGATCAGCACCGGCGCGTCGACACGACGAAAGACGGTGTCCGTATATCCAGCCGCTTCCATCAAGTTTCTGACGAACGTCTCATCCGCCATGGAAAACGGGCCTGGGCCGCAGCTCGTCGCTTTTTCGCCGGGTTGCTCCAGAAAACGCAGGACGACCTCATTGGCCATCGACAACCAAGGGTTATCAGCCCTTTCGCGCCAAACGATATGAACCATCTTTCCGCCAGGCTTTAGCGCCTTGCGCATGCGTTTCAACGCGGCCACAGGATTTGCGAAGAACATCGTTCCGAAACGAGCGAAGACAACGTCGAACGCGGCTTCCGGCAGAGCGACTTCGGCATCGCCCCGAAGGAATGAGACATTTGCCGCACCGCCCGTTTCCGCATCTTGGCGCGCGATCTCCAGAAACGCATCGCAACAATCGACCCCAACAACTTCGCCCGATGGGCCGACCATCCGGGCCAACTTGATCGCCGTATCGCCGAAGCCACAACCGACATCAAGAACGCGGTCCCCACGACGAACCGGAAGCGTTGGGAAGACGGCCTCGCTATGCAGCGACAGGCCGTCTACTAGAATATGCCGATACTTGATGAACTTCGGAGCCAGTACGGCGTTCCAAAATTCGACGAACGGGCTGTCGGCGGATGGCGCGCCGATGGTCTACATCGTGTTGCTCATGGCATTGATCCTCTTCGAACGGGTTGTTCCGACCGGCAATGGCCGCCGGAAGGCACGCCATCCATAGAGGCTGCCCAATTGAATGTTCAGTTCAGAACCTGTAGTAACCAACTACAGTAAATGTAGTTGTGAATCAGCGAGTCGCCACTATCAAACAACGGAGAGCGCCATGGAATACGGGCAATTCTGTCCCATCGCCAAGGCTTCGGACATAATCGGCGAGAAGTGGACGATATTGATCATCCGCGAATTGCTAATGGGTGGATCACGCTTTTCAGACTTGCAGCGCGGCCTCGGGTCCATCTCACCGACCCTGCTCTCGAAACGCCTGTCCGATCTCGAGGCGTGCGGCTTGCTGATCCGTAAGAAGATGCAGGGCCAAAAGGGACATCGTTACTTCCCGACCGACTCCTGCCGCGAGCTCTTGCCGGTTCTGGTGGCCCTTGGTGAGTGGGGCATGCGATGGGCGCGCTCCCATTTGTCGGGCCAGGACTATGACATGGACCTTCTCTTGCTCTACCTCCAGCGCAGTATCCTTCCTGACAATTTACCGGCGGTGGAAACTGTCATTCGGTTTAAGTTCACGGACATGACCGAGGGCGGGAACTGGTGGCTGGTGGTCAGCGAAAGTGAGGTAGACATCTGTGACCAGGATCCGGGGAAGGATGTCGATATCTACTTCACGACCACCGTCAGGACCATGACCGACGTCTGGATGGGCGATATCAGCTACCGCAAGGCAACCTCCGACGACACCTTGTCAATCATCGGCCCGAAGGCGCTAACCCGCGACGTCACCCGCTGGATGCAAAACAGTATCTTTGCTGGCCTTCCCCCGGCCCGCAACATTTGACGGGAATACACCATTCGATTTTGGAGCATATGCTTTTGCAGTCCATAAAGGGATATATAGTGGGTATCGAGCCTAGGATGCTATTGGATGTGAGTGCGTAGATTTGGATGCCATTGAAAAGCTGATCGCTGGATTCAAGACGTTCCAGGCCGGTGAGTTCCAGGAGAATGCCGCGCTCTGGAAGGACCTTGTCGACCAAGGCCAGAGTCCGCGAATCGCCGTCGTCGCCTGTTCGGACTCAAGGGTCGATCCCGCCATCGTCTTGAATACGGGACCGGGAGAGATCTTCGTCATCCGCAATGTCGCCAATCTGGTCCCGCCCTGTGACGAGGCCGGCGCCCATCACGGCGTCAGCTCGGCGTTGGAATACGCCGTCGATCATTTGAACGTCGATCACATCCTGATCCTCGGTCATGCCTACTGCGGCGGCATCGGTTCCCTTTTCGGTTCGAACGAAGAGGGTGCCGAGGGTTTCGCCTTCATCCGGCCCTGGATGGCGACCGCCGAGCCGGTCCATCGGCATATCGTCGACACCATGCCTGATGCCGACCCGGACGACCAGGTCCGCGCCTGCGAGAAAGCCTCCATCCTCGCGTCACTCGAAAACCTGATGACCTTCGACTTCATCCGCGAACGGGTATCGCGGAACGAACTCAGGCTCCACGGTTGGTACGTCGATATCCGGGCCGGCACGCTGAGCTGCCATAACGCCGACACCAATCAGTTCGAAACCCTGGGCTAACCTCCGTCCGAAGCTACCTGCGACGTCAGCGTGAATACCGGCCGCTCGCCGCTCAATCCACGCACTTTCACGCGCGCCACCTCGGTCAGATCGTCGCGCCCGGCTGCGAGTGCCGTGCTCTCGGAGATGAGGACGCGGGTGCCCAGTTCCTTGTTCATGGCTTCGAGGCGGGCCGCCAGATTGACGGCGTCACCATGCACCGTGTAGTTCTGCCGGCCGCCGCCACCGACGTTGCCGGCGACAACCGAACCGGTGTTGAGACCGACGCGCACGGCCAGTTCCGTTCCGCCGAATGTGCTCGTCTCAGCCGTCAATACGATCTTTCGCGCGCATTCGACGGCGCGGCCGGCATGGTTCAGATCAACGAGAGGGACGTTGAAGGTCGCCAACACGGCGTCACCCTGGAACTGGGTAACGATCCCGTCGTGTTCACCGATGATCCGTGTCGCTGCATCGAAAAAGGCATTGAGTACATCGACGATGCGGGTGGGGCCGAAGCGCTCTGTCAGTTCGGTGAACCCGGCGACATCGATGAACATAACCGTCGCCTCGCGTTCGACGGGCGCCAGGGACCCCTTGTCGGAGATCACCCTGTCGGCGACAGCGCGCGGTACGTAACGGCCGAAGATCTCGGAGATCGACCGTTTCTCGGCATCGGCCTCGAGCTGTCGGCGCACCGTCTGCCGGGCGCGCCGCATGACGATGGCCAGCAAGACGGCGACGGTGAGGTAGACGATGCTCTCCTGAAACCGGCTGCCGGTGGCAATGAAATCGGGATCGAAGACAACGCTGAGGTACTGCTCGGCCGTGGCGCCGTCGGGAATATCGCCCCACTCCACCCGGCGATCCATGGGAGCGATGATCCATAAGAACGCGGCGATCCAGGAGAAAGCGCCGGCGACCCCGGCCCACAGCACCATGCCCGGCGAGAAGCTGAAGGCAGCGACGGCGATGATCAGGAAGTAGTAGGGAAACAGGTTGAACCGGAAGACGATCACTTTGGGCAAACCAACCGCGTCGGTCAGCGGTGCATAAGCGATAGCGGCACTCAACAGTACGATATCAACGGTGATGAAGACGTACTTCACCCATGGCCTGTCGTGTCGGGATCCGATGATCAGGTAGTGCAGGACGCCGAGCCCGGCGAACAAGGCGCCGGCCGCGAGAAACGCCGGCGCCCATTCCGACGAGCGCGATACCAACAGCCATAACTCGACCGCCGCGATGGCGACAAAGCGGCCTTTAATCGCCAACTTCAAGCCGACTTGTTCGGCCTCAAGAAAGGTCGTTTCGACGTTACTGGCTGCGCTATCCTTCATCCCTTTACTTTATTGGAACGGAAGCGCGGGTTCGCCAGCAGTTTTCGGCCCGGCGTCGGAACCAGCTATCAGCTGACCTGGCCTAGTCTGAACCGGACCGCCTTGCCGTCCTGGTCCTTGCCGGTACCCTCAACCTTGCCGTCGTCGACGTACCGATAATCGCCGGACGCCGTCTTGCCGTTGGTGCAGGAAACCGACCAACCGCCGCCGGCCTCTGATGTCAGGGCGTAGGTTCCCTCGCAGGTGTCGTCGCTGTTTGGCCAATTGACGGACATGACACCGCTCTTCATGCTGCCTTCGATTTCGATTCGGCCGGCCATCTTGTCGGACACGCCTTCCCAGGTGAAGACCAACGACCGGCGTTCGATTCTCGGTAGCTCCGCCTTGCTGGCGATCTGGCGCGGCGTCGTCGGTGCTTCACCCCGTTTTACACTGATGCCGTCCAGAAACTTGGCAACGGTGGCATCGGGCAAGGATTCCCGCGGTGTTTCACAGATATACCCTTCGATCGACTTCCTCTTCCGCGCCATATTGTCGTTCGTCGTTTCGAACTGCTTTCGGAAAAAAGCACAGTTGCGGCCGGTCGTCGTGAACCGTTTGATACGCATCCGCCCGAACGGCGACCGGAACTCGAACTGGCGCCCGAATACGATTTCCTTATCCTTCATCCACTTCCACGACCGCAGGTACTCTTCCTTTAGCGGGTCGGACTCGATGCCGAAGACGAAGCGGGCCGGCATGCGGCGGTAAGCGACCGAAGCAATTCGGCCGCCCCTGTGGGCGTTCAAGTACTGGGTTTCGATATCGTTGCTGTCGGTGAACTTCTTAACCTCGCCGACGCTGGTACCAGGGAACAAATCTGTTGTAAGGCCCAGTTTCTCGGGCTGGCTGGTCGACTGACAACCGGCCAACACTGCCGCCGACAGAAGGGCCGGCAGCACATATTTATTGTCGTTCACTGTCGTTTCCTCTCCCAATTCATGCGGGAACTCCGCATGGATATACACGTAACAATTAAGGCGAATAACCACAAGCGAATTGCCGGCACGGCCAGCCGGCATCCGATGCACTGGCCACAATTGAAGCGGGGAACGGTCTCCCGTTCCCCGCCTGTCACTTCAGATTCCACCTCAATTCATGCGGCGTCGCGTCTCTCGTCGGGCGGATCGATCCGCTTGAAGTGATCCGGATGCAGCGCGTGCTCGACGACCTCTTCCAGATGGTCGAGATGCATCTGGTGCATGAAGCCGTGGACGCTGGCCGGGCGCATGGCTTCCTTGTGATCCGGCGTCAGCACCAGGGCCATGGCGAAGGCGCCGATCAGGCACGCGCCGGCGACGAGGGCGAAGGCCATCGGGAAGTTGCCGAGGTCACCCAACAGGCCGCCCAGCGACGGGCCGGCGATACCGCCGATGCCGTAGGCCAGGAAGACGAAGGGATAGTTGGTGCCGACCCGGTTGTTGCCGAAGACGTCGGCGGTGACCGTCGGGAACAGCGCGAAGTTGCCGCCGAAGTTGAAGCCGATCATGGCGGCACCGAGATAGAGCAGGTATTCGTTGCCGGCCATGGCCGTGAAGCCGAACAGGAACACGGCCTGGGTCGCCGTCATGATGACGATCGAACGCTTGCGCCCCAGGCTGTCGCTGATGGTGCCCCAGGCAATTCGGCCGATGCCGTTGGCCAGCGAGAAGAAGACGGCCATGGCGGTACCGGCGATGGCGCTCGCTTCGAGAGCCGAATAACCGTTGGCCTGCAGGGCCTCCATCGGATAGAGCTTCATCAGTCCGATCGCCATCAGGCCGGCCGCCGCGCTCACCGCAAAGGTCACGACGATCAGGTAGAACTGCGGCGTCCTCAGCATCTCGGCGACCTGGAAGTCCTCGCCGCCGGCGCCGGGATCGTTGGCGGCGACCTTGAAGCCCTCCGGTTTCCAATCCTTGGGCGGCATCTTCATCCACAGGCTGCCGGTAAGGATCAGCGCCGCGAAGGCGACGCCATAGATCATGAAGGTGCCGCCGAGGCCCGCCGTATCGAGCAGGTGTCCCCAGGTGCCGGCGACCTTGACCCAGCCCATGGCGCCGAAACCGAAACCGGCGACGGCAAGGCCGGTGATCATGCCCTTCTTGTCCGGGAACCAGCGCATGCCGACCGCGATCGGCACCACATAGCCGATGCCGATGCCGGCGCCGCCGATGAAGCCGACGCAGATGACCACCACCCAGAAGTTGGTGGCGCCCAGCAAGCCGGCGAGAACGTAGCCGGCGCCGAGGGTCAGGCCGCTCAGCACGGCCATGCGCCTGGGCCCGTATTTGGCCAGCGCCTTGCCGGCCCAGACCATCACCAGCGCGAAGGTCAAAAGGCCGACGGAGAAGACGATTTGTGTTTCCAGCTTGGTCCAGTCGGCCGCCTTGAGTATCGGCGTGAACACGGACCAGGCGTAGATGGTGCCCAGAGAGAGTTGGATGAGAACGGCCCCGATCACCACCATCCAGCGGTTCATCACTTTCGTATCGGACATAACGTGCCCCCAGATTTTTCTGAATTTGCACTGCAGCACTGTCGCGAAGGACTCGCGGTAGTGGAGAGGTATGGGCCTATTAGAACAAAGTTTTAGTGTTCTTCCCATGATCGAGATCAACTTCGCATTTGCGAAAGTGTGAAGATTCTAACGCGCGGGTTGGGGGCTCGGAACCGGCCCCGGCGACCTCGACCGTAGGTCCCGCTGGACCGCTGCTTGCGAGAAGTGCTCCCGCCCGTAAATGTCCGGGAATGTCTATAAATGTCCATAAATGTCTATGAAAATCCCGCCGCGGAGGTCGACATTTGGGAGGAGTCCGGCGAGTCCTTTCGGGCTGTTGGCCACGCCGATGACGCAAACGTTCGGATCGCCGGCCTCAATCCGCTCCATTGATTTCTCCGTAGCCGTTTTAAGGAATCACTATAATAGGAATTTAAATCTATTTTAGATAATTTGTCAAGGCCTTTCGAAGAGAGTTGCCCCGGCTGAGGAGAAAATGCACCCGACCGAAAGCTCCGGAAGCGGTTCCCGCAGCGAACCGGAGATGTCGAAAACAGTGTTATAAGAATCCCAGTCGGGCCGCTGGAACCGTTGAGCCGCCACTGAAATATGTATGCCGGGAGTCGGGAATATCCCAGGAGCAGTCAGCGCCGGATATACCTAAACAAAACGGCTATCATCGAGTAAGCCGGCGTCAACACATCAATGCGCAACCGCAGGCGAGACCAACTGGGAGAACAGGATTTAGCTAGGCCAACCTCGCCGGTCAGTGTACGGCCCGAAGCAGGTTCGATCCGACAATCGAATGTTTCATGCCCTGAGGTCGGATCCTTGCGAGGCGCTTGCGGCCGCGACAAGTTTCCTGACGTCCGATAGGGTCTCGACCGCGCGGCATAATCCGATCAGATCGGAGGCCTCCCGAATACCCAAGATGGGTTGGCAAAGATCGGTGAACTTTTCATCGAGTTGCGCGTCGGTCATGGGGCATTCGAGGCTGCCCAAAGCATGCTCGACGAATGTCTCGAGACGTCGACCGTCACGGGTCGTTACGACCACATTGACCGACGCCTTAGGCATCTCCTCGTCGACCACCGGGTGGACGCGGCGGCGCAGGTCGACTGCGACCGGATCGCGGACCGCACCGTCCGAATACTCGGCCTCACCCGCCTTGCCGTGAATGATGGCAACGGCACAGGAATGATAGACGCTGAACTTGCCTTCGAGGCCGACACGGGGCTCCGCCTTGCCGGTGAGTTCCAGGACCAGCGGGTGCACGGTCAGGTCGATGCGCTCGACATCCTCGGCCGTCAATCCGTGCTCGTTGCGCAATTGGACGCAGCCGTCGATGGCCGGGTGAATGACAATGCCGCAGGCGAAAGGCTTGTAGGTATTAAGGGATATCTCGAAACTCTCTCCCAACCCGTCTGTGATTTCCCCGTAGTCCTGTTTCGTAGACATGACATTGGCCCATCCGCGCTTCGCCTCGATGGCCTGTTCGGAACTGGTAAATCCCTTGGCAGCCAGAAGCGCCGACATGAGCCCGTTCTTGGCCGCGCTGCCGACATGGAAACCCTTGCACATGGAGCCGAACATCTCCCGGAAGCCCGACGACTGCGTTGCCGCGATCCCGAGCGCCCAGCGCATCTCCTGGGCCGACAGGCCGAGCAGTTTACCGCAGGCGGCGGCCGCGCCCAAAACGCCGGCGCTGCCGGTGATATGCCAGCCGACATCGTAGTGGTCCGGATAGACGGCGTTGCCGAGCCGGCACTCGACCTCAACGCCGAGAATCAGGGCATGCAGGAAATCCCTGCCGGAAACCGGAACCTGTTCGGCGAGGGCCGTGATCGCCGCGGCCACCGGTCCCGCCGGGTGGATCACCGTATGCAGATGCGTGTCGTCGAAATCGAAGACGTGGCTGGAAATGCCGTTGATCAAAGCGGCCTGCAGCGGGCCGGTTTTTTCGTCGCGGCCGAGAACGGACGCGGTACCGGCGCCGGCGAAGGGGCCGAGCGATTCGAGGACGATGTCGATCGATTCGTGGCGGCACCCGCCGACGGCGACGCCGACCCAGTTGAGCAGGGTGCGGACGGCTTCGGCCTTAACCGCCGCCGGGATGTCTTCGTAGCGCGAGGCCAGCACGTAGTCGGCGAGGCGCGCTGTCACGCTGGTCGTCTGCTCGCTGGCAAGTTTCGTCATCTCGTTCATTTTGGTAATCCTTCTAGTAGATCGTTGGTTATTCCTGGCCGTGTGCCAGGCGGTCGGCGCTGACCAGCGACCGGGTCTTGATCAGCTTGCCGAGCGGCCCGGAGGCGATGCTGAGAACGGCCAAGGCGAAGAACGCCAGGGCAATGGGGCGGGTCAGGAACTGACTGGCATCCTGGTCGAAGAGAATCATCGACTGCGCCAGGGAATTCTCAACGAGATGACCCAAGACCAGACCCATGATGATCGGCGCCGGCGAAAAGCCGTTGCGGTTGAGGAAATACCCGACGATGCCGGCGATCAGCATGATGTAGACATCGTTGAGGGTCTGCCCGACGCCGTAAGCGCCGACGACGCAGAGGCAGAAAACGGCCGGCCACAGGAACTGCCGCGGGATCAGCGAGATGCGCGAGAAGTAGCGCGCCCCGAACATACCGAAGCCGAGAAACACGAAGTTGGCGATCAGCATGGCGAAGAAAATGGCGTAGAGCAGATCGGGTTGGCTCTCGAACAGATAGGGTCCGGGGCGAAGCCCGTGGATCTGCAGCCCGCCCAGGATCACCGCCGCCGTGGCCGAGCCCGGAATACCGAGGGCCAGAGTCGGCACCATAGAGCCGCCGGTGGCGGCATTGTTGGCCGCCTCCGGACCGGCGACGCCCTCAAGCTCGCCCTTGCCGAAGTTATCCTTGTTCTTCGACCAGCGCTTGGCCTCATTGTAGCCGATCATCGCGGCCACCGTGGCGCCCTCGGCGGGAAGAATGCCGACGAAGGTACCGATGCCCGACGATCGCAGTATGGTCTTCCAGACTCGCCGGAAATCGTCACGGGTCGGCAGCTTCAGGGCTGAGATGGTGAAACGCTCCAAAGGACGGTCCTTCTGGCCAGCCTGTTCGAGCAACTCGGCCATGGCAAACAGACCGATGAGGACCGGAATGAAACTGATGCCTTCATAGAGTTCCGGCACTCCGAAGGTGAACCGTTCGACGCCCGTGGTCAGGTCGACGCCGACGGTGGCCAAAAGCACACCGAAGGCGCCGCCGATCAGGTTCTTGACGGCGGACTTGCCGCTAATGGAAGCCAACATGGACAGCCCGAAGACGGTCAGTGCGAAGTATTCGGGCGGACCGAACTTGTAGGCCACCTGAGCCAGCATCGGGGCGGCCAGGATCAGCACGAACAGACTGAAGATGCCGCCGACGACACTGGACGCGGCCGCCATGCCGAGGGCCTGGCCGGCCTTGCCGTTCTTCGCCAGGGGATAGCCGTCGAAGGCGGTCGCCGCCGCCGGTGGCGCGCCCGGCGCGTTGATGAGAATGGCGGTAATCGACCCGCCGAACGTCCCGGCACAATAGAGCGCGGCCAGCATGGCGATGGCGGGAATGGGATCCAGGTAGATGGAAAACGGCAGCAACAGGGCCACGGCCATAGAGCTGGACAGACCGGGCAAGGCGCCGACGAGGACTCCGACCATGGTGCCGGCGCAGATCAGCAGCAACGTCTGCCACTGCAGGATTTGGGAGAGACCTCCAAGAATGACATCCATGATCACCTCCTTAGATTGCGAGGAAGGAAAGCGGGCCAAGCGGCAGGCGCAAGCCCAACAACCCTTGGAAGACCCCGTAGATGGCGGCGGGCAACATGACGGCGAACAAACCGATCGCCGCGTAGTTGCGGGCACCCCACAGGGTCGGTACGGAAACGCAGACGGCGAAGAAGGCGAGCGGCACGCCGATGGTTTCGAACAGGGCCGCCGCGGCACCGAGGATGGCGGCCGTCGCCCACATCTTCCACGGCGGGGAGCCGGTGGCCTCCGCCTTGCCGGCGCGGAACCCCTGTACCATCATGAACAGCGCGAGGAAGGCGATGACGCCCAGGACCAGGCGCGGCATGTGGGTGGCCGGCATGCCCTGGGCCATGCCCAGTGGGTCCGTATCGAATTGGGTGGTCAGATAAAACAGCCAGCCGCAGATGGCCAATACGATCAAGCCGGGTGAGAAATCTTTCGGCAGAGACATGTCGCCCTCCCTGGGGGTGGGGCGGACGACAACCGCCCGCCCCGAGTTGGATGATGTCGGTTACTTCTTCAGTCCGAGATCGGTCAGCGTCTGTTGGATGCTGGCGTACATCTCGCGGATCTGGGTGTCCCAGACGTCGGATCCGGCAACGCTGCTTGGATCCAGGCCGATGCCGCTCAGGTAGGCCTGATAAGTGCCGTGCTTCATGGACTTCAGCAGCCCCTTTTCGAGAGCCGAGACACGATCGGCCGGGGTGGCCTTCATCACGATGACGCCGCAGACCGTGGAGAAATTGACGCCTTCAACGCCTTCCTCGGCTAAGGTCGGCGTATTGGGCAGTGCGCCAAGACGTTTCGGCGCCATGACGGCCAACGGAACGAAATCGCCGGACTCGATGCCGTCCGCCGCTTCGCCGTAATTCAGGCCGGCTGCCTGGATGTTGTTACCCATCAGGTTGGTGACCATGGCGCCGCCGCCGTCGAACGGTACGTAGGCAACCTTGGCGCCGGAGTTTTTAGCGAAAGTCATGGCCGCGATATGGTCGATGCCGCCGGCCTGCGTGCCGCCCCATTTTATCGAGCGTTTCTTTGAGGCTTCGATCAGGTCCTTGATGGTCTTAAAACCGGTCGCCTTCTGGGCGACGACGATGATCGGATCGTCGGTGGAGCGGACGACGCCTTTGACATCATCGATGCCGATCGGCGCGCGGCCGCGGGCCATGGTGATCAGATGGGTCGGCGTGATGGCCATGACCGTATGGCCGTCGGCCGGCTTGCCCTTGGCGTAGCTCATGGCGACGGCGCCGCCGCCGCCCTTCTTGATCTGCACGAATGCGTCGTTCTTGAGAACCTTGCGGGCACGGATCAGCATGGTCCGGGCGGTCGTATCGGTGCCGCCGCCGGCGGAAGCGTGGGTCACGACCTCGATGGGTTGTGACGGATATTCCTTTGCGTCGACCGGGTTGGCGATGAGCAAGGCCGTGGCCGCCGCAAAGATGGCGATGCGTGGTGTGAACATGGTCGTCCTCCTGTCAGATAAACGGGCCGACGGGGCCTCCCATCGGAAAAACAGGCGGGAAAGTATATTGAAAATTGAAAACTGTCAACAGTTTTCAGTCGGCAATTAGAGCCTCCGACTGTGCGCGGCTCAGAATTTCAAAAAGAAAGCTTGGTTAGACGGCGGCCGACATCCGGGCCCAGCCGCCGGCGACGTGGCGGCGCATGGCGTCATCGGCGGCATCGGCATCCCGTCTCATGACGGCGTCGGCGATGGCCCGATGCTCTTCGTTCGAAACCTTGAGATTGCCTTTTTGCACCAGCCCATGACGGCGGTAGAGATGGATCTGGTTGATGATCGCCCGATAGCTTTCCTTCAAGGCTGGATTCGCGGCCGCCTCCACCAGAAGGTCGTGAAACTGGAGATTGAGCGTAAAATAGTCGCTGACGTTTTCCTCGGCCACGGCAGAATCCATCTGAACCACTAGGCTTTCAAGGCGTTTCAGCGTTTCCTCACTGGCCCGTTCGGCGACCAGATGGCCAACAAGCCCGGACAGCGCGCCGCGGACCTCATAGAGATTGCGGGCTTCATCGAGGGACATCTCGCGAACGAAAACCCCCTGGTTGACGACACTGACGAGCAGTCCCGCCTGCTCCATGCTGCGGCAGGCTTCGCGGATCGGGCCGCGGCTGACACCGAGGCGTTTCGCCAGGGCACTTTCGTTGATCCGGTCGCCGGCGCTGAGTTCGCCTGAAATGATCATGGCCTCGACCGCATCACGGACGATCGCGGTTAGTGACGTGGCGCGGCGTTCCGAAATTTGCTCGAGGGCTTTACGAGATGCGTCGTCTGACATGTCGCGATTTTCAAGGTTTATCTGAAAACTGTCAACAATAGTGTATGTGTTATTCTATAATTCCCGTTTAGAATATAGAAGCTCACCGAAAACACCCTCGATTGCGAGATCGTTCAGTATAGGGTTCTGCCTCAACCCAAGATCGGAGCTTAAATCTCACATGTCGAAACGACCGCTTAGGGGGGAAAGCAGCGGAACCACTCGCCAACCGTTTTCGTCCGTTGTCTCGACAACGCTGATGAGATAAGACCCGGCCCGATTGGCATGGCGCGCCGCAACCGTTACCCTGCCCCCTCACCATCGACACCACGGAGACCGATGATGCCCAAGAACAAGAAGCCGAACCGCAAAGGAAAGAAACCGGGCAAGCGGCGCGGCGCCGACAATGCCGCCGGCGACCACGGACCGGCGCCGGGCCGCGTGCCCCACGCCAAAGGCGGCAAGTCCGCCGCCGGCAGCTTCGGCGCGCCGAAGTCGTCGAGATCGCCGATCAGTCCGGCGACCAGCCGGGGCGCGGCGCGCAGCCGCTGATCGAGCACCGGCCGGCGGGCTTGTGCCTTGGCGTCCGTTTTGGATGAACCGAAACGGATACCGTCATCCGTGTTTCCCTGCCCGGCCGACTTGACTATCATCGCCGCCGCCTCGGGTCCGGCCGCCGACATCACGGCCGGCCCGGTGGTACTATGACCGCTTCATCGCCCGTCCGCGGCGCCTGCGTGCCGACCTGGCATCCAGGGAAACCAAAAGGAAGCGGCAGAGAGAGGCGGCTCATGGACAACGCGTTTTCGGCAGTGATCAAACCCATTGAAACGGCGCTCATCGCCGGTTTCGACATCTTCCGCCACAACGAGGTGGCGATCGCGCTCTCGGTCGTCATGTTGTTCGTCGGCCTGGTGCTCGGCCTGTGCTTCTGGCTTTGGCAGATGCGCCCGCTGTTCGCCGCCTTCGACGCGGTCGACAACCAGGTCCGCCGCCATGCCGATGCCCGCGCCTTCGCGGGCGCCTTCAAGGACGTCGACCGGGCGCTCTCGGAACCGGCGTTCCTGCGCCACGGCTGGCAGGAATTCCGGGCGACGCTGATCCATCCGGAAAAGGGCGACGACGAGCCGATCCGCTATACGCTGCGGCCGTCCGCCTATCTCAACGTCGGCGCCGTCGAGTCGGGCGGCGTCAATTTGCAACTGCAGAAGGCCCTGCCCAACTTCTTCGTCGGCTTCGGCCTGTTGTTCACCTTCATCGGCCTGGTCGCCGCCTTGTTCTTCGCCAACCAGGGCGTCGCCTCGCCGAACATAGCCGTCGCCCAGGAGGCCTTGCGCAACCTGCTGCACGCCGCCACCTTCAAGTTCCTGACCTCGGTCGCCGGCATGGTCGTGTCGCTGGGCATGGCGATTGCCAACCGGGTCCTGCTGCAGCGCCTGCACAACCGCTTCGTCGGCCTCTGCGAGGCCCTGGAGCACCGCCTCGCCTTCATTTCCGCCGAGTCCATCGGCTACGTCCAGTACCAGGAAACCGTGCGACAGACGCGCCAGATGGCCGATTTCCGGGCCGTCTACGCCGATGAGGTGGCAACGGCGCTGGGCCGGGCCCAGGCGCCGCTCGCCGCCTCCATGGAGCATCTCGCCGACAACCTCAAGGACGTCAACAAGGAGGCGCTGTCGCAGATGGCCCGCGAGTTCATCGAGGCGCTCAACCAGACGGCGGCCAAGGAGTTGAATGCCATCGCCGCGACGCTGGACCAGCTCAACAGCCACCTGGTCGGCCTGATCGAGCACCTGGGCCAGACCACGGAGGGCTTCGGCACCCGCATCGAGGGCGCCGGAAACACCCTCGAGGGGTTGTTGACGACCGGCGCCAGGTCCCTGCACGAGACCCTGGACAGCGGCGGCCGGGCCCTTTACGAGCGCCTCGAGAGCGGCGGAACGGCGCTGCGCGACGGCCTGGAGACGGGGGGGGCAGCGGACTGGCCGCCCGCCTCGACGGCAGCGGCGCGCTCCTCGCCGAGCGCCTCGACGCCGGCGGCGCCGGGCTCGTCGAGCGCGTCGGCGCCAGCGGTACCGGCCTCGCCGACCGTCTCGACGCCGCCGCTTCCACACTGCACGAACGCGTGACTGCGAGCGGCGATGACCTGGGCCGGCGCCTCGAGACGGCGGCGGAGAACCTGACCGGGAGCCTCGCCGACAGCGGCCGCACCTTCGCCGCCAATCTGGAGACGGCCGGACGCAACCTGCACGGACCGGTCGCCGAACTGACCGGCCGCTGGGAGAGCCTGGAGGCCGTGTTCGGCCAGCTCGACGAACGCCAGCATCGCCAGTTCGAGGCCTTCGGCAAGGCTGTGGCCAAACTCGACGGCACCGTCGCCCTGCTCACCGGCGTCGTCACCAACCTGCGCGAAGCCGCATCGCCCATAAGCGAGGTCAGCGAGGACATGGGCGCGGCCGCCGACCGGGTCGCCGCCGCCACCCAGGCGATCGCCGGCGCCCAGGTCCATTTGAAGGAACTGGCCGGTGAACTGGCCGAGGGTGCCGAGACGGCTCGGGCCAGCTGGGAGGCCTACCGGCAGCGCTTCGAGGAGACCAACGACGACCTCGCCGAAACGCTGCGCGACGCCGTCGCCGAGGCGCAGGCGACGCAGGCCGCGGCGAGCGACATCGCGCGCGCCTTCAAGGAGGAACTGGAGAAATCCCTCGAGTCCCTCGACGGCGACGTACGCGGCCTCGACGTGCGGCTCCACGACATGACCGAGAACCTGAAGAAACTGACCAAGGCCCTGAAAAGCGCCATCCGGCGGACCGAGGATTAGGCCATGAACGAGGCCCCGAAGACCGTCCACCTGATGGACGAGGAAGAGAGCTACTTCGTATCGATGACCGACCTGATGGTCGGCATGCTTTTCATCTTCATCGTTTTGCTGATGGCCTTCGCGCTCAACTACCGCCAGGCCGAACAGGGCCTGGTCGGGGCCCAGGATGCGCGCACCCGGATGCTGACCAACGTCGAGGAGGCCCTGGTCGCCATCGACGTCAGGGCCCGGGTGTTTCCGCAGACCGGCATCCTGCGCCTGCCCGAGGACCTGTTGTTCGCCTCGGGCAAGGCCGAGCTCAACCCGGAGGGCAAGGAGATCCTCGCCTTCATCGGGCATACGCTGCGCACGGTGCTGCCGTGCTATGCGATCGCGCCGGCCGACGTCGACACCGGCCATTGTATCGCGTCGCCGGGCGGGCGGCTGGAAACGGTGTTGATCGAGGGCCATACCGACAACGTGCCGCTGGCGCCCACTGCGCGCTATCGCGACAACTGGGAACTGTCGACGGCGCGGGCCATCGAGACCTTCAAGGCCCTGGTCGATGAAAAGGGCGTCCTGCCGAGCCTGGTCAACCGCTGGGGCAACCGGCTGATCGCCGTCAGCGGCTACGGTGAACAACGGCCCATTGACAGCAACGACAGCGAGGCCGGGCGCCGCAACAACCGGCGCATCGACTTCCGCTTCATCATGAGCACGCCCGAGGTCGACAGCCTGGAAGCCGCCGAAGAAGCGCTCGGGCGCCGGGGCACCGAACCCTAAGCCTCAGGCGATGCGGATCGCGCAAATGAAAACGCCCCGGCCTTGCAACCGGGGCGCTCAGGGAGGAGGTCTTCGTGGGTCGCCCTAGGCGGCCTTGATCGCGAAGGCCTTGATGTTCTCGGCGGCTTGCGCCTGAACCGGCTTGGCGGCCTCGGTGGTCACTTCGCGGGTCAGCTCGGCGACCGTCTCGACGAAGGCCTTGGCTTCGTCCTGTTCGGCCTTCAGGAGTTCGCTCTGCACGGCGACGATGTCCTGCAGGCTGGTGGCACCGATCAACTTCTTGACGGCGGCGACACGGTTGTCGGCGACGCGGGACAGTTCGCCCTGCATGAGCTCGGCCATCTTCTCGGCGCCGGCGGTAACGACTTCGCTCGCGGCGACGGCGGCATCGGCATTGGCCTGAACGGCGGTCTGCGCCTTTTCGGCCTGGGCGGTCGCCATGTCTTTGGCTTTTACGAATTCGGCCTGGGCCTTTTCGGCGGCCTGGCGCTGCTGTGCGGTCACGGTCTCGACGCTGTCGAGCAGCGCCTTGCGGACGGCGGCGAAAGGATCGGTGGCTGTTGCGGTCTTGGTCATCTGTCTATCTCCTAGCTTTCCCACTGATGTGGCGAAATGGGTTTTGTCGGGACCCGGGTTCGGCATCGCCGACACGGTTTATGTTGCAGTGCAACATCGTAAATATAACCCATATTTCGGAGGTGTCAACGGATTTTTGTGCAGTGCACAATTTTTTCGGGGAACGGTTTTGGCGATCGCGCTAGGCGCCTTTCAGGTGCTCCCAAAGGGCCGGCGCCCGAAAGTCTGGGATCGCGGCGTCGGCGCCGTCGGCCAGCAGCCGATCAGCGGAAAACCCGGTGGTGACACCGAAGGCGTAAACGCCGGCCGCCTTGAGGGCGTGAACGCCATGGGTCGAATCCTCGAAACCGACGGCCGCCTCCGGCACCACGCCGAGGCGCTGCATGGCGACCTCATAGGGCAGCGGATCGGGCTTGCCGCGCTCCAAGTCGTCACCGAGGATGACGGCGGCAAAGCGCATTTCGAGATCAAGGGCGTGCAGAACGGCGTCGGTGTTTTCGCGGGGCGCGTTGGTGACGACGGCGGTGCCGATCCCGTTCGCCTCGGCCCAGTCGAGCACATCAAAGAGGCCGGGCATCGGTGCGACGGCACCGAGCGAGGCACGGAAGGCGCATTCCTTCATCTCGACGTAGCGGGCTTGTTTCACCGCGTCACCGTCCGGAAAGAAATAGCTGGCGATGTTCTCGTTGCTGTTGCCGTGGATGACGCGGTCGTAGGTGTCCCGCTCGATGGAGATCCCGAATTCCGCCAAGGTTTCGACGCTGGCGCGGTAGTGCAGTTCACCGGTGTCGACGATCGTGCCATCGAGGTCGAACAGCAGGGCGCGAACGTCCGTCGGCCTTTCCCTCAAAGGATCCCCCTTTCGCGCAAATCGGCCCGCAGCTGTTCCGGCGACGAGAAGCGGACGGCGTCCATGCCGGCAGCCCTGGCTCCGTCGACGTTGTCCTGGCGGTCATCGATGAAGAGCGCGTTCCCGGGATCGATGGCGAAGGTCGAATAAAGGAGCTCGTAGATTTCCCGATCGGGTTTGATGACGCCGACCTGACCCGAGACCAACACACCGTCGAACCAGCCGAAAAAATCGAACCGTTCGCGGGCCCGCGGAAAGGTCTCGCGCGAAAAGTTGGTCAGCGCATAAAGCGGCGTGCCGAGAGCCTTGAGCTCGGCAAGAAGCTCGACGGTACCCTCGATGGCGCCGGGAACCATTTCCTGCCAACGCTCATAATACGCCTCGATCAGGGATCTATGATCGGGGTAGAGGGCGATGCGCTCGGCCACGGCCTCGGCGATGCTCCGTCCGGCATCCTGGTGGACGTTCCAGTCGTGCGTACAGACCTCATCGAGGAAGCGTTCCATCTCCGCATCGTCGGGTATGAGCTTGCGGTAGAGATGACGCGGATCCCAATCGATGAGGACGCCGCCTAAATCGAAAACCACGGTTTTTGTCATGTCGCCATGTTCTGTAAAATCGCCCTGGACTTGCGCCGGCCCATCCGGTTCGCGCTTGCGCCAGCGGATTAATAGCGGTGCCGGGCCCGGCGCGAAACCTTTTCGGCAAGAAGGATGAAACAATCGATGGGAAGACGCGTCCAGCCGCCCGGCCGATCGGAGACGATCTACCTCAGCGACGGCGGTCTTCAGACCGACCTGATCTACCATCACGGCTTTCAGATTCCATCCTTCGCCGCCCACACGCTGCTGGCCGACGACCGCGGTCGCGAAGCCGTGCGGCACTATTTCGAGGGTTTCCTCACCCTCGCCCGCACCACGGGGTCCGGTTTCCTCCTCGACACACAGACCTGGAAGGCGCATGCCTGTTGGGCCGGTGAGCTCGGCCACAGCGAAGCCGACCTTCGCCGCATCAACGGCGAAGCCGCCGCTTTCGCCAACCGGCTCCGCGACGCGTTCTCGGGGAACGACGGTCCCATCGTATTGAGCGGAACCCTTGGACCGCGCGGCGACGCCTACGCCCGCGACACCGCCATTTCAGCGGCGGAGGCCGAGGACTACCACGCCCCGCAAATCGGCTGGCTGGTCGACTCCGGCGTCGACATGATCACCGCCTACACGCTTTCGAGACCGGAAGAAGCCGTCGGTATCGTCCGCGCCGCACGCAACACCGGCGTTCCCGTCGCCATTTCCTTCACCACGGAAACCGACGCGACGCTCGCCGGCGGCCTACCGCTGAAAGACGGAATCGCCCAGGTCGACGACGAAACGGACGGCGGCGCCGAGTATTTCCTGGTCAACTGCGCCCATCCCGATCATTTCTTCACGGCGCTCGACGGCGCCGATTGGTCACGCCGCATTCTCGGCGTCCGCTGCAATGCCTCGAACAAAAGCCATGCCCAACTGGACGCCAGCGACAGTCTCGACGACGGCGATCCGGAAGCTCTCGCTGAGCAATACGAAAGCCTATCCCAGCGCATGCCTTGGCTGAAGATTTTCGCCGGATGCTGCGGCACGGACCTGCGTCATGTAACAGAAATTGCCGCCCGGGTCTTTCAACCACGGCGAGACTAAGCAATTGATTAATAGCTATTTTTCGGACACCTCTCATGGAAATTTGTTTCAATTCCGAACATTCTGAAACGAATCGAAACACTATAATCGTTCTTTCGGACTAGGCGTTTTGTTACGATAGCGCCGCTATTCAGCGTTCGGGGGAACGCCTGAGGAAATCAATTTAAGTGAGGGGGGCAACATGGTTAGACGTGTTGCCGGAGGAGAGTTATGCGCAATTTGAATATCAGTATTCGCCTGTTCTTGATGGTCATCATGGCCGTCGTCGGTCTGGTCGCCCTGACGTCCTATGCCCTGGTCGTCCAGAAAGGCGAGTTGCTCGAAAGCCGCAAGGTCAAGACAAAGCACATTATCGAGGCGGCCCACAGCATCATCGAGCACTACGGAAAGGAAGAAGCGGAAGGCCGCATGACCCGCGATCAGGCGCAAAGCGCGGCGCGCCTGGCGATCAAGGACCTTCGCTACGACAAGGTCGAATACGCCTGGATCAACGACTACAACGCCGTCATCGTCATGCACCCGATCAAGCCGCAACTCGACGGCAAGGACCTGTCGGAATTCAAGGACAAGGGCGGCAAGGCCCTGTTCTCCGAGTTCGTCAAGGTGGTCAAGGCCGACGGCGCCGGCTTCGTCGATTATCTGTGGCCGAAACCGGGCTTCGAAAACCCGGTTCCGAAAATCTCCTACGTCAAAGGCTATGGCCCGTGGCAGTGGATCGTCGGTTCGGGCATCTACCTCGACGACGTGGATGCCGCCTTCAACCAATACATGATGACGCTCGGCGGCGTGACCCTCGGCATTTTGGTCGTTCTGGCCGTCATCGCCATCTTGATCGCCCGCGGCATCACCGGTCCGCTCGGCAGCATAACACGCAACATGGAAAAACTGGCCGAGGGCGATCATGACATTGAAGTCATGCATACCGACGACCAGAGCGAAATCGGCACCCTGGCGCGGACCATGGGCGTCTTCCAGGAGCGCGCCGTCGAGATGGAGGCCTTGCAACAAAACCAGATCGAGGCCGAACGGCAAGCCTCCGAACAACGGGCTCAGGAGCGAACGTCGCTGGCCAACGAGTTCGACCAGAAGGTCGGCGGCCTGATCTCGACCGTGTCCACGTCGGCCGGCCAACTGCAGTCGGCGGCCCAGGGCATGTCGTCGAACGCCGATCAGGCGAACGCGGAAGCCCGGAAGGTGACCGGCGCTTCGGAAAGCGCCTCGACCAGCGTCCAGGCCGTGGCGACGGCAGCCGAAGAGCTGTCGGCATCGATTACGGAAATCAGCTCGCAGGTGACCCGTTCGACACAGATCGCCTCCGACGCGGTGAGCGAGGCCGAAAAGACCAACGCCAAGGTCAAGGGCCTGTCGGACGCCGCCAACAAGGTCGGTGAAGTCATCAATCTGATCACCGACATCGCCGAGCAGACCAACCTGTTGGCGCTCAACGCCACCATCGAGGCGGCGCGCGCCGGGGACGCCGGCAAGGGCTTCGCCGTCGTCGCTTCCGAGGTCAAGAACCTGGCCAACCAGACCGCCAAGGCAACCGAAGAGATCGGCGCCCAGATCGGTGCCATCCAGTCGGCAACGTCGGAAGCGGCAGACGCCATCGCCGGCATCTCGAAGACGATCTCGACCATGGACGAGATCTCGTCCGGCATCGCCGCGGCGATCGAGGAGCAGGGTGCGGCGACCAACGAGATTTCGCGCAATGCGGAACTCGCGGCGACCAGCACCAATCAGGTCAACGGCAGCATCTCGAGCGTCTCGGGTGCGGTCGAAGAAACCGGCTCGGCATCGAGCGAGGTTCTATCCTCGGCCAACGACATGGCCCGCCAGGCCGACGACCTGCGCACCGAGGCCAACGGCTTCCTCGACAAGATCCGAGCCGCCTGACACTTCTAGAGAACCAACCATCGTGAGCCCTCCGGCTCGCGTCCCATGGTTGGCCCGCCCGGCATGGTCTTGAAGACCTGCCCCGGGCGGGCCTTTTTTTCCGAGGCGGATCCTGTCCGGCCGTTGCTCTTTAGCTTTTCACACACCATTTTGGAAACCGTGTTCTGACGACGGGAGAACGGGTGGATGGTCCGGGGTGAACGCCGTGAGCGGAAGGGCAAACGCCGTCATCGCCCGTTCAGCAGGGCGAGCAAGCGGAATAAGGTGGCCGGGCGCCTCGATGACGCCCGGTTCGCCCTTCGCGGCGGCGACCCGCACCGTGCCTTCGATCTTTGCCGCGCGGTCCTCGTTGAGCAGCCCGACAATGTTGACGCCCTGAGCCTGGCCGGTGTCGCGGCCTATCATGCCGGACTGGCCGACGAGGCTCTCGGTCTGCTGACCTTGGCCGTCGACCACGACCCCGCTCATGGCGAAGCCAGGACCAATCTGGGAAACCTGCTCGTCCGTCGCGGCCAGACGGATGCAGCCATCGAAGCCTACCAGGCGGCCATGGCCGCCGATCCCGACTACGCCGAGTCGTTTTTCAACTTCGCCGCTTTGATGGAAGACCTCGGCCACCTGCCGCAAGCCCTGCAGGCCTACCAAAGGACCCTGGAGAAGGCCGCCGATCACGGACCGGCACGCCATGGCCTGGGCAATGTCCTGAAGGCCCTGGGGCATCTCACCGAGGCGAAAGCGGCATACGAAGAGGCCCTCGAACGGGCGCCCGCAGAGCCGGCGGTGCGGGCCAATCTGGCCGCCGTGTTGCACGAACTGGGGGACCCGGAAGGCGCCGCCGCCCAATGCCGCCGCGCTCTTGCCACGGCTCCGACATTGCTCGAGGCACGCTACAATCTCGGGCTCGCCCTGCAGGAACTGGGCGCGTTCGACGATGCGATCGCCGCCTACGAGCTGGTTCTCGGCAAAGCTCCGGACCATGCCGCCGCCGCCCACAACCGGGCCGATGCCCTGCAACGGGCCGGCCGCCTCGGTGAGGCGGCGGCGGCCTACGGGCAGACCATCGCCATCGATCCCGACTTCGCCAAACCTCAGGTCAACCTGGCCGACCTGAAACTGCAGCTGGGCGACCCAGACGCAGCGCTCTCGGTCTGCGACGGCTTTCTGTCCGGCCATCCCGGCAATACCGATCTCCTGGCCTTCAAGGCGATCGCCCTCGGCGACGCCGGGAGAGGCCCCGAGGCCGAGAGATTGGTCGACTTCGACCGCCTCCTGCACGCCCGTCACGTCGAACCGCCATCGGGCCATGCGTCACTGGAAGCCTTCAACGAAGCGCTCATCGCCCACGTCCTCGACCATCCGACCCTGACCCCGTCGCCGCTCAGCCACGCCACCCGTGACGGGCGCCATTCGGGTGAACTCCTCAGCGACCCCCGGGGACCCTTCACCGAATTCGAACAGGTTGTCCGCGCCGCCGCCGATGCCTACCGGCAGTCCGTCGGCCGCGATGCCGGCCATCCGTTTCTGGCGGCGCCTCCCGAACGGATGGACCTCTCCGTATGGGGCGTCGTCATGGGTGCCGGCGGCCACCAGATCCCCCATATCCATCCGGCCGCCTGGATGAGCGGTGTCTACTACGCCGAGGTCCCCGGCGATATCGGCGAGGACGACCACGCCGGCTGGCTCGAGTTCGGCCGTCCGCCCGGGCATTTTCACAATCGCACCGAACCGCCGCTTCGCGCCGTTCGTCCGAAAGCCGGTTTGATGGTCCTCTTCCCCTCCTACTTCTACCACCACACGATCCCGCTCGAGACGGACCGGAGGCGCATCAGCATCGCCTTTGACCTGATCCCGGCTTCTGCATGATCGGCGTTTCCGCCCTAGGGCCGGGGCATTGGCGCCGAACCGGCAAAGTCCCTATGTTATGGAAACCGAAAGGAGCCGCCGCGGCGGCAAGACGAGACGAGCAAAGGAACGGCATTGGATATCGAAACGATCGAAACGGTCTCACCCGACCTCTTTCAGGAGCCGCGTAACCCGGAGACGAAAAAGGCCCTGTTCAAGCGCTACGTCTCGAGCGTTATTCTCGAACTGTTCGATTACTGCAACCGCCAATGTGTCTATTGCCCGGTTTCCCTCGTCGATCGCATGTCGAGCATCAACCGCTTGGATAGCGGTCACCTGGACAAGATCGTGCGCGATCTCGAGGAGATCGATTTCGACGGTTATTTGTGCCTCAATCTGTTCAACGAACCGATGGCCGACGACAGCCTATACGACGCCATGGCCAGGCTTCACGAGGCGCTGCCGGCGGCGAAAATCTGGTTCAACTCCAATGGCGACTATCTCAATCGGGAAACACTCGACCGCCTCGCCGCGGCGGGCCTCACGCGCCTCGTCGTCACCTTGCACGTGGCCAAGAACAAGACCTACGATGATCTTCAGCAACTGACGCGATACAGCCAGCTTTCGGCTCGCACCGGCCTGACGCTGACCTTCGAACGCTACAGACCCGGCCGCAAGATCGTTGCCAAGGCGACATACAAGGGCATATCGATCGTCGTAAAATCGGCCGATCACGGCACCAATGGAGAAAACCGTGCCGGTCTGATGACCGACATACCTGTCGACGCCGAGAGATCGGCTCCCTGCGACCGCCCCTTCACCGAGTTCACGATCTCATGGAACGGCGATGCATATCCGTGCTGTCAGTTTTTCGCCGGCGCGGCGGAGCATGATCCTTTTGTTGTCGGCAACATCGGTAAAGCAGACACTCTCTACGACCTATACGCGGCGCATTTGATGGCATCGTTCAGGACGGATTTGTTCACCTACGGCGCCAAAAAGAGCCCCTGCAACAACTGCATCGAATACGATGTCCATGGCGGAGACAAAGACGTCGAAGCCAGAACCGAAGCGGCGCGGCGTCTCGGACTTGGCGGCGTCGTCAGTGAAGCCGTGTGACCGGCAGCCTGAAACGAATGAACGTGAGAACGCGATGACGGCATTGAAACATGCGACCCTGCGCATCGCTCGGCCGACCGATGAACTGCGATCGGTTGTCGAGTTTTATGTGGACGGCTTGGGTTTTGAGCGGCTTGGCGGCTTTGAAGACCATGACGGGTTTGACGGCGTCATGGTCGGGTTTCCGGGAAGCCCCTATCATCTGGAATTCGTTTGTGAACGCGGCCGGCGTGCCGGGCGGGCACCGGGCCATGACAATCTTCTCGTGTTTTATGTTCCCGATCACGAAGCATGGCGTGCCGTCGTCGACCGCATGATGTCGGCGGGACATGCACCCGTCACTTCGCATAACCCCTATTGGGACCGCAATGGCCGCACCTTCGAGGACCCGGACGGCTACCGTGTCGTCATAGAGAACGCTGACTGGCCCAAATAGCGGCCAGAATCATGCGAACCGGTTCGCCGGATCGCCGGCCAAAGTCTCGTCTTCGTCATCCAAGGCGTAACCAAAGGCATAACTGATCACCAGATGCTCTTTGTCTTTCTCTTCACCGTCCAGGGGCAGGATGATGCCCTCCAGTTGGAGATCGACAGTCTTGCTGCTCAAGGCCATGTCGGCTAGGACGCGCACCGGTATCGCCGAATCCAGGGCACGCCGCAGCATCCAGTGGAAGACTTCCGTTTCCTCGTCGCTATAACTTTCGGATATGCTCTTGCCCGTGGCGTCGATACCCAGAATCTCGACCATCCGGGTGCCCCAGTAACGGTTGACGAAGGATTTCCCATCGTCGATCACGTCCTTGACGATCGTCGTCGGCGCGACATCGAAGATATCGATCAAATCGAAATCGGACCATTTGGGGCGCAAACGCGCACCGCGTTTGCTGTCCCAGTAGGCCAGCACCCGATTGGCGGCCTCCGATTTGAACGTCGTACTCGGGAACACGGCAAAGGTACCCGCCGCCGGCCAGGCGGGCAGAAAATGCTGGTAATCCATGTCCGTCAACGGGTTCCCCCACGCCATGCGCGGCACGCCTTATTTTGTTGCGGGTGGACGAAGTCCGTTCCGCCTCCCCATGCCGGGTCTTATTCCCCTGTCTACGCCCGGAACGAGAAGACTAGATTGGGAATCGCGTCATCAGCAATCCACCCAACGATCACGAATTGGTGATCGGGTGATCGGGTGAAGCGTCCGCGCACGCCTCGTGGAGCAATCAGGAGGACGGGCGCGCCCCGCCACCGTCTCCGACCAGCATGAATGGTGCCCAAAAGATCGGATGGGCATAGGCGAACACGTGCTTGCCCTCGCCGTCGACCGCCGCGCCTTCGGAGATCATTTCTCCTTGCGCCGCATTGAGGCTATCGGCCCGGGACAGCGATGAATTCGCGGCCTGTCTAGCGAACAAGGTCTCCGTCAATTTCCTGGCGCTGGTCGTTTCTACGGGCCAACCGGTGGCCAGGATCGCGCGCGCCGGCATAGAAGAACGCCCGGCCGAGCCCGGAAATCGCCTCGGCGCCGCTGCCGTCGCCGGCCGCCGTGTTACAAGCGGAAAGCACGACCCAATCGGCGTCGAGTTTCAGGGCCATGATTTCGTCCATGGTCAACAGGCCATCGTCGACGCCGGCGCCGTCACCCACCTGCGGCGCCGAAAGGGCGAGCGCCGGCTGTGTCAAACCGTCCAATTCTCCAGGGACAAGACCGTGGGTCGCGAACGCGAGAACCTTGCGGTCTCCGAGCCCGAGGCTTTTCACGGCCGTCTCGTTGGCCCGATCACCGAGGAACACGTCGGTCGCCGCGTCGGCGGCAAGAGCGACCGCGATGCTGCGAACTTCGGCGGCCGTATCGGGCAGCCTGGGCAGGTCCTTGAGCGTATAGGAGTCTTCGGCGGTTCCGCTCGGTACGCTACGGCGATTGAGCGGCAGACCCCGAACCTGTAGGCCACCCCTCATAGCGACCTCGGCCGGCTTCTCGGCGGTGGCTTCCCTCGCCTGTTCGGCGTTGAACCAGGGATCGCCGAACCCGGCAAAGGCCTTGCGCGCCGGATCGCCGGCCGGCAGGGCGCGAAGGGTCGCCAGCGAGGTAACGCTCGGCAGAACCATGGTGGCGTGGGTTGTCGCCAGCCATGGCACATCCCGATACTCGGCGAACAGGAGATCGGCATCCGGCTCAACGGAGACCGGCTTGGTCGGCAGGACGCTCAGCGGCAGATGCCCGAGTGGCCCGTCGGCGACGACCAGCAGATGACGCGCTGGTTTCCAGCCCGCTTCGACCGGCGCCAAAAGCTTCCCGTAGAGATCGTGGGCAAGTGCCGTGTCGAATGGCGGGATTTCGCCCAGGGTCGCCGCCTGCGGGTCAAGGGCGGCCCTGAGTTCGGCAACGGTGTCGTCGAGGTCCTCTCGGCTCAGATCCGCGGCGGCGAAGGCCACCGGACCAGTGGCACCGAAACTCCAAACGTATGTGCGGCGGTCGGCGACGTAAAAGGCGATCATCGCCTCACCGCCGGACAGTGCCGCGCGGGCCTGTTCGATGGTTGCCGGTTTCGGGTTGATGATCGACGCGTATTCCGGGAACCGGCCTTCGATCTCCTCCATCAGGGCCGAACGGGCGACGCGCAGATCGTCGATCACCACACGCAACTGCTGGCTATCGGATCCGCCACCGTCGACCATGGCATTGGAGAGAACGCCGTAGAGAGCCGATATCTGTTTCTGCGCATCCTGCTCGCGGCGCACCAAGTCCTTAAGGTCCGGATTGGTAATCGCCGCACGGGCGGCGGAACGCGCCAAGGCTTCCTGGACGCCGCGGGCCCTCGCCGCATTGGCGACAACGAAGGCCTCCTCTGCGGCGCCGTCGGCGCCGGAGGCGCCCAGGGCTTCCAGATAACCGTCGAGGATCAGGCGCATGCGGCCGGCTGTAATCGAACCGTTTTGGGAGTTCGACTGACGCGAACGTTGGGTGAGGGTCGGAAAAGCGGACCGGAAAGCAGCCAGGGCATCGTCCACTTTGCCCTGGCGCTGCAGGGCGACGCCATGCAGGCCAAGCGCTTCGGCGGCGTCAAAATGCTTGGCGCCCAGCAACTTGGCAAGGCGTTCTGCGGCGGGGCCAGTTACGGCCGCCGCCTCGGCTGTCTGGCCGTTCTCGATGAGTGCGACGGCGCGCCCCCAAGTCGTATCGGAAGAGGCGATCAAGCAACACGGCATCGCCGGCAACGGCGGCGCCGATCTCATCGAAAGCCTTTAATGCACCTGACCAGTCCTCTTCGGCAACCATGACGTTGGCCAGAAAATGGCGGGCCTTGTTGAGCGTGAATCCAGATTGTTCGACCTTGAGGTTGGTCAGGATATTGAGCGAGATCTCGCTCAATGCCCGGGCCTCCTCGATGCGGTTGGTTTGTCCGAGGACAAAGATCAAAGGCGCGATGGAGCGGGCGGTATACACGGAATCGCGCCCGAACCGTGACACGGCGAGTTCGACGGCGTCGCGGGCCACGACTTCCGCTTCCGCGAAGCGGCCCATTCGGGCCAGTGTTCGGGCGAGACCCCTCTGGATATTGTTCTTGGTGAGTTTCCTCGACGTCGCGAAATCGTAAATGGACAGTTGGTAATCGGGCCGCCTGTTCTCCTCGATGTCGGCGTCGATAATTCTCATAGCCCGGCGGAGGAGTGTTTCCGCGTTTTCGTAACGTCCCGAGAGATGCTCAATCTGACCTTCGGAAAAAGTCATCAGCGATTCGTTTAAGGGTATAAAATCACCGATTTGGCTGCGACCCTGGGTTCGGACAACAATTGCCTTGGCTGAGGTGAGGGAGGATTTCGCCAGAGCCATATACTCTTCCGCAGCTTTGAAATCCCCGGCTGTCGCCGTATAGAAGGCGAGAACGCTGGCGCGGGAGTTCCTTTTCATCACACCGCGTTGTTGATTGCGCACGACATCGAGCGATTTCTTCCGCGCCTCGATCGCGGCCCGCATGTTGCCGTTCCCCGAATGGGCATGGGATAGCGCCATCAAGGTGTTGGTCAGGACCGTCATGTCTGTCGGCTTTTCGGCGATGGCGGCCTTCAGGTCCGTGATCGATTGTTGCAACCGCCCGATCTCAGCCGCCGCCTCGGCCCGTTCGCGCAGGGAATCGGCTCTTTCGTCCGGCGTCGAGCCGGTCGGCGCCTGGCCATCCGCCTTGGCCCGGATCTTGGCCATCTCCTCCTGATTGCGGTCGGATGCCGCCTCCAGCATGCGCGTGACGTCCTCGATCTTGCGCGGCGGCGGCGTGAAGGCCTCGTCTTTGAACGTTGTCGTGATCTTCTTCGCCTCTTCGACAGAGGCGGTGCGCGGACCGGTCGTTTGACAAGCCGCCATCAAGGCCAGACAGCAAACGCTAACGGATAGGACTCTGATCGCCTTCATTGGACTCTCCCCGTGAAAAACCCCAACTTTTTTCGCCGTATTGGTTTATCGGCGTTTATACGCAAACGATATCGGCGGCGCCCGATCGGTCAAGCGCTCTTGAGACACGGTCTCGGTTTTTTTGTTGGACCTCCGGACGGTCGCTTGGTGGTGATGACGCGGCGGATCACTGGAGACCGACGTTGCCCTTCTGATCCGCTGTGATTTCCGTCTTTTCGATCACAACCGACGGATCGGCGTCCAGGTCGGACATCACGCATCCACTGGATGTGAAAGACCAAGAGGAATTGTTCAACACGCGGCCGCAGCAGGCGCGGCGAAGACCGCCCGGCGTCCGCATGCAAATGCAACTGCCTTCGATGTAGGCCTTGCCGGAATACCGGCACCAGCAGTCGCGGCCTTTCGCGCTGTCGGCCATGGCTCCGGTTGCAACGAACAATGCACCGATGAATATGGCTAGGACCGTTAGGGACCGGGTCATGCCCCGCCCTCCTTTCAACCTGCCGTTTATCCTATCACAAGTCGGTGAATTTGACGACGGTCACGCTTTCGCGTGTCGCTCGAAGGCCCTATGTGACTAGACTATGAAACCTGTGTCAGGAAGGAGGGATCATGAGCCGCAACGTTTTGATCGTCGGTGCCGGCGCCGGAATCAGCGCATCCTTCGCGAGGGCCGTTTCCCGTGACGGAGCGAACGTCGCCCTGGCCGCACGCAATACCGAGAAACTGGCCGATTTGGCAGCCGAAATCGGCGGCGAAACGATCGCTTGCGACGCTACCTCGGAAGAAGAGGTGAACGCTCTCTTCTCGAAAATCGATACCCTGTTCGAACGTCTCGATATCGTCCTCTATAATCCCAGTGCCCGGGTCCGCAAACCATTGCTCGAAACGAGCGCAGCGGAAGTCCGCAAGGCATTCGACGTGACCGCGTTCGGCGCCTTCCTGGTCGGACGCGAGGCGGCGCGCCGAATGGTCGATGGCGGCGGCGGGACTATTCTTTTCACCGGCGCCACCGCCAGCATCAAGGGATTTGCCAATTCGGCGACCTTTGCGATGGGCAAGTTCGCCCTGCGCGGCTTGGCACAGAGCATGGCGCGCGAGTTCGGTCCGCAAGGCATTCACGTCGCGCATTTCATCATCGACGGCGGGGTGCGTGTTGCCGGGCGCGAACACCCGAGGCGCGGCGAGATCGACTCCTATCTCGACCCCGATGCGATCGCCAAAACCTACCTGCACGTCGTCAACCAAGACCACAGCGCCTGGACCTTCGAATTGGACATTCGGCCGTCTGTCGAATCGTTTTGAGAGGCGCCTCCGCACCGAACCGACCGCGGGTCAAAAAAGAAAACCGCCCCCGAGGGGCGGTTAAGTAACAGGGAGGCTTGTCAGGAAAGTGGGAGGAGTAAGAAACCTGACGTCTCTATAAAACGAAATACGGCGAAGCCCTACATTGATCTAGATCAACATAATGATACCCCGCGTTCGATGCCGTCCGAATAACGGGAATATGGTCGAACGCGCCTACGGTGTCCTGACGGCCGCCGATCGGTTTTTCGGGGGTGATCGGGGCACGGCTCGAAGGGGGAGAGAAGAGAGGAGAGAAGGACCGGCCCCGATCGCAGTCATATCACCACGTGACGGCCGGTTCGGCAGTGATCGAGTCACAGACGATCGCCATATTTTCCGTCAAATACGCGGCCCATTGTAACGGTTCGATGATGAGGTCGCGGTTCTTGGTTGGTCGGTTTTCACGTGCTCTCCACATCTTGCTCGGATCGTTGGTCCTGTTGGCCGTGCTGTTTTCCGGTCCGACGATGGATACCCCGGACGTCCGGGCCGATCTCAAGCACAAGCAAAAGATCGTTTCGGAACTCAAGTGCCTGGCGCTGAACGTCTATTGGGAAGCGCGCTCTGAACCCTATGAGGGTCAATTGGCCGTCGCTGCGGTGACCCTGAACCGAGTGCGGCACGATGCCTTTCCCGACGACGTCTGTTCGGTCGTTCGACAGGGCGGCGAACGGCCGCGGCACCGTTGCCAGTTTTCCTGGTGGTGCGACGGCAAGAGGGATGAACCGACAGACGAACAAGCCTGGAAACAAGCCCTGTTGGTCGCCTGGTCAAGCCTTCTCATGGGCGCCGGTGATCCAACCGGAGGCGCCCTTCACTATCATGCGGATTACGTGACCCCGAAATGGCGGCAGACCTTGGTTCGGACAGTGAAGATCGGACGGCACATCTACTATCGTCAACCCACTCCGGCGGCGACTGACGTCGGTCGCTTTGCCCCGCGAAGACAAATTGGATAGATTTGACGTTTCCAATAACTCCCCCGGACGACGAGGAACGTCATGCCCCATCAATCGATCCGCCTCATCCTCGGCCTTTTTCTGATCTTCGCGGTTTCTTCGGACTCTTCGGCTGACGATATCACCTTGCGAAGCGGCGGCCTCGAACTCAACGGCCGGCTCGAAGTGGCGGAAGGCAAGTCTCTAGCCGACGGCGTCGTTCTCATGGTCCACGGCACCCTCGCCCACAACGCCATGGAGACCATCCAGGGTCTCCAGGACGTCTTGGCCGAACGCGAGATCAATACGCTGGCAATCACGTTGTCGCTGGCGATCAGCGACCGCAAGGGCATGTACGATTGTGCCAAGACGCACCGCCACCGCCACACGGATGCGCTCGACGAAATTGCCCTGTGGCTTGACTGGCTCAAGGCAAAAGGCGCCACGGACGTGACGCTCTTCGGCCATTCCCGGGGCGGCAATCAGGCGGCTTGGTTTGCCGCCGAACGCCAGCACGAGTTGCTTCAACGGCTGGCCCTTTTGGCACCGGCCACCTGGAACGCGGAGCGCGCGGCCGCGGGTTTCAAGAAGAGCCACGGGCGTGATTTGGCGGCCGTCATCGAGGGCGCTCAAGCGCTCGTCGGCCAGGGCAAAGGTGGTCAACCGATGAAAGGCATCGGCGTCCTTTACTGCCAGGGGGCCGACGTCACGGCGGACAGCTTTCTCTCCTACTATCTGCCCGATGAGCGTTTCGATTCACCGGCGTTGTTGAAAAAGATCAAGCAGCCCGTCGCCGTCATTGCCGGCGGCAAGGACACCGTCGTCGCCGGCCTTGTCGAACGGGTCGAACCGATGGCCGACGGCAAGAACCTTCGGCTTGTGCTGATCGAGGACGCCGATCACTTTTTCCTCGACCTGATGGCCGAGGACGTCGCCGACGCCATCGAGGAACTTCTCGCGCCGGAAGGGTCGTGACGGCGCCGGGCCGCGGCCGTTGAGCCCGACCCCGCCGCGAGAGGATACCCCTGCGGACCGGCTCGCCCGAGCGTCGGCGGCTCATCAAGCCGGACGCTTCGATGAAGCGATCGATCTGTACCGGGGTCTCGCCGAGGCCTTTCCCGATGTCGCCGAACTGCACCTCAACATGGGTGTCGCTTTCCGGCAGAGCGGCAAGCCGGACAGGGCCATCGCGGCCTTCGACCGGGCCCTCGATCTGACCCCCGAACAGGCCGGAATTCATTTCAATCGGGGCAACGCACTCACCGACATGGACCGGCTCGACGAAGCCGAGGCCGCCTACCGCATGGCCCTCGAAAAATCGCCTGATTTCCTGCCGGCCGTGACCAATCTGGGCGACCTCCTAACCCGCCGCGCGAGCCACTCGGAGGCGGCTGAACTCTATAAGGATGCCCTGGCATCGGCGCCCGGTCATCCGGAATTGCTGAACAACCTGGGCAATGCATTGGCATCCCTCGGCCGTTATGAGGATGCGGAAACCCACATAGCGGCCGCCGCCGTGGCGGATCCCCAATCTGTCCTCTATCTGAAAAACCTCGGTGCCGTGCGCCAGGCCCTCGGCCGCTGGGCCGAAGCGGAAGGCGATTTCGACCGCGCCCTTTCCATCGACCCGGACGACGCTGACGGCCATTGCCTGCGCGCTTTCGCACGGCTCGGTCAGGGGCACTATGGCGACGGTTGGGAGGATTACCGCTACCGCTGGCACAAGGCCGGTTTCGAGCCGCGGCGTCCCTTCCCGACCCCTTCTTGGGGCGGAACGGCGCTCGCCGGCAAGCGCATCCTGGTTTGGGGCGAACAGGGGATCGGCGACGAGATCATGTTCGCGACCATGGTTCCCGATCTGATCGCCGCCGGCGCCCGCGTCACGCTCGAGTGCTCGCACCGCCTGACCGGCCTGTTCGAAAGATCCTTCCCGGAAGCCGCCGTCGTCCCCAGCCTTCAGCCGCCGCGCCGCGACCTCGCCGCGGTACCCTTCGACTGGCAATCCGCCACCGGTGATCTCGGCCGTTACCTGCGGCGCTAGGAAAGTGCGTTTCCGGCACAGGCGCGAGCGCTGACGGCAGATCCGCGCCATACGGAGGCTATCCGGCGGCGCTACCGGGCAATAGCCGGCGACCGCCGCCTTATCGGTCTCACTTGGCGAAGCGGCGCCGAAGCCACCGGCGCCCAACGCAGCCTTTGCATCGACGATCTGGTTTCCCTGGCCGCCCCCGACCGGGTCTTCGTCAACCTGCAGTGGGGTAGCGTCGCCGATGAACTGTCCCGGTTCGAAAACGAAACGGGACAGGCGATCATCAACGATCCGGATATCGATCCCATGGGCGACATGGATGCGGTGGCCGCCCAGGTCGCGGCATTGGATCTCGTCATTACGGCGGCCAACACGGCCGCTCATGTCAGCGGCGGCCTCGGCGTCGAAACCTGGGTCCTGGTGCCGAATCCACCCGATTGGCGCTGGCGGGCCGCAGGCGAGCGCAGTCCATGGTATCCTTCGGTGACCCTGTTCCGGCAGAAGACCCGGGGCGAATGGTCGCAAGTGGTTGCCGAACTGGCCCGGCGGTTGTAGAGAGCCTTCTGGGGCGTTTAGTCGCGAAGGGAGGACGTCATGGGTTTCGACAAGATCGCCGTTTTGGGCCTGGGCAAGGTCGGCAAACTGGCCGCCGAACTGCTGCAGGATGCCGGCTTCGAGGTCGTCGGGTTCGACAGCCGCGAGCACCTGACGCCGCCGCCGTTGCCGGTCGAGCGCCAGGACGTGTCTTCGCCGGAGACGCTCGGCGAAATCCTCAAGCCCTTCGACGGCGTTCTCTCGTGCCTGCCCTATCACCTGAACCTTGCCGTCGCCTCGACGGCGCATCGCCTCGGACTCCACTATTTCGACCTCACCGAAGACGTGCCGACGACCCAGGCGATCCGCGAGATGAGCGAAAGCGCGAGCGCCGTCATGGCGCCGCAATGCGGACTGGCGCCCGGGTTCATCGGCATCGTCGGCGCCCACCTGGCCGAGGATTTCGAGCGCATCCGCTCGATTAAACTCCGGGTCGGCGCCCTGCCGCAGCATCCGAGCGGGCTCCTCGGCTACGCCTTCAACTGGTCACCGGAAGGCGTCGTCAACGAATACCTCAACGACTGCGAGGTCATCGAGGAGGGTCAGCACAAGTGGATCTCGCCTATGGAGTGGGTCGAGACCATCTATGTGGGCGGCGTCAAACTGGAGGCCTTCTCCACGTCCGGCGGGCTCGGCACCATGTGCGAGACTTACCTCGAGCGCGTCGAGAACCTCGATTACAAGACCATGCGCTATCCGGGCCACGTGCAGCTCATGAACTTCTTCTTCCACGAACTGCTGATGCGCGAACGGCGCGAGGACGCCGGGCAGATCCTGACCCACGCCAAGCCGCCGGTGGACGACGATGTCGTCTTCCTGCACGCATCGGCCGAAGGTGAGGCCGACGGCCGCCTGCAGCGCCGCGAGTTCGTCCGCGCCTATTATCCCATCACCATCAACGGCGCCATGCGCACCGCCATCGCCTGGACGACATCGGCCTCGGCCTGTGCCGTCATCGAGATGGTGCGCGCCGGCGCACTGCCGGAAAAGGGCTTCCTCAAACAAGAAGAGATCCCGCTCGCGCCCTTCCTGGAGACCCGCAACGGAGCGCTTTACGGGGCGGTAAAAGGTTAGGCCGGCTTTCGCGGCGCCGACCTGCGGCTAGCCCTGCACCAGATGCTCCGCGGCGCCGATCAGGGCTGGGTTTTCGGCGGTGATGACGGCGGTGGGGATCGAGGTCATCAAGTCGGCAAAGCGGCCCTTGTCTTCGAAGCGGCGGCGGAAACCGCCGCTCCGCAGCCCATCGAGGAAACGCGGCGCCATGCCGCCGCCGATATAGACGCCGCCCCACGCGCCCAGCGTCAGGGCGAGGTCGCCGGCGACGGAACCCAGGATCAGGCAGAAGCGCTCGATGGCGGCGACGGCGGTTGGGTCTTCGCCGGCCAGGCCGAGCTTGGAAATGGCGGCGGCGTCTTCCGCCGCGCCGGTGGTGCCCTCGATCTGAGACAGCGCGTCGTAGAGGTTTCTCAGCCCGGAACCGGACAACAGACGCTCGACGGATACTCGGCCGAAACGTTGGGCAAGGACCTTCAGGATTTCGATCTCTTCGTCGTCGACGGGGGCAAAACCGACGTGGCCGCCCTCGCCGGACAAGGCCGTCCACTGGCCGTTTCGCTGAACCAATCCGGAAACACCGAGACCGGTGCCGGGCCCGATGACGGCGATGGGCGCCCCGGCGACGGTTTCACCGCCGCCGATGGCTTCGGTTTCCCCCTCGCCCAATCCCGGCACGGACAGCGCCAGCGCCGTGAAATCATTGACGATGAGAAGCCGGTCGAGGCCGAACCGCTCTTTCAGACCCAATTGCGAGAACTGCCAGGGGCTGTTGGTGAAGCGGATGACGTCGTCATGGGCCGGGCAGGCGACGGCGATACAGGCTTCGGCGAAAGGATTGTCTCCGGCAAAAGCGCTGATGGCCTCGGCGATGCCGGGGTAGTCGCGAACCGCCAGTGTCTGCGATCCTTGCGGCCGGCCCGACGAGCCGACCCAGGCGAAGCGGGCATTGGTGCCGCCGATATCGCCGACCAACCTCGTCACCATCCCTCCCCGTTTGATCCGTCACATCCGGACGCGATACTCGCCCATCGACGCCTGTGCGTCCAGTTGCGAAGGCGTTGGCGTGAGGCGGCTAGCCGATCATTTCTGAACGATCCACTCGTGTTCCGGATCGTTCTTGAAATGCCAGACCCGGCGCGGGCCGGCCATGACGTTGAGGTAGTAAAGGTCATAGCCATGCGGTGCGCCGACGGGATGATAACCCTTAGGCACCATGACGACGTCGCCGTCATGCACGGTCATCGTCTCGTCGATGGAGCGGTCGTCCGTGTAGACCCGCTGGAAGGCGAACCCCTGGGATGGGTTGACCCGGTGGTAATAGGTCTCCTCCAGACTCGATTCGGTGGGCAGGGCGTCGGTATCGTGTTTGTGCGGCGGGCAGCTCGACCAGTTTCCGCTCGGCGTGATGACCTCGACGACCAGCAGGCTGTCGGCCGGTTCGGTTTCCGGCAGGATGTTGTAGACATAGCGCTTGTTGCCTGCCTCGCCACGCTCTTCGTATCCGACGTCGTCCGGCCCGATCAAGCGAGGCGGCAGGTCGCCGCGGCCCGGAGCCGAACAAACGGCGAGTTCGAGGTCGTCCACGGCTTCGACCGTGTAGTGGCTGCCGGCCGGGACATAGACGGAATAGGGTTTCTTGCCCTCGAACACGTTTTTCCGCCCGCCGATGCCGTCAAAGCGCTCGTCACCGGCGGAGATACTGGCGCGCCCGGTCACCAGGACCAGACAGACCTCGCGGTCACCGGTATCAGCCTGCACCGTGTCACCGGCGGCGAGCTTGTGCAGCTTGAATCCCACGTAATTCCAACCGGCCGTTTCCGGTGTGACTTCAAGGACCTTACCGTCCGCGTTCCGTTCACCGGGACGCACAAGCAGTGACGACATTTTCTTCCTCATTTCTTTCCGATGGTGAAGTGACGGACAAGCCTTGGTCCGACGCGGGAACGCGGTTGCACTTACAGCAGGTTTGTCCCGTCAATGATGACTATATTTCATCCAACTTTCGGCGAGCGAGCCAAATCGCCCGGCCATGACCTTGACGGCGTCTGCGTCATCGGTTTCGCCTTTTAGCCATTGCTCGGCGAGATCGCCGAAAATCGTCCGCCCGACCGCGAACCCTCTGACCACATCATGCCCGGCGGCGATGCGCAGGGATTCCTTAAGTGTGTCCATGGGTGCGTCCAGACCGAGCACAACGACGCCGCGGCAATCGGGGTCGTTTTCCGTGATAACCGAACCGACGGCGGCCCAGGCAGCGTCGCTGACAAACGGCTCGAGCTTCCACCATGAGGGATAAACACCGAGGTCGTAGAAGCGTTGCATGGCTCTCGCAACCGTATCGTCCCCGAGCTCACCGTGTTTGCCGGCGATAATCTCGAGCAGCAGGTCGTGACCGGTATGGCGGCAGGCGTTGAACAGGGTGAGCACCTTGTCCTCCTGCCGGCGGCGCAGGTCCTCCGGATCGTCCGGATGATAGAAAACGAGGCACTTGACGACGTGCTGGACCGGCCACTTCGCCAGCTCGTCTTCGACGTCGGGCCCGGTTTCGAATTCCAAGGGACGGGATCCCGGCTGTTCCACCGGGCGGCCGATCCACAGGCCGTTGCCGGCCGATTGATCGATCGCCTTCTGCCCGAACCGCGAATCGAGGAGGGTGCCGAAACCCTCTCGCCGGTCGGCTACCTGTTCGGCCGCCCTAAGGGCCAGCAGCTTAAAATCCTCGATCCGCCCGGGGTCGGCTCCGCAACGCTCAGCCATTTCCTCGAATTGGCTTCGGTGGTCGACGGCGAGCGCCATCAGGGTTTCCGCGCCGGTCATTGATCGTTCCTCGCCATCTCCGGAATGTGTCGGTCGGAAAGATCCCGCACATCAAAAAACGAAATCTTTATTTCATTTGATAGTATAAATTAGAATTATGGGTCCAAGATTGCAAGACCCACATCGACGTTTTCAGTCGCCGGTAACCGTTGACGGTGTGCGGCGTCGGCTCGGTTACTCGCCGTCGTCCGAAACGCCCAAGGAAATGGCAAGAACCTGAGCCAGACAGAGCGACGCGGCGAGGGCCCGGAAGCCATGCATCGACGCGTCCTCGACAAAAAAGCAGACCGATGAATGTTGAGCCAGCGGGCTCAACGGATGGTCGGTGATACTGACGACCGGCACGCCGCGCTCGGCCGCATCAGCGGCAGCGTCAACAACGACCGGCGTGTAATCGGCGAAACTCGTTGCGAACAACAGGTCCGTTTTCTTCATTTGAAGACGCTGTTCGACAACCATGCCGCCGACATTGTCGAGCAGAACCGCCGGTCGACCAATCTTCGATACCATGTAAAAAAACGATGAGGCGACGGGATAGGCGCGCCTCTGCGCCAGGACATAAATGGTATCGGCCGCCTTCATGAGCGCCGTCGCCCGTTTGAGATCGGTCTCCGGGATTTCGTCGCTCAAGTGGTGGAGGGCGGCGACGTTGGCGTCGGTGAACTGACGAAGCAACGCCGGTGCGTCGCGCTCGCCGCCGTCGAGATCGTCGCGCATAGCCGCCAGCCGGTCGGCGTAACTTGGACGGCTCTCGAGCAGGCGTTGCTGAAACAAACGCTGGATATCGGAGAAACCGTCAAAACCGAAGGCCTTGGCAAACCGGATCAGGCTCGATGGTTGGACGTCGGCCCGTTTCGAGATTTCGGCGATCGTCTGAATAGCGAAATCGTTGGGGTTATCGAGGGTGAACTGGGCGATCTGTTTCAGGCGGCGGCTAAGCGAATCGTAGCCGGCCGATATCTCACGAACGGCTTCCGCATAGGTTGTCGGTTTTTTCTTCGCCTTCACGTTCACACCGGTCCTTACGCAGGCGCCTTTCCCATCGATTTCAGTTCATTCTACATCGTGGAATTTTTTTTACGTTTGATCAATGCAAATAGGAAAACGGGAGCGCCGTCAGGATGAACCGCCCCCACCGCCATCCGCCTGTCTCTACAATTGCCGGCGGCCCCGTCCGGCCTCGGGGGCGCGGAATACCCGTCAACCGGACCGACGGTCCGAAAACCATATGATCCCCTTCTTGTTCTCAATCGTCATAACTATTTGTCATATTTGGATTTTTCAATCCGTTTCGATTGCCAATACAGTCCTTCGAACCTTGGAGAAGGCCCGGCAAACCGACAACAGAGCGACACCATCGACACCAAAGACCGTGGCGTTGGAGAGACGACCCGCCAGGAAATGCAATTGCATTTGTGGGCTTCGCGGATGACAGTGTCCCGCGGCGTCGTTGAACATGAACAACCGCTGGTGCCCGCCGGAAGCAAGGGAAAACAAAACCCCAAGACCAGGAAGGATGCGGATGGCCGAGACGATCTGGGAACTCCTCGAGGCTTGTGATGGTACGGCAATAGCCCTGTCGGCGCCGGATCGTCCCTCGCTCGATTATGCCGGCTTGAAGGAACAGGTCGCCTCAACGGCGGCAACGCTGACGGCCCGCGGTGCGACGCAGGGCGATTCCGTTGGCATCGTTCTCCCGAACGGGCCGGAAATGGCCTCCGCCTTCCTTTCCGTCGCCTGTTCCGCCACCGCGGCACCGCTCAATCCCAACTATACGGCGGATGAATTCGCCTTCTACTTGACCGACCTGGAAGCCAAGGCGGTGATGGTCATGGACGGCGTCGACACGCCGGCCCGCGACGTCGCCCGGGCTGAGGGCATGGCGGTCCTCGAGATCCAAGTTGCCGAAGGCACAGCGGCCGGCCGGTTCACGATCGACGGTCAAAGCGACGGCGCCATCGCCGCACCGCAATCGAGCGCCGAAGACATCGCCCTGGTCCTGCATACATCGGGCACCACGTCGCGTCCGAAGATCGTTCCGTTGAGCCAACGCAACGTCTCCGCCTCCGCCCAACACATCCGCGACACCCTGGCCCTGACGCCCGGTGACCATTGCCTCAACATCATGCCGCTGTTTCACATCCACGGTCTGATCGCCGTCATCATGGCCTCGACGGCTGCCGGCGCCTCGGTCTATTGCACGCCCGGCTTCAACGCCATGAAGGTCTTCGGCTGGATGGAGACCGCCGAGCCGACCTGGTATTCGGCCGTGCCGACCATGCACCAGGCGATCCTGGCCCGCGCCGCACGCAATTCGGCGATCATTGAACGGCTCGGGCTCCGCTTCGTCCGCTCGTCTTCCGCATCCCTGCCGCCGCAGGTCATGACCGAACTGGAGGAAACCTTCGGCTGCCCGGTCATCGAAGCCTATGGAATGACCGAGGCGGCGCACCAGATGGCCTCCAATCCGCTTCCGCCAGCCGCCCGTAAGGCCGGAACCGTCGGCCTCGCCGCCGGCCCCGAAGTGGCGATTATGAACGAGGACGGTGCGCTCCTCGAGCAGGGTGCCAAAGGCGAGGTCGTCATACGCGGACCCAACGTCACCACCGGCTACCGCAACAACGAGAAAGCCAACGCCGAGGCCTTCACCGGCGGCTGGTTCCGGACCGGCGACCAGGGCGTCATCGACGCCGACGGGTACCTGACCATCACCGGCCGCCTCAAGGAGATCATCAACCGCGGCGGCGAAAAGGTATCGCCGCGCGAAGTCGACGACGTGCTCATGGACCATCCGGCCGTCGCCCAGGTCGTCACATTCGCCCTCCCTCACGACAAACTCGGCGAGGAAGTGGCGGCGGCGATCGTATTGAAGGACGGCGCGACGGCCGAACCGAGGGAGATTGCCTCCTTCGCCGGAGAACGGTTGGCGGCCTTCAAGGTGCCGCGCAAGGTGGTGATCCTGGATGAAATTCCAAAGGGTGCCACCGGCAAGTTGCAACGTATCGGCTTGGCCGAAAAACTGGGGTTGGCGTGATGCGGATCTGTATCTTCGGTGCTGGCGCCATCGGCGGCCTCCTTGCGGTCAAGCTTTCTGAGGCCGGCGAGGACGTCTCGATCGTCGCCCGCGGCCCCCACCTGGCCGCCATCCGCGAGAACGGGCTGAAACTGCGCATGGGCGGCGAGGAAACCGTGGCGATGGTCCGCGCCTCCGACGATCCAAGCGATCTCGGCGAGCAGGACTATGTCATCGTCACCCTGAAGGCCCATTCGGTACCCGCCGTCGCCGACAAAATGGCGCCACTGATGGGTTCGGAAACAGCCGTTGTTACCGCGCAGAACGGCATTCCCTATTGGTACTTCCACGGACTCGACGGTCCCTACAGGGACCGCCGCGTCGAAAGCGTCGATCCGGGCGGACGCCTTTGGGAGGCCTTGCCGCCGGAGCGTGCCATCGGCTGCATCGTTTATCCTGCCTGCGACGTCCCCGAACCGGGCGTCATCGAACATTTGGAAGGCGACCGCTTCACCTTGGGCGAACCCAGCGGCGAGAAGACCGAACGGGTGCACCGGTTGGCCAAGGCGTTCGTCGCCGCCGGTTTCCGGACCCCGGTGAAACCGCGCATCCGCGACGAGATTTGGATCAAGCTCTGGGGCAATCTCTGTTTCAACCCGCTCAGTGCGTTGACCCGAACGACACTTGATCTGATCGCCACGGATCCCGACTCGCGCGACGTGGCCCGCGCCATGATGCTGGAAGCCAAGGCGGTCGGCGAGAAGCTGGGGGTGCGCTTCGCCATCGACGTTGACAAACGCATCGCCGGCGCTGCCGCGGTTGGGGCACACCAGACTTCCATGCTGCAGGACCTGCTGAAAGGCCGACCCATGGAGATCGATGCCTTGGTGACATCGGTACAGGAGCTCGGGAGGCTGGTCGAGGTACCGACTCCGACCCTCGATGTCGTCCTCGGCCTGGTCCGCCGCCTCGCCCGCAGCGCAGGCTGCTATGTTTGAAAACACGTGGTTTTGGACATTGCCACGATCCTAGCCTTTCGCCGTCGACGATCGCGTTCTGGGCGCTTGCAAGACATTAAATGCCGTGCAGGTGAAAATATCCGGCAGCGCAAAATCGGATGTTAGCGGCGCGCCGGGCGACCGGCGCCGGTTGGTTCGTATAGCCACCGGTGGTGTCGAACAGGGTCTGTTCAAAAGGGGGAAGAATAGGTGTCTGACATAGAAATCGCCCGTAAGGCCGACAAGAAACCGATCCAGGAAATCGGCGCGAAATTCGGCATCAGCTCCGAGCATTTGCTGCCGTTTGGCCATGACAAGGCCAAAGTGTCCGAGGCATTCATCGAATCCATTCAGGACCGGCCCGACGGAAACCTCATCCTCGTCACCGCGATCAACCCGACGCCGGCCGGCGAAGGAAAGACGACGACCACCGTCGGCTTGGGCGACGGTTTGAACCGGATCGGAAAGAAGGCTGCCATTTGTATCCGTGAAGCGTCCTTGGGTCCCTGTTTCGGCATGAAGGGCGGTGCCGCCGGCGGCGGTTATGCCCAGGTCGTTCCCATGGAGGACATGAACCTCCATTTCACGGGCGACTTCCACGCCATCACCAGCGCCCACAACCTGCTTGCGGCCATGCTCGACAATCACATCTACTGGGGCAACGAGCAGGGCATCGACATCCGGCGCGTCGCCTTCCGCCGGGTCCTCGACATGAACGACCGCGCGCTCCGCCAGATCGTCTGCAACCTGGGCGGCGTCGCCAACGGGTTCCCCAGGGAAGCCGGGTTCGACATCACGGTGGCGTCGGAAGTGATGGCGATCCTGTGCCTTGCCGACAACCTCAAGGACCTGGAAAAACGCTTGGGCGACATCATCGTCGCCTACCGCCGCGACCGTTCACCGGTCTATTGCCGGGACATCAAGGCGGACGGCGCCATGGCCGTGCTGCTCCAGCAGGCCATGCAGCCGAACCTGGTTCAAACGCTGGAAAACAATCCGGCTTTCGTCCATGGCGGGCCGTTCGCCAACATCGCGCACGGTTGCAATTCCGTGGTCGCCACCAAAACGGCCCTGAAACTGGCCGATTACGTCGTCACGGAGGCGGGCTTCGGCGCCGACCTGGGGGCGGAGAAGTTCTTCGACATCAAGTGCCGCAAGGCGGGTTTGAATCCGAACGCGGCCGTCATCGTCGCCACGATCCGGGCCTTGAAAATGAACGGCGGCGTCGCCCGCGGCGATCTCGGCGTGGCGGATGTCGAGGCCGTGCGCAAGGGTTGCGCCAACCTGGGCCGGCATATCGAAAACGTTAAGCAGTTCGGCGTCCCGACGATCGTCGCTATCAACCACTTTGTTTCGGATACGGATGAGGAAATCGAAGTCGTAAAGGAATACGTGGCGAGCCTAGGCGCCGAAGCCATCCTTTGTCAGCACTGGGAGAAGGGTTCGGAGGGAACCGAGGAATTGGCGGAACGCATCGTTGAAATGGTCGAGGGCGGTTCGGCGCAGTTTGCCCCGCTCTACTACGATGACATGCATTTGTTCGAGAAGATCGAAGCCGTCGCCAAACGGATTTATCGTGCCAACGAAGTGATTGCGGACAAGAAGATCCGCGACCAACTGCGCCAGTGGGAAGACCAGGGATTCGGAAAACTACCGGTCTGTATGGCGAAGACCCAATACAGTTTCTCGACGGATCCGAACTTGCGCGGGGCACCCAACGATCATGCCGTGCCGATCCGGGAAGTGAGATTGTCGGCCGGGGCAGGCTTCGTCGTTGTCATATGCGGCGAGATCATGACCATGCCGGGCCTACCGAGCGTGCCCGCGGCTGAGACCATACGCATCGACGACGACGGTCTTATCGACGGTTTGTTTTAGGCCGAACCAACACGGTTCCGAGTGCCGCCGGCGGGGTATCAGCCTACTCGGCGGCGACCCCGGTTTCGCCCTCCGCTGTCTCGACCCGGCAGGCCGAATACTTGAACTCGGGGATCTTGCCGTAAGGGTCGAGCTGCGGGTTGGTCAGCATATTGGCCGCCGCCTCGACGAAAGCGAAGGGCACGAAAACCATATCCTCGGCGACCGCCCGGTCGGCCCGGGCCATGATCTCGATGTTGCCGCGCCGGGTCGAAATGCGGACCGCATCGCCCGGTGCGATGCCCAGTTTGCGGAGCGTCCTCGGGTGGAACGAAGCGTTGGCTTCCGGTTCGGCCCAGTCGAGGACCGCAGTGCGCCGGGTCATCGAGCCGGTGTGCCAGTGTTCCAACTGGCGCCCGGTGATCATGATCATCGGGAAATTTGCGTCCGGCGTCTCGGCCGGGGCGACGATCGAGACGGGTGTGAACTTGGCCCGGCCGTCGGCCCGCGGGAACTTGTCGCCGAAGACGATGGGCTGGCCCGGGTCGTCGTCGGCCAGCGACGGATAGGTGACGACGTTGTCGCGCTCCAGGCGTTCCCAGGTGATGTTGTCCAGCGACTTCATGGACTTCTTCATTTCGTCGAAGACATCCCTCGGATGTTCATAGGTCCAGCCGAGCCCGAGACGTTTGGCGAGGTCGACGACGATGGCCCAGTCTTCCCGCGCCTCGCCCGGCGGCGCAACGGCGGGACGGCCCATCTGCACCTGGCGGTTGGTGTTGGTGACCGTGCCGGTCTTTTCCGCCCAGGCCGTCGCCGGCAGGATGACGTCGGCGTAATTGGCGGTCTCCGTGAGGAAGATGTCCTGGACGACGAGGTGTTGCAGCTTGGCCAAAGCATCCCTCGCGTGCCCGACGTCCGGATCGGACATGGCCGGGTTCTCGCCCAACACGTAGAGTCCCTTGATGGCGCCGTCGTAAATGGCATCGACGATCTCGACCACGGTCAGCCCCGGTTGCGGGTCGATTTCGGCGTCCCACAGCCCCTTGAACAATTCCCGGGTCGGCTCTTGCGTGACCGGTTGGTAGTCGGGCAGGGCCATCGGGATGAGACCCGCATCCGATGCCCCCTGAACGTTGTTCTGGCCGCGCAGCGGATGCAGGCCGGCACCGGGCCGCCCGACATGGCCGCACATGAGGGCAAGCGAGATCAGGCAGCGCGAATTGTCGGTACCGTGGATGTGCTGGGAGACGCCCATGCCCCAGAAGATCATGCCCGCCTTGGCGCCGGCGAAGGTGCGCGCCACGTCCCTCAGGACCGCCGCGTCGATGCCGCAGATCGGCGCCATGTCCTCCGGCGAAAACGCCGTCAGGTGCGCCTTCATGGCGTCGAAGCCTTCGGTCATCGATTCGATGTACTGGCGGTCGTAGAGCCCTTCCTCGACGATCACGTACATGATCGCGTTGAGCATGGCGACGTCGGTGCCCGGGCGGAACTGTAGCATATGGCTGGCGTGGCGTTTCAGGCCCTGGCCGCGCGGGTCCATGACGATCAACTGGCCGCCGCGCTTGGCGAATTGTTTAAAGTACGTCGCGGCGACGGGATGGTTTTCCGTCGGGTTGGCGCCGATGACGATGGCGACGTCGGCGTTTTCGATTTCGTTGAAGGTGGCGGTGACGGCGCCGGAGCCGACATTTTCCATGAGGGCGGCGACGGACGAGGCATGACAGAGCCGCGTGCAGTGGTCGACGTTGTTGTGGCCGAACCCGGTGCGGATCAGCTTCTGGAAGAGATATGCCTCCTCGTTCGAGCATTTGGCCGATCCGAAGCCGGCAACGGCCTTTCCACCATGTTCGTCACGCAGTTCGACGAGCCCGCTCGCCGCCTTCTCCATCGCCTCTTCCCAGGTCGCTTCGCGGAAGTGGGTGAAGGGATTGGCGGGATCCACGTCGAGCCCCTTGGCCGGTGCGTCGTCGCGGCGGATCAACGGCTTGGTCAGGCGGTGCGGATGGGCGACATAGTCGAAACCGAAGCGGCCCTTGACGCAAAGACGGCTCTGGTTGGCCGGACCATCGACACCATCGACCCAGGCGATGGCCCCGTCCTTGACCTTGAAAGACAACTGGCAGCCGACGCCGCAGTAGGGGCAAACGGACTGGACCTCGCTGTCATAGGCAGCGCTGTCGCCGGTCTCATCCTCGGCGAGGACCGTCGCCGGCATCAGAGCGCCGGTCGGGCAGGCCTGCACGCATTCGCCGCAGGCGACGCAGGTCGAGGCCCCCATGGGATCGCCGAAATCGAAGGTGATCCTGGCGTCATGTCCGCGCCCGGACATGCCGATGACGTCGTTGACCTGGACCTCGCGGCAGGCCCGGACGCAGAGATTGCAGTGGATACAGGCGTCCAGGTTGACCCGCATGGCGGCATGGGAGTCGTCGAGTAACGGAACGCGCTTCTGTTCCAGGGACGGGAATCGGCTTTCCGAAATCCCCTGACGCTTCGCCATGGACCAGAACTGCGACGACCGGTCGTGGGCCCTGTCCTGGTCCGGCTGATCGGCGATCAGCATCTCCATGACCATCCGCCGTGCCTTGACGGCGCGCTCCGACTCGGTGGCCACGACCATGCCTTCGCTGACCGGGCGGATGCAGGACGCGACGAGCGTCCGTTCACCTTCGACCTCGACCATGCAGGCGCGGCAATTGCCGTCGGCGCGGTAGCCCGGTTTCGGCTTGTGGCAAAGATGGGGAATGCCGGTCCCATCGGCCCGCGCCGCTTCCCAGATCGATTGACCCTCCTGGGCCGAGACCGTTTTGCCGTTCAGCGTGAAGGTGACCATTTTCGCCCCATCGGTCTCGGTCATGATCCGATCTCCTCGGCGAAGTGTTTCATGGTCAAGCGGATGGGGTTCGGCGCCGCCTGGCCGAGGCCGCAGATCGATGCGTCGGCCATCGCCTGACAAAGGTCCTCGAGCAGGGTTTGGTCCCAGCTGTCCCGCTCCATGAGTTTCACCGCCTTCTCGCAGCCGACGCGGCAGGGCGTGCACTGGCCGCAGCTCTCGTCCTCGAAGAAGCGCAGCATGTTGAGCGCTGCGTCGCGGGCCCGGTCCTTATCGGACAGAACGACCACCGCGGCCGAACCAATAAACGTCCCGTGCGCTTGTAGGGTATCGAAGTCGAGCGGCACGTCGTTCAGCGACGCCGGCAACAGGCCCGATGAAGGACCGCCCGGCTGATAGGCTTTGAAGACATGTCCGTCGGCCATGCCGCCGGCCGCCTCGATGATGTCGTCGATGGTGGACCCGGCAGCAAGCAGATAGACACCCGGGTTCTTGACGCGGCCGGAGACCGAATAACTGCGCAGACCCCTGCGGCCGTTCTTCTCGACGGAAGACAGAACCTCCGCCCCCTCGCGCATGACGCGGGCCACCCAGTGAAGGGTTTCGACGTTGTTGACGAGTGTCGGCCGGCCGAAGACGCCGACTTGGGCCACATAGGGCGGGCGGTGGCGCGGCAGGCCGCGCTTGCCCTCGATGCTCTCGATCATCGCCGATTCCTCGCCGCAGATATAGGCGCCGGCGCCACGGCGCAGGTCGATATAACCCTGTTCGACGATGCCGGCCTTTTCCAGGTTGCGGATTTCCCGGCGCAGGATTTCCAGGACCGCCGGGTATTCGTCGCGCATGTAGAGGAACACCGTCTCCGCTTCGACCGCCCAGGCGGCGATCAACATGCCTTCGAGAAACAGATGCGGCTCGCGTTCGAGGTAATAGCGGTCCTTGAAGGTCCCGGGCTCACCCTCATCGCCGTTGACGGCGAGATAGCGCGGGCCCGGCTCGGCGCGGACGAAGGACCATTTGCGCCCGGTCGGAAAACCGGCGCCGCCGAGGCCGCGCAGGCCGGCTTCGATCAAGGTTTCCTCTATGGTTTCCGGCGCCGTATCTCCGCTGCGCAGGGCTTCCAGTTGTTCGTAACCGCCGTCGGCGCGATAGGCGTTGAAGCCCTCGTAGTCCGGAATATGCGCATGGGTGTCGCCGGCGTCGATCGCCGCCTTGATCGTCTCAGGCGTCGCCCGGTCGATGTGATTGTGTCCGAGTTCCACCATCGGCGCCGTGTCACAGCGCCCCATGCAGGGCGCACGGACGACACGGACCTCAGCAGGATCGAGCCCTTCCTCGAGCGCGCTCTGCAGTTGCCGGGCGCCGGCCAGTTCGCAGGAGAGCGAATCGCAGACGCGCACCGTCAAGGCAGGCGGCGGGTCCTCCCCTTCCCTGACGATGTCGAAATGGGCATAGAAGGTGGCGACCTCATAGACTTCGGCCTGGGAGAGCCCCATTTCCTCGGCTAGTGCCCGCAGGTGAGCCGCCGATAGGGAACCGTAGCGGTCCTGGATCAAATGCAGGAATTCTATCAGGAGATCGCGCCGACGAGGCGCATCACCGAGAAGACCGCGGACGTCCTCCAATGCACCGTCGTCGTATTGGCGTCCCTTCGGGGTTCTCCTGCCTTTGCCGCGCCCCGATTTCCAAACACCCTTCGAACCGTCGAGCGGAGCCATCGCATCCTCCTCCCTTTTGCGAAACCATACCAGAGAAGCCGGATTCGTGCGCCGCGGCAAATCGTATTTCGTTAAGGCACCATTTGCCCAGGTTATCGTGCCTGCTCGCGCAAGGCCTGGGCGAGGGCGAGGATTGCCGGCTGGGCCGGTTCGCGCTCAACCACGGCCAGGCACATGGGTTTCGCCACCTCGGGTTCGACCAGGGAAAGCTGTATGGCACCGGACGAGAACGGCAAACTGGCGGCGAGTTTCTCCGGCGCGATCGTCGCCGCCGTTCCGGTCTCGACCTGCGCCAGGGCCGCCGTGAAGGCGTTGGTTTCCATGATCAGGTTGGGCTCGACCCCGACCTCTTCGAAGACCTCGTTGAGGATCCGCCGGTTGCGCATGTTCCTGGTCAACAGACAGAGCGGCCGCTCGGCGGCTTCCCGCCAGGTGACGGTTCCCTCGGCGCGCGGTGCCAACGCCGGCGGCGCCAGCAGAACGTAACGCTCGTCATACAAGGGCTCGGTCTTCAAGGATTTGGGGATTTCCTGCTCGAGGTACGTGATGCCGGCATCGAGGGAAAACTCCTCCAATCCCTGCCAAATCTGAGACGAGGAGGCCGAATGGATCTCGATGACCAGTCCGGGGTGCTGTTCGCGCAGGCGCTCCAGGTTCCGGGCGGCGTAGGTGATCGCCGTCGGTACGGTACCGATGACGAGACGGCCCGACAGCATGCCTTTCGCCTGCTCGATGTCCTGGCGCATGCCTTCCGCATCGGACAGTAACTGGCGGGCCCACTTGAGAACGATTTCCCCTTCATCGGTGAACCCCATGAAACGGTTTCCGCGCTTGACGATGGGCGTCCCCAACTCGTTTTCGAGATTCCGGATCCGCGCCGAAAACGCCGGCTGGGAAATACCGCATTCCTCAGCCGCGCGGGCAAAGTGGCGGTGTCGGGCCAAGGCCGCGAGGAGTTGCATGTCGCGGAGGTCGGTCATCGATCGAAGACGCCCGATTTCGGCCGATGGTCTATTTCCGTCCACCGCTCACCGTCACTGAGGTCCGCTAGAGCCATATAGCCGAGCGCTTCACATCCATCGACAGAACCCACGACACGAACACCGCTGCACACAATGCCTTTACGAACCCGCACCACCATCTCCGATCAAGCTGAAGGGCGCCCAGAACAGCGGGTGGGCGTAGCTGAAGACGCTCTTTCCGCTGCCATCGACGAAACCCGGACCGTCGATCAGTGAAAGCATTGATTTTCGGAGCGCCTGGGCGCGCGGCAGCGCCGGTTCGGCGGCATGCACCCGGAACAGTTCCGTCGTCAGCTTGCGCGCCGATGCGCTTTCCACCGGCCAGTTGCTGACCAGCAACGAGCGGGTACCGGCGTAGAAGAAGGCGCGGCCGAGGCCGGAAACCGCTTCGGCACCGGCGCCGCCCGCCGCACCGGTGTTGCACGCCGACAGGATCACCCAATCGGCGTCGAGCCGGAGCGCCAGGATCTCGGACATGGTCAGGAGACCGTCATCGCCACCGCCCGCCACTTCCGGCGACGACAATGCCAGGGCCGGCTCCTGCAGGCCTTCCAGTTCGCCCGGCACCAGGCCGTGGGCGGCGAAGGCCAGCACCTTGAAGCCGGACAGATCCGCCTTTTTGACGAACCCCTCGCTGGCTTTCTCGCCGGTGAACAGTGTCTGGCTGGGATCGGCATTGAGCGCCAAGGCGATGCTGCGGATCTCGTCCGCCGTATCGGGCAGCCGCGGCAACGCACCCAGTTTCATCGATCCAGCGGCCTCCGCGGTTGGCGCGGCGCGACGCGCCAGTACCATGCCACGGGTCTTCACGCCGCCGGTGCCGACCGCTCGGGTGCCTGATGCCGGCGCCGCCTTCTGGCCCTCGTTGAAAAGGGGGTCACCAAAACCGGCAAACGGTTTGCGCTCCGCCTTTCCGGGCGGCAGTTTCCGGAGCAGGGCCAAGGCGCTGACCGAGGGCACGCGGCTGACCGCGTGATCGCGAACCAACCAAGGGACCGTGCGGTATCCGGTGAACAGCGTTTCTTCCACCTCGGCCAGATCGATCGCCTTCGTCGGCAGGACCGCCAGCGGCAACCATCCGAGCGGACCATGGGCGACGACGACCAAGTTGGGCGCCGATTTCCAACCGTCCTCGACCGGTTGCAGGAGCTGTTGATAGGCGTCGAACGCTGTCTCCACGTCGAATGGCGGGATGTCGCCCAGGGTCTCTGCATTGGGCTCCAACGCACCGCGGATCAGGGCGACGACATCGTCGATGTCCTCCTCTCCGGCATCGATGCCGGCGAATTTCGCTTCGCCCGATCCCGGCACTGCCCAGACGAAGGAACGGTCCTCGCCAACGAAGAACGAAACCAGCGCCTCGTCGCTGTTCAGGGCCTCGCGTGCGTCGGCGACGGTGGCCGGTTGCGGGTTGATGAGGCTGGCGTAATCGGGATAGCGGCGCTCGATGGTCGACATCAGGTCGCCACGGATGTCACGCTGCTTGTCGATGCGCGCTTTGAGGTCAGCGACGATATCGGCCACCTGTTCGTCCCGCGGTTTACTCAGAACTTCGGCCAGAAGCGCGTTCAAAGCCGCCGTCTGCTTGCGGGAATCCTGTTCGCGGCGGACCAGATCGGCCAGTTCCGGTTTCGTCGCCATGGCCCGGGCGCCGGAGGCGGCAATGGCACTCTGTACCCGGCGGCCGCGCGCCGTATCGGCCAATTGGAAAGCGACCTCCATGGCATCGATGCCGGCCGATTTTTCGAGCGGGGTTCCCCGAATATCGGCGAGGAGACCAATGTAGGCCTCCATGAAAACGGACTTCCAGCGCTCTTGCGCCGTCTCAGTCGCGTTTTCATCATCGATGGGCCGCGACTTGGAGAGCAACAGTGGGATACCGGACGTGAAGTGGGCAAGCGCCTCGGCGTGCTTGCCGGCCCGGCCCAGGGCCGCCGCCAGGGTGACCCGTGTCAAGGCGGCCCGCGGGTGCTTTTCGCCGAACTGCTGGCTGGCGTTCCGATGGGCGTCTTCCAGATGGGGCAGGATCTCCTCGGTACGGCCGGTCTTGATTAAGGCAATGGCCAGTGACGGCGTTCTGCCGAGCATACGTGCGAACCCCTCCGGTTTCATGACCGTTTCGACCCGAGCGAACTCCTCAGCCGAGGCCTCCCATTCGGCCTGAAAGGCGAGGATGGAGGCGAGATCGCGCCGGGCGCCGCGCAGTTTCGATTGGCGGTCGTTGAGCCCGGCGTTCTGGTAGATGCCGATGGCATCGCGGATTGTCTGCTCCGCATCTTCGGCGCGGCCCTGTGCGGCCAGCGTCGAGGCCAGTTTGCGGGCGATGTCGCCGGTGACCGAGTTATCGGTTCCGACCTTGTCCAGGGCCTCGTTGAACGCCGTACGAGCGACCACCTCGGCCTCCCGCAAGCGGCCCTGTTTGACCAGGTTGCGGGCCAAGCCGGCGTTCCGTCGGGCTTTCAATGATGGGTCCTTGTCCGTCTTGCCGGAGTCGCTCAGTGTTTCGATTTCCTTGTGCAGGTACTCTTCGGCCTCGGCCCAACGGCCCTGGATCTCCAGCAGAAAAGCGTCCATGCGGTGGCTTTCCGCTTCCAGGGACAACCGTTTCATCGGTGACGGCCGTTTGGTCATGAATATCTGCTGGATGATCCGTTTGGCCTTTTCGCTCGCTTCGCGGGCCCGTTCGATGTCGCCTTGTGAGGCGTACATGTAGGCGAGACCGCGCTGGGTCGTCGGGTTGGGGCGGATCGCCGCCGCCTCATGCATGATCTTGATGGCCTTCCGGGTCTTGCCGATCTGGTGTTCGGCGAAAGCCGCGTCCTTCAGGATCGACTGGCGTTTTTTCGGATCGATGTGGGCACCGCGCACCAGTTCCGCGGCTTTTCGTAAGTCCTGGACGGCGTCGTTGAGCCGCCCTTCCCTCTGCGCCTGCTTGCCGCGTTTGCGGAGGAACAGGGCTTTCTTGGCATCACTACCGCCGCCACCGGACTGGCCGGACTTGCCCTTCCTTTTCTTCTTTTTGCCGCCGGATTGGGCGACTTCGTACAACGCCGCAGGTCCCGGCATACCAGCGCCGTGGGAAGAGAGCTCAGATTCCTGATGGCCGATCGACGACGCCGCGGTTGAAATCCCGCACGGAAAGAGGAGCACGGGAACGGACAAAGCGAGCGCCGACGCGCGCCTTACAAACGCTCGGCCCGAGGACAACGATGCATTTTGGACCGGTTTCATGTCTCGCCCCTATCTGAGGGTGGCGAGCAACTTCCTTGCTTGGCCGACGCAGCCGTTTTCGGCCATCCAGACGACACGATGGGCATCGGTCGACAGCTCCGGCATCTGCTTGAGTTTGACGCGGGCCGCCGTCCGCTGACCTTTGAGGCGGACCATCACCGACACGCCGTCGCGGACCGATACCTCGGACGGCCATTGCAAGTCTGCTGTACCCTTCGGCCAATTCACCTTCGTCTTGCCGCCTTTTGGCAATTCCTTCAGGGACAACGAGCCGCTTTTCTTGGTGTTCGCCCGCCATAACGCGGGAACCGTACCGGTACGGAAACAATGGGTCCCGGAGCGGCCAACGTCGATATGCCAGACATCCGGCGGTTCCGCCTTGGCGCCGCCACGCATGACGCCCAGTTTGCTGGCGCCGGCCCCTTGCGGTGCCACCAGCTTGGCGAGTGCCGCGGTCAGGGTCTTGTCGCCGCCACCGGCCGCTGCCGCGACGGCGCCGGAATGGGGGCCTTTCAGCATGATGACTTGACCGCTTTCCGACACCAGGCTCAGTTCTGTTCCGGCCGCAAGGGTAACGTTAGCACCGTCTTCGATCATGCCGCCGGCCGGGTGGTCCGGCGACGAAGATGCGATGATCACCAATTGACCGGCCCAGGACGGTACGGCCAGAAACGCGAGTAAGACAAAAGAGATAAACGAAATCGAATTGCGGCCGTTCATTTTCTATTTTTCCTTCAGCACGATGGTTTCTCCGGTCGCGCCGCCGGCCAAACGGCCCGCGTGCATGGCAACAAGTTTATCATCCGGGTAAGTTGCGGCCAATTCTTCAAAGGCCTTAAGGGCATCGGCGTGCTCTTCCTTCAAGAGTTCGTAGGCCGCCTCATAGGCGGCGACTTGGTCCTCCGGCAAGCGGTCGACGGGCTCGAAGGTGAGCACGCCCTGGGTCTTGCCTTTCAACACCAGCCGGCCGATCGGGCGCGCCCGCATAGCGTCGACCCCCTTCATGGTCTCTTCGGAAATACACACCATGGTCCCGGTCTGTTTGTTGACGCTCTCGAGCCTGGCGCCGGTGTTCATGGCGTCGCCGTGGGCCGTGTAATCGAAAAAGGCCTTGCCGCCGAAATTACCGACCGTAACCATGCCAGAGTTGACGCCGACCCGGGTGCCGCCGATCTCGATCCCCTGCTCCCGGTAGCGGGCCTGGAAGTCGCGGGCGAACTTGTCGAAATCCATGGCACAGAGGGCGGCGCGCTGGCGGTGATCATCCTGACCGACGGGCGCGCTGAACAGCACGACGACGGCGTCGCCGACGATCTTGTCGATGGTACCGCCGTGCCCGAAAGCGATCGAGCACATGCCGTCCAGGTACTCGTTCAGCACTGGCAGGATCTCCGCCGGATCCGACTTCTCGATCATGCTCGTGAACCCGGCGAGGTCCGAGTAGAGGACGGAAATCTCGCGGCGCTCGCCGCCGACCGTGAACTTGGTCGGGTCCTCGATCATCTGGTCGACGACCTGCGGTGCCGTGAACCGCGAGAAGGCGTCGCGGATATACTTCCTCTCGGCCCGCACCCGGCCCAGGAACAGCGCCGTGACGCCGCCCGCCGCCAACAGGTAAGCGGCGCTGGGCGCGACCAGAGGCACCAATACCTGGGCCTGCATATAGAGATAGAAACCACCTGACCATAAGGCGACGACAATGAACACGGATAACAGGGCCTTGGCCCAGGGCGGCAGCTTGACCGCGAATACCAAGCCGCCCAGTACGGCGCCGATGGCGATGACGAGAACCAAGACAAACGTTCCCGCCCCCGGGGCGACGTTGCCGTCGAGCAGCTGGGCGACACCGTGGGCATGGATCATCACGCCCGGAATGGTCCCGGCTGTCTCGCCGACGCCGGCGGTCAACGGCGTACGGTGGCGGTCGGTAAGCGGCAGGTCGGCGCCTATCAGCACGACCTTGTCCTTGAGCCAGGGCGCCGGCAAAAGGCGGGCGGCGTGGATCGGGAACGACTTGAAGGTCGGCGTCTTGTCGTTGGGCGGCTGGCGGTAGAGCAGGCGCAGGGCCGGTGTCGCCGGTCCGCTGTCGCGCCCGGCGAGCGCATAAGCCAGCCCGGGCACCCATTTGCCGCCCCGTTCGCCGCCCGGGAAGATCCAGCGCACGGTGCCGTCGACCGGATCGGACTTTAAGTTCGGCAAGGCGCGCATCACGTTGGCCGGAACGTTCTCCAGGTACTTCGCCTGCTTCTCCGTCAGCCCGTCCTGCAAGGCCACCCAGGACACGGAAATGGGCACGGTAGAGTTGGCCATGGCCGTGAACAGCACCCCGTCTTTCTCGGGTTCGGTGGCCTGATCGAACAGGATGTCGAGACCGATGTGCCGGGCGCCGGCGGCGTTGAGCTTGGCGATGGTGACGGCCAAGATGCCGCGATCGAGGGGCGAGCGGTAGGGGAACAGGGCCAGCGTGTCCTCGGTAACGGTCAGCACCACGATGTCGGGGTGCTGCGGCTGGCTTGGTGTCAGGGTCGCGATGCGCAGGTCGGCGACGAAGTTCTCGACCAAGGTCAGGAACGGCAGGTGGCGGAACCCGGCCCAGGTCAGCACGATGGTGCCGATGAGGACGGCGCCGACGGCGACCCGGAATTTCCTGTGAGAGGCCTCAGCCGTTTCGGTTGCACCCACGTTTGCTTTTCCTAACCGATACTACTAACCCCTAGAAGACCGCGTTAGTGTCTTTTCTTCAAGGAACTAGATCACACAAGTAACTTGTTCCGATATCGCGCCCTCATGCTGCCAAGGCGGCATTGAACTCCGCCGATTTCTCCAGGTAAGGCGCGTGACCGGCGCCGGAGATGACAATCGCCCGCGCACCCGGAATGGCGGCGGCGAGGTCGTCGGTCCGTTCCCGGGCGACGACCGGATCGACCTCGCCGATGAGCACGCTTACCGGGCAATTCAACTCGGCCAGCAGGTCTCGGTTATCGGTTTCATTGATCATGCGCGCCGCCGCCTCGACGCCGTCCCTATTGCAACGGGAGGCGATCTCGGCGATCAGGTCGAAGACGTCGGCTGGTGCATCGGGCGACAACATGTTCTTGGCCCGCTCGAGCCCGTATTCCCGGGGCCCACCCCGGTCGAAGGTCTGGAGTCGCTCCCGGTAATTGTCGGACAAACCCGACCCCTTCGGCTGGCAGCCACCCCAATGGGTACAGGACAAAACCAGGCGCTCGACGCGGTCCGGATGGCGTCCGGCGAAACGCGCGGCGACGATGCCGCCCATGGAGTGGCCGACAAGCGTCGCCTTTTCGACGGCGCAGTGATCGAACAATTGGGCCAGGGTCTCGGCGAAACGGTCGGCGTCCGCCTCGACCAGCGCTGAACCGCCGTACCCGGGCGCGTCCCAGGCGATGCAACGGTGGTCCCGGGAAAAGCGCTCGAACTGACCGACCCAACTCAAGGAATTCCCGGCCAGACCATGCAGGAAGACGATCACGTCGCCCGCTCCCGTCTCCCGGTAGGTCAGCGGCCCGCCCGGCAGGTCCGCCGTCTTTTTCCGCGCATCCATGTTATTGCCCCAGTCGTTATCGTTTGGTGACCGCGCGTCGCGTTTAGCTTGTATCGGCACCATTTGTAGCCCGAATTCGAGAAACAGCAAACGCGGGAAAACGAACGGAAGGGTTGAACGACGATCCGTTTGCGAAACCGCCAGCACCGGTTATGCTCCGATGACTCGCCCCGAAGGAGACAGGACATGCGGTTCATCACCCCGGTTTTTCTCGCCCTGACGTTCATTCTCGCCAGCCCGGCGGAGGCATCCGACCTCTTCAACAAGCTGAAAAAGGCGGTCGACAGCGTCGGGACCGGGTCATCGTCCACTGGCGCCGGCAGCGGCGCGGCGTCGCTCTTGAGCAACGACGACATCATCGCCGGCCTCAAAGAGGCCCTTCGTGTCGGCACCGAGCGCGTCGTCGGCCAGATCGGCGCCGCCGACGGTTACAACGCGGACCCCGCCATCCATATCCCGCTGCCGCCGGAGCTTGCGAAGGTGCAGGATCTGATGAAGAAATTTGGCCTGTCGGCCCTGGTCGACGACGTCGAGTTGAAGCTCAACCGGGCCGCCGAACAGGCGGCGCCGAAGACCAAGGAGTTGATCTGGAAGGCCATCAACGAGATGACGCTGGACGACGCCAAGCGCATCTACGACGGCCCCGAAGACGCAGCGACCCAGTATTTCAAGAAGGTCGCTTCCGATGATCTCACCCGTGTCATCAAGCCGATCGTCGACCAGACCCTGAACGAGGTCGGCGCCATCGCCGCCTACGACCAGCTTATGGGCGATTACAGCAAGCTGCCGCTGGTCCCCGACGTCAAGGCCGACCTGTCGAACCACACCGTCAACCTGGCCCAGCAGGGTCTGTTCCATTATCTCGCCCAGGAGGAAGCGGCTATCCGCCAGAACCCGGCGAAACGGACGACGGAGATATTGGCGAAGGTGTTTGGGGGGTAGTTGTCCTGAGGCGGAGGTTCTCTATCAAGCACGCTCGCTGAGCGGCGAAGTCAGCCACCAACAAGCCAGTCCAAGGCTGATCCTTCGTCATGGAATAAACCCGTTCTCACGCCACGGTTCGACGCGACGTCTTTAACGAATTCCATTCTCTTTGTTTCTTCAGGAGGGATTATGATGGCCAAGCGCGTGCCCGCCGGGAAATGCCTGTAAAGTTCGCTGGTGAACTGAAAGTCCTGGGTCAATGACTCCCGAGGTTCGGCCTCGGACATGTCGATGAGGAGCTTTTTGTAGTCGTTGTCGACCAGCGCTTGGCTGACATCTTCGCGCGAAGCCTCAAGTTCATCTTTCGTGATGGCGCCGCTCAACTTGAGGAACACGTACCCTTGATCTTCTAGATATTTCACGACGAAGGACATCTACCGACCTTTCGTATTCACCCGTAGTCCAAGCATCTGGTTATAGCATTCCATTGTATTCAAGTCCCTTGTATCGCCAGACGGATTAGGGGTTTTAGCGAGAGAATATGGGGGTAGGGTTTGAGGCGCCTGTCCCCTCAATTCCAGAAGCGGTTGATCGATTTCTCCCGGCAACAGGTACAAATTATTACAATCTCGCGCTTATCGGAGAAACTTGGGTTACAACAGGCAGGTAAAGTTTCCTTGTTCGGCTTGGCTTGCCGAGAAGATGAGGAAACTAACAATGAAAAAACTACTGAAAACCCACGGAACGACCTTTACCGTCGGCCTCTTTCTTGTGTCTACGGTCTCCGGCGTCTTCCTGTTTTTCCATGTCGCATCCCCGACCTTTCATGCCATGCACGAATGGCTGTCGATGCTGCTGATCCTTCCGGTGGCTTTCCATGTCTGGAAAAACTGGACTGCCTTCAAAACCTATTTCAAACGCCGGACCATCGCCGTTCCCCTGGCCCTCTCCATCATCGCCGGCGCGACTTTCGCCTATCCGTCCCTGACCGTACCGTCTTCCGGCGGCAACCCCATGCGCGCCGCGATAAACGCCGTCGAGAGCGGAACGATCACCCAGATCGCGCCTCTGTATGAATTGACACCGGAGGCGTTGAGCGAACGGCTGGCGGCGAAGGGGTATACGGTAGCTTCGGCCGACCAAACCTTGACCGAGATAGCCCGGGCGTCCGGCAAGAAGCCCGGACGCGAGCTCTTGGCGGCGATCGCGTTTGCGGATTGAGAGAGCCATTGCCCGAGCCTATCGGTGGCTGGGTCTTATCACCAAGTAGGAACGTTAGCTCTCATCGGACAATGCAGTTTCTCATGCCGGGCTTGCCCCCGTCGCAAGCGCCCAGCGGGTCATCCACGCGGCCCCCTGGGTCCTGCACGGGGTGCGCTATGGGGCGCCGGTAAACCAGAGTAAAGCCGCCTACCTCAGGAATTGGTCTCCCGAGTCAGATGTATGTAAGAAAACGACAGAGCTCCGACCACAACCATGAAAAACAGTAATTCAGGGGCCCATTTTAGCGGGAGAAAGAGAATCAACTCCAATTTGTTTGCTCCGGGACCGGGACTCATTGACGACCGGCTGATTAGGTCTCTCCCGATGGAGCCCGGGAGAGCGGCAACAACGTAAACCACCCACAATCTCAGACCATTTCCCTTGGACAATACCCAAGATGATTTGAAACTTATGGGGTTTCCAATCGCAGAGGCAGGCAAGACCAATAGGAATCGACAAACAGCAACGTAGCCGAGGTACGCGATGGCGAACATCACTATTGTGGCGCCAATGTCATCTTCCTCCAAGTTTGGGAAAGGTATCGGAAATTGATGGATAAGCTGATCGACCAGGACGAACGACAGAAACACGACTATCGTCACAACCCCTAAAAGTAGTGTGGCGCACCAGGCGAAAGACCATTCCGGCATGCCTATGGAATAATACTCCCGAAACGATCCAGGTCGTTCGCCGAGAATTATCAATCTATGCCATGCAGTAATGGGAGGAACCCAAACGAGAGGAATCAGAAAAGGGATCAGCTCCGTGACCGCCCCGTCCAAAACCAACAATAATAGAAACAACAAGGTGGAAATCAGAAATGGCGCTGACATGAGCAAGAGGAACACCGTATAGCTTCTGGCAACCGCCCCATAAGCCAGCACGATAGTTTGGCCGATGGGGATTTCCCGCGGGTCCAAATTCATCTTTTACCTCTGATTGCGGGTATATGAACGAATCAATCTGTTAAGGTCCCGATCTAAATTGGGGTGAAAAGGAAATCTAGGGTCAAGAGAATAACCTGGAGGCGGCATGATCGTGTGCGCCCTAGAACAGCACCGCGAAAACGGCCGCCAAGACGGCGAAGACGATTGGCAAAATGAGCCTGGGGAATAGCACCAACTGGAACGCTGCTCTTTCTGCCGCTGTTTCCTTGTTCCGCTCGTTCGCGGGACGACGAAGGTGTTCGAGATACTCCTCCTTCGTCCAACCTTTGGGCTCGTTTTCCATCACCATGTCCCGTCAGCAGGTCTTTCGAGAATAGGTTCGATGGCTGATTAACACAATCTGAGCTGGCGTAGTCGGTCGTCGCCCAGTTGGATTCGGTTACGACCCCGAACTATTTCAACCTGTCATGGCCGGGCTTGACCCGGCCATCCCCGTGGATCCCCGGGTCAAGCCCGGGGAAAACGAGAAGAGTGGTGCTGATGTGTTGAGACGCAGCCTCAGTGACTGGCCCCCGCCGACAAGGCGATCTTGTTGTAGACGTTGTACTTGCCGCTGGGCTTCTTCATCGGGATGCGCTTGACCTCTTCGAGGGTATCAGCGTCGTAGATGACCAAGGCGCCGTCGTTCTCCCAGATGCTGACGAGTGCGTGTTTGCCGTCCCGCGTGAACTCCACATGGGCTGCCGTCTTGCCGGGTTCAGGGCGCAGCGTCTTGACGATCTCCAATGTGCGTTTATCGATGACGTGCATGGCGTCGCGGTGTTTGCCGAAGAAGACGTCGACCCAGGCGTAGGGCGTGTTCTCGTGGCTGCGCATGAAAAATCCGGGCCCTAAAGTCTCGATGCGCTTGACCGTCTTCCAGCTCTCCATGTCGATGACGCTGACCATGCCACCCCTCAGGTGCGGCGTCGCCATGACGTCCCTGCCCTCATACTGGAAGGTGATGCCGGAACCCAGATGCGGCATGCTGTCGAGCTCCAGGTCCGCCACCTTTCGCCTCGCATCCAGGTTGAAGACCTGGCCCTTCTTGGCGTTGCGCGCCGCGCCCATGACGTCGGTGTAAGCCTGATCGAAAAAGAAGTCGTCCATGTAATCGCCGACTTCGATGCGCCGGATCCCGAACGGCTGCTCGGCGACAACGACGCCCTCGACCTGGCCTTCCCGATAGTTGTGCACGAAGTTGCCGTATATGGGCGGTGCGTCGGGATCATAGGAGAGCTCCCAGATCTCGGTCATGTCCTTAAGCGCCACCACGAAGCTGCTCCGCGGCCTCGCCGTGTAGACGGCACTGACCCTGGACGTCTTGCCCTTGCCGTCGGTCACCGGGATGACGCGGAACGGCGACAGGTCCTCAGCGTGCAGGACGACGAGGCTGTGCGGCAGGAAATTGCCGGCCATTACCCATTTGCCGTCGGCGGAAACGGCGATGTTGCGCGTATTGATCCCGGCGCGGATCTCGGCCACGGGCTTCAGGCTGTAGAGGTCGTATTTGCTGACCCAGCCGTCGCGCGAGCCGAAATAGACGAAGCGCCCGTCTGGCGAATACTTGGCACCGCCGTGTAGCGCGTAGCGGGACGGGAAACGCCACAGCGATTCGAACTTGTCGCCGTCGAGGATGGTGATGTGGTGATCGCCGGTCTCGACGACCGTGAACAGATTGAGCGGATCGGCGTCGTGCACCGGCTTGTCCGGCAGGGTCGCGACCGCGTTGTGGATGACGTGGGTCGCCTTGGTCTCGGCCATGCCCCAGTCGGGTATCGCGGGGAGCTTGGTGTAGACGAAATCGACGACGGCGGCGATCTGCTTGTCGTCGAGTTGTTCCTTGAAGGCCGGCATCTGGGTCGCCGGGCGGCCGTCGGCGACGACGCCAAGCGCTTTCTTTTTACGCAGCCGACGCAGGTTCTCCGGCAACAAAGCCGGGCCGATTTGCCCCAGGCGGTCATCACCGTGACAAGCCGCGCAATGCTGCTGGCAGACGATCTGCCCATCCGGCTCGGCGGCCTCGGCACGCAAAGGCAAAGCGGCGGCAGCGATCAGTGCGGCGGCCGTCAGAACTTTAGGCAACGGCATGTTTTTGGCTCCTGTAGGGGGTCGTCTCGACCCGGACTCCGCCTTCCGAAATACCGATCTCCTCGTCGGTCAGGTAGCAGGCCGGGTCTTCCTGCCATGGATCATCGGTTACCTGCCAGGCGCGGACGCGCGTATTGCCGTTGCAGATGTCAAAATGCCGGCATTCGCCGCAACGCCCTTTGACGGTGCGCGGGTGCGGCTTGAGACCGGCCATGATCGGGTCCGAGGTGTCCATCCAGATTTCCGAGAACGGCCTCTCCTTGACGTTGCCGAGGCCGTAGTTCCACCACATGGTATCCGGATGCACCTCGCCGAGGTTGTCGATGTTGGCGACGTTGACGCCCGAGGCGTTGCCGCCCCATTGCACCAGCTTGGCACGGATGTGCTCCTCTTTTTCCGGAAAACGGCGGCGCACCCAATGCAGCAGATAGACGCCGTCGGCGTCGTTATTGCCGGTGACGTATTCCTTGGGGCGGCCGTCGAGGGTCTCCTGGAGCGAGCGCTCGAAGAGTAAATCCATGGCGTTGCGCGTCACTTCCCGCTCGGCGTCGTCGATGCGGTTGGTGTTGCCGCGCCCGGCATAGTTGAGATGCGACAGGTAGAACTTGTCGATGTCCTCATCGTCGAGGAGATCGAGGAGCTTCGGCAGTTCGTTGGCGTTGTCCATGGTCATGGTGAACCTGAGCCCCACCTTCATACCGCGGGCCCGGCACATGCGCGCCCCTTCCAAGGACTTGTCGAAGGCGCCTTCCTGGCGGCGGAACAGGTCGTGGGTCTTGCCGATGCCGTCCAAACTGATACCGACGTAGTCGTAGCCGATGGCGCCGATGTCATCGATGTTTTCATCCGTGATCAGCGTGCCGTTGGTCGACAGGCCGACGTAGAAACCCATGTCCTTGGCGCGCTTCGATATCTCGAAGATGTCGGGGCGCAACAGAGGCTCGCCGCCCGACAAAATGAGCACCGGCACGCGAAATGCCTTGAGGTCGTCCATGACGTCGAACACTTGCCCGGTCGAAAGCTCCCCCGGGAAGTCGGTGTCGGCCGACAGGGAATAGCAATGCTTGCAGTTGAGGTTGCAGCGTCGGATCAAATTCCAGATGACCACGGGACCCGGCGGATTGCGCCTGGGGCCGGCCTCAGTCGGCTCGACGAGTTCGCGCATGAATTGGCTGACCCTGAACATTTCTCGCTCCCGTCTATCCGACCAGCCGAAGACCGGTCTTCTTGAGGATTTGCGTACTATAGAGGATTTGATGGGCCCTGGCCCGCGTGCCCAACACGTCCGCGACGCGGCCCGCCTTGTCCTCGACCTCGCTCTTCTCGCGCCCATGGACCATGGCAAACAGGTTGTATGGCCAGTCCGGCAAATGACGCGGCCTGAGATAACAATGGGAAACGAAATCAAGGGCGCCGACCTGCCGGCCCGCTTCGAGCGCGTCCTCGTCGGCCACGTCCCAGACGGTCATGCCGTTGGCCTTGTAGCCGAGGCGGTAGTGGTTGGGGACGGCACCGATGCGCCGGATGACGCCCGTGTCCAGCATACGCCTGATGCGCGCCATGACGTCGTCGGGCTCCAGGCCGAGGCGTTCGGCGACCACGTGGTAGGGCTGGATATCAAACGGCAAACCCTCCTGCGTCTCGGCGACGATGCGCCGGTCGATCTCGTCGAGGATTTCCGTGCGGGTACTTCCGTCAGGCATCGAACCTCAACCCTATGAAAAACTCTTCTTCGCGCGGCATGTTGAGAACGGTGATGCCGGTCTCGGCCTCGATCTCGGCGATCACGTCCGTAATGTGTTCCGGCGTTTCGGTGGCCAGTACGAACCACATGTTGAGCGCGTGGTCGCGGGCATAGTTGTGGGCCACCTCGTCGTGGGCGTTGACCAATTCGGTCACTTCCTCATAGCGATCCGCAGGCACGGCCATGGCCGCCAGCGTCAGGCCGCCACCCATGCGTTCGGCATGAAAGAGTGGGCCGAAGCGGCTCAGGACACCTTCCTGCCGAAGGGCGCGCATGCGGTTGATCAATTCCGCTTCCGACAGGTCGAGGCGCTCGGCCAACTCGGCGAACGGCCGTTCCGATACGGGAAAGCCGCCTTGCGTCTCGTTGATGATCAGCCGATCCACATCGTCCATCAGGCCGCTCCCGGAACAGCGGTGGTACCGGCGGCCCGGTGGGCCGGCACGTAATGGGCGCCGCACTGCTTGTAACGGCTGCGGCTGAATAGGATCGCCTTGTCGTATTGGGCCATGCCGAGGTCGCCGCAGATCTGGTCGATCTGCGACAACACCGTTTCGCGGTCCTTGCCGTGGATCATGTTGTAGAGGTTATAGGGCCAATTCTCGTGGCGCAGGCGCTCGTAGCAGAGTGTGACGAAGGGCAGCTGAGCCAACTTCGGGCCGACCTCGGAGGCCTGGTCATCGGGTACGTTCCAGGCAACCATGGCGTTGGCCCGGTAACCCAATTCACGGTGCCGGACGATGACACCGAAACGTTTGATGACGCCGCTGTCGATCATCGCCCGCAGGCGCTCAATGACCTCTTCCTCGGAGAGCCCGATGCTCCGGCCGACTTCCTGGTAAGGGCGCTCGACCAACGGCAAGCCATCGGCGATCTCGCGAAGCAGATCCTGGTCAATGGCGCCGATCTTCATTTCAGGTCGAACCCCAGGTCGATATGGAATGGTGTCAGCAGGCGCAGGTCCATGACTTCGAGGCCGGTTTCCTCGGATATGGCATCGAGAACGCCTATCAGCGCCGTCTCGTCGGGCGCTGTCACCACGAACCACAGGTTGACGTCGTGTTCGCGTTCGTAGTTGTGGTTGACCTCAGGGAACGCGGTGACGATATCGGCCACCTCTTCAAGCCTGGTTTCCGGCACGCGGATGGCGGCGAGCGTACTGGCGCCGACCGTTCCCGGCCGCACGGCGGCGCCGACCCGGCTGATCGAACCGTTGCTTTTTAAGTCTTTCAGCCTATCGATGACGTCGCGCTCATCGAGCCCGAGGGATTGCCCGATTGCGGCAAAAGGCCTCGGTTCCAGCGGAAAATCCCGCTGAAAATCATTAAGCAGGCGGTGTTCGACGGAACCGGGTGTCACGGTTACAAACCTATCCTGTTGGCCCGTGCCGTTAAGAAGATACCGCTCGGTTTGTCGGCCGGCAATTCCGCGATGCGCTCGAAGGTGCGAGTGTCGTAGACGTCGACCCGATTGGCGTCGCGCACCGACACCCAAACCTGTTCACCGCGCGGCGTGAACTCGAGGTGCAGGATTGCCTTGCCCGGCTTGAACTCGTGGATGATCTTCATGGACGGCACATCGATGACCTGAACCGTGTCGTTCTTCGGGTGCGCGAAGTTGACCCAGGCCTGGCGTCCGTCGGGCCGCGCCACGGCGAACACAGGCTGACCGTGTACGGGGATGCGCCCCACTTCCTGCCAGCTCTCCGGATCAACGACGAGCAGTTCATGGCGGCCGACGGCGGGCAGGAATATCCGGTCGCCGGCCCGCGCCCAGCCTTCCAGGTGCGGCATCTTGTAGACCGGCAGTTTCTTCTCGCGGCGGCCATAACCCGAGAGGATGCGCCGCGGCCCCTTGTCGACCTGCCGCAGGTCGAGAAGCGTCATGCCGTCTTCACCGAACAGACCGGCTATGTAGTAGCGGCCGTCGTCGGTGACGAGCGCGTCATAGGGCAATTCACCGACGTCGGTGAATTTCGTGATGGCCGGCTTGGTGCGGTCCGTGAAATCGGCGATCCAGGTCTCCCCGGCATCGTAAAGGCTGAAGACAAAACGCTGCCCTGGCGCGTCGACAAGGCCGATGACCTTGGAAAGTTCGCCGTCCGCGTCCGCGGCCGGAATGTCGGCGACCAATTCGAGCGTGTTGCTGTCGAACACTTTGACGCCGCCCGGCTTGTAGTTGGAAACGGCGACTAAGGATCCGTCTTGGGAGATGGCGCCGCCGATGCTGTTGCCCGACTGGATGACGCGATTGACGATCTTGCCGGTGAGCATGTCGACCTTGGTCAGACCGCCGTCACGGCCGAAAACGTAGGCGAAGCGCTGGTCGCGCGAATAGACGACCGAGGCGTGGCTGAGGTCGCCCAATCCATCAACGGTCATCAGAGATGTACGGGTCGTCGTTTCAATGATCTGAATTTTGCCGATGGCCCGCTCGATGATGACACCGAGGTCGCCGGTGCCCCTGACCTGAGGCCCATCGGCGTCCGCAGCTTTGGAGGCAGCAAACCCGAGGACGACGATGGCCGTGACCAGGACGACCTTGTGCCACCAGTTCATTGCGAGGTTCATTCGGGCAACCCTTCCTTCAGTTGCTTGACGATCCAGGCGACCTCCTGACGTGTCAGAAGCGGTTGCCAGGGCGGCATCGGCGTTCCCTCAAATCCGTGCAGAATAGAATCGGCCAACACGTCGTCATCCTTGCCTTCGAGCGCTTCGGGCAGCAGAGGCGGGCCGAGGCCGCCTTTCATGGTCAATCCGTGGCATGAGCCGCAGTCCTGCTTGACCAGGTTCATAAGATCGGCACGCCGCTCTTTGCTCAGGCCGTCGGCGAGAGCGTTTCCGGATAACAGGAGAAGCGTGGCCAACAGGGCCAGGCTACGCATGGCGGAGTCCTTCTCCCCGCTCAATGCGCTCGATGCGACCTTCACCGTTGCCGAGAAGATCCGCCATTTCGACGACCTGACCGATGATAAACAGGACAGGGCCGTCGAATTCGGCGTCGGCGACATCGCCGGCGATTTCGCCGAGCGTCGAGATGACATGGGCCTGGTCGTCGCGCGTTCCGTTGCAGACTGCTGCCGCCGGGGTATTCGGTGACAAGCCATTGGCGATGAGCCTGACGGCAATCTGCGGTATATGGGCCTTACTCATATAGAGGACGAGCGTCGTTGCCGGATCGGCCATGCCTTTCCAATCGAGTTCGAGCTCGCTTTCGGCACAGCAGTGCCCGGTGACGAAACGGACACTGTTGGCGACGCCGCGATGCGTAAGCGGCACGCCGATGGAGGACGCGCAACCCGTGGCCGACGTCACACCGGGCACGACTTCGAACCCAACATCGTGTTCAAGGAGATAGGTAGCCTCTTCACTGCCGCGGCCGAACATGAACGGGTCGCCGCCCTTCAAGCGCACGACCTGACGGCCATCACTGGCAAGACGGACAAGCAATTCGTTGATTTCGTGCTGGGGCACCGGATGGAGCTGCGGTTGCTTGCCGACATTGATCTTGGCAACGCCGGTCGGAATCATGTCGAGGATCTCGTCCGAAACCAATCGGTCGTAGACGACGACGTCGGCGTCCTCGAGGGCCCTGAGGGCCTTGAGCGTCAACAGTTCCGGATCTCCCGGTCCCGCCCCGACGAGCCAGACTGTCCCTGATTCACGCATGATCTTGAGCCTTCACCCGAGTGTGCCATCGACGGTGATCTTCCATTATCATGGTGGGCGAGCGAAAGAATTGATCTCGGTTAAGTATTTGGGCTGAAAGCCGGTACATCGGGCCACTCTGATCGGGCCCTCGGCCCCACACATGTCATCTGCGCGAGCGGATCATCCGAATGGCCCGGCGCTAGTCGACCAGAGCCCAGCTCAACAGCTTTTGCCTCCATCACTTATGACTTCAAGCCAAGGCGCTTTTCCCTTCGCATCAGTGGCGCCCGAAAGTCGTAACGATATCGGGCTGATTCTTCGGAAAGTTAACTTTGGTCAAGGCATTGCTGTGGAAAGGCAGGTACTCCGGTAGGCATCGTCAGTGAATTATCTCGTTTTAAAGTCAGTGGAGAGACCGAGATGCATAGACTTTCCGTGAAGGCTTCCGCTTTCGCGTTGGCGGTTGGCGCCGCCTTTGTCTTTGGCGCCACCCCGGCAACCGTGGCAGCGCAAGAGCCGGCACTTTCCGAAGCCGACTTCGAGGAATCGAAGAAGCTCTACTTCCAGCGTTGTGCCGGCTGTCACGGCGTGCTTCGCAAAGGCGCCACAGGTAAGACCCTGGAGCCGAAGAGCACAAAAAAATTGGGCCAAAAGCGCCTGGAACGGATCATCGCCCTCGGCACCGAAGGCGGTATGAACAACTTCGACGATCTGTTTGACAAGAAGCAGATCGCGAATCTGGCCACCTATATCCAAATGGACGTGCCGCCCCCGGCGGAGATGAGTCTCGCGGAGATGAAGAAGCGGTGGAAACAGTTCATTACACCGGACAAGTATCCCTCCAAGCCCATGCATGGCCGGAATTGGGAGAACTTCTTCATGGTCATCCTGCGTGACGCGGGCATGGTCGGCATCATCGATGGCGACACCAAGGAAGTCGTCGCCAAGGTGAACACCGGCTACGCCGTTCACGTCATGAAGGAATCGTCCGACGGCCGGTTCTGGTACACCCAGGGCCGCGACGGCAAGATGACGAAGATCGATTTGTGGATGGACCCGCCGCAGGTGGTGGCCGAAGCCCAGATCGCGTCCGACGCCCGCGATGTCGCCGTCTCCCACTACGGAGAATGGAAAGACAAATACGTCATCGGTGGCGGTTACTGGCCGCCGCACTTCGTCATCCTGGACGCCGTTACCATGGAACCCTTGAAGGTGGTTTCGACCCGGGGCGTCGACGTTGACGGCAACTACGTCAACGAAGCCCGTGTCGCGGCCGTCTACAACACACCCAAGGCGCCGACCTGGATGGTCGCCGTGAAGGAACTGGGTCAGATGTGGCAGGTCGACTATTCCGACCTCGACAACCTGCGTATCGAGCAGATCAATACCAACAGGTTCCTGCACGATGGTTTCTTCGATCCGACACAGCGGTACTTCCAGATCGCCGCGAATGCGTCGAATCGCATGGAATTCCAGGACACCGTCACCCGCAAGGCGGTCGGTTCTTTGGAAACCGGCAAGAAGCCGCACCCGGGACCGGGCGCCAACTGGGCCGACCCGACCTGCGGTCCGGTTGCCGGCACCGTGCACCTGGGTGAAGGCATGATCACGACCTGGGGCAATGATCCGAAGGGTCATCCCGACAAGGCGTGGAAGATCTGCTACAAGACGGAAACGGACGGCCCCGGCCTCTTTATCCGCACCCACCCGAACTCGCCTTACGTCTTCGCGGACCAGACCAAACACCCGGATCCGGAAGTCCAGCAGGCCATCAAGGTCCTGGATAAGAAGACCGGCAAGATCGTCAAGACCATTCAGGGCACCGATCAGGAGTTTGGCCTTGCGGTCCACTCCGAGTTCAACAAAGACGGCTCCGAAGTTTGGGTATCCGTCTGGGTCCGCGGCGGCAAGAAGAACTGGGCCAAGGGTGAGATCGTTGTATACGACTCGAAGACCCTCGAAGAGAAGGCCCGCATCAAGGGTCTCGAAACGCCGACCGGTAAGTTCAACGTCTACAACCGGGTCCATCACGTGACCTGATGAAGGCGCAAAAAAAGAGGCGGGTGGCTTTCACCCGCCTCTTCTTTTTGCCTGCTAAACGGAGCTTCGCTCCATTCGTTTAGGAATTTTTTTTAGTATTTTTTGCGATCTAGCTCCCGGAATTTCACGGGCCTAGGGGGAACGAGCGAGAGGTACCGAATATGATCGGACGTTTGTGGAAGTGGTTCTGGCAACCGACGGCGCGCTACACCTGGGGCGCCATCTTCGTTGTGGGCGGCGTTGCCGGCATCATCTTCTGGGGTGGTTTCAACACCGCCATGGAAGCCGCCAACACCATGGGGTTCTGCGTCTCGTGCCACGAGATGGATGAAAACGTCTACGCCGAATACAAGGAGACGGTCCATTACCAGAACCGCACCGGTGTGCAGGCGACCTGTTCCGATTGCCACGTCCCCGATCCGTGGATCCACAAGTTCGTTCGCAAGATCAAAGCCACGGGTGAGCTCTATCATAAAGCGCTCGGCACCATCGACACGCCGGAGAAGTTCGAGGACAAACGCCTGACCCTCGCCAAGAGCGTGTGGAAGGCGATGAAGGAAACGGACTCTCGCGAATGCCGTAACTGCCACTCCTGGGAGGCCATGAAATCGGCCAAACAGAAACGCCGTGCAACCAAGCAACACCAATTGGCCCAGCAAGACGGCCAGACCTGTATCGATTGCCATAAAGGCATCGCGCACCGGCCGGTGCATCAGCTGTTGACCGCCGACGACGATCCCTACGACGGCAAGCCGGACTCGCGGCGCCTGATCTCCAAGGAGGAAGAAGCGGCGTTACTGGCGAAGAAAGCGGCCGAGGAAGCGGCGGCCGAAGCGGCGGCCAAGAAGGCGGCCGAGGAAGCGGCGGCCAAGGCGGCGGCTGAAGCGGCGGCCGCAGGGGCGGCGGCTGCTGCCGCCGGCGACGACGCGGCTTGGGCCACCGTCAAACCGATCAACATGATCATGTTCTACCCGGGTCAGACTTCCATCGAATGGGTGTTGAACGGCAAGGACCACGGCGGCGGACGGGCCGTTCGCCGTGCCGGCGACCGCTGCCAGGAATGCCACAAGGGTGAAATGGCCGACATGGGCGCCAAGATCGTCGGCGGCGACAAGGCCGAAGCGACGCCGATCCCCGGCAAGCGCGGTCATATCGAAGTCGCCGTGCAGGCCGCCCACGACGGCGAGAACATCACGTTCCGCCTGCAATGGCCGGAGGCCGGTCATACCCCGGTGCCCTTCGTCGACGGCGGCAAGATGGACCCGGACAACCAGATCAAGGTGACCGCCATGTTCGACGACGGCAAGGTCGAGATGGGCGAACAGGCGGGCTGCTGGCTGACCTGCCACCACGATTCACGCTACATGCCCGACGCGCCCGCACAAGACGCGCTTTCGGCGAGTGATGCGGCGAAGATCATCGATGTCTCGGACGGCGTCACCAAGTATACGAAAGGCGGCCGCACCAAGCTCGAGTACAAAGGCAGAGGCGGCAAGAAACGCGGTGCCTGGGACAAGTTGATCGAAAAGGCCGAACTGGACGCCCAACACGCGGAAGGCGCCTTCATGGACGTGATCAGGTTCAAGTCCAAGGACAACAAGATGGAAAGCGGTTTCATTCTCGCCGACCGTCAACTGAAAGACGCCGAGAAGGCGACCGGCAGCGGTCGGCTCGAGGGCGGTGTCTGGACGGTGACCATGACGCGGCCGCTGGCGGCGACGCAGCCGGGCGGCGTGTCCTTCGAAGCGGGCAAGACCTATACGGTCAACTTCGCCATCCACGACGATTATACGTCGGCGCGCTTCCATCACGTGTCGCTGGAGTATAGGCTGGCTTTGGACAACCCGGAGGCCGAAATCAATGTGGTCAAGAAGTAACGGATTACCGATCGCCGCAGCTGTCTTCACCCTCGCCCTCGCCGCTCCCGTTGACGCCTTGGCCGGCGGCGAGGTCGAATACACGGCAGAGAAGCAGAAGATCTGCGCCAAGACCGACAAGCTCTACAAGAAGATGTATCCGGACGCCAAAGACGACGGCGCGGTCATCGTGAAGGCCTACAAGTACACGTTCTGCCCGCCGAACCTGGAGGTCAAGGTCGGCACCACCGTGCGCTGGGTAATCGTCGACAAACGCACCAGCCACAGCGTTTGGCTGAAGGAAGCGGGCGCACCGGAGTCCGAGCGCTTTTTCCCTGAGGAATCCTGGGACTTCACCTTCCAGGCACCCGGTGACTATCCCTACCTATGCGGGCCTCATTGGAAAGAAGAGGGCATGATCGGCTACGTCAAGGTTACCGAGTAACCGGCCGATAACTGCGCTTAGGCGCCTTTTTCGTTCCCGTATAAGGATGCGCCGTCAGCACATGACTGCGGGCTGACTCTCCGAGGCGCCGTTGACGTAACTCTTCAACATCGCCGTGTCGGCGATGACGATGCGGTTCTGCTCCGTCTTGACGCCGACCTTCCTCAGTTTCGCGAGAATCCGTGACAGGCTCTCGGGCTGGATTCCGAGGCGCCGCGAGATCAACGTCTTGTCATAGGGGAGTGCCACCACGGCCGGACCCGAGTCGACGGGACAGCGCTTGAGCAGGAAATCGACGACACGACCGGTCGCCGACGAGGTCTTCAGCTGTTCGACCTCCTTGACCAGGTGGTGCATCCGTTTCGACATGGACGCCAGCATGTTCATGGCGATTTCCGGCATATTTGCAACGTGATTGCGAAAGGGACCGCTCAAAACGGGTAGCAAACGGGCGTCCTCGGCGACCTGGGCGCTGGCCGGGTAGGTGTGACCGAGAAACGCGGCGGCCTCAGCCAGGCACTCGCCTTCGGTGAAGACGCCTATCACCGCCTCGTCCCCCTCCGCCGTTTCACGATAGATCTTCACCCAGCCACTAAGCACGATATAGAACGTCTCGGCCGGCTCACCGCGCAGGAACAGGACTTTGCCCTTCGGGTAGTCCTTGGGGTGCGCATTGGCAAGCAGCTCCAGGGCCACTTTGTCAGGAAGTTGATTGAACAAGGGAATTCCCTTGATCACCGCCCAATCCGTGCCGTTCATGCCTCGGAAATACTCCATATTTATGCCGTCGGTGGCCAACCCGTTTGCGGCCGTAGTGTGCCGTTGAATGACAGCATCGACGTTGACTTAGATCAAAATTATCGCTGATTATTATCCGCCGATCAATCGATGGAGTCGGGCATCCTTCGATTTAAAGTGTTCGGCGAACCAATTGTGGAGGCGGGCCCGAAATGCATCGTCCAAGCCGCCATAGTTTCCGTTCTCGAAATCCATCAAGATCGAGCTGATGTCATCGAGAAGGCGCTCGTGATCGTCCTTGTGATCGTCGTACTGGTCGTATTTCTTGTTGCGCATGATCTGTTCTTCGAGCGCGAAATGCGCCGAAATCCAAGCGTAGATCTCGCCCAGTTCAGCCAGTGTACCTTCCTTCGACCCGCCCTCTTCCGCTGCCACCAATAGACGGTTCAAGCGGTTGATGATCTCCTGGTGTTCGTGGTCGATAGACGCGATTCCGGTTTCGTATTCCGGACGCCATGGGATGGTTGTTATGGTTTTTTGTTCGCTCATTGCTGAACCCTACTGAATGACGAAACCGCCCTTTTGCGCCAGGTAACTGATGGCGACCACGCGGCCCTTGGTGAACTCGATTTCCTCGGTTGTATCGGTGGTGAAGCCCTCTTCGGCCTTGTCACGCAGTTTCATACGAAGCTGCCGAGTGCCGACGGGAACCGAGAAGGACTGATAGAACACCGACGGTCCATCTGAAGACAGCCCGGCCGGGTTCTTGCTCGCGCCGAATATCTTTTTTCCTTCGAGTTCCAACTCCACGTAGACGGGCCAGCGCTCGCGCGGACAGTCCTGCGCCTTGCGCATGTTTGCCGGCAGCTTGGCCAGTTCCTTCGCCGAGCGCTTGCGGCACTCGACCTTTCGTTGGCCGGCGTGACTGAGACTGAGCTTGATCTGTGCCGTATCCGGAGCGGTGAACTCGTAGGGAACGAATGAGGACAGATATCCGATGAGAACGGCGAACCAGGAATACATAAACGCCTGCATGGCGAAACCGATCGGCGTCTTGTTGGGGCCGTGCGACTTGCTGATGGCGCCGGTCCCGCGTTTGCGCTGGCGCTCCTCCTCGAAGCGGGCTTCCTCCGCCGCCTTGGCCTCGCGTTGACGCTTGATGTCCTCCGGGATCTTGCCGAGTTCCTTGAAGACCAGGTTATAGAAAACGAATAGGACCAGCGGGCCGAAGACAAGGATCGGCGCGATGATCGCGTAAACGGCGCTGTTATCCTGCATTGGCCGTCTCCACCGCAACCGATGCATCGTCAACATCCGGTTCAACGGGTTTCGCGACCCGTTCACAGAACTCTTCGAGTTCCGGGTTCAGGATGTGGCTGTCGGTTGGACCGGCCCAGCAGATGTGCAGGCGTTCTCGCGGTACACGCTTGCGTAAGTACGGGTCGCGCAGGCCATCGAGGCGTTCCTCGGTCCATTGAATCCCGAGGCGATGGTGACAGTCGCAGTCGGCGCAGCCGGTCAGAAAGACGCCGTCGATCCGGTTTCCGGAAAGCGCGTAGTCGATGAACGAAGGCGGCAGCATGCCGATACACGGCAACGCCACCCCTTCCCGACCGCCGTCGGCGATGCCTTCGACGGGAAAACCTTGCTCGCACCCAACGATGAGGACGGAGGGACCGCCGGTGATTTCGGCTTTGTCGCGAGCCCGCCGGATCGCCGAGGTGATTTTCCCTTCAAAAGCACTGAGCGGGCTCTGCGGCAAGTCGATGCCGGTGACCAGGTTGTCGCCCTGACGGAACGGCGTCGACATGGGGCAAGCCCCCACGCAAATACCACAGCTGGTGCAGACATCCGGATTGACGACGGCCTCCAATTCGAACGGCCGGCCGTCCGTACGCGGTTGCATGTTGACGGCGCTGTAGGGGCAATCCTCGGCACAACGGGTACAGCCGTTGCACTTGTCGAGATGGACCTCGGCGGCCTTGGGCCGCTTCATCGGCGGCAACCACGGCATGGCGCAGACGAGCAGGGAAAAGCCGACCGAAAGCGCCCACATGGTTCCGCCACCCCATTTGTCATAAAACGGATAGAGCGGCATATAGAACCAGTCGAGATTAAGCGTTCCCGGGACCAGGCCGAGGTCGGCCGGCGCGTGGCTGACCGCCGGGTTGACGAAGGAAAGAACGGTCAGCATGGCCAAGGAGCCGAGCGCTAGGCCGCGCGGCGGGTTGGTCTTGGCCCGGTTGATCTTCAGGATATGCACCCACATGGCGAACAGCAGGAACAACGGACCGAAAATGTGGATGAACACCAGGAGACTGAAGAAGCGGTCGTCCAGGCTGCCCCGGGTCAGGAAGTTGTTGGCCACCGGTTCACCGAAAATACCGAGCCAGTCGAACCATTCCATGGAGCCGATGGCGACGTATTGGGCGAGCTGATCCCAAACCAGCCAATAACCGCTGATACCCGACAGGAACAACAGCCAGATCACCGGCACACCGGTGAACCAGGAAAACCAGCGCGGACCCCGGTAGCGGTCCTGGGCGAATTCGCGGAGCAGGTGCAATGCCATGGTGACGACCATGGCATCCGATGAATAGCGATGCAGGCTGCGCATGACACCGCCCAGGTACCACTGTTCGTTGGTCATGTACTCGACCGACTCGTAAGCGCCGGTGACGCTGGTGTCGAACAGGATGAAAACGTAGATCCCGGTGACGGCGGCGACCCAGAAAAAGAAAAACGACAGGGTGCCCAATTGCCGAAGCGGGTTCCAGGGCGGTCCGTAGGGTTTGTCGAACAGGGCTTCGAGCCAACTGAATCCGCGTCGGAGCGGAAATTGCAGAATACTCAACATGGGCTTTAGCCGACCTTCTCGGTCAAATTTATTTTGTTCATTAGGCTGCGCTCTTTTCGTTGTCGCGGCGCCTTCGTCGCGCCGCAAGGAGTTCCCTCGCGAGGATCGTGAAACCGATAGTGATGATCACCGCGCCGACGGCGATCTGCAGGAACAGCGAGTAATCGAACTGATAGCGATCGGATCCGGGATCGTACAGCGTACAAAACAACCGCACCTTCTTGACCAGATCATCGAGGGAGCGGAACGGTGCCGTCGTGCCAAACACCAACGCCTTCAGCGGTTCGATCAACAGGGGTTTGTCGAATAGGTCGCCGTAGATCTGGGAATCGATGACGCCTTCAGCATTGATGATCGTCATCTGATCGAGATGGTCGAACCCCTTCGGCGACGGAAAATAGGTGAAGCCGACGGCATCGACCAATTTCCGAACCGTGTCCTCGTCGCCACTCAGGAAATGCCATCCGGCAAACCCTTCGACCCCCTGTTGCCTGGCATAGGTGCGCATGCGAGTGGGTGTATCGTTTTTCCAGTCGAAGCCGATGGTGAGCGCCGTAAAACTGTCGGCGCCCAGGGCATCGAAAGCGGTTTCGTAGGTGTCGGCGAGCATTGCCGTAATGACGCCGCAGCTTTCGGCGCAACTGGTATAGATCAGGTTGATGATCAACGGCTTGCCGAGGTACTGAGACAGGCTGACCGTGCGCCCGCCGGTATCGCGGAAACTGAGGTCGCCGACCTCCTGGCCGATGACCGCCTGACTGCGGGTCAATGCCGCTTTCTCTTGACCGGTGCGCGACAACGGCTGCTGGGCCGCGTGCTCTTCGCGCAGCTTCTGGGCGGCCGTCTTCGCCAGGGTGTCACTGGCGACCAACAACAGCATGACGGACGCCAGAATCAGCGTCGGCAAACGTTTCAGGTTCATCAAGTTCATATTCCGGTGACGGCTCCCACAAGAGCGCCGAGAACCAAAAGCCCCAGCTGCACAGGCGATGCGAAGACGTTCTTCATCGCCATCGGCGGGGTCGGGTTAGCAACGTAACGTATACTGTGGAAAAGGAAATAACTTCCGGCAATTGGGCTTGCCTTGATTGCCGTGCGCATACGGATTCTGAATACATTGTAGAAAAGGGAACTTAATTCCCTCATCGCAGACCTCGGGTCTCAATTCTATGAAAGAAGACCAATGGAGACGGGGGCCGTCGAAACGGCCCCCGTCGGTCCACGGTGACTTAGCTGAGGGGCCAGACGCCCGCCAGGTATTTCCAGTTCACGAAGTAGTAGAGAACGAACGCGACCAGGAAGACCATGGCCAGGGCGAAAGTCCCCGGTACGGCCAGCGTTCCGGCACTGCCGTAACTGGCAACGGCTGCCGGTTCCGGAGCCTGCTCTGGCGCCGGCTCGTTGACCTTCGGCTTGCCCCACAAGATGGTGCCGACCATGTTGAGGATGAAGATCAGACCGCCAAGACCGCCCATCAGGGCTGCCATGCCGTTCAATCCCATCATCATGTGGGCGGCGCCGGGGAAGTCGTAGGTCATCATGGCGTCGGCGAAGTTGATGTCCCAATGGCGGCGCGGCACACCGAGGGTACCCGCCCCCATCATGAAAACCGAGGCCAGGCCCATGCCGATACCGAACAGGTACGGCTGCCACTTGGCCATGCCGGCGCCCCAAAGTTCCTTCTGCCACAACACCGGCACCACCCAGTAGGCGAGCGCCATGAACGCCAGCGTCGTGCCGACGACGACCGTGCCGTGGAAGTGGCCCGGAACGTAGATCGTGTTGTGGGTGATCAGGTTGAGCTGCTCGGTACCCATCATGACGCCCGAGATTCCGCCAAGGAAACCGAACATGACGACGGACAGAGCGAAGCCGGAGAAGCTCGGGTTCCCCCACGGGCACTTACGCAGCCATTCGAAGAGCCCCTTATTGAAGCCCTTCTTGCGTTGCGCCGCTTCGACTGCACCCGGAACCGTGAGGCCGTGGATCATGGAACCCAGGACCGCCAGGTAGAGCGCGTAGGAGGTGTTGAACACCTTGAACTCGGAGCTCAGGCCGGGCTCGACCAGGAGGTGGTGGGCGCTAGCGATCTGCAGGAACAGGATGTAGAGCAGGAACGCCGTACGGCTGACCTTCTCGGACAGCGGCTTGGCGCCGAACAGGATCGCCGCCAGTGCGTACCAACAGGCGATATGCGCCGCCACGTTGATCTGCTGCGAGGAGTGCCCCATCGCCCACCAGACGACCTTGTACATCACCGTGTCGATGTGGCCGACGTAACCGACGGACCACAACAGCGTCGGGATCAGGATGATCGCGCCCGCCGCGATTGTGAAGACAGCGATGATCGCGGCGACGATGGCGCCGAAGGTGACCAGCGGCACCGAGCCCTCGTAGGTCTTCTCCTCCTTGGCGATGACCAGCGTTCCGAAGAAGACGAAACACGCGATCAAGGCACCGACGGCGAACAGGATGATCCCGAGATAGAAGTCGGGCGCCGCCATCATCGGCACATAGGAGGTGAACATAACCGTCGAATCGCCGCGCAGGACCGCGATATTGGTCATGATCGCACCGACCATCATCAGCCAGTACGCAATCCACGCCATCTTCGGCGTTGCCAGACGGCATCCGAGGAGGATGGCCGAGGCGAAGTAGAGGATCGCGATCTCGAAGAAGATGATCCAGACCAGCAGCACATCAAGTCCGTGTGCGGTCAGGGCGAGATAGAACCAATCGGCCGGCAGCAGGTGCACGGCCGGCCAACGGGTCAGTGCGACGCCGATGCCGAAGATACCGCCAACGAGCAGGAAAACGACGGCGGTGACCGCGTTCCATTTGATCAGCTTGTCGGCGGGAAGATGGATCTTGAACCCGGTGGTGGGGCAAGTCCGAAATTCATTGTTAATAGCCATGATTTCGCCCCTTACTTATCCACCACGTGGATCTTGCCGACCATCGTGTGGTGGCCGATCCCGCAGAATTCGTTACAGACGATCGCGTACTCGCCGACTTTGTCCGGCTTGATGGTGATGACCATCTCGTAGTCCGGGTGAACCTGGATGTTGATGTTCTCGGGCAACAGCGACCAACCGTGCTGCCAATCGACCGACGACAGGTGGAGACGATACGACTTGTCTTTTTCCAGTTCGAGAACCGGGTACCACTCCCACAGGCGGGCCAACATGTAGATGTCGGAGCCGGCCGGCGGATGGACAACCGGCACGCCGGTGTCGCCCCCTTCTCGTACCGTATACTTTTCGACCATCGCTTCGGTGCGTTCAGCGAAGACGTCGGGCTTGATGCGATAAGCCTCGTTATTCAGGTTCTGTTCACCGACGATGTGCCAATAAGGCATCATGAAAAACATAATGAGCGCCCAGACAAGGGCGATCGCGATCCATAAAACCTCAGAGCGCTCGATTGGTTCTTTCCACCAAATCCGCTCTTCGGGAGGGAAAATTGCCATCCTAGCCCCCTATCAGTTTGCAATGGGAATGGAGACGACCTCCATGATCCCCCAAATCAGGTACGAGGCGGTAGGAACCGTAATCCCGATGAACAACAGGAGGAATGGGTTATCCAATAACTGTTGCATAAAGGGTATGGTTTCACTCTCTCCGCCACTTCCCGATGCGTTTTCCGGCGCCGGTGCGCCGGTTTCGGTTTCACTCATAAGAAATGGCTCCTTATCTCTCTGCGCAGTTAAGAAAGCGGCAGTCAAAAGACCACGCTTGCCCCATTCACGCCTTGATCTTTGTTAAGTTCTGAAGGGCCGTTCCGGACGATGCCGGGGAGTGAATTCCCGACGGTTGAACCGCATGTTACCGACGGAACAGGGTTGCAAGAGCTTGATCTCGGTTAAGGCATACCCACAAAACGTTTGGGAATATACCGGCAATTCCTGGCTGCCGTTGATGCCACGAGCGGCCAATGCCTTAATAACGGCATAAGAAATGGATGGACTATGGGGGCACCAGTACGTCGCTCCACGACCGCTGACGTTGAATTGATTCGCGGCGTGGGACTGTTCTCGGGATCGGCGTCGGAAGTCGTGGACGAGGTCATAGCCGAATCGTCGGTCAAGCGATACAAGAACCGCGATTTCATCTGCCGCGCGGGTGACTCTGCTGAAGTCGTATTCCTGGTTCTACAGGGAAAGGTCCAGGTCGTGCGCGGGACACCGGCACGACACGCAGTACTTATGGTCATGCAGCGCGGCGATACGTTCGGGTTACGCGGAGTCCTCGAGGTCGGCGACTACACGGAAACCGTCGTCGCCGTCGGCGAATGTCAGATCCTGGCTATACCCGCGGCCACTTTCGCCAATGCAATGGAACAGAATACGGCCATGGCCGCCAACGTGATTCGCTTGCTGGCCAAACGCCTGCAGGAGGTATCCGACCATTTCGAGAGCATTCTCCTGATGCCGACGATGCCGCGCTTGGCGTGTTATTTGCTGCGCTTGGCACCGTCGGATAATAACGGTATCGAGGTCATCCTGCCCTATAAGAAGGCATTGATCGCCAACTACCTGGGGATGGAACCGGAAAGCCTGTCTCGGGCGCTGAAGAAGCTGCAGCCCTACGGCGTCACCTGCCACGGCCGCAAAATCCGGATTCGCGACGCCACCGTCCTGCGCAACCTTTGCGAAGTCAGCGACGAATAGCGGTCCACAACTCATTCTTTGAGAGTATTCCGCGGTTCACGTGTCAATCGGTGCTTGCGAAAGTCAGGAAGTCCGGCACTCTTGATGGTTCGGGGGCATAGTCGGGGTGCCAACCCGCTTTTTGGTCTGAAGCAAAGGAACCGATCATGCCCGAACACAACATCGTCTTTCTTGATCGCGACACTATCGCTCCCCAAATCACCGTGCGGCGGCCGGATTTCCCCCATTCGTGGACCGAATTTGACCGCACCTCCGCCGACCAAGCGGCTGAACGACTGGCCGGTGCCACCATCTGCATCAACAACAAGGTGCCGCTCAGCGCCGACACTCTGGCACAACTTCCGGACCTGAAACTGATCGCCATGGCCGCCACCGGTACCGATTGCGTCGACAAGGCGTATTGCCAGAAAGCGGGTATCGTGGTTTCCAACATTCAGGGCTATGCGGTTCATACGGTCCCTGAGCATACGTTCGCTCTGATCCTGGCGTTCGCTCGCCAGATCATCCCTTTCCGCCAAGACGTCATCGACGGTGAATGGATCAAGGCCGATCAGTTCTGTTTCTTCAATTATCCGATATGGGAATTGCACGGCAAACGCCTTGGCATCATCGGCGAGGGCAGCATCGGGCAAAGCGTCGCGACGCTGGCCCGCGCCTTCGGCATGGAACCGGTATTCGCTGCCCACAAAGGCGTCAGCGGGCTGGGGCCGCTCTATACGCCCTGGGAGGAAGTCCTGGAAACAGCCGACGTCATCACTTTGCACTGCCCGTTGATCGACCAGACTCGCGGCCTCTTGGCTTGGCCCGAGTTCCAGCAGATGAAGAATAAGCCGTTGATCGTCAACACGGCGCGCGGCGGGTTGATCGTCGAAGAAGACCTGGTCCGGGCGCTCGACGAAGGCCTGATCAGGGGGGCTGCCATCGACGTCACCTTCCCCGAACCGCCGCCAGCCGATCATCCCCTGATGAAAGTTGCGGCCCGCCCCAACGTTATCTTCACGCCGCACATCGCCTGGGCCAGTGATGAAGCACAGCAGGTCCTGACCGATCAGATGATCGACAACATCGAGAACTTCGTACGGGGCGAGCCGAGCAACGTCGTCGAAGGCGCATTCTAGACGAACTGGCTATGCCATCTGCCTCGAGCGGCGGCATTTCGAACCGGCATTCTAGACATCGATCCACGCGCCCGGGAACGGCGACCGGCGGTTGCGAGCGACGGTTTGCCTTGCCGTGAGCGCGAATTCCCAGAAACGTTGTGTTGTTTTCATTGACAATGTATACATTATCCGATACGTTTACTTATTCTTAGACCGATCCATCACTCTCCCGTCAGCGGTCGGAGGGCGCCATGCTGAAACTCTCGATCATCACGCTTTTTCTCGGTCAAACGCGCAACCGCTTCCTGCAGTATGGCGCCCCTGTCGGCACCGAGGAAGTCCTCGGCTTCGCGGGCGAAACGGAGGGCTGCGACGGCGTTGAACTGCGCTACCCGGCTGACTTCTCTGACGTCCGCGTCCTGCGCGAGGCACTACAGCGCAACGCCCTTTCCGTGTCCGCCATCAATTTCGGATCGGTCCGCAACGACCGTTGGCTTCGCGGTGCTTGGACGTCCGAGAATGCCGCCGACCGGCGTGAAGCCATCGACGATTTCAAACGCGCCATCGACCTGTCGGCCGAACTTGGCGCCTTCCGGGTCACCAACTGTCCGCTCAATGACGGTTTCGACTATCCGTTCGAGATGGATTACGTACGCGCCCTCGACTACGCGGCCGAATGTTACGCCGAAGTCGCGGCCCACAACCCGGAGGTTAAGGTCTGTATCGAGTACAAGATCAGCGAACCCCGTGTCCGCTCGCTCCTCGGCAACGCCGGCGAAACCCTCGCCTTTTGCCAGATGATCGGTGCCGACAACCTGGGCGTCACCATGGATACCGGGCACGCCATGTTCGCCAACGAAAACTCGGCCGCTTCGGCAGCCATGCTGGCCCGGGCCGGCAAATTGTTCTACGTGCACCTGAACGACAACGATGGCCGCGCCGATTGGGACCTGACGCCCGGTTCCGTCCACACCTGGGAGTTCATCGAGCTCTTCTATTTCCTCAAGAAGCTGGGCTACGACGACTGGTTCACGTTCGACATCGTGCCCAAAGAACACGACGCGCGGACCGTCTTCACCCACGCCGCGAAAATTACCAACAAACTAAAAGAAGTCGCCGATCGAATAGACGATCCGAAGATGGACGAGTTGCTGACAGCGCGCAATCCAACGGTCGTCCAATCCTATCTCCACGACCTCGTATAGGAGGACCCGTCATGACTTATGTCGACCCTCGTCTTGGCAGCCGATCGGCGGTCGATTCCCGCCTGATGGCCAACGCCATCCGCTTCCTGTCCATGGATGCCCTCGAGAGGATTAACGACGGGCACCCCGGTACCCCGCTGGGTTGCGCCGAAATCACCACGGCGCTGTTCACGCGGCATCTCAAATTCAACCCGAAGGACCCTCACTGGCCCGACCGCGACCGTTTCGTACAGTCCAACGGTCACGGATCCATGCTGATCTATTCGCTGCTCTACCTTTCAGGTTACGAGAAGATGTCGATTGATCAGATCAAGAACTTCCGCCAGCTGGGCTCGTGTTGTCCCGGACATCCGGAATATGACCTCGATGCCAGCGTCGAAACGACGACCGGACCGCTCGGCCAGGGCGTCGCCAATGCCGTCGGCATGGCTGTCGCTGAGGAATTCCTGCGTCACCGCTTCGGGCCCGAGTTGGTCAACCACCGCACCTACGCGCTCTTCGGTGATGGCTGCATGATGGAAGGCGTGGCCCATGAGGTGATTTCTCTGGCCGGCCACCTACAGCTCGGCAATCTCGTTTTCATATGGGATGACAATAGGATTACAGACGACGGCGACATCGCCCAGGCGACAAGCGACGATAATCTGGCTCGCTTTCGGCTGTCCGGCTGGCATGTGGTCGAGACCGACGGCCAGGATGTGGATTCGGTCGATGCCGCCCTTTCGTTGGCCAAAGACGACCCACGCCCATCCTTGGTCGCGTGCCGAACCGAGATCGGCTTCGGGATGCCGCGCATCCAATCGCAGCGCGCCGCCCATGGTGGCAAGGTCTACAAGGAGGACACGGACGCGGCCCGCGCTTTCCTCGGCTGGCCGCACGAACCGTTCGTTGTCCCAGACGACATTCTAACGGCCTGGCGCACGGCCGGACTTCGCAACGTCGACGCCTACAATGCCTGGCATCATCGGCTCGGGTTGCTGTCCGACAGCGAGAAGGCCGAGTTCGAGCGGATCCTCTCAGCCGCGATCTGCCGGACGGCTGGGTCGAGGCGTTGCACAATTTCAAGAATGCCATGGCCACCGAAAAACCGTCGCAGCCCACGATCAAGACTTCCGGCGCCGTCGTCGGCGTTCTTGCCGACGCCATTCCGGAATTGATCGGCGGCGCCCCGGACCTTGAAGCGGCGACCAAACACAAGAACCACATGCGCCCCTTCACCAAGGACGACCGCGGCGGCACCTATATCCACTACGGTGTGCGTGAACACGCCATGGGCTCGATGATGAACGGCATGGTCCTGCACGGCGGTGTCGTACCCTACGGCGCCACCTTCTTGACCTTCTCCGATTGCGAACGCCACTCGCTGCGCATGGCCGCAATGATGGGGCTGCCGGTGTTGTTCGTATTCAGTCACGACTCCATCGGCATTGGGCGCAACGGTCCAACCCACCAGCCCGTTGAACAAATCCCTTCGTTGCGCACCATCCCCAACATGCTGGTCTTCCGTGCCGCCGACGCCGTCGAAACGGCCGAGTGCTGGGAGTTGGCGTTGAGCCAAAAAGATCGGCCGTCGGCCCTCATTCATTCGCGCCAGGCCGTGCCCACGCTCCGCGACAACGGCGGCTGGGAAAATCGGTCGGCCAAGGGCGCCTACGTTCTCGCAGATGCCGAGGGCGGTGAGCGCAGGGTGACATTGTTCGCGACGGGCTCGGAGGTGCAGGTCGCGCTGGCAGCCCGCGACACCCTGCAGGCCGAGGGCGTGCCGACGGCAGTCATCTCCATGCCTTGCTGGGAACTGTTCGAGGAGCAGGATGCGGAATACCGCGAGGCGGTGATCGGCCGCGGCACCGTCCGTATCGCTGTCGAGGCCGCCATAGGTCTTGGTTGGGAACGTTACCTCGGCGAAGACGGTGCCTTCGTCGGCATGTCGAGCTTCGGTGCCTCCGGGGCCGAAGGCGACCTCGCTGAACATTTCGGAATCACGCCGGCTCACATCGTCGAGGCGGCAAAAAAAGGCTGTAGACGGGTCCGGCGGGCCTAGCCGATTGTCCGATTATCCGCCGAAGGCGTGCACCGGGCAACCGGCGACGTCGACCGCCACCGCCAGCAGTCCGCCGGCGTGCGGCTCGGCTTCGCGCGCCGATCCATCCAAGCCCTCGGTAGCCGACGTAATGTAAAGCGTCTTCAAGTCGCGGCCGCCGAACGCCGGCATGGTCGGTTGCGACACGGGGAGAACGATCTCCCGGTCGACACGGCCGTCGGGCAAAATCCGGATCAGCTTCGCGCCCCTAAACAGCACCGTCCAATAGCCACCGTCGACGTCGACCGCGGCGCCATCGACACCGCCGATCCTCTGCCGATCAAAGGGGAAGAAGTCGCGCCGTGCGCCGCGTTCGCCGCGGGCAACATCGAAGGCATAGGCGGAAACCATGTTGCAGTGGGTGTCCGTATGGTACATGACCCTGTCATCCGGACTCCATGCGAGCCCGTTGGGAATTTCGATGCCATCGGCGATTTCCGTAACCGTTAAGTCCGTATCGACCTTATAAAAGCGGCCCGTCGGACGGGAGCCGTCAATCATGTTCATGGTGCCGAACCAAAGCCGCCCCTGAGCGTCGCACTTACCATCGTTGGGACGGTTATCCGCGATGTCGTCTTCGACGGCCACGAGACGGTCCAGAACTTCCGAACCCGTGTCGAAACTGTAAAGCCCGTCCTCGAGAGCAACAACGAGGCCGCCCGACTTGCGCAGCGAAACGTTGCCGGGATGGCTCGGCATCGGCCAGCTGTCGGTCGCCCGCGTCGCCGGATCGGTGCGGTGCAGCTTTTTCCCGGGAATGTCGATCCAGTAGACGACACCCTCCTCGGCCGACCAAACCGGACCCTCACCGAGGCCGGCTCGAATTCCCGAGACTTCTTCCATCACGCTTAAGCTCCCACATGTTGGTTAGGTGCGGAACAAGGCCTATCACACCATCGGCGAATGCGAAACCGGCCATCAATGGGGCGTTTTCGGTCGGCAAATTCTTGACTTTTGTTATGTCGGTTTCGAGCGCAGGCCTTATCCTAGTTGGTTCCCAGGCCGGTCTCCTGGTTAAGGAAAGTGGGTCGCAATCCCGATGGCGACGTTCGACGAAACCCGAAAAACACGACGCAGGGTGGCAGCAAAGCTGGCGCTCGTCGCCATGTTGTTCTCGGTGCTGGCGCCCATCGCCCAGACCTACGCGGCCGAGCTTTTGCCATCGCAGGTCGTTGACCCCTTCCGTATTATCTGTACGTCACAAGGCATCAGCGTCCTGCCTGATTCGGGCCAAGGCGCTCCCGAGGATCCGGAAGCCCCCGAGACCTGCGCTTTTTGTCTGGTCTCGTCTAGCGTGGCCGATTCGGTTGCCTCGACCGCACTTCAAATTCCGGTATCGTATCATTCCCGTTCCCTGGCGTCGGCAGCGAAACCCCTGCTGGGCCGCTCGACCGCCGTCGAACGGGCGCGGGCACCCACCTATTCCTTCCTCACTTAAGCGAAATGTTCGCTGACCCGCGAACGCCGGACCTCCGAACCTTTCGGAGCGACCGGACTGAGACAATGCCAGGCGCGCTTCCTGATCCCCTAGAACGAGGGCGGGCTGCGCCGAGGAAGGAATTACACGATGGTCCACTCAGCCGATCGCGCAACAAATCGCGCAACCGTGCTTCACGCCCCCTTGTTTCCCGGTCTCGACGGTTTTGTCGAACCGCCCCAAATCTGGTCCGACCGGCCGGACGAGCGGCTCAAGCCGGGACAGCTTCTTTTTCTCCGCAAGGATCCCGCCGATCGGGTCTTCTTTGTTCGCTCCGGTCTGGTCGAAATCCTCTCGCCCATGGATGGCAGCGAGCAAATCTCCGTCGATTTCCGGAACGGCGGATCACTGATCGGCGAAACGGCCGGCGCCGCCAATCAGCACCATCGGTTCAGCGCCCGGACCGCCATGCCCACGGTCGTCCGCAGCATGGCGACGGAGATCTACCACGATCGCTTGGCGTCGAACCCCGATCAACTGGTCGCCGCCCTGCGAGAAGCGGCGGACACCGTAAACCGCATCGCCACCGCCGCCGCGGAAATGACCTTGAGCCCGGCGACGCGCCGGCTCGCAACCTATCTTCTGTCATTGGCTGCGCGTGGGTCCGGGACCGAACCGGTCCGCTTGCCGGTTTCCAAGGCTTTGCTGGCCCGCCATCTCGGTATCACCGCGCCGGCCCTGTCGCGCTGTCTGAAGCGCCTGCGGGGGTTAGGCGTCGCAGTTCAGGGAAACACCGTTCGCATCGACGACCCCATCGGGTTACAGACATATTGTGAGGCGCTATGAGTGCCGTTCCCGAACCGCTGGTACCGCGATCCTCGGACATCGAGCGGGTGCGGTCCTTCTCTCCGTTTCGCCGAGCCGGCGCAGCGGATCTGGACAGGCTTTTCGCCGAGGCCCGCGTTTTCGAACTGGACAAGCGCCAAACCGTGTTTGTTGCCGGCCATCCGGCGCGCCTGCTGTTCCTCTTGCTGCAGGGCCAGGTCAAGGTGTTCACCGCGTCGAAGCGCGGTCGCGAGAGTACGCTCCGGGTTCTTCAGGGAGGACCGCACATGGTTTTCCCCGCCGTTCCGGGACAGCCGACCTACACGGTCAGTTGTGAAACGGTGCGCCCTTCAAGGCTTCTTGCCTTCCCCCTTGAGCGCGTCGGCGAGAGCCTGATGAACTCGCCTCATATGGCCGAAGACCTGATTGCCGAATTGGCCGGCATCCAAGATGAAGTCGGACGACATCTTGCCGACCTCAAGGGCCGCACATCACTGCAGCGGCTGGCCGGGTTCCTGTCCAGCTTGACCAGCGTCATCAACGGCGCGGCGGTCGTTAACCTGCCGGTCTCGAAGATGGTCCTGGCCTCGATGATGGGCGTGGTACCGGAAAAACTGTCCCGGGATTTCGCCAAGCTCGCCACCGTCGGCGTCTCGACAAAACGCTCGACCGTGTCGATCCGTGACGTCGCTAGGCTCAGGGAGATCTATTCCGGCTGAAATCGCGTTCTCCAGGGACCACCGGAGACGCGGAGTGTTCACTTACAGAAAAGAAAGGAACCGATAATGAAAAACCAAAAAGCCGCTTTCGCGAGTTTGGTTCTGGCGTTGACCCTAGCCATCTTCGGCACGCCCAACGCGACACTGGCCGACAGTCACGGCAAACAGGGCCTATTCGTTAACTTGACGACAGATGATACCTGGGCCGCGACGAAAGCGGTGATGTTCGCCCACAAGAAGGTACTGAATGCCGGCCACAAACCGGTCGCCATCTGGCTTAACGTGCGCGGCGTCTACTTGGCCGACAAGAAACGCGCCTCGCACACCCATGGCCTGATGAAGGTCTCGATCCACGACATGCTCCAGGCCTTTGTCAAGGACGGCGGACGGGTCATCGCCTGCCAAGCTTGCTCGAAAGCGGCTGGCTTAAGCGAGACCGATTTCATCGACGGCGTTGAGATGGGGAATCCGGACCTGGTTTTCGGGCTTCTTTTTGATCCGAAGGTCAAATCGTTGTCTTGGTAAATGCACCGAAGGCATTGGAATCATGAGACGATCGGGGACCGGTCCGTGCCCCCGATCGTTCGCTTGCGCCGGGAAGGCGACGTTTCTATAGTCGCCACTCATGAATGACATTCCGACGGACGAAAGACCCTATACCCACCGCCATCTACTCGGCATCGAAGGTCTTTCCCCTCCCGAGGTTTCCTACCTCCTCGACAAGTCGGAAGATTACGTCGAACAGAACCGCCAGGCCGACAAGAAGAAAAGCCTCCTGCGCGGGCGCACCATCATCAACCTGTTTTTCGAGGACTCGACTCGAACCCGCACCTCGTTCGAACTGGCCGGCAAACGTTTGGGCGGCGACGTCATCAACATGTCCGTGTCGACCAGTTCCATCAAGAAGGGCGAAACCCTGATCGACACGGCGATGACCCTGAACGCCATGCATCCGGACGTGCTCGTGGTTCGCCACCCGGCATCGGGGGCCGTGCAGCTGCTGGCCGAGAAGGTCAATTGCGCCGTGATCAATGCCGGTGACGGCAGTCACGAGCATCCGACCCAAGCGCTGCTCGATGCCTTGACGATCCGCCGCCGCCGCGGCGATCTCTCCGGCCTGACGGTCGCCATTTGCGGCGATATCCTGCATTCCCGGGTGGCGCGTTCGAACATCCATCTTCTCAACATCATGGGCGCGCGGGTCCGCCTGATCGCGCCGCATACGTTGATCCCGACCGACGCCGAACGGCTCGGCGTCGAGGTTTTCTACGACATGGAACAGGGCCTCAAGGATGTCGACATCGTCATGATGCTACGCCTGCAGCGTGAGCGCATGCACGGAAACTTCTTTCCGTCGATCCGCGAGTATTTCTCGTTTTTCGGACTCGATTACGAAAAGCTCGGCAACGCCAAGGAAGACGCGCTGATCATGCACCCCGGCCCGATGAACCGGGGCGTTGAGATCGATGCCGAGGTGGCCGACGACTTCGGGCGCAGCGTCATCCGCGAACAGGTCGAGATGGGGGTCGCCGTACGTATGGCCTGCCTCGAGGTGCTGATGGAAAACCTCGACCTGAACGAACTTAGGAACCTCTGAGCGTGACCCAGTCCGATCACCCGCAACGTACCGCCTACGTCAATGCCCGTCTGATCGACCCGGCGACCGGGATGGACGCCAAGGGTGGTGTATTGACCGACGGCGAGAAGATCGCCGAATGCGCCGCTGGTCTGTTCGAAGACGGCGTGCCGGAGGATGCAGCGTTGGTCGACTGCCACGGCCGCTGTCTGGCGCCCGGCCTCGTCGACATGCGCGCCCACCTGGGCGAGCCCGGTTTCGAGCACAAGGAAACCCTGGCCAGCGCCGGACGTGCCGCCGTCGCCGGCGGTGTCACCACCGTTGTCTGTCTGCCCAATACGGATCCGGCGATCGATGACATGTCGGTCGTCGAATTCGTCGCTCGCCGGGCCCGCAAGCTGGGCCTCGCAAAGGTTTATCCCTACGCCGCCGTGACCAAGGGCCTGAAGGGCGAGGAGATCTCGGAGTTCGGTATGCTTGCCGAATCCGGCGCCGTCGCTTTCACCGACGGCTTCCGGCCGATCGCCGATTCGCAACTGATGCGGCGCGCCCTGAGCTACGCCAAGACCTTCGGCTTGCTGATCGCCCAGCACCCGGAAGATCCGTCGCTGGCTGCCGGCGGCGTCATGACCGCCGGGGAAACGGCGACGCGGCTCGGCCTTACCGGCATCCCGCCGGCAGCCGAGGTCATCATGGTCGAGCGTGACATCCGTATCGTCGAAATGACCGGCGGCAGCCTGCACATCATGCACCTTTCGACCGCCGCAGCCATCGAAGCCGTCCGCCGGGCCAAGGAACGCGGTTTGCCGATTACCTGCGACACGGCACCACCCTACTTCGCGTTGAACGAATTCGCGGTCGGCGACTATCGGACCTTCGCCAAGTTGTCACCGCCGTTGCGCACGGAAAGCGACCGCCAGGCCGTCGTCGAGGGTCTGAAAGACGGCACCATCGATGCCATCGCTTCCGACCACCGCCCCCAGGATGAGGAATCGAAACGGCGCCCCTTCGCCGAAGCGGCGTTCGGCGGCACCGGTCTCGAAACGCTTCTGCCCGTTACCCTGGAACTGGTCCACAACGGGCACATGGATATCCCAACAGCACTCGCCTTGATCACCCACAAACCCGCCGACTTGCTCGACCTCCCCGGCGGCAAGCTGGAAGCCGGGGCGGCGGCGGACTTGGTCATCTTCGATCCCGACATGGCCTGGCAAGTGACCGACGCCGAACTCAACTCGAAATCCAAGAACTCGCCTTTCGACAATCGACCCGTCCAGGGGCGTACGATGATGACGATCATCGACGGCCGGGTCGTCTTCGAGCGGCCGCGATGACGGCCATAGAGAGCGTTTTTTCAAACCTCGGCCCGCTGCACGCGGCGGCGGCGTTCATCGGTTACCTGATCGGGTCGATTCCCTTCGGCCTTGTCCTGACGCGCGCCGCCGGCATGGGCGACATCCGCCAAATTGGTTCCGGCAACATCGGTGCCACCAATGTCCTGAGAACCGGCAACAAGTTTCTTGCGTTGCTCACGCTGGTCGGCGATTCCGGCAAGGGCGCCGCCGGCGTCTGGGCCCTCGGTGCCATTTGGGGTCCGGAGGCCGGACTGATTGCCGGTTTCTTCGCCGTCCTCGGCCACAATTTTCCTATCTGGCTCAAGTTCAAGGGCGGTAAAGGTGTAGCGACGACGCTGGGCGTGTTGCTGGTCGGCGCCTGGCCGGTCGGCGTCGCGGCTTGCGCAACCTGGCTGTTGGTCGCCGGCACTTTCCGCTATTCGTCCCTGGCCGCTCTAGCAGCGCTGGCGGCGGCTCCGCTCTTCGCCTGGTGGATGAAGCTTCCGGCCATGGCCGTCGTCGCCGGCGGGCTCGCCGTTCTCGCTTTTGTCCGTCACCACGAAAATATCGGGCGATTGATAAAAGGCGAAGAAAGTAAGATTGGCCAAAAGAAACGGCCGCCGGAAACCGATACTCGCCACCCTCCTGAATAGAATTCAACCTTCCGACGCTTGACAGACTTCCCTGCCATCTTCGATAATGCATGTTATGAGGGATGAATACAAAAAAACACTCTCCTCAAACGAGCATTTCGCCCGGCTCCGGTTAGCACGATCGCGAGGCATCGGTCCGATATTGTTCCACAGCCTTCTGCAGCGTTTCGGGTCGGCGGAAAACGCTCTCCAGGCGATTCCCGACTTAACCCGGAAGAACGGAGGCCGCCGCGTTTCTCTGTGCGCACCGCATAAAGCAGAGGACGAACTGGCGCGATGGGAGGCCGCCGGCGCGACCTTAATCGGTGTCGGCGACGCCGCCTATCCGCTTGCCCTCGCCCACATCCCGGACCCGCCACCTTTTTTCGGCGCTATCGGCCGCCTCGACCTCTTGGAGAAAACCGGGATCGGAATCGTCGGCGCCCGCAACGCATCCGCCAATGGCTGCCTCGTCGCCGAGACCCTGGCTCGCGACCTGGGCGCACACCAGATCATCGTCGTTTCCGGCCTGGCTCGCGGTATCGATACGGCTGCGCACCGCGGCGCCTTGAAGACCGGCACCGTCGCCGTCCTTGGCGGCGGGATCGACGTCGTTTATCCGCGACAGAACCGCGGGCTATACGAAGCGATTGCAGCGGACGGTGTCCTGGTCTCCGAAATGCCTCCAGGCACCCAACCGATGGCGCGGCACTTTCCCCGGCGTAATCGGATCATTTCCGGCCTGGCGGTCGGCGTCGTCGTCGTCGAGGCAGCGCCCAGGTCCGGTTCATTGATCACGGCTCGGCAGGCCCTGGAACAGGGTCGAGACGTCTTCGCCGTTCCCGGCTCGGCCCTCGATCCGCGTAGCCGCGGCACCAACGAGTTGATCCGTCAAGGCGCGGTGCTAACCGAGACGGTCGACGATGTATTGCGCGAACTCCCGCAGGCATTCCGCCCGCAACCCAACCCGACGGCTGTGCCGCCACCTGCGAGCCCCTCGCCATCAGCTCAGCTCGCACCGAAATCGGCGCCATCGCCTCGTCATGTCAGCGTTCCCGCACCGGAATTCGTCGAACCAGAAGGGCTCGGCCGTGAACTGCGATCGATTTTGGGCCCGGTCCCGACGCCGATCGACGATGTCATTCGCCAGCTCGGAGTCCCGGCAGCAACCCTGTCGACGGCACTGATGGAGCTCGAATTAGCGGGACGCTTGCTTCGCCACCCCGGTAACATGATTTCGATTCCCCCGGGAACATGACGGAGAAAAACAAAACCATCCAAGAGACGAGGTCCACCGGCATCTCAAAACAGCCAGGCGGCCGGCCCAGGAATTCGAGAGCGTCAGGTGAGTTCAATCACGTCGTGAAGGTAGCGCCTGCAGGGTCGCTTTCAGTTCGGCGCCCTCGAGGTCGTGACGGCGTTCGAGAATGTCGAATAGACGATCCAGATAATCGGACACTTCACCGCTTTCGCCCAACTCGGACGCTTCCATGCGGTCGAGAAATTCTTCGAACCGCTGACAGATCACAGAAACCGATGGAAAGCCGAAGGACCCGCCGGTCCCTTTGAGACTGTGAATTTCACGGCGAAATGCTGCTAATCCATACTTCGCGCAGATGGCACCCTCGACAGCCTTCGATCGAATCGCCTCGGCGGCCAGCATGCGCTCGCGGAAATCATCAAGGAAATCGTCTCTCATGAGATCGACGATGGCGTCCGTTTGTTGATTTCCCTGCAGCATTTTCGAACTTGCCACTCGTACCACCGCCCCGTTCGGATTCCGGGACAACCTCCCGATTTACTTCAAAGCAGGAAACACCGATCGCTTTCATAGCGCAACCGAAAAGCTGGGGATAAACGGTGGATAACTCCACGAAACCCCTGGTATTTTGCGGTTCCCCGGCCTTGCATCAAATCTTGTTCATTGAAAAAAATACCCGGCAAATATGGTTCCATGGTTGACGAACCGGGAATCAGTTGCCACATCTCCCAACCCGCGCCAACCGATCTCGCCCCCCTCCGGAGGCGATTAAGGTGTTGCTGAGTGCGGGTCGAATAACGGTTTGAGAAACGCCAAACGTCAGCCATGACCAACGTCGTCGTCGTCGAGTCGCCTGCCAAGGCGAAGACAATCAACAAGTATCTGGGACGGGATTTCAAGGTTCTGGCCAGCTACGGGCACATCCGTGACCTGCCCGCCAAGGACGGATCCGTTCGCCCCAGCGACGACTTCGCCATGGACTGGGAGATCGACGCAAAATCGCAGAAACACCTTCGTGAAATCGCCGAAGCGGTAAAGGGCGCCTCCAATTTGTTTCTCGCCACCGACCCGGACCGGGAAGGCGAGGCCATCTCCTGGCACGTTCGCGAGACGCTCGACCAACGAAAAGCGCTCGCCGACGTCGATGTCAAACGAGTCGTCTTCAACGAGATTACCAAGGACGCCATCCTCGAGGCCTTCGACCACCCCCGCGACCTCGACAACGAACTGGTCGAAGCCTACTTGGCGCGCCGCGCGCTGGACTACCTGGTTGGTTTCACCTTGTCGCCGGTTCTGTGGCGTAAATTACCGGGCAGCCGTTCGGCCGGGCGTGTTCAGTCGGTGGCGTTGCGGCTCGTCTGCGAACGCGAGACGGCCATCGAGAACTTCGACCCCCGGGAATACTGGTCGATCAAGGCTCTCATGAAGACGACGGCCGGCGCCGCCCTGGAGGCCGCCCTCACTCACCTGGACGGTGAGAAACTCGACAAAATGGCCATCGGGAACGAGGCTGCGGCCAAGGACGCCGTCGCCAAGATCGAGGCCCGGGATTTTTCCGTCAAGTCGATCGAGCGCAAGAAGACACGCCGCAACCCGGCGCCTCCCTTTACGACGTCGACCCTGCAGCAGGAGGCGTCGCGCAAACTTCGGATGAGCGCGCGGCAGACCATGCAGGTCGCGCAGCGCCTGTACGAGGGCATCAACATCGGTGGCGAGACGGTCGGGCTGATCACCTACATGCGGACCGATGGTGTACAGATGGCGAACGAGGCGATCCAGTCGGCCCGGGCCTTTATCGAGCGGGATTTTGGCGGTGACTACTTGCCGTCATCACCGCGGGTCTACAAGTCGAAGGCGAAGAACGCCCAGGAAGCGCACGAAGCGATCCGCCCGACCGACCTGTTCCGGCGGCCCGAGGACGTCAAACCCTATCTCGACGCCGAGCAGCTGAAGCTCTACACATTGATCTGGAAACGCACCTTGGCCAGCCAGATGGAATCGGCGGTGCTCGATCAGGTGGCGGTCGACATCGTTTCCGACGATGCCGCGGTGACACTCCGCGCCACGGGTTCGGTTATTGCCTTCGACGGTTTTATCAAACTCTACCGGGAAGGCACGGATGACGGCGACAAAGAGGACCGGGGAGACGGCGAAGACCGGATATTGCCAAAGGTCTCTGAAGGCGAAAGGCTTGGTCGCGAGACGGTAACGCCCGAACAGCATTTCACCCAACCGCCGCCGCGCTACAGCGAAGCCAGCCTCGTCAAGGCGCTGGAAGAACTCGGGATTGGACGGCCGTCGACTTACGCCAGCATCCTTTCCGTGCTCCAGGATCGCAACTATGTGCGCCTGGATAAACGCCGGTTCTATCCGGAGGACCGGGGCCGCGTGGTCACGGCCTTCCTCGAGAGCTTCTTCTCGCGCTATGTCGCTTATGACTTCACCGCCGATCTTGAAGAGAAGCTGGACGACATTTCCGGTGGCCGCATTGACTGGAAGACCGTGCTCAGGGATTTTTGGTCGGCCTTCAATGAAGCCGTCGATGGGACCCGCGATCTCAGGGTATCGGAGGTCCTCGACAAGCTTGACGACCTGTTGGGGCCGCATTTCTTCCGGCGCGGTGACGACGGCAAAGATCCGCGCAAGTGCCCGTCCTGCGAAGACGGCCGATTGAACCTCAAGCTCGGTAAGTTCGGGGCCTTCATCGGCTGTTCGAACTATCCGGATTGTCGGTTCACCAAACCGCTCGCCGTTTCCAACGGTGACGACGCCGAAGAGGTGATTGCCAGCGGGCCGGTGGAACTGGGCATCGACCCGGAAAGCGGCAAGATGGTGACGCTCCGCAAAGGCCCCTACGGGCCCTACGTGCAACTGGGCGAGGAAGAAGGTAGCGGCAAAAAGAAGACTAAGCCGAAGCGCTCTTCCATACCGAAGACCATGCCTGTCGCCTCGATTGATCTGGAAAAAGCTCTCGGTCTCTTATCCCTGCCGCGCGACGTCGGGCCCGACCCGGAAACCGGCGACATGATCACCGCCGCCATCGGACGGTTCGGCCCTTACATCAAACGCGGCGGTACCTATGTGTCCTTGAAGGGCGAGGACGATGTTCTGACCATCGGCCTCAACCGGGCAGCCCATTTGATGGCCAACGCGCCGAAGAAGGATCCTCCGGAAACCTTGGGCAACCATCCGAAAGACAAGAAACCGATTACGCTGCGCAAGGGTCGCTGGGGTTATTGCGTTCAACACGGGCGCACCATGGCAACCCTGCCCAAGGGTACGGCAAAGGACTCCGTGACGCTCGAGCTGGCGGTCGAACTGATCGCCGCCAAGAAGGCCAAAAAGAACCCCAAGAAAACGACTAAAAAGAAAGCCTCCGCGGACGCAGCCGACGGCTGAAACCCGTCCGGCGGTTTGACAATGAGATAAACCGGTGGCCGGATCTTCCAGAAAACCCGCCCCTTTCCCGAGCCGCGAACAGATCCTCGAGTTCGTCCGCGATATGCCCGGTACTGTCGGCAAAAGGGAGATCGCCCGCGCCTTCCGTCTCGACGCCGCCCAGAAGAGGGAACTCAAAGCCGTACTTAAACAACTCGAGGCGGACGGCCTGCTCGGCAAACGGCGTGGGCGGCGGTATGCCCCACCCGAGCATCTGCCCAACGTCGCCATCATCGAAGTCACAGGACTCGATGCGGATGGTGAACCCATGGCGCAGCCCCTGAATTGGGAGAGCGACAATGAACCGCCGGCAATCTATGTCGCCGCCGGCCGTGAAGCCGCGCCGGGCCGCGGTGACCGGCTGCTGGCCCGTCTGACCCGTCTTGGCGACGGCAGCTACGAAGCCCGGACGATCCGCCGTCTGTCGTCGACGCCGGCGCGGGTCATCGGAATCTTCGATATCGTCGACGGCGAGGCCCGTATCCGGCCGACCAGCCGCCGACAGAAAGGTGATCTGATCGTCCGCACCGGGGAGACGGGCGGCGCCGAGGCCGGCGACCTCGTACGCGCCGAAGTAATGCCCGGCCACCGGTTGGGTTTGCGCCAGGCCCGTGTCGTGGAGCGACTGGATACCATGGACGAAGAAGGGTCGATCAATCTCATCGCCATTCACGATCACGATATACCGATGGAGTTCCCCCCGGGGCGATCGATCAGGCCGCCGGCGCCGACTCCACCGAATTGGGTAAACGCGACGACTTGAGGGCGCTTCCCTTGGTCACCATAGACGGCGCCGACGCCCGAGATTTCGACGACGCTGTTTGGGCCGAACCGGATAACGACCCGTCCAATGGCGGCGGCTGGCACCTGCTGGTCGCCATCGCCGACGTGGCCTGGTACGTGCGCCCGGGCGATGATCTCGACCGGGAAGCAAAAAGACGCGGAAACTCGGTCTATTTCCCGGACCGCGTTGTGCCGATGCTGCCTGAAGCGTTGTCCAACGGTTGGTGCTCACTGGTTCCCGGCGAGGACCGCCCCTGTCTGGCCGCCCACCTATGGATCAACGCGGACGGACGCCTCATCCGCCACCGGTTCGTCCGCGGCCTGATGCGATCGGCGGCGCGATTGACATACGAGGAAGTACAGGCCGCGCGCGACGGCGAGCCGGCTGACAATCCGCTCCTCGAAACGGTGATCGGCCCGCTGTACGGCGCCTACGAATGCCTCGACAAGGCCCGCCGAGCGCGACACGCCCTCGATCTCGAGGTGCCGGAGAAGCGCATTGTCCTCGGGGATGACGGGGAAGTCGCATCGATCGGCGAACGGGAGCGCTTGGACAGTCATAAGTTGATCGAAGAGTTCATGATCACAGCCAATATCGCTGCCGCCGAAACACTAGAAAAATTGCGCCAGCCTTGCATGTACCGCATACACGACCAGCCTTCCTTGGAAAAAATCCAGGCCCTGACCGACTTTCTCGAATCGCTCGGCATCCGCTTCGCCAAAGGCCAGGTCGTCAAACCGGAACGGTTCAATACGATCCTCCACAAGGTTGCCGATACCGCCGAGGCCCACGTCGTCAACCAGGTCATCCTGCGCACTCAAGCACAAGCCGAATACGCGCCCGAGAACATCGGTCACTTCGGGTTGGCGTTGGCCAAGTACAGTCACTTCACGTCACCGATCCGCCGCTATGCGGACCTTCTCGTGCATCGGGCGCTGATCGACGGCGCGCGCTTGGGTGCCGGAGGCCTTGGCGATGCGGATTTGGACTTCGAGGCCGTCGGCGAACACATCTCGATGACCGAGCGACGTGCGGCGGCGGCCGAACGTGATGCCGTCGACCGATACATGGCGCGCCACCTCGCCACGAAGGTGGGGGCGGTGTTCGAAGGGCGGGTCGGTGGCGTCACCCGGTTCGGGCTGTTCGTGACCCTCGACGAGACCGGGGCCGATGGCCTCGTGCCGGTCAGCAGCTTGCCGGAAGACTATTACCGTCTGGACGAATCACGCCATTGCTTGGTCGGGCGCTATTCGGGTCAGGAATACCACCTGGGCGAAGCCGTGACCGTACGCCTGCAGGAAGCCAGCCCCATTACCGGCGGCCTGATATTCGCGATCATGGGGGGCTTAGTTCAACTCCCCGATCAACGAATCGAAAACCGGGAGGGCGCGGCTACCTGGGCCGCAGGGGCCGAAAGCCGGTTCGTGGCCGGAAACGGAAATAGCGGTTTTCGGTGCCTGGCACGGCCTGCAACAGGTGGATTCCAAACAAAGGATGACGCCGGTCGAAAAATAGCGGAAAATCTGTCCCGTGATGAAGACCACTATCCGCCTACGGGTTCTCTCGTCATTGGTGCTCCTGGTCGCGCTTAGCGCGTGCGGAACGCCCTACGTCCCGCCGCCGCCAGCAATCGACGCCAGTAACAAGAACGAGATTGCTGAAGTGCTGAATGCCGGGTTCGGGGGCGTTACCGAGAAGTATATTGAGGTGGTAACTGCGGAAACGATAGCCATTGAAGGCATGCGCGGACTCGGATCTCTCGACCCCAACCTCGGAATCACCCGAAACGGCCCGACAATCCAACTTACCAATGGCGACACGGACGTGGTCGCGTTCCCAACTCCCGATGCCGATGATATCGAGGGATGGGCCAATGCGGCGGCCGATGTGGTTGTCGCCGCGCAACGCGTATCGCCTGATTTGCGTAAAGCAGATTCGGAAAAGATCTATGAGGCTGTCTTCGACGGTGCACTGTCCAACCTTGATGTTTTTTCACGCTATGCTGGTGCCGAGGAAGCTCGGCGGAACCGTGCCAAACGTGACGGTTTCGGCGGGATCGGCATCCGCTTTCGGGTCCAGAACCGGGCGGTGACGGTGACCCGCGTCATGGCCGATGCTCCGGCGGCGGAGGCCGGCATTTTGAAAGGTGATGCCATAACCCATGTCGACGGCGTATCCCTGTCGGGCCTGGCGGTCAACGCGATCACCAATAAACTGCGCGGGCCGACCCATACGGATGTCAATTTGACGATCCGACGTGGCAAGGAGGGCCGCAAACTGACCTTTTCCATCACCCGTACCCACATCGTACCGGAAACGGTTGTCGAGGCGCGGGTCAACGGTATCGCCACATACAAGCTGACCGGATTTAATCAGGACACAGCGCGGTCTCTCGCCGAGAAGCTGAAAAAGGCGAAAGCCGACACTGAGAACCCGGTCAAAGGTATCGTGCTCGACCTTCGCGGCAACCCGGGCGGACTGTTGAAACAGTCGGTCAAAGTCGCCGATCTGCTTCTTACCCAGGGTCACATCGTGTCGACCAAAGGACGCCATCCGGACAGCCTTCACGATTACGAAGCGGGTGGCAGTGATTTGGCACACGGCCTCCCGGTGCTCGTCATTATCGATGGGAAATCGGCCTCAGCGGCGGAGATCGTCGCCGCTGCCCTTCAGGACCGCGAAAGAGCCGTTGTCATCGGGACGTCGTCATATGGAAAGGGCACGGTACAAACCGTCATTCGCCTACCCAACGACGGAGAGATCACCCTGACGTGGTCGCGCCTGATGACCCCGTCAGGATATGCCTTACATGGCCTCGGCGTTCTTCCCGTCGTCTGCACGAGCAACGAACGCGATGAAATCGGAGATATCATCGATGACGCTCTGTCTCGCAGCTTGCAGGCGCGTTCGCGGTTTCAATCGTGGCGAACGCCCGGGGTTCAGGCGCGTGATCGGCGCAATGAGTTGAGGCGTTCCTGCCCGTCGCAAAGGCGCAGCACGGACCTGGAATTGAAGGTCGCGCGGCATATCATCGGAACATCGGCAACCTACGAGAAGGCACTCGCCTTATCTGCCGCTTATTCGGAAGCCCGACAGCCGTGAGCGGCCGTACAAGCGGCCTGTGCCCGCTTGACACAGGCCCATTGCGTAGTATTGTGCGCCGCTTGACGCAAACGACTATCTGATCGAACGGGAATCAAACGATGGCCAAGCCGACAACCGCGCTCATCAAACTCGTGAGCACCGCCGACACCGGCTACTATTACGTGACTAAGAAGAACACTCGGACGTCGACCGAGAAGCTCGAGTTCCGTAAATACGATCCGGTCGTCCGCAAGCATGTCATTTTCAAGGAAGCAAAGATCAAATAGCGGTTTCCTGAACCCGAAAACGATTCGGCCGGGGCTTTCCCCGGCCGTTGTGTTTTTAGGAGGACCGCCGCATCAACTCAGGAATTTAGCGACCGTATCGAGGAACGTCGGCACGGATATGGGTTTCGCCAAATAGCCCTCGCAACCGCCTTCCCGGATTTTCTCCTCGTCGCCCTTCATGGCAAATGCGGTAACCGCAACCACCGGGATCGTCTTCAAGTCGTCGTCCGCCTTGATCATTTTGGTGACTTCCAGCCCCGAAATCTCGGGCAGCTGAATATCCATGAGAATCAAATCCGGTTTGTGCTCGCGAGCCAAATTCATGACCTCGCGCCCATCCATCGTCTGAATGGTGTCGTACCCGTGTGCCTGAAGAAGATCATTGAACAGTTTCATGTTCAGATCATTGTCTTCGACAATCAGGATGGTTTTACCCATTTCTCGTCCTTGTAAAGCTCATACGGTTCGGTTGCGAGCAAACTCGGATCAGCTCATTCTCGCCGTTTTCGGGCTTCCCCCCTCGGAATCGCTGACAGCGATGATGTAACATTCAAGATCACAAGTCAAACGGCACGAACCCGAAAAATACTTGTCTCCCAAAGGCATCGCCGAGGCCGTAAGCTGCTGTCGGTCGGTGATTTACATAGAGCAAATTGAGTTTTCGTGACTGGTCTCAGGCGAGACCGATACAATCGTTGCGCGAACAGTCCTGGAGGCTGATCTACTCTCCCCGCACTTCTTCAACCATATCGCTCAACTGCTCGACATCATGGATGACCAATTTGTCCTTGAGCCGTTCCACAATGCCTCGCCTCGCCAGATCATTCATGACCCTGGCCACGGTTTCCCGCGTCGTGCTGACCCGGCTGGCGATATCCCCATGCACGGGAATTGGAGAAATGACCGCATGGTTTTCGTCGGCCATATTGCTGCGCGCCTGGCGGAGCAAATCGGCGTGAACTCGATTGTTGGCAGCTAGGGTGCTCAGGCCCATGATCCGGTCAGTCGATGCGCGGACCATGGCGGCGAGGTCCTCCATAAGTTGCATGGCAACTTTCACATGCTCCTGCAACAGCGCCAGGAAGCGTTCCTGTGACAGGGACGCGACGAGACAAGAGCCCAATGCCATGACGCTCGCAGATCGCGGCTGGCTATCGATGGTCGCCAACTCGCCAAAATGACCGCCTGCATGGATATCGTCAAAGGTGATTTCTCGACCCGACAATGAGTAATTGACGACCCTTACGGTACCCTCGACGACGAAAAAAATGTCCGTCGCTTCGCTCTGACGATCGATGATCTGCTCTTGCGAAGCGTAATGGCGCCAGCTGCACTGTTGTTCCACAACACGCAACTCGTCGGCGTCGAGACCCGACAACAGCTCGATATTCGACAAACTGCCGGTTTCAGAGTTTGACAATGGCTTCCCTCATATCCGAGATCACGCGCCCCGGTTTTGCGGCCATGTTAGACGTATTTTCTGCAAAACGCGAGCACCGGTTAATGCCTCATCCCCTTGAAACTTGCCAGTAATCAGTCCCGCGTCTAAGTTTCTGACGCCCGAGCCTGAGCCGACGGACCGCCATGCCGACGAAGCCTAAAGACCACCCAGAAGCGAAGAACGGTCTGCACTTGCCGCCGATCGCCGTCATCATCCCTTGTTATCGCGAAACGGATCACATCCTCGACGTTATTGCCGAGATCGGCCAGGAGGTAACGGCCATATTCGTGATCGACGACGCCTGCCGGGATGGCACCGGTGATCTGGTCGAGAACGCCAATAGCGACCCCCGGGTCCGCGTTATCCGCAACGAACTCAATACGGGCGTTGGCGGTGCGACGATTGCCGGGTATCGGCAAGCCATGGAAACGGACGCCGAGATTTTCGTCAAGATCGATGGCGACGGACAGATGGACCCGAAGCTGATCCCAGCGGTTTCCGCACCCATAGCGGATGGCCGGGCGGACTATGCGAAGGGAAACCGCTTCCATAGTATCCAAGCAGTCCGCGGAATGCCTGGCACGCGTATCGTCGGGAACTTCGCTCTCTCGTTCTTATCGAAACTCTCCAGCGGCTACTGGAACGTATTCGATCCGACCAACGGGTTCACGGCAATCCATAGGAGAGCTGCGGAAGACCTTCCTTTCGAAACCCTATCCAATGGCTTTTTTTTCGAATCGGATATGCTGTTTCATCTTGGATTGTTGCGCGCCGTCGTCGAAGACGTGCCGATGGCGGCTCGATACGGTCTGGAAACCAGCGGCATCAACATTTTGAAGGTGGTGCCCGAGTTCTTCTTCAAACACGCTCTCAACACCATCAAGCGTATCGCCTTCAACTATTTCGTGCGCGACGCTGGATTGGCGACTGTGCAGCTCGTCCTCGGTAAAATCCTCGTGCTCTTCGGCGTCATATTCGGCGCCGTCAAATGGTACGCCAGCGTGCGAACGGGTGTACCGGCGACCGCGGGGACGGTCGTCCTCGCCGCCCTGCCGATCATTGTCGGCTCGCAGTTGCTGATCGCCTTTCTCGGGAACGACGTCAAAAACGTGCCCTCAAAGCCGCTGCAGAACCATCCCCCCCGCTAACGGACGTTCTTTAGAGAACTGCGGCGTTACCGCCGCGCCTTGGATCGCCGGCGCCAGTTAGGCGGCCAGACGGGGTTTCCAGACGGACCGCGTGGACGCCACCGAAAAACAGGTTGAGCTCTTCCCACAATTTGGCGTCGTCAAAACCGGCGGCAAATGCTCGGCGAATGTCTTCGTCGAATCCCTTTTCCACGTTCAACCGCCCGCCTTCGAAATGAATACGTGGTGCATACACGGCATCCTCAACATTCATTCCGAAGTCGAAGAGGTTGATCATGACTTGAAGGATGGCAGTGCGGATGCGGTTGGACCCACCGGAACCAAGCGCCGTGACTGAGCCTTCCTTTTGTTCGAGAACAGTCGGCGCCATCATCGAGCTCATGCGCCTGTCCGTCGGCCAACGGTGGAACCCATGCGGGTTGATGTCTTCCTCCCCGAGCATGTTGTTGAGCATGATCCCGGTGCCCGGAAGAATGTAGCCGCACCCCTCGCCGTTCGACAGCGTCATCGCCGCGGCGTTGCCCTCGGAATCAACGACGCTGATATGGGTGGCTCCGCGGCGCGCGACAGGATGGCCGAGGATACCTTCCCGGTAGCGGGCTAAGAGATCAGGGGAGAAAATCGCGTCGTGCACTTCCCGCGGTTCGACTTCGTGGAGTCGGGATTCGATACGCGCCTCGTTGGTCAACGCCATAATTTCGGCAAGGATTTCCAAGTAATCCTTACTGCCAAATCCGAGATCTCTGACGGCGATCTCCTCCATGAGCGACAGGGCGAAAGCGATCAAGATACCGCCATTCGACGGTGGTGGATTGGTCAGAATGCGCGTCCCTCGATACCACTTCTCCAACGGCTTGCGTTTGACCAACTGGTAGTTCTCGAAATCCGCTCGGGACAGCGTTCCGCCGCCGGTCCGGCAATCTAGATCGACCTGCGCCGCCATTTCGCCTCGGTAAAACAAATCCTCGCCCTCTATCGATAGGGTCTCGAGGGCGTCCGCAAAGTCCGGGTTTTGCATCCGTTCGCCCCCGCCGATCAGGCGATCCGGTTCCTTCTTCGAGCCGAATATGGCGCGGCTCGCCTCGGTCGACATGTAAATGCCGCCGACGACGTTGAAGATATAAGCTTGCAGGCGGTTCATCTCGAAACCGTCACGCGCCAAGTGCAAGGCCGGCTCGACCACCCGTGCCAAGGGCATACGGCCGAGATCGCGGGCGATTTCAAAAAGTCCGCGGACGGCACCTGGCGTCGCCATGGACGCCATGCCGATGTGAAACTCTTGTTGTGCAGTCCCGAAATCACACAGGATCGGGAAGAAATCGCAATTGTCGGCGTCGGGCCGGGTGAGCGGCGTCTGGACAAAAAAGTCATAGAGCACGGGCGCACCGTCGACCGGACGGGCGAGCATGAAGCCCCCGCCGCCGAGCGACGAAAGAACCGGCTCGGTAACGCAAGCAGCGGCCATTGCCGCCATTGCCGCGTCGAAGGCATTTCCGCCGTCTTCAAGCACGACGCGTGCCGCGGCCACTGTTTCGGGATGGCCTGCCGCTACCGCTCCACCGATCTTTCCTGCCGCCGTCACTTTTCGATATTTCCTTCACAATCGACGCCGACCGTCGCCACGGTCTCGACACCGGCCGAACAGGTCTTCGAATGTTCGAGGCCCGGTGCATGGCGTGTGATGAAGCGATCGATACCGCCGGGCCGGTTGCCCCGCATGAAAAGGCACTGGCTATCGCTCAGAACTTCGCCGAAATCCTGTGGCCCATCCCAGTTTCGAAAGGTGACGTCCATCTGATCGTACCAGTCCTCGATCCAGTAGTGGTTCCCGGGATAAAGCGTGGCGAGACGGCCTGCAAACTGGTTTCCGGTCACCTCATCGGCTAGGAACATGGCGAATACCGGGCTGCTTGCTGCATAAATATAGACACGGCTACATAGTCCAAACCGATTGTTGTCGAGAGCCAGCGCCGTTCGGTTTAATCTCGACAGCTCGTTGTCTAGGCGGTACGTGGCGGCAACTTGGGCGATCACGAAGCCGGCCACGGCCAGCATTCCCGCGAGCCGCCCCCAGCGGTCGAGGAACGGAACTGCCGGACGCAATGACCACAACAAGCGGACGCTGAGCAGGATCGATAGCGCGCTCAACATGTAGGACGGGATCATGTAGAAGACGACTGGGTGTTTGGCGACGACGATGGCCTGCGCCAACTGGGAAACCGTTACCACCGCCAAGACGCGTGATTCGATGGTGCTGGCCTCGCCGCCTCTCCGCCGATGCCACCAGACAAGACCAAGCGTAATCAGGGCAAGGACGATGGGAACACGCAGGCTCGGGCGCTTCAGAACCTTCGAAAAGGCTTTCGGATAATAATCGACGTTGATAACAGTGGCCGCCCCCTCGCCGTGGGCGCCGGCTCCCATCGCGACCTTCCCGATCCACTCCGCGAACTGGGGAAATGCACCCCAGGCCGGGATCATGAAAACCAAGAAGAACCCGGCCGCCGCGACTAAATAGGAGATTCGCAGGCGCCACCCGGAAAAGACCAACAAAGGCAAAATATAGACCGGCACCGATGTGACTTTCGTCGCTCCGGCGAAACCGGCCGCCGCACCAAAGGCGAGGGCATAGCGGAAGCCGTATTTGTTTAGGCTGCCGGGACGGAACGCCGTCACTAGGACCGCCATCAAGATGAGTGTCGAGACGACAACCATCGACTCCGGGCGCGGAACGAAAGCGTGCTTGAGCACGATGGTCGACATGATCGGTGCCAACTGGACCGCGAGAGCCGGCAACGGGTCCCGGAACGCGCGATAGGCGAGGACACCGAGCACCCAGTGGCAAAGGACAATCAATGCGATAAGGCCGCCGGAAAAAAGGAGTAGATGAGATTCCGGGTCGGCCAAGACCTGTCCGGTCAGCTCATCGGCCCCTAAGCCCCAATTGCGTATTCGCATCAAAATGGCGTTCAGAACCTCGAGCGTCACACCCGGATGCGCTATGTGACCCGGCGGGCGCCCATGAACGACGTTTAATCCATCAAGCAAGTAGAAGTAGGACGGATCGAGAAGGTTCCATTGCCAGAACGGCCCGGCTCCTGACCGCAAATACAGCAAGGCGGTCAGAAGCCCCACCGGAAGGCCGGCGAACAGGATCAGGGTCGGGATACCGAAGGTCCGAGCGGTTTCGTCTTTCAGTGGTGGGGTTGTGGCCACGCGAATTACCCGTTGTTGAGAAGCCGCCAGATCATCACGTCTAGGCAGCACCCGAAAACGCCGCGAATTATCGAGAAACCTCCGGATGATTGCAACGAGGCCGCGTTATTAAATTTCCGTTTTCTTTGAGGAACATACGGATAAGAGGTGATTCGTCGACCGTCACAAACAAATGATTTCTCAAGGCAGTTCACTTCTGTATGCTGACCGCTTACGACGTTTGGCCCGACGGGCTATTCTTGGTCTCTTTGGATAACGTTTCATGCGATTTTTGAACGTACTGGTTTCGGCATTCCTGCTTGCGAGTCTCTTGGCCCCGTCCGTGAAGGCCCAAGACGGAGTGATGAATTCGATCGCTCTTGCGGCCTACCCGCAGGGCGCGCCAATTGCCGTCGAACCTCTGGACAATTCGGACCAAAATCTCGTTCTGCAACGGGATTTTGAACGGGCTCTCGCCGATCAGGGAATAGAAACGAAAGCTGGGGCGTCGCTTGTCCTGACCTTCGAGACCCGTGACGAAATCGGCGCTTGGTCGACGATCGACCGTCGCCACATTCTCTCGTTCGAGTCGCAAGGCGGGCGCGGCGGTGGCGAGAACGCCAAGGCTAGGGTCAATGCCTTCGATAGCAACACCGGCGGCCTGCTCAATCGCGGCAACAGCGGCACGAGAATCGCAACGCCATCGCAATACCGAATCGATGCCTTCCTAGAGGACCGGGCGTCAGGCAAGCGCTACTGGCAGGGTTGGACAATTGGAAACCTAGCTGCCGGCGACGGCCTTACCTTGTCTCGCAAGATGGTTCCCCTTCTTGTCGAAAACATCGGCGAAACCGTGCGTCAACGCAGCTTCGAGCTATACTGAGCGCTGGTTAACGGCGCCCGGTGTCCTTCCCTTTCTTCCGCCATCGCTGACATGGTTCGAGGCTCAGCAACCGCCGGCACATGCGCTGTTTTTATTTCGATAATTCTAGAAATATAGTTGACAAGTGCCCCTGTGACGCCCATTATCGTTCCATGGACACAGATACAGCAGCCAAATGTCTAAGTGAACTCGGCAATCCGACGCGCCTTGCCGTATTCCTCTTGCTTGTGCGGGCAGGACCCGACGGTTTAACCGTAGGAGAAATTCAGAAACACCTGGATATCCCGGGTTCCACGCTTTCCCACCACATTGCGCATCTGGTGTGGGGCGGACTGATTGACCAAGAACGTCGCGGCCGAAGCCTGTATTGCCGGACCCGGGAGGGCATTATGGATTCTCTGATCGGCTTCCTAGTGGACGAATGCTGTATGGGTTTTGGCGAAAGCTGCGATGTGACCGAAAGTTCGGGATCCGCTAACGAAGCGCTGAAAAACGGCTGATTTTTTTTGAGTTTATATTTCGACATTTGTCGAAATAATCCATCGGAGGGTGATGTGACGACTTCTGTACAAACCAAATCCGTACAATGGTCCGAAATGATCCGGCGCGTCGATCCGGCCGTACTGGTCGGGCTCGTCGTGTTCACGGTTTTGGCGCTGGTCGACCCGGGACAAGTCCCCGGCTCCGCTGCGTTCGTCGTTCGCGCACTGATCGAGATATCGCCTTTCTTCCTTCTGTCCATCGCTGTCGCCGCCTACGCCAAAGCGAGCGGTGCCGAACATCTGATCGCCCGCGTGTTCGAAGGCAAGCTGAAGCGCATGATCATCGCCGCCGCGGTTTTCGGCGCTTTGTCACCTTTTTGTTCGTGTGGCGTAATTCCAATCGTCGCCGGACTGTTGGCAGCTGGCGTGCCACTACCGCCAGTCATGGCTTTTTGGCTGGCCTCACCGCTCATGGACCCGGAGATGTTCATCATCAGCTGGGCCGGCCTCGGCCTCCACTTCACGGTTGCGAAAACCCTAGTCGCCATCGGCGTCGGGTTGCTGGGCGGGTTTTCGACGATGCTGATTATGCATCGCGGTTTTTTTGCATCCCCTCTCTCATCGGGTGTCCAGAGTTGCTGCAAGTCGTCTTGCTCGACCAAGAAAGCGTCCCCCGAGGTCGAATGGAAGATCTGGCGGGCGCCAGCCAGGCGCAGGGATTTTCGCGTAGCTTCCCTCGAAACCGGCTGGTTTCTCGGTAAATGGTTGATCGTCGCCTTCGCCCTCGAGAGCGTCATGATCGCCTATATCCCACCGACCTTCGTCGCCGAATGGCTGGGCGGCGGCAACTGGTGGACGGTGCCCTTGGCCGTCTTCGTCGGTATTCCGGCCTATCTCAACGGCTTCGCCGCCGTTCCATTGATGGCCAGTCTAATCGACATGGGCATGATGCCGGGTGCGGCGATGGCCTTTATGATCGCCGGTGGCGTCACCAGCATTCCGGCAGCGATCGCTGTCTTCGCCTTGGTCCGTCGCCCCGTTTTCGCCTGGTACGTGATGCTGGCCGTAGCCGGTGCCATGGCCGCCGGCGGCCTTTATCAGATGACGCTGCTTTAGTCCCTGTTCAACCGCCGCCGGTCAACAGGGCCTCGCCCTCGCGCCTGAGATCGAGGGCGTTCATCGACCAGCCGGCGATCGTATTGAGCTGTTCCTGGGAAAACCCGAAAGCCGCGGCGACGTCGCCGATCAACGCCGATTCGGCTTCGTGGAGGTAGTCGTCGGTATAGGCAATGGCTAACAATTCCATCATCGCGATGATACGGCTTTCATGGGTATCGAACGGTGCCAGAGGCAGGTCTCCGAGCACGGCGCTCATGTCGGGATTGTAGGATATGCCCAACTGGGCCTTGAGGTTCTCGATATCGTCCAGCTCGCCCATGTCGTCTTCGCCGTCGGCCATGCTGATACGTTGTGCCATGACCAGAAACGCCTCGCGTTGAGCCGTATTGAGCTTGTGCAGGAACATCGTCGACCAACTCCCCTACCGTTTTTGAATTCGGGCCTTCGGGTCCGTGGCGCGAACCTTAACACCGTTCTCTCAGCCTGGGCATGGCAGAATGAGTCCGTCTTGCTGAATCCGGGGAATTCCTTTAGGAAACTGTGGCTTTTAGTAGGGGTAGCATCGGGCGTTTTCGCCAGCCCCGTTAATCGCAGGAACCGCCGAGCATGAAAGCAACGGTCAACCACGCGCTGCTGCCGTCCGGGCTGTCGGACGTATTGCCGCCCGACGCAGAGTTCGAAGCCGACGCTCTGGACCGAATCATGACGGTCTTCGCCTCCCATGGGTATCAACGCACAAAACCGCCGTTGACCGAGTTCGAGGAGAGCCTGCTCGCCGGCCCGGGAACGGCAATGGCCGCCCAGACCTTTCGCCTCATGGACCCGGTTTCCCAGCGGATGATGGGAATCCGTGCCGACATGACCCCACAGATCGCGCGAATCGCGGCGACGCGGTTGAAATCGGCGCCGCGCCCGCTCAGGCTCAGCTATTCCGGACAAGTGTTGCGGGTGAAAAGTTCGCAACTCCGCCCCGAGCGCCAATTCACCCAAGCCGGGGCGGAATTAATCGGTGCCCGGCAAGCCGCCGCCGATGCCGAGGTCGTCGCCCTCGGAGCGCGGGCCCTGCAGCAGCTGGGGATCGAGAACCTTTCCGTCGATCTTTGCATGCCGACTCTGGTTCCCGCGTTCTGTCACGAATCCGGCTTTTCGGAAGATGCGGCGGGCGACATTCGCCACGCCCTCGACCGTAAGGATGCCGCTGCGATCACCGGCCTCTCTGACAAGATCGGTACAACCGGCAGCGATGCCCTGAACGCGATGCTATCGGCAGCCGGACCGTCGGAAAAGACCCTGCATACTTTGGCCGCTTTGGAGCTCGGTCCGATGGCGCGTCAGGAATTCGACACGCTTTCGAACGTTGTCACCCTCGTTGCGGCGGCGACGGAAAACGTTTCGTTGACCGTTGATCCAGTGGAAAACCGCGGTTTCGAATATCATACCGGCGTCACCTTCACCTACTTCGCCGCGGGCGTTCGGGGGGAATTGGGTACGGGCGGCCGATACGAATCCGGGGAAAAAGATACCGGTAAGGAACCGGCGACGGGTTTTACGCTTTTTCTCGATACCATCCTGCGTGCCATGCCGCGACGCACGGCAGAACGGCGGCTTTTTGTTCCGGTGAACACGGTGGCCGGCAAGGCCGATGAGCTTCGGGCGCAGGGCTGGATGACGGTGTCCGGATTGGAGGAGGTCACGGACAGCGAAGCGGAGGCGAAGCGCCTGCTATGCTCGCATCTGTTGACGATTGGGGGAATCAAGGAACTCGATCCACAGGAAGAAAGATAGAATGAGATGGCCAACGTTGTCGTAATCGGCTCCCAATGGGGAGATGAGGGTAAGGGAAAGATCGTCGACTGGCTTTCGGAGCGGGCCGACGTCGTTGTGCGCTTCCAGGGCGGGCACAACGCGGGGCACACACTCGTCATCGACGGTGTCACCTACAAGTTGAGCATGCTCCCCTCGGGCATCGTCAGGCGCTCGAAACTTTCGATCATCGGCAACGGCGTCGTCCTCGACCCCTGGGCGTTGTTGAATGAAATGGACGCGATCCGGGAGAAGGGTGTCGAAGTCAACCCGGAGAAGCTGCGCATCTCCGAACAGGCGACCTTAATCCTGCCGCTCCACCGCAACCTGGACCAAGCCCGCGAAAAGGCCGCCGGAAAAGGCAAAATCGGCACGACGGGACGTGGCATCGGGCCGGCGTACGAGGACAAGACGGCACGCCGGGCGATCCGTTTTGGCGACCTGGCGGAACCCGAGCACCTTGGCGACAAAATCGACCGGCTGCTGTTTCACCATAACGCGTTGTTGCGCGGAATGGGTATGGAAGAGATCGGCCGCGACGCATTGGTCGCGGAGCTCGAGGAGGTGGCGCCCAAGCTGCTCCCCTATTCGGCGACCGTCTGGCAGGAGCTGGACCGGGCGCGAAGCCAGGGTAAACGCATCCTCTACGAGGGTGCCCAGGGGACCATGCTGGACGTCGATCACGGCACCTACCCGTTCGTTACCTCGTCGAATACGGTGGCCGGGCAAGCTGCCGTCGGTTCCGGACAGGGGCCGAGCGCCATCGATTACGTGCTCGGGATCACCAAGGCTTACACGACACGCGTCGGTGAAGGGCCGTTCCCGACGGAACAGGAAAATGAGGTCGGCCAGACCTTGGGCGAGCGTGGGCACGAATTCGGAACCGTCACCGGCAGAGCGCGGCGTTGCGGCTGGTTTGACGCAGTGCTGGTACGTCAGGCGGTCAAGGTCAACGGAATCAGCGGTATCGCATTGACCAAGCTCGATGTCCTGGATGGCTTCGAGGAACTGAAAGTCTGCACAGGCTATCGCATCGATGGTGTGCTCTACGACCACTTGCCGCCGTCCACCGCACAACAGCAGAAAGTCGAACCCGTATACGAGACGATGGAGGGATGGAGCGATAGCACGCAAGGGGCTCGCTCCTGGGCCGACCTGCCGGCCACTTGCATCAAATACGTCAGGCGGATCGAGGAATTGATCGAAGCGCCGGTGGCGCTGTTGTCGACGAGCCCGGAACGCGAAGACACGATTTTGGTGCAGGATCCGTTCGCCGATTGATTGACCGGAAATTAACCCTCTGAAAACAATAATTGTTTTTGGAGAATCGCAGCGTTAGAATCCGTTTCGACAGGAGAAATCGGAGAGAGAGAAGAATTTCCCCGTCTCCCGTTCGGCATTGGGATATCTGACCATGGCAGAACAGCCTTTGGAAGCAGACGCCGCCGGCACCGTGCCCCCTGGCGAACCGCCGGTCTCAGGAGAGCCGGGACCTGTTGGGGGTTCCGGAGACACCTCGCGTTCTTCCGTCGGGGGCCCCGTCATCATTCGTGAGCGCTACCTGGTTGATACCGGTTTGCCGCTCCCAGATTTCGATTCGCCCTCCGCCAAGGCGTTTTCCGTCGAGGACCGGCGCGATCTGGGGCGCAAATTGATAGCGCTGGTGTGCACGCCCGCCCTGCCGACGCGGGTCGACACCATGAAAAAGGTTAAAGGCGAGAGTTACACGGGCCTACTGCCCCTCGTCGAGTGGGATTCGGCATTCTGGCCGCCATACGGTGAGGGAACGATGATCGTCGTCTTGGACCGCCCGATGGGCGGACGGGTCATGAACCGGCTCGCCCGGAAGGAAGTCCGGATCACCGAATACGATATGCCGAGGCGGATCATCGAACCGCTTGCCCCCGGCCTTCAGGACCTAACCGACCGAGATGCCCCGCATCGGGCGATACGGCCCGACAATATCTATTTCTACGACGAAGAGATGAGCGATGTCGTCCTCGGCGAGAACGTGACATCACCACCCGGCTACGACCAAGACGCCATATTCGAACCCATCGATCGGGCGATGGCCGACCCGGGTGGTCGCGGAATTGGCGAAGAGGCCGACGATATCTTCGCCCTCGGCGTCACCATGGGCCTGCTGATCCTCGGCCACAACCCGGTCGCGAAGATGGACAAGGACACACTCATGCGCGCGCGCCTGGAACACGGCAGCTATACGGCGATATTCGGGAACTCACGGGTTCCCTTGCCATTGCTGGAACCGTTGCGTGCCATGACCAACGATGACCGCGAATCACGCTGGAACCACAACGAAGTCTCCCATTGGTTGACTGGTCAGAAGACCTCTCAGGTAAAGCGCAAACCTATTGTCCGGGCGGATCATGCCTTCACCTTCCAAGGTCGCGAATATTCCAGCCCGACGGTGCTCGCCCGCGAGTTCTCGAAAAGCATCCCGGAAGCCATGCGCGTGGTTAAGGAGGATGAATTCGAGAACTGGGTCAAACGCGGCCTCGACAACAAGGACATGGCCGAGGCGATCAAGGGGATCGTCCAGAACGCAAAGTTCCACAAGGACGGTTTTCAAGGTTCGGAAGACTACGTCATGGCCCGGATATGCACCATCCTCGATCCGTCAGCACCCATTCGATACAAAGGCATGAGCTTTATGCCCGACGGCTTCGGGCCGGCGATGGCGCTCGAGATCGTGCGCAACGAAAACAAGTCCGTGCCATCCGAAGTCCTCGCCCATGACATTCTCTCCATGTGGCTCAACCAACAGGGGCGCACCTTCAAGGGCGCAACAGATCTTCAGAAGACCTTTGCCCAGTTGAAGGGCTTCCTGTCGATCAAGAACCCAGGCTACGGACTGGAACGGGTCCTATACGAAATCAACCCGAGCCTGCCGTGCCAAAGCCCGATCCTGGCCAAGGAATACGTCGCTACCGTTGAGCATCTTCTTCCGGCCCTTGAGCGTGCATCCAACAACACGGACACATCGGCGCGCCCATTGGACCGCCACTCGACGGCGTTTATCGCCGCGCGCTTCGACCAGGACATCCACCCACACCTGCGTGCGTTGGCTGCCAAGGCCGCCGATACGTCGATCATCGGCCTCCTCAGCCTTCTCGCCTTCCTTCAGTGGAAGCTGCGGCAGCCGCCGGTCCTTGGCTTGGCGAGTTGGGTCGGCGGTCTGCTCGGACCCGCCATCGCCAGCTACCACAACCGCATTACCCGCCAAGAACTGGAAAAGGAAATCCCGCGGCTCGTGCGCAAGGGAAGCCTGCCGGAACTGTTCGATCTCGTCGACAATGCCGAACGGCGCCAGGAGGATCGTGACGGCTATGCCCATGCGCGCACCGAGTGGCTTGCCGCCGAAGAGGAAATTCGCGACATTGAGGGATCGGGTAATGAACGCCTGACGAAGGCCGAGAGAGCCGGGCAACAGGCGTCGGCCATGGTATCGATCACGCTGGCCCTGATCGTCGTGACCATCCTCGTGATCGTTGAGCTCCTATAGGCCGGGACGAGGACCCAGGACATGGCGCTGATACCAGGAAGAGGCGGAGGAGATATCCGGGTCACCAAGGCGATTTGGGCGATCGTCTTTGTCTTCCTGATGGTGGTGATTTCGGCGCCGACGGTCATCGTCGTCGGTTTCGGCCTGTTGCCCACCGCGGTCGCCTACATTATTGACCGCTCCGAACAGAAATACGCGACCTTCTGTGTCGGCGGGCTCAACACCTGCGGCGTATTCCCGTATCTATTGAAGATCTGGACCGATACCCATTCCGTCGATGCCGCATTCGACATCATTACCGATGTCTTCTCCCTCTCCGTAATGTTCGCCGCGGCCGGTTTCGGTTGGATGCTGTTCCTGTCCATACCGCCCGTCATCAGCGCCTTTCTGAACGTTCTCGCCGAAAGGCGCGTTCAAGTCTTACGCGAGGTACAGCGCAAGATTATCGAGGAGTGGGGCAACAGCGTTACGGAAACCAAGACCCCCGAGGAAGAGGCGGAAGAAGCTGGCGAAGAGGCGGAGGCGCCGGACGAAGGGACCGGCGAGGCTGCCGCCTGAACCTCAACGCCAGCAGGCGCGGTCACCGTTACCGCGTCCGACGCGATTTGTTGAGGAGCCGGGCTCCGGCCGGGGCCGGTTTAGTGTGCGAACCGGTGTTCGACCGCGGTCCGTTTTTCAATGGCCGCATTTTTCACAGACTTCTGCAGCTTTTCGAATGCACGGACTTCGATCTGGCGCACCCGTTCACGCGATATACCGTAGTGCTGGCTGAGATGCTGCAGCGTCGATGGCGTGTCCTTGAGCCGCCTTTCGGCGATGATATGACGCTCGCGGTCGGATAGGTTCTTCATGGCCAGGGCCAACATTTCGCGGCGCTGGCCCAGCTCCTGGTTTTGCGAGACGTGGGTTTCCTGGGAAACACCATCTGCCGTCAGCCAATCTTGCCATTCGCCGTCACCGTCCTCGCGAAGCGGCGCATTGAGCGATTGGTCCGGTCCGGACAACCGCCCGTTCATGGCAATCACCTCCGATTCCGGCACATCCAAACGCGCGGCAATACCGCTAACGTGTTCGGGCGTCAAAGTGCCGTCTTCGAAGGCCTTTAATTCGCTTTTGATCTTGCGGAGATTGAAGAACAGCTTTTTCTGGGCCGCAGTCGTGCCGATTTTAACCAGTGACCAGGAATGAAGGATGTACTCCTGAATGGCCGCCCGGATCCACCACATGGCATAGGTCGCCAGGCGAAAGCCGCGGTCCGGGTCGAACCGGCGAATGGCTTGCATCATGCCGACATTACCCTCGGCAATGAGATCTTCCAGCGGCAATCCATAACCCCGGTACCCCATGGCGATCTTGGCGACCAGCCTGAGGTGGCTCGACGCCAACAGATGCGACGCTTCCGCATCCTGGGTGTCGCGCCAGCGTTCCGCCAATTCCCGTTCGTTTTGGGCTTCGAGCAAAGGGTATCGCCGTATCCTTTGTAGATACCGCGACAAGTTTTGGTCGGGGGAAACGAAAAAATCTCTATCGAGCGTTGCCATCGGGTATACGGCCTTCTTCTTCCAAGTTCGTTGGACCGATAATACCCAACTAATTTCATCAAGTATATAGGATTATTTTATTTTATCTAAAATAGTTATTAAATCATTGATTTCACTTGATATTTCTGAAGTAAAACTGTTGTGAACACCTGTCAAGGGGTGGGAAAACCCGAGAACTCTGGCGTGGAGTGCTTGCCGGCCGAAGCCCTTCAGGAAGTGGCGTGTATCTTCGCCCGTGGCGCGCAGACGGCTGCGATTTCCGCCACCGTACAAAGGGTCGCCGACGACACTGTGGCCGATCTCCGCCATATGAACGCGGATCTGATGGGTGCGGCCGGTCTCCAGCCGGCACTCGACGAGGCTGGCGACGCGGCCGACGGCGCGTTCGACCCGATAGTGGGTGACGGCCGCTTTGCCGCCCCGCTTAACCACCGCCATTTTCTTGCGGTTGGCCGGATTGCGCCCGATGTTGCCGGTGATCGTACCTTCACGCGGGCTCGGCATGCCCCAGACGACGGCAACGTAGGCGCGTTCGATGGTACGGGCCGAAAACTGCTCGCTCAGCGCTTGATGAGCGCGGTCAGTTTTGGCGGCCACCAAGAGACCGCTGGTATCCTTGTCCAAACGGTGCACGATGCCGGGCCGGGTGACACCACCGATACCTGACAGGCTGTCGCCACAGTGATGAAGGAGCGCGTTGACCAACGTGCCATCGGGACTGCCTGGCGCCGGATGGACCGCGATCCCCGCCGGCTTGTCGATGACGATGACCTGGTCGTCTTCATAGACCACGTCGAGGGGGATGTCCTGGGGTACGGGAGACGCCGGGCGGGCTGGCGGCACTTCCAATCCGATGAGGTCCCCGGCCCGGAGCTTGCGCGATGCATCGGTGACGACAGCCTCGCCGACGGTCAGGTGTCCGTCGCCGATCAGGGCCTTGATGCGGCTCCGCGAAAGCTCGTCCAGGCTCTCAGCCAGGAAGCGGTCAACCCGCACACCGGATTTGTTTTCGGGTACGGTGACGGTGTATCGTGTCGCCTCGTTCACAGGACACCTTCGTTTGCGACGCCGGAGAACCTTCTAGCAGATCATGGCCTGGCTCAAGTTCATCGTCATCGGCATGGGTTTCTTGATCGTCCTCGGGATTGTGCTTCTCGGGTACGGCTTCTACAAGAAGTCATCCGATCCGGATTGGCGCCTGTTCGGTCGCGCCAAGCCCGAACTGCCGGCGACCGTCCAACCGGCCCCGCCGACGGTTCCGGCGACACCGCCCGCGGCCCCGTCGAAACCGCGCCGGAATCCGGTCAAACCGTTCGGCGACATAAACCTGGACCTGCCCGAGGGTTGCTTCATCTCCGAGGTTCGGCCGAACCGGCGGCGCTTGCTGGTTAGCGTCGGGCCGCCATCCATTTGCAACCGTGTTTACATCATTGATTTGATCGAAGGCACCGTCCTGGGCACGGTTTCGCCTCGGTCGGCCCAGCCATGATCTCGCTGCCGTTGGCGCTTCTCAAGGCCATCGCCGACGCCGCGGAAGCGGCCTATCCCAAGGAGTGCTGCGGTCTTCTGATCGGCCGCGATGACGGTGCCGGCGCTCTCGTCGTCACCCGGATTGTCGAGAGCGAAAATCTCGCCGCAGGTGACGCCCACGACCGCTTCGAGGTCGACCCGCAGGTGCGCTTCAATGTCATGCGCGAGCTGGATGAGGAGACGGAAGGAGGCCGGCCGCGCCACCGTATCATCGGCCACTACCACTCTCATCCGGATCACCCCGCACAACCGTCGGAGCACGACCTCGAGATGGCCTTTGAGCCGGACCTCGTCTGGATCATCGTCTCGGTGGTCGACGGCCAGGCGGTTCACGCCACCTCTCATGTGGTCGACCGAGACGGCCGGCAGTTTCGGGAAATACCATTGCGGACCACGGACTGGTCCCCCTATCCTATGCGCGCCGGAGGAACCAACAAATCAGGGAACTCACCGTGAATTTCGCTAGTGACAACACGACCGGGGCGTCGCTCGCCGTTCTCGACGCCATCGCCGCCCTCAACGAGGGCCAAACCATGCCCTACGGCAACGACGATTTCACGGAACGCGCCTGCGCCAAGATCTGCGACGTCTTTGAGACCGACGCAGAGGTCTTCTTCGTCGCCACCGGCACGGCAGCCAATACCCTTTCGTTGTCGGTGCTAACACCGTCCTACGGCGCCGTTCTGTGCCATTGGCAGAGCCATATATACGAGGACGAATGCGGCGGGCCGGAGTTCTGCACCGGTGGTGCCAAACTGGTGCCGGTCCACGGTGCCGGCGCCAAGCTCGATATGGAAGAACTGGCGCACCATGCCGCCCACGGGGTCGGCGACGTCCACTCCGTGCAGCCGTCCGCTGTTAGCATCACCCAGGAGACTGAGGTCGGCACCGTCTACAGCCAAAGGGAGGTCGAGGCCGTCGGCGAATTCTGCCGGGAGCGCGGTCTCAAGCTGCACATGGACGGGGCGCGGTTCGCCAACGCGGTCGCCGCCCTCGACTGCGCGCCAGCCGACATTACCTGGAGGGCCGGCGTCGACGTGCTTTCGTTCGGCGCCTCTAAGAACGGAGCGCTCGCCGCCGAGGCAGTCGTGCTGTTCGACAAGACCCTGGCCCAGGAGTTCGCCTTCCGGCGCAAGCGCGGCGGCCACCTGTTCGCCAAGATGCGCCTGCTCGCCGGGCAGATGGAGGCCTACCTGACCGACAGCCTATGGCTCGTCAATGCGCGTCATGCCAACGCCATGGCCAAACGCCTAGCCGAGGGCCTCGGGGCCATCCCGGGTATCGAAATCACCGCGTCGGTCGACGCCAACATGCTGTTCCCGAAGTTGCCGCGTCCTGTCATCGAGGGCCTGTGGGCGGATGGCTTCCAGTTCTACGATGGCCGCTGGGAGCCCAATGTCGTGCGCTTGGTCACGGCGTTTAATACCCGCGAAGAACACGTCGACGCCTTCATCGCCGCCGCCGCCCGACATGCGGAACAGGCAGCCTGAGCCATGCGCCGCAACCTGAGGAGCGACGGTGAGAGGCTTTGGCGATCGCTCATGGAGATGGCCGAGATCGGTGCCACGGCGAAGGGCGGTTCAAAGCGCCTGACGCTGACCGATGAGGACCGCGACGGCCGTGACCTATTCGTGCGCTGGTGCGAGGCGTCGGGACTCGCCGTTACCGTCGATGCGGTCGGCAACATCTTCGCCCGGCGCCGCGGGCGCGATCCGTCGCGGCCGCCGGTGATGGCCGGCAGCCACCTGGATACCCAGCCGACCGGCGGCCGGTTCGATGGCGTGCTCGGCGTCCTGGCCGCGCTCGAGGTCGTACGCAGTTTGGATGACCATGGCATCGAGACCGAAGCACCGGTCGAGGTCGCCGTGTGGACCAACGAGGAAGGCTCGCGGTTCTCGCCGGCGATGATGGGCTCCGGCGTCTTTGCCGGCGTCTTCCAACTGGACGCCATAAAAGCGACCACGGACGTCGATGGTGCGGTCATGGGTGATGAACTGGACCGAATCGGTTATGCCGGGGATACACCGGCCGGGGGCCGCGAAGTCGGTGCCTATTTTGAACTGCACATCGAACAGGGTCCAATATTGGAGGACGAGGAAAAGACCATCGGCGTCGTCACCGCCGCGCAGGGCCAGCGTTGGCTTGGGATCGATGTCACCGGCCGCGAGTCGCACGCTGGCCCGACTCCGATGCCGGTCAGGAAGGACGCCCTCGTCGTCGCCTCGGGCATCGTCCGCGAGGTCAATCGTATCGGCCACGCCTACGCCCCCAATGCTTGCGCCACGGTCGGTTTCATGGATGTCGCGCCCAATTCGAGGAACGTCATCCCCGGCCATGTCTTCCTGACGGTCGATTTCCGGCACCCGGTGGATGACTACCTGACCGCCATGGACCGGGACCTGAAGGCCTATTGCGCCGCCCAGGCCGAAGAGACCGGCGTCGACATCGCCGTCAAGGACTTCTGGCACTTCCCCTGTGCCCCTTTCGAAGAGGATTGCGTCGCCGCCGTCCGCGCCGCGGCTGAGGCCCAGGGCTTCGCCCACCGCGACATCGTCTCCGGCGCCGGCCACGACGCCGTCTACATGGCCCGCATCGCGCCGACCGGCATGATCTTCATCCCCTGCGAGAACGGCATCAGCCACAACGAGGAGGAGAACGTCACGCCGGATGACTGCGCCGCCGGCTGCGACGTGCTGCTGGCGGCTGTCCTGGAGAAGGCCGGGGTTGTCGAAAACCCTTGATCGCCCCCCCGCGATCCCTCTACAACCCCCTTACGCCCTTAGCCCCCTTCGTCTAGTGGCCTAGGACGCCGCCCTCTCACGGCGGAAGCAGGGGTTCGAGTCCCCTAGGGGGCGCCAAGCCGGCCGGCCTGGCCGCTCGGGGCCCGCGATGACGACCCATCCAGGAGGCGCCAAAGATGCCCTTTCCCGCCCTGCCGGACGCCCACGGCATCGCGGTTTTGGTGCTCGTCGTTCTGGCCCTTGTCCTCTTCACTCGCGAGAGCATACCGCTTGAGACTTCGAGCCTGGCCGTACTCGCCGTACTGGCCATAGGCTTCGAGGTGTTCCCGTATACCGGCCACGGCGACACCCTGCACGCCGTCGACTTCTTCTCCGGGTTCGGCCACGAAGCGCTGATCGCCGTCTGCGCCCTGATGATGGCGGGCCAGGGATTGGTGCGGACGGGCTCACTGGAGCCGGTCGGCCGGGCGCTGGCGGGCTTGTGGTCGGTCAATCCGTCCCTGTCGTTGCTGCTGACCCTGGTCGTCGGTGGGGCGCTCAGCGCCTTCGTCAACAACGTGCCGATCGTCGTCCTGCTGCTGCCGATCCTGATGAGCACGGCGCTTAAGACCGGCGAAGCGCCGTCGCGAATCCTCATGCCCATGGGTTTCGCGACCCTGGTCGGCGGCATGAGCACAACCATCGGCACCTCGACCAACCTGCTGGTCATTTCGGTCGCCGCCGACCTGGGGCTCAAGCGCTTCGCCATGTTCGACTTCATCGTGCCGGCGACCGCTGCCGGCGGTCTGGCGATCGCCTACCTGTGGCTCGTTGCACCGCGCTTGCTGCCGCCCCGCGAGGCGGCGCTGGGCGACCTGTCACCCCGTGTTTTCGACGGACATTTACACATTGAGGCGGACAGTTTCGCCGACGGCAGAACCTTGTCCGAGATCCTGGAACGGGCCGGCGGCCTGAAGGTGGCGGAGATCCTGCGCGACGGCAGCCTCGCCATCACGCCGCTGCCCGACGTACAGCTGCGCGCCGGCGACCGCCTGGGAGTACGCGACACGCCGCAGAACCTGAAGGAGTTCGAGGACCTGCTCGAGGCCCGGCTCTATGCCGGCGACTTCCCGGTCGACGACGAACACCCGCTCCTGGCCGACGACCAGCAAATCGCGGAGATCGCCGTCACCCAGGGTTCGCCCCTGGAGGGGCGGACCCTCAGCCGGGCCCGTTTCGCCGATACCCATCAACTCCTGACCTTGGCCCTACACCGGGCCGGCGCCACGCTCAGGGTGCTGCGCGACCGCGTCGCCGACGTGCGCCTGCGGGTCGGCGACGTGCTGCTCGTGCAGGGCCCGCGCGACAAGATCGCCGAGCTCAAGCGCGGCGGCGAATTCCTGGTTCTCGATGCCACCGCCGACCTGCCGCATACAAAGAAGGCGCCGCTGGCATTGATCCTCATGATCGCCATCATTGCGCCAGCCGCCTTCGGCCTCCTGCCGATCGCCATCAGCGCCGTTGCCGGCGTATTGCTTATGATTCTCAGCCGCTGCATGGGCTGGCGCGACGCTGTGCAGGCCTTGAGCGTGCCGGTGATCATGATCGTCGTCGCCTCCCTGGCCCTCGGATCAGCGCTCCTCAAGACCGGCGGCGCCGATTATTTGGCCCAGGTTTTCCTCGCCGTCACCGCCGGCGCCGCGCCGGCGGTGGTGCTGAGCGGCCTGATGCTTATCATGGCGGTGCTGACCAACGTCGTCTCAAACAACGCCGCCGCCGTCATCGGCACGCCGATCGCCGTCGGCATCGCGCGCGAACTCGGCCTGCCGCCGGAACCCTTCGTGCTGGCCGTGCTGTTCGGTGCCAATATGAGTTACGCGACGCCGATGGCATACAAGACCAACCTCTTGGTCATGAGCGCCGGCGGCTACCGGTTCTCGGATTTCCTACGTGTCGGCATCCCGTTGACCCTGATCCTGTGGCTTGTTCTGTCCTGGTTGCTGCCAGTGCTCTACGGGCTGTGAGCTCGCCTACGACGACCGCAAAGAAAGCATTGAGGTCACTGAAAAAATCGATGACCTTAGGGCCCGCCGTCCTGAAGGATTGAGGAGTTCATACAATTCCCCTACCGCCCTTGGATACCCGCGGGTTCGGACCGCTGACGCGGATGCGGGCGGCCATCGTCGAGAGCATGGTGGCCAGCCGAAACCGCTGGGCCGAGAAGAAACTCCGCCAGAACGCCGAGCTTTGGGCCGCCATCACTGCCTATTCGAAGGGCTCCGACGTCACCGGCGCCTCCATGTCCGACTACATGACGCTTTACGAGGAGGTGCGCCGCCGCCGGCCGAAGGAGGTTCTCGAGTTCGGCACCGGCTTACCCACCGTCGTATTGGCCCAGGCGCTCAAGGAGAACGAACGCGACGGCGCGCCTCGTGGCCGCGTCACGTCGATGGAGGAGGACGAAAGCTGGCACGCCAAGGCCTGCGAGATGCTGCCCGACGACGTGGCCGATATCGTCGAGATCATCCACAGCCCCAAGGTCGATGGCATCTACAAGATCTTTCGCGGCGTCCAGTACCAGGAGATCCCGGAGCGGCCTTACGAGTTCGTCTTCTCCGACGGGCCTGAGCGCCACTCGCTGGTCAACGGCGACAAGCTCTTCGATCTCGACCTGATCCAGATCGTGCGCCGCTCGGAGACGCCGATTCATGCCGTCGTCGACTACCACTACCTGACCTTCTACGTCCTGCAAAAGGTGTTCGGCGCCGAACTGGCCCGTTATAGCGTGCGCCACCGCCTGATGTTTGTCGGCCCCGTCACCAAGGACGACGTCAGGCACCTCCGCAAGGAGAACTTTATCCCCGACCTCCGGATATTTGGTGGAACGGAACTAAAGCTGCGGATGGCGCTCGACGATTGAGGCGGCATCAGTGCCGGTATTCATGACGGTTCCACCAGTTGTGTTGGGGAGCATCCTGCACAGGGTCCTACCGGCGGTAGGTTTTCAATGCGTCCGTGTTCCCCAAGCAAACGCCGGCAATTGCCTCCGATGCCTTAACCACCAGGCCGTGCCCGCATATTCTCAGGCAGATAGGTCGCGATGTCGGGCACAAAGATGAGCACGAAGACCATCAGCACCATGATCAGGAACATCGGTATCGCTGCCTTCGAGATGTAGCCCATATCGTGTTTGGTCATACCCTGCATGACGAACAGGTTGAACCCGATGGGTGGCGTAATCTGAGCCATCTCGACGACGACGACGATGAAGATACCGAACCAAATAACGTCGATACCGGCGGTCCTGATCATCGGCTCGACAACGGCCATGGTCAGCACCACCGACGAGATGCCGTCGAGGAAGCAACCGATAACGATGTAGAACACCAACAAGACCATCAACAGCTCGAAGCGGCTCAACTCGAAGGTAGCGATGCCTTCCGCCAGGGCTTTCGGCAGGCCGGTGAACCCCATGGCCAGCGACAGGAACGACGCACCGGCCAGGATCAGGGCGATCATCGCCGAAGTTCGGGTTGCGCCCATCAGGCTTTCGGTGAAGGTTTTCCAGTTCAGCGACTTCTGGCTGGCCGCCAGGATCAGCGAGCCGATGACGCCGAAGGCGGCGGCCTCGGTGGCCGTAGCGACGCCCGTGTACATGGAGCCGATGACCACCAGGATCAGTATGATGACGGGGATCAGGAACTTCGAGTTGGCGACCTTTTCCGAGAACGACATGGCCGGTTCGGCCTTCGGATTGAACTTCGACGAGACCTTCGACATGATCGCCACGTATCCCATGAACATCCCGGCCAGGATGATGCCCGGCAGGATGCCGGCCATGAACAGCTTCGAGATCGATTCATTGATCGTCACCCCGTAGACGATCAGGGTCAGTGACGGCGGGATCATCAAGCCCAGTGTGGCGGCGCCGGTGAGCGTGCCGATGATCATGTTTTCCGGATATTCGCGCTTGCGCAGTTCCGGGATCGACATCTTGCCGACCGTCGTCAGCGTCGCCGCCGACGAGCCGGAAACGGCGGCGAAGACGGTGCAGCCGACGATATTGGTGTGCACCAGGCCGCCTGGAAGACGGGCCAGCCATGGCGACAGGCCGCGGAACATGTCCTCCGAGAGCCGCGTCCGATAAAGGATCTCACCCATCCAGATGAACAGCGGCAGGGCCGTCAGGGTCCAGGACGACGACGCACTCCAGATGGTGGTGATCATGGTGTCACCGACGGGGCGAGACGTGAACATCTCCATGCCGACGAAGGCGACACCCAACAGCGCCAGTCCGACCCAAACGCCGGTGCCCAGCATGAGGAAAAGGACGAAAAGGAAAATCGCGATCAGTTGTACTTCACCCATGGTATCGCCCCCCTATTCGCCGTGGCTCTGGTCGACCATACCGGCTTCGATACGGTGATCGCCGGCGATCAATACGTGGATCAGGTGGTCGGTGAGCGCGATGGCAAAAATGATGCTGCCGATGACCATGGAAGTCTGTGGAATCCAAAGCGGCGTCGCGTCCTGGCCCTGGCTGATGTCGTGGAATTTCCAAGACCAATAAGTGGCCTTCGTCGCGTAGTAGACGAAGTACCAACCGAGCGCCGCGGCAACGGCGAAACACCAGGTTTCCAGCCACCGGCGGGCACCGCCGCCGACGGCGTTCAAGACGATGCTGACGCGGATGTGAGCACCATGGTTGAGTGCGTAGGCGAAAGCGAAGAAGGACGCGGCCGCCATGCAATATCCGGCATAGTCCGGGGCGCCCGGAAACACTTCGCCGGTCCAGCGGGCGAGCATCTGAACGACAATGAGTGCAAGAATGGCAATAAGAAACAACGCGGCGATGACACCGCAGGCGAAATAGACTCGGTCCAAAGCGGATCGCAGTGACAACGCGAATGATTTCATCTCAACCCCCCGCCGCCTCGAGAAAAGGACGGGGAGGCCGAAGAGGAGGCCTCCCCTGGTCGTTCGGTTACTTCATGGCCTTAAAGGCATCGACAATGGCCTTGCCGTCGGCACCGGATTTCTCCAGCCATTCCTTCGCCATCGTCTCGCCGATTTTCTTCAGGTCGGCGCGCAGTTGGTCGCCGGCCGGACCGACGGTCATGCCGCCAGCCTTCAGGCCGTTGAGCGTGAACTGCGTGTATTCGACCGCCCGCCAGTTGCCGGCGTATTCAGCCAGTTCAGCGCAACCCTTGATGACGTTTTTGTTAGCTTCGCTGACGCCACTCCACACGTCTTTGTTGACCATGACGTAGTTGCGCGGCAGCCAAGCGTCGACCTCGTAGAAGTGGGTGAGGCTTTCCCAGACCTTGCGGTCGTAGCCGGTGGAGCCGGAGGAAATCATCGACTCGGCGACGCCGGTGGCGAAGGCCTGCGAGATTTCCGCGGCCTCGATGGTCACCGGCAGCATGCCCGCCAGTTCGGCGAGACGTGCCGTTGCCGTGTTATAGGAGCGGAACTTGATGCCCTTCATCTCGGCGACCGAATTGATGGGCTTCTTGAAGTAGAGGCCCTGCGGCGGCCACGGAACCGAGTAGAGGAGAACCAGGTTCTGGTCTTCCAGGATCTTCGACATGGTCGGCTTGGCCGCCTTCCAGAGTTTCGCAGCATCGTCGAAGGACGTCGCCAGGAAGGGAACGGAATCGACCCCGAAAACGGCGTTTTCATTCTGGTGGCCCGACAACAGCCTTTCGCCGATCGGCGCCTGGCCGGTTTGGATGGCGCGTTTGATGTCGGCCCCCTTGAACAACGAACCCGACGGGTGGGTGACCACCTCGATGGCGCCGCCGGTGCCGGTGGTGATGCATTTGGCGAATTCGGCGCCGGTCGCCGAATGGAAGTTGGTCGCCGAATAGGCCATCGGCATGTCCCATTTCTCGGCTTGGGCGGCCGCTGCCGCCAATATGGCCGCCGAGCCTACGACGGTAGCAGTGAGTGTTTTCAAAGCAGTTTTTCGCATGGTGTATCTCCCTGTTTCTTGCGAAAACGACGACTAATGTTCTTCCGTCGGGTCTGCTGTTGTTGTCTTTCTAACCGACCCGATCAGAACGGATGTGCCGGCCAAGCGATCGATCGGCACGAACCCCAAAATGCCGGCCCTTTCCGCAAATACACATCCTTGACGATACGCGAACACGTCGCCTCCGCACAATGGTATCCGGTGGTGCCAGCTCAATGGTTCTCCCTGTCTTTCCTCCCTGTTTCCAACCGAACCGCGGTTTTGATATTTTCATATTGCATAATTTATCGATAAATTGTCAATATATTATCATGATATTATGATTCCCGAAGTCTTCAGACGTCAAACCGCTCCATTCTGTAGGCGCTCATGTCAACGTTCGGATGACGGCCGGAAATCATGTCCGCTAACAAGCGACCCGTTTTCGGTCCGGCCGTGAGCCCGACGTGATGGTGTCCGAAAGCGAAATAGATATCCTTGTGGCGCTCGGACGGCCCGAGCACGGGCAGACTGTCCGTCGTCGCCGGCCGATGTCCCATCCACTCCCGCTTATCCGCATACTGGAAATCCGGATAGATCTTGCGGATTCCTCTGGTCAGCAGACTCAACGGGCCGGCGCTGGCCGGCGCCTCCAAGCCGCCGAATTCGACGATACCGGCGACCCGTAGATTGGCGCCCATCGGCGTGGCGACGAACTTGGCGTCCGCCACCATGTAGGGGCACGGCGGCAAAGCCGATGGCCCGGTGAACTCGATGTGGTAACCCCGTTCCGATTCTAACTTGGGGCGATGGCCGATCTTCTCCGACAACTGACGCGACCAAGCGCCACAGGCGATGACGGCCCGGTCGGCGTCGATCGTTTCGCCGTTACAGTAAACGCGTACGCCTTCCGGGCGCGGTTCGACCTGCCGGACCTCGCCGGCAACAGTTCGGCCGCCCTGACCGACAAACCACTCATACAGACCCTCGATATATCGGCCCGGATTGGTAATGGTGCCGTGATCTCGAAGCAGGTAGCCGAATCCGTATTTCTGTCCCAGAGCCGGGTCGCGCTCACGCAATTGCTCGCCGCTCAGTTCCTCACCGACGATCCCATGATCGCGCCGCAAAGACCATCCGAAGGAGTCCTCTTCGAAGGTTGCGCGGTCCGGATAAAGATAGGCGTAGTCGCCCGGCACCAACCAACGTTCGGCCGGTGTGCCCTCGGCCAGGGCCCGGTGCTGATCGACGGAGTCGGTCAGCAGCGGTGCCAGCCCGGCGGCGATTTCGACGACTTTCTCTCGGCGCGCTGAAGCCAAGTAGGGCAGCAGCCAGGGAAGCAGTTTCAGCAGATAGGACCAGCGCAGGAACAGGGGCTGGTCAGGGGAAAACAACATGCGCGGCGCCTTCATCATGATGCCGGGCACGACAACGGGGACCACCGCGCAACGGGCCAATATGCCGCCGTTGCCGAACGATGCGGCCCGATCACGCACGCCGCGATCGATGAGCGTCACATCATGTCCGTCACGGCGCAGCCACTCGGCCGTCGAAACGCCGACGATGCCGCCGCCGATGACCGCGACTTTCAATGCATGCGGGTTCTGCGCTGTCGTCACGCCCACCTACTCCCTTGTTTCCACGGCGAAACCGGCTAAACGCGCCTCGTCGACGTCGATCCCCAGGCCCGGTTTCCGGGGCACGACGACGACACCGCTGTCGACGGGAAAACGTTCGGCGAGCAGGTCTTCGGCCAGGTAATAGTTGGCTTGGTAGAACTCGCAGCCGAGGCTGATGTTCGGTGTCGCGGCAATCATGTGCAGGCCGGCCAAATGGGCGAGCCCGCTTTCGAACATGTCGCCGCCGTAACATGCGATGCCGCCGGCCTCGGCGATGGCCGAAACCTCCTGGCCGCGGCGCATGCCGCCCGACTTCATGACCTTGATGCTGATGAGATCGGCGATCCCAGCCTTCATGGCGCGCAACGCGTCGGCCGGCGTGAACACGCTCTCGTCTGCCAACAGCGGTGTGTCGATGGCGGCGCGCAGTTGGACCATCGTGTCCCAATGGTCGGCCGGCACCGGCTGTTCGATAAAGTCGGGGGCGAAGGCCTCGATGTCGCGCAACCGGCGCAGGGCCTCGTGACCGACCATGCCCTGGTTGTAGTCGACGCGCAGGTCGATCGTATCGCCGAACGTCGCACGCAGGGTCTCGAGGCGATGGATGTCGAAGGCGTGGCCGGAAAAGCCGGTCTTCACCTTGAAGATACGGACCCCGTCTTCGACGAGGGAGCGGGCGAATTCCAGGTCGGCGTCGAAATCGGGATTGGCCAGGGACACGCTGAGCGGCACCGTATCGCGGCAGCGTCCGCCCAGTAGTTCGGCCACCGGCAGGCCTGAGATCTTGCCGGCGACGTCATAGAGCGCCATCTCCAAAGCCGCCTTCGCCTCCGGATGGCCGACGAGGACCCGATCGGCTTTAGCCATGATCTCCGTCGTGCGGAATGGATCGGCGCCGATAATCAGTGGGCGAAGGTGAACATCGAGCGCAGCGGCAACGGCCTCGGCCGTGCCAGTGAACACCGGCCACGGTGCCGCTTCGCCCCAACCGACGATGCCGTCCGTGGTCTGCAGCCGCAGGATGACGTTGGCGGTTTTTCCCGAGACGTCACCGATCCCGTGTTTCCTGGGCGTGCCAACGGGCAGTTGAACGACCGTTATGGCGGCGCGGTCAATGACTGCAGCGGGAAAACCGCTGTCCGAAAGGTTTCCCTCCGTTTCGGACAAGGCCCGTTCTTGGTCGACGTTCATCTTATCTAGGTCCCCCCATTGCCCTTTTGGACAATCCGCGTGCTTCCGGGCTTTCGATCCGGGCTCACAGCGGCCAGGACGCACCACGCTCGGGAATTACTTCGTTCTTGGGTTTTTTCCCTTCCCGTGGCCCGACGTTCGTAGGCTGGCAGATCATTTTCATCATTTCAAATACTATAACTTTCCTGCTATATCATTTTTTCTTATAGTCTTCTGGCCTTTGGAAACGGTCGCCGATGCTTCAGTTTCGTCAAATCCAAGCGCTTCATGCGGTCATGGTCACCGGCACGGTGACGCAGGCCGCCCAGCAATTGAAGATCTCGCAGCCGGCCGTCAGTAACCTGATCAACAGCCTCGAGCATCAGGTCGGGTTTTCCCTTTTTGACCGTATTCGCGGTCGGCTGCGCCCGACCCCGGAAGCCGACCGGCTGTTCGATGAGATCGACAATATCGTACGCGGACTCGATCGGGTGACTCGCACCGCCGGCGACATCAGCGGTTATCGGGCCGGCCATCTCCGGATCGCTTGCATGCCGGCTCTTTCGCTTTCCTTCGTGCCCGATCTCATCGGTGAATTCGTCGCCGAAAAGCCGGACCTCAGCATCACCCTGCAGACCCGGTCTTCCCCGAAGGTCCAGGAACTGGTGGCGGCCGATCTTTTCGATATCGGTATCGTCGAATTGCCGGTTGAGTTCCCCGGTGTTGCCCAGGAAGCGATGGCCTTCCCATGCCTTTGCGTGATGCCTGAGGGGCATCGGCTGGCGGTCCGGAAACAGGTCACACCGGCCGACCTCGACGGCGAGCCGTTCATCTCCCTCGGCAACAACCACATGACCTACCATCGGGTCCGCGAGTGCTTCTCCGAAGCCGGCGCCCACTGGAACGTTCGCATCCAGTCGCACCTGTTCGTCTCCGCCTGCGCCATGGTCCGCCGGGGTCTGGGGGTCACGCTGGCCGATCCGTTCACGTTTCAGCAATTCGAAGGCACGGGACTCGTCGCGCGCCCGTTCCGCCCCAAAGTGTCGATCGATCTCGCCGTCATTTACGCCAGCGAAAAGCCGCGTTCGAGGCTGGTCTCGGAATTCGTCGGCCACGCCATCGACGCTATGACCGGCTATATGGAGACGGACGCGAACTGATGCGGCCGGCGATGGCATCTCAAGCGACCCACTCGCTGACCGGCGCCGCCGCGTCCTGGAGCGGCTGGGCGATAACGTCGACCAGGGTCGGTCCACCGGTTTCCAGGGCCTGCTTCAACACCGAGTCCAGATCGGCCGGATCTTCGACCCGCCACGATTTGACCCCGTAGGCGGCCGCCACCGCCGCGTGGTCGGTGCGCGAGAAATCGACCGAGTAGTAACGCTCGCCGAAACCGGACTTCTGGCCAGCCTTGATCCAGCCGTAAACGGAATTCGAGAAGACGACGAAGGTGATCGGCAGCCCGAGCCGCGTTACCGTTTCCAGTTCACCCACCGTGAAACCGAAACTGCCGTCGCCCATCACCGAAACGACCTTCGACGACGGCCGCCCCACCTGGGCGCCGACGGCGGCGGCTAGAGAATAGCCGAGGGCGCCGTGGGCGCGGTTCGAGAAATAAGTTCGGCCCGGTTTTCGGGCCTCGTGGAAGGCAGAGAAATAGGGGCAAGGTGTACCCGGATCGGCGACAACGACCGCATCGTCATCGAGCAGACCGGACAGAGCGCGAACCACCCGTTCCGGTCGGATCGGTTGATCGTCACTGTTCGCTAAATCCAAAAAGGCGTCGCGTTTTTCCGCCTTTGCCCGCGCCGCCCGCTCGGCGCCACCGTAGGCTTGGCCGGCGTCGCGCCGCGCCAGCTCCCCGTTCAGCGCCTTCAGTGCCAAGCGTGCATCGGAAACGATGGCGACCTCGGTCGGGTAGTTGGCGCCGATGGCGCCGGCGTCCGTGTCGATATGGACAATCCGCGTTCCCGGGGCCGGTATCCGCCAGCGTTCCGTCGTTACCGACCCGGCCCGACAGCCGATGAAGACAATCAGATCACTCTCCTCGACGACAGCGCGTGTCGCCGGCACGCCACCGTTGGTGCCGACCACGCCCACGCAGTTGGCGTGAGTCTCGGCGAGACTGCCTTTGCCGCTGATCGTCGTCGCGACCGGGATGTCGAGGGCCTCGGCGAACACCGCCAATTCCGCTTCGGCACCGGCGATGACGACGCCGCCACCGCATACAACCAGCGGGTTCTTGGCCGAAAGCACGGCATCGACGGCAGCACCGACGGCGTCCGGATCCGGGCCGGACGGCAGCGCGGGGAATGTTCCGAAACGACTTTCGGCCCAGACGTCGTCGTCGGCGACCGGCGCCTTTTGAACGTCGAACGGAAAGCCCAAATGGGCGGCCCCCAGCGGAGCCGTCGTCATGTTACGGAAAGCGGCCCTTACCATGCGGGGCAGGTTGGCGGCACTGTCGATGACCGTGTTCCATTTGGTCAATGGGCGGAACAGTGCTTCCTGGTCGAGCTCGGTCAATGGGTAACGGCCGGCTGATGCAGTCGATACGTCGGTCGTGATCGACAGAACCGGCACCGACGATTCGTTGGCCTCGACGATTCCGGGCAGGATATAGGTAGCGCCGCCGCCGGACGGCCCTTCGCAGACTCCGACCCGGCCGGTGACGCGGGCATAACCGTCGGCCATGTAGGCGGCTGAGCGCTCGTCGCGGGTCAGGATGTGCTCCATACCATGATCGAGTCGATGCAAAGCGTCATAGAACGGCAGCGACGTGTCGCCGCAAAGGCCAAAGACATGCTTAACGCCGTGGCCTTCGAGGAGGCGCACCATGGCCTCGCCTCCGGTCATCGAATTGGTCGTGTGATCGGTCATGAGAAAACTACTTCGTTGAGTTCAGGTACGATGTTCGGATTATCAAGCTGCATTCCGTCCTGTATACAATTTTGGTAACTCGGTGATTTCACGTCAAGTGGAAAATTCAGCTTTCCGCTGTGTGCCATAATTTTCTTGAGGTTTTGATCCATTGGGTTTAATGAGCGAGTACGAAATTGAATACAGATGATCGTGTTTCCATGGCGTTTTCGACGAATTCACAGGAAAAACCCGAGAGCAGCGTCGATCGCGCCTATGCCGTCATTAAGGAGATGGCAATCGCCTATCACTTCAAGCCGGGCGAACGGATCAACGAGGTGGCGCTGGCCGGCAAGCTCGGCGCCAGCCGGACACCGCTCAGGGAAGCCTTGAACCGCCTCGTATCCGAAGGCTTCCTGACCTTCGAGAAAGGACGTGGGTTCTTCTGCCGGGAGTTCAAGCCGCGCGAGATCTTCGAGCTCTACCAGCTGCGCTCGACACTGGAATCGGCAGCAGCGCGCGTTGCCTGTGAACTGGCGAGCGACGACGAACTGGCGGAGATTACCCGTTTTCTCGATGAAACAGGACCGGACACCCCGTCGCGTTCCGTCGAGGACCTGGTTGCTCTCGACGAGCACTTCCACGAGCAGGTCATGATGCTGGCGCGCAACGCGGAGATGCTCAACGTGCTGCGCAACGTCAACGCGCGCATCAAGTTCTTCCGCTGGATCGACATGGAGAGCCGGCGCCAGGGAACGCAATCGGAGCACCGGGCGATCCTCGACGCCATCGCGGCGCGCGACCCCGTTCTCGCCGACGAGAGGATGAAGGCCCATATCGCACTGCGCCTCGATCAGATCACGGCGGCGATCAAGGAAGGGTATTCCCGGATTTATTTGGGATCACCGGACGACGGGACCGGGCTCGCAGTCGCAAATCCAGGATAGCCGGAGCTTACCAGCCATGGCCATTTCCCAAAGACAATACGGCGGCAAGACCGTTTACGGCGCCGCCATCGGCATCTTGATGCTCGAAACACGGTTCCCTAGGATTCCGGGTGACATGGGTAACGCCCTGACCTGGCCCTTTCCTGTTCATTTCAAGGTCGTGCGCGGGGCATCGCCAGATCTTGTCGTTCGCCGACGCGCCGAGGGGCTGCTTGACTCCTTCATTGATGCGGCGAGGGAACTGGTCGCCGTCGGTGCTGACGGCATCACAACCAATTGCGGATTTCTCTCCCTTTTCCAGGAACAGTTGGCGGCCGCAGTCGACGTTCCCGTCGCTACTTCTTCGCTTATGCAGGTACCGATGGTCCAATCCCTGCTGCCCCCGGGCCGGCGCGTCGGCATCATCACGATTTCGGAGGCGACGTTGAGCGAAGACCGCCTGCGTGCGGCCGGGGTACCGCTTGACCTGCCGGTCATCGGCACCGATCAAGGTGAGGAATTGAGCCGTGTCATCCTCAACGACGAGATGGTACTGGATCGGGACCGCGCGACCCGCGACCTGGTCGATGCGGGAAAACGCCTGGTCGAAGGCAGTCCCGACATCGGCGCCATTGTCCTCGAATGCACCAACATGGTCCCCTATGCCGCCGACCTGCGGCGCGAACTGAGCCTTCCCGTTTTCGGCATCGATGCCTTCATCCGCTGGTTCCACGGCGGCCTGATGCCGCAGCGGTATCCGGAATCCCTGGACGACCCGCGACACTCGCCGCCCCGCGGTATTGGCGGCGCCAGCACTCCATGATCCACCGGTTCCAGCGCCAGAGACGAGCTATGCCCGCTTCACACGCATAACCAACGTCACGAGTGATCTATTGCGGATCTAAGGAGCGGAGAGCGGCGTTATTAGCCGGACGACTGCCCAACAGCCAAAGGCTGACTTCGGCGGCCGGATATGGCTCCTTGATAGCGTTGGGATCGGACAGATTGGTCGTCTCAGCCGAAGCTACCCGCCGCCAGCTCGCCGTTCTTGACGACAGCCCGATGATTGCTTTTGTGCGCCGCCATGGCGATGTCGTCTGCCGGATTGCCGTCGACAATGAGCAGATCGGCGAAAGCGCCCTCGCGGATGCGGCCGCGCTCTTTTTCGCGCACCAGGTCGGCTGCGTTCGCCGTACCGGCGATGAGCGCACCGACCGGGCTCATGCCGATCTCCACCATAAACTCGAGCTCCATGGCGTTGTCGCCGTGGTAGTTGAACGGCGTGCCGGCATCGGTTCCGAGCGCGATCCGGCCACCGGCGTCGTAGTATTTCTTGATCGATTCGCGATGCCGCTCGGAGACCCGTTGGGTCTTTTCTACGGCGTAATCCGGGATTCCCTTGTCGGCGTTGAGCAGTATGTTCTTCAGGGCCGAGAGGGTCGGCACCAGAAAGGTGCCGTTCTCCTTCATCTCTTCGCAGCAGCGGTCGTCCATGAAGATGCCGTGCTCGATGGAATCGATTCCGCCGCGCACCGCGTTGAGGATGCCGTCGCGGCCCTGGGCGTGGCTGGCCGTGTGTTTGTGGAACCGGTGCGCCTCGCCGATGCCGGCGGCCATCTCGTCGGCCGTGTAGTGCGCGTCCTCCGGATTGACGCCGGGCGTCATGACCCCGCCCGTCGCCATGATCTTGACGAAATCGGAACCGGCGTGGATCTGTTCGCGCACCGCCTTGACGACCTCATCCACACCGTCGGCGACGCGCCCGATCCGGTTGCCGTGACCGCCGGTCATGCAGATCATGCGCCCGGCGGCGTGGATCGTCGGCCCGATGAAGGTGCCGTCATTGCAGGCGTCGCGGACGGCGAATTCCAGGTAGTCCTTGCCGCCGCAGTCGCGGACCGTGGTGATGCCGCCACGTAGGTTTGATTGCGCGTTGGCCAGCCCGCGGGTGACGGTGTGGGCGTCGTCGGTCTTGATCAGGGACACGTAGGGATCGGGCGCCCCGTCGAAACACAGATGCACATGGCAGTCGAACAGCCCCGGCATCACCGTGCCGCCGGAGGTGTCGACCCGTTGGCCTTCGAACCCTTCGAACTCACCGAGCGGCGCAACGCGGGCGATGCGGTCGCCGTCGACGACGACGCCGTGCCCCTCCTCCATCGAGCCGTTCTCCGTGAAAACCAGTCCGCCCGCTAATAGGGCCGTCATGTCATTCCTCCTTTTGATCGTGGTCTACGCCGAAGATGCGGCGGATTGTTCTTCCAATCGCCCTTCTTCGACCGCATGACAGGCGACCTGCGCGTCGCCAACGGGTTTGAGCTCGGGGCGGTCGCTCCGGCAGCGATCATCGGCGAAGGGGCAACGCGGATGAAAGGCGCAACCGGACGGCGGATTGATCGGGCTCGGCACCTCGCCGGCGACGGGGATTCGCTGGCGCCCGGTCATTTCCAGATCGGGAATGGCATCAAGCAGAAAGCGGGTGTAGGGGTGGCGCGGCGCGCCGAACAGCGTGCCGGTCTCGGCCAGTTCGCAGATGCGCCCCAGGTACATGACCCCGACCCAATCGGAGATGTGATAGACCACGGCCAGATCATGACTGATGAAAAGATAGGTCAGTCCGAATTTACGCTGCAGGTTTTTCATCAGGTTAAGGATTTGCGCCTGCACGGAGACGTCGAGCGCCGAGGTCGGTTCGTCGCAAACCAGGAAATCCGGATTGCCGGCAAGGGCCCGGGCAATCGATATGCGCTGGCGCTGGCCGCCGGAAAACTCATGCGGATACTTCTCGCCGTCGGCCGGCGACAGTCCGACCTGGACGAGCAGTTCGCCGACCCGCTCACGCACCGCGTTCCGGCCCGTGATGAGGCTTCGGTGGCGGATCGGCTCGGCGACGATGTCGTTGACCCGCCAGCGCGGATTGAGCGACGCGTAGGGGTCCTGGAAGATCATCTGCATGCGCGCACGCATCGCCGATTCCTCACGTTTGTCGACGCCCGCCATATCGACACCCTCGAAGGTGATCGAGCCGGCCGTTGGCTCGAACAGGCCGACGACGAGACGCGCCACGGTCGACTTGCCGCAACCCGATTCGCCGACCAGCGACAGCGTTTGGCCGGCGGGAATGGTAAACGTGACGCCATCGACCGCGCGCACGAGGATCCGACCGCTTTGCTCGATCAGGCGATTGAGAAACGGCGGCGATACATCGAAGTACCGGGTCAGGTCCTTGACCTCGAGCATGACGTCGTCAGTCATCGGACGCCTCCTCCCGATCCCGCGCCGGGGCGCCCGTGCCCGAAGGATCATACTTCCAGCAGGCGACTTGGCTTGCCTCCGCCGCTTCGAGGATCGGGCGTTCCGCGTGGCAGCGTGGGCCGGCTTCGGCGCAACGCGGGTTGAAGGCGCATCCGGGTGGGATCTCAGTGAGTCTTGGCATGGCGCCATCGATCTGGATCAATCGGTCGACATCGTGGCCGACCTTGGGGATCGACCCCATCAGGCCCTGGGTATAGGGGTGCTGGGCGCGTGTGACGACATCGCGGACCGGGCCGACTTCGACGATCCGCCCGGCGTACATGACGGCGACCCTGTCGGCGGTCTCGGCGATGACCCCCATGTCGTGGGTCACCAGCATCACGGCGGTGCCATGTTCGTGGCACAATCGCTTGAGAAGCGTGATGATCTGGGCCTGGATCGAGACATCGAGCGCCGTCGTCGGTTCGTCGGCGATGATCAGCCGCGGCTCGGCGCAGAGGGCCAAAGCGATGACGACCCGTTGGCGCATGCCGCCGGAGAACTGATGCGGATAGTGGTCGATGCGTTCGGCGGCGGCGGGAATGCCGACCTCTTCCAGGAGCGCGATGGCGCGGTTCCGCGCTTCACGCTCGGACAGCGTCAGATGGGTGGTGATCGTCTCGACCAGCTGGCGGCCGACCGTATAAAGCGGATTGAGGCTGGTCAGCGGATCCTGGAAGATCGCCCCGATACGGCGCCCCCGGATGCGGCGCATCTTCTCATAGGGCAGGTTGTCGATGCGCTCGCCCTCCAGGTGGATTTCACCGGCGGCAACCCGGCCGGGCGGTTCCAGGAGGCCGATCACCGCGTTGCCGGTCATCGATTTGCCGGCCCCCGATTCGCCGACCACGCCCAAGACCTCGCCGGGCGCGATTGAGAGCGAGACCCCGTCGACCGCGACCAGGGTGCCGCGACGCGTCGGGAACTCGACGCGCAGATCCTGGACTTCGAGAAGGGCCGACTCGGTTGACACCACGGATCCCCCTACCTCAGCTTCGGATTAAAGACGTCACGCAGCCAGTCGCCGAGCAGGTTGACGGCGAGAACCAACACGGCCAGCGTGGCGCCGGGAAAGATGACGATCCACCATTCCCCAGAGAACAGGAAATCCTGGCCGATGCGGATCAGGGTGCCGAGGCTTGGTTCCGTCGGCGGCACGCCGACCCCCAGAAAGCTCAGCGTCGCTTCGAGCAGGATGGCGACGGCAAGGCTGACGGTGGCGATCACCAGGACCGGGCCCATAACGTTGGGCAGGATATGGCGCAGCATGATCGCCGGCGCCGAAACGCCGATGACGCGCGCCGCCTGAACGTATTCCTTGTTGCGTTCGACCATCGTCGAGCCGCGCACGGTGCGCGCGAAGTTGACCCACTGGCTGAGCCCGATGGCCAATACGAGCACATAAAGCACCATCTCCTCATGGCGTTCGCCGGGCAGAACGGCGCGCACCACGCCGTCGATCAAGAGCGCGATCAGGATCGCCGGAAAGCTGATTTGCACGTCGGCGATGCGCATGATGACGGCGTCGATGGTGCCGCCGACGTAACCGGCGATGAGACCCAGGCCGACGCCGAGGACCATGGCGAAGATGACGGCCGCGAATCCGATGAGCAGCGATACGCGGCTGCCGTACAGGATCGCCGAATACATGTCGCGGCCCTGGTCGTCGGACCCCAAAGGAAAACTCCAGGTGCCGTCCTCGAGCCAGACGGGCGGGTTGAAGGCATCGAGCAGGGCGAGGCTGGCCGGATCGAAGGGGTTCTGCAGCGAGATCGCCGGTGCGAACAGGGCGGCCAACATGATGATGACGGTAACCACGGCGGCGACCATGGTGACCTTCGATTGTTTGAAGCTGTACCAGACGTCGCTGTCCAGGAACTGGTGAAACGAGTCGATGATGCGCGACTTCTCGATCATGGCCCTACCCGTGCGCCCCACGGCCCTCGACCCTGAGCCTGGGGTCGACGACGTGATAGAGGATGTCGACGACGAGGTTGATGATCACGAAGAACAGGGCGATCAGAACCAGGTAGGCCGCCATGATCGGAATGTCGACATTGGAAATGGCCTGGATGAAGAGGAGCCCCATGCCGGGCCACTGGAACACCGTTTCGGTGATGATGGCGAAAGCGATGATCGAACCCAGTTGCAGGCCGGTGATGGTGATCACCGGCACCAGGGTGTTCTTCAGGGCATGGCCGAAATGAACGGCACGGTTGCTCAGGCCGCGGGCACGGGCGAACTTGATGTAATCCGTGCGCAGGACCTCGAGCATCTCCGAACGCACCAGACGCATGATCAGGGTGAGCTGGAACATGCCCAATGTGAAGGCCGGCATGAGGACCGATTTCCAGCCGCTGGGCGTCAGCAAGCCCGTCGACCACCAGCCGAGATGCATGACCTCGCCTCGGCCGAACGTCGGCAGCCAGTTGAGGATGACGCCGAACAGCAGGATCAGCAGAATGCCGATCAGAAAGGTCGGCAAAGAGATGCCGATCAACGATGTCGTGAGAAAAACCTTGCTCAGGAACCGGGTCGGATAGAGAGCCGTATAAACCCCCATCGGGATGCCGACGAACAAGGCGAATATGGCGGCGATGATGGAGAGCTCCAAGGTCGCCGGCAGGCGTTCGACGAGAAGCTCCGAGACCGGCCGGCCGATCTGATAGGAAATGCCGAATTCCCCGGACGCGGTATTGGCGACGAAACGACCGAACTGCAACGGGGCCGGATCATTGAGGCCCAGTTTGTCGCGAAGCGCGGCACGCTCCTCCAGCGATGTCTCCTGGCCGACCAACATGGCGACCGGGTCCCCCACATAGCGGAACATGGTGAACGCCAGAAGCGCCACGAGCAGCATGACGACGATGGATTGAAGAGACCGTCTGATGATCAGGGCGAACATCGGGGCGGAAAACTCGAACGGTTGCAGAGAAAACGGCGGACCGGCCCCCGGGTCAAAACCTCCGGGGGCCGGGCCATCATTCGATGGCGTTCAGCCGCTTACTTAACTTGCACGTGACGCCAGGCGAACTGGTTGTCGGCCCGCTGGGCGAGTTCGACACCGTCACGAACACCCCACGACAGCGCCTGCTGGTGCAGGGGCACATGGGCGATGTCGCCGATGGTGATGGCCCAGGCGTCCGAGATCATCTTGGCGCGCTTGCCCTGATCCGTTTCACTGAGGATCTTGGCGGTCAGCCCGTCGACCTCGGCGTTGCAGTAGCCGCCGAGGTTGAACTTGCCGCGCGAGACCTTGTTGCGGTCGTCCTTGTGCCAGATCGGGTTGGAGCCGACGTTCGGGCAGCCGTGCAGGTTATGCAGCACGTTCCAGGAGTCGAAACTTCCCGGTGTCCAGCCGAGCAGGTAGAAGTCGGTGTCCACGTTGGGCGCCAGGATCTTGGGGAAGTACTTGGCCTTCGGCTGGGCCAGAAGGTTCACCTTGATTCCGACCTTGGCCAGCATCGACACGACAGCCTGGCAGATCGCCTCGTCGTTGACGTAACGGTCGTTGGGGCAGTCCATGCCGACCTCGAAACCGTTAGCGAAACCGGCATCGGCGAGCAGGCTCTTGGCCTTTGCGGGGTCATGGGAAAGCCGCGTGAAACGAGGATCGCCGCCACCCTGGACACCCGGCGCCACCATCATCGCTGACGGTTCGGAGTTGCCGCGCATGACCTTCTTCTTGATGGCATTGATGTCGATGGCGCGGTAGACGGCTTCGCGCACGCGCTTGTCCTTGAAGGGGTTGTTTCCCTTGGTGCCGTGCATCAATTCGTCCGACCACTGGTTCATGCCGAGGAAAATGGTACGCAGCTCCGGGCCGATCAGGGCCCGCGTGCCGGCGTTGGTATCGACCCGCTTCTGGTCCTGCACCGGAATCGGATAGGCCATGTCGACCTGCCCCGACAACAAGGCCGCCACGCGGGTGGCGTCGGAACCGATCGGCGTGAAGGTAACCTTCGTCAGGTTGTGCTCCTTGTTGGCGTTATCCCACCAGTCGGGATTGGCGACAAACACGGACTTGATACCGGACTCGTGGGTTTCCAGTTTGAACGGGCCGGTGCCGTTGGCGTGCCGGGTCGCATAGTTCTCTTCGCTGCCGCCGACGTTCTGCGGGCTGACGGCGTTGTTCGCCTCGGCCCACTCCTTGTCCATAATGTACCAGGTGCCCCATTCCACATGGAGGATCGGATTGGGCTTGGGCGTGATGAAGTCAACCGTGTAATCGTCGACCTTGACCACCTTGACGTCGGGCCCGATCCGGGTTTTGAGGTCGGAACCCTCGGCCCGTACGCGGTTGGCGGAGAAGACAACGTCGTCAGCGTTGAAAGCGTTGCCGTTGTGGAACTTGACGCCCTTCCTCAGATGGAAACGCCAGCGGGTCGGTTCGACCACTTCCCACTTTTCCGCCAACGCCGGTTCGATTTTCAAATCGCCCGCGCGGCGGATCAATCCCTCGTAGACGTTGCCCTGGGTGCCCAGGTGAAAAGTCTCGTTCAGGTTATAGGGATCGAAGGAGTTGATCGTTCCCTGGAACGCGAACTTCAGTTCCTTCGCCTGCAAAGGCGAAGCGACGACGGCTAGCGCGAGGCCGGCCGCAATTGTACCCATTTTCATGATTAAGTTCCTCCCGGTTTCGGGCCGGTATCGGCGCCGGCCGCACCTTCGTTTGATATTTGCTCCCGAGGTTGGAGACCTCAACAGGTCAAACCACGGGCTCCCCTATCCCAATTCACTTGGTGTTATTGTCGCGATGTTCCTGCCTGAACTCGAACTAGTCAATAGCTGAGGCAAAAACTGGCGATGACCGTTCCGGAACCCTTTGCCGCCGACCGCCTCGTCAGGTCCTTGCCGCGAATGCCGCCAACCCGCTGCCTATCGTCGTGCCTCGCCACCGGATCATCGGCTCCGACGGGTCGCTGACCGGGTTCGGTGGCGGGGTCGAGGTGAAGCGGGTATTGTTGGAGTTGAAGGGATGGGTTTAGGAGGCGGTTGAGCAGGCTCGGCAGGGTGGCTTGGTGAGGTTTGTTTTTATCCGATTCGCGGACGTTCCCGATTTAACAGAAGGAGATTTGCGACCGAACGGCGCCCATACGGACATGTCGACGACTGACTGCCGCTCTTCACCGATAGCAGACATAGCTTCTCTGCAGCGGCGCGGTCGTTGTGTTATGGTGTGCTAGGTCCGCTGTTGGCGGCATAATTACCATCGATGATCGGTCATGAATAAACCGGCAGAATCCTACAGGCGGGCTGCGAGGGAAACCCGTGTATGGCCCTGCGGGGCTACAGACTCCAGGGCAACTAACCTCGAGCTTCCGACACCGCAGGTTTCCTGAAATTCGGCCGTTTCACGTCGTCTTGGTAAGCGGAGGCGAAACGGTGAACGTCGTGCCTTCGCCGAGCGTGCTCTCGACGGCGATGGTTCCACCGTGGGCATCAATGATCCGCTTGACGATCGCCATTCCGAGACCGGTGCTCTTTTCCCCCGCCGTCGGCCTGGTGCTGAGTTTTTCGAAAGCCTCGAAGACCTTGCCGACCTCGTGCTCCGGAATGCCTTGCCCATGGTCACGCACGACAAGGTCGACGGTTCCTTCACCCGACCGCAGCGCTGTCTCGATGACAGTGTCCTGGGGCGAAAACTTGATGGCGTTGCTCAACAGGTTATCGATGACTTGGCTGATGCGCGCCGGGTCCAGATCGACGGCGGGCACGTCGGTGTCGCCCATGGTGACCGCAATGTCTTTCTCCTTGGCGATCATCGCGGCGATTTCAACCCGACTGATCAGCAAGGCGCCGAAGTCGGTTTTTTCGCGCTGCAGCTCGAAGTTGCCGCTCTCGATGGCCGAGACGTCGAGAAGGTCGTCGATGAGACTCAGCATTTGATCGCTGACCTCGTTTATCGAGGTCAGGAATTCGGTTTTCGTCTGCTCTTCCATGTCGGAGGCCAGGATCATGTGGCTCATGCCGCGGATGACCCCGAGCGGATTGCGCAGGTCATGGGCGGCCATGCCGAGGAACTTGTTCTTCATTTCGTTCAGTTCCTGCAGCTCGCTGTTGGCGACACGCAGCTCCTCTTCGGCGCGCTTGCGGGCATTCACCTCGACGGTCAGTTCCTCCATGGATTTCTTAAGCTCGGCCTGGACTTCGCGGAGGGCCGCGACATCGACGTTGACGGTACCGAGGCCCAGGCTCTCCCCTGCCGCCGAGACGACGGGAAAACGCGTGCTGATGACGGAGCGGGTCTTTCCGTCGGGATAGGTGAGGTCGACCTCCCGCCTCGAGACGGCCTCGCTCGCCAAAACTTTTCTGTCCAGGGCGTCGAATTCTTCCGCCTGTTCACGGCTGTAGATGTCGCCGACGGCCTTGCCGACGACGGCGTCCCGGTTCATTCCGACCCATTCCTCGAAACGGCGGTTGACGAACAGGAACTTCAATTGCGGGTCCTTGAGGCTGACGAACTCGGGGATGTTGTCGGCCAGGGCCTGCAGGATGTCATGGCTTTTGGCGACCTCCTCCTCGGCCCGTTTGCGCCCGATGGCGCTCTCCTTAAAGACGGCGAGCGCCTTCTCCATGTCACCAATCTCGTCGGCGCGTTGCGAATCCGGGATCTCGACCGCCAGGCCCCGTTCGGCCAGTCTGTGCATGATGCCGGTCATTGACGAGATGGGACGCGAGAGGCGAGCCGAAAACCAGCTGCCGACAACGACGACGACGACACCGATTACGGCACCCGCCAGGATGAGCGCCCGCCTCATTTCATCAACGGGAGCCAGGATTTCCTCGAGATCGAACTCGGTGATAATGGCCCAAGCCTGTCCGGCGAAGGTGATCGATGTATAGGTCACGAGTTTTTGCCGGCCCGTATCGTCGACGACCTGGCGCGTCCCCGATATACCCTCCAGCGCCTTGTTGACGATTGCGGCCGGTTTCGTCGTCTTCAAAACCTCCGATGCCGTTGAAAAACGCGCATCGTTGCGCACCAGCAGGTCCTGGCCGACCAGATAGGCCTGGCCGGTCTTACCCATGCCGGCCGACACCTGCATGATCTCGTTGATGCGCCCGATCGGCATCTGAATGGCGAGCACGCCGATGAATTGGCCCCTGTCGTCAATGACGGGAGTCGAAATGAAGCTGGTCGGCGCGCCTTGGCTGGGTTCATAGGGCTTGAAGTCAAAAAGATCTGGAAATCCCGGTGCGGATTGAAGGCCGTCGTCCGGAAGGCGCGGCCGAGGTCCGTTTCCCGCCACGGCCCGTCGGTCATGTTGGTGGCGAAATCCTTTTCCTTGAAGACGGTGTAGACGAGGTTTCCCTGCGGGTCGAAAAGGAAGAGGTCGTAGTATCCCCGCTCTTCCACGAAGCGCCGGAACCAGGGATGGAAATGGTTGTGGATGGCGCTGTATACGGATTCGTCACCGGCCCGGTCGAGCGCATGTTTTTCGCCGGTCGGGTGTGGGTTGTCGTCGATGTAGAGCTGATGGAGCCGTTCGGTCCGATCGCCGGGCAGGCGCAGCCAGGCTTGCGAAAAACCGGCCAATGCGCGGCGTGTCGTTTCATTGGCCGCCAACAGGGACAAGTCTTTCTGAATCGAACGCAAGTACTGATCGAGGGCGGTCTTTCGGCTCTCCAGCATTTCAATCGCTTGGCGTTCCGCCCCCCGCCGGAGTTCCGTTTTCGAGATTTGGAAGGCGACCAATCCGGTCACCAAAACGGCGGCGAGGGCAATGGTAACGATGATCAACGGGTATTTTGTCGTCAGGCGCATAGTCTTAGAACCGGTGGAAATATTTATCGCGAAGCGCTGAGCGTATTCCGGGTCTTGTCGAAATCTACAACACCGATCTGCCGCGAACGACGCCCGCGTTGGAAAGCCTTCTTGTCGAAAGTTAACAACCTTTCCGCAGCCGACATAAGCAAACGGAAAAGGCTGTTCATCGAACCGGTATTCCCCTTAACCCTGATGGTAGAATAAGGGATAATTCCTTGATAGTAAGTATGGAATTGGTTTCAATTTGTTACAGCGTTCGGGCCGCGTGACCCCGGTCTGGAATAGCAGAAAAACGTCTAATGAAATGGCCTGAGCAATCCGACTGGACCGGATCTTGAACCGTGTTCCGCTTGTTCAGCGAGGACGAGAATGATGGCAAACCCTGTTCGCGTAATCGTCGTCGACGACTATGCGCCGATGCTGGAAATGATGTGTACGGTCTTGAAGACCATCGGATGCGAGGTCGTCGGAACGGCCGAGAATGGAGAGTTGGGTGTCGCGGTCTACAAAAAGACCCGCCCGGACATCGCCTTCCTCGATATCGAGATGCCGGTGATGAATGGATTGGATGCGCTTCGGGGCATCATGAAGACGGACCCTGAAGCCAACGTGGTCATGTTGACAAACGTCGACGACACGGCGATTGCCGAGAATTGCATGACCGTCGGCGCGCGCGATTACGTGCAAAAGCAGAGCGATCCGACCGACCTGGTGAAAAAACTCATGAGCCTGATCAAGAAACTGGTGGCGACGGCGTAACAATAACCTCGACGTGTTCGTTTCCGCGACGGAGCCGTCCTTAGCGGCTATCCAACTCTCTCGTCACCGATACCATTTCGTGGACACATGTCTTGGTGGTTTCGCCGCCTCAGCCAGCCGGAGTACCCAAATGGGGGCAGCGGCGGTATCTACCGTGAAACGCCCCGCCTCCGTGCCACCGATGGTTCACGTCCCCTTCGCCCCCCTCACATTTATGGGATTTGCCTGCTCCAGAGTGGCCGGATCAAAATGTCATAATCGTCCTGATCCCTTGATGGCGCTTTTCGGACAAATTGCGTTTTTTTGGGTGGAGTTTCTATTCTGACGACTTTCGTTCTCGCAGAACCCTCCTGACCTCGCGCCACACACTCAAGTCGTAGTTTTCCTCTCGGCTCTGCGCTTCGGCTGCACCTTCGGTAGCGGTTTTAATTGCCCGTTCAAGGCTAAGTTCCTCGATGAGGTAGTCTGCGATTTCGTTGGGATCGTCAGCCATTACGGGTTTTTCTTCCCGGCCATAAACGCCTATTCGCTGTGGGCGGTCATCAATTTGCCGCCGAAGCACAGTGAGATTTTGCGACAACACGGACATGTTCGATACGCTGGGCGGCACGTTTAAAGTTTTCGGCTCGTTCCTGACATTGATCGGACCGGATTTTGGCTGCCTCGCTGATCCTTGAGAGGAAATCGTCTTCCATAGTATCGAGATGGGAAATCGCCTCATCCTCGCTCAACTTCGACAGCGCCAGAAGCAAATCATCGCTCTCGCCGCAGAAATCACATTCTTTTTTCATTGTCGTTGCTTCCCTGGTTTTTATTTGTCGACCGTTCAAGGTGTTCTGAGACCATGTCGCGAAGCTCGGGGATGGAAAACGGCTTCGCCAGATAGTCGTCGCAACCACCTTTGCGGATTCTCTGCTCGTCACCTCTCATTGCAAAAGCTGTCACCGCGATGACGGGGATGTGTTTGAGGTGTTGGATGGATTTCAGTGTTTTCGTCAGTTCAAGGCCAGACCATACGGGCAGTTGAATATCCATGACGATCAAATCTGGTCGGCGTTCGTCGACCAATTCCAAGAAATTGCTTCCGTCAACCAACTGGATTGTCTCGTGCCCACAGGCCTCGGGAACCGAGCTGGTCAATTTCATGTTGAGCTCGTTGTCCTCAACAATGAGTATTGTTGCCACGGACATATTCCCCAATATCCCCACACAAATGTATGTTGTATTTATGAATAAACTCAAGAAGAATTTCTACCCCAGGTTTCTATTAAATCGAGAACAACCGATTGCTTGAATGAAGATTTGATTGCTCATCCAAGCCGGGAAAACGTTGACGCACATCAATTACCGGAGGTTTGAATTCTTAGAGTTTTGAATCAGGTAAGGGTATCGCAACGTTTCGGCTAATGACCCAAATCATGGCGATAACAGGCGTTTCGTGATGTTATCTGGCACGGCCGAAAGCGTAAGGAGCCTTACTCCATCGCCTTCGCTTTCGGTTCCCTATATCAAACTAACCGGACCTTCAGGTCCGGTTTTTTTTGATGGTACGAAGCAGGGAAGAGTGAGATTTCTCACAGGCCTCAATATACTGGAGGCCGAGGTTCGTAGTACCTACCGGCATGTCCGGTGGTGACACTTAGCGGCTGAAATGCTCGTGAAAAGGTTCAACTCCTCGCAGCAAACGGCTTTCGTCTCCTTTGGCCTCGACCCCGACAAGCGGAATAGTTCCCTTCAAATCTTCATCGGAGGCAAGGGTCGCTATTCTGAACTGATCAGTGATCGGGCAGCATCGGCAAGATGGGTTCGGAACCATCGGATTTCCGTTTCATCACCGTATTTTGCACTGTGAAAGAGCGATAACTTAAGCGGCGGCATCTCGAAAGGCAGGTCACGTTGCGCGAGCCCGTAGACCACTGCGGTGTCGCGCATTGCGACGGACGGCACCGTCAGAAGCATGTTGGTCCCGGAAAGAATAGGTGCGGCCATTGAAAAATGCGGCACCAAAGCTCCGATGTTTCGCGTTGCGCCAAGCTTTAAAGCCGCGAGATCAATTGGGTTGCGCCCTGACGGAGAGGACGCACTGACCTGAAGGTGCGGAAACCGTGCCCAACTTTCCAGCGACCAATCAACGAAGCCGGGGTGGTGTTTCCGGCCGAAGGTCACCCATGGCCATGATCCCAGCTCGATGCCGCGCAGATCATCGGTCTGCTTGAAGCTCGGCGCGATGAGCGCGTCGTAGCGCCCTTGGTGCATGTCCAAAGCGGCGGTGGGAGAATACGCTGCTAGCTCCACGCTGACCCCCGGGGCCTCGTCTGCAATCACCTTCAGTAAGTGCGGCAGCAATGGCGCGATGAAGTCCGGGGCGGCCAGGCGAAAGCTGCGGCTCGAGGCAGCAGGGTCGAAAGGTTCGGGCGCTGCAAGCGTGTGCTCAACCTGCGCCAGAAGTGAGGGCAGTGTTTCGGCGAGGCTTTGCCCTCGCGCGGTCGGCAACATGCGCCGCCCGTCCCGTACAAGCAGTTCATTGTCAAAGAGCAGGCGCAAACGTTTGAGCGCATGGCTGACGGCAGATGAGGTCAGGTTTAACCGATCAGCCGTCCGCCCCACGCTCTTCTCGCGCAGAAGGACGTCAAGCACGACCAGCAGGTTCAAGTCGATCTTGGAAAGGGCCGGAGCACTCATAGTGAATACGATTCATCAGAAGTGAAAATATTTCATTTGATTCATCTTAATTGGCAAGCGACATAGTTGCAACTCAAGGAACTCGTTGGCGGCCAATGTTCAAATCGTCCACCATCCCGGTTTGCGTCGACCATCACGATTTGGTTGAACATCTTTATGCTAGTGCTCCTCTTCTTCATGGGCATCCAGGTCTACTGGTTCTACTTCGACCACGGGTTTCTCGTAGAGGCGGGCATCACGACCATAGGCGCGCCCAACTTGAATGTCCTTTACAGCACGGCCGGCCGTTTGCTGGCGATGGTGGTGGCGACGCTCTTTGTGATGATCACCCAGAAGCCGCATGGGTACCTGGTGGCTCTCCTGATGAGCATCCTGCGCGAGGGCCAGGAGATGATCATCGACCTGCTCTAACCCTACGCCAACAGCCCAGCCTCAACCGCCTTGGATTTCGGTGTTCACGTGGTGATCGTCGCGCTGGAGAACCCGGCCTTCGTCGCCGTTCTGAGAACAACACGATCCACTTGACGCCTTAAACAAAGGGAGACCATTCAATGCTCAAACACGCCAAGTTCACCATCTCACTCGCCGCTGCGCTGACAATCGGTACGGCCGCGCTTGCTGCGACGCCGCTCGACATAAAATTCGCAGGTGCGCTTGAGTTTGCCGAGGATGGCACGCTATTTGTTGGCGACAATCACAACGGCGCAATTTATGCGTTTGAAATCCCGGAAGAAGCGAACGAGCAGCAAATCATGCCCAGCTCGATTGCCAATATTGACACCAAAATCGCCGAATTACTCGGGGTCAATGCGGCTGCGATCGAAATCAACGACATCGCCACCCATCCGGTCTCCAACGACATTTATATCTCGGTCACGCGGATTGGTAATCTAGCGTCCCAACCGGCGATCGTGACCGTCTCGCAGGATCAGCAGCTGGTCCTTCTGGATATCGACGCCCTTCCTTTCCAAAGGCAGGAATTAACAGCTTTTCCTGACGGCGAATCCACATTTGGCGTGCGCGGCATGGGGCCATTCCCACCCCTTCCACGGGACGTCGCGAAGGGTGACCGCCCACTGAATACGCTGGCGATCATGGATATCGAGTATTATGAGGGCGAGTTGTTTGTTTCCGGTGTCGCGTACGACAACTTCCTTTCCTCCCTCCGTCGCATCTCTTACCCGTTTGACGGCACGCAAGGCGTTGCCAGCGTCGAGATGTATCACATTACCCATGACCAATACGAAAGCCGCGCGCCGATCCGGGCCATGTCAGTGCAGCAAATCGATGGAAAGCCGCAGCTGGTTGCCGCCTATACCTGCAGCCCGATCGTCCTTGTCCCGCTGGACGAGATCACCGACGGCGCCAAATTTTCGGCGCGGACGCTGATGGACTATGGCAATGGGCAGCCGCTCGACATGATCTCTTTCACCCATCAGTCTCCCTTCGGAGGCGAGGCGGAGCCGATGCTGGTTGTCACCAGTGACAGCCGGTCCCCTCAAGTCATTCCGATCAGTGGGTTGCAGGATGCACAGGTCGTGACGCATGACGTTCTTCCCCGTGGGCCCAAGCTCGATATGCACCCGCTTATGCCTTACGGGCCGGTCGGAAAATCAGTGATGTTCAATGGCGTCCCCCTTCATACGACCCTTGTTGGCGGCGGCTTTTTCACCTCTATTACGCGGGATCCCTATAAGGGCAGCCTGAACCTTGACACCAACCCGACGTGGTTTCCGAACCGCATTCACGACATGCTCGCGGAGGCCGACTTCCCGCAATATGACCGCGCGGCCTACAAAGCGCGGGTGGAAAAATGATTGTGGTTTACGCGGTCACACGCAGGCTCGCCAGGATACTGGCGGGCCTTATCACGGGGGCCGTCATGATAAGTTCCGCCGCTTTCGCCGATGATATTACGCTGAGCTTACCGCAAAACGCTGAGGCCGCCGTTGCGCTTGCTCTGCCAGACTGGTTGGCTGATGAGCCGTCCAAAGCCTTGCAAGTCTTTGTCGGGACCGGCGAGGGATGTTGCGATACAAAGACGCCAATCGCGGGCCGGTACACCCACGAAAACAATGTGCTGAGTTTCACCCCAGCCTTTGGGTTTTCCGCGGGTCAGAACTATGTCGCGCGTGTTCAGGAGGCAGAAGGCGAAGAGTTGATCCCGTTCCGCATTCCTGTCGAAGCTGCGATAAATCCCGCGGCTGTGACAGAGATCTACCCAAGCGGGGACACGCTGCCCGAGAACACACTCCGTTTTTACATCCACTTCACGGTGCCGATGCAGCCACAGGTCGCTTTTGACTATATCAAGCTACGCGATGCCTCTGGCGCAGTCGACGAGGCCACGTTTATGCGGTTCAAGCAGGAGCTTTGGAATGAAGACAGGACGCGGCTGACGGTTCTGATTGATCCCGGTCGGATCAAGCGAGAAGTCGCAACCAATGTAGAGCTCGGCCCCGCTTTGCTCGCCGGTCAGCAATATACGCTTACGGTAGAGGGCGGCTGGTCCTCCGCCGACGGAACCACGGCTCTGTCCGCCTTCACAAAGACGTTCCAAGTCTCCGACGCGCTTCGCACGCGTCCAGACACGCGCCTCTGGACAGCCAACGCGCCTTGCGCCGGAACGCGAGAGCCATTGACCATCACGTTCGACCGCCCCTTCGACCGACACCTTCTGACGCAGGCGCTTCGCGTGAAGACTGAGACAAGAGATGGAATTGAAGGTGAGATAGACGTCGAAGAGGCCGAACACAACTGGAGCTTCACACCGCTTGAGACCTGGCCTGCAAAAGACCTACTCCTCCTTGCCAATCCCGCGCTCGAAGACGTCGCCGGGAACAATTTCCGCGATCTGCTCGATCACGTTGCAGGTCTGCAAGAAAGCAAAACGGCCAAATCAGAGCTTTTGATCCGCATTCGGAACTGTGCAGGCTAACGTGGGTTTAAAGATCCGTTGCGTCGGCTTTTCGCTTGGACCAGCCGTGAAACGCTCCGGATTGGTCGGCCTTTAGGAAACTGGCGCCGGGGTCCGCTTAGGCCTCGATCCGGACAAGCAGAATAGTTCTCTTCAAAACCTGTCTCGGAGATCCGGGCGTTGGGAGTGTTGTGCCCTGAGAGTCCGCCTTGCGGCAAAAGCGGAGCCCGAGCCGACTGAGTAAAGGCCCCACCACGCTAGGGGAAGTGGTCCGGTCGCCAAAATTGCAACTCCACCAACGCCAAGGCGCTTGTTGAAATATTGACTTTAATCCTATTTTATGCTATAAAGCCATTTCCAAAACAAAAAGAGAGCATCGCCGTGCCATCACAATTCCGGTCAACGCCGCGGGCGAATCTTCCCATCACAGGCCGACATCACGCGTCCACTTCCCGGCGGGAAAACCATAGACATCTATGGACATTTATAGACATCGCCGCCGGGCCGGCCGCGGTTTTGATGACTGCTGGGAACAAACGGCTTACCGGCCCAGGGGACCGCCGCGTCCGAGACACTTGGTTCGCGTTGGGCCTTCCGTGACCTCCTCGAAACCGGTGTCGCCGGCATATTCAACCACGATATCTCCCGGTGCGGCGGGCTATCGGAGGCCCGCAAGATCGCAGCCATGGCCGAGGCCTGACACCTGCCGATTGCACCGAACGCGATGTTGATTGGATATTCGATTGGGGTTTTGACGAATGTGGATCGCCCTCGTGAAACCGTATATCGACTTGCCAGTTGGTATACTAGTATGCCAATTTTGCTTGCTCAGTTTGATCACCGTCCAATAAAGGGCAACGGGTTTCAATCGTGTCTGCAGTTTGCGGGAGCTTGTTTCCGGCCTTCATGATTTCCCTTTCGTGGGACGTGTCGGCCGATCCTTCTTCTCTCTTTGCCGACCATTTCCAAAGTTGAACAGCGATGGATAAAGCCAAGAAATCACCCGCCGATCTTCGTTCGGCCCGCTGGTACGCGCCGGATGACCTGCGCTCATTCGGACACCGCTCGCGAATTCTGCAAATGGGCTACGCGCCCGAGGATTGGCATGGGAAGCCGATCATCGCCATCATTAATACCTGGTCCGACATCAATCCCTGCCATGCGCACTTCAAGCACCGGGTCGATGACGTCAAACGCGGCGTCCTGCAGGCCGGCGGCTTCCCCATTGAATTGCCAGCGTTAAGTTTGGCGGAGGTTTTCGTCAAGCCGACGACCATGCTCTACCGCAACCTGCTGGCCATGGAGACGGAAGAGCTCCTGCGTTCGCATCCGGTCGACGGCGCCGTTCTCATGGGCGGCTGCGACAAGACGACCCCGGCGCTCGTCATGGGTGCGATTTCCGCCGGCCTGCCGATGATCTACCTGCCGGCCGGCCCGATGCTGCGCGGCAATTACCAGGGAAAGCCCCTCGGCAGCGGCTCGGATGCCTGGAAATACTGGGACGAGCGCCGCGCCGGGACGCTCGAGGACGGCGAATTCGAAGCGGTCGAGGCCGGAATCGCACGCTCCTACGGGCACTGCATGACAATGGGCACGGCTTCGACCATGACCGCCATCGCCGAGGCGCTGGGCCTGACGCTTCCCGGTGCCAGTTCCATCCCGGCCGCCGACGCCAACCACATCCGCATGGCGACCGAATGCGGGCGGCGCGCCGTCGACATGGTCTGGGAGGGCCTGACACCCGACAAGGTCCTCGACCGACGCGCCGTCGACAATGCGGTCACTGTCGCCATGTCACTCGGCTGCTCGACCAATGCGGTGATCCACCTGATCGCCATTGCCCGGCGCGCCGGCATCAACCTGACCTTGGATGAAATGGACGCGGCGTCGCGCCACGTCCCCGTCATCGCCAATGTACGGCCCAGCGGCGACACCTACCTGATGGAAGACTTCTTCTATGCCGGCGGCCTCCGGGCCCTGATGTCGAGACTGATCAGCAAGCTCGACCGCTCGGCAATGACGGTCAGCGGCCAAACCCTTGGTGAGACCCTTGCGGGCGCCAGGGTCTTCAACGACGACGTTATCAAGAACCTGGACGATCCGATCTACGCCGAAGGGTCGCTGGCGCTGCTGCGCGGCAATCTGGCGCCGGACGGCTGCATCATTAAGCCCTCGGCCTGTGACCCCCGGTTCCTCCAGCACCAGGGTCCGGCCCTGGTCTTCGATAGTTATCCGGACATGAAGGCGGTGATTGACGAAGACGACCTGGACGTCACCCCCGATACGGTGCTGGTGCTGCGCAACGCCGGTCCCAAGGGCGGTCCCGGCATGCCCGAATGGGGCATGCTTCCAATTCCGAAAAAACTGCTCAAACAGGGGGTGCGCGACATGGTCCGCCTGTCTGACGCACGCATGAGCGGCACCAGCTACGGTGCCTGCATTCTGCACGCCGCCCCCGAAGCCTATATCGGCGGGCCGCTGGCCCTGCTCCGGACCGGCGACACGGTACGCGTCGACGTCCCCGAGCGGCGCATCGACATGCTCGTCGACGATGACGAACTGGCGAAAAGGCGCGATCAATGGACGCCGCCACCGCCCCGCTTCGAGCGCGGCTTTGGCTGGGCCTATACGCAACACATCCGTCAAGCTGACGAGGGTTGTGATTTCGATTTCCTGGAGACCGGGTTCGGGGCGCCGGTCGGCGAACCGGAAATCTACTGACCGGAGACCCCAATATGACAATCGAACTCGCGGCTGAGTGCCAGACGAATCTGATGACCGCCGACGTCAAACCGTAACTGGGCAGCGGCGCAGGATGCACGCGATCATGAACCAGCGTTTCAAAGCCCTCCCGGCCACCACGACCAGCAAAACCCAGATCCGCGACCACCTGCGCGACCTAATCGTCTCGGCGGAGTATTTGCCGGGCCAACGGTTATCGGAAAATGAACTGGCCCAGGAAATCGGCACCAGCCGGACTCCCGTCCGCGAAGCCATACAGTTCCTGCAGCGCGAAGGTTTGATCGAAGTGCGCCCGCAGAGCGGCAGTTACGTTGCCCCGATCGATATGCAGAGCCTGCTCAGCAACTACCTGGTCCGCGAGACCCTGGAATGCAGGCTGGTCGAGGATGCGGCCCGCAGGTGCGGCGCCGAAGACGCTAGGGCGTTGAAACGCATCATTGCGCGCCAAAAGGAATGTCAGTCGAACAACGACGCAAAAGCTTTTTTCGAGAGCGACGATGCCCTGCACGAATGCCTCATGCAGATTTCGGGACACCCGAAAGTTTGGGAAATCGTCCATGCCGCGAAAGCGCATTTGGACCGGATCCGACATCTCGCCTTACGCGAACCCGCCAACGTCGCGCGTATTATTGGTGATCATAAGAAAATCGTCGATGCCGTTTGCTCTCATGATCCCGCCGCCGCATCCAAGGCCATGCGAAAACACCTCAGCAACGTGTTCCAGGTGATTGACCGAGTTAAAACGGAAAACAGCGAGTACTTCATCGACTAATTGCCCATCTGCCTCGCGATCTTCGCAGCCCTTTCGAGGTCGTCGAACGGAACGGCAGTGTAAATGCTGACTGATTTCACCTGCCGATACGAAAGCTGGCAGTCATCGTGGCCGCGACGCAGGGAACGTCATACAGGCATCGGTCATTCCCCCCCGACATCCGGATCCGCCTTGATCTCCTCCACCAGCCAGTCGCGGAAAACGGAGATTTTCGCATGGTCTTCGCTGCCTTCGACGCAGGCCAGGAACCATTCGCCCTCCTGAGGGATACCGATATCGAAGGGTTTAACCAACCGCCCGGTCTCCAGGTCGTGGTGGACGAACATCATGTTGCTCAGCGCCACTCCCTGGCCAGCGATGGCGGCCTCGAGGGCGAGGACGAAGCTGTCGAAGCTGGGCCCCTTGGTGCCGACCTCGGCCTCGACACCGGCCGCCTGCAACCATCGGCGCCAGTCGTTGGGCACCGTATAGACGTGCAATAGCGGGACGTGCATCAAGTCGCTCGGCTCGCTAAGGGCCTGTGCGCCTTCCATGAACCGTGGAGCGCAAACGGGGAACGCCTCGGAACGGAAAAGCTCCGTATAATGCAAGCCCGGTTCGCGATCAGCCGCGATGATGATGCCGACGTCGACGTTGCCACGGTCGAATTCCCATTGCAGGCAGGACGTGCTGAGCCGCACATTGATATCGGGGTGGCGGGCTTCGAACCGGTGCAGTCTTGGGATCAGCCAGCGCAGGGCCATGGAGACATAGACCTGGACGGTGAGCACGTTGGGCGATTCGACGGTGCGCACCAGTTCGGCACCGCGGGCAATACGGTCGAAGGCGTCGCGCAGAATCGGGTAATAGACCTCACCGGCCTCGGTTAGCGACACTCGGCGCTGGGACCGTTCAAAGAGCGGCACCCCGAATTGCTCTTCCAAGGCCTTGATCTGGTGGCTGACGGCGGAATGGGTGACGTTCAACTCCTCGGCGGCGCGCCGGAAACTCGTGTGCCGGGCGGCGGCCTCGAAGGCCTTGAGCGCGTTCAAGGGCGGCAGCCGGGGTCGCATGAATAATCCTCCCAGCGGTTGAAACCGATAGTAAAAGCGGCATTCTATCGGTTATTTTTTCTCAACAATAGGTGAAAAACCGTCGCTTGCGCACCTGACGTGATTACCGTCAAATCCGCCAACGGCCAACCGGTGGGAGGAGCAGCCGTGGATACACATGTTACACCGCGGAAACGCAGGGGCGGCAGGTCCGCCCGCAAAGTCTTGCGCGAGGCGCCACCGACACCGGAGCGACGCGCCGTAAAACCCGGACTCGAGGGGGGCGCGTTCAAGCCGCTGAAGGAGTCCGACGTGAAACGGATTCATCAGGCGGCGCTCGACGTGCTGTCTACGATTGGCCTCGGCGACGCCCCGCAATCCTGTATCGATTTGGTGACCGCCGCTGGCGGAAGGCTCACCGACCAGGGGCGCCTCCTGTTCCCGGCGGCCCTGGTCGAGGACATCGTCGCCTCGGCCAGGCGGCGCTTCGTGTTGCATGGTCAGACACCGGAACACGACATGGAGCCCTGGGGCACACGCGTCTATTTCGGCACCGCCGGCGCCGCTGTCCATTTGGTGGATGCCGAGACCGGCGACTACCGGGAATCGACTCTCGCCGACCTCTACGACATCGCGCGTCTTGTCGACACCCTGGAACACGTGCATTTCTTCCAGCGCCCCATCGTCGCCCGCGACCTGGCTCGTTCCCGAGACCTCGACATCAACACCTGCTACGCGTCGATATCCGGCACCACCAAGCACGTGGGATCGTCCTGGGTCAAACCGGCCCATGTCGCGGAGACGCTGCAACTCCTGCACTTGGTGGCCGGCGGCGAAAAGGCTTGGCGCAAGCGGCCCTTCGTCAGCATGTCCAACTGTTTCGTTGTGCCGCCGTTGAAGTTCACGGAGGACGCTTGTCTCTGTCTGGAGGCCGCCGTCCGTGGCGGCATGCCGGTTCTGTTGCTGGCTGCCGGTCAGGCCGGCGCCACCAGCCCGGCAGCGCTCGCCGGCGCCGTTGTCCAGCAGGTGGCCGAGGTGCTCGCCGGCCTCGTCTACGTCAACCTTCTCCAGCCGGGCCACCCCGCGATCTTCGGCACCTGGCCCTTCGTCTCGGACTTGCGCACCGGGGCCATGAGCGGCGGCAGCGGCGAGCAGGCGCTCCTCATGGCGGCCTGCGCCCAAATGGCGCAATTCTACGATCTCACCGGCGGCGTCGCCGCCGGCATGACCGACTCGAAAGTGCCGGATACGCAGGCCGGCGCGGAGAAGGGCTACACCACGGCGCTCGTCGCCAACGCCGGCGGCAATATGATCTACGAGTCGGCCGGTATGCAGGCGAGCCTCTTGGGCTTCAGCATGGAGGGGGCTGTCATCGACAACGATGTCTTGGGTGGCGTACTGCGTACCGTTCGCGGTATCGAAGTCACCGATGAAACACTGTCGATCGACGTCATGCGCGAGGTCTGCACGGAAGGTCCCGGCCATTTCCTCGGCCACGACCAGACCATGGCGCTGATGGAAAGCGAATACGTCTATCCGGCGGTCGGCGACCGCTCGAGCCCCAAGGAGTGGGCCGAGAAGGGCTCGCCGTGGATTCTCGATCAGGCCCGGAACAAGACCCGCTCGATCCTGGAGAGCCATTTCCCCGGACACATCGATGAGGCGCTCGACGCCCGCATCCGCGAAACCTTCGACATCAAGCTGCCGCGCGCTAACATGCAGGCGTAAAGAGGGAGGACATCGAGCCATGAAATCGCACGCACGCGTCGTCATCGTCGGCGGCGGCATGATGGGAGCCGGCCTGCTCTATCACCTGGCCGAGGAAGGCTGGACCGACATCCTGCTCATCGAGAAGGGCGAGCTGACTTCGGGCTCGACTTGGCATGCGGCCGGGCAATGCCCGAGCTTCATCGGCAGCTATAACATGGCCAAGGTCCACCACTACGGGAACACGCTCTACCCGACGCTGGAGGAAAAGACCGGACAGTACGTGAGCTGGCACGGCTGCGGTGGCATCCGCCTCGCCTTCACGGAGCAGGAGGAGGACTGGTTCCGCCACGTCGCCGCCATGGCCCCTCTGATCGGCTACCGCATGGAGGTCATCGGCCCCAACGAGATCAAGAACATCATCCCCCACCTCGACGTCACTGGCGTCAAAGCCGGCGCCTATACGCTGGACGACGGCCACGTCGACCCGGCAGGCTGTTGCAACGCGCTCGCCATCGGCGCCAAGCAGATGGGTGCCGAGATCTCGCTCCGGAACCGTGTCCTCGACATCAACCAGTTGCCCGGCGGCGAATGGGAGGTGGTCAGCGAAAAGGGCACGGTCACCTGCGAACACGTGGTCAACGCGGCCGGCTGCTATGCGCGCCAGGTAGCCCAGATGGTCGGTACCGATGTCGCCATCACCAACATGCTGCACCAGTATTTCGTCACCGACCCGATCAAGGAGTTCATCGAGTCGGACACCGAAATCCCAGTCATCCGGGACCCGTCGGCGTCCGCCTACTACCGCCAGGAACAGAAAGCGGGGCTGATCGGCATCTACGAGACGGCCCCGGAAAGCGCCCTCGAAGCCTGGGACCACCGCGGCGGATGGCCCGAGTGGGAGTCGGAGAACGAATTGTTCGAAGGCGACGTCGATCGCTCGCTGCCTCATCTGGAGAAGGTCCTGGAGCGCATGCCGCTCTGGTCCGAAGCCGGCATCAAGCGCATCGTCCATGGGGCCATTCCCCACACGCCCGACGCCAACCCGTTCCTCGGGCCGGCCGCCGGCAAACGGAACTACTGGATGTGCAATGGATCTGCCATCGGCATCGCCCAGGGCGGCGGTTGCGGCAAGTACCTGGCCCAGTGGATGGTCCATGGGGCCGCCGAGATCAACATGCATGAGTTCGACCCACGGCGCTTCGGCACGTGGACCAGCGAAGGCTACGTACGCGCCAAATCGTTCGAGGACTACAACCGCATGTATGCGCTGCCCGCCCCCGGCGAGGAACTGCCCACGGGCCGGCCCATCCGCACGACGCCGCTCTATGACAGGCTCAACGGAAAAGGTTGCGTACACACCATGGCCTTCGGATGGGAGCGGCCGAAATGGTTCTCGCCGGATGGGCGCGAGGAGAAATACGGCTACCGGCGCAACAACGTCTTCGATCTGGTCGCCGAAGAATGCCGCACCGTGCGCGAACGGGTCGGCGTCCTAGATCTCTCAAGCTTCTCCAAATACGAGGTGACCGGTGCCGGTGCCGAGGCCTTTCTCAACCGTGTTTTAGCCAACCGGGTCGCTAAGAAAGCCGGCGGCGTCATCCTTGGCCACATGCTGACCGAAAGCGGACGCATCGCCAACGAGTTCACCATCACGCGGTTCTCCGATGACCACTTCTATCTCTTGTCTGGTGCCGTCGCCGAAGACCACGATTTGGATATCTTGACCCAGTCGGTCGAAGACGGCGAGGACGTAACCATTTCCAACGTGACCGACGATTTCGGTGTATTGGTCCTGGCGGGCCCGCACTCGCGGAAAGTACTGTCCAAGCTTACCGACGCCGACCTCACCAACGACGGCTTCCGTTGGCTGTCTGGCCAGCAGATCGAGGTCGCAGGCGTCCAGCTGCGCGCGCTCAGGGTCAACTACGTCGGAGAATTGGGTTGGGAACTGCACACTCCCATGACGCGCTTGGCCGAAGTTTACGATGCGCTGTGGCAGGCCGGTGAGGAATACGGTATCGGCGACTTCGGAGCCTATGCGGTCAACAGCCTGCGCATGGAAAAGGCCTACAAGGGTTGGGGCGTCGAACTGACAAACGAGATCACGCTCGTCGAAGCCGACATGGAACGCTTTCTCAATCTGGACAAGGGTGATTTCGTCGGACGCGCCGCGACCATGCAACGCAAGCAGGATGGAATATCAACTCAGATCGTCTACGCCGAGGTCGATGCCGAAGATGCCGATTGCGTCGGCGGTGAGACGGTATACGGCAATGGCAGATGTATCGGGGTCACGACCTCCGGCGGTTATGGCCATGCGGTCGGCAAGAGCTTGGTCTTCGCCTATGTGGAACCCGAATTCGCTGCACCCGACAACACGTTCGAGATCGATATTCTGGGGAACCGCCGGCGTGCGACAGTGCTGGCCGAACCGGCTTACGACCCGAAGAACGAGCGGCTGCGGGCCTGAAAACTCCTCCAACGGGCACCTTTTTTTACGGCCGTCTCGGGTGCCGGTTCCCGGCCCGGATAGACGACGGCCGTAGAGGATTTCAGTTCATCCTTGAAACTCGAGTGGCCGCGCCGGATGCAGGCGGCGACGTATTGGGCGGGCGTCATCCCGGCGACGGCGGCCCAGGTTTCGAGCCTCTGCCAATCTTCACCCGGCAACGCCGTCATCAACTCGTCACAGAATTTCATTAGCGTTTTTCCCCGCCAGATAGGATGGCGGCGAAGTTTTAACATTTGGTTGCCCGCAGGCCGTCCTTTCCTATGACACGCACCCCCGTCCTAGGCGGTGACAAGATCACGGGACTGCTCCTAAGCCCTTGTTTTTCCGTATTTTAGGGAAACAGGGGACACCTGAGCGTATAATATAATCGATGGTAGGGCGGCACACGAAAGAGGGCCCATGGAAGAAAAATAAACGTGACGTCGGTTGCAAATCAGTCGTTTCGGGGAGCCGTCCGAAGGGCGGCTCTTGTTTTAGAAAGGAGGGTACGGACATGAAAAAAACAATTGTCACGCTGGCCGCCTTTCTGATCGGCCTGAGCCTGATTCCGGCGAGTCTGGTCACGATGATCGGCGGCGCCGAGGCGCAGTCGGCCGTTTTGTGCGGCAAGCGCGACGCCGTGGTCGAGGCTTTGCAGAAGAACCACGGCGAGATCGCCGTGTCCCGCGGCCTGACGTCCCGCGGCACGTTGATCGAGGTCTTCGCCTCGCCGAAGAGCGACAGCTTTACGATCATCAACTCGCGGCCCGACGGCATCGCCTGCCTGGTGGCGGCGGGTGAAGGATGGCAGGAGATAAAACTACCCCCACTCCTCTCGGCGTATTGACCAAGACGCCGCGCTGACCCACTCCACCCCTGAACGCTCGCTCAGAGTTGACGGCGGACAGCAAGCGGGGATCATTTTCGCTTCACCGAAAATTAACCATCCCCCCTTAAAACAGACCGACGAACGGAAGAACGGCCGGTGAAAAAGCCACCGGGATCTCAAGAGATCCATTTAGCGATGCCGTTCTTTGGGAGGGCCGTCCGGTATGGACGGCCTTTGGCTTTTTAGGAAAGGAATGCAGAACGATGAAACGGTTTTGGGTCATCCTCGGCGCCTTTCTGATCGGGTCGAACCTCCTCGCCACCGCCGCCCAGGCGCAATATGCCTGTGCCAAGCGCCAAGCGATCGCAGAGAGCCTTAAAAACAAACATCAAGAGGTTCCGCTGTCCGTCGGCGTCGCGTCGAACGGCACCGTGATCGAGGTTTTCGCCTCCGAGTCGGGAAGCTTCACGATCGTCAATATCAGGCCCGATGGCCTCAGTTGCCTAATTGCCGCCGGCGAGAATTGGCAGGCCATCGAGTTGGAACAAGCGGAGATCAAGATCTAATCCGGTCCTGAAGGACGCCAAGGCGTGTCGCGACGCTCTTGACTTTGCTCATGGGCTGTCCCGGCAACGCGGTGCAATATGCCGCCCATCCGGTCAGGACGCGAACCTTTATGAACCGCATCAGACGCCGCCCAATAATCGCCTGGCTCATCGCCTTTGCCATCACCCTGCAGGGTTTGGCGGCGCACGCCACGGCGCTGCCGGCACAAGATGCCGATACCTCCTTCGAGGCGGCGCTCCGCGTCATCTGCACCGGCCACGGCATCGCCCAGCTGCCGGACCCCGGCCAACCTCCCGCCGCCGACCAGGACCACGACTGCTCGCTCTGCCAATGCAGCCCGTCCGTCGCCAAGACGCGGACCGACACGGTAACCGCCAAGGCTTTCGCCTGGGTCCGCCGGACTCCCATTGTTCCGGCTTCGGAACTTCTCGAAGGCCAATCGGCGCCGCGCACGGCAGCCCCGCGCGCACCGCCCGCCTCCTTCCTCTGAACCCGTAATGCCTGTCATCCGGGCGTTCCGCCCGGGAAATCACATACTTGTTCGAGGAAGGACAAACCCATGAAGATCGTTACCCGCCGCGCGGCCCTCACCGCCTTCTCGCTCGCCGCCCTCACCATCGCCGCCCTGCCCGCCCAAGCCGACAGTCACGGCCACGGCAAGGGCGTCATGATCATGGATCCCTGGGCCCGGGCCACGGCACCGACGGCCAAGAACGGCGCCGCCTACTTTGCCATCCACAATCAAGGCAAGATGGCCGACAAACTGGTCTCGGCTTCCGCCGACGTCGCCAAGCGCGTCGAGATCCACAACCACATCAACGAAGGCGGCGTCATGAAGATGCGCAAGGTGGAGGGCGGCATCCCCGTCCCCGCCGGCGGCATGGCCGAACTGAAACCGGGCGGCTACCACATCATGTTCATGGGCCTCCACGCGCCGTTAAAAGAGGGCGACAGTTTCCCCCTGACCGTCACCTTCGAAAAAGCCGGTGCCAAGCAGCTCACCGTCAAGATCATGAAGATGGGCATGAAGAAGGGTCACGAGCACATGAAGATGGATATGAAGAAGAAGATGAATTGAGGGTAGTCCATCGACAGAGAAAGAAGGCCCCGCCGTGAAGCGGGGCCTTCAGACCGCTGACAAAGTCCTCGCCTTTGGCGGCGGCTTTTGATTCAATGTGGGATGCTTAAAAACCGCTCACCCCAGCAGACGGAACTGGAGATGGTGACTTTGGAGTCTCTGGTTCCGTCGGATCA